>OBWR01000013.1_pt1 | contig 210848 bp, 200 predicted proteins | sample 1476521 | NCBI WGS metagenome assembly OBWR01 (sample SAMEA2580127, study PRJEB22360) | human gut metagenome | biome: human gut; feature: human-associated habitat; material: faeces | place: Denmark | collected 2008/2010
AGCAGAAAAGCCGGGGGTTTTGCGGGTGATTAGCAGATAGGATACTAGAATATGTACGATATGATTTCATATTGGAAACCCTCCTTTTGTTGGCATCATTATACCACGAACGCAAGAGAAATTTAAGGAAAGATTCGTGAAAAACAGAAAGAAAACAAGGATGAAATATGGCTGCATTCATCCCCCACCTGTTCATCGGCCACTGAGATGGGGGTATTTTGCCTGCTTTTTAGATAAAAAAACTGTGCTATCCTTTTCCTGCGAAATTGAGCAAGGGCAGCCAATGCCGAGCACTCCATATCCACACAGGTATAACCGGCCGCCTTCATTCGTTCAACCTTGTTCCTCGTTTCACGATAAAATCCATCTGTAGTCCATACCTTTGCTCCCCGATAAGCGATCGCATGTGTTTGAAAGAATTGCTTCATCTGAGTATGCGTATTTACATTGACTGCGATTGTCTGACTTGCCTGTGCATAATGAAAGCTTGTTCCTTCATCACGATAAGCAAGCGTTGGAAGGAGGATTGCACAGTCCTTGATTGATGAATCCAGCACACCACAGGTACCAAACACAACGATGCTTTCTATTCCGAGGGCAAATAATTCCTCATATTCATTCACTGCAGCACTGGCTCCAGTTCCACTCATAAACAGAGCAATACGACGACTTTCAATTTTGCACACATATATTGGTTTATCACCATTGGTTGTATGCAGATAATCATAAACCTGCGCTTGGTATTTTTCTATTGCATATGCAATCAGATTATGTGCGAAGCAGGTTACAGCTACCTTTGGACAATCCGCTCTTCTTTTTACAATATCCTACGGGTTGATCACCGCTTCCTGTGTATCCTCAAACCTAGTGTACATCCTTCACTTCTCCTTTTTCATTTACAGGTAACCGATATATTTCTATATCAAGGCCAGAAGCCATCCTAGAGCACCGCTTTAACAATCAGGCAGATCATCAGCAGCCATATGACGACAATCGGAACCGCATAATACCATTTCCTTTGCTTCTTCTCCTGTATGTCTTCGCATAGCCAACGATTTCGCTCCCAGATTTCATCGGGGATCAGTTTACAGGTCAATACAATCAGTGCCGGTAACAGGATCACATCATCCAGCAAGCCAAGCACCGGTATAAAATCAGGAATCAAATCAATCGGAGAAAGTGCATATACCGCCGTCATAGCCGCAAGTGCCTTCGCTAACACCGGCGTATCCCTATCCTTCCATACCAGATAGATAATCGGCAAATCCTGCTTCAGCTGTCTTGCCCTTTTTTTCAAAATCATGCGTAACGAATTCTCTTTCAATATCCTTCACCCTGCCTTACACTTCTTCGTGATTACCTCCACAGTACCCCTACTGCCTGTAAACCTTTGCGTATCAAATCCTGACTCATTCAGCGCTCAGCACACCCGAACGCAAGCATACAGCTTACGGATTTTTTTTCACATACTTTCGCATCAATTCTATAAGCTGCCCCCCCTGCTGCTTTTCATGCAATGTCATGTCTGTAAGATACAATCTTCCGAAAACATAAGCCCCTAGGCAAGCTTGGGACCATTTTGGAAAATCACAGTGCCGCAATATAGACATTCATCTCACTGTAAAATATACTGCATCCCCTTATTATGCGCATCGGTATCAACACGGATCACATGTACAGCTACCGCCTCCTATGCAATATAGCGGCATTCCATGCCTATTATATCATCCAAGGCAAGCTGCGTCATGCGTTTTCCATGCTTTCCGCAAGTTCAAAGCAAAGCAAGGACTTATGTGCAGGAATTCAGCAAAATCCCGGATATAAAAAAGGAAGTTTTTTTTAAACCTCCTCTTTCCTGCCTTCCAAAAGCGATAAACCGACAACCGATTTTTCGTTCTGTTGCCCTGTTAATTACATATTAGCGATTCACTCTTCTGTGATTCTGCTTGCGCATGGAATCCATTGCCAAAGCAATCTCATTCAGCATGGTTGCCAGCATACTGCGCTCAAACGGTGACAATACCTCCTTTTGCTGCAGGGCGATTCCGACCACAGCATAAATCCGATCTTTCTTCCGGATCGAATAATACAGGGCCTTTGCATACGGCAACGTACTGGTTGAAACACCGGCCTTGCGATTGTTTTTTAACACCCATTGTGCAACTGCACGTTCATTCTCAGTTAGATATTTCTGTTCCTCTTCTTCATTTAAATGTTCATGATAAATGATCGGCTCCTGCAGGGTTTTATTCCTTACACTGTAAATGATGATGGTACGGTTCAGCAGCTTATACAGCTGCCGGACTGCCTCCTCACCCAGCTGTGCCATATTCTCTGCCAGCTGCAGCTGCTGGGAGGTCTCCAGCAACAGCTCCATGCGATGTGCCTGCATGGCATTTACCTTGAGCTGCATACGCATTGTCCGAGTCAGGGTACTGATGATAAAGGAAACGATAAACAGGACGGCGAAGGTCATTGCATATGCCGGATCATATGCCTCCATGGAAAAGCGGGGTGCTGTGAAAAAGAAATTGAATACGGCAACAATCAGCAGAGAAACACCCAGTCCGTAAACACTGGAGCTGGTGTTATAGGAAATCAGAACGATTGCCAAAAGATAGACCATGATGATGTTTGCTTCCGGAAGCTGAAAATGGTACATGAGCAAATTGATCCCGGTCGCTCCCAGAAACAGGAGTACCGTAAGCATGAAGTCGCGATGACGGAATACATGTGCATGTGTAAGCCTATGCCGTTTCCTTTTCACAGGCTCCACATTTGCGTCCGGAATGATATAGATTTCAAGGTCGGGAGCCAGCAGAGTGAGCTGATCGATCAGGGTTCTCGCACGGGAGTGCGGACGGGGGGAGGAACGGCCGATAACAATCTTGGAAACTCCGCTGATTTTGGCATATTCACTGATTTGCTGTGCAATATTCTCTCCTGCCACAGATACGATATTTGCATGAAAATGCTGCGCCAGACGGCGGTTTTGTTCCAGCTGTTCCAAATCCTCGCGACAAAGCGGCTCCTCGTTTACATTTTCAACATACAGTGCCGTGAACTCTGCGAAAAAAGCACTTGCCATGCGTGCGGCGGTACGGATGACCAATGCATTGCTGCGGGACGGGCTAAGACAGAGAAGGATATGCTCCCGTGTGGACTTGCGATCCTTTAAACTGACCCGCTTATTCACCCGGTCTGCACAACGGCGCAAGGCTATTTCACGCAGTGCGATAAGATTATCTCTTACAAAAAAATTATGCATCGCCTTCTGTGCGGCAGTCTTATGGTAGATTTTCCCCCTTTTCAGACGTTCAAGCAGCTCATCCGGTTCAATATCCACCAGCTCCACCTGATCTGCTTCATCAAATACAGCATCCGGAATACGCTCCTGTACCTGTACTCTGGTGATACCTGCAACCACATCCTGCAGACTTTCCAAATGCTGTACATTCACAGTCGTATACACATCAATTCCTGCATGCAGCAGCTCCTGTATATCGCTGTAGCGCTTGGGATGCCGGGCCCCCTGTACATTCGTATGCGCAAGCTCGTCAACCAGTATCAGCTGCGGATGCCGCTGCAATGCCTGATCCAAATCAAATTCCTCCAGCGTAATCCCATGATACATAATCGCTTTTAACGCTATACACTCCAGTCCCTGCATCAATGCAATCGTATCTAATCGATCATGCTTTTCGATGTAGCCGATAACCACATCCATGCCTTCCCGCCTCCGCTCATGAGCAGCCTCCAGCATGGCATAGGTTTTTCCCACGCCTGCGCAATATCCGAAGAATATTTTCAATTTACCCTGTTTCATTGCCATCACCCTGTATCAGTATAACAGCGATTGCAGAGGTACTTTAGCCTATATATATCATATTTATGAAACAGGTACTTATCTTTATGAAATCCAAACAGCAGCTTACCGTTTATAATACCTTCTTATAAAAAGCAGAGTATAATGTTTCACACATCCAGGGCCTTAAGAAAAAAAGGACAGTGTGCAGAAGCTAGCCATCCCTGCCCTCCTCACTATCTGTATGCAGCATTTCCTTCATCCATTTTGTTTCATAATAGGTGGAGGGATTCAGCTGACGGTATTTTTCAATTTTAGATAATTCTTTCAGATTACCATAATGCTCCATAAACATCTGTTTGGCCGTTTTCATATTTTCCTGATATGCATGATTTGCCTGCATTGAAATCTTTAAAAAGCCAAGGACAGTCCCCAGTAAAACACCTGTTGCACAGGCCAGCCAGATATTCTCATATTTGCGTAAAAGCAGCTGACTCATGGAGAACAGATATAGGAGAAACGCGATTCCAAAGTTAACAAGATAGCCGGTTACAGGAGAAATACGGCGACGAAACGGATAACCGTAAAAAATATAATGATCATCACCCAATATGTAAAAGGGACCAATTTTACGCGTGGGTTTATAAGACTCCACACCATTGACGATGAAATGCAGTGACAGAAAACCGCGTACAAAATAAGCAAGCCCGAGATTCAGGACAAAAGCCAGGCCATTTTGTACGATGATCGCACATACAGCACTATGCAGCAGGATAATGAATAGAAAATACCGTTTATTCAACAATGCACCTGCTTCCCATAGCCGTTTCATAATGTTACCGCCTTCCTTCCACATTGTTTCTTCACATCACGATAAGCCTCCCTTTATATACATTCCTTCATAAACAGCAGTGCTGAATTCATTCCTTCACCGCCTGTTCAATCCAACTAGAATCAGAAATCTGTATCGCTCTTTTCTTTTCCGGTATTCCAAACCGGAAAATGCTGAAAGCTGCTGTTTGCCCCTTATTCAAAAATGAACAGGATACACCATCATGAAAAGCAAAAGATAAAATAGCATGTAAGCTTGTTCCTTGACAATCTCAAAGAGGAAACGCCTTCTTTTACCTGCCTGCTTTATTTTCTCATTTTTTTAGATAGCTGTGATACCGCATATCCTTTAACAATTAACAGGCAGAAGTCCAGTCAATCAGATCACTGGCAGTATCAAAGGGCTGCTGTGCAATTGGCTATACGCTTCCTCCCAGCAGACTCTACACCAATACCACAAAGACTGCTAAACTGTTTCAGTCGTTTTGTTTCTGGAATCGCCGAACCGACAAAGGAAATCACCCCTCACGCCAGCTTAGCTAATGCCTTGCAGCCACCTCCGTGGCGGATCATACCGTGGGTTTGTGAGGTTTTCAGCTTATTTCCTACATAAACTGGAAGTTATGTCTCTACTTTAAAAATTTCAACACTTCTTCCATGGAACTTTTTCCTAATGTAAATTGTTCTAGTGTTATATATCTTTTTTCTGCTATAGTGTATTCTCTTTCACACAATTCCTTTACCATGTTCGCTTCATTATCTAACGGCTCTACAACATTTGATTTGGTCTGGTAAGCTTTGAAATACCTAATACCCAGTATTCTCTGAGACTCTGCATTGATATGGATACCATCTGGATTAGGATATAATTTTTCCCCTGTTACAAAATAACAATTTCTGTTATATTCTGCGTATTTGAGTAATTCCTGGTTAATCAAGTCATACTCTACGCAGCTTCTTCCAAATCCAGACTTACCTAAATAATCTCCTAAACCGCCAGCAATGAACGGAACTTCCAAAGCTTCCAGTTCTTTTCTGAACGAATTAACTAAAACATTAAGTTTTTGATAATAATTTTTGTATTTTCCGCTATGACTGTCGCTTTCTCCTTGATGCCACAAAATTGCAATCAACTCACTGTTTTCCATGGCGAATTTTGACTCACTGACTGCATGGCGAAATAGAGCACCTTCCTTATCCCATTCATCGATGGAACTGCCTCCTTCCGCACAAGGGATAAGTCCGATTTGTTCATTTTTATTTGCGTTGCACCATGCCTGTGCAAATGACGCCGCCGGTCCAACACCGGAAACTGACCGGTCAAAGTGGATAGGTTCTGCCATCATTTGCCATCTGCCATTTCTTAGCATGAAAATATTTTCATTATATATTGGCGTAGCCTCGTTTAAAAATCCACGCCCTGCCATATTTGATTGTCCTATTAGTAAAACTGACTTCATTTCTAAATTCCTCTCATTTTCAATTATATTTTTGTCATTATATCATTTCCCTTAAGCATTGTCATTTCATTTCTGACTTAAAAAAATTATTTATCCGTTTTGATTTGTAAAGAGCACAAAAGCATTGCTTACGCATCAAGCCCATTTCAGGTTTCCCTGCATAGCATTTGTTATCACGATATCCTTCATCCTCATCACCTCATCGTATGACTATACTAAACAGGAATGCAGGAGGAAATGCTATCCATGCAGGGTAGCAATTTGTCAACCGAACATAACAAAGAATACACAGTCATCATGCGGATATAACAATAGACCTGCTTTGTCATCTTTTCCTTTATCTTATTTTATGGTATGATTCCCGCAGGTGATGATTATGAAATATAAACTGATTGTTAGTGATTTGGACGGAACGCTGTTAAATGGGCAGAAGTTTGTAAGCAATATAAATAAGGACGCCATTCGCAAAGCAAAGGAACAGGGAATGTCCTTTGCGATTGCCAGTGGAAGGCCGCTGTATCCGATTCTCTCCCTCATCAAGCAATGGGAAATGGAGGAGCTTGTGGATTATGTACTCGGTATGAACGGCGGGTGCATTTATGATAAAGCAAAGGATGCACAGAAAAACTTTTATACCATAGACGGAGAACTGTTAAAGCATATTATGGATCAATATCGGGATATGCCGGTGCGCTTCTGGATTTTTGAAAAGGAAAAGCGCTATGTGAACAAGGGAACTGAAGCAACCCGTGCAAAGGCTGCCTTATATCACGAGGATGAACAGATCACAGATTTGTATGCGCTCTGTAATCAGCCTAGACAGAAGCTGATTGTGGAATGTCGGCCGGAGGATATGGATATGGTGGAACAGCGTGCAAGAAAGCTTAATCTTTCAACCTGTGCAGCCTTTCGTTCCGATCCCACCCTGTTTGAATTCGTGGATAAGCGGGTGAATAAGGCCAGCGGGCTTCGTCAACTGTGTGCGGATATCGGAATTACCATGGATGAGGTGCTTGCCTTTGGTGATACAAGCAATGACAACGAAATGTTAAAGGAAGTTGGACACGGCGTATGGATGAGCAACGGCACCATGGATACCTTTGCCCATGCGGATGCCCAGACAATTTCCAACGAAGAGGACGGTGTAGCCTGGTATCTGGAAAAGCATATTCTAGCCAGATAATGATTGCCGCGGTCCAACGCTTATATTCCTGTGATTATGTAATAGAGGTTATGAAAAAGCCGGTGCGGCAGGTGATATTTCCTGCAGGTATCGGCTTTTTGTTTTCTTTTCTTGTCATTTTCATCGTTCATTTATTTATACACTTCTGTTTCCCGCATGCAGCTGACCCCTATGTATCTGCGTTTATGTATCCTTTTTCATTCAGCTATTCACTATGTCCTGTGCTTTATTTCCTGCATCCGGGTTATCAGCAATACGCAATCCTGAGCTTTCGAACGAGTTTTGATTTTCTTATGCAAAAAAGACTGCCGCTGGACAGCCTTCATACTATGAATTTTTTTCGTGCCTTTTCAGCATGCGGTTCACCATGCGTTCAGACAACCCCATTTTCTCAGATATCTGCGAGGGGCTCATCCCCTGCTGTGTGAAGCGGCTGACGACAACAGGCAGTGGTTCACTGACTTCGATGATATGCATGTCCGGATCGTAAAAGCGAATGCCTCTTTGTCCCCAGTCATGCTCCTTTACAGGATGAAGCAGTTTGGTATCCGTTCGACTGTTTAACAGCTTTACAAAAGCGTCCAGATCCTCACATTCCAGATAAATCTCCGCATCATTGCCGCCGTAATGAATATCCGAGGGCTGCTTCTCCAGAAAACCACTCCAGCTTTCTCTCGTCTGAAAGGATATACCTCCCGTCATCGTGAAGTTTGTACCAAAATCCTGTATCACGCGCAGACCGCACACCTCCTTATAAAAAGCGATCGTGCGTTCTTTATCATCTACTGCATATAAGCTTCCCATGTATTTCATACAGCTACCTCCCTGTGAATGCAGTTATTATACCAGAGGGCAGGGGATGTGAATTGTAAAAAGAAGACATACATGAAATGATTGGTTCTGTACCCCTACGGTATTAAGCGGATCTCTTTTCCCTATGCATATGATCATGTTGTTTTCCTTTACACGCCGATTGCTTTTTTTCCCTGATTGGCAACAGCCTCCATTTTCTGCTTTAAAAGCCGCGGATCACCAAGGTATCTATGGTGCAAAGGATTGCCCTGTGCATCAAATTCATACACGAGCGGAACACCTGTTGGAATATTCACATTTACGATATCCTCCTCGCTGAGCTTATCAAAATATTTCACCAATGCACGCAGAGAATTTCCATGTGCCGCGATGATGACGCGTTTTCCTGCCATCATATCCTTTTTAATGACCTTGTTGAAATACGGCACTACTCGTGCAACCGTCGTTTCCAGGCTCTCACTGCTCGGCAGCTCATTCGGATTCACATCCCGATACATACTCTGTGCAACAGCACTTCGCGCATCGTTTTGGTTCAGCGCCGGTGGGAGGATATCGTAGGAACGCCGCCACTCCCTGACCTGCTCCTCTCCGTATTTTTCAGCGGTTTCCGCTTTATTTAAGCCCTGCAAAGCACCGTAATGTCGCTCATTCAGCTTCCAGGACTTTACAACAGGAAGCCATGTGCGATCCATTTCATCCAGAATGTGATCCAGTGTATGCACAGCTCTTTTTAAATAGGAGGTATAGCAGATATCAAAATCCAATCCCTCCTGCTTCAGCAGTCTCCCTGCCGCTTTGGCCTCTTCATGTCCTTTTTCACTCAGATCAACATCTGTCCACCCGGTAAACAGGTTTAATTTATTCCATTCACTCTCTCCGTGACGAATCAATACAAGCTTCATTTGTGACTCCTCCTTTGATGTTAAAAGTTATCTTCATCTAACTAACAACAGTATATGCATGTAAAGGAGTGCTGTCAATGCATTTGCCCACGCTGACGTAAAAAGGCTCCATCTCCCGCCAAAGTTGCGCGGAAAGAGGAGACCTCAAAGGATCAATTCTATAAAAGCTTGCCATTTCCATATCACTATCCATTATTTTTCTACACAGATGAAACCCGCAGCTCTTTGTATAAAAATTGACATTCTGTTTTTGTCTGCAGAAGAGACTGTAGTGATTTGTTTCCAGTGTAAACAAACAGATAGCAGATGGGTGCAATATCTTTTCCGTATTATCAGTGCATCAAAGTAAATTGTATTTTAAAAATGCCTTATATAGTCCATCCTGATTCACGGCAGCTGTAATATCATCCGCCATGGCTTTAATTTCCTTACCTCCACTAGCCATTGCGATACCCAACGCGCAGTATTCCAACATAGGAATATCCACCGCCGCATCTCCAAAAGCAATCGTATCCTTTTGCCCCATATGAAGATACTTCAGCAGAAGAGAGATCGCTGTTGCCTTGTCAATATCCTGTATTCCGATATCACCAAAAAGAGCTGTTTCTCCCTTGCCACCCCAGGTGCTGATTTTTAGATCCGGAAAGCATTGCGCTGCGGCAGTCACATCTGCATAGGAATTTAGAATAAAGCTGATTTTATTCACATCCTCCCGATACAGATTTTCTCCAAACACCATATCCGGATACTGTGCGCATATATGGATATTCTCCTGCCCGTTTCCCTTGCGCTGCATATATTTCTGCATAACGGGTTCTCCCGCTTCTTCAAAATGTTCACTGGCATACAAACCCGTATTGCTTTCCAGATAAAATTCCAGATTGCGGCTATGCAGCCAGTCTACGATTGCACTGCACTGTTCTTTTTTTAAATGTGCATGAAACAATACCTCCCCGTGATGCTCAATATATCCGCCATTTGCACCAATCATACCATCCAGACCGATATTCCAAATTTCGTCATACACCTCGCTGCGGCTTCTACCCGTACAGATATAAACCAGATGTCCTAGTGCTCTGTCCATACGTATTGCTTTGACTGCGGAAGGCGGAAGATGATTTTCATAATCCACCAGCGTTCCGTCCACATCGATCAGAATTACCTTTTTTTCTAATTTATGCATCCTAGTACCTCCTTCATATCACATCGGCTGTTTTATCTTCATAATTGTCGCACACTTCATTTTAACACAATATAAAGCCTGAACAGACAAATAGCGCTGTGATTCTATTGCTGCAATGAGAAGTAACAAGAAGATGATTGGCTTTTATCTGTTTGCTTAATTATGCTTTGACTGCCTTCTCTATGGTTTGATTATAGCGGATGCTGAAACCATCGTCAATCATTGGAAATTTTTAGTATGAATTATGATAGACTTAACCGTTCCTAACACTCTAACGTCCCCCCGGCTTAAATAAAAAGATGCATAAAGTAAGAATTCCTCATGCATCGATAAGCTGTTAGTTGTCAGTTTTTTTATCTCTTTTCCACTGCCACCCATACCTCAACCAGATCATTTTCTCCGTAATATGTGATATCCGGCGCCTTTGCTTTCATCCTTCCGGTGATGTATCCGGAATTCAGCGGCTTGTAATCAGATTTCGGTAGCCATTTCATGATTGCCTGCACCTCTGTTTTTCCGATGGTATCCAATGTACAGGGAAATACTGCCCAGGTTGCAGCGGGCACGATATATTCTTCCAGCTCCCCTGTAACTGCATGATCGCTGGAAACAGCAATCCAATGATCGAATTTACGACTGTCATCTGCTGCTGTATTATAAACACTGATACCAAACAGACCAAAGGGCTCCTGATTCATATGGGACATCAATTCCTTCTGCTGTCCCTGTGTTTGAAGCTCCTCCCATTGCCGGGGTATTGCTTTCTGTCCTTCTTTTCTCTTATTTGTCGTATGTATGCAATAGCCTGCAACACGAAAGCTTTCTCTTTCTACGATATGAAACGGTTCGCTCATATTTGATTCCTCCTGCTTTGTATGGTATTAGTATATAAATTTATGTCCTTTCTATCCTCTCTTTCTCTGTCCGATACTGCGTGCTTTTCACATGTCAGTGATCATCAGCCACATCTCAAGCCTTGAGGAGCTAGGATCAGGGTCCAGATAGACCTCCATCACCGGTCCGTTTACATACTGATAGCCGGTTGATGGAAACCATTCCGTCCAGATTCTGCGCTCCAGCTCCTGAATGGACGCATGCGTTCCTTCGCATTGAAAAACGATCCAGGATGCCTTAGGTAGCTGAATTTCTTCATATCCGTTCAGCGGTTCTTCGCTCGCCACTCCAATCCAGAACTTCCAGTCCTTATAATCCTGACACATACTGATTCCCAACAGACCGCTTGGCTCCTTTGCGTCGATATGTGCAGAAAGGTCTGCAATCGTTCCATCTTCTGCCGCTGTCCGCCAGAGATTGGGAACCACCTCATAATTTTTCTCCAGCTCCTTTTCCAGCTCATGGCAAACTCCGACAACGCGAAAGGCATCCTTCTTTACAATTCTGTAATTCAATTCCCTGCTTCCTGCGATAGAAAGCTGAAAGTGAAGCGGCGGATACAGCTTTACGGCAGCCTGTGCATTGCGCACCTGAGATGGTGCAATGCCATGGACAGAGCGAAATGCCCGATTAAAAGCGGTTGGAGATGCGTATTGATAACGCAATGCAATATCTATAATCTTATCCGTCCCCTGCTGCAATTCCTCTGCTGCAAGACTCATCCTTCTTCTGCGTATGTACTCCGATAGGGAAATACCGGTCATATAAGAGAACATCCGCTGAAAATTATAGGAGGATGTACACGCAATTTTTGCGACCTCCTCAAAGCTGATCTCCTCCTGCATATGCTCTTCCATATATGCGATTGCCTCATTCAATCGTTCCATCCATTCCATTTGATAGCAGCTCCTTTTCTATGACTTCTCTTTTTTTTCACTGATTCCAACGCTATTTACCAGCACTCACCAGCCGATAGCTTTCATCAATGAGCTCCTGAAGCTGCATCCAGGACAGCTTTTGATCAAGCAGAATCGTAAACCAGTATGTTTTATTCATATGATACGCAGGATAAAAACACTTATAATCAATCAGCTCCTGAATGAATTCCGGACGATTTTTCAAGTTACAGACATCCGTCATACCATCGACATCAATACCCAGACTTCGATAGGGAATATGCATGATAACACCGTACCACTTTCCCTTAGCTGTCTTTAAGGTTCCATGCTCCGGAGCACTCTTCCAGGGAAATTGGGGATAGCTCTGATAACGCTCAGCAACATAATCCAGAATGCGCGTACGATATGGATTTCCATCGATACACTGCTGCACCATGTCCTCCAGCAGTTCCTCAACCTCCTCACGAATCGATGATACAAAGCTGCCATTTGCCCCCGGTACGTGAAATGGTGTATAGGGCTCCCTTAGCTGCGCATCGTATACTTCAGCATGCAGCTCCTGCCCTTCATACGTGATAACCGCATAAAAATCCGGAGCCTTCAGCTTCCGGATACAGCGGTATGTCATCCCTTCCTTACTACATCCATACTGCAGCAGCTTTTGTTCTGACAGCTTTTGCACACGTTTATTTTTCATATAGCCGCTCCTTTCCAATCAATAGCAGAATACCTCCTTGATTTGTTCACCCTGCAATACATTCTTCTTACACTCCATATCCTCCTAGAATAACATGTGGTAAGCTCCTGATAAGCATCCGGCTGAGGAATACATATAAAATAAAGGATGAATTCTCCTGTATAATCCCTGCAGAATCACTTTCCATCACAATATGAATTTCTCTACTATTTTAGTTTCTGTACAGCACCGCATAGGGACAGCCAACTGCAAAGGCCTGCTGTAAAAACTGATTTTATAATTTACATGCAGCACTCACAATTCGTATTCAATTATACCATCTATTTATCAAAAGCAACATTCCTTGTTTTCAGGAAATAGAGGTTAAATATTTCCAGTATGGATGTTCTTTGCCATAAGGTAAGTAATCACTTTGCACTCCTTGCTGAAAAATATTGATAAGTCTCCATGCCGTGCTGCTGTGCAGATGCTGTTTGTCCAGGAAAATTTGATTTAAATACTCGCAGAAAAAAAGCCTGTACTAAGACAGGCAATTGATTTTCAGGACAGAATCATTCCTTCACAAATCGTAAAATAGAGAATAATCAGAATCGCTGCCGGTGCCAGATAGCGGATAGCAAGGGACCATAGCTTTTTCCAGCGAAACCGCAGTGTACCTTCATTCTCGAATTCGTCTGTAGCTTCATGAACTCCCCAGACCCATCCCGTGAATATACAGAAACAAAGTGCGCCAAGGGGAATCATCAGATTATCTGTAAATTTCTCCATCACAGCATTCATGGACAGCAGCTGTAACCCGTTTCGCATATCAAACCAGGGCAGGTTCAATCCGCGTGACTCCAGCTGCGACAGGGAATAGCCGGCGGCTAAAATCATGAGCGGCAGAAACAGCCAGACTACAGCCTTTCTCCTCGTGATATGAAATTCCTCACTCATACAGGCGATGATGCTCTCCAGTATACTGATGGCACTTGTCAATGCTGCCAGAAACAAGAGTATAAAGAAGACCGCACCGAAGATAACACCTCCGGGAATGGAAGCAAACACATTGGGCAGTGCCATAAATGCAAATCCTCCGCCCATACCAAGTCCTTCAGCTCCCATGGTCACAAAGACTGCCGGAATGATGGCAAAGGCTGCCAGAATGGCGACCAGGGTATCCAGCACACATATCCAGACCGCACTTTTCATCAGATTTTCCTTCTTCCCCACATACGAGCCATAGGTGATAAGGATGCCCATTCCCACGGAGAGCGAGAAAAAGGCCTGTCCTACTGCCGCAACGAGCATATCTGTATGGAAGGTAGAGAAATCGATATGCAGCATGAAGCGCACACCCTCCATAGCGCCCGGCAAAGTAACCGAGCGAATCGCCGTCGCAATCAGCAAAAGAAAGAGAGCCGGCATTAAAACCTTACTGATTTTCTCGATACCCTCTGCAACGCCCTTTAAAATAATGAAGATACACAAGCCAAGAAACAGCAGTCCCCACAAAATTGGCTCTATCGGATCCGTGATAAAGCCGGTAAAGAAATCCTGATACTGCGTTGCAGCTCCGGAAAAATGTGCACCGCCGAAATAAACGGCAATATATTTCATGATCCAGCCGCCAACGATGCTGTAATAGGATAAAATAACAAACAAGGTGATCATGCCGATCACACCGGCAAACATCCACTTTTTATTAAGCTTGCGAAATGCTCCAACAGCGTTTTTCTGCGTTGCTCTACCAATCGCCAGCTCTGCCAGCATAATGCTCAGACCGATCACTGCTACAACCACTATGTAAATCAACAGAAACAAACCGCCTCCGTTTGCCCCAAGCTTTCCTGGAAACTTCCAGATATTCCCCAGACCTACTGCCGAGCCGGTAGCTGCCAGGATAAATCCGAGGTGGTTAGACCACTCTCCTCTGTTTTTCTGCACAAATAAATCCTCCCTTAATTATACAGCTCTTCTATTTTAGAGGGTTCCTTCATATATTTCAAGATAAAATGTAGCAATTCCCAAGCAATTGCACGCTGCTTCGGGGAATCTTTTTAATCTTCGTTCATGTGTCATTCAACCGGTTGCACTGAGAATGCGTTTATGTTAATCTTATATCATTAAAAATGGAGGTCTTTTATGCAAACACTGACAATATCTTCTCCCAGCTTTACGGATGGTGCGCTGATTCCTGTTATACATACCGGATATGGCGCGGATCAATCGCCGGAGCTGGTGCTGCACGGACTTTGCGAGGAGGCAGTATCCCTGGCAGTTATTCTGAATGATATGGATCATCCGATACCGGCATATAATCACTGGGTAATCTGGAATCTTCCTGTGATGTCAATCATCCCGGGGAATATTCCCCGCGGGGCACAGGTGCCAAGCCTGTCGGGTGCAAGACAGGGGATTGGATATGGCAGGCATGCCTATAGAGGGCCAAAGCCGCCGTTCCACTGGTCGCATACCTATCAATTCACCGTATATGTTCTGGATACTGTCCTGACACTGCCACCTACTGCGAGAAAGAAGCATCTGCTGGCAGCTATGGAACAACATATCCTGCAGCAGGCTGTGTTAAGGGGACATTACCGCTAAGCTGAAATAAAAACGCATCACATGAGAGCCGTGCTCCTGAATGATGCGTTTTCTTTTCTCGTTGCTTTTTAAAAATTCAGACTGTTAGACCCGCTTTGCCTGATGCAGCTCAGGAATGGCTTCACGCCCTCTCCGTATGCTGTATGGCTATTGTCCCATGCAATGCAATGTACATAGAAGCTATTGTCCGCTACCTTTTTACAGAAAGCTTACATCCTACCTGAAAAGCTGCACTTATCTGCCTATGCTTTTTGTAGCTCCTGCAGTGTGGCAATCGTACTGCCTTTTTTCTCGTAATATTGCAGCATTTCATCCAGCTTTCTTTTATCATAGCTTGTGATACAATCCGACAGAACCGTGACCTTATAGTGATCCTTCAGCAAATTATAGCAGGTTGATTTTACACACGCGCAGGCATCCGCCCCTGTTAAATAAAAATCAGTAATTCCATGCTTGCGCACAAAGTCAGAAAATGCTTCACTGGTTAATGCATTCCCCTTGTATTTTGTGAAAATACGATCGGATACAATCTTTAAATCACAGGCCAATTCAGAACCACGCGTATTGGGCTTAAAGGTTCTTGTTCCCTGTGATAAATTCTCATGCCGTATATAAACAACCGGAATTTCATGCGCCACCGCCCAGTCGATAGCGCTGTTGATATTATCAATGATCTCCTTATAATTTTTGGTGATATCATTTTGAATATCAATTACAATCAAAGCTTTATCCATATGTTACTCCTTTCGAGTTATCGTATGCCCGTCATACAGGTATCTGATAACAAACATATACGGCTGTTCAATCTGCACAAATCCTCAAACTGGCCTGCTGCGGAAGGCCTGACATACATTCCTCCTTCAGCTTCTGCGGCACAGTATGTTCCCTGACTCTGCAGATGATTTCGCCTCCCTATGTTGCCATCATCATACCATTCATAACCTGCAACACGGTGTCATGTTTTATATATTTCCAGCATTTTTCCAACTCTTTTCCTAACGTTATCACGTACATACGGAGGTGATAATACTTCAACCCTTTCCCGGCAGGAAAGGACATAGCTGTATAATAGCTCATTATCCGGTAAAATCGTAGTCACCAGTAAGCTGCCATCCTCCTGCTCGCTTACTTCCTCATCGAATTTTTCATATACCTCATGGGACATCCCCGCATCAAACAAAAGGGTAACCTGCACGGTTTTCATCTCAAATTCGTCCGATCTTTCAAAGATATGCTCCGGTGTTTCCCGCATATATTCCGCATCCTGCAGCTTTAGATCTCTTATCCGTGTTAATTTGAAGAATCGAAAATCCTTACGCAGCGTGCAGTAACCATACAGATACCAGTCAGAGGTCTTGAAAACAAGCTTATGTGGTTCAATAATCCGTTTGGTTTGTTCTCCTTTTCCGCTGTAATAAGAAAAGGAAACGATTCTGCTTTTCCATATGGCGCTTTGCAGTAATTGAAAATTATGTTTTCCCGCGCCACTTTTTGTCCAGGTTGAAAAATCTATTTCCAGCCAGTTTCCCTGCTGTCTTTGAAATACGCCGCTCAGTTTGGATAACAGCATATTTATCTGCTCATCCTCCAGCACACGGATGCCCTGCAGGGCCATGAGAATCTGCTTCTGTTCCTGCTCGCTGAGAAGTGATTTCTTCAAAACATAGCTGTCCTGAATCGCTATGCCTCCCCCCTTTCCCTGTGTAGCATAAATCGGAATCCCAGCTGCGCTCAGAATGTCAATATCACGGTATATCGTTCTGATCGACACCTCGAAATAATCTGCCAGCTCTGGTGCAGTCATTTGTCCTTTATCCAATAAAAGATAAATCATTTGAAAATATCTGTTTTCCTTCATATTGCACTTCCTCCTATTCCACGCGTATATAGCGGTGACTGTCAGGTAAAAAAGCTTTGTATTCAATGCATGATGTTCTAAAAAAAGCCAGAACAAGGAATTGCTCTGACTTCGCTCTACTTCGTTTAAACTGCCTCCGGCAAAATATCGTACTGAATTTCCTGCAGCTCCGCAGCTTCCTTTAATTCCCGGTAAAAATGATTGGGCAGATACAGGGAGGGACGCCGTTTCAGCTTCAATGCTCCGGATTCCGCAAGAATCTCTGCAACAAACTGTGAACAGAAATAATGCTTCTTTCGTTTGAATGGTATATGGACAAAGCAGAATACCACTCCGATACTGGAATAACAGAAGTCCTCGCGATTTTCCACAAACTGCTCGATTTTATTTTGCAGCCGCTCAAAGGCCGCATCCGTTACCTGTAGCTGGAAGCTGATGCTTTTCTCCACGCCGTGGCGTTTGTATTTGGATACCGTTTCCATACAAAAGCCCTTATAGTTAAAGCTGTACATCTTCTCATTCATCGCATCCAGACAGATGGATGCATGCGTATATTCATATCCGTACACCGTTTCCATAAAGCTGGAAAGATGACTCGGATAATTAGTTAATACAATGGATATGGTTTTCATGAATATGATGGTTCTCCTTCTTGCTTGTGAATGTTATTCAAACGTATCATACAAAACCAGAAGAAGGTCGAAAGCCTTTGCATCACCTGCATCATGTATTCACAGTTTGTTATCATTGATTCACCGACGACCTGCCTGTTCAGCAGGATGTCATACATGGCTAATTATTACATACCCCCATCCACAAGTCAAATGGAATTTCTTTACAGAACATCCATGCCGCAAAAAAAATTTAGTAATCATATCCAATTAAAACCATTTTATTTCCAGTTTTTGAATGCAGTTTCAATAATTTTTATCTCAGACAGACTGTTAACATTTCCACCTTGCTCATACTTATCAAAATCAAAGCAGAAGCATGATAAAACCTTTACTTTTCCAGTCTGAAGAACATCTTTCAAATTATGTACAACCCTACGCAGGGAATGCCCTCCTGGCTCAGATTCATAATAACCGGCAACATACTCTTCTGCCAATATATCTGCATCTATCATGACATACAGAAAATCCGTTTGCATTGAAATTTGGTCTATTGCATTCAGCCATGTTTCAGAATCTTCGAATTGCTTTGCATTTACATTGTGAATCTGCATAATTTCCTTGTTCTGTTCTGCTTCTTCATCACTTAATCTGCCATCAGCTGCCAGTATTCTTTCTCCGGGTATCCATGTTTTCATTCCACAACTATCTCTGCACCAGTCCTGCATCGTACATCCACAGATTGCTGATAAAGGTATACTCACAAATGTCGCTGGAAATTCTTTTGTATGTTCCAGTATTACATTATCATAATGAGCATCTATCCAAATAACTCCTATTCTTGCCTGTGGACCATATGCCCGTTGCATACCGCCAATAACTGCCGGTGCATATGCACAATAACCATGTGGTATTAGCACCAGGTTTTCTTCCTGCAGTGACTTACAAACTTCATCAGAAAACGATTTTGGAATCGCTTCGTGAACAGGAAGATGCTTATACCGCTTTCCCGTAATTGAAATGATGTCAAATGGATGTCCTGCTTTTTCATAAACTCTTTTCTCATGCAAATCATCCAGAATGGATCGTTGTTTATGTGTGCGTAAGGAAGAGGTACATCGTGTACCTGTATGATCTAATATTTGCCAGCTATTGTAGACGTGATTACTTTCCAGTATTTGAAATTCTTTCATTTTATCAATCCAATTCCTTACCGTTACTTGCAATTACCTTTTGATACCAGTAAAAGGAATCCTTGCGATACCTCTCAAACGATCCATTTCCCTGATCATCTACATCTACATAAATGAATCCGTAACGCTTTTCCATCTGTCCCGTTCCTGCACTCACCAGATCAATACATCCCCATGTTGTATAACCCATTACATCTACTCCATCAAGGTCAATTGCTTTTTCCATCTCTTTGATATGCCGCTTTAAATAATCTATGCGGTAAGGATCATGAACTGTTTTATCTTCTTCAAGTTTATCATACATTCCCATACCATTTTCCACTATCATTAACGGAATCTGATAACGATCATATAATAAATTTAAGGAATAACGAAGACCCTGTTCATCCATAGACCAGCCCCAAGGTGTTTCCTTTAAATAAGGATTTCTATATCCTGTATCAAATGCATCCTTTAATTCTGTATTTTTCCCACTCACAAGAGAGAAATAATAACTATAAGACAGGAAATCCACCGTTCCCTTTTTAAGAGCCTCCTCATCCCCTTCACATATAGGTAAACTAATCCCCTTCTTTTCAAGGTCTTTCTTTTTATATGCCGGATAATAGCCGCGGCATTGCACGTCGCAATAGAACAACTGTTCATGCATATATTCCATATTACGTATAACATCATCCGGATCACAGCTATATGGATAGGAAAATAAACCGCCATACATCATTCCAACCTTATTCTCAGGGTCTATTTCATGAGCCAGCTTTACAGCTTTTGCGCTGGCAAGCAACTGATGATAAGCTGCAATCATGACGGATGCTTCATCCTGTTTAGGAACCGCACCAGCTGTCCAGGGAGTGGAAGACATACAATTGATTTCATTAAAAGTCAGCCAATGCCTTACTTTTCCTTTGTATCTTTTGAAAATCGTTTCACAATAACGAAGAAAACAGTCGACGGTTGTTCTTCCTATCCAGGAATCGTATTTCAGTAAACCAAGCGGTGTTTCATAATGTGATATCGTAATAAGCGGTGTAATCTTATACTTAAGGCATTCATCAATTATTCGATCATAAAATTGTAAGCCTGCCTCATTTGGAGCAGCGTCATCCCCATTAGGAAATACCCTGGTCCAGTTAATAGAAAAACGATAACAAGTAAACCCCATTTCAGCAAATAATGCAATATCTTCCTTATAATGGTGATAGTGATCAATCGCGTTATGACTTGGATAATATGTACCTTCTTTTATTTCTTCTGTTATTTCTCTTTTTTTATTTACATCCCCTGCTGTCATAACATCTGAAGAGTTAATTCCTTTGCCATCCTCATTCCATGCACCTTCACATTGATTAGCGGCTGTTGCTCCGCCCCATAAAAAACCTTCTGGAAATCCCATCTGTATATCCTCCTATCGTACAAGTGTAAACATCAGCTCATCCTGATTTACACAATTCTGTTGCTCTTTTAATATATCCAGATAACTTTTTGAATTTGTTACTATAACCGGTACAACTGCTTCTTTGCATTCTTTTTTCAGCTTATCCAGATCAAAGGTTATCAACACATCCCCCTGTTCTACCTCTTGTCCAACACTTGTGCAAGCTGTAAATATATTCTGCAGTTCAGCAGAATCAATACCGATATGAATCAGGATTTCTGCACCATCCTCCGATTGGATACCAATAGCGTGGGCGGTTGGAAACAGGAAACTCACAGTTCCTTTAACCGGGGAACATATTTTGTTATCTTCCGGTAGGATGGCAATCCCCTCTCCCATAGAGCCACTGGCAAATACTTCGTCATGTATCTCCTGTAATGGAATCACCTTACCTTTAACCGGTGCAAAAACTTGAATCCTTTGCAATGCTGCTGTTTTTTCCTTCTCTTTCTTTTTTCCCTGTTCCTTAACACTCACTTCATCTTCCTTGATACCGAAGATGCAAGTCAGAATAAATGCAGCAACCATAACAACAATCCATGCAATAATCAGTCCCCAGAATCCACTTCCAAACGTTCCGTCCGGTTCAATATAGGAAGGAGCCCCGAAGAAACTGTCCGATGCCATAAAATAAGTCTTCGTGTGAAATAATCCTAAGATAATCCCTCCTAAAGCTGTTGCAATATTCGCAGCCATGAAAGGTTTTTTTAACGGGATGGTTACACCATAGATAGCCGGTTCTGTAATAGCACTGAATAAAACCGGGAAGAATGAAGTTAAACTAAGCTCTTTTGTTTCCGGCTTTTTTGAAAGGAAGAAAACAGCCAGTACAGCTCCTCCTGTAGCATAGGCGGCAATGGATGCTACTGGAAAAATATAATCATAACCGTTTACTGCTAAATTGTTCATTGCGACAGGCAGCAAGCCCCAGTGTAAACCAAACATAACTAGAATCTGCCAGAAGAAGCCCAATAGCGCAGATGTTATAACACCATTAATTTCAAAGAGGAAGGAAACTGCATTCCCGACAGCAGAGCATGCCCATGTGGAAATCGGTCCTATTACAATTAAAGCCAGCGGGACGGTAATTACCAAAACAAAGCAGGGAAGAAAAACCTTTTTGACAAGTGTAGGCAAAATTTTATTCAACCAGCCATGTAGTTTACTTGCAAAATATGTAGCAGCAATGATTGGAATCACAGTAGATGTATAATCCATCAGAATAACCGGTATCCCCAGAAATTCCATTTGGACATCAGATTGCAATAAAGATCCTGTAAACAATTGGTACAATGCATCTGATGAGGTACCGTTAACCATATCCGGATATACCAAGGCAGCTCCTATAGCCATGCCAAGTAAGGGATCAATTTTAAATTTCTTTGCGGCTGAGTATCCCAGAAATATTGGAAAGAAATAGAATACTGCATAGCCTGTTGCATTTAATATCACATAGGTACCGGACGCTGTATCTAATAAGCCTAAAGCTACCACTAAAGCGAGAATACCACGAATGATACCACCAGCCGCAAGAACACCAAGCGTCGGATTGAATACGCCGGAAGCCAAATCTAAAAATGCTCCAAAAATATTCTTTGACTTCTTTTTCTGACTTTCATCCAATGGATTCAAATAACCTAGTTCATTCATGATTGCATCATATACTTCAGCAACTTTTTCTCCAATCACGACCTGATATTGTCCACCGCTTTCAACAACAGTAAGTACTCCATCCAGATTTTTTATCGCGGTTCCATTCGCTTTCTTTGTATCTACAAGGCGAAAACGCAATCTAGTCGCACAGTGTGTTAAGCTGTTTATGTTTTCTTTACCACCTACTAATTTAATAATTTCTTTTGCTAAATCGTGCATACATATGCTCCTTTCATAAAAAAATACCTAAACCATGCACAAACGTACATCGCTCAGGTATTGCCTGCATTACCAGTGACACCCCAAGGTTCATTTTTCTGTAATTTTTTTAATATGTATTGTAAGATATACAAACTCATCATTACTGATTTTATAACTGTAGGTATCCATCAGATAATCCGCAATTTTCTCAACACAGTTGAATGCCTTCTGATAATTTGTTTTAACGAGTTCTACAAGAGAAATATCATTTGATTCAAATGTTTCCTGATGTAAAATTCGTTTTGCGAAATATTGAAGATGTAGAATAAAACGGTGATATACAAAGCTATGTTCATCAAATTCCATCCCATAATTCAAACGGACAATATCAACAATGTCTTTCATAATCTTAGTTTCTTTTACTGTTTGATCAAATGTGACATCGTCACGCTCTGCATTGAAGAGATGTAAAACTATGGAACATGCTTCATCTTCTTTTAAATGAACATCGAATTTTTGATTCAGCCAAACAACATAGTCTAAGCATACCTTATATTCCTGTGGATATAAATATCTTACCTCATTACTTAAGGGACACTTCAACGACATGTTGGATCGAGCTCTTTGTATCACATAATGAATGTGATCTGCAAGAGCAGGATATATGCTGTCACTGATTTTCAGATCAAGTCGTTGTTTTACATCATTGACGATTTCAAAGATTATTTCCAATTCCTCCTGATCCAGCATTTCAAAAACGCTAGCTATTTCATTAAACTGCTGTGTTTTTTCAAGAATGAATTTCTTTTTAATCAATGAAGTGTCAATTTCATCCCCAGCCTTTTTTCGAAAACCAATGCCTGTTCCTAAAACAACCATTTCCCCTTTGTCTGCGCAGACTAGAACAACATTGTTATTAAACACCTGGGTGATTTTCATAAAACTCCTCCCTTCTAATAAAAAATACCTAAACCACCCATATACATAAAATGTATATGATTCAGTCTAGGTATTGCCTGGTATCAGTAACAACCCACTCACATAATAGCAAACAATCAGTGTTATGTCAACGCTTTCATTCAAAATTCATAAAACAATTTTAAACTGTCGAGTAAAAAAGCTATGGGATTCAAATTATTCACACATATCTTAAATAAAGATGAAATAAGAGTTCATTAAATAAGGGATAGAAGTACATTCGTATTATCAGCATCGGATAATCTTCGTTTATTTAATCGTATAGGATTATATCAATTTTTCTATTATACTTTTCAATTTGATATGAAAAACCCCATAAACCTTTGACTCTATCTTCTTTACCGCATAGAATCTTTATCGTAATTTCGCAAATATCCGCTATTGCCTGCTCTTTTTACCAAAAGACTTTTCCTGTAAGCTTTATACAAATGCATTCAAGCAATCCATTATCTTCGAATGCTTCCGCAATTAAAAACTGACAGCAGAGCTTAACGGATTGAATCCCTTAGTTTAAAGTTTACGTAGCGCTTGGAATCGCACTATCGTCCTTTGAGATACAGACTGCTTTTATCCGCACTGCTTCCTTTCCCATTCAGTATCCCCCATTTTTCCTATATGTTCCCTCGTGCTATTCAGCTCGAAAGCCTTATATTACTGCTTTTATCAGAATATCAGCAATTCCAGTTCACCTTCACAGGATGCTGTTCATCTGCAATGGCCGCCTCTTGTAAGGCTGCAAGCGCATGCTCGAATTCCTCTTCAGCCAGATGTTCATAAACAGCTCTGGATTGTGTCACTCCAACCGCAGTATACGCCACCGCCGCCGCACCATAAAACAGAAAGCCAAGTGCATTGGTCGGAGTCTGTAAAACATTGCATGCCGTCGCTATCGCACGTACAGCACAAACTACTGCCGGTTCCGCAAGTTCATCACGGGCAAGCTGTATCAGCTCCTTCAACAGCGGTTTTATCTCTTTCACAGAACCACTGTTTCTGGCACACTCCCTACAAATACGGATGGCCTGCAAAGCACGTTTATCCTTTGGATATGCTGCTGTATAGATTGGCAGATATCTCTTCTCAGCTAGCTGTAGCGCCCATAACGCCAGTGTAGGTTTACTCTGTGTTTCAATCAATCGCATCAGTTTTTGACATTGAGGCGATGCAGCATCCCCCAGCATCTTTCTTGGTTTTACCATTTTCGTTCTCCTTTGCAATTACGAAGCATATTGTAACGAGGAAAGCATCCCATGTCAATTTAAAATGCTGATACAGACTCAGCTCATTTCAATTTACCATACACTTCATCACGTACCGGGTCCAAGCATTCATTGCTTACGGAAGGTGTTGGCACCTCGATTCCAGGATGGCAAAACCGGTTGTCCCTTCATCAGTGCTGCGCCTAATCATCTTTGCATATCAGGATTCTGCGAGTACAAAGCAATTGATTGACTCCGTACTTTTAGCCAGTGACAATAGCCGGGAAAGCTCCATCTGCTCTTTATGAAAACCTTCACAGCCCAAAACGATTTCACTGGTAGATAAGCTGCAGTGTACGATTGCGCTTATATGCATATACATTCCTCCTTATAAATTCAGTATAGCATCTGAAGTGTACACCCAATCAAGAATATTCCTATCCGTTTTCATATGTATTTAACGCTCTCTGCGCCCGTTTCCCCTATTTCAAATAGATGTCTTACACCACTATTCCCACGCTTCAGCATTATCTCTGACAAACTGACGAAAGCTTTTCGGCTTTTTCTGCATAACCTCTTCAAAATCAGTAGTGACCTTTTTTGCACCTTTACACCGTGTCATCATATAGAGCATCCCCATCACCGTGCAATACTTTTTCTCCAGACCTCGCACGCTGATCCAGTACTTTTTAGCAAATGACGGCTTTGGATTCGTATAGACGATTCTTCTTCCCAGCTCCTCCGATAAAATCCTGGCCACCTCCCAATAATCTATCGCTTCAGCACCTGTTATGGTATAGCTTGTATTTTGATGCTTGGGCGCATCACATAGCACCCTTGCTGTCAGCTCTCCGATATCCTCGGCATCAATAAAGCTTGTTACGGCATGCTTTACGGGAACAACAATCCTGTTGAAATGCTGTATTTCAAAAGCATGAACGCCACTGATATTCTGCATAAAGAAGCTTGGGCGTATATGACAATACGGCAGTCCCGCCTGCTCGATATACTTTTCAATCTTATGATGCGGCGGCACGGGATTCTTCTCCACTCCCATAAGGGAAAGAAAGCTTACAAGCTGAATAGACCTCTGCTTTTGCAACGCATCAATGAAAGGCTTTAGATCCTTTGGATTGCCAAGATGCGGTGGACGCATAATAAACACCCTGTCCACATCCCGCAAGGCAGATACAAACGTGGATGGCTTCATAAAATCAAACTCCACTGCTTCCACATCCGGAAACAGCTTCGCAAGACGCTTTACATCCGTACCGGCCGCTTTGACCTCCTGTCCTGCCGCCAGAGCATATTTCACAACATATCTGCCAACATTCCCGGATGCTCCGCTTACCAGTATTTTACCCATTGCTCTTTTCCTCCAGTAATATGTCATTTGCCAGTTCCAGTAGAGCGATCAAGCTGTTAAATGCATCTCCTCCCATATTCTTTTTCAAAATATGCATTTCCTTCATATATTCCTCATATGTTTCATTTACCAGCTGCACTGCTTTCGCTGTCGGCAATAAAAGAAAGCTGCGCTTATCGTTTTCCTGCTGCTGCTTTTCAAGAAAGCCGTTTTTCAGCAGTGCAGAGCTCATATTGGTTGCCATCGCCTTTGTCACCTTGAAAAAATCAGCGATTCCCTTTGCTGTTTTTTCACCATCGGTTTTCACGAGATAGATCAGCATTCCCATTTCACTGGAGCGAATGGGCAGCGCACGTCTGGTGTTCATATTCAGTCGGCAAAATAATGATACCTGCTCCATTGCGTTCATCATAACATCCATAAGCTTCTCCCTTCATTTAGTACATCTCATTTACTATATTATGATAGTATACTTAGTGTACTATGTCAACACCTTTAAGGCTCTGATGATAAAATATATTCCGGAATACCAGTTGACACATTATACTATGTATTGTATAGTATAACGTATAAGGAGGTGTTACGATGGATACACAGCTGAAAAAAGGGCTGCTGGAAATCTGCGTCCTTGCTGCATTGAAGAAAGAGGATTCCTATGGCTATAAGATCGTAAAGGATATTTCTCCATATATAGAAATCTCGGAATCAACCTTGTATCCCATACTAAGACGGCTGGAAAACAGCAAATGCCTCAGTATTTATTCCGTTGAACACCGCGGACGTCTGAGAAAATATTATAGGATTACAGACATCGGTATCGCCCGCATTCAGGATTTTCTGGCGGGATGGCAATCCATGCTGAATATTTACGAATTTATCAAAGGAGGGGATGGATTTGAATAAACAGGAATTTATAACACTGCTGGAAAAGCGATTATTTGAGCTTCCGCAGGTGGAAAAGGAGCATCTTTTAAATTATTACAATGAAACGATTGAGGATCGCATCGAGGACGGCATGAGTGAAGCAGAGGCTGTAGCAAGTCTGGATTCCGTTGAAGATATCGTGAAGCAGATATACAGCGAGCGCGCTGTATCGTTCAAAGAGGAAGAAAAGCCCGCACACAGTCGGCAAAGATGGAGGATTGTCCTGATCGTGCTGCTATCTCCATTCTGGGCAACACTGCTTTGCGTCTTCGCAATGATATATCTGCTGCTTTGGACACTGATTGCCTTATTGTTTTGCAGTATGCTGGCATTTGCCTGCTTTATCTTTGGAGGCATTTGGAATCTGATTCCAATCTGGAAAGCGAACGCCGCACCCGGACTCGTCCTGCTCGGCACTCTCTTTCTTTGCATCGGATTGCTTCCGCTGTGCTGGAGGCTTCTGAGGGTTTCAATTATCTGGCTAAAGCAGAAGACGATCATCTGGATCGGCATGATAAAGCACACATTTGCAAAGGCGGTGAAGTAAATGAAATACAATAAAGAGCAGCTGCTGAAAGCCATTCCTGTTTTGTGTATCCTGCTGGGGGTACTCCTGATTGGCGGAGGCTTTGCAATGGCTGATTTTAAAATGGAGAACATGCGAACTGTAGAGCAGAAACCATTTATCAAAAAAGAAAAGACCTTTTCTGCGGACAACCTCGCCTATATTCAAATCGACACTCATTACAGTGAAATCAATATCCTTCCCTCCGAAGACAGCGAAATACACGTACAATACGAGGAAAATGAGGATTATCCAATCCGTGCTACTGCAGATTCCTCTGTCCTGCGGCTGAAAAGGGAATCTCCCACCTTTCAGTTTCGCTGGTTTGATTTTCAACAGGACATTATGGTACCTATCACTTTAAAGCTGCCGAAAAAACTTCTCAGCAAGCTGGAGGTGGATACTTCCTATGGCAATGTGACAGTGCATGATCTGTCGTTTCAGGATATCACCATCAGCAACGCACACGGAAATGTAAACCTTGCAAAGCTGCAAACAGAAGCATTGACACTGGATGTTCCATATGGAAGTTTGTTACTGGATGATACAAGCTGTCAGCAGATGCTGCAGATTGAGAGTGAGCACGGGGACCTCATCACCAAAAAGCTGCAGGCAAAGCAGGCGATGATCACCTCCGCATATACGGATATCAGCATGGATGATACGGTGATAGCACAAGATTTTCAGCTTTTTCATGAACATGCGCCTATCAATCTCGGAAATCTAAAGGCACATGCACTGCGGATAGAAAGCGCTTATGGGGATATCCGAAGCACAAGGCTTGAAATTGCGGAAAAAGCGATATTTTCAACTGAACATTCCGATATCACCCTGCAAAAGCTTTCAGCAAAGGAATTGCATATGGAAACCGCTTATGGGGATACCGTGCTTTCAGAAGCAGATGCCGGAAGCATCTTTACCGAGGGTGAGCACGGAAGCTTTACAGCTGCTGTAAAAGGCAGTATTGAGGATTTCAGTATTCTTTCCGAGGCAGAGCATGGAGAAAATACGCTGCCAACAAAATATGAAAACAAAACCGGTCGCAAGCTGCAAATCAATCTGGCATACGGCGATATCAATGTGAGATTTCAGAAATAGCTGTTCTGCATATCCTCCACAACAAAAAAAGCAGGCCGTTTCCTGCCATGGATATCGTAAAAGGATATTATGTAATGCATGGAAGATACTATAGGTATCTTCCATGTTTTTTATATTGTAAAAGCAAATACAACTGCTCTCAACAGGCTTGCATAAGGTACATGGACAGATGGACTTATCCCCTGCGCATTGCATGATTCCTGCAGTCTATGAGAAGTAATTGCATATACGAAATATGTGATAGCAAAACGCTCTTACAGACATATAACACTATGCAATACGACGGACGCAGAGCCTTTTTCACAAGAAGCAATCGTACAAGCTACCGGCCTATCAGCTCGATTTCATAGATATCATCCAGCGGTATCCAGGAGTGGTCGCTGAAAATAAGTCTGCGGTTATAGTCATCAATGCGTTTCAGATTCATAATCAGAGTAAGATATGCACCACCTTCTTTTCGTTCATCCGCCTTGAAGTAGGTAACCCTGATCTTAGGCTGTTCCTTGATATGCAGCAGAATTTCCTGCAGACGCTCATTGTTCAGCATATTTCTGTTTTCATCCAGAATTCTTTTTGCATCCGTCAGCCGCTCTGTTTCACTGATTGCTTCCTTATGTCCTGTCAATGCAGCAAATGGCGCAAACTGGGCAGCTCGATCTCTTATCGGCATTTGCGGATGCTTTTTTGATATCGGACGTGAAAGATGGATAATATCGTCATAGCTGTGTATGTTCTGTTGATTCACTGTGTGTACCTCCTATGCCTTATGCCCTCCGATGGTGCGATTACGCTTGATTGTATTTGCACCTTCCTCCAGATTCATTCCTTTTAAAACCGCATTTTTGCCGTATTTCTTTTTGATCTTTAGCGTTGCCTGCTGCAGCTTTTTTTCCTTCTCAAGCAGCTCGCGTTCTTTCTGTTCCTGCTGTTTTAACGCCTCATAGTCCACGAACAGATCCATCTGTGCGACTGTCGTTTTCCGTTTAACCTGTGATTCAGCTAGTACGTGACCGGCAGAGATATTGATTCTTCTCACTGTTAAATGCGGATTCACAATTCTGTCGAACAGCTTCATTACAGCCTCGATCATCAGTCTTGAAGATGACGTATACCCTTTAAGGTTCGCCGTGCCGTGGGCATGCTTCGGTATCTTACGACCATACCGGTCGATTGTGATTTCTTCCAGATAGGCACCGGCCTTTTCCAGATTTTCTATATCATAGCCTACTGTCAGCACAATCTGATCCGTTACCTGCCCTTTATCAACCAGCGCCAGTGCCAGCAGATCCAGCATTTCCTTGACAATCAGCCTTGCTTTTTCAAAATCATAAGGACAGCTCAGCACCTGCCCCGTACCAATACTGGTATGCTCGGGTTTATAGGCCTTGATATCTGCCATCGTACAGGGCTCATATCCCCACGCATGATCAATCAGCAGCTCTGCATTTATCCCGAACAGCTTATATAAGCGATCTTCATTATATGCATCCCCGCTCGTACCAAGCGAGCATTTCGCGATATCACCCATTGTATATAAACCAATCTGTTCCAGCTTTTTGGCGTACCCTTTTCCAACCCGCCAGAAGTCGGTAATCGGCCTGTGATTCCACAACAGCTTTCGATATCGTATTTCATCAAGCTGCGCAATTCGCACCCCATCCTGATCTGCCTTGATATGCTTGGCCACGATATCCATCGCTACCTTGCAGAGATATAAATTTGTACCGATTCCCGCAGTGGCGGTAATACCTGTTGCCTTCAGAATATCAGATATAATGCTTTTCGCAAGCTCCCGCGGTGTTGTCTGATAGGTTTTAAGATAACCGCTCACATCAAGAAAAACCTCATCGATTGAATACACATGGATATCGTCTGCAGATATATAGTTCAGATATATATTATAAATCTTCGTGCTTTTTTCCAAATAATACGCCATTCGCGGAGGTACAGCCAGATAGCTCATGGCAAGATTCGGATTATTCCTCAGCTCTGTTTCGTCATAGGATTCTCCAGTAAAACGACATCCGGGGGCCTTTTGCTTACGCTGTGCATTAACTTCATTCACCTTTTGAATAACCTCAAACAGTCTTGCTCTTCCGGAAATACCAAATTTCTTCAAAGACGGTGTAACGGCCAGACAGATTGTCTTTTCGGTTTTCTCCGTATCCGCAACAACCAGATTTGTAGTGAGTGGATCAAGCTTTCGATCAACACATTCCACGGAGGCATAAAATGATTTTAAATCGATCGCCATGTAAATATGTTTGTTTTTCACCATTCCTACACCTCCGTCTAAACTGTACCGCATTCTCAACTGACTTTATCCTTACGCTCTAATGACTCATTATGTTCAAAAGGAAGGATTTCATTCCTGCATAAGGAAGAATAAGCGGGAAAAGGGACATCGGAAGCCTTCTTTGGTCTTCCTGTAACCTACGATTATGGACAATCCTTATGCAGATGCTTATACCTTTTGTGATTTTCTGATATCATATAAACTGTTTTGTGACTTAGAACAGGCTGCGCTTACTGTATTTCTAACGATTCAGGTTGTCAATTATTAAGTTCATTCCTTTTTCGTTCTTCCAAATTTTTCAATAAGTTTGTCCCATATTTCGCACGATCACTTCCACCTTGTTCATATTCAAAAATATAACAACTCAATAGCCCAGTTTAGAAGTGTCACAGACTGATTTACTGTTCTTTTAGCAGCACTTCCTGCTTTTACATTTATTTCTTTTATACAATTTGCTAATAATTCAAATTTCATGTTATCAAGCATATAACATAGCTCTACTTCATTAAAGAAATATTAAGTCTATTTTAACATACCAACCATCTTCTTTCTATCCTCCAACGATGTACCAACAGTTTTTTCTGAAGTGAAAAGTTAAATTCTGCTTCAAAGATGCAAAAATTGAAATTAGTCTTTCAGTAAATTCCAGTAGAATTTTCTCTTACAGAATAAGAGGCTTATAATGACTGACAAAATAATAACTATGGAAAGGATGGTTTTATATATGAACTCCATTTCAAACAAAAATAGACTACAGTTGATGTAATCAAACAGCTTGAAGCTCCCAACCAGTTGAATCGGACTTCCTGTTCGTTAGACCACGATTTCGCTATTGCTTCCTCTCTACCATGCCGTACGATATGAAACTTGCAAGTCGCTCTTGAGTACGCTGGCAATTGCACCTCTTGAGATTTTTACCCTAGGTGTGTGTCATGCCCGTCACCAAAAAAGATGCCTGCTTTCGCTAGACATCTTATCATTCTCTTATTTATTTATAATTGCGGCTTGTGCTGCAGCCAATCTGGCAATTGGTACACGGAACGGACTACAGGATACATAGCTCAGTCCCATACGGTGACAGAAATCAATACTGCTAGGATCGCCTCCATGCTCTCCGCAGATTCCCAGCTTGATTTCAGGGCGTGTCTTTCTTCCGCCTGCAACTGCCATTTCAATCAGCTTTCCGACACCCTTCTGATCAACTCTTGCGAACGGATCCTGTTCAAAGATTTTCTTTTCATAGTAATCGTTCAGGAATCCACCTGCATCATCACGGGAGAATCCAAAGGTCATCTGTGTCAGGTCATTGGTTCCAAAGCTAAAGAACTCAGCCTCTTCTGCAATCTCATCTGCCAGTAATGCAGCACGCGGAATTTCAATCATCGTACCTACATGATATTTCATATCAAAAGCCTCACGCTTCAGAATTTCATCTGCCGTACATACGACAACATCCTTGACAAATTTTAATTCTGCCTTATCGCCAACAAGTGGAATCATAATTTCCGGTTCAATCTTCCATTCCGGATGCTTGCGATTTACGTTGATCGCCGCTTCGATTACAGCTGTTGTCTGCATTTCAGCGATTTCCGGATAAGAAATAGCGAGACGGCATCCGCGATGACCCATCATCGGGTTAAATTCATGTAATCCGGAAATAACGCTCTTAAGCTCATCCAGATCAATATTCATATCCTTAGCCAGCTGTGCAATATCATAAGAGCTTGTTGGCAGGAATTCGTGCAGGGGTGGATCCAGATAGCGAATTGTCACCGGAAGACCATGCATTGCCTCATAAATTCCTTCAAAGTCTCCACGCTGCATCGGCAGAAGCTTGGAAAGTGCTTTTCTTCTCTGTCCTTCTGTTTTGGATACAATCATTTCACGGACAGCCTTAATACGGTCACCTTCAAAGAACATGTGCTCTGTACGTACCAGTCCGATTCCCTCTGCACCAAATGCCACTGCCTGCGCTGCATCCTTTGGTGTGTCGGCATTCGTTCTGACCTTTAGTGTACGAATCTCATCCGCCCATTTCATAAAGCGTTCAAAATCACCGGAAATCTCTGCCGGAACCGTTTTGATTTTACGTCCGTAAATATTACCTGTTGAGCCATCCAGAGAAATATAATCGCCCTTATTATAGCGTTCTTCATTCACTATGAAATATTTTTCCTCTTCATTGATTTTAATATCACCGCAGCCGGAAACACAGCATGCCCCCATACCGCGGGCAACTACTGCCGCATGGGAAGTCATACCGCCGCGCACGGTCAGGATACCTTCCGATACATGCATCCCTTCAATATCCTCCGGTGAGGTTTCCAGACGGACAAGAATCACCTTGTGTCCGAGTGCAGTTTCTTCAATAGCTTCCTCTGCAGAGAATACGATTTGTCCGCAGGCAGCACCAGGAGATGCCGGCAATGCACTGGCAATCGGCTTTGCGCTCTTCAAATCCGCATCGTCAAAACGCGGATGCAGCAGGGAATCCAATTGCTTCGGCTCCACCATCATCAAGGCTTCCTCTTTGGTTATCATGCCTTCATCCACCATATCACATGCAATTTTTAAAGCGGAAGCAGCAGTACGTTTCCCGTTACGTGTCTGCAGCATGAACAGATTACCCTTTTCAATGGTAAATTCCATATCCTGCATATTTTTATAATGACTTTCCAGTGCTGCACAGATTTCTGTAAATTTCTGATAGGCAGCCGGTGCGATTTCCTTCAGCTGATCGATGGTCTGCGGGGTACGGATACCTGCAACGACATCCTCTCCCTGTGCATTCATCAGGAATTCACCATACAGCTTGTTTTCACCGGTACTTGGATTACGCGTAAAGGCAACGCCGGTACCGCAGTCATTTCCCATGTTGCCGAAAACCATCATCTGTACGTTGACAGCTGTTCCCCAGTCTCCTGGAATATCATTCATTTTACGATAGAAAATCGCACGCTGGTTGTTCCAGGAACGGAAAACTGCTTCAATAGAGCGGTACAGCTGTTCTTTCGGATCGGATGGGAAATCTTCCTCCAGGGAATCCTTATAGAATTTCTTAAAGCGCTTCACCATTTCCTTCATGTCGTCCGCATCAAGATCAGTATCCTGCTCTACGCCTTTTTTCTCCTTCATTTCATCAATAATGTCTTCAAACTTCGCTTTGCTCAGTCCCATGACAACATCAGCAAACATCTGGATAAAACGACGGTAGGAATCATATGCAAACCGCGGATTATCCGTCAGTCTGGCGACGCCCTCCACAACCTCATCGTTGAGTCCCAAATTTAAAATGGTATCCATCATGCCTGGCATAGATGCACGCGCACCAGATCTTACGGATACTAACAACGGATTTTTCGGATCCCCAAACTGCTTTTCAGACAGTTCTTCCAATTTCATTAAATAATCAAAAATTTCCTTGCGAATTGCTTCATTGATTGCCTCACCGTCCGCATAATACTGGTTACATGCCTCAGTGGTAACAGTGAAACCAAAAGGTACAGGCATACCGAGGTTCATCATTTCTGCCAGGTTTGCGCCCTTACCGCCAAGCAGCTCTCTCATCTGCCCATTTCCTTCTGAAAACAGGTAAACATACTTTTTGCCCATTAAGCATTCCTCCTCTTATGTAATCGTTTACATTTGATATTCTATATTATACAGCATTTTCATTTATTTTCCTAGTATTAGTTAAAAAGTTATGCAATTCACAAGGTGCTCTGTTTACTATATGCATACAGAAGGATGAATATGTGTTTCCTTCCTATTATTATCGTCGTTCCCTTGCGCATCGTACAAGGATGTCAAAAATTCTCGAATATGCTATACTTTCAGAGATATAGCAGCAGCTGCAACCGCAGGTTGACAAAACGCAAGAGGAGCTTGGTAGCACAGCTGCTGCCCTTTTGCTAGGATATAGGTGTGAGGTGAACTACTATGAAATTTGGAGAAAAACTACAGAAACTAAGAAAAGAGAAGGGAATGTCACAGGAGGAGCTTGCTGCTCGTCTGCACGTATCTAGACAGGCTGTCAGCAAATGGGAGAATGATCAGGGTTATCCCGAAACGGAAAAAATGCTGATGATTGGAAACATCTTTTCCGTAACTATGGATTATCTGTTAAAGGATGAAGGAGGAGAGCAGCCGCAGGAACAGGGCTTTTATGCAAGTCGGGAATGTGTACAGGGCTATCTGCAGCAGGAGAAAAGAATTACGCTGCGGATTGCTGTCGGGACACTGCTTTGTATTCTTTCCGGACTGCCGGTTCTTATATATCCTCAGCAGGAGGATGTCATGAGTATCTTTTCCATGATCCTGATCGCCCTTGGAATCGCCGTCCTTGTATCGCTGTCCTTTGATAAGAATGAATACAAGATACTCAAACAGGAGCCACTGTATTTCGATCATGACCATCTGCAGGAGCTGAAGGAAGAAAATGACGGTCTGCAGAAAAAATTCAAGCGCCTTATCATCGGCGGCCTGCTGCTGATTTTTCTAAGCTGCATCATCGCGATTATCAGTGAGGATGTTTTGCATATGGAGAAAGCACCAATGGATGCCGGCTATCTGCTGCTGATTTCCATCGCTGTCTTCCTGTTTATTTATGCAGGCTGCTCTATGGACACATATGAACTGCTAGTTGATAACGAAACATATCGCAAAAAAAAGCATGGAAACCGCTATTCCTGGCTGTATTATGTCACCCTTGGCTGTGCTTCCATTCTCTATGTCGGCTTGGGAATGCTGTTTGGTAAAGAAGCATGGCGAACCGGCTGGATACTTATCGCCGTCACATGGCTGGTGACCTATGGCATCGTCAGCGGTATCAATATGCGTAAAAAGTAATACCGCCGTATAAAATACTACTTCCGCAAAAGAGCTTACTATCTGAGAGGATTGTGCCTGCAATTTTGTAGAAGCCGCACACCGATGGGCAATGCGATACCTAAATGCCGCAATACAAAAAAAACGAACAGAGCGAATCAAATGCAATGCTTCATTTCCACAGTCTGCTTTGCATTGATCTTATCAAGCTGTCTGCTCGTTTTCTTTTTTTCTATCACGCAAGCTGCGCATCATACAGCCCTTTTCCATATTTCCGCTGAAAATGACAGCATATCCCGCAAAATATCACCGTCATCTGTTCTATCCTTCTACATAGCAGCTCTTTTCTCTCCTTAAAAAAGGGATATTTCCGATTCGGAAACACCCCGTTATACACAAATGATACAAAATAAAGCTTGCCCTGTCCATCATTTATATGCGACTGCATTTATCCTATAAAACAACAAGCTCAATTATCTTATCTGCTCTCGCCTTATTTTTTGCCAAGTAAGCGGAACATATTCTTCTTATAGACCTCTACCCCCGGCTGATTGAATGGGTTGATGTCCAGCATATAGCAGGTGATAGCACATGCCTTGAAGAAGAAATAGCACATATAACCGAAGCTCTCCGCACTCATATCATCCAGTGTCAGAATCAGGTTTGGAACACCTCCTGTTTCCTCGTGTGCTTCCAGCGTTCCCTGACATGCCATCTTGTTTACCCAGTCAACGGACTTACCAGCCAGATAGTTCATACCATCCAAATCTTCCCCGTCCTCCGGAAATTTTAAATCCAGTGTCGGCTTTTCAATCAGCAGAAGCGTTTCATACAGAACCTTTTTCCCGTCCTGTACGAACTGTCCCAGAGAATGAAGATCAGTCGAGAAGTTTGCACTTGTCGGCAGATTTCCCTTGCATTCCTTACCTTCACTTTCTCCAAACAGCTGCTTCCACCATTCCGCAACCATTGTCATCTGTGTTTCATAACTTACCAGCATTTCGACATCTTTACCCTGATTTTCCAGAATACGGCGGCATACCGCATACGCATACGCTGCATTCTTGTTCAAATCCGGATCCTTTAAATCCTCATATGCTTTTTTCAGACCGGTCATGATCGCATCGGTATCGATACCCGCAACTGCGATTGGAAACAGTCCCACCGGTGTGATAACAGAGAAACGCCCGCCGATATCATCCGGAATAACAAAGGTTTCATAGCCTTCCTTGTCTGCAATCGTCTTCAGCGTACCTCTTGCCTTATCCGTTGTCGCAACAATTCTCTTCGCTGCTTCCTCTTTTCCGTATTTTTCTTCCATAAACTGCTTCAGCAGTCGGAATGCCAGCGCTGTTTCCGTAGTTGTACCGGATTTGGAAATTACATTGACTGCGACTTCCTTATCCTTGATATACTCCATAACCTGCGCAATATACGTGGATGAGAACGTATTACCGAAGAAAATGATTTCCGGCTTTTTATCACTGTACATTCCATTGATCATTTCAACGGCAGCTCTGGCTCCCAGATAAGAACCACCGATACCACAAACCATCAGTACATCGCATTTTTCGCGGATGTCAGCCGCAACGCTCTTTAATCTTGCATACTCTTCCTTGTCATATTTGTTTGGCCATTCCACCCAGCCGACATAATCATTTCCCTTACCGGTCTTGTTGTGGAGATCCTCATGACATTTGGTAACGATGTCCTGATAACTTGCAATGTCTTCTTTCAAAAATGCATGCTTAGTGTCTAATTTCATCATATGCGTTTTCTCCTTTTACTTTGTTGCTTCTTCGATCCACTGATCCAGATGCTCCGCCAATGAAGCAAACCCGATTTTCATCTGCGGCAATTCGTGGACGAATCTGCGTTTTCGCATGGAACGAGCTTTATTTGCTTCTATAGCTTTCAAGGACAGCTTGAAATGCATGCCGTCTTCATCAACATCCAGAATTTTCACCTTTACGCGTTCATTGACCTTTACATACGTATGCACATCCCGCACGAAGCGTTCACTGATTTCAGAAATGTGAATCAATCCGTTGTGCTTGCTGTCCAGATAAACAAATGCGCCGTAGGGCTTGATTCCGGTAACGACACCTTCCACGACCTCTCCAACCATATAATGCATCCACTCACCTCATTTCATCATGCTTATTATATCATATCTTTTCCGATTTTGTGTTATAATAATATGGCAGAGAGCGTAAAAGGCTGATGATTCGCCGGTAACTGCTGATAATGGATGCGGAATACACAGATTCCCATGCAATACCGATGGGGATGATTCCACCGTGTTTCTAGTTCCATATATCTGCATAAACAGCAGCGAAACGTTATACATACAGCACTCTGGACTATATGAGGTGATACAGACATGAGTTCGATTTACCCCCTGGTGGCTGCCCTTCTGGCAAATGTCATCGCCCAGGTTCTAAAGCCGATCGTGCTTTATTTCCGTACCAAGGAACTGGATGTGCATCAGTGCATCGCCTGCGGAGGCTTTCCAAGCTCACACAGCTCTACGGTAACAGCCCTGACGATTGCAATCGGCATGAATGAAGGCTTTGATTCCGCCCTCTTCGCGATTACCTGTGTATTCAGCTTCATCGTTATTTACGATGCAGCCAATGTCCGCTACTACGCAGGCAGAAATATCCAGCTGACAAAGCAGCTGATCAGCGATTTGGAAACATTGAAGGGTTTGAAATTCAACGATCCGATCTATCACGAGAAGATCAAAAGCGTTCTCGGCCATAAATTCATTGAAATACTTGGAGGTATCCTGCTGGGCATACTGGTATCCCTGTCCATGTATCAGCTTATCCATTAGAGAAAGAAGGAATAGGATGCAGACTAAGATAGATGAAATCAAGCAAACCATTGAAAAAATACGTCCATACATACAAAGAGACGGCGGCGATGTTGAATTCGTATCCTTTGAGGACGGCATTGTCGGTGTGCGTCTTCTGGGAGCATGCGTCGGCTGCATGTCCATCGACGATACCATTCAGGGAGGTATTGAGGCGATTCTTCTGGATGAGGTGGAAGGTGTCAGTGGCGTTGCGCTGATTGAGTAGTTATAAGACAAAAAAACACATGCTGCAGTTTATATTTTTAAATCCTGCTGTCATGTGTTTTTTCATATCCTCAAACATACTGTCTTTATTATCCGATGCAACTATTTACTTGTGATACGGGTGATGTTTTTCAGCTGTATGGAAATCGTTCCGTCCGGCTGATTTTTAAATTCCACAAAATCACGGGAGTTCATATAGTCCACCGGTATGATAATTTCAATTCCTTTATCCGTTTTGATTTTCTGCACCTTATCCGAACGTGCCGGCTTCACATATTCCACTTCAATCGGCTTTTCAACGCCCTGCTTGCGCAGTTCTTCGCGAAAATCATCCCTGGCTAGCGGCTTCTCTGCAAACAGCAGCTCTGCGACCTCCTCAATTTCAATCGGTGTCTGCTGCTCGATATTCTCTTTGATGATACTTTTCATTTTCGGAACGACCTCCATTTGATCCAGGTCGTATTTATCGCTGATTTCCTCTGTGATTTTCGCCAGTGAGGATACCGCTTCCTTGTAAGAGGGGGAGGTTGTGCTTTCCAGTATGATATCCGCAAAGAAATTCACCTTCTCCGCTTCAATTTCGACCTTGCTTTCCACACAATGCAGCGCATAATCACTCAGCTCTACGAGAAATGCCTTATCCGCCTTGACTAAAGAGGAGGATAACAGCGTGCGATAGGGGATGATTTCATTCCGCATACCGGCTTCCTCCTGTACAAGCGTATGTGTAATTCCCTCACTGTAGGCATTGTCGATGACCAGCAGATAGCGCCTTCCCTCTTCCATCACCTGTGCAATCAGCAGATCGCTTGGATAGTATAAGGCACATCGCAGCTTTGCATCGAATATATGGCGTGCAAGCTGCTCACTGAGCTGTTCAAAACTTTGTTCCTGCAGCTTATAGCTGTCCAGCCACTGCTTAACCTGCGAGCTTTCCTTGAATTTTCCGCTTTTTTTGGAGGAGCTTGAAAAAACCTTGGATGCCTTGGTCTGCATCATTTTTTCAACCTCCGGCTGCAGCTCCTGCATACAGGCGGTACTCATAATACATGTATTCTGTTCACAGTCCAAAACGTGGACAATCACCTTTTCAAAATCCGGCATAAGCTCCCTCTTTCCTTTTGATAGACATTCCTATTCATTCCATGTCTTTGCCTGTTTATGATACCCCATTTTGCAGTCTTTGCATAGTATGAATTGTCTCTGAATTTAAAAATCACAAAATGTTCACATGATTTATTCACAGAGTAGTGCTATAGTAATGTCAATGTAAAAAAGGTGGTCATGGAATGCAAAAAGCGATTTTTTCCAGAATTGATTTGAATAACGCCAACAATGATCTGGCTCAGGAGTATCTGAGCTGTATCCGGGATCTGCTGCATCTGCATGATGTACAGGACCTCAAAACATTTACACAGCATATGAATACATCGAGATTTCAGCACTCGCTGAATGTCTCTTATTATACATTTCTGATAGCACGGCGATTCCATCTGGATTCCTGCAGCGCCGCAAGAGCCGGCCTTCTTCATGATCTGTATCACTATGACTGGAGAAATCTGGATAAGGAAGAGCGTCCCATAGAAGGAAGACACTGTGCCGTACATCCACAGATTGCTTTGGAAAATGCACGTAAGGCAACCTCGGTTAACACGATTATCGAAGATGCCATCGTACACCATATGTGGCCGATGACTCTGCACTGCCCCAAAACAAAGGAGGGCTGGGTTCTGCAGGCTGTTGATAAATACTGCGCCATCAGCGAAATTCTTTTGCAGGGCGGAAGAAGAGTGCGATATTCCAGACTTGCTATATCACTGGCTGCACTGCTTTCCTTCAGCATTCGATAGCACTTATATACAGAAAATGCTGTGTCTGGTATTCATTTCCGGGCACAGCTTTTTTCTTTTATCGAATGAGCATGCTGCTTGAATTTCCGTCAGTCGCCTATCCTATATAAAACACGTCCTTTCTCTTTGAGAGATGCGGACGTGTTTTGATTCTACAGGGCATCCAACAGCTTATTCCAGCAGCTTCAATTCCTTAAGCTTTTGTTCCATATAGCTGCGAAAGGCGAATTCCTCTTCCTCTTGCAGCCCGACATGATAGATGCGGTCAATGTCCTCTCCCTGAAACATATACAGCTCGGAGGCATCCAGTATGCCTTCCGGATACAGCACCGCAGCATAATCATACAGGATACCGCTGGAACGCTCCTCCTGAATTCTACCGATAATCATTAGTTTTTTTCGCCCTTTCTTCAGGGTGATTACACTGCCAAGAGGCAGAATATTTCGTAATGCTTCCTTTTTCATTCCTTATACCTTCCCATCAGTAATTGATTTTAACTTTAAATCCCAGACCTGCAAGCAGTGAAGCCTTTCCGCCAAACTCCACTTCCCCTGTTTTACTGGAAAACTCTGCACCAACGCCGGCAGCACCAAGCTCACCGGTACCACTCAGCGTTATGTCTGCGCCAAACAAAGAGAATTTGCCCTTTACCTCCCCCTGTACGGCCGCCACTCCGATTTCGCCCTTCAGCGTAACCTCATCCTTCTTAATCACTGCCTTTGCGGCTCCTTTGGCAACACCGACTCCTACAGAAGCCTCAATCCCGGCATGCACATACGAGGTTCCGATATCAAAACCGGCTTTCAGCTGTGCGAGCGCAGCTTCTGCTTCCGCCTCCAATTGCAGCTGCGGATTCCAGGTGCCGTCATCATACAGCAGCCCCTTCCCATCCACAGACATGTGGGCACTGCCAAGTGTAAACTGGGCATTTGCCGATGTATATTTGCTGTTTTTTCCTACTGCATAGCGAAAGGCATCAAAGCCGCCGAAAATTCCGGCACAGATACCGTTTTTCGCATAATCGACAAGGGATCTGCCATTGCCGAAGGTCGTATGTGTGCGATGGGTGGTTTTCCAGCTGTCCTTTTGTGTATACCAGGCATCCGACCAATCGCTGTCACTGGATAGGGATGCTGCTGTTCGCAGCTGTCCAGCCTGCTTCAGAAGACGCTGCTCCATCGATTCATATTGCATTTGTGATTCATGGAAAAAGGCTTGCAGCTGATACAGCTGAGCAGACAGCTGTCGCTGCAGGACAGATAAACGGTTTAGCTGCGTTTTTTGTCCCAGAATATTCTGGAGCTGGTAAACAGAGGCACTCAGGCGGCTGCTTTGTTTCCAGGTTTGCTGTGTGCTTTGCTGAAGCTGCAGCAGTTTTCCGGTATGTATCTTTATCATTCGGCTATTGCCTACAGCATACGCAGACCCTCACATATCCGAATCTGTTCCTGCACATTATGCAGGATATTGCGATACTGTCGCTGCAGCAGGGGAAGCTCTGCGCCCTGTGCTGCACTTGGCAGCATGACGGTTTGCTGGCGCAGCTGTGTCTGCAATGCATACAGCTGCTGCAAGTAGCCGTTTGCCATGGTCTGGATAAGAATCCTAGAAGCCTTCGGCACTGGCATTCAGCTGTGCCTCCATGCTTTGATAGGTAGATACCGTCTGATCAAGGAATTTTGCATAGGATTCGACAATTGACCGATAATTGTCAAAAACCGGCAGCATTCCGTGAAAGCGGGATCTTATTTTTTCTGAAGCCGGAGACTGCCAATAGGCAGCAAGCTGATTCATTGAAGTACCGATTTCCTGCAGACAGGAATTCAGCTGTTGATTCTGTGAACGGATACTGGCAGCTGTCTGAGTTACCTGTGCCAGTGTAATTTGTAGCTGATCCATGATACACCTCCTAATTGACCAGACGGCGAGCCATCTGTGCTCGTTCATCCTGTGTCTGTCGATAGGTCTTGGCACTCAGCTTGAGAAAAGCCGCATACTCGCGCATGAGTGCCGCCATCTGCTGAAAATCTTTTTCAAACCCCTGAATCTGTGATACAAAGGCCTGATTATCCTTTCCCTGCCAGCCGCTGCCCATCGCCGCCACTTCCTGAAATAAACGGCGGTAATTCTTTTCGTAGGACAGGGTCTGCTGCTCAATCTGTCCTGCCGCACTGTCCAGTCTGGCAGGATCCACTTGTATTTTTATACTCATTTCATTCCTCCTATAAGATGATGATGCGTTCTGCGTTGCGAATGCCGGCATCCTTAACACACAATGCGAAATCCGGCATGCTGTCCTGCTGCTCCAGATACCATATAGCATCCTTTAGACTGCCCTTTTCCAAATGCCAGGCAGTCTCCAGTAACCGTGATACAAAGCAGTGTACAACACCCAGTTTTGCCTGCGCGGGAAGCAGCACCTCCATACCCTGCAGCACCGCTGGTACATACACCTCCACCAGTATTCTTTCATCCATTTTCCTCGACCTCCCATAGCTGCAGTATTCTGCATGAATCCTCCTCCCAGTAAATCGCTTCCTTGCTTTTCAGTATTTTATCTGTCTGCACATTCCTTTTTAACGTATAGGAATGCTCCTGAAATCCTTTTCCCATCCATAGAACAGCGGCATCAAGCCATACAGGTGCATACCAGTCCCATAGGGAATACGCACTTAGATGGGGTATGGTTTCAATAAAAATATGATGCAGCTGCTCTGCCTCCAGCAGTTTCTTCATGAAGGCTGCATCCAGAGTCAGCTCATCCAGCTGATGCCATACGATATATTGCTTTTGCGGCTGCTTCAGCAGTCGATCAAGCGTATCCAAGGAGGACGGCTTTCGTTTCGCAAGCGGATGCGGGCTGAATATATGGACACTGCCTCCTGTTTCCAGCTGCTTCAGATAGAGGGAAATGAAGCTGTCATTCAGACGGTAGGCAGCCAGTAGAAACAGACAGCGCCCTGTGGGATAGGCTGTATAAATTTCCTCCTGCGTTTTGATTTCCCTGCCCAAAAAGCTGCTGTCACATTGCATTGCAAGAGGATGGGAAACATGTGCCGGCATACGTGGAACAGCATAAGCCGGCGGTGTTTGCGAACGGGATGCCTTCATCCATGCCTCCTTGCGATAGACGGCAATCTGAAACATACAGAGAGTATCGTTATATTTCATAAGACCACAGCCCGGCTGTGTCAGCGGAATACAGCTTTGTTCACAGGAGAAGAGATAGCTGTAATCCTCATGCTGTGCACACTGCAGGGCATACCAGTCTTCCAGACAGGCCTGTATACGCATGGGAATCTGCTGCAGAACAGCCGTTGTGATACAGCATACAATGCCGTATTTTTTTCCTTCGCGCAGCAGATAAAGCAGTTCCTCCTCCAGCTCCTGATACAGTTCATGAAACACCTCATAATTATGAAGAATACAAAGGATTCCCTGTTCGCTTCTCTGTGCTCTGCGCTGTTTTATCATGCGCCTCATAAAGCTGAAAAAGCTTTGAATTCCCTCTGCATCCTCTCTTTGAAATACAGCGGCAACCTGCTGGTACTGCGCATATTTCATGAACAGCGGCTTATCGAAATCAAACAGATAGAGTATGTTCTCAGACTTCACAAGACAGCTTTGAATCAGCGTTTCCACAAACATGCTTTTCCCGCTCCCCACCATGCCGCACACAGCGAGGTTGCGTCCGTCCCACACGGACATGGAAAAGGGAATCTGCTGCTGATGGGCAAGATCATCCAGCAAACCAAGGGTCAATGCAGTTTCCTTAGCCGGAAGCTCCTCCTGTTGCAGATCCGGCTTTAATGGCGGCATCCACAAAGGAGTGGCACGCTCTGTGCTGATAGCACACAGTGCATCACAAACCGCCTCCAGCTCGGTTTTTGCCACCGTACCGCCTGCCATCGGGATATCCTGCATATTCCCGTCACTGTCATAATAGGAAAGATACAGATCCGATGCCTCCTTTCCGCAGGGATCATAGGGTGCCTGTGTCCAGGCGCTTTGCCCCTGCACAAAGACCTCATCATGTCCTACCTGTAAAAACAGCTGACCGGGATGCTGCAGATGGACAGCGGAGTCCTTTTTCAGCATATCCATACTGTCATTGCGATCGGCAACCTTTAAACAGAGACGAAAGCGCGCATTGCTCCAAATCTGTTCATCCACAACACCGAAGGGCTTCTGTGTCGCCAGCAGCAGATGGATACCCAGGCTTCTTCCGATTCTGGCACACTGACGCAGATGATCAAGAACCGCCGGAAAGAGCTGCTTCAGCTCGGCAAACTCATCTGCTACCAGAAACAGGTGGGGCATCGCCGTAAGGGAGGGATGCTGCTTTCTGAGCTGCATGTATTTATCGATATCCATACTGCTGATTCCATACCGCTTCCCTGTATCCGCCAGCTGCTGCTGTCTGCGGGTAAGCTCGCCCTCTATTGCACACATACAGCGCATCAGAATGCCCTTATCCAGATTCGTAATGATACCAGCGGTATGCGGCAGCTTTGCCAGAGCATTGGCCATTGTCCCCCCCTTGAAATCAATCAGCAGAAAGCTGACATCCTGACAGGAAAACGTAACAGCCAGCGACAGCAGATAGGTTAGAAGACATTCACTTTTGCCGGAGCCGGTCATTCCCGCAAGCAATCCATGCGGTCCGTGGCTGTGTTCATGCGCATCCAGATACAGCTCACCGCCGTCTGCACTTTGTCCGATGATCACGCGCAGACTTTTCGCAGCATCACTCCCCTGATAGCGGGAGGCTATCTGAAGCTCCTCAACACTGTGACAGTGAAACAGCTTTAGAAAGCTCAGCATTTTCTTACCCCGTGCACTATCCTTTGGATACGCTGAGCGTTGAACAAAGGCAGCACGTCTTTGCCTTGCTGTGCATGTATCGATTGTGAAGTCCGCATGACGCTGCGGCCATCGCACACTGCCACCGTTTATCTGCAGCTGAAGATCAGCAGCGTTGTTCAGCGTATCGCTCCAGCGCAGTTGGTGAATTTTTTCATGCGCAGGCAGCTGCAGAGAACCGGTAAGACACGGCTCCAGAATACAAACGATGACATCCTTGATACCTTCATCGTCCACCACCGCTTCCAAAAGACGCCTGCATCGGCCTGCGCTTGTCTCATCCCATACAAGCAGTCGCTGCCTGTCCACAAACAGGTGTGGCAGACAGAACAGCTTTTCCCTTGAAATCAGCGCTTTATCCGCAGCGATACAGATACGGGTTTCCTTTTCCGGCTGCTGTATGACCAGCTGCAGCAGGATATTCAGCAGCGTGTCGATACATACGGATCGTTCGCCCTCCAGACACAGAGACTGACACTCGCGAAGATCTGCCACGATGGGGACATTTTCCAATCTGAACTGACCAGCCTGCAATCCGTGCAGCTTATCCAGTAGCATATCCTGCGTCATGGAGGATACATGAGGAATCTGCAGATCAATGCCTGCAGGACAGCTGCCCTGTCCCAGCACCACATGCAGCCAGTCCGCATGATTCACACAGCGAAGACGATACGGCTTTTGAGCAAGAAAATCGACACAGAGCTTGGAAACCGGCGGATACCAGTGCTGTAAATATGCAGTCTCCTCCTGCATTGCCTGTTGAATACGCTGTTTCACCTCCAGCAGATAGCAGGAGTACACATAGCATCGTTTTTCTTCCTTTCTGCGCTGCTGCTTTCGCTCATAACGCTTGGAGAGCAGCGGCCAAAGGATTGTTCCCAGCGCCATGCTGAGGGACATGAGCAGTGTCGGCACCACAGAAAGCAAATCCTGCTTTCGCTCTGCTGCCAGCCAGAAGGAAAACATCCCCATTGCGGTGGAGGAAAGCCCCATGGTAATGGAGGGTCCCAGTACAAAGATTGCAGGAAGATTTTCCTGTGTGCCTTTGGCCAGAGGCAGCTCGATTTCCATCGTTAATTTCTGCACAGGCTCCGGTGTCAGGCATATGGCTGTGCCTGCTTCCTTTTCCTCTATGACAGCTTTGCAATAGGGAATTTCAGAAAGCCTTGTATCCGCTATTTGCTCTGGAACGAAGATACTGTCCTTTCCCATCAGCAGCATCACATTCCCGAGATAAATGACATCGCCCGGCACTACTGTATGCCTTGTAATGCGCTCCCCGTTGACATAGCAGCCATTGGTGCTCGCCTGATCCACCAGCTCCCACTCCGTATCCTTCGCTTGTAAAAGCGCATGACATAGAGATATTCCAGCACTTTTCAGACACAGCTCCTGTGTGGAGGAGCGCCCGATATGCACAATGCCCGCCAGGGCATAGCCATGAAAGCGCAGAGCGTTTGCACACAGTTCTTCTGCATAAAAGCGTATCCGCTGCCCCTCTAGTGCAATCACGCAATGAAAGCCCGGTTCTATTTCCTTCTTATGCAGCTGATACAGAGGAGAAGCAGACTGCGTAACATGAAAGCTCCATCCGCCTATTCTCCATACTGCCTGCACCGCAACATCCCGATACTGATAAACAGGCACCGTCTTTCGCTGGTTTATCAGCAGAATCGTTTGTATACCCTTGTCCTGCAACACACAGAGCTTTATCCTTCGCATAGCCTTACGAGCTCTTTCATAACAGCCTGCATGCTGCTAAAGCGCTGATTCTTTTCTTCCTGACAGCAGTGCAGAAGCAACGCATCCAATGCATCCCTGCATGTACCATCTGCAGGAAACTGTCCATGACGCAGGACATAGCAGGTTCTTCCAAAGCTGTAAATATCACTTCGCTCATCACAGTTCAGCGTACCAGCCTCTTTGGGAGAATAGCCGGGGAGACACCGCGGCTGCGACATCCTGTTCCTGCAGAAAACGGCTGGTCGCAAAATCCAGTAGATAGACATTTCCCTTCCAGTACTGCAGATTGGACGGCTTGATATCCAGATGTACAATCTGCTGCTCATGGAGATACCGGAGAAGCTCTCCCAGCTGCAGGCACCACTGCAGACGCTTTTGCTCGCTGCTGCAGCCCTGTATACGCGATAAGGAAACACCGGGAATATATTCCATCAGAATACAGCGGTACTGTTCCTCCTCAAATGCTGATATCAGGTGCGGGATACGCTCATGCTGCAGCCATCCCAGCATACATGCCTCTCTTTGATATACCGCCCGCAGATAAGCATCTGAAAATTCTGCATGATGCCGTACAATGCGTTTCAATGCATACAGCTGTGATGTGACGATATCCCGTACCAGAAACACCTCACAGGCCGTTCCCTGATACAGGCAGGCACAGATCTGGTAGCGCAGATTCATACGATTTCCTCCTTCTGCCAGCGAAACTGCAGATTCGCAAACCGTATAACATCCTGATCCTTCAGTTCACGGGATGTTATTCTTTCACCGTTGATATATGTGCCATTGGCACTGCCACAGTCCTTCAGCACACCCTCCTCGATACAGGCGTGATGCTGGGATATCGTTTTCCCACTCAGCACCAGATCATTGTCCTTTGCCCGCCCGATTGTAAACTGCGCCTTATCCACACGTATGCTGTTCCATGACTTCAGATCCACCAGACAGCTGCAATCCTGTGCAAGCAGCTCCTGTGTCGGACTCTCCAATTTCTTTTGTACCGCATAGCCGCCACTCTCCTCTGCGATTGCAAAGGAAGGTACAGCCATCGTCTTGGGAGCGGGCAGATCGCGTACCTGAAACGGTTCTTCCCTTGTGATATGAAACAGCTTTTCCAATAATCCCAAAGGCTTAGCCTGTGCAGCTTGCAAATCATGCAGCCCCTGTAAAACCTGAGGCAGCGTCAGATCTTCGCTGCGCAGGCAATAACCTAGAAATCCCAGTGCCGCAAAATCCTGTGTTACACGGACACAATCCAGTAAATCCTTTAAAAACTGCTTCAGCTCCTCCTTTTGAAACAGCCAGTTGTCCACAACCAGCGGAAATACAAGAAAGCGCAAAAGACCTCCATCATAGCTGAGAAATACATGCTCCAGCCGCATGGATACCGGCTTTCCGGCATTTACCTGCACCATATCCTCGAGTACATACAGCAGAAACGGCAACAGCTCTCTTTCCGCAAACAGATGCGCCTGTAAATACTCCTTCAATGTCAGATACCCCTTCGTATCATAATACAGCCTGGTTTTGCTGCGGGGATCACGCACACAGAGCAGACAGCGCTCATCCTTATGAATCTGTTGAAAGATATACTCATCAAAATCCTTTGTCCGCTTTAACACCACCTCCAGAAAACCATCATCACGAACCTCCATATGCTTTAACATAGCATCCATTTTTATCACCTCGACTTGCTTTTTACACTAGTAAATACGTAAAAAAATCATGAAACTCCTAAAAATTTCATGATTTCACATTTTTTCACATTTTTCAAATGGTATAATAGATTGCTGTAAAGGAGAATGTTCATGCGCCTAAATCAAACATTATGCATTGCGGGGATCTGGATCATCAATCTCAATACCCTGTGGTTTGTCAAACCACTTTCACAAAATCTTTCCCATCTGGGAAATGCACTGCATATGCGCTGGTATCTGATGCTATGGGCGGCCAGCGCTGCCTTATACTTTTATGTGTATACGAGAAAATGGATGGCTTCCCTTGAATACCGCAACAGGCTGGGTTGGCTTGTACTTTTACTCAGCTGTCTCGGTATGGTATTTTCCGTACTGCTTCCCTATGCCCCCTATGTACATGCAACACTGTCAAAATGGCATACTCGCCTTGCGATGGGATCCACCATCCTGTATGTGCTTTTGATTTTTCATATACTGTGTGAGCTGCTTACCAGAGATATAGCTGCTTTTCAAAAGGTGGCAGGACCTTATGCCATGCTCGTCGTATTCGAGCTTTTGCTTTATCTGTTAAATGGCGGTGTATCGACACTGCTTGAAATATGCTTTCCAATGACTATGTCGCTTTATTTGTATACTGTCAACAGCTCTTTCAGCCGCAGGAACAGATTCAGTAAATAAGCTATGAATATTTCGATAGCCAAAATTCGCAGGTCACAGCATCTGGCTAAAGCAGGCTGTAAGCCTTTTGAACATTGGAAACAGCCCATGAACTGCATTCCTTATGGAAAATGCAGACATACAAAAGTATTGTCACAAGGCAGATTCATACTGCATTATAAAGAGGATATCTTTTGTTTTATTGCATATCACTCTTTTCTCCCCCCTGTATCATAATCTATTTATGACACCTCTGGAGGCTAGGGAATCTAAACATTTCGTAGTTTCCATATGTAGAAAAGGTCATACCTTGCCTTTTCAAAGGCCGGAGTTTTAAATCTTAACTAACATGATAAACAAAGGCTTACAGGCTAGTTGCTCTGCCTGCTACCTTCCTGCACAGGCTCTGCAGTGCCTCTTCCGGCAGCATATATGATATCCACCGTTTCTGTGCCATTCCATGTAACCGATATGCTTTTCATCCACTAAAAAGAACACGTCTACCGAAATCAGGTTCTTTCTTACTTTAGGGTGTCTGCAAACAGAGAGAATTCAACTTCTATTGATAAATACAATCGTGTTGCATTCTCCCTGTTTTATGTTTACCCACAGTCGAGAAAGAACTCCGAAACAGATACGTGTTCTTTTCGTTTAGCTTTCAGGTACTCACCTTATTCCTGATACAATTCCTTACCATGAGGATCCCTTCGCACACAGCGTCTGCCATCCTGTATGGTTATGTAAACATACAACGGCTGATTCTGATGTTCAGCATCAAGCTCCTTATGAAAAATGAACTTCGTATCCTCATCATCAAGAAAATAAAATGCCAGATCCTTTGCGCCTGCTATGCTGAAATCATAAATAAATTCCAGCTGGTGCTGATGCGGTGGAATCTTCTTTACGGTATGCGGTGCGGTTCCCCCCGGATACAGAAAGCATAGATCCGTAATTCTGCTCGCGGTCTGATTGCGAACATAAATATCCTTCCCCTGCAGTCTCATGGCTACTTCCCACGAAACTGAGGCAGATATTCCTTATGCGCCTCAATCAGCTCGTCTACTACGATATTTGCCAGATGATCACTTGGACACAATGGGTTCATATTCAATGCCGTTACTGCCAAATCGCGGTTTCCTGTAACCGCAGCCTCAACAACCATACGCTCAAATGCCTTGATCATATGAATCGTTCCGGAAATCGTCGGCTTCATTTCCCCGGTAGCCAGCGGCTTAGGCCCATCCGCAGTAATCATGCACGCAACCTCAACAGCGCTATCATCCGGCAGATCACTGATACAGCCGTTATTCTGTACATCCACATATTGGATATCACGCTTATCCGTATAGATGGACGCAATCAGATTGCATGCCGCATCGCTGTATTTTGCACCCCCGCGCATCTCCAGCTGCTTTGGTTTGACATCCAGCTGCTCATCCTTATACAGTTCAAACAGCTCCTCTTCCACACGGGAAACGACCTCACCGCGCACATTGCCCTTTGCGAATTGTTCCTGTTCTTCCTCCAGCTGTTCCTTTGTGAAAAAATAGTAATTATGATATGGGCATGGTATTGCATGCAACCCGCGGATAAAGGCAGGGGAATATGGCAGGGATATGAAGTTTTTCATTGCCAGAACATCCTCCGGCTTTACATTCGCATAGCGCTCTACAACCTCATCCATCACACTCATGCCGTCAAGAAACACATCTGTCGCAAAGATATGGTGATTCACTCCCTGCAGCTGCATGGTCACACGATGTTCCTCTACCCCGAGGATATTGGCGATACCGGCAACCATATTGACAGGGACATTGCACAATCCGATCACTTTTTTGAAATCCGTATAACGCAGAACAGCTTCCGTAACCATACCTGCCGGATTTGTAAAGTTAATCATCCATGCATTCGGACAAAGCTCCTGCATATCCTTTACAATATCCAGTATGACCGGAATCGTACGGAATGCTTTAAACATTCCCCCGGCCCCGTTGGTTTCCTGTCCAATCATCCCGTGGGATAAGGGAATCCGTTCATCCAGAACACGTGCCGGTAAACGACCGATACGCATTTGTGTAGTCACAAAATCCGCATCCTTTAATGCTTCTCTTCGATCATAGGAAAGAATCACCTTCATCGGCAATCCTGCCTTTTTCACCATGCGCTGAGCGAGAGCACCGACGATTTCCAGCTTTTCTCGTCCTTCTTCGATATCAACCAGCCATAATTCACCGACCGGCAATTCGTCGTAACGTCGAATAAATCCTTCGACAAGCTCGGGCGTATAAGAGGAGCCGCCTCCTATCGTCACGATTTTCACAAGATCTTTCTTCATCTCGTCCTCCTTAGTGGTATATACCACTGCAAAAGCATTATAACATGAGAATCCCCATCCGTAAATGAAAAAAGATACCGTTTTCATTTCTATATCGCTTTTTTTGCGAAAGTGTTATTTCTATACAGAAACGTATCCGTTTGTAAGGTTCCTGTTCAATTGCAGGTAGCTTTAAAGCATACAGACGCAACACGATTGTATTGATCAATAGAAGTTGAACATACATCCTGAAGTAAGAATGAACCGGCTGTAAAAGCAGCTGTTCTTTTCCATGCCCTGCAATATAAAAAGGAAGCTGATCGATTACTATCGCTCCCTTACGTTTGTTATGCTCCAGATTTTCCTATCAGCTCGATGTGTATACTTATTTCACTTCTTTACCCTTCAGCCTGTCTTTCAAAGCATCATATGTATCACATTCCAGAATATGAAGAATTGCATCCTCAACCTGATGATCTGGCAGTGTATTTATCCAGTCATCCTCCTTGCCGTATTTGTGTGCTATTTGTGATTTCAACAATGCTCTTTTCCCTTTTTCCAGACCCTTTTCCATTCCTTTTTCGATACCTTTTTCGATGCCTTTTTCCAAACCTTTCACGATACCTTTTTCAATGCCCTGTTCAAGCCCTTTCTGAAACCCCTTCTCAAGTCCGAGCCTTTCAGCCTCTGCTGTCTGCTCTCTCAAATTGGCCTGTACTGCTCGCTCTGCAAATTCAATGGATTCCGCCCAGCTGAATAATGAGCCATCCTCGCGCATCTCATTATATTTTTCCATAGCCACATTCACCATCCTTCTCTTCATGTTTAGTATAGCATCACCCGGATTATATGCAAGTACATAGCAGAAGGTTTCAAACTCCGTCAGGTTCTCTATGCCTCCAACCTCCTTTACACGCTGCCTGATCATCGGTAAAAACACAATCGCGCGATGCAGTGTACCGTTGGGCTCCTATGAAAATAATCTGATAAAACGGCTTCAGCTTTGTGTAATCATCCCCCTGCTTCAACTGTCTTCCGACCAGGCGGTAGCCATACTGCTGAAAACGCAGCTGTTCCTCCTTCGTGTACCCGGATACCTGCATTTCCAAATCATAGAGGTGACCTGTTTCATCCTCCAATACAACATCCAGAACCGCTCGTTTTCCGAAAAAGGCTTCCGGCAGGAGCTCCGGATTCAGCACCTGTGTCTTTTGAACCTTCAATCCGTAAATCTCTTCAATGATCCTGCTTCTCAGCATGGCAGAGCCCGCATCCTCACCGATCAGCATGTACTTGAAAAATACATCATTGTGAAAGGGAATCGGATACTCCCTTTCCTTCGATTTTTGCATATGTATCATCCTCCTTTTTTCCATATACACTCTTATATACGTATGGAAAGGGCAAAACTCCTAAATTTAACATGATATTTTTTGAATATTTTACAAGCTCCTGCTTTTGGGGGGCAAAAGTCGGGTTCATGTAAACAATAACGAGGTGCTCTACAGTCGTATGAGAATTGAAACGACGGTACACTTCGTTTTACCGGTTCATATGCTCACACATGTTTGCAGCGATTGTCTCATAGCTTCCCGATACTCCCCTATTATCTCTGCTTATACACAGACATTTATGACTTTATCATGTCCGTTATACCGTAAAAAAAGAACCTGTTACGGCTCTTTTCTGTTATTTTACCATTTTTTCAAATGCATCCTTGGCTGCCATCTGTTCCGCCCGCTTTTTCGAAAAGCCCTTGCCGCGTCCCAGGTTGATATCATCCAGCATAACAATAACCTCAAATTCCGGCTTATTGCTTGGTCCGGAAACGTTTACAGTTTCATAATGCACCGTCTTACGGGAATCTGACTGTATGTATTCCTGCAGCTTCGTCTTATAATCAATCACCTTTTCACTTTTCGGACGGCTGATGGCAGGTGTAACGACTGCAGACAGAATAATGTCGATTGCCTCCATCCCCTGATCCAGAAACACCGCACCAAGCAGTGCCTCAAACATATCCGCCAGAATAGAATCGCGCTGTCTTCCACCTGTCTTTTCCTCACCAACGCCAAGCATCAGATATTTTCCAAGACCCAGCTGCCGGTTGTATTCCGCCAGTGCCTCCTCACAGACAAGCTGTGCACGCAGGGTTGTCATCTGCCCTTCGCTCAGCTCCGGCTCCAGCAGAAACAGCTTCTTTGTCGTCCATAGCTGCAGTACGGCATCTCCCATAAATTCCAGACGTTCATTATCATGTGCATAGGACTTATGCTCATTCACATAGGAGGAATGCACAAGTGCCTGTGTAATCAGCTTTTTATCGGAATAAGCGATATTCTGATTCTTTAACCATTCAAATATTGTATCCATTACGTAGTATCTCCTCTTGTTTTCCTGTATATTATACCACTAATCCAGATATGTGGCACTCCCAACTGTATGCTCAACATACATTTTTATCTCTTCATAGCCGCTTGTGTCGAGATGTGCAAGAATTTCCGCTGCGTCCTCACGCGCGACCTCCAGAATATTGGCATCCTGAATCACATCTCCCAGAATAAAGCCCGGTACACCGCTTTGTCTGGTTCCAAGAATATCGCCGGGACCTCTGAGCTGCAGATCCGCACGGGCTATCGCAAAGCCATCTCTTGTCTGTTCGCAGATTTTCAAGCGCTGCAGGGAATCCGGATCCTTTGTACTGCTTAATAAATAACAATATCCGGGACGTGTTCCTCTTCCCACCCGGCCCCGCAGCTGATGAATCTGTGAGAGTCCGAATCGGTGCGCATCGTAAATCACCATGATATTGGCATCCTTCACATCCACGCCAACCTCAATCACTGTTGTGGACACAAGGATATCAACCTCCCTGTGAAGGAAGCGCTCCATGACCTCATCCTTTTCCTGTGTATTCATTTTCCCATGCAGCAATGCTATGCGATAGCGCCGCCCCAAAGATGCGCACATCCCTTCATAAATATCCGTCACATTGCGCATATCCATATCCTCTTTTTTCTCAATCGCAGGGCAGACCACATAGCACTGATCCCCTTCATCTATTTTTTCCAGCACAGCTTCCAGAATCGGACTCATGGAACGGCTGGATATCAGCTTTGTCGTAACCGCAGAGCGCCCCTTGGGAAGCTCCTGAATTGTGGACACATCCATATCGCCATACAGGGAAATCGCCAACGTACGGGGAATCGGTGTTGCACTCATCAACAGAAAATCAACCTTTTCCCCTTTTTCCAGCATTTTCTTTCGCTGGGCAACACCAAAACGGTGCTGCTCATCCGCAACCACCATACCCAGATCATAATATTCCACATCATCCTGAAACAGTGCGTGCGTACCGACCAGAATATCAATTTCATTATGCTTCAAGCGCTCCAGTACATCCTTTTTCTGTGCCGGCTTCAGGCTCGAATACAGCACGTCAACGGTAATGTCAAAGTCCGAAAACAGCCGCTTCAGATTTGTGAGATGCTGCTTGGCAAGAATTTCCGTGGGTGCCATGAAAACCGCCTGCTTATGTGCCAACACACAGGCATACAGGCCAAAGGCCGCCACCATCGTCTTTCCACAGCCGACATCTCCCTGCACCATGCGATACATCACCTTGTCACTGGATAAATCCTGTAAAATTTCCTCAACCACCCTGTTCTGGTCATTTGTCAGGGTAAAGCTCAGGGAATGCTTTAAATCCATAACGTCCTCCATGGAGAATTGCTTGGCACTCCCCTGAACCATTTCCGTGTCCCTGGCCTTTAACGCCTGCATGCTCAGCTGAAATTTCAGGAATTCCTCATATTTTAAATGCCGAAGGCTCTGCTTCACCGCCTCCATACTGGCTGGGTGATGAATGAAATACAAGGCCTGCTTTCTGGGAATCAGACGATATTTCTCCAGATACGGCTTTGGAATCACATCCGGAATCTGATTCTGCAGGGCCTGCCATGCCTTATCAATATAGCGGACCAGCTCCTTCTGTGTGATCCCCTCACGAACATTGTATACCGGATGGATGCCCAGCTGCTCTTTCATAGGCTTAAAATTATACTGCAGCGCCGTGACACGGCTTCCTCCGTCATATTTGCCGATAATCGTGATTACCTTCCCCATCGTAAAAGCCGACACCCAGGGGCGGTTAAACAGCGAAACATCAAGCTCCTCATCCTCCAGCATCACCTTAAAGCGGGTAACACTCTGTTTTCCCCTGAAACGGATCACCCTTGCCCGATTCAAAATAACCGCCTCGAAGATGATCCTGTCTTCCTTTTTCCATGTATCCCGGGGCTTCGCCTCCAGATGTTCATACCGGAACGGATAACAGGTCAAAAGATCCTCTGCCCGCATAATCTGCATACTATGAAGAACCTCTGCCTTTTTTTCTGATATACGCAATGCTTTTAATTCCATGTCCACGCATCCTTTTCGAGTGTTATTATACCATGAATCCGGCATTCTTTATAACCTGAAAGCAAAAAGGATGAACAAAATCCTTTTCCAACGCGATAAACAGCCTTTCTTTGGAAAACAGGTGTTATGATGTCTCTTCCAGATGGAATGCCCTGCGATAAAATGCCAGCATATTTCTATACGAGGTAAGGCGTTTTTCATCCTCCCCTGCAGCTGCATACTCTGTATCCGCCATATCATGAAAATACTTCATTGTTTTTTCATCGATGGAAATAGAATCAAGCGGCCATCCCGGTGTGCGCTGCTCATGCGGCGTGTCACAGAGATAAAAGGCGAAGTCTCTTGCCGTTTCCATATCCTCCATATACGTATAGATGTGCTGTTCATCGTACACAACGCAAACTCCGTTACGGTAGGCGGAAAGCAGGCGTCCACCGAAATCTGCGGCTATTCTGCGATAATAGCTGATCATTTCCTCATCATTTAATTCTCTGCCCTGTACACGGCGAACATGTGTTTTCGGCTGCAGCGGGTCATCCTCTTTCAAATCGAGGAAATACAGACCACTGTCAAAGGCAACGGTCGGTATCCGGGCAGAGCGATAATAGGCAAGCGCCTTGATCCTTGCATTTTCAATTGGTGTCGCACCATCCTCTTTAATCCTTACATGAAGCCGTACATCCTGCGGTGTCACAAGCTGCACATCATATGCCTGCAGATAACGCTGTACAGAGCGTACCTTGTTTCTGTTGGTTGTTCCTACCAGTATATTCATACACCCTGTGCCTCTGTTTTATCCAGTATTTTTTACAGCACGCCTTGAATTTCTTCCCGCTGCCGCAGGGACACGGTTTATTGGGCTTTGCGTCCGTATAGGCGCTGGTATCCAGTGGCAGCTGAACTTTGTTTACTCGGGTATCCGTCAAATTCTGTTTATATGTATCCCTCTTCCCATATTGCTTTTTCCATTGCACATAGGCACTGTCATCACCGGTTTGTTCTGCGATATCCCGTGCAATATCCAAAAACATCTCCTGAAAAAAGCTGTCCTGCAGCTGTAGTCCACGTGTAATCATATCATAACAGGCATCATAGTCCCTGCGCTGCCACAACTGTGTCAGCCATCCATATAAAATGTTGGCATCTTCAGGAGAGTGTTTTATTAACCGATTATAACACGCATCACAGGCTTCCTGATTCTCATGCATTTCATAAATATCCGCATAGGCGCGTTCATAATTTCCTTTCGTTATGGAATCCAGATCCACACTTCTCAAAACATCCACAAGTAGTGCCTGTGACCATGGATAGGAGCTTGCATTCATCAGATGCATATCCAATTCATTTAACAGATTTTCAATCTCATAATAGTTTTTATCTGTAGTTGTAAGCTTGCGGATATCCCGTGTTCTCTTTTTCTTTAAAAGCCTTCTGAGATTATTGACAAATTCTGTCATCAACGGAAGTGCTTCTTCTTCGGTGTTTGCAGATGCCAGCTCCTCTATGGTTTCCATTACCCGGGAAAGGGTGATGTCCTTTTCCTCATGTGCTGCATCTTTAACAATGTTCATCATAATGAATTCCACTACCGAAGAATTGGTCAAAAGCTCTAATTCCGGAAGCTGTTTATCCGCTTCCAGCAGTTCCTTTACAATACAGGCTTCAGCAGCCTTCATCCCAATACCCTGCTCGCTCAATTTCGTAGCATACTGTTGAAAACATGATAATTCTCTAATGCTTTCTACTTTCATACACTTTTTTCTCCTCTCTTATGTTCTGTGAAGCGCAGGCGGTAGCTGCAATGCTTACACAGCTCCTCCACGACTTTATGCTGCGCAAAGCCCGCTTTCATCTGTTCAGCACGCTCACTGTCAAGAATAGAGGAAAACGAGCGCGTAAATATATTTCCAAGTGCCACATCTCCTCTGGAATCCAGACAGCAGGGTACAACAGTTCCATCACTCAGAATTGCACACATCTGCATCATCCCAAGGCAGCGCCCGCAATCGGATACATACGGATGCTGCAGGGACGGCCATTGAAATACCGATTCCAGATTTAGATGCAGATGATCTCCCACATCCAGCCGCATACGCTTTTCAAATTCCTGCGAATGCGATATGTGATAATGCCGGGCAAGTCGCTGCAGCAGCCTTGTGCTTTCACCGGATAGCATTCCGTTTTGTACACTCCACAAGCGATAGCTGATATGTACACCACGCTGGGCAAGCTCCTCACACACGGAGAAGACATGCTCCAGATACTGTGGCTGCTCATGCTCGGGAAAGCTATGCAGGGACACATTGACCTGCCGCAGTCTGCTGTTTATAAGAACATCACGACATGCTTTCAGCAGAGTGCCGTTTGTTGTCAGATTCACCTGCATTCCCTGCTCATCACAAATCTGCAAAAACGTTTTCAGATCCGGATGGGAAAGCGGTTCTCCCAGCACATGAAGATATACATGCCCGGTGTATGGCTTGATTTCTCTGATGACATGTGAAAACTGTGCAACTGACATCCTGCGGGGCTTTCTTTGATTTTGTATGCAGAAGCTGCAGGACAGATTGCATGTATTCGTTATTTCCACATATATTCGTTTAAACTGCATTCTCTTCTCCTTTAGAAAATTTCTTCCTTGATAATCGCATATTCATCCAGCGTGTATACCTGCCCTGTCTCCATAAAACGCAGACAGACATCCTCTTTATATGCCTGATATTCCTTTTCCTCCGACAATCGTTGCTTTCGCTTTTTCCTATGTGATTTCTTTCTTTTATTATTCGCCTGGATTCCTTTCATCCTGTTCCTTGCAAAGGCAATCTGTTGCCGGGTTATTTCGATATGGTATTCGTTCAGTGTCTTCAGCGCCATTGCTTCATTCACGGAATATGTTTTCATGACGCGAAACAGCAGATCCTCTTTTGTTGTATCCCTGCACAATTTTCGTATTTCCCGTTCCTTTCGCAGCTGCCGTTTTCTTCTCATCTTCTCTTTTTTTGCTTCCTTTGGTGTCAAAGCCTTTTTTATTTCCTCGTTCATATCCTATATTATAACGGAATTCACGTGATATCTGTATAGCAAATAAAAAAATTAACTGATTTCAATCCATAATAAAAACAGATGAACACCCGGTATCTACAGGGATTCATCCATTTTCATATGCTACGTTGTTCTCAAGTATTAAGACGCTTTGGGCAAAATCAGATTCAGGATAATGCCGACAAGCGCAGATAACGCGGTTCCCGAAAGGGTCATGAAGCTTCCCACAGGAAGTATGGCACCGCCAAGACCGATGACGAGCATGGCAGAGGCGATTACCAGATTGCGCTGCTTTCCGAAATCAATCTTGTTATCGACAAGTACACGCAAGCCGTTGCTGGCAATGACCCCGTATAAAAGAATACTCATACCACCCAGTACACAGGCAGGAATCGTTGAGATAAAGGCGGAAATCTTCCCAACGCAGGACAGCAGAATGGCGATGCAGGCAGCACCGCCTGTTACATATACGCTGCTTATTTTCGTCATACCGATCACACCGGTATTTTCTCCATAGGTCGTATTCGCCGGACCTCCGAGGAAGGCAGAAACCGCGGTTGCGATACCATCTCCCATCAGTGTACGCTCCAAGCCCGGATCCTTTAAGAAATTGCGTCCACAGATTTTTCCAAGTACCGTATGATCGCCGATATGCTCGGAAATCGTAACCAGTGCAACCGGAAGAATCGCAAGCGTTTCCGGACCGAAGTACAGATTATAGGTGCGGAAATTTCCAATTTTAAAAGGCAGGATAAAATCAGGAAAGGACAGCCATTTGGCATCCACGACGGCCTGAAAATCAACCAGTCCCAGACAAAGGGATAACACATAGCCTCCGAGAATGGCAATCAGAAACGGAATAATTTTGAAAAAGCCCTTCGCCTTTGTGGAAATCAGGGCCGCAATCAAAAAGGTGACGATTGCGACGATCATGGCACGGGGATCCCCGTCCTTTATGAATTGTGCATTGCTGACAGCATTCGCGGCAAGACCCAATCCGATAACCGCTATCATCGGTCCGATTACGATGGGTGGAAGGAGCTTATCGATCCATTCCTTTCCGATAACACGTACAATCAATGCAACAACTACATAGATCACACCAACCAGCATCAGTCCTGTCTGTGCAGCATCCACACTGCCACCCATCGCCTTGATTGCAATTACCACTGCGCTGATATAGGCAAATGAGCTTCCCAGATATACGGGTACTTTGCGCTTTGTCACAAACGTATAAATCAGCGTTCCCACACCGCTTGCAAAAAGTGCCACCGAAACGGGTAAGCCCGTCAGTGTAGGCACCAGGATCGTTGCCCCAAACATTGCAAATACGTGCTGAAAGCTCAGAAACAGCCATTGCAGAAGCGGCGGGCGATCCCCGACATCCAGAATCATATCCGTTTGTTTTGTATCAGAACATTCCTCTTCGTCCAGAATGAGAGAAACATCCTCAACATGTTCTTCAAAATGCTTCATACATCTACTCCTTTTCAAAAAGACCATAGAAAAAGCAGGCACACAGGACCAGAGTCATATGTACCTGCCAATGGTCAACAGGAGTAGTATACCATATTTTTATGGCTACATGCTACCTCTCTTTGGCTATCCATTTACTGATTTCATTGATAAGGATAATACTGAAGGACATGCCGAGAACCATTGTCCAGGAGGACAGATCCAGCGGAACGGTTTTCAGCAGCATATTGAAGATTGGCAGCTGGCAGACTGCAATCTGCAGTGTGATTCCAAACACCATTGTCAGAATCAGCCACTTATTGCGCATGATTCCAACCTCCAGTATGGAATGTGTACGGGAGCGCAGGTTCAATGCATGGAACAGCTGGGAAATCGATAATACCATGAAGGCCATGGTCTGTGCCTTGGCAGGGCTGACATCCAGACCGTTACGGAAGGCAACCAGAGTAATGGTACCGATGAACATACCGTTCATAATCGTGAATATCATACCGCCGTGCGCAAACAGACTTTCTCTTCGGTCCCGCGGTTTTTCTTCCATGATGAATTTATCCATCGGATCCACGCCAAGCGCCAGTGCCGGAAAGGCATCTGTCACAAGATTGACCCACAGTATCTGTATGGCAGATAGGGTGGAGACAACATGCGGCATAAAGACAATGGCAAGAAACAGCGACATGATTTCACCGAGATTGCAGCTTAGAAGATAAAGCACAGCCTTCTGAATATTCAGATATATATTTCTTCCCTGCTCCACTGCCTCAACAATCGTTGCGAAGTTATCATCCGCAAGAATCATATCGGAGGCCTGCTTGCATACATCAGTTCCCGTCTTTCCCATAGCGATACCGATATCGGCATTCTTTAAACTCGGTGCATCGTTCACGCCGTCTCCTGACATGGCAACGACAAGCTGATGCTTTTTAAATGCGTTGACGATTCGCACCTTATGCTCCGGTGTTACACGGGCATATACACAATAGCTTTGTACATGCTGCGCCAGTGTTTCCTCATTCATTTCATCCAGATCTTTTCCGGTGATCACCTGCTGCTCCGTTTTTGCGATTCCCAGATTGCGGGCAATGGCAAATGCAGTGAGCGGATGATCTCCTGTAATCATAACAACCTGTATTCCAGCCTTGTGGCACAGCCTGATGGAATCCCGTACCTCCTCGCGAGGCGGATCGATTAAGCCGGCAAAGCCTATAAACGTCATTTTACTCTCCACAGCACTTTCATGCGGACTTTTCAGGGAGCGCATTGCTAAAGCGAGAACACGCTGCGCATCACTGCTTACCTTTTTGCTTGCTTCCAGTATGCGGTTTTTCTCATAGCTGCTCATCCGCACGGTTGTGCCATCCATACGAACCTGTGTGCACAAATCCAGTACCTTTTCCAGGGCACCCTTGGTGAATGCCACATACTCTTTTCCATGCTGATGAATCGTTGTCATGAGCTTACGTGTGGAATCGAAGCTGATCTCATTCACTCTCACGTAGGACAGGTCTTCTGCGTCCTTATGCATCCCGTTTTCTTCACAGAACGCCATCAAAGCGGCTTCGGTAGGCTCTCCGAGGATTTCCTCCTTCTGCACGGTTGCATTGTTGCATAAACAGAAGCCGCGCAGCAGCTCCTCACTGCGGTTCTGCAAGGCACCGTTTGCATAGGAGGAAACCACATGCATTTTATTCTGTGTCAGCGTTCCTGTCTTGTCGGAACAGATGACACTTACGGAACCAAGTGTTTCCACAGCATGCAGCTTACGGATAATGGCATTGTTGCGGCTCATGACCTGAACCCCCAATGCAAGTACAATGGTAACGACTGCAGGAAGTCCTTCCGGTATGGCAGCGACAGCGAGAGAAATTGAAAGCAGCAGCATATCAAAGAGGTCTCGTCCCTGCAATACAGCAACTACAAACATCGCAATACAGATACCGACGGAACCGATTCCCAATATTTTAGACAGATGGGCAAGACGCACCTGCAGCGGTGTCATGTCCTCTTTGGTTTCATCCAGCATCCGCGCAATTTTACCGACCTCACTGCTCATGCCGGTGCGTACAACAATGCCTCTGGCCTTTCCATATGTAACATAGGTGGACATAAAGACCATGTTTCTCTGATCGGAGATATTGATTTCCTCATCATATACAAGGGCCGCATCCTTTTCCACCGCTTCACTTTCTCCAGTCAGTGTACTTTCCTCCACCTTCAGATTGACGGATGACACCAGACGCATATCGGCCGGTATGTATCCCCCCACTTCCAGCTCCACCAGATCGCCAACAACCAGCTCCTTGGAGTCGATTTCCTTGAGAAAACCCTCTCTGACAACAAAAGCCTTCGGCGTAGACAGCTTTTCCAGTGCATCAATTGCTTTCTCCGCCTTGAATTCCTGTACAACGCCGATGATGGCATTCAGGATAATCACAGTCAGAATGATGGATGCATCAATATACTCCTTTAAAAATATGGATACGATTGCTCCGATAATCAATATAATTACCATCGGATCCTGAAATTGTTCCAGAAACATCTGGAAGACAGTTTCCTTTTTCTTCTTCAGCAGCTCATTTTTTCCCTGATCCCGGAGTCTGGCGGCAGCTTCCTGTTCACTCAGCCCCTTATCCAGATCACTGTAGGTTTCCTGAACTACCTCCTGTATGTTCATTCGATAAGGCATATACACCCTCCTTCACTACCACAATGTATGTGCCCGTACAGGATATATGTGTGCTTCGACAAAACCTCTGTGAAACAGACAGAAAAAAGTAAGCTCATAGCTTTGGGATTTTTCAAGAAGGAATACAAGCATCATCTAAACCGATCTGCTTTATCCTATGTTCATATCCGAAAGCAGAAAGCCATTTGGCTTATAGGCCTTCGATTGTACTCACCCCTAGCTTTATCTGCCCTGAAAGCTTCTGCATAAGAAAAAAAGGACAGCCGCAATGACATGTCCTCGTATTCAGCTCAGGATTGATTTCTTTTTCTGCAGCATCTGCAGCTTCTCACTGAGCATCTCTTCCAGCTCCTCTACAAAGCTGTCCATATCGGATGCATCATGCTCCATAAACAGCTCCAGATAGATACGCTCGCAGGCAGCACGCTTGGTATCATAGGCTACAAAGGAACCGCTGAAGCTCTGCATTTCGGGAAAGCCCTCTACGCAGAGAAAGCCGTTGCGAAGATCTCCGCGAACACCCTGAAATTCAAACTGAGCCGGGCTGGCAAGCACGGTCGTACGCTTCATGGCATCCACAAAGTGCTCTAACTGCGGATGATTCTTTTGTGCTGTACTTACCAGCACAAGATCTGCCGGATGATGCTCCATCCAGCATTCAAAACGATGCAGAACAGCTGTAGCAAACTCATTTCTTGCCAGCATACTGTCATCAATATAATAAAATATCATGATGGTTAACGACGGGAGAAAAAGGATGGAATACCTTCACGGTCATCTTCTTCCAATTCCTGATACCGCGGCTTTTCCTCTGTCTGCACTCTTGCACTTGGCCGGGAAACCGGCTGAGTAAATGCGGATGCCGCTGGAATTTCTTCCTCTTCTTCCTCTTCCTTGTCAAAACCGGTCGCAATAACGGTTACGATGATGGAGTCTCCAAGCTTTTCATTGATAGCAACACCGAAAATCGCATCGATGTCATTGCCTGCAGCTTCCCGTACAAGCGCCATAGCATCCTCTGCGTCAAACAGTGTAATCGATTCCCCACCGGTGATATTAACGATGGCATTGCTCGCTCCGGTAATCTGCGCTTCCAGCAGTGGAGACTGTATTGCTTTTTCGGCTGCAGCACGGGCTTTGTCTTCGCCCTCTGCCATACCGATTCCAATCAGTGCAGAGCCCTGATTTTCCATGATGGTGCGCACATCCGCGAAGTCCAGGTTGATCAGTGCAGGAACAGCAATCAGATCGGTAATCGTCTGTACACCCTGCCGCAGCACATTGTCCGCCGCCTGGAAGGCCTCTGTCAGCGGACGACGGCCAATGACTTCAATCAGATTGTTGTTGGATACGATAATCAAAGAATCCACATACTGCTTCAGCTCGGCAAGACCGTCCTCGGCAGATTTCATTCTCTTCTTTCCTTCAAAGGTGAACGGTTTTGTAACGATACCTACCGTTAATGCCCCTTCTTCCTTTGCAATTTTCGCAAACATCGGAGCAGCACCGGTTCCGGTTCCTCCCCCGAGTCCTGTGGTGATAAACACCATATCGCTTCCCTTGATGGCTTCCCGGATTTCATTTTCATTTTCCTGAGCAGCACGTCTTCCCATTTCCGGATTCGCACCGGCACCCAGACCCTTAGTCACTTCCCGTCCAAGGACAATTTTATTTTCAACAGGAGAAATATTTAGTGCCTGAAGATCTGTGTTGGCAACATAAAACTCCACACCCTTGACACCTTCGGAAACCATGCGGTTTACGGCATTGCAGCCGCCTCCGCCAATACCAAACACTTTAATATTTGCTACCTGTTCAAACTGTAAATCGCTCATCGTTATTCCTCGCTCTCTCTTTTTATTTATCGCTTAACAGAATGCTTTTCAGTTTTCTTGTAAATCCGCCCTCTTCATCGACGGAGCTTTTCTTCGTAACCGTATCCATGGTTTCTTCCACTTCCTGCGGATTGCAGCACACACGCTCATCCCTGCGGATTGCCATCTGCTCTCTCCAGCTGTAGAACAGACCCAGACAGGTTACATAGGAACAGTCGCGGACACCAATGGTCTGCGGAACATAAATCTGTGCAGGTGCATTCAGATAGCGCAGCAGCTCCTGCAGGGAAGGTATTTCACAGCCCTCTCCGCTCAGCAGATAGCGCACATCGCCACTCTCAATGATTGGAGCACAGGTTTCGTTGATCATATTCAGCCAGTCCTTCACATGGGGAACTATGGCTTCACACGCCTGCTTTTCGCTGATTTGCTTCTGTTCACCGGACTTTGACCAGATATAGATGATTTGATCCTTTGCGGAGTCCGCATCAAAGGTACAGGTATTCTGTGCCAGTCGATAGCTTACATTGCCGCTCAGATGATACTGTTCCATCAGATCCTGCAGCCACACTCCATATCCATCCTCAATAACTTCACAATTCACGAGCTTGCCATGTGTAAACAGGGAAAGCGTTGTATGATCTCTCGCAAGATCGATTTGTATAACATATTTATCGACTGTTTGTTCAAATACGGCTGCTTCATTGGCCATGGCATAGGAATCCAGACATACATCCAGAATTTCCAGTCCTGCTTTCTCAATGCAGCGCGCATAGGCATATACAACCTCTTTATCCGCATACAGCAGATCCACATTCATGATCAGAACCTCTGCTGTTTCATCAATCGGCATTTTTCTGGACGTGATACCGTTTGTTATGTATTTGACGCAGCCGATATTTACCAGCTCCAGCTGTGGATCCGGTTTAAAGCTGACCGCTTCATTCAACCCCTTTTGAATATCACTGAGACGAATGCGTTTACTGCTTGCTTCCGGAACAACGCTTACTTTTTTGTTATGACGCTGTACGTTGACGGAAGGGATCGCCGCAAGAACACGCTCGATATGATATCCAAGTGCATCCTCAGCCTGCTTCTTGGCCTTGATAATGCCGTTCACAACATTCTGTTCATCCATGATTTTCTGTTTTTCAATTCCCTGTATGGGAGCTTTTTCCACTCTTAGAATATTAAACCGCGTTTCATAAAATTCACCGACAACCAGTCGCACTTCATGATCCGCTACTTCTATCGAGGCATATATTTCCTTTTTGTTCATAAGGTTACCTCCTTACCCACACTGGCTAAGCCAGCCTTTGGCGTACATTTATACTCATATATGATATCATAATTTAAGCGGTTTAAAAACCATTTCCAAGGATTTCTCATAAATTTTTTCTTTTTTTTCAAAGAGGTGCACAAAGGTTAAAATAAAGAGAGGTTTTCCCTCTCTTAATTGTCATCGGATATGTTTCTCAAAGCGTCCGCCTCCGCATCTCTTCTTGAATCAGAGATTGTCCGCTTCTGATATTTCACCGTCTTTTTCCTGCGGAAGAAGAGAAATGCACTCAATCCCGCAAGTACCACACAGCCGCCGGCCAAGCCATAGATGACCCACTTATGCTTCTTCAGCGACGCATCTACATCCTTGCGATACTGATCATAGGCACTCTGCGGTATCGTTGCGGCACCGGAATACAGCTGCAGCGTTTTTTCCGTAGCTTCGTACTGGTAATACACCATGTTGCCTTTTTCATCCATGACATAGATCATAGCGTAATTCTCAAATGCCGTATCCTTGAAGGTCCAGCCGTTGAGTTCATAGTTATCGATTTTCACCGTTGTGAAATTCATCCCTTCGCGCGTCTGGAGATTCTTCGGCACATCAACGACAAACACATTGTTTCCCAGCAGAGCCATCGGACGCAGCATAGTCTCGACTGTATTGGTATCCGTATTATAGATATAGTAATTCTTTTCCTTTGTTTTATCATCCTGCAGATAGACAACCGTCTTCTTCAACAGGTTGCTTTTCCATGCCTTTACTTCCTTGCCGTCCACCTTGATTTTCACAGCTTCAAAGGATTTCGCAGGCTTATCGACGCCATCCAGACTGCGGACAAAGCCGAGCTTCGCTCCATTGTAGCTTACGTATACAAGCGGTGTTTCATCGACAGTAACTGTAATCGTATATTCCTTCGTGCTTCCATCCTCTGCCGCAACACTGACGGATATCGTGTTTTTTCCGGGCTTCAGGCTCTTTGTGCCTGTTCCATATACCATAGCCTTGCTGTCGGCAGCTGTTGCATTCACCTTGATACTGGAAACATCCCCATTCAGATTTACGGTATATTGCGTTTTAGAGGCGGTAAATTTCGGGCTCAGAGTTCCCTGTGAGATACTCAGACTTGCCAGATTGGCATTGCTTGACAGCTTCTTTTCTTCCTGCTTTTTTTCCTCCGGCTTTTGTGTTTCCTGTTTCTGAGGTGTTTCATTTTTCGGAGTTTCTGTCGGTCTTGTGACAACCTGCACGGATGCAGAACCGGATACCGGCACATCCTTTTCCGTATTAAAATCTCCCAGCGTACCGGATGCTGAAACAGTCAGAGTTCCTTCTGCAGAAGCAGTCACCGTAAAGGATTGTGAGCTGTTTTCCAGCCAATAGGTTCCATTAGCCGCTCCGCTGACACTTATATTTCCCGCACCGCCGGATGCGCTAACCGTAAAGGTAACACTGTCACCGACATATATCGTACTTGCACTGGCCGTAACACTCAGACTGGCTGCATGTATAAAGCCGGACAGGTTTAAGATTCCAGCCGCTACGATGAACACAGCTGCCAGTTTTACAAATTTCAGTTTGAATTTCTTCATCAAATTACTCCTTTATCGTACTCTTCCCCATAATATGGTTCTTGATTTTCACATAATCGGCAGGGGTGATTTTTCCATCCTTATTCACATCGGCAGCCGTTAATGCTTTGCCGCTCAGTGTGGATTTCTTCATGATATGGTTTTTTACCTTGACATAGTCGGCAGGGGTGATTTTTCCATCGTTATTCACATCCCCCAGCTTATAGGCACCGCTGTTATTGCCGGAATCACTTCCGCCGGAGGAGTCGCTTGTATAGCCGTTTTCAGACAGCAGAGAGCTGTGTACATAGCCGTAGCTGGTTCCGAAATTATAGCTGTTTCCGGAATAATCAATCGCCGTTCTCGCACTGTTCAACGGTACATCCAGCTGAATTTTATACCAGTCTGTACTTCCGCTTACGCTTTCTCCCTTTACCTTCCCGAGGATGTTAAAGGACATATTTCCATTTTTCGGTGTGGTATACAGGTTTGCTGAGGAGGTTGTCGCTTCCTTGCGGATATTGATTGCCCCCTGATCTTTAAAGACCAGCTTTTTGGAGCCTGCATCACTTTTTCCACTGACGTATTCATCCAGCTGCCACATCCAGTGCGCTGCACTCTCACCCCAGTATGGATCGGAAGCATAGGAAACATTCATACCGCTTGCCTTATCGCCCAGGAATGCTCCGTGATAGGTTGCATATTTCGGTGTGGAATACCACAGATTCACATAGTATTTATCATGATCCAGAATACTGTTTTGCGGTGAGGAATAGCCGTTTGCCAATCCGGGATCAGAATCCACCGCATTGTGCCCGAACAGATTGTTCTTGCTTAACGCGATAGAGCTGGTACCAAATGCACTCTCATTGACAGCAACACCAAAGGATGACAGTGCATAGGCACCATATGTATTCTGATAATTAATAAAATATTTTCCCATTTCATACATCTTTGTATCCTTGGTGTTATATAAATCATCCAGATAGCTCTTCACATAGCCGTTTATATCACTGGCAGTAAAGCTCGTTTTCGTACGGGATGAAACATACTGATAATAATTATAATACGGCTGTGACGGATTGATTGAATTCTTTCTTGTATTGGCCTTGTAGTCATCAATCATCTTCTGATAGGTCGTATAGAAATAATGCCCGTCATAGCTGTAGTATACCGTATTGCTCTTCATATAGCTCTGCTGCTTGCCGACCATTGCTGTACTTGTATAATACGGCTGCCGGATATTCAGCGTGATGGAATGATAAATGTTTCCGTTTTTGCATATGTAATAGTTTACGGACTGCACCGTATCCTCGTCCTCATAATTCAGAATCTCCACCTCATCGGCATCCACCAGACCGACAACACCGGCCAGCATGAACTTCACCTTGGTACCATTGCTTTCATATCCAAGAAACGCCCCGTCGGCAGCATAATATCCGTTGGTATAACCGGTATAGCCGGTCCCCACCTCTGTATAGCTGGTGTTTTTTCCGGAATCTGACTTCGTCTTGAAATTGACAACACCATATTTAATATCTCTGGCACCGCCGATTCCCTTTACCTTTGCCATGTTTTCTCTGGCCGCCTGTTCCTTTTTCGTTTCAGCCTCCAGCTTGGCAGTATCCTCGATGATGATTTTACCGTTTTCATCTATTCTTTTAAACACATGATTCTCCGGAAGTCTGGAGGAAACAGCCTCCGGTTCTTTTTCTGCAGTATTCTGCGCTCCTATGTAGCCCTGCTGAAGCAGTATGCCACCACATAAAAGAGCCGCTATACCTATCATAATTTTCTTCTTCATATCATCACATTTCCTTTTCATATAAAGTTTGTCAGTCTAATTATATAAGAAAGTAGGAGAACATGCAATTTTATTTCCACATGAAATTCTTAAGTTTTTGCGGAAGAGAAAAAAAGACAGGAATTCCGGAATATTTTACCTGTCGCCTTCTCAATCACAAAACTGTCACAGGAAACTATTTTACGTCAGGCTTTTGAAGCTTACTTGAAACCGCTTTGTTATGAGGCATTTACATCTATCAGGCAGAAGGTCTTTGCATTAGGTTGTAAGTGATTTTTATTGATACTGAATTCCCTGTACAATTTTTGAAAATTATTGTTGCATTTTACATTATAAGATGGTATGATATCTAAGCAAATTGTGTTTTAAAGTATTGTACGGAAGGAGGTAAACGGTATGTCAAAAGTTTGTGCAATTACAGGTAAAGGACCTTTATCAGGTAATAAACGCTCTCACTCTATGCGTGCTAGTCGTCGTAACTGGAATGTAAACTTACAGAAAGTTAAAGTCGTTGTTGATGGAAAACCTCAAACGATCCGTATTAGTGCTCGTGCATTAAAAACGCTGAAAAACAAAAAAGCTATCTAAGAGTGGATATGAAACAGGGTAACCTGTTTTTTTTCTTTCTTTAGGAAACAAGGAGCCAATCATAGAGAAAGCAGATCATCCTGAAATACACAGGTGATCTGCCTTTTTGTAATACCATCAATGATTGCTTCTATTTAGAAATACCGTCAATATCCTGTTTATTGCAGGCATAAATCCATATCTGAAGCAGACATATAGCGTGCGCAAATACATTGGGATATCAATTCCTGTTTATAGTGCGGAATCATACACTGTATTACTTAATCATACTGCATGAAGGGAGTAGGAGATCAGACATCAAAAACACTGTTTCCTATGAATTCCGCAAGAATGCTGCTTCTTGGCACTGCCTCCTCGCTGCCATCCACAAAGTAGGCAAGCAGCTTTTTCAAACGATTAGCCTCCAGATACGCTGCTTCATGAGGATGCACCTGTTCCAGCAGCGGAATCACAATTTTCTTAAGAATGGACATTTCATATACCATGGAGGAATTGAAAATGGCATCTGCCTCCTCCTGATACGGATAGATGTTTTGATCCTCTCCCTGCTTTACATTCTTCCAGAAATGAATGGTATTTTGGGCACTCCAGCTGCGAAACTGATAGTCTCTGGCAATGCGTCGGATCAGACGGTAATCACTTGTGGGTATACGATTATGCTCATCCAGATTCAAGTGCGTCAATGCATTGATATAAATACGAAACTTCGCCTCTTCCGGCAGATCGGCGGAGGTCTTAGGATTCAATCCGTGGATACCTTCTATAATCAGGATATGATCATCCTCCAGCACTGTTTCTCTTTCCTTCCGCTCGCGCAGCCCCGTTTTGAAGTTGAACAGCGGCATATGCACCGCTTCCTTATGCAGCAGTTTCAGCATGGTGTCATTAAACAGCTCCAGATCCAGTGCCTCCAACCCTTCAAAATCATAGCTTCCATCCGGCAGCCTTGGACAGTCCTCGCGGTTTTTATAGAAATCATCCATAGAGATCGGCATCGGTTTTTTCCCAAGAATCTTAAGGTGAATGGCCAGACGTCTGGAAAAGGTTGTCTTTCCTGCAGAGCTCGGTCCTGCAATCAAAATGAATTTCGTATGCGGATGCCCCTGTACAATGGACGCCGCAAGCTCTGCCAGCTTCTTTTCTACCATCGTTTCGCTCATCAGCACCAGATCATCCATATAGCCCTGCTGAATCTGTGCATTCAGCTCTGCAATATTGGATACACCGATCAGCCTGCCCCAGGTTTCAAACTCCTGAAACACATGAAACAGCTTTGCCTGATTCTGAAATCCGTTTCCTGCGGACAGCCAGACACCCGGTGCATAAAAACGAATGGAAAAATGTGTGAGATAGGAGGTATCCGGCAGCATGATGCCGTAAAAATAATCATCATATCCGCATAATGTATAAATACTGCTGGTCGCACTTTTCCTGCATGCCAAAAGATTTGCCTTATTCTTCATTCCCAAACGGTCGAAATACGCCTGTGCCTCTGCTGTGGCCGCAACACGTCGGTGAATCACCTCTTTTGCGGCAATAAGCTCCTTCATCCGCTTTTCAATTTTTCGCACATCCTGCGGCTTGCAGTATCCTGCCTTATCGATTTCGCAATACTGACCGCCACTGAGGGCATGCTCCATGCGGACACGGGCATCGGGAAACAGACTGCGCACCGCTACAATAAACAGAAAATTCAAGCTGCGCTCATAGATAAGCTTCCCGGTTTCACTATCCGCATAAATATAATCCAGTGCACCGCTTTTTTTGATTCGATAATTCAGATCATGCAGCTTTCCATCCAGCGTAACTGCATAAACCGCCTCCTTTACGTTCCATGCTTCCAGCAGCTCATGAACATAGGCACCTGCTTCACACTGCTTCACCTCACCGCTTTTCAGCTTCAACTCCAGCATAATCAGCCCTCCTTTTTCATCAGTATATGTCAGACAGCCCTGCTTCATACAGCTGTCGTTTATATTCCCCTTCATTATACCCGCTTCCCGGTAAAAACAAAAGAAAAAGGAACACGCCGTATAGACATGCTCCAAAGAAAGCATTTTTAAGCTTCCTATATGTTGATTCCGGTTTGTTATGCGTCCCTGCACTGCATCATCAGCACACGCCCATAATGTATGGTGATCCTCGCAATATTGCCATTGATTTCATTGGAAAGCGGATAAATATCCGTAACCTTCAAAACGCGTTCCTTCAAGGGATAGGCAACCCCCTCCTCACTGATGCAGGAATCCTCCAGCGGCAGAAAGGACAAGTAGGTATGCTGCTTTTCGACCTCATAGGTTCCCGGATGCAATACCTTGATGATATTGGTATCATTCATCAGGGTCAGCGGAAGCTCACGATAGATCATCAGATGCAGATTGGCCATCTCATGATCCAGACGTCCACCCAGGCCGCCGTATAGGATAATGTCATCATAGCCCAGCTGCAGTGCTGCTTCGATTGCAACCTCAGTATCGGTTTCATTTTTATGGGAGGGGAGCTTTTCCACCTCACAATACTGCTTGAGCTGTGCAAGCTCCTCCCTTGTTATGCTGTCAAAGTCCCCTACGGCCTTGCGCATGGCAATACCCTGCCGCATGCAGCAGACAGCTCCATGATCTACGCCGATATAATCGGCATGTGCAATGACCGGCGCAGTCTCACACATACCGGCAACGAGAACTACCTTTGACATGCCAGCAGCTTATCCACGGATTCTGCGATACCGTTTTTGAACACATAGCTTCCGGCAACCAGCGTATCCACTCCGGCAGCTACGGCCAGCTTTGCCGTTTCCCCATTGATACCGCCATCGATTTCAATTCGTGTATTCAGACCTTCCTTTTCAATCCGCTCACGCAGTATGCGCACCTTTTCCAGCGTATCCTCCATAAAGGACTGTCCGCCAAAGCCCGGCTCCACCGACATAATCAAAACCAGATCCATTTCCTTCAGATGTGCCAGCAGTGCGTCCACACTGGTTTTCGGCTTCACAGATACACCTGCCTGTACACCCATTTCACGGATTTTTCTGCACAGCTGAATGCAGGCATCCACATCCTTCACAGCTTCCAGATGAAAGGTGATAACATCTGCACCTGCCTTGGCGAAGATTTCCGCAACCATATCCGGATTATCTACCATGATATGAACATCCATTACCATATCCACTGCTTTTTTAAAGCCCTTGAGAAGGTCCGGTCCAAAGGTCAGATTCGGTACAAAATGGCCATCCATAACATCAAAATGCATCCATTTCGCATTGCTTTCATCCAGCTCCTTCAGCTGTTCACTCGTTCTGGAATAGTCCAGTGACAGAATGGACGGAGCGATTACTAATTCTTTCATAACGTGTGTCCTCCTTCATAATTGTATTGTATTTTCTGTATGCTGTTTCAATACCGCGACTTTGCTTTTTGTATCATATCCACAATTTCCAGATAATGCGCATAGCGTTCCCTGCGTATCGTCCCATCCTCAACAGCAGCACGTATGGCACAATCCGGTTCATTGACATGAATACAATCGCGGAATCTGCATGCATCCTGAACATTTTGAAAATCAGGTATGCATTCAGCCAGCTGCGTGATATTCATCGCAGTAAAATCCAGTGAGGAAAACCCGGGGGTATCCGCCACCCAGCCGCCGGCAATCTCATGCAGCTCACAATGCCGTGTTGTATGCTTTCCTCTACCCAAAGCCTTGCTGATTTCCTGTGTTTGAAGATGAAAGGTAGGGTCAATCCGGTTTAACAGGGAGCTTTTTCCTGCGCCGCTCTGCCCTGTCAGCACACTGATATTTCCCTTCAAGGCCTGTATCAGATCCTCACTAGCATAGCCTTTCCCACTCTGATACACCTCATAACCGCTGTCGATATAATGCTGGATTTCCTCATGGATTGCATCATTTTCAGCGATGAGATCCAGCTTGGTGATGCATAAAACAGGACGGATTCCCGCATAGCATACACTGAAAATCAAGCGGTCAATCAGGGTTGTTGAAAAATCCGGATCCTTGCAGGACATGACGATGATCGCCTGATCCACGTTGGCGATGGATGGGCGGACGAGGGCATTTTTACGGGGCAGAATTTTCTGAATACCGTTTTGATCCGCAAAGCGTTCAAATTCCACCAGATCGCCGACAACCGGAGAGTGCGCCTTACGCAGCTTTCCCATGGCAACACACAGCACCCGCTCCTGATTGGCTGCCAGCACCTCATAGCGGCTGGATACGATCTTGATAATTCTTCCTGTTTCTGTCATTTGTAAAACCTTATCGTTATAACATTCGGATTCTCCATCTGCTGGACATATTCCGTTCCCTCTGCAGGATCCACGTCTGTAACGACTCCTTTTTTAATGGTCTTTTGTTCCTCTTCACTCAGGTCATCATAGGAACGCTCATCCGATACCGGAAGTATTCCCGTCTTTTCTTTAATTAAAGCAATGGCCTCTTCTGCCGTTTTTCCTACAACGCCCTCTATCTTCCAGCTCATCAGCTGACTGACAGTTATTTTTAATGTATATTCTTTATCCGGATCCAGCTTTTCTCCGATTTCCAAGCCGCTTTGTTCCGCTATATATCCGGGCCACGTATTCGCCCTTTGCTCATAGCTGATTTCCAGCTTGATGTTTGGATTCTGTTCATTCAGTTCCTTTTCCACTTCCTCCGGTAAACGATGGCGGTAATCCTTAACCACAAACCAGGTTCCTCTGGAAACAGTCAGCGTCAGCTTGGATTTTTCACCAATTTCCTCTCCAGTATCCGGGGATACACGGATAACATGACCTTTTTCCACATCATCACTCAGCTCCTGCTTAATCGTAATATTATCCTTTTTAAACCCGCTGGAGGTCAGCGTCTGAATTGCCTCCTGCTGCGTCTGTGATGTGGACAGCTCCGGGACCTTAATCATCTTTTCTTTATCAAAAATTCCGCTCATCAGTACAAAGGCCGCAACACCGATCACACACAGCCCAACAATCATAGCAATGATGATTTTTGTGATTTTCCGATTACCGGAATCATCCTCTTCATCCTCTTCAATCGGCTCCACATGCTTTTTGCGCACCTCAGTTTTCTTAGTCTGCTTCTGCTTGCGCTGCTCCATGACCATTGTCGGCTGCGGATGCTCTTCCTCAAACACCAGCTTTTCGACATGTGCATATTCCGGAAGCAGGCAGCGGTGCAGGTCATACAGCATATCCTTCGCACTCTGATAGCGCAGCTTGCGGTTTTTCACGGTTGCCTTGATGATGATGTTCTCCACGGACTGCGGCAGTGTCGGATTGAAATCACGAACACTTGGTATCTCCTCACGCAGATGCTTCATTGCAATCTGGACGGGATTGTCTCCATGGAAGGGAACATTCCCGGTCAAAAGCTCATAAAACACGATACCAAGCGCATAGATATCCACCTGATTGCTTGGTGTTTCTCCCCGTGTTGTTTCCGGAGCCAGATAGTGCGCACTGCCCAGTACCGCATCACTTTGCGTCAGCTGTACCGTATCGTGCGCCAGCGCAATTCCGAAATCGGTAATCTTTACCGTACCATCATCCTTAACCAGAACATTCTGCGGCTTGATATCCCGGTGAATAATATCGTTTTCATGGGCATGCTGTACGGCGCTGGTCAGCTGAATCATGATGTTTACAGCCTCTTCCTGATGCAGTGCCCCACGCTGGGAAATCAGCTGCTTCAGTGTACGGCCGCGTACATATTCCATTACGATATAGTGATGTCCCTCAAACTCTCCGACATCGTATACATCCACTACATTGGGATGGTTCAGCTTGCTGACCGCATTGGCCTCCCGCTGAAAGCGCAGCAGTGTCACCGGATCCTTGCTGAGCTCCCCACGCAGCACCTTGATCGCCACCTCACGGTTCAATATGGTATCGATTGCCAGATAGACATCCGCCATACCGCCTTCCCCCAATGAAGAAACGATCATATAGCGCTCGGCAATCATTTTGTTGTTGTTATTCATGGAGATCACCTGCCTGTTCCACGATGATGACACTCACATTGTCATAGCCGCCCGCAAGAAGAGCCTTGTCAATCAGCATGCGTACCTTATCCTCCACGCTGCGCTTACTTTCCAAAATCTCGCGAATAATCGCTTCACTGACATAGCCGTGTAAACCATCACTGCAAATCAGCAGCGCCTTGTAATCATTTTTAATTTTATTGATATCGATGCGTACAGTATCCCATATGCCGAGGGCATTGGTCAGCATGTTGCGATTCGGATGCACCGCTGCCTCCTCTTCGCTCAATTCTCCGCGCTTCAGCATATCCGCAATATAGGAATGATCCTCTGTCAATGCCAGAAAATCATCCGCATACAGCCCATAGGTACGGGAATCTCCGACATTGAAAATGTAGGTCGTCGTTTCACATTTCAGAATACCAACTAGTGTGGTTCCCATTCCCTTTTGTTCTGTATTGCGTGTTGACTGCGTAAAAATCAGATCATTTGCTTCCTGTATGGTATCCTGCAGCCAGTGCTTGACCTGAACATCCGAGCTGCATTTTTCCATTTTCAAAAAGCTTTCCTTCATATGCTCAATAGCCATACGACTCGCAACATCTCCTGCAAGACCGCCGCCAATGCCGTCACAGACTACAGCTAACAGAGCATGCTCTCCGTTTTCCAGAAAACAGATGCTGTCCTGATTATTTCTTCTTCGAAGTCCGACATGACTCGCTCCATAATATTGAATACTCATGAACGGCTCCCTTCCTGTTCCTTCTTCAGATGCTTAACACGCAGCTGTCCGCATGCCGCGTCGATATCCGCACCATGCTCCTTACGAATCGTACAACGCACTCCCTGCTTCATGAGTGCATCATAGAATACCATGGCATGGGCATGATCCACTCCCTGAAAGCCGTTTTCATCCACAGCGTTGTAGGGAATCAGATTCACATAGGCATTCAGACCCTTTAACAGCTTTGCCAGCTGTGCCACATGCTCCTTCTGGTCATTGACCCCGCGCAGAAGAATATATTCAAACGTCAGACGGCGATTGTTCTCCCGTGCATAATACTGGATTGCCTCCATCAGCTCCTCCAGTGGATAGGCACGGTTGACCGGCATCAGACGATCGCGGAGTTCATTGTTTGGCGCATGCAGAGAGATTGCCAGATTGTATTGTGTGTGCTCCTTGGCAAATTCATAAATTTTCGGAACGACACCGCAGGTGGATATCGTAATATGACGCGCACCGATTCCCAATCCGCGATCATGATTGACAGTAGAAAGGAAGTTCATCACATGCTCGTAATTGTCAAACGGTTCCCCCGTTCCCATTACCACAATATGACTCAGCCGATCCTCCTGCTTATCCAGATCACGCTGCACATACAGCACCTGGGCCACCATTTCTCCACTTGTCAGGTTGCGTTTCTTTTTTGTCAGACCACTGGCACAAAAGGCACAGGCCATATTGCAGCCTACCTGTGAGGTAACACAGATACTCTTACCATAATCAAACTGCATCAGCACACTTTCAATCAGGGAGCCGTCCTCCAAAGCAAACAGATATTTCGTCGTCCCATCGCTTGCCACCTGCTTATCACGCAGCTTTAGCGGCGTGAGAGAAAACTGCTGCTTCAGGGTCTCTCTGGTGTCCTTGGAAAGATCACTCATGTCATCTATGCTGACTGCACGTTTGCGATACAGCCATTGAAAGATCTGATGTGCACGAAATTTTTTCCAGCCCTGCTCCAGAGCCATATCGCCCATCTGATCGTATGTAAAATCATATAAACTTTTCATTTTATCACCGTATCCTATTTTACCATAGAATCCTTGCAGGGACCAAGGAGTTTCCATTTCTTAATAAAGTTTTCAGAAACTTACGATATTATCGGTATGAAATCCACATGGAAGGCAGAGAGAAGAAAATGAATAGCGTGTATAGGGGCTTACCCAATTGTGGTTAAATTCAAAATCTGAAGAATGCAACACGATTGTACTTATCAATAGAATTTGAATCTGTCTTTTCGCAAACACACAAAACTAGAAAGAAACATAAGACACTTCTTTCTATGAGATACAGTTTATCAAATTTTACAAAAAAATTTATTTCCTTTAGGAGTTTTGTATATTGCATTCGTATGTATATATGTAGGAGGTTCATCGGTATGCATACACTATACCTTAGAAATGCACCAGGTGAAAGGAGGAAGGATGGATTACATATTCTGGTTTCTCATCGCACTGATTGGTATCACACCGAAAGTGCTGCGGGAGCTTGGAATCATCCTGTACATCGTCCTGAAATACAAACGGCGGCATTAGTAAGCAGATAATCTCAGTGTTCTGTTAACTGGGATGATACTGCTACGGAAAGGAGGTGAACTCGCCGTTTTCATTACTCCTGGATTTGGTGCCTCTTACTGCGTCAAAAGGGACAGAGTTATGTGGAAGATACTCTGTCCCTTTCTTTTGACCTTTCGGTCTTTGGATTTGGCACCTATATTATAGAATATTTTCATGCCATTTTCAATGTAAAATTCATGCTTTTACGCAGACTTTTACGCAGCTGTTACACCAGCCATACAATGCCTGTATCACATTATAAACCACTGACAGAAAGCGATGTAAACAAAATACTCGGTGAACCAATAGATCCAGCATTCAGCTTTCCATCATTCCCCAGCATCTCCACCTGCTTCATTGCCTCCAGAAAATTACCAGCGATCGTGATCAGATTGACCGGCTTGACCTTTTTTCCGTCCTTCACATACCAGCCCTGAGATTGCAGTGAAAATTCACCTGTCATGGCATTCAGTCCGGCATGCAGACCTGTTATTTCCGTAACAATGATTCCTTCCTCCATCGATGCAATCATTTCATCCATAGATGTACTTCCATTTTCAATAAACAGATTGCTTGGAGCTATACCGACATTGGATGCATATCCCGCCTTAAATCCATTGCCCGTCGTTTCACAATTCATAAGCTTTGCGGATTTCAGATTGTGCAGATAGGTCTTTAAAACGCCTTTATCAACCAGTATCTTATTCCTGCAGGCAACCCCCTCATCATCAAAGCTTCTCGAGTTATAGCCGTTCTTCAACAACGGATCATCCACAATTGTAATTTTATCACTGAAAATCTGTTTCTCAATACTGTCATTCAATAATGAAATACCTTTGTAAGCATTTTCTCCGTCAAACATACCGCTAAAGGCCGCCAGCAAATCTGCCATTGCCTCATTTTCAATCAGAACCGGATACTGTGCACTCTGCACACTTTCAGCAGACAGCTTATCCAGCACCTTACGGCTCACACCTGCTGCAAATTTTTTCGCGTCGAAGCAAACATCATCATACAGATACTGCCAGTCACCTGCAATCTTTGTATCCTCTTGATCCTTCGCCATAACTGCTGTACTGATATACGCCGCATGCTGTGCATCATGCAGATGAACACCTAATGTATTATCAATGGCAATTTCCACATCGACTTCGCCATAGCTGGTATTCATAACCTGAGCGATTCTGGCATCCGATTCCTTTATATACTGCTCCACCGTCTTCAGCATTTCGATCTTTTCTGCATCCGGATGTGTATTCCATGTACAGCTGCGCAGCTGCAGCTGGGGATACGCAGAATCACCCGCATAAATTTCCACTTCATCCCTGCTTGTAATCACCTCCGCATTTTCCTTTATCCTGCAGAGCGTGTCCTCCAGTAAGGCATCATCATCCTGTTCCAGAAAACAGATACCCATATTTCCTTTATATATACCACGAATCGCAAATCCGTTACACTCACTGATGGTGTAGCCGTCCACACTTCCTTCAAACAGCCGTATGGATGTGGATCTGCTTTTCTGTTCATAGATTTCCAACTGTTCGATACCCGCAGCCTTTGCCGCGTCAAGCCAACGTTGCTTATGCATGTTCCTTGCCTCCCTTACTGCCACCAACCGTCATTTCACTAACTCGTATTGCCGGCTGACCGACATCTGTAGGTATGCTTCCGCTGCTGGATCCGCACATTCCCTGTGCACGCGCAAGATTACCTGCGACTCGGTCAATTTTCAGCAATGTATCCGAGCCGTTTCCAATCAGTGTTGCGCCCTTGACAGGTGTTGTTATCTTTCCGTCCTCGATCAAATATGCTTCTCTGACAGCGAAATTGAAATCACCGGTTGCCTGCACACTGCCACCAGCCATTGTCTTTGCATATAGTCCATACGAGGTTTCCTTTATCATATCCTCCAGCTGATCCGTACCGTTCAACAGGAAGGTATTGGTCATTCGGGACGTTGTTTCATATTTATAGGACTGCCGTCTGCTGGATGCCGTGGAAGGCATGTTCAATCGGCGTCCATTCAATGTATCCACCAGATAACTCTTCAATATTCCCTTTTCAATCAGTACCGTGCGTCGTGTGAAATTTCCCTCATCATCGATATTTGCACTTCCCCAGGCATTGGGAATCGTACCGTCATCCACAGCCGTTACACATTCACTCGCAATTCTCTGTCCCAGCTTTCCTGCAAAATTGGATTGATTTTTCGCAACCCCGCGTGCCTCCAGAGAGTGTCCGCAGGCCTCATGGAAGATGACACCGCCAAAGCCGTTGTCGATAATAACCGGCATAACACCGCTGGGACACGGCTGTGCATACAGCATCGTCATCGCAATGCGCGCCGCCTCTTTTCCGATATCCTCCGGTTTGTATGTATCATAAAACTCCATTCCTTCACTGCCTCCGGGAGAACAGCTTCCGGTTTCCCGCAATGCTCCATCCTGTGCAACGGCAGATACCGCCATTCTAGTCCGAATCCGGACATCACGAATATATTTTCCTTCCGAATTGGATATTGCGACATGCTGCTCATCATCCTGATAATTCACAATCGCCTTCGTTATATGCGAATCATAGGACTGTGCAGCTTCGCTAGCACGCCTCATAAGCGCCACTTTATCCTTTAGCGCAGTTTCGCGCGGTATGCGCCGTATGATATGAGCATTTTCATACGTTATTTCCTTTAATTGCACAGGAATATGCTTTCCCTGTTCCCCCAGACTGTCCGCCAGCTTTTTCGCAAATTCCTTCAGATTTTTTTCATCTGTATCATTGGTATAGCCGTACACGGATTCCAGTCCATGATAAATCCGCAGACCCAGCCCGCAGCGAATACCGCTGTTGGTGCTTTCAACCTCGTCATTCAGCATGGATATTCTGGTACTGTAATTGACTTCTTCAAAAATCTCCGCAAAATCACCCGTCGTACTGCAGGCAATTTCCAGTACATCTTCCAATATGTTTTTCTCTAACATAACGTCACCTCTCATCTGTTCATCATTATACGCCATCTCAAAGAGAGATTGCAAACAAAAGAGCCTGCATATATGCCTTTCCATGCACTTACGGTATTCCTGGTATGAAAATTAGGGATACTTGCACACAATTTTTATATAGCGTATAGTTTACAAAAGAGCGCAGGAAAAGCGAGGATTAAAAAAACGTATTGGCATATCCTATATGCAAGGGAGGAAAAGAAATGGAATGGTTAAGAAAGCTTAGTGATGCCATCGCATACATAGAGCAAAATCTTGATGCAGAGATATCGTACGAGGAGGCAGCCCGTATCGCATGCTGCTCCCCCTATTATTTTCAAAGAATGTTTTCCTATGTCGCCGGCATATCGCTGTCAGATTATATCCGAAGACGAAGAATGTCGCAGGCTGCCTTCGATTTGCAGCGCTGTGATGCCAAGGTGCTGGATGTTGCCCTCAAGTATGGCTATACCTCACCAACCGCATTTAACAGAGCCTTTCAAAAGGTTCACGGTATCCCTCCGACAGCCGCAAAGAATATCGGCAAAACACTGCATGCATATCCGCCGATACAGTTTTCTGTCAATATCACAGGAGGAAGTCCTATGGCCTATCATATAGCAGAAAAAAAGGAGCTGCGCTTTGCCGGCATCCGGATACGCCTATGCGAGGAGATGGAGGAGAATCATAAAATTGTCCCCCATTTCTGGAAGGAAACAATGCAAAGTCCGCAATACACAGAGCTCTGTCAGCTATCTGATGCCGGTACGAATGCAATCTTCGGCATCAGCGTATATGAGGATCCCGATCACATTTTCTACTATATAGCAGTTGCCACAAGCAAAAAGATTCCATCCCGGTTTCATGAGCTGCGCATTCCTGCCGCGACCTGGGCTGTGTTTGAAAACAAGGGGAATTTCAAGGAAAATGTACAGGATATTTTCCGCCGGTTTTATACCGAATGGCTGCTGTTTTCCGGTTATGAATATGCACGGCTTCCCGATATTGAAGCATATCCTGTGCAGACGCAGGCACCATACGACAACCAATGCGATGTATGGATTGCCATTCAGAAAGAAGAGGAGAAGAAACATGGAATATAAAATCGAAATACGAGAGATTGAGCCGCTTTGTGTGGCATACATGAGTTATGAAGGAGATGTTACAAAAGCAAACCGGGTATTTCCTAAGGTGTTTCAATCAATACACGGGAAAACAAACGGGGCACCGTTTTTCAACTATCTGTCTATGAATCCGGAAACAAAGCAGGGAGCACTGGAGCTCTGTGTTCCAACGGATGAAGTGCCATGCACTCAGGATATTGAAGTAAAGCGAATGCCCCGCATCAAAGCGGTATGTGTTACCCATATCGGCTCCTATGCGACACTGCCGCTTGCCTATGCCGCAATTGATCAGTATGCGGTCAAACACAGCCTAAAGATTTCTGCACCCTTTCGGGAGGTTTTCATCAAGGGGCCGGGAATGCTGTTCAAGGGAAATCCGAAAAAATATATCACGGAAATACAATTTCCGATTCTGGAGGAAGCATGAGCGCCATACAGGTAAAGCAGGTAGTCAAGCAGTATAAAAACGGCGTACAGGCACTGAATGGTATATCTCTTTGCGTTGAACGGGGAGAGATTTTCTCTTTGCTTGGACAAAACGGTGCCGGTAAATCCACACTGCTCAGAATACTGACAACCTATTTGCAGCCGACATCCGGTAGAATAACAATGCTGGGGAAGGATTTGTGTAGGGATGCAGCCTCTCTGCGCTCGCAAATTGCCTGCGTTGCCCAGCAAACCTCCATTGATACGTATTTATCTCTGGAAGAAAATATGCTGCTTCATAGCCGTTTGTACAGAATCCCCAAAAGGGATGCCGAAAAACGGATGGAAACGCTCATTGTTGATTTCGGTCTGGAGCCGTATCGGCGCTATCCGGTATCCTCTTATTCCGGTGGTGTGAAACGGCGTCTGGATATTGCCCTGAATATGATGACGAATCCGAAAATTCTGTTTCTGGATGAGCCTACGGTGGGAATGGATGTACAGTCCCGTATTGCGATGTGGGGAATGATGAGAAAAATCAGAGATGATTTTGGTGTCACGATTTTTCTTACGACACATTACCTGGAGGAAGCTGATCAGCTCAGCAATACCGTCTGCATTATGAAGGATGGCAAGGAAGTAACACAGGGATCCCCCGCACAGCTGCGCTCTTTACTGCGGCAGAATTCGATAGAAATCACCTTTTCCTCTGAAGCAGAGGCAAGAAAAGGCTGTGGCATCCTAAAGGAGCAGATGTCAAAGGAAATCCTTCTACGTGCTGAAAAGCTTCTGATTTATACGCAGACCCCGCAAAGCGATATAGAAGCAGCAACGGCAGTATTATTGAAAAGGCATGCGGCATTTCAGGGAATAGAAATCGCTCAGCCGACATTGGAGGATGTATATCTGAGACTGACACAGAGTGAAAGGAAGGAATGTGTATGAGTGTTTTTACCCTTTTATACAGGAATATAAAATGGAGATTCCACAACAAATTCACCATTGTTATGACAGCTTTACAGCCGATTCTGTGGCTGATACTTTATAGTGCAATCGCTTCTTCAACGATGCAGCATTCCGGCATCGAAAATTATACGGCGTTCATGCTTCCGGGACTGATTGTCCTACTCAGCTTCTCGACCTGCAGCAGCAGTGGAATTATGAATTATCTGATGAAATCGGATGGCAGCTTCGATCGTATACTGATTGCTCCGCTCACACGCAGCTCCATTGTGCTTGCACAGCTTTTTGAAGCCGTATTGTGTACCTTTCTGGAGGTAGGAATTATGATAGCTCTCAGTCTTCTGTTTTCTGTCAGATTTTCCCTGCCACTCTCTGGATATCTCATCTTTATTTCACTGATTTTTCTGACCTCATTTTTTATGGCAGGGCTGTCTTATGGAATCAGCATGCTCCTTCCGAATGAGGTGATATACGAAACTGTTATGAACGCGATTGTACTTCCGGTGTTTTTTCTCAGCAATGCACTGTTTCCCATGACAGGTATTACCGGTTTCTTACATACTGCAATCAATCTCAATCCGTTTACCCATATGATCCAGGCATTGCGTTCTCTGATTCTATATGGCAGAATAGACACAGGGAATCTGACAGCTGTTTTGCTGCTGTTTATCCTTATGGGAAGCCTCAGCTTTTTATGGGCGTGCCGGCAGCTGGAAAAAAAGACAAATCTGTAGCTGAGGATAGTGTGATTACTTATGTATGCATGTTCCATATCTCTATGTAATCAGGAATCATGTAATACCGGAAGCAATGTTGTGCTATTTTTTAAACCTGGGAATAACCTTTAACAATTGTAAAAAGACGAGCGGTATATACTCGTCTTTTCTTATTTATAGGCGATTTTGTTTGATAGCATCAAGAGAAGTCTAGCTCAATCATTCCTTTTATCTTCAAATTAACATCCATAAATTTAGACATATAATCCTCGAGGAGGGGCTAGACATTTGTCAGATACAATTGAAAAAGGAGCTGCCAGAATTTAGATACGCTAGCCTTGGAGAGGCTATACTGGGGTTACGATTGCTTAACCATATCATAGTTGCATTTAGATCCACTAGCCTCAGGAGAGGCTAGACCGAAGGCCAAAAACAGCATTCATCCATAATAAAATTAGATCTATAGGATTAGAATAGCACTTGACTTACTAACAATCACCATAGCAGCTGAATCTCACATTATAATCTTTTGCTGCCTTGTTTATGCTTCCATTTGCTCAACACGCTTTCCAGCACCAAATTCACCGGGATTCACATCAATAACCACCCGACTTGGAGAAACTAATGCATCCTCGTGCTGACAACGCCATCGCTCCTGTGCATTCCTACCATCCATAGTATCTCCGTCTTTGATAATATCTTCTCCCTGTGCATAAAGATAAGATGTAAAATTAAACATATAGCGAATAATAAAATCTATATCCAAATCATGAAAGTGACACTGCAAATCACACAGTCCTATCGCTGTCAAACCGGTCGTATCCACAATCTTTTCCGAGCTCTCCGCAATATTGAACAATCGCACATTGACACCGCCATCAAGAAAATGCAGCGCAGGATTGCTCCAGCTGCTGTTTAACCAGTCAGCTCTTGGTACAATCTTTCCTGCATGCGGCCAGTACATCGCCACTGCCTCCGGATAAACCTCCATCATAATATCCGCAAATGCTGCAAGTATTTCACAACGCTCCCGCACAGGAAGCCCACTTGCCATAAAATCGGAAAACATGATTTCATATTGACAGTCTTCGAGCAGCTCCTCAACATTTTCACAGCTCCAGCATTGTTGCAAAACCAGTTCCGGTATCGTCTTTTTATCAAACGCAATCATCTGCGTTATAAACAGCTGCGATGGCACCTTCACATCATCCTTATAGGTTACTTTATGATTACAGAGTGCATAGGAATACATACCCTCCTGCTCTATAACATCATCTACCTCGTTAAACCTCTTTAGCAGTCGCTCCCTGATTGCAAGAGCACGACTTTCAACCGGCTCCTTCAGCAGCAACTTTATGTAATATACACCCGCATACTTCCCCATGAACGCATCCATGGACACACTTTTTCTTTTTTCCATAACATCTCCTTATAATCCAAATACATCGTGAATTGCCGCATTATCCATAATACGTGCACTTTTTTCATTGGCATGCTCCAGCATCATCTCCACTTTATTCCCAATTGCAACGTCGATGAATTTAGCTAAATCAATTCCACGCAGTGTAAAAAACAGAAACGGATTTTCATCCAGACGATTTCCTACTCCATACAATACTGCCGCAACATGCTTGCACATAATCGCCCAGTCGGGGCAGCTGCATTGAAAGCTGATTTCTCTTGGACTTGGGAAGAGGCCGCTCTCACCGGTAAACAGCTCCTGCAGACTCTGTGGGAATTCACCGCTGAGCAGTGCTTCCAGATTTTCAATCTGATTGGCACAAGCCTGCATTATGCACTGGCAGTCTTCTTCCTTTAAGGGTGATATGTGAATTTCCACCTTGTACGGTGCTTTCCGCCGTCCCTGAACCCGAGCTTGAATTCTTCCCGCGCGAATCTTTAGGTCAATCACAGTTCCCGTACGCACATATCGCTTTCCACGCTCCAGCCGTGATGCGAAATCTGCATATTTTTCAAGATTCTCACACCATGCCTTTCCCCACCAGCTGACGGTGATTACTCTTCCTTCTATCGTGACCGGCTCCATGCTGCGGCCCTTACCTTCTGCTTTCCTCATACTTTCCTCAGCCTTATATCGCAGCTCCTCTGCCGATAGCTGAGAATATTCTGCTGTTTTCCAATATCTGCTCATATGCTCACCTCGCATCCAAACGAAGAAGATTCATCAATTCCTCATTGTTCATCTCCGTAATCCATGTCTCTTTACCATCTCCGATTACCTGCTGTGACAGCTCCACCTTGGATTTTATCAGTTCGTCGATTTTTTCTTCCACCGTTCCCTTACTGATCAGCTTATGTACAATTACATTCTTTTTCTGACCGATGCGAAATGCCCTGTCCGTTGCCTGATTCTCAACTGCCGGATTCCACCAGCGGTCAAAATGAATCACATGATTTGCGGCTGTCAGATTCAATCCGGTTCCAGCTGCTTTTAAGGAAAGAACGATATAGGAAACATAGGCTTCCTGTTGAAATGCGGCAACAATCTCTGAACGTTTTTTCACCGGTGTACCACCGTGCAGAACATAGCCCTCCTGATGGAAAATTTTGGCCAGAGTAGCATGCAGGTACGGAATGATTTCTTTATATTGTGTAAATACCAGAACCCGTTCTCTTTTTTCATATATCGTTTCACAGATTTCTTTCAGCATTTCCAGCTTTCCGCTATCCTTTATCCGGTACGATTCCTCTCTAAGATACTGATCCGGATGATTGCATATCTGCTTCAGCTTTGTGATGGTGGACAGCACTATGCCACGGCGTTCCATTCCTTCAGACTCTTTGATTTTCTCTTCCATATCGGCAATCAGCTTCCGATATAAGACAACCTGTTGTTTGCTGAGTGTGACATACTCATCGGATTCCAGCTTTTCAGGCAGATCCGCTATAATGGTTTTATCCGTTTTCAAACGCCGAAGCATATACGGAGCAATCATCGCTTTCAGCTTTTGATATCCTTCCGGATGTTCCTCCAGACGTTTACAAAGGCTTTAAATTCCGTTGCTGTGCCCAGCAATCCCTTATTCAGCAAATCAAACAAGGACCATAAATTTGACAAATCATTTTCAATCGGTGTACCGGTCATGGCAATTCGCATCGCCCCCTTAAGCCCTTTGAGTGCCCTGGTCTGCTTGGTCAGTGGATTTTTGATTGCCTGCGCCTCATCCAGGATGATACAGTCCCATTCCTCATCCTTCAGGCAGCTCAGCTTTGCGGCCATTCAATAGGTTGTGATGGTAAGGAACACATGCAAGTCTTCATAATCCATACAGAGCTTATCACTTGTTTTGCCATGCAATATATGAAAATCCATCTTTGGTGTAAAGGAAATGCTTACCCTCACTGCTCCAGTTCCCCAGCAAAGAAGCAGGGACAATGAGTAGAACTTTGCTATCCGGCTTCTCCAGACGCAGCTCCTCCAGAAAGCTCAATACCTGAAGCGTTTTACCAAGCCCCATGTCATCCGCAAGACAGGCTCCGAAATGAACCTGCTGCGTCTGCCGCAGCCAGCTGTAGCCTGCCTTTTGATAAGGGCGAAGCACTGCCTGAAGTGTCGCAGGCACATGATCGCTCTGATGTTCAGCAGGCTTGCGAAGACTTTGGAGAAAAGACTGGAGCCATTCCACATTGCATATGCTTATATCATCCTCTGCTTGCTCTTCTTCTTTTAGATTGGTTCTTAAAGCTTCCATTAACGTAATACTTTCATTTTCTGAATTTTCCATCTGCTTTAAAAGAGCCTGCAGCTTTTTATGGTTGACTTCAACCCATTTCCCCTTTAAAAAGGCAAGACCCTCACTTTGCAGAAGCAGCTGTTCGATATCTTCCTTGGTTAAAGCAACACCGTCCACACTGAATTCCGGTTGTATTGACAATAGAGAATCAAAACCGAGCAGGGAAGGCTTTTTCTCCCCCATCTTCATGGTTACAGAAACACTGGCATATTTTTTCCGCCACCAGTTCGGGATTCTGCATAAGATTCCACAGGCTTCAATTTCTTCTGTATGCTTCAGGATTTCATAGGCCTCCTGTGTCTGCAGGCGCAAAGGATGAAACAGCTCTCCATGCGCGATAAAGGAATCCAGTAAGTCACATGTCTTTGCAGCCTTGTTCAGACAGGATAACAGAGTCAGCAGACGGTCGCGCTCCTGCTTGAATTCTTCCAAAGCGTAACGAAGCGGCATGTGCCGGATCCTGCCTTCCGTATCCTTCGTCGCATAGGTTGCCAGAAAAGCAAATGGAAAATCCTCATCCTTGCTCTCAACCAAATGAAAGAAAATACGCTCTGCCACCTTTAGATTCTGATTTTTCTCAGCAAGATATAGTTTTACACTTCCCTCATACCTGCGGATTTCCCTGCAAAATACCTCGTGCAGGTGAACAAAGATATTCTGTACCCATTCATAGGTAATGAACTCACTGCCAATAGCAAAAGGCAGCTCCTTCTGCAATTGTTCCCATATGTCAACTGGCAATGTGATTTGCACCTGCTCTCTGGCGATTTCCAGCTCGCTTAGGGATGTTAAAACATGGATAAACAATTCTGCTGTACGATGAAGGAAACCGGTGGAAGCATGCAGTTGATGAATGCGTTCCTGAAAGCCGAAATCATACAAGGCACTGTATTAATCCTCCTGAAATCGTTGAAACCATTTAGAATCTTGCTGTTCTCTATCAACGGTATCCAACACAAACCCTGTTTCCGTAAACAGAAATGACAGATTTCTTACCTCTTCTTTTACCATAAAATCCCTCCATTTGTTATGTACAGTATATCGTATTTTTATTGCTGCATATATACTTTTTCATGAAATTTGAAGATTTTATCATAGCCAATGCATTTATCTGTGTTTCGGAAAATAAACTCTCACACACGATAAGCATCTCTTTTCACCATAACAATAGAATATACGAAAACTGGAGGCATATTCCGATTTTCAAAATCACTGCCTCCAGCTTTTTATATGTGTTTTTCCAATAAAATGACCTCATCACAACGCTTCGCAAGCACAGGATCATGCGTAACCATAACAACCGTCTTTCCTTTCTGATTCAAATCACGCAAAATCGAAAATACTATATCCCGATTTTCCTCATCCAGATTTCCCGTCGGCTCATCCGCAAGGATCAGTTCACAGGGCTTTACCATCAGCTTTGCCAGCGCTACACGCTGCTGCTCTCCACCAGACAGCTGACAGATTTTCTGTTGTTCGATACCGTACAGTCCCACCTTTTCCAGCGCTTGCGCAATGCATTTCTTTTTCTCTTCCTTACCGGTCTTCACATATTCCATGGCACTCAGCATATTCCACAAAACCGTATCATTATCCGACAATCCGTAATTTTGAAACAGGAAGCCGATTGTGTAGCGGAGCTTTTTCACCGCTCTGCTGCTGTTTGCGCGAACCTCCATTTCATCATACTGCACACTTCCCCTGCTCGGACGCTCCAGCAAGCCGATAATATTGAGAAGCGTTGTCTTTCCACAGCCGCTTGGACCGCATATCGCAATCATTTTTCCTATGGGCAATGATAGGGTGACATCATGTAGAACCGTATGTTTTCCGTATGTGTGTGTAATATTCTTTAACGTGATCGACTTCATCCGATATGCACCTCCCTGCTTTGATTTCGTACACCCTTATCTTTTACATAGACAAACAGCATCGACGCAATCAGACTGATCATCAGAAATACACCTGTGATTTTCCATTCCTCCTGTTGATGAAACAATGCGATTACAAACACAAAGGGTGCTGACAGCTCAGTAAACAACCGTAGATATACCCTGAAAAAGGAGGTTCCCTGTACCCGTCTGACAAAAATACGCTGTCGAAAGGAAAGCAGATACAAATGTGTATACTCTGCCATAACCAGCAGAATCAGCAATGCGGAGGGAACAAATACCATTCCCTGAAGAAGCAGCTCCTTCGCCAGTGTCTGCATGCGCTGCTGCAAACGCTCGCGACTGTTGACAAGCTCCAGATGCTCCCCGTTATGAACTGAGGTCAAAGTGCTCAGCTTATCCATATCCATATATACATAATTTGTTACCTTTTTCCCCAGACGAAAGGCATCATCACTATATACAACATAAAACATCGGGGAAGCTGTATCCAGCATACTGTCCAGCAAAGAAAAATCCACAGCATCCACCTGCTCATCCTGAATATACAGCCTCTCAATCCGATTGCCGTATGTTTCAAGATAGCTGATATCCACAGTAGTAAGCGATTCAGGAAGCAGGATATACACCGTATCCTTTTTGTCCGTTAATTCAATAAGGCTGCCATCCCGTTTTCTAAGAGGAAAGCGCTTTGTATAATTCAGATTCACTTCCGCATACGGCTGCAGCTCCTCTCCTTTTGGGATAACATCCTTTCGATAATAGATACCTCCTTCTCTATTTATCTTTTCGTATTCCTGCAGGTATATCCGATACATTTCATTCTTAATTGGCTTTTTGTTTCTGTAATCTTCCTCTATGGATTGCTCATCATAGCCGTCAAAGCGAAATCCGTCCTGATAATCAAATGCATACACATAGGAATCCAGCATATCCCGTTGGCGCAATAGTGCTTGAAAGGTAGGCAGATTCAATTGCATTTGTTTCCATGCAGTTATGCAAAGCGGCATCAGGACAAGAAGGGCGAGAATACCATATAGATAGTTCAGATTCATAAACCGTCTGGTGAAGCTTCTATTTTTTATAAATGCATAGACAGGACAGCGTAGAATCAACAAAACCGTACCTGCAAATACAAGAAACATACCGATTGAAAATCCAATCCAGAAGAAAGAAAGCAAAAGGATTGCCTCATAGGTCTGTCTGGCGACAAAGCCTATCATACAGATATAAGCAACAACAATACTGAGTAACGATACAGCCAGGATTTGAAAAAACAGCTTCTGATACAGTAACCTTCCAATGCGCAGCCCAGACATTCCCATACTTTTCAATATGCCGATGGTTTTTAATTTCTGATTCACCAGCATGATGAGAAGCAGCCCCAGCAATAGGAATGTTATGATTCCCATCGGAATTATGTTCTCTTTCAGATAGGATGAAAGCGTAAATGCATGTCGTTCAAAAGCTCCCATATCCTGTATTGCACCCGGATACTGCTGAGAGATATCGGTAAGAAAGGCATCTTTATCTGTATCCTGATTAAAATACAGGATATAATCTCCTGCGAGATTTTGAAATCTCTGATTCAGATTTTGAAATGGCTGAATAACCAGACGAATGTCCTGATTGAATAAGCGCAGGCTGTTTTGTTTTGTATCATAGCGCAACTGATTCTCATATACAAGATCATGCTCACTAATCTTGGAAATATCCATGTATTGAAAAATATCATAGGGACTATAGAGATACCAGATATACTCAGAATCATGCTGTTCTGTTCTTATCACCGTACAATTAAATTTTTGAGATAAGGCCTCCATGGTATTTATCATTTGTTTATGATCGAATTCATTGCTTTGCGGGGTTATTTCGAAAAAAGTCGCTTCCTTTTCTCCTTCCAATCCAAAGAAGCCCTGGATATCGGAAATATCGCGTTCATAAAATGCAAACTTCACGCAATAAACAACAAGAATTTGAGAAATACAGACCAATATGCATATTATTTTTTTCATATCGTAGCAAGAAAAACGGTATATATTTGTACCGTCACTCATCTATGCTTGTCCACCTCCATGCGTATGAGAATCATAATCTAGAAACAAGCTTTAAATATTGGATATCTATATTTGTTTCTACTGTGCGATTTGTAACTTTAATTGTTGATTTGACCTTAATTCTGCCATTAACGCTATAGAAAATCCAATGCTTACGGATTAAAGTCCTTCCCTTTGACTTCTTATATTCTATATACAAAAATAATAGAAAGCATATCGCGTCATAATTAACAAATTGAATCATCAGCTGTTTTTCTTGTGAAAGTCGCTGAAAAAGTATCATTACAAGCGTAAAAATGAGCCATTCTCCGATTGTATATAGCATAATAACTGCGATAGATACACGAATAGCTTTGCTATTATATTGCAAAAAGATTCTAAATAAACATAAAATCATGCAAGACATACCGCTGTATTTTACATACCATGTATACATCCCATGCTTTTGAAGTCGAATTGCCATTCCATATTTCATACGAAAATAAGGGAGTAACATATCACTATAGAAAAGCATATCACAGATAAGCCATAATAACATGGCATACATGAGCTGTATTTTTGGTATACCAAACAAAATCATCATGATATCTTCAGCCTCAAGAGCAGAAAACACTATTAGCAAAATAACTTTTATATACAGGAATCTTCCTTTCTTTATAATTCCATTATCTTTCCATTTTCTACACATAGTTTTCTATCAAATTCAATTTCATCCATAACATCATGTGATGCAATGATTACGGTTTTCCCTTCCTCATGGAGTTCCTGTATTATTTCATAAAACGTTTGCTGCGCCTCTTTATCCAATCCACGCATCGGTTCATCAAGCATAATAAAATCTTGATGTTCCATGATGGCCTGAATGATTCCCACTTTCTGAAGCATCCCTACACTATACTTTTTTAAAGGTTTTTTATTGTACAGAGCAAGATTAAATCTATTAACCAGCATCTCTACTTCCTGTTTATGAAAGGGTGAAGTTAACTGATATAAAAAACGAAGATTATCAAATAATGTTTCACTTCCCATATACTCAGGATTCTCAATTAACGCACCTATTTTCACCTTTTTCATCCAATTCAATGTACCAGTGTCCGGTTCTAGTAAACCGGCTATGATTTTAAATATTGTAGATTTACCACTTCCATTCTTCCCACACAAATAAAGAAGCTCACCTTCATAAACCGTCATATTGCCATCTGATAAAATGCTTTGGTGTCTAAATGATTTTGAGACATGACATATTTCCAAAATCGCCTTTTTCATAAGAAAGCCTCCTTTTTCATTTTTCTGCAGGCAATAATTAAAATACTGATTCCACCTCCAAAATACACAATGGTTCCGATAATAAAATTATAAAATCCAATAGCTTCCATTAAACTACCCGGCGCAAATAAAGCAATCGGCAATATGCAGGATGGCATAGCCATAATCTCCGAATTTTGAGCATACCATGAGAATTGTAACAGAAATGGGTGTAAGAAACTGGATATGGAAAATATACCAATAAATAACAGTAGAGGCGTAAAGAAAACATATAGATATCGATTGCGTATGACATAACAAAGAGAAAACATGAAAATAGAATATATGCATATTCCTATAACAGTCGTAATAAAATAAATGAGAAAATCCGGAATATCATATGTTCCCAGAAAATAAGATAAAAGCTCTTGTCCAGATGGAATACCGTTCGGCTGTATGAATGCAATTACATAGCTGTTGAATAAAACCACTGCATATAACAGTATCGAGAAAATTAATGTATATTTTGTGATTTGCTTAATGGAATAGAAAAACATCTGTTTTATTCCCACTCTAATCATCATTTGATGGATGTAACCACAACTTACAGCTTTATGATAATCCATCAATATTACATAAGGAAATAACAGCATCAAAAGCATTTCAAACCATATACTTCTCGGAAATGATGTTGTGAAATAAAACTGATTCAGCGGTGTCGCTTCTTGATAAGCCTCCATATAGGTTATCACCCATTGCAATATGGTAAGGATAACCAATATCGTCGCTACTCTAAAACAATATTTATTTTTAGAAAGCATCATGTTTGCCCCTTTCTATAAAAATGCGACTGGTATGAATATATAATGAAAAAAAAGATTTAAGACAACAAGCAATATTAACATTATTTTATGAATATCTTCTGTAATGCTATAGATAACAATTCCTTCCAATAGAAGGAACAGAATGAAATTTGCAAATAGAAACAGTATCACTAAAACTGTATTCTGAATATACTGAACATTAAACAAACAGAGAACAATATAGTTTGAGACAACAAACAGGCTTGCATCTGCAACTGCATTTCTCCATAATATCCTTTCAAATTTGTGCTTCATTAATCAAACAATTATGGATTTATGTATAGATTTATATATTGAATATTTTCTATATAAATAATAGATGATGATATTATTTGATATCAATGTGATGTAATGGATTCTCATAAGATAATCATCAATTGATATATCTCTTGTATATGCGTAAATATAATATACAATACTCAGCAGATAAAAAAATGCTAGCAATATATTTTTTTTTAAATATCTCGTTTTTCCCCACATCATAATTAACCTTCTCTCTCAATAAATGAGACAGAATTCCTCTGTCTCATTTATTTTACCATGGTGTAAATTGTACATCGACAGTAATATTATTTGGTTCAGCGCCCTGTGAGAAAACTCTTCCTCTGAACAAACTACCTGTTAAATAGACACCCTGATCAATATCCAGAGGTTGGAGACTACTATTTAATTTTTTTTGACCCTGTCTCGCAGCAGGATTTCCATCACTGTGACAAATTCTTCCATAAGCACCAAGCCAGGCACTGGTAACACCACTCATCTTTCCATTATTCGTAGCATTTACCTTCATTCTTGAACCTGTCATATCTGAACTTCCGCCACCAGGAATAGACAGTCTACCTTGATAATATTGAGCAGATGCTGCACCGACACCTATTGTTGTGAAAAATAACATACCTGTAAATATCAATGCGTATAATTTTTTCATAAATTTTTAAGTGCTTACTCTGGATGAAGGCTGCATTTTCCTCCTTTTTATTCCTCTATAATAATACCTCCACCTCTAGGTTGTATGCCTGGACCTGTTATTATTCCTGCATCTGAATACAGAAACGCCAGGCGGTAAAATAAGTTTTTTCACAGCTATCATTTTATTTTCCTCCTCATTTTATATAACTATTATAAATTACTCCTTAACGACATACAAGACATGAAGCTAATTATAAAAAATCTTCTTATTTTCCTTGTTTACTCATGATTCTCATCGATTTTTTCCGCACATATACATGATAATCATAGATTGCTTTATATCCTTTCCCGTTATCACACAATAACTCAAGCTCCTCCTCTAAAATTTTAAGATAGAGTTTATCATTTATTTCAAGAAATGGTAAAACCTTTTTTATTAGATATTTCTTTTGTTCTTCATTATTAACCGTTTCAAGATTATAAAAGAACACATATAATAACCAATCAACCATATCGCCCTTTGCAACATCATCCGTAATCAAGTATTGATGCGGTATTGGAAGCCTCAACATGCGATATGCATGAGAGATACAGATTTCGCAACGCACAAGTTTCCTGTCGGAAAGCTTAATAGCTTCCTCCAGATATTCAATACTATCCTCATATCTACCTGCATATAACAAAAGTGTCCCCATATTCATATAACCAGTACTTTTTTGACGCAAAGATAGTTCATCATTGGTCAATAGAAAATTTCTAATTTTCTCTATATATTTACATGCCATACTGATATCAATATCAATATAAGCTGCTATTAACTTCATATATAAATAATACAATTGAATCTTATTATTTGTTTCCTGAAACAGTTTCTCCAATTCTTTTCCAGTATCTAAAAAATTCAGTATTTTGCCCTTTCGTAAATCTGCATTCATTGCAAATAACTGATTGGATAACAGTTTCGATGCATGATACTCATATTTATTCAACACATATCCTATTTTTTCATCTTCATTATGATTCGCATATACATATAGATAATACATTGCCAATTGCTTCAAATCATTATGAAATACGGTAATAATCGCATCAAGACGATAGAATTCACTTTCAGTGATGACTTGATCCATAGCACTGAAATATGCTTTTAAAATTTCAAACAGCCATAAGATTTCTTCATAGTAGAGAACCCCTCTACAAATTTCAAGCCTTCTACATGCTTTTTCCAACACATTTATGCTTTCCTTTTCTTTTCTAAAATCCATGAGTTTACATACCTGATGCGCTGTTTTATCTATAATCTGATTCCATTCATCGTCTTCCATCACTCGTTTGTTTAGTTTTTCTGCAGCAAATTCGTATATAGCATCCCGTACCAGCATACGTTGTTTTTCCAAACCGCAGTATAGCTTTGAAGAACATACAGGAAGCTTTGTATCGCTATTTGTATAAAATGCTGACTGTTGCCAAATACCTTCCCCTGTTTCCTTCAAATTCTGATTCCTATAATAGGGTATCAATATATTTAATTTCTGTTTATATGAATCCGTTAATTTCATATAGCATCATCCCTTTCCCTAAACTAAATATAACATATAGTATATATAAAAAAAAGACAGAATTTTCTGCCTTGCTCTATTAATACTATATTTAATGCTGTTAAGCTTTCATTATTTTATTAGGCGATACCATAATTTACTTCATGAAATCCTCTGCAGCTTCGCCATATAAAATCCATCCGTATGTGCAGTATACGGAAATATCGTTCGTTCCTCTATCAGGGTGAAGTTCTCATGCTCCTTTAAAAACGCCTGCACCTGCTTTTCGTTTTCTTTTTTATTCAGCGTACAGGTGGAATATACAAGAATCCCATGTTCCTTTACATGCTCGGCACTCTTTGCAAGGATCGCCTTTTGAATCGGAATCAGCGTATCCATATCACCGCTTTGCATATGAACCTTGATATCACTTTTTCTGGCTAATACCCCATATCCGCTGCATGGCACATCGCATAATACACGATCAAACAGAATTCCTTCGACTTCCTTGAGCTCTGTCGCATCCATAACCTGCGGCTTTAAAATCGTGATACCAAGACGCGCAGCACCCTCCCTGATCAGCTCTACTCTATGCTCATGAATATCGCCGCATACAATGCTGCCATCATTCTGCATCAGCTCAGCCATATGGTTCGCCTTTGTACCCGGTGCACTGCACACATCAAGAATCTGTTCTCCTTTTTGCGGATCCACGATACGTGCAATCAGCTGACTCGCTTCATCCTGTATGGAAAGCAGTCCCTGCGCATACCATGGTGTTGCGGCCAGCGATGCATCATACAGCAAAGCATCCTCACTCAGATATCCCTTTTGAAAGGAGGAATCCTGCTTCATCAGCTCATCTCTTGTTATTTTCCATGTATTTACGCGGGCAGCGTTTGGCTTTGTTTCCATATCCGCTTCACAAATCTTTTGTGCGTTATCCCAGCCGTACTGTGCCTTCCACATCTGTACAAGCCAGGTTGGATGAGAGGTCCTGATTGCCAGAGCTTCCTCCTCTTTGCCTGTAATTTCCCGCTTTCCTCTGCGCTGTACAGCGTGCAGTACAGCATTGACAAGCTTTGCGATGTTTCCATGAATCTGCTTCTTCGTGATTTCTACAGCATCATTGATAATCGCATAGGCGGGCAGCTTGTCCATGTAAAACAGCTGATACACACTCATATCCAGTAAAACACAAACCTCATCACTGGGCAGCTTTTTCACACAATCTTCCCACTGATAGCGGCACAGCCGGTAGTTTTGCAGAGTACCGTAAACAATCTGCGTGATCAGCCCCTTATCCTGCGGCTTGGCCTGATTCAGTCCCTTGCGCAGCAGCAGATTACTGTAGGTCTTATGTAAACAGATATCCCTCAGCATCGTATAAGCGATTCCTCTTGCGTTCATAAATATCCCCTCTTCCTGAAAAATTGTCGATAATACAGATAGCAGCCATAGGTGATCAGAAAGCCCATCGCTGTATCACTCAAAAAATGAGCACCCATAATCATGCGTGTCAGCGGCATGAAAAGAATTGCCGTTCCAATCAGCAGATAACGCCAAACGGACGGTTTCTCATACGGATTCTTTTTCCATTGCAGCCAGCACATAAGGGTTGTAAAGGCTGTTGTGTGACCGCTTGGAAAGGAATTGCTGCCAATCGATCCGCATGGCTTATACCATACACAGAACTGTGCGGCATCCTGCATATCGCGATAGCGGATACGTCCCCACGCCAGCTTGAGAATCGTCGTAATCAGCACCGCACTCAGCAGTACAAGTGTATAAAACACAAAAAATGAAAGATGCTTCTGTATCCAGTTATAGGGAATACGCTGTATCACTAGCTGCACAACAGCGATTAGTCCACCGCTTCCTGCAAGCAGGAGCAGCTGTACACCACTGTTCTGCAGGGAAACCCAGTAATGTAAGGCATCCTGCAGCATATAGTAGGATGCCGCATAGCCGATTAAAAGATAAAAAGCATTTTTCTTTACACGAAACAGCATCGCCATGGCAAGCACGGTCATCATTTGTACAGGTAGTAGTAAAAAGCGTTCAAATATCATACCTGTCATTGGAAGCGTCTGGTACAGGGTATCCGTGATCTGATAATCATAAACTGCACCGAAAGCTAACAGAAGCAGTGCCGCTCCCACCGGTATCCATTCTTTTTTCTGCATAACAGCCTCCTCAATCCAGCGCGACCGGAGATACATCGATATCCAGTCTGGCCTTTTCCTTTGCGGCGAGATGTGCATCATAAACCTCTCGGACACATTGCCCCAGCAGCTCCTGCTGTTTTCCCTTCAGCAGGATGCGCATACGCATCTCATCCTTGCGCTTTGTCAGCTGTGCCGGTCCCAGAATTCGATATCCCGCATGCGCTTCCAGCAGCTTTTTTGCTCTGGCGGCAGCCTTTGCGACCTCCTCCGGTGAGGTATGGGAAAACATCATGGAGGCCAGATAGGTATACGGTGGATAGCCTGCAATATGCCGGTATTTCATTTCGTTCTGAAAAAAGGCTCGATAATCATGGTGCGCCGCACACTGTATGGCATAATGTGTTGTATCGTATGCCTGAATAATGACCTCCCCCGCCTTGGCACCGCGCCCGCTTCTTCCCACCGCCTGCTCCAGCAGATCGTAGGTCAGCTCTGCACTGCGATAATCACTGCGATTCAGCATGGCATCCCCGTTGATGATACCAACCAGTGTCACATTTTCAAAATCCAGCCCCTTCGCAATCATCTGTGTTCCCATAAGAATATCCGCCCTGTGCTCACCAAAGGCAGCCAGCAGCTCCTCGTGGGCATTTTTTTTCCCTGTCGTATCCGCATCCATGCGAATAATCCTGGCATCCGGAAATTTGATCTGCACAAGCTCCTCCAGCTTTTGCGTACCCAGCCCGAGATACCGCCAGGTATCACTGCCGCATTCGGGACAGTAATTCGGTACCGGCATCGTATATCCGCAGGTATGGCATTTCAGCTGTTTATCATCCTTGTGATAGGACATCGCCACCTCACAGTGCGGACACATTACGACATGGCCGCAGCCGATACAGCGAAGGATTGGTGTATAGCCTCTGCGATTCAGAAGCAGAAGGATCTGTTCCTTTCTTTGCAGCCGCTCATACATTGCAGCCAGCAGCTCATTGCTCAGCAGATAGCTCTCTCCCCGACCGACCGCCTTGCGCATTTCCACCAGCTTTACATCCGGAAAGCTGCCATTGATGCGGCTTGGCATTTCAATCAGCCGATAAACACCCTTAATTGCTCTGGCATAGGTTTCCAGAGAAGGCGTGGCACTTGCCAAAACGACCAGCGCATGATGATGTCTTCCTCTTTGCAAAGCGATATCGCGACAATGATAGCGTGGAGAGGAATCCTGTTTATAGCTGGTATCGTGCTCTTCATCCATGATGATGACACCCAGATTATCAAACGGCATAAAAACCGCACTGCGTGTACCGACCACGATCTGCACCTGATGCCGGCGGACAAGCTGATACTGCTCGTATTTCTCCTGTGCATTCAATCCGGAATGATAGATTGCCACATGCCTTCCAAAGCGTGCCGTTACCCGCTTTACCATCTGTGGAGTCAAAGAGATTTCCGGTACCAGAATCAGAACCTGCTTTCCCTGCTGCATGACAGACCTTGCCAGCTGCAGAAACACCTCTGTTTTCCCACTGCCGGTCGCACCATGCAGTAAAACAACCTCATGCCCGCTTACCTTCTGCAGGATATGCAGCGCCTGTTGCTGCTCCGGGTGAAGGGGCAGATCCTGCTGTGTGATTTCCTTTGACAAAAGTCGTGCCTGCGCTTCTTTTTCATATACCTGTGCCAGCCCAAGCTTTACCAGCTTTTTACCCGGTGTTTTATAAATCTGATAAAACTGTGAGCGAAGCATTTCCTTTTCTTCCTGCAGTGCCTGTAATGCGGCACGCTGCTTTACCGTCAGCCCATCCCCATCTTTCACATAACGTATCCAGGCTTCCCTCTTTGCATGTCCATGCGTTGATTTTGGTTTCAGCTTTGCCGGAAGCATGCACTGAAAGCAGCTGATCATTGGTACGATACAGGTTTTCGCCATCCATTCACCAAGAGCAAACAGCTCCTCATTCAGCAGCGGTTCCTCATCAATCACCTTGTCAATCGGACGTATGGTGAAGCCGTATCCGGCAGCCTGCTGCTCCGTGATCGTTTCCACCTGCATAACAAAGCCGATAATCGAGGTTTTCCCGAATGGCACCTGTACACGAACTCCCCGCTGTACAGAAAAGCCGTCGCAGGCATAGGTAAAGGTATGGTCCAGATGCATGATGGGATGTTCAACAAATACCTGTGCTATTTTCATATGCCGCCTCCTGTTCGAATGGTATTATTTTATCACAAACCAAAGCAGAATCCTATGCTGCATACCATATTTATATTAGGAACAATATCACACTGAAAAAAACAGATCTGCATATCCCGGATTCATACCGCGCATATGCCGCAGACAAAGGCTGAAAGAATCATATCCGTTTATCACTACCTGATGAAAGCTTCATATGGGACTAGTAGCTGATTCCATTAAATATTGAAATAACTTTCAGTTTGCAAGTATACTCTTTACTGTCCGTCATCGCTTTCTATACCTGCATCAGCATTTACTGTTTTTTTCAGTGTGCTACAAAGCGCTAGCTCATGAACCAAACATTGTAAACTTAAAAACGATCTGTCCATCACACAGACCGTTTTTCCTTCATCTTCTTTTAAACCGATAAATGCCGGTACAAAGCATTGCAAATATGGATACAACTCCAGCCAGCAGCCAGATTTCATTTCCAGTAGAATCAAAGGTATCCGCCGCTGTATGCTTTATAGCTATTTGTGATTTTTCAGGACTGCTTTTCTGTACTCCAGCAGAATCAGCGTGTTCAAGCTTCGTATGTTCTGCTTTTACCTCATCCTTTTCAAAAATAACATGAATGGTATGATTTTCACTGACAGAAGAAAATGTATAGCTATCCAGCTGTCCCATAGATTTACCGTCAACGACGACATCCTGTACATGATAACCCCTGTAAGGTTTAAAGGTATAACTCATGCACTCTCCTGCTGTTACCTTTCCTGTACATTCTGTGTATACTATACAGGAAGCATGCAAAAGGACAACGCAAATTTCTTATTTCTGCTATACTATTACTGAAAGGATGGATATATGCATAATTACCTTGAAACACTTCCCTTCTGGAAGGAGCTTACAGATGACCAAAAGCAGCTGTTATCTACCCATATCATAGAGCGCAGCTTTCAAAAGGGGGACATTCTCAATCACGGCAGTCAGGAATGCACCGGTCTGGAAATGATGGTAAAAGGACAGGCACGTATTTTCATGATGTCACCGCAGGGGAATGAAATTACGCTGTATCGTTTATTGGAACAGGATGTCTGTGTATTGTCGGCAGCCTGTATGATTCATTCTCTGACCTTCACGGTCAGCATGGAGTTTGAAACGGATGCCGTGATCCTGCTCATTCCCAAGCAGATTCTGCAGATCGTTTCATTACAAAACTGCCGGGTAAAGGATTTTACGATGGAGCTGGTTGCAGATCGCTTTTCCTCCGTGATGAACACCATGCACGATGTCATGTTTTCCAGCAACGAGCACCGACTTGCCCAGGCGCTTTTAACACAGATGCAGCTTCAGGAAGCCACTTCCCTTCAGCTCACACATGATACGCTGGCACATGAGCTGGGGACTGCCCGTGAGGTTGTATCCCGCCTCTTGAAGCAATTTCAAAGGGATGGTCTGCTTCAGCAATCAAGAGGCTGTATCACCATACTTGATGAGCAGCGGCTTTCCCGCCTATAAAGTTGTTTATAAAAAGCAGGCAGAATACCCCCGCCTCAGTGGTCGATGAACGCTTGCTCTATAACTGGCAGTAGTTCACTAAACATCATATTCTGCTGTATGGCATTTCGTTACACGCATGCAAACTGCTTCACCGACATGATGCTTTTACATCAGCTATACAAAGTCAAAAAACGGCAGAAGGTGTTCCTGTCGTTTTTTTTCAGCTGCTTGATTGTCATGCTTCCTGCGCATGTACAGATGTACAGGAAATTAGACCTTATGTAAGAATCTGCAACTGTCTCTTTCTGATATAACAGCCGTGACGGCCACTCTAAGATGCAGCCGATGGAAAAACTTGTATGGTGCAGCGGAAATCCCTTACAAACTTGAAGCGGGTAACAGCTGCTACCGCTTGCTTATCTGAGGAACTGCCGATTCTAGCGGACCTTCTCAAGCAGCTGACGGGCTTTCACGATTTCATCAATATTCATACAGGTGCTGATGATGGCAAGGCGTCCCTGTTCCTCACATATTACACGTCCTCTGTCCTGAACCCATATAAGACTGCCGTCCTTCTGCACCATACGATAGCGTGTAGTATATTCCATACCTTCTCGGAAAGTCGTGCCGAGATCAAGCTCCACCTGTGCCCTGTCTTCCTGATAAATCGTATTCTCCACCATTCCATTGATTCCCTGATAGAGATCCTGATAGCTGTCATAGCCCAGAAAATGAATCATCTCCTCATTGGCAAAGTAGAGTGGAAAGCCTTTCTCGCAAAATCCTCCAATCATACCTCCCGGAAAAGATTCTGCATACAGCTTGGCGGCATGCTCCTTGTTTCTTTTGGTCAGCTGCCGCGGTGAATCCCTCTGATCGGCAATTCCCAGCAAATGATGCAATAGGCGCTGCGATTCCAGCAATTCATCCTCCTGCCTCTTTATCTTTGTGATATCCGTTAACAGGCTGTTATAAATGCGCACACCCTCCTCTTCGCGGATATAGCGGATATGCTGTTCCACCCATACGGTTTCACCGGTTTTTGTAAACAGCCGGAATTCCACGCTGCAATCCGTTTTCCACTGCTTTGGATTCGACCAGATACGCATCACCTCATCATGGTCACGATCATCAATGTACTCCAGCATTCCGTTTTCCAGAATATCCTGCAGCTCCTGTGTCGTATAGCCGTGCAAAAGGGATAGACCTGCACTGATTACACGACAGCTGAGCCGCTCATCGGGGTACACCTGATATTCAAATATATCTCCGGGCATCGTCTGTAGGATTGCCAGCAGCTCCTTCTGCAGACTCATCGTGGTGCTCACATCGCTGACTGAGCCGTAGAACAGCTTGCGATTTCCCTGTTTATGCAGGAAAAAGGCCTGCAGATGCATCCACATAAGCTCTCCGTTCAGACGGTACCGCCGAAAGGTTCCACTTGCCCCCATGGATCCCGCTTCTTGTGCCTTATGGAAAATATCCCATACAAGCGGCATATCCTCCGGATGAATCTGACGGGTGATGAGTCTGCTGCGCTCCTGTAAATCCACAGCATTGCAGCCTGTAATACGGTAGTAGCGGTCATTTACCATCAGAATCTGTAAATGCGTATCATCCTCGATTTCATACAATGCGATTCCCCCCAGAATATTGGAAAGCATCGCTTCACTTGTAATATCCTTGTGAAATAAATCCTCCAGATCTATACTGGGCAGGCGTTTCGCCTGCATGCCGCGAACATCAATACGCCCGGCATCCGCAAGAAGCTCACAGAAGTGCTCCCGGCTCATTGGCTTATAAAAATAATAACCCTGCATATATTCACAATCGAGGTTTAACAGGCGGTCCACCTGTTCATGGGTTTCCACACCCTCTGCAATCATCCGCAGGCCAAGCCAGCGTCCCATCTAGGTTATGGACTCCAGGATACTGGAATTTCTCGTATTCTGATGATTGGATGTATCCAGAAATTTCATATCGATTTTCAGAATATCCAGTTCAATGTTTGACAGCATGTTCAAGGAGGAATAACCACTGCCAAAATCATCCATCAAAACGGTGAAGCCGCATGCCCGCAGTTCATTGACAGTGGCAATCAATTGATCGAAATTCTCAGCGTAGGCACTTTCCGTTATCTCTATTTCCAAAAGCCGGGATGGTATTTCGTATTTTTTTATTAGTGCAGTAAAGACTTCACACAGGCGGAACTGAAGCATATCCACCCTTGAAACATTCACACTGACCGGTACCACTGGCAGCTTTTTCATCAATCTGTCATGCAGGAAGCGGCAGACCTCCTCCCATACATAGGAATCCAGCTTATAAATAAAGCCGCTTGTCTCCAGAATGGGAATAAATTCTCCCGGCGGCAGCAGACCGCGCTGGGGATGCTGCCATCGCACCAGTGCCTCGGCTGCGAGTATACGATTCGTTCTGGCACTGACCTGCGGCTGATAATAGACAACGAATTCCCGGTTATCCAGTCCGTTTTTCACACCGAACAGTACCTCCTGACGGTTTTCAATCAGTTTTTTCATTGAATCCTGATACACAGCAACGCGGCTCGCATAATTGCCTTTTCTGCTGGCTGCGGCAATTGCCGCCCGATCACACATCTGAGCAATCGGAAGCGTTTTATCCTGAATCATATAAATACCTACCGTGGGAAGAAATTTGATGGAAGCATCGTAGTTCTGTATCCAGCCGATGATCTCGGGCTCCAGCTTTTTTACATCACAGGCAGCCTGCGGCAGCAGCATGACGAACTCATCGCCGCCTATGCGTGTTGCAATGCCATTTAACTCCTGCACCTTTTTACGTATCTGATAGGAGATATACATCAGCAGATGATCCCCCTCCTGTATACCATACCAGTCATTGAACAGCTTAAAATGCTCGATATCGATATCTACAAGACCATACTCCTGATGAACATCCTGCATAAGGCGTTCCTGAGCAAGTCGTTCAAAGGTCGTTTTCCCATACAGCCTGGTAAGCTCATCGTAATGAGGCTTGTAATCCTGTCCGGCTGCGGGATTTGGAAGCTCCTCTGACATCGTATCTATCAGACAGAGACAGGTATCCGTCAGTTCTTCATTGGAGGAAGCAGTGATTTGGAATTTCATCCAGCGATATGCACCATGCAGCAGGATGCGGAAGCTGCAGCTGACATGAGAATATACGGCAATGCGTTTTTTCAGGGTGTCCAGATTCCAGAAATCTTCAAAATCTGCACGGTCTTCCTTATATACATACCGTGTACACAGCTTCTGTAGCAGCTTACACAGCGAGCCGTTTTGTGAAAGCCGTGGCTGCTGCCTGAGATTCTCATAAAGCATGGTAAAGGAATCCCTTTGTATATGAAGCTCCACAATAGCATACAGCAGCCCATCAGTTTGTGCATGGATCACACTGCTGGCTTTCCCAGGAGCTGCCGCATGCATGGATATCAGGGTACACAGCCCCTCCTTCGGCCATTCCACCCGAATCGCGACATACTCCATCCAGATTTCCAGCTTTTGATTGTATAGCAGCCTGTTTTCTATCTTTTGGTGTCCTGTCTTTTTCAGCGGGCAGTCAAAACAGGGCGTTTTGCTCTCCTGCAGCATTTGATAGCAGAATGCATGCTGTTCACATCCGGGAAAGTTCTGTTTTGCGGTTTCATCCATATAAACGATTTCATAATGCTGATTGATAACAAAAACACCCTTTTCGATTTCTTCATTGTTCAGCTTTTTATCCATAGGCGTGCTCCTTTACGACAGGAAGATTATAGTACTTTCCTTTATTGTACTATTTTCCAGATAAAACCTCAATGAAGATTCCGATGTTCCCTGCTATTACAATCCATTGTTCCAGCCGGACAGAGCGCTTTTGTAACTATAATGCTATTTATACCTTTGAAGAAATGAAAGCTTACTCTTGTAAATCATAATGCTGTATTCGCACAGCCATCCCAAAAGACAAACAAAAGGTACGGATAAGACCGCATTCAGGTCAGGTTAACCGGCAGAAAGCGGATACAGCTGACATGTACACTCCTGTGCAAAAGCCATGATTGCATCCCTTATTACATGCCGGTAAATCAATTGCCACAGGCATAACCAACCATACGCAATATCAAAATACTCGAATACGGTAAGCATCCTATAGGATTCTGAATCAGATATGTGAATTTGTATCCATATCCTATTCCTTCTGCAGGGAGGTGTTTATACTATTTTGGCTTATGAAGGTATTATGAGTGACCGCATGCTTTTTCATATAGAACCAGATGACAGCAAGCATGGCAGTGGAGGACAGCGGAGATACCAGTCCGTAAACGGCAAGAACCTCCACCCTGTAATGCATCAATGCAAAGAGCAGCGGTACGCGGATCACCAATGCGCCACCACAGGAGTTCAGCATGGTAAATACGGTTTTTTCACTTCCATTCAGATATCCGTTCATACAGAACAGGATGGAAACAGCAAGATAATCCAGACTGCAGCCTCTTAAAAAGGGGATTCCTGCACGGATGACTGCTGCATCCCTGGAAAACAGAGAAATCATGGATTGCGGGGACAGCTGTGCCCATAAAAAGAACAGAGAGGAACAAAGCATGGATACGCAGATTCCATAGCGGACGAAGCCGACAGCACGCTCTTTTTTACCGGCTGCCAGATTCTGTGCAGTCAACGCTGTCAGGGCATTGGAGACGGAGGTTGCCGGAAGCATGGCAAAAATATCAAATTTACTGGCAATCCCAACGGCGGAAGCTGCATACACTCCAAAACCATTTGTGATGGCAGTCAGATACAGAAAGGAGAAGCGCACCATGCATTCCTGAAAGGAAACAGGAATACCAATGGCAATCAATTCCTTCAGCACTGCTTTATCCAGCTTCAGACAGCGTCTTGAAAAGTGAAGGGCTGAACCCTGACGTCGCATATACCATATCGCGATCAGCATGCTGATTCCCTGTGAGACAACCGTGGATATCGCCGTTCCTGCTACTCCCATATGAAGAACACCCACAGTAAACAGATCGCCTGCAATATTGCAGACACAGGCAGCAGCCACAAACAACAACGGGCTTATTGAATCCCCATAGCCGCGCAGGAGTGCACTGAAAGCATTATATTCACAGATGAAGAAAATACCGGTTATGCAGATAAAGACATACTCATAGGCCTGTGCCATAGATGCCTGCGGTACCTGCAGCAGCTGAAGAATCATCCCTGTGCTGAAGGCCAGTATCAGGCTCAGGATAATAGAGAACAGTGCAAAAAAGGTAATCGTGGTACCGATCGTCTTTTCGATTTTATCAGGCTGCTGCCTGCCTGCATATTTTGCGACAAGAATGGTAGCTCCCAGTGTCAGTCCGGAAATCACGCTTGTGATTATCTGTGTGACCTGTGTGCCGGTGGATACCGCCGCAATGCTTTCCGCCGGACAATAAGCTCCGATAATCATCAGGTCAGCCGCCCCGTACAGTGCCTGCAGCAGATTGGCAAGCAGAAACGGTATCGAAAAGCGCAGCAGTACCTGCAAAATATTTCCCTGTGTAAGTGATGCGGTGTGTTTCATAAAATCTCTCCTCATTTTTCTTGTTCTTATTGTAAAGGCAGCTCTTCCCATATTCTGTAGCCTATGTTACAATTCAGAGAGAAAAATTTTAAGGGGAGATGGATATGCGTCAGATTAAAATTCCAGAGGAGCTGTACCACTGCTTTGAAGCGGCAGGCTATCGGCAGCACTATGAGGCCAATGAGGATATCTATATGCAGGGAGATGATGCGGGACGTATTTACTTTATCAGGAAAGGTCGTGTACGTGCCTATTATGTGACCTCACAGGGGCGTGAATTAACGTATGAAATTATTGAAAAGGGCAGGATATTCGGTGAATCCTCCTTTCTTTCACAATGTGCCAGACCGGTCTGCGTGGCAGCAGTTACACAGGTTGAGCTGATGGCCTGCGATCTGAATCAGCTGTATGTGTATATGGAGCAATCCCCCGGACTTATGCAGATCATGCTGCAGCTGCTGTCCAATACCTGTAATCATTTGACCGCACAGCTGCGCCGTATCACGCTGTATGACCGCTATCAGCGTATTGCCAGCCTGCTGCTGTCGGAAACAGCTGCGCCTGATTATGACCGCGGTGTCACTTCTTCCAGCATCCCCTATACCCAGGAGGATCTGGCACTGATCCTGAATCTCAACCGGGTAACGGTAAACCGGGTACTCAGTGAGTGGAAGAAAAAAGGCATTGTGACAGCTTCCTATGGAAAGATCACGATACTCAAGCGTACCAGTCTGGAGGCGCTGTTTCCGGCAGCATCTCCAAAGCATTTGACTCGTTGAACATTCAGTAAGCTTCCTGTGAATACGGATAGCTTAAAAATGAAAAAAGAGTGACATCGACAAAATCACTCTTTTTTTATCATTTGATATCTGCTTCTATTTTGCCAGCGTTTTATCAATATCCGCCAGTTCTTCTTCCAGCTCACGGATAAATTCCTTCTTATCCGCTATCTGTTCCTCCATATCATTGATTGCCCGTTCTCCAATCAATCCGATAATATCATTCTGCATACGCTTGATCTGACGCTGCTGATCCAGGATCAGCTCCTGCTTGCGTGCACGTGCCTCCTGCATTCTCTGACGCCACTGTGCATGCCGCTGTTCATTCCAGTTGCGCAGCCCTTCAAAATAGGAATCCATTGCCGTACGGAATTCCTTCCAGATGTCATCTTCTCTTTCTCTGCCGCAGGAACCGATGCTTTTCCATTCCTTGCTTAGATTTTTCATAACATCCGTATGCTCCCGGGTATATTCCCCGCGCTGTGCAATTTCATTTGCCTGCTCTACCAGCCTGCGTTTTTCCTCGTATTTCCCATCCTGCTGTTCATGCAGCTGATCATAGTATTCGCCTCTTCGATCATAGAATTTCTGACGGCTTTCATTAAAGGCATTCCACAGACGATCCTCATGCTCACGGCCCGCACTTCCTGCCGCCTTCCACTGATCCATCATCGCACGGAATTTTTCTCCTGTCTTGTTCCATTCAACAGAATCCGCCAGTGCTGCTGCCTCTTTGATCAGCCCTTCCTTTATTTCTTTTGCATTCGAGAACTTCGTCTGCAGATTTTCCCAGTGCTCATGCTTGCGGTCAAAAAATTTCTGACGAGCCGCATTGAAGGCATCCCATAATTCATCATCTGTTTCTTTTCCTGCTGTTCCCGATGCTTTCCATTGCTGCATCAGCTCATTCATTTCCTCTGTTGCCTGATTCCAGTCATCGGAAGCAGCAACCTTTTCCGCACGGTCAATCAGCTCCTGCTTAATGGCCTGATTGCTCTGATACCCCTCTCTACGCTTCGCATAAAAGGCATCCATATAGCTGTCAAATTCTTCATTCAGCGTTTCTTCATAGGCACTGTCCCAATAAGAAATGCGTTTCCATCTCCTCTTTAAATCTGAAATTTCACGGAACACCGTGTTCCAGTCGGAAGATATTTCAATATTCTTCGCTTCTTCAATCAACGCCTCTCTGCGCCGAATGTCCTCATCATAGTCATTTACTTCAAAATCATCATGATCATTGTACATATGTATTCCTCCAGTAAGGGCGATTCCACCACAATCGCCTGCTATCAACTTAAATTCTATCTCAAATACGCTAAAAAGTCATTCATTTCTTTCATTTTTGTATAGAAATTGCGCTGATTATCATAATTTGGCGATAAAAGATAAAAAAATACTACATCACTGCATATTTTCATAATCAAAACAAGGCTTCTTCTGTAATTGTCTACTCAAAATATACGAAGCGCAGATTTTCCTCCATAGCTTCGCTGTCTCTTATCAGACTGTAGGGTTTATCTGCATGGTGAAGAACACCTGTTGCATAAAAAAAAGCATGATGCACAATCATAACATCCAAAAGCAGGTGAGTTGTTAAAGCAAAGATGATTCCGCTATACCGTTTCTGCATCACCTCTGTTTACATACAGCCTGCTTCTATCTGATGGAAGGCTGCATCACCGAGCACTGTCTTGATGTTCAGTCAGCTATCCTTCATCATACTGATGATTCTTTGGATTGCATAGCGTAAAGGCAGAAAAGCTGTCCTTACGTTTCTGCCTGTATATCATCATTCTTCCTTTGAAACCACATGTGAGCAGAGATAGCGAACCTTCCCCTTACTGCTGTTTCCATATTCAATCGCTTCTTTCGGACAGCTGCAGATACATGCCATGCAGTGGGTGCAGCTTTTCCCCCAGTCCGGTACCCCCTGCTTCAGTTGAATATTGCCCAGCGGACAGACCTGTTCACATTTTCCGCAGGAAATACATGCATCCGTTGCGTAAAATTTATCCGCATGTACGATCAAAGGATAAAATAAAGGATTGATCCAGGCACTGTTCACAAAATCCCTCACACTTATTTCCGGTTTTGGTATTCTGCGATGTGTCCGTATATACTCAGCTGCCTCTGCAATCTGCTTTTCTGCGTTATGGATGATGGTTAAAGCCTCCTGCTTTTTGGGAGCATCATAGAGTGCGATATAGTTTTCCGGCATGACGATTTGCATGCATCCCTGATAGCTCCATCCTTTTTCTTTGCAGAGCCGTTCAAGATAAGCACCGGCGTTTCCAATCGATCCGCCGCAGGTCATTACAAAATACAGTTCCCTGCTTCCCGTCAGCTCCACTTCTTTCAGCCATTCATGAACAACACGCGGAATCCGCCATGCATAGGTTGGAGCAACAATCACCCAGGGCTGCTTTGCATACAGTGCGTCCTTCTTCCTGTGTCGTATGGAAGAAAACAGATCAAAGCCTTCATCCTGCAACTCCCTCTGTAATCGTTTTGCCACATAGGCACTGTTTCCGGTTCCTGAAAAATATACAATCATAGATGTCTCTCCTCCTCTTCCTTCTGTAAATGAATCACACTGTCATAGATGAGGTCAATCAGCTGCTTGACCTGTTTCCACTGGGTGTTGTCCGCACTGATATAATAATAGTTTTTTGTCCCCTCCTTCCGCATATCAACAATACCTGCTACCTTTAGAATCTGCAGATGATGCGATACAGAGGGTCTGGTCAAATGAGCCCTTTCAGCTATTTCATTGACACGGATTCCCGATCGCTCGCTTTGGATCAGTATCAACAAAATGACCTGCCTTGTTTCATCACCAATGGCAGTGAATGCCGTTTTACATGTATGAAAGCCGCTGGTGATATGCGCAATGCGCTTCTGACATTCCTTATCCATGAAAGTCCCTCCCTACATATAGCGGATATCGGCTGTATCCCGCTGTGCACTTCTCTGATATCGTATCTTAGGATACCCCAGAAACAGCGTTGTGACCGCTTTTTTTCCTTTTGGTATGTGCAATGCCGCCCGCAAGCTTCGCGAATGGTTCACCACCATGGTGAAGAATCCGCTGTACAGTACCCCCAAGCCGTTTGCCTCCGCAACAAATTCCATATTCTGTGCAGCCAGTGCCCCGTTAATTTCCTCTTTTGCTGCTATAACGATGGCAACCGGTGCCTGAAAAAAGAAAAAGTGATCATCAATGACGGTTCTTCTGGCCATGGAGCTGAACAGATTTGCAACCGGCTTCAATCTTCGAAAGAATTTCACTGCCTGCTGCTCCAAAGAAGCCTTTTCTTTATCGATAACGATATATGTCACATCCTGTTTGTTTTCTGCTGTATGTGTCAGTCTGCCTGCTTCCAGAATCTGAGAAATCACTTCGGCAGGGATTTCCGTTTCCTGAAACTGACGAATGGTTCGACGGAAACGAATCACCTCCAGCACCTTTTGAGGATCAAGGCGTACGCTGGATGCCTGCTCAACGGCAGCTTCACTGTAGCCGCTGATCGTGACGGCTTTCTTCGGACAGATTGCAGCACAGTGTCCGCACATGATACACTCTGCTTCCAGTATCTCTGCCTTTTTATCTTTTAGTTGTATATTGCTGGTGGGGCAGTCTTTCGCACACTGATCACAACCGATGCACAAGGAAGGCTTTATTTGTATTTCATGTCTGTTCATAACGGACTCCTTTCGTTAACATTCTTTAACCATTATAACAAACTTCTGCAAAATTGCAGTATCCGTAAAGAAACTCGTTACCAAAGAAATTATACACAAAACAGGAAAAGACCTACCCTTCATATTTCAATCTTTCGCACTCCCTGCTTCTAAAGCATCTCATGATAACCGGATGCTTGCTTTTTTGCTTAACGTCCTTTTCAAACCGGAACATAGCAGTGCTGCAGCTTTGCTATACACAGAATGACATACAATATCGAAAGCTGCGCATATATCGGAGGGTCTTTCTTACTTTAAGGTGTTTGCAAAAGGAAGACTTCAACTTCTATTGATAAATACAATCGTGTTGAAGTCTCTCTGCTTTGAGTTTCCCTACAATCGAGAAAGAACCAAATTGGATACCGTGGTTTTTTGAGATAAGAATAAAACATGAAAAAGAGCTGTCTTTGCAGCTGCGTTTTCAATTATACAGTATATTTTGATGAATCATTCCATGATAGTTTGTTGAATCTAAACGCACACAGCGACCACTTATAAATTCAATCAAAGCCTGCTGCTTTCATTCCTATATATGAGATTCCTTTACTGTCCCTTACACCTTTTCATACGAAGGACAGCATCCCCGTAATAACAGATATAGGCAGCATTTTCATCATGAAACAAGATAACCTGCTCCGCCTGTTTCTTTTCTTCATCATATAAATAAACACTTGATGCGGAAGTGGTGAGGATGTCCAAGTCGGTTTTCATAATACGATCAACAATCTCTTTCATATTCACCCGCAAATCATATTGATACGGTGTGGTTTCCTTCACCTCCCAGTTTGATACTGCGGATTCCTTTTCATCATACTGGAAAATACAGTACCCCCAGCGACCGTGTCCATCCGTAAATGTACAGGAGTAGAATTGCTTATCTGTGTACAACTCCTTCAGCTCATGATTGCGTATAGAAACTCTGGCAAAGCTGTCATAATTCCAAATCGGCTGATCGATATCCTTTGTTTCTTCTTGAACCCACATCGCCATGAATCGCTGCACACTCTTATGCTTCATAAATGCCATAGCCGCTGCCGTACCATCTCCCCCGTAATACGAAGCTATCGCCTTTTCAAGCGATGCCTGCTTCAAAGAAAACAGCATATCCTTATTCCACATGCTTTGTACTGCAGTATATCCGGCAGTATCCTTACATGCCGTCATAAAAAATATGACCGACAGAGCAACCAAAAGCATTCTAATCTGCTTTATCATAAACCTTACCTTCCGATATGCATCCCTGCCCCCACAATAGCTGCACACATCTTCTTCCTTTCTTTACAGGCTGTCAGTAACACCCTTACTCTTTTCTTCTGATAAATTCCACAAAGGCAAACATGATGGAAATAACACTCAGAACAGCAACAATCAACTCCGACATGTTGTTTGCATACTCTGCCATCTTTGGCTCCATAATGCCAAGTATGAGATAATAGCTGCACCAGAGCAGCCCCAGCAAAAGAACAAGGCAGGTGACATACTTGAGCAGACCTGCCGCTTTACTGATGAATTTGATATTTCTTGCGATTTGTTTCTGCGTATAGTCCTTTTTTATCAGCTTCTTTTTTACACCGCCGCCCACGGCACCTAGGATCAGACCTACGGATAAACTGACGCATATCGAAAAGTATACACTCATAAGATCCCATCCTTTTCAAATATCAGATCGATTCTGCGGATACAGCCGTTTGCACTGATTTCTGTCGGTATCATTCCAGCATACCGGTAACCCTTTACGGCATAGTCATTTATGATATCACGATGCTCCATCGTGACTGCCAAAACCACATCCTTCATTATGTAAGCAACATTACCATATTCATATTGTTTCATAGGGTCTCCTTCCTGCGAACCTCTTGTAAATAGTCTTGTTTCTGTGTCCTCAAATAAGCATCAATGAATTTTTTTGAAGGCGTGTATATGTTCTTTGGAAGCTGATCGACTGGAAACCATTTCCAGACATCCTGCTTTTCCGGCTCCATAACACAAAGCGTCCCGCTGCAGGCACGGGCTATCACCTGAATGGTGACATAATGCTTACCCGGCTGCAGATCATCAACGGCACAATACACCTGTAAGTCTTTGATATCCAGATTGGTTTCCTCTTTTGTTTCCCTTACGGCATCCTCTAAAATCGTCTCCCCGTATTCCTGCTTTCCACCCGGAAGACACCAGGAATCTGGTTCATAAATCCCACCGGTATCCGCTGCATTGCATACGCGGTGTCCCAGTAGCAGCCTTCCGTTTTGAAGAATCAAAACACCGATTCCTACACGTATATAAGCATCCATAAGCTTCACTTCCTTTTTTCCTTGATATTCAATCAATCATCATGCAGATGGCCTGTCAGATCAGGTGATTTTCCTTACAATACCGGTAAATTTCTTCCTCCCTGACACTGCCGCAGATTACATCCGCCACGGCCTTTACATCCTGACTGGCATTGTCCATGGCGATGCCAGTTCCAACTGCCTGCAGCATTTCAATGTCATTGATACTATCTCCAAAGGCGATGGCTTCCTCTTTGGTGAACGGAACATAGTCCAGAACCTTTTTGACACCGAGTCCTTTTCCACCATTTGCCGGAATGATATCCACCGCTCTCGTTTATTCCTACCTTAATCTAAATTATAGTAAACAAAAGAGGTAATGTACAGCAAATACGCCGCATTACCACCTTTTCCTGTTATATTTCGTATGCTACAGGCTTTAACGCTTGGACGCATGGCGGATGAGAGAAGCCCCGCTGTAAATATGCTGCATTCAAAATCTGTTAAGCACAGACCTTTCCACCATTCCAGCTTCTGCTGTCGTCATGCAGCTGTGAGGCATGATGACAGTCACTATCTGTTTGACGGTAAGCCTTACTGCCATACGCGTTGTCTTTATCAGGTCTTACAGCACCGTTTTTTGGAATCCGCGGCATGTGCTTTCCCCTGTTGCTAAACTTTCACACGGTATGTGTTTTCTCTGCAGTATTTGGCAGCCGTATACAGATGCACAGCCTATTTTGCGCATACTCTGCAGAGATGCTGCCATGCATACGCTCCAGTAGACTCCGTGCGATTTCCAAGCCGAGGCCTGTACGCGAGAAAGCATTGCCGCATTCAAGCTGCGCACAATCTTTCTTTGCAGCATATGAACAACCGGTTCCTAATTCCATGTTGACTCCTTTCATGAATGTTTATACGATATGGGCTTCTTCTACTCCAGCAAAACTGTTTGGAAGTCTGTCAAAGATTTTTAACATTTGCATATGTTCTCTGTTTTGTATCTGTTTTATGTATCCTTTCTACGAATATACGAAATCAGAGTTGTTCTGTAATATGAATCAAAGGGGTTTTGTATAAGAGACAGTTTTATGCATTTTGCGGTTCTTCTTTTAAACGGCCGCATCTATATGGAGTCGCATTCCCCATATGTACCAGTGCCAGCACATCTGTTCTGCATACATTCCAGAATTGTATATCCACACATTCGCTTTCTGCATGACATGCTGTACGATCGTGTGGAGGATGCCGATCGACACCTGTTTATTTATCTGTATTCTTTGTTTTCTGCATCACATCATAGCATAGGAAATCACCGTTTTCTGTCGGTATGATATGATATGCACTTTCCCTGTAGCCGCGTTTGATATAGATTGCCTTTGCCGGAAGTGATGCATCGAATCTACAGATATCTGTACATTCGAATATTTTCTGCTCTGCAAAATCCATTAGCCTGCGGCCATATCCCTTTTTCTGGTGTGCCGGCAGAACAAACAGCCTGCATATCTCATGATTCTTCAGCGTGACAGTACCGACGGCAAGCTGCTTCTCATTCAATAAAAGATAAACACTGCCGGCTTCCAAGTCCTGACGAATTCCTGCGGCATTATGGTGTGAGAGAAAAAAATCTACTGCGCCCTTCGGATAATAGTGAGGATAGATTTCCTGTATCGTTTCTCTGGTGATCGTACGTACCACCTGCAATGTCTGTTCTTGGAATCCTGCCTGAATGATTCTGCAGCCCTCCGCATTTTCGTAATTCATAATTCACCTTCTCCTTTTCGTCCTGTTATCCATATGCTTCTTATATTTCTATGAGAATGGAGGTTCCCTTACTGTGGTCACCATTGAGCCACTGCCACTGCTCATGTAATTCTATGCAGTTAGCCTTTAGAACAACTGGTATGCTGTGGCACTTCCCGATTTTGATTTCTTTCTTTATATTCAGGTGCTGATAGGTAAAGTCCAGCATTCCTGCTTCATCCACAGTTCCAATCAGAAATCCCTTCAAGATATCTCCGCCTGCATATTCTGCCCATATGACAGTATCCTTTTGATGGTAATGAAATACAGTCTGCTCACTGACCTCGCCATTCGCACTGTTAAGCTTTGGAATGAAGCTTTTTCCATCATAATCTATGTTATTTTCATTTGCCATCGTTATCGCCTCCTGTTTATGATCTTCCCTACTGCCTGCTATACAACGCGCCTTGCGTTTGGCATGCGCACTATTTCAGGAACATCACATTCTGAACCTTTTCCGTAATCCAGATTTCATCCTGCAGTATTTCAATATCATATCCGCTGACCGTCTTTTCATCAAAGGATTTCATAATGCATTCCAATCCGAACGCAGCATCCATTTTTCTGGGAAATCTGATCTGTGTTTCAAAAGAATCATGGTATGTAAAACCGGCAGTCTCTGCAAGCTGCCGCCATTCATACAGCGTATAAAATTTGATATGTCCATCCTTTTTCATCTGCATATAAGCATCGACAAATCGTTTTTCATCATCTTCATTGGGTGCTGGTCGTAGAGAAAGAAACAGCCTTTTTGCCGCAATACACGATATACTTCCTGAAATGTTTGCGTAATTGCGGGAAAATGATGCAGAGCATAGCGGGTTATGACCATATCAAAGGTTACAGCTTCGAATGGAAAGTCTATACCTTCATAGCATATAAGATGCAGATTTCTCCTATGTAAAGCATTTGCTTTATCACGATTCCTGCATCATGTTTCCGCAACGATATCCAGCCCATATATTTCACAGTCCGGATATCGCTTCGCAATTGCAAAGGAAAGATAACCTGTTCCTGTTCCCAGATCCAGTATTTTCATGCCCGGACGTATCGGTAGAAAACTCAGGATTGCTTCCAGGTGTGATGCGTCCTGTGTTTGCATATCATAATATGCTGCTTTTTTGAAGCTTTCTTCGAATCCTTGTTTTGTTTTCTCTATACTGTCTTTTGAATTCTGCTCCATGTCCATTTCCCCTTCCATGAAGAACAATCACTTTCACAAGTTTACGCTGAGTTATATTCAACGCATATCGTTCTATGCCGTTTTTTCAGCTGAAGCATAAGCTTTCCAGAACTTCCTGCAACCTTTAACAGCTCTTTGTGTAACTCATCCATGACTTTTTGTTATGGATATAAAATAGATGTAGCTGGTCATCCCACGGATCAGGGTGGTACAAAGATGGTGATTCTATGTAAAGCTACTGCAAACACAAAGCTTTGTATTCATATTTAGATGTACCGATCTTGAATTAAGATCCATTAACCTCAGGTTGAGGCTAGACGGGAAACGTGATGATATATCACTTCGTGAAAAGATTTAGATCCACTAGCCTCAAAAGAGGCTAGACCATTTGTGTCAATAAAGCCTGTTATGTAGATTATACTTAACAAAAAAGGGAATGTACAGTCTAATCTGCACAAAACCCTTTCCATAATTGTCTGCGGATATCCGATTCCTGTGAAAGGCATACATAAAATCCGAACGCATTACATGGTTTTTCCTTTTATTTCGCTTGTCCGGTTTCCAGCAACAGCCCACCTCCTGATCAATATATCCACAAAAAGCATTTACATTTACTGATGCTGAAGAAACAGAAGCTTCTGCTCTTTGAAGGCATATGTAGGTAACAGCCTGCAATATCCTTCTGCTTTTCCGACCATGAATTTCATTTCCCTGGGGCATATGCTTTTATCCATTGCATTTCAGCAGGGAATCGATTATTCAGGAGTTATCGGTTTCACAGCAGGTACAGCAAACGTTTCCGAATGAAAGTTGGAATAATATCTGCCCTTTGTTACAGTAATCTTTAAAACACAATAATCCGGATCCGTTACTCCCTCAGGATAATACATGGTATCCCCTTCTCTCCATATCATTTCCCTGCTTTTAGTATCCTCCAGAATTTCTGCAGTTCCTATCAGCATAACACCTCGAAAATAGCGTTTATCACAGAAATAAATACATGCCTTCGGGTTTTCTCGGTACTGTGCTGCCCGCATGGAGGATGTGTTTGTCGTAAAATAAAATGTTTGAATACCGATTCTCTTTCTCGGAGAAAGCATTGCCTTCGTGTTTGGAAAGCCGTCCAGATCCACGGAGCTGACAAATGCTGTTGTCTGTTTATCTATCAGCCTGCCAATCGTTGCTTCACAATCTTTCATCATATCACTCACCAACCTTTCCTCCATTGTAGTCTGATCGGAAGCATTTGTACATTACCCACTTTTTTGTGACTATATAAGTCCCTTTTCCTTCAAAAATTCCTCACGGTTATCCTCCAGCATCATTTCCACTCCGATTTCCTGCATGATTGCAATCGCCTCCAGCATATGCTCTCCGCGCTTGGTAAGATAATATTCAACATGCAGCGGATAACCGGCATACGTATGCTTTTCAACCATACCGTATTCCAAAAGCTCCTTCAGCTGTTCCATCAGCATTTTCTGTGTGATGCCCAGTATTTCTTTTTTCAAGGAAGATAATGAGCGGCGCCCTTTTCCAAGCTGCCACAGAATAATCGGTTTCCATTTACCTTTTGTAACATCATGCGTCAGCTCCAGAGGACAGGTGTATTCCATACGTGTTTTCAAATTGCTCCTCCTGTTTAGCTTTATCACAGCACTTGTATAGAGGCCGTGCAGTACATACCTTTACCAGCGTTTCATGTTTCTTTCGAATTTTTCTTTATATGCTGTCTTTAATTCTTCGGAAGATATATCATAACACAACAAAATATCGTTATAATACATTAGAACATCAGCTAATTCTTCAATTAGATCTTTTCTTATATCTTCCTGATGAGCCGCTTCAAAATCCCCATGCTTTTTTACGATGTCTATGACTTCGCCTATTTCTCCAATCATCCAAAGCAGCTTGTTCCTGCCTGCTAGAACAGAAATACCTTCCCATTTATCTTTATATTTCTCTTGCAAAATCAGCTGCATTTCTTTCATTTCATTGATCGTAAATTCATCCATGTTATCCTTCTTTCATTCTGGTTTATTACTTTCCCTTTTCTATACATTCAGGCAAGCTGCCAATCAGCAGCCCAACCACTAAACCAAGTGCTATATTATCCAATAATAGTCCGCCCATAAATCCCAAAATCAGGCCCCATGCGATTTTATCATTAGAACTGGATTTTCTGTTTTTCCTGTTTTTCACCATCATCCTCCTGCGCATATTCTGCTTATAGTAATCTATTCATGCTCATCTATGAGTTCCTTGTAGTCCTGATATCAACAAATGGGTAGGTAATGGATTCTCCAGTGGGAACTGTACACCTACCTTTGATAACATTCATATTACAAGCCTGTTTCAGAAAATTCTGATGACCAATGGTATCTACAAAAGCTTGATTGCACATAATCTTCTTCTATTGCCTTTTCTATTATATATAAGAATGAACCATATCTTTGATCAGGAGGCTCAGACCTATACATACAGCCTTTCCATACCCTGTGAATATTCTAGCAGATTCGTTTGTGTAATCGTACAGATCAATTCAATTTCATATATAAAAGTGGGTATGGATTGCCTTGTTCATCACACTCTGTCCTTTTATACACTTTAAATCCCATGTATTCATAAAACCCTTTTGCTAGAGGATTTTGTTCATTTACTGCCAGATCATTCACTGAATATTTTTCCATTCCGAATGTAAGCAATTCTCTGCCCAAGCCTTTTCCTCTTTCTACGTCAGAAATGAAGAGCATTTCAAGATGCTGCTCTGCAATTCCCATGAATCCTATGGGAACCTGATGTTCATTTACCACGATAATTAAATACGGTATTTCCTGTATTGCCTGTGGCACATAGTTCTTAATATTTTCTATTTCTTCCTCTGACAGGAAGAGATGGGTTGCTTTTACAGAGCTTTCCCACACCTCTAGCAGCTGCCCTGTCAGTGTTGGATTTCTATCTATTGCTTCCATGATTTTCATTTTGTTATCCTCCGTAATTCTAAAATTTTTTATGCTGTCAAAGTACCATCAACAACAAGCACTGCCTAACCAATACAGCCAAGTGAAACAGCCCTCCTATTGCATATGCTGTTACAGTATCCATAAAAGAAAGTGTGCCGTCTTTTCGCCATAGCGCCTATATACTAAAATACTGACATTTTAAACCGACCAGCTTTTCAATTGATCACTTTATATCTTAGGCGAATATACGAATTTTTCAGTACATCACACGCTTCCAGCTTCAGTACTCCCAATGCATGCAAATCATCTACAGATGTGATGGAAGCTCCGTCAATCAGTGTTGCAGTATCTTTTCCGCCAATCAATATCGGGGCAACAACAATATCTATATAGTCCAGCAATTTCTTCCTCAAAAAAAGTCCGTTCAAGGTACCTCCTGACTGTACCGTTAATCGACTGCATCCATAATCCTCTTTTAAAATTTTCAAAGCGCCTGCCAGATCCAACGTATCCTGCATGATGATGTGTAAATTATCTTCCTTTACTAAAAATGCCGGATGTGCGGGGTTTTGTGTAATCAACACAAATTCCTTGGACAACTGACAGAAATACCGAATGCCGTGCTCCGTTAGATGATGATTATCCAGCAACACAAAGGATACAGGCGATTTTGCCGGGAAATCCTCTTCATTTACTCCCATTTTCTGCTGAACTCGACCGGTATTAAAGGACCATAGATCACTCATTTGTTCAAATTCATAATATTGATGAAGTCCCTCCTTAACGCCGGTTATATTAGGAAAGTCTTTATCGACATCCATTTCATCCGATGACCCGGTACTGATTTTCCCATCTACTGACATCAGCATAAACAAGGTGGTTACTGCTCTATCCATAATTCATTCCTCCTATGACTAGCTTCATTCTAACACAGTGAAATGAAATTGTCATGAATGAATAAACTCCCGAGTTGCAAGCTGGATTTCTTCATGAGGTAAAAAATAAAAGCAGTCACCTATTTACCACTTATTGACATAATCGAGCTTACTCAATACTTATATCCTTTCGGAATATATGATGGAACTGCTATTTTAAGAATAGTGAATACAAAAAGAAGTGAATTCTATAAAAGACTCCACTTCTATTTCTATCGCTTTGATATTGCCTAGGTATCTTTCTAAATGCGATATAACGTAATTATAGTATATTTAACGCTTTTGCGTAATACCTCTGTATAAATCTTCATAAGAAAGGGCATTATTTCTATATGTTGAAGTCTCAAAGAAAATATCCTTACGCTGCATGATGCAGACTTTTGCATGATGAACAGACACTGCTCCCTTGCAGCTCCTTTATAGGTGAAATTTTTTGATTATCCCATCTGCAACATCCTCAGGTGACTGCCCCATCATATCATATTTTGCTTCAATAATGGTATACACACTGCCGTACCATACCCGATCCTTGTAAATTTCGCTTAGATAATAATCACGATGTGCATTTTTATATTCATCATCTACATAGATATGATCATTTTCATCACTAAAAATCAAACGATTATAAATATTCTCAACCGTATCCTTCAGTTCGATTGCCAAAACATCATCCCTTTTCAAAATCTCTTTAAAATAATCAGGATATGATATAGATGTTACGGACACCACCTTGTTATTTTTACGCTTTACCAATTCACAAATAATCCTTCCCCTCTTTTCATCTCTTTCTTCAATTGTCCCGATGCCAACAAATTCCTCAATCGTTATGTTATAGCGCTGCTTAATCTCCTCATCTATATCATGAAAGTCATATCCTAATCTGTCTGCCAATAATTTACCGGTTGTTGTTTTTCCAACATTGGGAACACCAAAAAGTAAAATATTCATATCGCTAACACTCCTTTTCGCCTCAGTTGTATGCTGTATTCTGACGTTATCATATCATCATTCGCCTTTTGATTCCAGACCGTGATGTTTTATTCTCGAAAGCGGTCCATACTGACATATATCAAAAAGAATAAAGTATGCTATGTATATAGGGAACTCATCGTTTCTATTTTCATATTCATATCCTTCAACATCTGATGGATAAACTTTTTCCGGCGTCGATAACAAATCCCCTACCATTTAACGTTTGATACTCCCTTTCATGAAAAAGATACCCATTTAAACACCTTTTCGATTAAATACATGTTAGCGAAACGACTTCTACTTCTCTATTCAAAGGATATTTGTCCATTGTGTTACATGTAATCGCTCTATTTGCTATGTTATACACTGAATTTTCTAAGCATCGATAAGCTTTTATATTATTCATACAATAACAACTGGATGATTTTTCAAAGTCTGTACAACATGCTTATTTATACATACACACTTCTTTCAGTACAAATTAAAAGAATTGCATTTAAATTGCACCACCATTGTTGTAAATATCTTATCAGGCAGCATATCACTCAATAAAACAGATGTACAATGACCTATTTGATCGATACTTCACAGCCCAACTACATCCCCTTCCATCTTTTCATTGTCCCCCTCTTATATTTATCTCATAAATACTTTGTTATAACAGAAGCAATTTTTGAGTTTCACGCATGGTCTTATCCCTTCTTTCCTTTTTCATGTTTTGCTTCAGGAATATGATCGGGTGATCCTCTGTCACTGTTATTTTTATGGCAAATGAAGTAGCCGCAACAATGTCCGCTGATAATTGACAGACTTGTGCATCATGATATAGAAAAAGGTGCCATGTGTTAAAATTCTATAGGAATGCGAAGAAAATATCGCTCAGAGTGACATGCAGAAAGGCCGGGGCTTTTGTGATTGAGATGCATACATCATCATTATGGTTTGTATATGTTTTTTCATGGGCTGCCCCTCCTTTTTTTCGTATCGCAAGGGTATCACAAATGCCGATAGAAATACAACTAGATCTTCAAACCATTCTCAACTCCCCTATCAAATAAAAATGTCCAAAGATATTCTGAAAGACAAATCGCAAAGATGGATATATGAATACTGTATATAATGTGAACATATCGTGTATCCGGAAAGTATTTTAGACAACCTGCAGAAATGAACTTTTATTCATCGATATTTGAAAATCCCCTGCAGATCTTCTGTGTTTTCTTTCTGCTTTTCTTCCCCTCTCAACATGACGGTTTATACATATAACTGGAAATAATTATAATTCGCCAAATATGCAAATTCCCATAATACGTAAAGACCCCTGCAATACATGCAGGAGTCCGTTTGTTATATGAATCGCCTGAAAAAGGAATCAGCTGTTAATCTTCGTATTCTTCGTACTCTTCGTATTTTCTATCTGTTTCATCATAGTCGAATGCTTCCGCATAATCCTCACGCAGATCATCATCACGCAGTCGGCAGTTTCTCATGCAGCGGCGATACTGCTCACGGCAGCGGTCCTCACAGCTAGGGCGTGGCGGACACGGTCTTGGCGGGCATGGTCTCGGTGGACATGGTTTTGGCGGACACGGTTTTGGTGGGCATGGTCTTGGTGGACACGGTCTTGGCGGGCATGGTCTTGGCGGACACGGACGGTGATTGCCGCAGCCACAGCCATGAGAGTTTCCATTGCTTCCACAACCGCAGTCATTGTCATGGTGATGACAGCCGCAGCTGCCATGATTACCACCGCAGCCAGGACGGTAGGTGTTGACACAGGAACAGCGGGAACGGCTTTCCGTATTGCAGCCGGACTGGTTTACCAGAATTCTTTCTCCATTGCGTGCGCAGGAAGACCCGCGTCCGCTGTTGGAAGAACAATTGCATCTTGAGTTATACATGTAAGATTTCCTCCTTTATATGAGATTTCATCCATCTCAATCCACTATATGCAAATGTCCGATGCCCAACATAGGCGTATCACAATGGTGGAGGGAAAATCTGTGTTTTTTTCTTACTTGCTTTCCAGCATGGCGCGGAATACATCCAGTCTGGTATAGGCGTTGACATTAAACCGCGGCAGTGCATAGGAATCATCACTGCGTTTTGCTTTGCGGTTCTCATTGTATCCAAAGGCAAGGCGCGTGCCGTTATCCTTTAGAATTTTCTGTATTCTTTTATTATATTTCCCATACGGATATGCGTAATAGGTGATAGAGCCCTGCTTTGCGGCCTGCTCCGTATCCCTTTGCAGCTGTTCATCGTTTAGCTGATCGATGCGAAAGCCATCCGCATTCTTATGATGAAGATCATAGGAATGTGAGAAATACTGAAGCACACGTTCATCCTGCATATCCGCATGGGAAGCATGCTGGCGAAGCTTAGGATCATAGGGACCGTGCTGCTCATCAATAGCCGAGCCAATCACGAATACCGAGCCGGTAAAGCCATAGCGCTTCAATACCGGCTGTGCAAATTTCGTCGTTGAATAAAATCCGTCATCAAAGGTGATGGCAATACTTTTCTCATCCAAATCTTTCTTCCCCATCTTCCAGGCATATACATCCTCCAGTGTCACACTGTGGTAGCCCTCTTCCTTTAACAGCTGCATCTGCCGTTCAAAATCAGAGAGGGAGATCACCCACATGTTGTTCGGGAAGAAGGCCTGTTTATCAGCATCCGGAACAATATGGTGATAGCCGATAATCGGTATGCCGTCCTCGCGGTTAAACGCCTGCACAAGCGCATTTCCCGCATACAGCAATAGCAGGATGCAAAGCAGGATGACCGTTAGCTTTCTCTGACGCATAAACACCTACTTCAGAAACAGACGCACCAGGCGCTGCTTGCATGTTGTATAGGGGTGATAGCGAAAAGGCAGATCGATCCAGTTCGCTTTTTTTACGATACTCTTGCAGTGAGAGAAGGTTTGAAAGCTGTCATAGCCGTGATAGCTTCCCATCCCGCTTTGACCAACACCGCCAAAGCCCATCGCACTCGTTGCCAGATGAATAATCGTATCGTTGATGCAGCCGCCCCCATAGCTAAGAGCTGACAACACCCTGTGCTGATTCTGCTTCTGCTCGCTGAACAGATACAATGCCAGAGGTTTTTCCTTATCCAGAAGTGTCTGTATAACCTCATCCAGATCCGTAAAGGTCAGTATCGGAAGCAGCGGACCAAAGATTTCCTCCTGCATGATGGCATTGTCCCATGAGATATTCTCAATTACCGTTGGCTCGATTTGACACGTTTCTTCACGGATGGCTCCGCCCATACAGATGCTTCCCTCCTGCATGAGTGCACAAAGGCGGTCAAAATGCTTTTTATTGATGATTTTCGGATAGGTTGCACAATCCATGGCACTTCCCTGAAAAAAGGTATGCAGACTGTCCTGCAGATAAGCCAGAAACTCATTTTTCACCGATGCCTCTACATATACATAATCCGGGGCAACACAGGTCTGTCCCGCATTCAGGAACTTCCCAAACGCAATACGGCGGGCAGCCAGCTTCAAATTTGCGCTCCTATCTACAATGCATGGACTTTTACCGCCAAGCTCCAGCGTGATCGGTGTCAGATATCTGCTGGCCTTTTCCATGACCAGACGGCCGACCTCTACTCCGCCGGTAAAAAAGATATAATCAAAGCGCTGCTCCAGCAGCTCTGTATTTTCACGGCGGCCTCCCTCAACCACTGCCACATATTCACTGGGAAAGCAACGGCGAATCAGCTTTGCGATGATGGCAGAGGTTGCGCTCGCATAGGCACTCGGCTTGATGATGACCGTATTCCCTGCCGCTATCGCGCCAATCGCCGGCTCCAGTGAAAGCTGGAACGGATAATTCCACGGCGCCATTACCAGAACTACCCCATAAGGCTCAAACTGCGTCCAGCTTTTTGCTGAAAACTGTGCAAGTGGTGTATGAACGCGCTTTGGCTTTGCCCACTGCTCTATATGGCGAAGCTGATAGGTCAGCTCACTCAGCACCATACCGGTTTCGCTCATATACGCTTCCATATCGGATTTATTGAGGTCTGCGCGCAGAGCCGCATGAATTTCCGCTTCCATGTCGCGAATTGCTGAACGCAGCTTCTTCAATGCATTTCGGCGTATTTCCAAATCCTTTGTTGCCTGCGTGCGAAAATATGCACGCTGTTTCTTTACCAATCCTTTGATTTCCATACCATCACCTGTTTCCTTTGTTTCTGAAATTATAGCAGAATTCCGCCTGCTTGTGTACCTTACGGCTAAAAAACCTCTGCTGCTTTTCATAACCGGATTCCATTCAAATCGAAACATACACCGCGATATGCATTGCCGCAGTATCATATGTATGAGGCACTTTAAATTTCTTTTCCTTAATGAGTATTTATAAGGAATGCATACCGCAGGCCACCCTGCTGGAACACGATGCTTTCATTCCTGCTGCTTGGAAGTTTTGTTTACCATGTGCCTTACTCATTTCCTTTGTCTCATAGCTTATCGCTGTAATTCACTGAAAAAGTGATATTAAGCTTATAGATTATGAAGGTAACGAAAAATTTCACAAATTTACATTTCCTGCTTACAAATAGAAATAAATACAGTATAATGGAATCGAGGTGAAACGTTATGAGAGGAATTTACAATTCAGTAACTGATATAAGAAGAAATGTCTTTACAGAAATCGCCCGCCTTGCCTATGAAGGCGGAGATTATGCAAGCAGTATTGAAAAGCTGCCATTTAAAATTATCCCGGGAGAACGTGCTACTTACCGTGATTCTATTTTTCTGGAGCGTGCCATCGTTGGTGAGCGCCTGCGTCTTGGAATCGGTCTTCCTGTAAGAAGAATGGATGAGCATTCTTCCCTGAGTGATGGTATTGAAGAGAGTGCCATCGCCGAAAAATATTACGATGACCCACTGGTAAACGTTATCAAGTTTGCCTGCAATGCATGTCCGGAAAAGACGGTTGTGGTAACCGATACGTGTCAGGGCTGTCTGGCACATCCATGCAAGGAGGTATGTCCAAAGGATGCGATCTCTATGGTGAACGGAAAATCCTACATCGATCAGGAGAAATGCATCAAATGCGGACGCTGTATGGATGTGTGTCCATATGGTGCAATCAATAAGCTGGAGCGTCCTTGTGCAAGAAGCTGCGGTATGGATGCCATTACCTCCGATGAGCTGGGTCGGGCGGAAATCGACTATGATAAGTGTGTATCCTGCGGTATGTGTCTGGTGAATTGTCCGTTCGGTGCCATTGTCGATAAGGGACAGATTTTCCAAACCATTCATGCGATGAAGTCCGGTAAGGAGGTGATTGCCGCGATTGCCCCTGCCTTTGTCGGCCAATTTGGACCGACTGTCACACCGGAAAAGGTAAAAGGAGCGTTAAAGGAGCTTGGCTTTGCGGATGTTGTTGAAGTTGCAATCGGTGCTGACCTTTGTACAGTGGAGGAAGCTGAGGATTTCCTGAGCAAGGTACCGGCTGAGCAGCCGTTCATGGCGACCTCCTGCTGTCCTGCATGGTCTGTTATGGCGAAAAAGCTGTTCCCGGACTTCAAGCCGTATATTTCCATGGCTTTGACTCCGATGGTACTGACCGGACGGCTGATCAAAAAGCAAAAGCCGGACGCAAAGGTTGTCTTCATCGGACCTTGCGCCGCAAAGAAGCTGGAAGCCAGCAGGAAAAGTGTGAGAAGTGATGTGGATTTTGTCTTGACCTTTGAAGAGGTAATGGGGATGTTTGAAGCAAAGGGAATCAACCTGCCGCAGGTCGAGGCAGACGCTCCATTTGAGGAAGGCACTGCCAATGGTCGTGGCTTTGCTGTCAGCGGAGGCGTTGCCAATGCGGTGAAGCAGTGTATTCAGAAGGAGCATCCGGACAAGGAGGTTCTGATCGATTCCGCTGAAGGTCTGAAAAACTGCCGCACCATGCTGATGATGGCAAAGGCTGGAAAAAGAAACGGCTATCTGCTGGAGGGTATGGCATGTCCGGGTGGCTGTGTAGCCGGTGCCGGAACATTGCAGCCGGTAATCAAATCCAGTGCTCTGGTTAAGAAATATACAAATGATGCAGAAAAAAAGCTTGCATTCGAAAGTGAATATCTGGATAACCTGGATTTACTGACCAAAGAATAAACACATAAAAAAATAAAACAGACATCCTGTACAGCAATTCGAGGTTCTTTCTTACTTTAGGGTGTTTGCAAAAGGGGAGACTTCAACTTGTATTGATAACTGCAATAGTTGGAAGTCTCCCTATTTTACGTTTACCTGCAATCGAGAAAGAACCCAATTCGCTACAGGATGTCTTTTGAAAAAGGAAGTCCTTCGTGTACAGGGGCTTTCTTTTCTGACGATAGTATACTGTTCACCTTTAGAATAAGCTAAAGTGATGGACTTTCAGGCTGTCCTGCACTTGACCTTTCTGCGAGGATGCTGTAAGCCGTTTTTCAAATTACATATACCTGAGAATCAGCCTGCCGCTTCTTTGATATCCGGTGTGATTTCCACATAGACATCATCATAAATATCCTGCAGGGAGCTGCTCAGCTGCTTCTGTATAGCCGCAAGCTGTGTCACATTGATCATATTGGTATCGTTGCGGATGTATATTTCCACCCAAAGCTTTCGTCCGGTCTGTATGATATTATAAAAGGTTGGTTCATAGGAATACCGTTCGAATTCATGATCCGCCAGCCTTCGAATCCGCTGTGTTACATCCTCCTCAGGCGCAAACAGAATCAGACTGCGAAATGCATCCTTCATCATACGCCATGGCTGCGGCAGCATGATCATCGCAATGACGATGGCGATAATCTGATCCACATAGGGAGACAGCCATGCAAGCGAGGTATCGGCCAACAGGCCGGCACACAGAAACGCAGCGGCAACACCGATGCTGCTGCACACATCAATTTTCCAGCCCAGCAGCTCCGCTTTTATCAAAGGAGAATCGACACGGCGATTCATCACCAGTAAGACGATGAGTATGACAGCGGACAGCACTGCCAGAAACAGCTCAAACCAGCCAATCATTCCCTGATCCACATGATTTCCGCCATTAACGATCATCTGTACATTACCAACGATCAATCCAATAGTTACAGCTGCCAGAAAACCTCCCTTCATCAACAAAAAGAAGGACTCCAGCTGGGAGTAGCCATATGGCTTGCGCTCCGAATACGGGCGGTACAGCAGCGGTACAAGAAAGACCATCAGCGCAAGGACAACAGCCTCCGCACCGTCATAGATACTGTCCATCAGCACCGCCTGTGAATTTGTATAGATTGCCATCATGACCTCGATTACGGAAAACAGAATTCCCGCAGCGACCGTCACATGCAGAAGACGCTGTTCATAATTCATTTTTTCTTTATTCATAGTATATTCAGCCTCACTTTTCCATAAAGAAATACCCTTCTCTATTGAAACGGGCCCGGCTGTATATATTGTTTGGATGTACGCTTTTTTCTTTTGTCCGAGTGGACAAGCATAGTTTCACAATCCTTTCCTGTTTCCATTGTATCGCTTTTTGTACTGCATTACAAGGTATGCATTCACCTTCCATATATGAATTTATTGTATTTTGCTTACTTTTTGCTTATACTAAACAGGAAAGTGAGGTCAGATATTATGGAAAATTACGGATACTTTCATGTTGCGTGTATTACGCCTGCTGTTCAGATTGCGGATGTGGAGACCAATCGAAAGACCATGCAGAGACTGCTGCATACCCTGCGCCCCGATATACGGCTTGCGGTGTTTCCTGAATTGTCGCTGTGTGCTTACACCTGTCAGGATCTGCTGTATCAAAATCTGTTGCTGGATGATTGTCTGGCAGCCTTGAAAGCACTGCGGGATGAGAATGAAAGTGAAGCCATCCTTGCAGTCGGTCTTCCCCTTCGACAGGGGAATCATCTGTTTAACTGTGCAGCGTTTCTATATAAGCATGATATTCTCGGCATCGTTCCCAAAACCTATGTCCCGAATTATAATGAATTTTATGAGAAGCGGTGGTTTTCAGACAGTGAGCAGCGCATGCTGGATACGATCAGTCTGTTTGGAAAGTCTGTACCCTTCACACCGAATCTTTTGATTCATGATGAAACAAGCGGCGCTGTAATTGCCGCCGAGGTGTGCGAGGACCTCTGGGTGCCTATTCCCCCTTCTACCAGACATGCCGGGCATGGAGCCAATGTAATCGTCAATCTGTCTGCCAGTAATGAAACAGTCGGCAAAAGCGAATATCGCAAGGCGATAATCACAACACACAGCGCCAAAAACATGTGCGGCTATGTCTATACCTCGGCAGGTGTCAGTGAAAGTACAAGCGATCTGGTATTCAGCGGACATGACATCATCGCAGATAACGGCACCATCATTTCAGAATCCGAAATACTGGAAGAGGAACACATTCTCTATGGGGAAATCGACCTGGAAAAATGCCGCAGTGAGCGGCTGAAATTTCATACAGCGATGCAGATTCAGGACAGCTGCACCTATACAGAGGTTACGATACGAACTGCCCCGATTACGCAGCCGTTGCAGCTGATGCGTGACATCTCTCCTTATCCGTTTGTACCAGGAGAGGAAGCACAGCGCAGCAAACGCTGTATGCAGATTTTGCATATGCAGGCTGCCGGACTTGCACAGCGATTGAAGAAAATTAATTGTACACAGCTGATTATCGGTATATCCGGAGGTCTGGATTCCACGCTAGCGCTGCTCGTAGCACATATGGCGTTTGAAAGGCTCGGTCTCAACAGCAAGGGTATCCTTGCAGTAACCATGCCGGGATTTGGCACCACAAGGCGAACACGCGGCAATTCCCATAAGCTGATGGCTGCCCTGCATACAAGTGTGAAAGAAATTTCCATACATGATGCATGCGAGCAGCATTTCCACGATATCGGGCATGACCCGAAACAACTGGACATCACCTATGAGAACACACAGGCAAGAGAGAGAACGCAGATTCTGATGGATTTAGCCAATACATACAACGGCATTGTCTTGGGTACCGGTGATCTGAGCGAGCTTGCTCTGGGATGGTGTACCTATAACGGAGATCATATGTCCATGTATGGTGTCAATGCATCCATTCCCAAAACACTGGTACGCCATCTCGTAAAAACATATGCGCAGGAAATGCGAAAAACAGAGAAAACAGATATCGCTGATGTATTGGATGATATTTGTGCGACACCGGTTTCGCCGGAGCTTCTGCCACCGAAGGCAGATGATGAAATCGCACAGATAACGGAGGATGCCATCGGCTCCTATGCATATCACGACTTTTTCCTCTACCACATGCTGAGAAATCACTATGCCCCTGCCAAGATACTGAAGCTTGCAATGCTCGCCTTTCCACAGGAAGAACGTAAGGTTATCCTTGATACCATGCGGATATTCTACCGTCGCTTCTTTACACAGCAATTCAAGCGAAACGCAATGCCGGACGGCGTTAAGGTAGGTTCCATCTGTCTTTCCCCGCGCGGTGACTGGCGTATGCCGAGTGATGCCAGTGCAGCGGCGTGGATTAGGCAGGTGAATGACCTGCAATAGACCCCGTATGATCAGATATTTGCAATTCGCAGTGATATGGTATTTAAAAAAATGCAATACCATAAAAAGGTTCAAAGCAATCCATTCACGGACAGCCTTGAACCTTTTTCACAATCCTGCTGTAACACATCATCTATCTGCATTCTGCCTGCATATATAGGCCTCGAAATCCTCCACACACAGTGGCTTGGAATAATAATAGCCCTGAATTTCATCACAGCGATGCTCCTTTAGGAACACAACCTCATCCGCCTCTTCAATTCCTTCTGCCACACTGTGAATACCAAGCGTCTTCGCAAGACTCAAAACGCCGCCGACAATATCTCTGGCACGCTGCGTATTGCCGTGGTTTGTCTGAAAGAACACCTGATCCAGCTTGATGGTATCGATGGGAATATCCTTCAGCATATTCAATGAGGAATAGCCGCTTCCAAAATCATCCATGGAAATACGGAACCCATAGGAACGCAGCTCCTGAATAATGGCGAACAGCTCCATGCTGCGGTCAAAAATCACACTTTCCGTTATTTCTATTTCCAGCTGCTTTGTGGAAACGCCGTTGCGCTCAACAATTTCGAGTACACGCCGGGCAAAGCCGGGGCGGAAGATATACATTCTGGAAACATTGATGGAAATACGCAGCGAGGGATACGTTTGCTCCCACTTCTTTAAGAGCTGACAGACTTCATCCATCATATACATGTCCAGCTGTTCCAGAAATCCGTTTTTTTCAAACAGCGGGATAAAGGCCATTGGCGGAATCATGCCGAATATCGGAGAATCCCAGCGCACCAGTGCCTCCGCACTGTGGACAATATCATCACGCAGTGTAACCTTCGGCTGCAGAAAGACCTTAAATTCCTTATGCTGCAATGCCTGCTCCATCTGCCCCTCCAGCCGCTTCTGATACAGCATCGTATCGTACATCTTTTCACTGAAGAAGGTACAGCGCTGTTTCTTTTCTGCCTTGCCAAGCATCTTTGCATGCATACAGCGGTCATGACATGGAGAGAACTCACGATCCGTATTCTGGAGCAGATATACACCGGCATAAAAATCAGCCTTAAACTGTTCCCGCTGCTTTCGCATATCCTCCTGAACCGCTTCCATCAAAGCAGCATAACGACTCGCAATGCTATCCGTATCACGCATTTTCCACAAGACGATAAAACGGTCTGCGGAAATCCGTGCACAACGCTCATCCGCACTGCAGTTTTCCTCACACAGCCGCATGGTGGTAATCAGCAGCTGATCACCGCCCTGATAGCCATACAATTCATTTAACAGCTTGAAGTCACTGACGTCGAACTCAATCAGTGCATAGCTGTCGGCCTGCCCTTTATCCAGCAGCATCTGAACGTCCATGCGAAATTTATTGTAATTATAATGGGAAGTCAGATCGTCATAGAATACCACCTTGTCAATTTTCTTCTCATTGCGCACTCGTGACATATACAGATAGCATATGATGCCGCTGAGAACCAGAGCTACCAGAAACCAGGTAGCCGCCGCTATGACAATGACATTATTGATCTGACTGGTCACAACGCTTACCGGAACAACGGAAAACACATACCAGTTGTTATAGCCCAGCGGTTCATAGGCGAGATAGCGGTCTTCATTGTTCATCGACTTGAATTTTACAATACCGCTTTCCTGTTTTTTCAGCTTCTCCGTACCGAAATCATCGTAAAAGCTCAGCTGCTTGAGATTGTGTACGGCCCTGCTGGCGGTTTCACTGTTCGAATTAAGGACGATATTTCCTTCCTCATCCCAGATGGAGCTGAAGCCCTTGCCGTCATAAATTTCCATCAGCAGCTTATCTGCCACATCCTTTGTCCTGCTTGCCGCAAACAATACATTGCGGATACTGCCATCCTCTGCGCGAACCGGTGTGGCAAACACATTGAGATCATACCCCCCGATTTTATCATGCAGGGTATTGGAGAAGGAGGATTTCCCCTTCAGGGCTTCTTTGAAATATTCCCGGTCCCCCACATAAAACAGCATTCCGTCCGTTGTCAGACAGTTTCCCTTTTCATCGGTAATGCCGTAACGCATAAATTCACTGTTTGCACTGGCACTCATCAGTGCCTGAAGCAGCTTTTCCGTATCGGTGGTATGCTCATTCTGCAGCATATAGGATATGTTCTCCAAGGTTGACATATGATCATGAATCCGTATTTCAATCGCGGTTGTAGTAGAAGCGGAGATTTCCTGAACATTATGCTTCAGATCTGTAATCAGACTGTTCCGAATGCGATCGATATAAAATCCTGCAATGCAGGCAAAAAACAGAAGACTGAGTGCTGCAAGAACAATCGCCTGTTTAATGGATCCGTGTTTTTTCATATTCAGCTTCCTCCCTTCTACTAAGTTTATGTATATTATATTTTTATGAAGAGTATAAATTCCCTTTTTTTGTTACATTCTTATTATAAAGTCATTTTCCGGCATATACAACTGAAATTTGTCCATCTGATGAAAGGAAATCTCATTTTTTATCAAAACTGGTAAATCTTGTCTTTTACAGACAGGTAGCACATGAAAAAAGGTGACTGTATTCCTTTTTGATTCTTCTTCGCTAACAAGGACTGTAACATAAAAGAAGAAGTATCGTTCCTAACATTCTTAGAAACGATACTTCTTCCTGTTTTGTTATACTTATATCCTAATCAGATGAATCTCTGTTTGAGCAGCTCTTTTTCCATAGTAAACGAATACAAGCTCTCTTCAGAACAGCTCAGCGCTGTTATTTACAGACTTATAAGCTATACAAAGGATTAACTATTTGTACTTAACAATAATGCGTTCATCTCTTGTAGTTTATGGATGCCTACCGCCTCCCTGTGGCCCCTGCAGCATACCTGCGTTTCCATACGTGGACACCACATCATTCAGCGTCATGGATGCCAGCAACGTACCGCCCTTTGCGTTTGTAAAGACACCATTTTTCACGGAGGAGGCACTGCCGCCTACATAGATATCATAGGTACTCCCTTTCTTCAATGTACCCGTACTGATGACCACATTCTGCCATGCCTTCACCGAAGACACACCCAGTATGGTTTCGCCATCTTCATCCTGCACATACAAAATTGTTTCCGCAGGTTGTGTACTGTCTGTACGAATCATAAGAGAGGGCTGCGTACTGGAGGTCGAAGGAGCCATCGCCATATCACTGCTTCCCACTGCAACCAGCGTTCCCCCGTTCATCGCAAAGCTGCCATCATAATCCAGTGCCCCGTTGCCGCCGCTTTCAGGCCCCATGACAATCAGGGTACCATCATTCATCACAATATCCTGATTGCTGTCCACACCATCTCCATCAGCGTCTACATAAATGGTTCCTCCGTCTATGGTAAGCAATGGATTCCCCAAATCACCAGCCGCATTGATGCCGTCATCACTCGCTTTTATCTGAAGTGCTCCACCCTTGATTTGAATGGTATTCGCCTCCATTCCTTCATAGGACTGTTTGACCTGTATTGTGCCATTGTGAATCGTCAGCGTATCATCCGCATGCACACCGTCATCATCACTTGACAGGGTATAGGTACCGCCTTTGATATCCATACTTCCATTGGCATGCAGGGCATCATCATGAGAGCTGATGGTATAGCTTCCCTTATACAGTACCATATTCTTAGCGGCCTTGATTCCCTTCTGGCTCTTTTGGACTGCTTCATCATGATCATCAAATTCTCCCCAAGGCTGTAATGCGGAGCCGGTGTCAACCCTATGAACGCTTCCCCCGCCGCTGGTAACCGTAAAGACCCCGTCGTAAATCGTAAGATCTCCTGCACTCTGTAAACCGTCCTGCTGTGCTTCAATAGCAAAGGTTCCCTGATCAATGCTCAGATTTCCCTGTTCCTTTTCATTGGTTGTCACAATGCCGTCACCCTGTGCCTTTACCGTGTAGCTGCCTTTGTAAATAAGTAAAGCGTCCCTGACCTTGATTCCATCGTTCTCTGCCGTGATGTTCAAATTTGTATCTACCAGCTTCAGCGTATCCTTGCACTGGATACCGTTTTTATAAGAAGCTGTGATGTTCAGTGTACCGCTGCCGTTGATCGTTAAATCATCCTTGGAAAACAATGCCGCACTTGGCTCTTCTTTTTCATCCACAGTATAGGAGGCTGTATCCTTCAGGGAGCTGGCAGTGCCCTTAGGCAGTGTGATGATGACCTTATCCGCCTGCTTCACATATACCGGTGCACTGTTTTTGCTCCTGATATGAGCATTATCCAATACGATGCGAACAACGGCAGCCTTGGCATCCACGACAACAGAACCGTTCTTCAGTGTGCCGCTCAGCTGATACGTGCCGGCCTTTTTTATCTTCACATCACCGCTTTGCTCATCCAGTGAAATTTTTTGTGCATCATTGATTTCCGTATCGTAGTCCTCTGCCTCCAGAGAAAGAGTGCTGCTTTGTTTCACCGCAGAAGTATTTGTGTTAACGGCAGATGTGGTGTCCTCAGTATCCGAATCACTTTGACAGCCTGCCAATACAAGTGCTCCGGCCAGAAAGGCGGACATCCATGCGGCTTTTTTATAATTCATTCTGCATCGCCTGCCTTTTTGCTACAATTACATTCAGATTGCCATTGCGGCAGCGAATGTCATCCACCATATGCTTTTCCTGTTTTACTTCCTTCAACTCCACATGATAGGTCATTTCCAGCATGGCGCCAAGCTGTATCGTTTTTACGCGGACAAGCTCAGCACTTTTACAGTAGCTTTGCAGGATATCGTCAAATACCTCTGTATAATCCAGATCCTCGGGGATCACGATTTTCAGTTCCTTATACAGCTGCAGATTGTTCGGCTGCAAAAGAGTAAACAGCAGCCATGCACTCATACTGACAACAATCGTCATAAATGCCGCAAAGCTGACATAGCCCATACCGATTGCCAGTCCGATTGCCATGGAGAAAAAGATGAACAGTATCTCCTTACTGCTGCCCGGAAGTGAGCGAAACCGTACAAGACTGAAGGCCCCGACAACGGCAATTCCGGTTCCCAGATTACCATTGACCATCATGATGACAAACTGCACAAGAGCGGGCAGCAGTGCCAGTGTGACAGTAAAGCTGTGAGAGCAGTACCCAAGCCTTCGATAAAACCATGCAATGATCAGTCCCAGACCAAGTGCACTCATGCAGCACACCACGCCGTCCAGGATCGTCAGACCCTGTTCCAGATTTAAGATGCTTGTAAACATAACAGTTCTCCTTTTTCTTTTTTATAAAATACCTGTCCCACCTTGGAAAAGGATGTTGGGTACAGCCGCATATCCGAAAGTACGCTGCTCAGCCACAGCGGATAACTCCTTTCAGCCTTGATTTCCAGCAGAATCATATCTCTGTGAAACAACTCTTCATTGCTTTCGTGATCGTTTAAGGACAGATGGTCAAACCTGCTGCGAATATGGCTGTCCATCGTGATGCGCAGCTGCTGTTCCTGTTTTCCGACATAGGAAATACGATCATATGCCAGAAAGATTCTAGGCTGCACCTGATAATGGTACAGCGTATAGGATAGTTCCTTTTCAATCTGACTAGCACTCAGATAGGGATTGTTCAGAAACCTGCGGCATTCACCATAGCTCAGCTGCATTCTGCGCTTGCAGACTATCTGTGCATATTTGCGTTTGATTTCCAGATATATGGGTTCCTCTTCACTGCATACCGGTGTATAGCTGCGGATGCGCAGCTTCTCCTTAAAGGGCGGCTTTTCAATGGAACGGTGGATAAGATCAAACTGCTCCGTATCCAGATAAAGATTGTATATGGTGCTTGCCGGATAAATGTCCTCTGTAATATATGGTTGGATGCGCATTACAAAGCTGCGGCACTGATCTGCATCCAGCAAATATTTTTTTTCAAATCTCTGTATAACCTGCTTCATAGATATCACCTCGGTCATAGTTTAGCAAAGGTGAACGGATATTTCATGATGGTGCCTTGAAAATTAAGTGAAGTTTTCAATGCTTTTTTTTAAGAAGCTGTTACAATAATAGCAAGAGAAAAAAGGAGAAGATTATGGACGTATTTCAACAAAAAACAAAGATTCTGCAATATGAAACGGTACAGGAGTTTCTGAGGGATTTCACCTTTCAAAAGAAGGATTACATTTTAGCAAGCCGCAGTATTTACGAAGCATTCTTTCGGGATTCCACCGGCAGGGCTTCTATCGCCTTTCACAGTGATTATGGTCAGGGAGAACCCGATGATCGCATGCTGGATGCGATGCTGAAAGATATGCGGGAAAAACAGCCTGAGCGTATTATTGCAATCGGCGGCGGCAGTGTGATTGACTGTGCCAAGCTGTTTGTATTGGAAGGAACTGCCAGTGCTGAGGATATGTTTCTGCACAGATGTACACCGGAAAAAAGCAGGGAGCTGATCGCCATGCCGACAACCTGCGGCTCTGGCTCTGAGGTCAGTCGGATTTCCATCTGTGAGCTTACATCACTGCATACCAAGCTGGGACTGGCCGTCGATGCACTGTATCCGGATCAGGCAGTTCTGATTCCAGAGCTGCTGTCCAAGCTGCCGTTCTTCTATTTTGTAACAAGCGGCATTGACGCTTTGATTCATGCGAGTGAATCCTTTGTATCCCCTAAATCCAATGCCTATACCCGCATGTTCAGTGCGGAGGCTATTCGCCTGCTGCTACATGGATTTCAAGTTATTGCAAAAGAGGGTGAAGATGCACGCATGCGACTGTTAGGGGATTTCATGCAGGCCAGCAACTTTGCGGGCATCGCATTTGGCAATACCGGTACAGGTGCAGTACATGCCCTCAGCTATCCGTTATCGGGAATCTACCATGTAACACACGGGGAAGCCAACTATCAGTTTTTCACAGCTGTATTCCAAACATATGAAGCACGGGAAAAATATAGTGTATATGATATAAAGAAACTGTTTTCAGAAGCTCTTTCCTGTTCCATGGAGGATGCCTTTACCTGTATGGAAACACTGTTTTCCACGCTTCTTGCACGAAAGCCGCTGCATGAATACGGTATGAAGGAAAGTGAAATCAAAAGATTCACAGACAGTGTAATCGAATCCCAGCAGCGCCTGCTTTCCAATAGTGCAATACCTCTTTCAAGAGATGAAATTCACTCTATTTACAAGGCTTTATTTTGATTGTGCTGGAACAAATGACAAAACTGCATATAAGCATTTGAAAAAGCATTAAATAGATTCATCTGTGGAAGTCCGCATTGTCTGATAACAATAAGTTGACGAAATCACAAATGTCCGTTGAAGCAGTGCTGCTGCATCATGCAGATTGGAAAGATTTTAAAGCTGTGATCTTGACTCCCCCCTCTGCATCCGACATGATGCCTTTATCAATATTAAGAAAAGGTGGGAAATGATACGCTGCCTAGCACACAGTATATGCAAAGCTATCCACATTGCCGCCTATACGATAAACAAAAGGAATCAAGCTCATTTTTTACGATGTACTTGATTCCTTTCCTTTTTCGCCTGTTAAATCCCTTGTTTAATTTTCAGCAAGTGGAAGTCACTGCGAATCATTTACTAATCTGATTTTATCCGTATCTGCATCTGTGTTAATAGGACCTAAAGCATGCAGTCCTGCTTTATATGCGGCTGTCCCCATTCATTCCTGAGCATCCTCTATCTTCATATTTTTCATGGTAACCACTTCCACAAGCAATGTGATTCCACCCATAGCCAAGTAGCCTGCAAGTGCCGTATTCAGCATCACAATGGATATGAGCGGGATTATCAGAAAAACAGCAGCAGCAAGTATATTCAAAACTCCGCTTGCTATCACCCAGCTGTAATCAAAGATACCAAAAAAATGCAGCTTATTGGCAAAGGTGATTTTATTCACACCAAAAATCATCAATAGAAATCCAAACATATAGGCAAAAACTGATACTGTGATTTCCACCGGTGAGAACAGCAGAAGCATACCGATCACCGTATTCAGAACAGCACCAATCAGCGTTCCCCCATCCCGTAAAAGAACCGGCATATAGTAATAATCCACCAGCTGATACATTCCCAGTGCAATTATCACAAGTGCGGCAGCTGTCTTTAATGCCTGGTGCATCGGTACTGCGGAATGCATACACAAAACTGCGCAAACCAGCATACAAAGACTTACAACAGCACCAAGCAGCCTAACCGATTTCAGCTTGCGGTTCCAGTTCTCACTGTTCTCACTGAATACACGTGCAAAATCTCTGAATCGCTTCATCATTTACATGCATCCCGATTCCCGACATTCCCATGCAGTACGTGTCTGCACACACGCAAGCGCTCAAGCATTGGCATATCCTTCGGTATTGTCAGGACGGTTTTCTCTTTATCCTCCTGAGTATCGGAAAGCTTTTCCTTCAGCTTATGCAGAGGCAGAGAATCCAGGCGCTTTTCCATCCTTTTCATATTGCGATAATCCTTCACAAAGGAAGCCCCGGCACATAGAGCAGCAACTCCACCAATGGTACAGATACATTTCCAACCCTTTTTCATTTGGCATTCCTCCTATCCTGTCTTCATTTTAACGCTGCCTTCCTTACGCTTCCATATACAGAATCCCGTATATGTCAAAATCGGCAGCACTAATTTCAGAAGCAGCATTGACAGCTGCTTCCAAAAATGCATAGAAATGCTGTGCGAATAACAGCAATGCTTATTGACAGCTGCATCTGCCGATACGCTACAGCTATTTATACAAAATAACAACAGAGCTAATTTTCAGTATTATTATTGACATATGCAAATAATTGATGTATGATAACATAGAAGGAGCTGATAAAATGCCACGACCTTGCAAGAAAAAATGCGTGTCCTCCATACCGAGCTATACTGCTTTCATCCATACAGATGAGCCGATTCCCGCAAGTCATATCCAAATGAGTGTAGAGGAATATGAGACCATTCGTCTGATTGATTATCTGGGATGGAATCAGGAGGAATGTGCAAAGCAGATGCAGACCAGCAGAGGCAGCGTGCAATCCCTGTATAATGAGGCAAGACGCAAGCTTTCCCGCTTTCTCATGGAAGGCAGTGCAATGGTGATAGCCGGCGGCAATTATCAGCTGAACCTTGCACAGAAACCAACAGGAGATGATAGTATGAAAATTGCAGTTACGTATGATAACGGACAGGTGTTCCAGCACTTTGGACACACACAGATGTTTAAGCTTTATGAGGTTACAAATCAGGAAGTCACAGCAACCAGACTCCTGGACACCAATGGTAACGGCCACAGTGCGCTGGTCACCCTGCTGAAAGCAAATCAGGTGGATACACTGATCTGCGGCGGTATCGGAGGCGGTGCGAAGAATGCACTTGCGGAAGCCGGTATCGAGCTGTATGGTGGCGCATGTGGTGATGCAGATGCACAGGTTACCTCCTTTCTGAACGGCAATCTGCAATACAATCCGAATATCCAGTGTTCTCACCACGGTGAGGGACATACCTGCGGAAGCCATGAGGGACATGGACATTCCTGCGGTTCTTCTCATCTATAGACCATAACAAATACACTCTCACAAAAGGACTGTGCATCGCAAAATGATGAAATTTCAGCTAACAGAAAACCATCAAATGCCAGCACAGTTTTTTTCTGTTCTGATGATGATTATGACTGTTCAACATCTGTCTGCGCCAGCTTGCTTCTGAAGTCAGGTATCCGCGCTTCTATATTCACCCATTGCATTTGGATTTTCTTCTCCATTCATACAGATCATACAGACATAAGGATGCCTGTAATTCGCAACAGCTGCAAGTAAGGCTTCCAAGCGACCGATATATCCATGCCCTAGAAACACTATAAGGATAAGCCTATGTATCCTGCTTCTGCTCCCTCTACCGCATATATACCGTACACGCCCTGCTATAAAACAAAGGGTTCAACATCCTGAAAAAGGCTGCAATCTTAATATTGTGTTCCAATAGAAGAAATGCTGCATCCTGTAATGAAATAGGGAGGTACCTGCTATAACATCTATTCGAAAAACGCAAGGAACCATGAGCGTCGTTTTGATACAGTATTGAAAGCGACAGTGTCTCCACCGCTACTGTGAATTTCAAAACGCGGACGCACAAAAAAACGTCTTTGAAACAAGACGCTGTCTTCTAAATCATATGGAGGAACACGCAGTCAGCAGCCATTCAGACAACAGCTGCAGGCTGCACTCCTTACCCTTTTACATCATATCCGGTGTCTGTGATTGCCTGTATAATAGCGGCATCATTGATCCGCTGCGCATCATACTCCACATTGACAATACCGTCTTTTGCACTTGCCGAACAGGCGCTAACGCCTTCCATGCCTTGCAGTGCCTTATTTACACGCTGTTCACAGTGCTGGCACATCATACCTTCAACCTGAAATGCTTTTTTCATAAACTCACTCCTATCTTTACCGTTATCATAGCATACTTTCATCAAAATTTCCTTTTTTTTACTCTGCATACCATCTGTGTCATGGTACCCATTGGACAGTATACACAACATGTCCGGGGTTTATACACCAGCATGGTGAGGATGCCCAGCATCGTGCTTGTCAGCATCAGACTGTAAAAGCCGTATGCAAACTGCAGTATCCAGTCCGGTGCACCGGACTTTACAAACCATGGAATCCGCACAGTCCATAAAAGTGTGATGGAAGCGGATAGCGGCTTTCCCTGCAGAACAGCATAGCTCATATACAGCATACTGGCAAACATTGATAAAAAGAACAGCAGAAAACCATAGCGAAACCACCTGCTTCTCAGCCATCCAGGACAGGCTCGCTGTGCAGAAAACCGATTTCCCAGACGCTGCATAAGCTGTCCCCGGCCGCAGTAATGATTACAGTAGCTCTTTTCTCCTTTTCCAACAGCCAGCAGCAGCGGTACCAGAAAACAAATGAGTCCCAGCCAGGCAAACAGAATATGAAACAAACCGAGAAACAAATACAGCAGGGATGCAATCCAAAAATAATCTGACCATTTCTTTTTCATGAATGCACCTCAATAACGTTTGCTGGACAGGCCTTACTGCATAGACCGCAGCCTACACAGCGCACAGAATCAATGACTGCGTAACAGCCATGCGCAATGTGTATCGCCTGACGGGGACATGTGACAAGACAGGTTCCACAGGCAATACACTCTTTTTCTTCTACAAAAGCTTTTTTCAAAACAGCTCCTCCTTCTGCCTGTATTCAGTATACAGAAGAAGCTGCCGTTTTACCGTGACTTTGTCACAGAAACAAATCGTTACTCTTTCTTGTCACACAGGCCTTATGCAGCTTTCTAACAGAAACCGCCAGCAACAGCTTATTCAAGCTGCGGGCATGTACAGGACAAACAGCGACGCAGCGCATACAGGATATACAACGGTCTGTGTCTGTTTTTTCCGGATGCTTTATCGGGATCGCCTGTACAGGGCATTGTGCGGCGCACTGCCCACATTGCATACACGATTGATTTGCAGAAGGCTTCAACGGAACTCCGTTATAGGGCTTATACGGATGGTTTCCCGTTACTTGCAGCTCACATGCCGCATCCTTTTCCAAATGCTCCCGTATCTGACGGGCAAATACATTAAGCTCCTGTGTATCCTGTGCATCGGGACGTCCGGCTCCATACTGATGCATGATGGAATGCTCGGCAACAGCCGCGATCGCGGCACGGCACACAAAGCCGCTTTCCTGTGCACGTTCCTTCATCTCCAGCAGAGTATCCTCATAGGCACGATTGCCATAGCTGCATACCAGAATAGCAGAAGCATGATTTCCCTGTATGACACGCAGTCGCTGCAATGCTGTTTGTGGTGCTCTTCCTCCATAGGAAGGCATAGCTATGATGCAGGTATCATCCTCTTTAAAATAAAGAAGACTTTTTGTTACCTGTAGATCACAAAGGTCGATACAGATACGTTGTTCTTCCTTCCATTCACGCTCCAGTATTTCAGCAATGCGCCTTGTTCCGCCGCAGGGACTGAATAGAATCGTATAAAATGCCATGATAAAATCTCCTCTCCTTTCAGGTATACAGATGCATTCGGAAGCAAGCCTTCACAATCTTGGTAAAAGCATGCATACCTGAACCCTTTTGTATCTTTCTCCATTATAGAACGATGGGCGGTGTGATTCAATACGCCCTGCCGTTTTTCCTTCACTGCCGGAAAAAGTCACTGCATAAAAAACCTGCCTCCTCAAAAACTGTTTTTCCCTCCTTGTATGATTACACGCTTATCCTAGTACAGGAGCTGTAGGACAGGCTGTATATTTCAGGAATGTGATAAAGTCACTGAAGTTTTTGTTCGCCGGTAGTATGCTTTATGCGTAAGATAAAGCAAGGAGGTCATGATTATGACAATACATGTAACAAGCGGGAATTATGAAGAGGAAATACTGGACAGCACAGAGCCTGTCCTCATTGATTTCTATGCAGACTGGTGCGGTCCCTGTCAGATGCTGAAGCCGGTCATCGAACAGATCAGCGAAGAGGCGGAACATACAAAAATCGTGAAAATCAACATTGATGAAGAGCCTCAGCTGGCCGGCATGTTTCAGGTTATGAGCATTCCAACACTGGTATATATGCAGAATGGCTCCATACAGGGAAGTGTCAGCGGCTATCACAGCCTGGAACAAATCAAATCCTGGATTGGGGAATAGCATGCTGTTCTTCAAACAACGCCGAAAGTAGAAGCAAATTCCATGAAGGAAGGCATGGTGCTGAAGCATAGTGAAAAATGCAGGAGATCTAGCGTAACCTCTAACTCTTGATTGTTTGTACAACACAGTTTCTCTGCAAACATACTGCCATGGAGCAAGTATGATGAAAAAGCAGTACATGGATATGCATCACTTACCTTCAAAGCATAGCTGTCCGTACTTCTACATTCATGAAAAGATAGGGTATCATATTTCTTTCTTATAGTAAAAATACCTTCATCCTATCGCTACAAACGCTTATCAACTTCTTTACAGTGGCATGCAGTCTATCTGCATGCTTTTCAAGCATACCTAGGTTTTTATATTTTACACTTGACTTATAGTGAACTTTAAGTTGTATAGTAAAGGCGTATGAATCTTTATATCAATCATAAAGGAGGAGTTAGGATGAAGAAAGCACTAATTGCATATTTCAGCGCTAGTGGATCGAAATTACACTGGTATAGTCAATGTAATCAGGCATTCCAGACAAGCTCTATTACGGAGCTGCAGTTTTAATACGAGCCATTGAAACTGCACTTTCTCACAATCAGGTCATGCATTTGGCGGCTATGGCAGTTCTCTTATATAAACCTCTGCATCAGGCTCTATATGAACATATACAAAAAACCGTAGAAAACAGATTACATCACAGTAACGTAATCCACAGTCTGCGGTTTTTTATCCGCAGGGCTTATGGCAGACATACAGATGATATCCGTATGCTCATATCCCAGTAACTATTACAAATCATATACGTTCAATCATCGTTCAGATAGGCTTCTTCATGATACTGCTTTTCATGAAGATAGAGTCTTTCTATCATTGGCGATTCATTGATATAGCTCCATCTTTGAATGAACGTTGGCCTCACTACAAATAACCTTTCATTTGGAAGCTGGCTATAGGCTTCAAAGGACGATGGCAAGTGTTGTTGAAACAGTCTGCAAAAGTCCTCATGCTCGATAGGTCGTCCGATCCTCACAAATTCCTTCAAGCTGAATATTGGAGAAGCATAATGCAACATTTGGATTTCCCTTTATATCCTTATATTTACGCATCCCTTTATCCGTTTGAAAGTAAAGGCTTCCCTCCAGAATGACGAAACTCATTGTTCTAGCGGAAACCTTGTTGTTAAGAGAAGTCGCAAGTACCAGTTTGGCGTGGTCCCCGATTTGTTGAAATATCTCTGTGTATTTCTGCTGATATTTATTCTGCATAATTGCCTCCGTTTCCAACTGCGTACAGTCACTGATTTTGATACAGATCATACCGGATCAGATTATTTAATAAAATCAGCTTATCACGCCTTTCCCTATCGAATCACTCCGCCGTGAAAACAGCCCTCATATATTTTCTGCGTCTGATAAAATATGCTTTCATGACCTTGAAATAAACAGATGTCTCCTTCTACTTCTGAAATATAGGTATATTCTCCTTTTCTGTACATAGCAGGTCCCCTATAGGGTCTTTGCGTATCGACAAGCATAAGTGCCTCTTTCAAAAAATCACCATGAAAGGCTTCATGTAAAACTGTTCCGTAATAATTCATACTCCAGCAGGCCTGAGCATCCCTGTAAACCAGCTCCTGACCGGAAAAACAGGAAGCGCCAAAGAATGAATCTCGGTATGTATATGGATTTCTGGAAAACATATAGTCATGGGAGCCTTGTCTTGTCCCTTCTGTTTTATTTTTCTGCGCCGCATAGGTTGATTGCTTGGCAGTTACTAAAAATTCCGCGAGGGCTGTTGTGTGAACCTGATGTGAACTTTCACATATACAATCATCATCCTTAACCAAATGATCAATCGTTACTCCAAATAACCGAGACAAATCAATCAGATATTCCAAACTCGGCAGAATCGTTCCCTTCTCCCATTTTGTAATCGTTTGTCTGGAGACACCTAATCTATCAGCTAATTCTTCTTGTGTCATCATATTCTTTTTCCTATACTCTATCATTTTTAAATGAAACATGAACTCGCCTCCCTGATAGATCTATCATATCATGTCTTTTCCAGTTATCCTAGAAACTGTCGTTTACATTTTTGCTATACATGAGTACTCTGCGTCTCTCCAGAATGCAATAACAAGGAATCGGATATGTTTAAAAAAAGAGCCGGCACCATACTGATTTTTGCCGCTCTCCTTATACCTGCTTATGTTTGACCCAAACAACTACGGGATTCTTTAGCTAACACAGATTTCTCATGCTGATTCTTTTAACCGCATGAAATCGCCTGTTTTCATCATTTCCTACTATACCGCATTCGTACTATCATCCTGATAGGATGAGAATCGCATGCTTCCCTACCCAAAAAGTCAATCAATACGTATTCATGATTTGCTGCATGCGTGAACACTACACAAAGATACATCCCTTATGATATAAGAACGCATGTGTTACCTTCCATATCATAACGGTCTTATTCCCACGCAATTTCAATCGGCTTTCCTTCCTGAAAGACTGTCAGCTTTGAAATATCATGCCGCCGCAGAAATTCCTTTCCCTCATCAAAATGGTAGGCATAGGCTTGCGCTTTGTGCGCGTCCGAGCTCATGGTAAACATCCTTCCTCCCATCTGTATATACCAGTCCACCACGATTTCATATAAAGGCAGCTGTCCATACTGAAACATACTGCGGGTATTCAGCTCCAGGGCAATGCCACGCTTAATCATTTCCGGAAATATTTTCTCCATATACGGATGTGCAATGGTGAGAAATGTATCGGTATCAACATCCTGTATGCGACTGACATAATCAAAATGACTGAGAACATTGGCTGGAATACCACTGCGCAGCGCATCGAGCATCTGCTGGAAATAAGAACGCAGAATATAGATGATATCATGCTTTTTAGCTTCCTCATCCATATAATCAAAGATTCCGTTCTGATGTATACTGAGCAGGATAATATCAAATTGCTTGCATTGCAGCCAGGCCATAAGCCGTCCATGATGTTTTCTGAGCCAGCCGATTTCCACACCTTTCAGAAGTCGGATGTCTGTATTTTTCTGCAAATTCTCAAGATATAAAGAATAGCGGTCATAGTCCATCCAGCTATCCATGAAATGGTTGGCGGAATTTTCCAAATCCACGTGCTCGGTAGTCACAAAGCAACCATCCGCATGCTTCAGATAGTCAGACAGCTCTGTTTGTGAATCAAAGGAAAAACTGGAATGGACATGCTGATCGTAATAGTTCATAGGTGCCTCCTTATTCATGTATATTCCTTATCGTAAAAACAACATGAATTCTCTATCTGCATTCTAGCAGAATTATTGCAGAAAAACAATGAAGATAAAAAATACCAAGAAAACTTGTCATTCATATTGCCAAGTACACTTGGTATGATATACTTAAGTTACCAAGTGTACTTGGCAAGAAAGGCGGAATACCCTATGAATAAAGAAGAGATCCTCGCAAGGAGCAGAAATGAAAACAAAGGCATGGATATTATAGAGCTGCAAAGTCTTGAAAAAGCAAGCAGAATCGCAGCACAGGTCGGCATGCTGCTATGCTGCTTTGTCGCAGTCATGGAGGTCGCTGTAACCGGACAGGTCAGTATGGAAAGCTGGCTGATCTATTTCGGCATACTAAGCACACTGTTCCTTATGAAATACCGCCTCATGAAAAAACGGCATGAGCTATTTCTTTCCATTTTTTATACTGCACTGTTTCTCATGTTCCTCGTTCTGTTTCTGTGGAAGCTGTTATGCTGAAGGAAGAACTGATTCTACGCAACCGGCTGAAGCAGGCCCGTACCGCTATGCACCTATCTCAGACACAGCTGGCAGAGCTTGTCGGTGTTTCGCGCAACACCATCAGCTCCATTGAGACAGGCCAGTTCAATCCGACCGCCAAGCTTGCTCTCATCCTGTGTATTGCCCTCGAGCAGAAATTTGAAGACCTGTTTTATTTCGATGAAGCATGATATCGTTTATTTTTTTTTAAAAGCAAGGTGACAGAAGCTTTTCCACAGTATTTCGTGTCGAGGTTCTACTCGATGGTAGGCAAACTTAAAACAGGGAGACTTCCAAACTATTGTAGTTATCAATAGAAGAAAGTCTTCCTTTTGCATACACCCTAAAGTGAGAAAGAACTCGTGTTGAAACGCTTTTTTTATAGTGATTTCAATTATATAAAGCAACACGTATTTTGTAGGATAAAGCAGCATGTATTGACCTATTAGATAAACGATGGTATACTGTTATTGACCTATTAGGTAAAAACAGATAAGGAGGATATATATGTCCGCAATAACGCCACAGCTTCAGGAACAGCGAAAAGCAGCACTGTTGAACGCTGCATTGAGAGAATTCGCAGAGTACGGCTATGAGCAGGCTTCTACAAACAGAATCGCAAAGGAAGCCGGACTTTCCAAGCCGCTTATGTTTCACTATGTTGGTAATAAACAGCAGCTGTTTCTCTTCGTTTACGAATACTTCTTCGACCTGCTCAATAAGGAGTATTACAGACAGCTGGATTGTACAGAGCCGGATGTAATCAAACGGCTTCATGGTGCATATCGGTTACAGCTGCGCCTGCTGTATGCATATCCATGGGTATTCGATTTTTTCAAAATGTATGCGAGCATGGATATCCGGATATTTGATGAAGACCTGCAACAAAGGCTGAAAAAGTGCAGGACGAAGGACTGTACCGATTTGTTTGAACAATATGATCACAGTCTGTTTATATCGCAGCTGGAGGAAGCCGCATGTATGCAGATTCTCTATTGCTCCTGTAAAGGGTTTGGTGATCTGATGCTGGAAAAAATCAGAACAATGCAAAAGGAAGAGCTCAGCTTTTCTTCCGTCGAAGAGGATTTACATGTATTTTTCGAGGGTCTGCGCAGACTTATGTATAAGGACGGTGCAGCCGAAGCTCCCCATGCCTGCAATGAATAAGCCGATTCTTATGCGTTTTCCGTTAATTGGCGAATGGAATACGCCCAATACACCGGGAAGCCGCATCCCCAGTCATGGCACAAATGCGCTGGGTACCAGATACGCCTATGACTTTCTGCAGCTGAACTGGAAAAAAAGAGGACATCCCTGCTATCGCTCCCATGTCCTTTCGTATCTGTTATTCGGTGTCGCATTATCTTCGTGCTATTGCTATGGATTGCCTGTGTATGCCCCATGTGATGGAAGGGTTGTATATGTGATGGATGGCTGCAGAGAAAGAAAACGCGCCTGGTTTTTCTCTGATGCCCTGATGGCTTTTAAAAACAGTCGTCGCAGGCAGAACCAAGAAATATGTGAAATCAGCGGAAATGCCGTAATAATCCAGTATACAGATACGATTTATGCCGCCTTCTGTCACCTGCAGCCGAATTCGATTGCGGTGGCTGTTGGACAGTATGTCAAAGCAGGAGATTTTATCGGCAGCATCGGACACAGTGGCAATTCCATGTTCCCCCATCTTCATTTCCAGCTCATGGACAGTGCTGATTTTCTGCATGCGAACGGGCTTCCCTGTGCCTTTGCCCAATATGAGGTGTTGGAAAACGGACAATGGCACACTGTATACGGAGGTATCCCCACAGCACAGCAGCGGATACGCTATGCCCCGGTAGATGAATACGTATAAAAGCCGCTTTGGAATCTGCTTCCTCAGCGGCTTCTTTCCTGTATGGTAACATGAATGCTGTCTCCCGGCTGCTTCCCTATTTTAGCGCGGATATCCTTGCGCACACCTAAAATATGGCGGACAGTCTTCATGCGGACAAGGGAGCCATCATACGCCACATTGTCAAATGTCGCATGTACGTAGACCCTCCCCTTTTGAAATTCTTCTTTTACATCCCACGGAAACTCGATATAGGCACCATCGATACCATCAACCTTTTGCAGCACGGCATCAAATTCATAGATTTTTGGATTCATTTGCACACAGCCTTTCCTCTTTTATATCCTGTCCAGCTTTACAGCGCCCATGCACAGGATATTCCTTGTTCTATCCGAAACAGAGAAAAAGGAAGTTCCTCGGTAAGGCTTTTTACGCATAAGACGATTGTGGCTCCATCTTATTCCAGATGCATGAAATAGCCTCCTGCATCTCTTTCCGTAATGAAAGCTTTTTACCTGGTGAAATTCCTTGTTAAACATTATAGATGGGATCGATCTGCTTCAATTCCTTGAACGTGTCGATTTCCACGATATCCTCCTTACGGACCGGCTTTACTATGACCTTGTGATTGGACAGCTTTTCACGCAATGCCACCTCATCCCAATACTTTTCCTTACCGCCCGGCATTTTAAACACCTCTTCGATATCCTTCGCCATTTTCTCTCCATCTTCCTTATTCCAGAAGGAGATTCCCACCATCTGATGACAGTCCTTGCCACCTACGGCAAGTCTGCTGATATAGCCCTTTCGGGTATAGAAGCACCAGTCATCGGTAACGTCCATTTTAATACCGCAGTAATTCGTCGTATATTCATATTTACGAATAATTTCCGGATTGTACAGCAACAGATCGCTTTCCAGCACATAGGCATTGCACATCATATCCTTAATCAGATAGGCACTGGAAATATTATTGGTTTCGTTAAACAGAGGATTCTCAATGAATTTGATTTTCGGATATTTGTGCAGGAGTACGTCAAACTGCTCTCCCAGATAGCCGCGCACAATTGTGATATCCTCGATCCCTGCAGCCACGACAGCATCTAGCAGGGTTTCTATGATGCGCTTTCCATGTACCAGAACAAGTGGCTTGGGTGTATTTAAGGTGATCGGAACCATGCGGGATCCAAAGCCGGCCGCAAGAAAGATCGCCTTCTTCACGCGATAGGGCTCCAGTACCTCGTAGCCCTTGAGGGTAACATCGTACATAGAGCTGCCTCTGGTTTTGATCACCTCGCTGTCCTGCAGCTCCGTCAGGGTTTTATTGATGACACCGAGAGAAAGATCCAGCTTTTTTGCCAGTCTTCTCTGGGTGCATTTGTCGTTTTGATGGCGTTCGATATACACAAGGGTTTCAAACTGATTTAATGTAAGGTTCATATACTTATCTCCTCTTTACAGCGCTTTTATCATTATAGCAGAGTACAGCGGTTTTGCAAATACTCGAAATACACAGGAGAAAGCCTCCCGCTAAGCCTCATGATCCTTGATCAGCTTTCTTTTCACCACATATACAAGCAGCTTCACAATCAGATTGACAAGTAAAATCACAACAGAGATAAAGGCGGTTGCCTCGATCAGTGACTGCGAATCAAATTGCGGTATCAGCAGCGAAAGCGGCATGTTGCGAAAATTGGCCAGAAAGGATACTGCGGATATCGTCACCATGGAATTGACGAACAGATAGCTGAACATCTCTACAATGGTTCCCTTTGTGCAGGGAATGTAGACATCCTTCAGCATACGGAAACGGGAAATGCCCATCGCTGTGGAGATATCCTCCAGATTGCTGTGAAACTGCTGGAGCGAATTGTATGCCATCAGATAAGGATTGGCAAAGAAATGCGTGATGTTGACGAGCACCAGAATTGCAATGCCGCCATACAGAAAGCTTCCCTTGTAAAAGAGCACATAGCTCAGACCGAGAACGACGCCGGGTATGGCTAGGGATATCATGGACACCAGATGCAAAACACGACTGGATAGCTGTGATGCATTACGGGCTGTCATAAAGGCTGTTAAATAGGTCAGACAGACGCCGATCATAGAGGTCAGCATTGCAATCGCCAATGAATTTTTCAAATACATGCGTACTCCCAGATCCATCGCCTGCGTAATATTGTCCAGTGTCAGGGAAAGATCGGTTGGATAATGACGGACAAAGGAAAGCACGGCAAAGGTGATCAGCGGCAAAGAGAGAAAAACAACCGTGGCAATGCATACGATATAGGCGATGCGGTCACGCTTCGCATTCGGCGCAATCTGATAGGAGCGCGTAACCGTGGAGCTGCTGCTCTTGTTTTCATTTCTCAAATCAAGCACAAAGGCGATAACTGCAGGAATCAGCAGCAGGATTCCGATGATGGCTCCCTTCGAAAAATCAAGCAGTCCGATGACCTCACGATACATATATACCGGAAGAGTGATGGATTTCCCACCGACGACAAGCGGTACACCGTAGTCGGTGAATATCATCGTGAAGACAGAAAATATAACGCTGATCAGCGGGCCCTTGATATTGGGCAGCGTAATGGTGAAGAACTGCTGGCGCTTGGATAAGCCAAGCACGCTGGCAGCCTCATAGGTCGTGTAGTCCTCATATTGAAAGGTATCGTTCAGCATTAGAAAGGCAACCGGAAAGGAATACAGAATGGAGCCTAAAATAATACCGACATAGCCGTATAGGAAAAACCTCATGTGCAGCAGATTGGATATGATGCCGTTATCTCCGAACAGCAGAACCAGCCCCATCCCATGTGATATGGAAGGAATGAGCATCGGCAGGGTGAACAGCATTGTGAAAACGGAGCGATGCCGGATATGGGAACGGTTCATAAACCAGGCGAGGACAAAGGCCAGCGATACGGATAACAGGGTTGCCAGAATGGTGGTGCATAAGGAATTGATCACCATTGGCTGAAACTGCGGGGATGTGAGTACCTTTTGAATATCTTTCATATCGATATGTATCAGCAGGGTGATCAGCGGACAGATGACAAAGAAAAACAGAAACAGGGCCACAAGGACACGGGAGACCTGATAGCGTTTATTGCTCATAGACCTGTTTCCCTGTACATTTACACAGACTTTCCAGCTTACCGTCCAGATGTGCATTGACAAAGCTCTGAATATACCGGTTGGCCGGATGGTGGTAGATAGTTTGCGGTGTGTCGATCTGCTCGATATTTCCCTCACTCATGACCATGATGCGATCGGACAGATAGAATGCCTCCTCCTGCTCATGGGTAATAAAGATCATGGTGGAATGAAAGCGTCTCTGAATGTCCTTCAGCTCCTTTTTCATGACCTCGCGCATGCTCACATCCAATGCGCTGATCGGTTCATCCAGCAATATGATTTTCGGATTCAGCGCCAGTGTTCTTGCGATTGCCACACGCTGCTGCTGTCCACCGGATAACTGGGAGGGACGTTTTTCAGTCTGATCGCTCATTCCAATCGCATCCAGTGTCTGCAAGGCGATTTTTCGACTTTCCGCTTTTTTTCCAGGGCGCAGCTTCAATGCATATTCCACATTTTCCAATACGGTCATGTTGGGAAACAGTGCATAGTTTTGGAATATGATTCCCATATTTCGCTCACTCGGCTTGAGGTGGGAAATATCCTCCCCGTCCATCAGGATTTGCCCTTTGGTTTGCTGTTCCAGTCCGATCAGGATTCGCAGAAGGGTTGTCTTGCCGCAGCCGCTGGGTCCCAGCACACTCAGAAATTCCCCTTCATGCACAGTGAAGGATATCGTTTTCAATACATCCTTGCCATCAAAATTTTTATACAGATCGCGAACGATCAGCTTCTCTTTTTCTAATACTTCCATAAGTCCAGCAGCCTTTCTTTTTCATGTATGTCCTCAATACCGCTCATATCGGCATATGGGATGTGTGTCGGATAATTTTGTATCGTATTCTTCTGATTTTGCAGGATAACCTCCGGTGAGAAATGCTCCTTATCATATAGCAGAAAATCGTTGATGATGAAATCAAACACCCTTTGTACATCGGGATCATCCGCATGACGCTTCATCAGACCGGTGCCCGTCAGAGAATAGGGGGAGCCTTCCTTTGGATAGATAATTTTAAAGGGAGAGCCGGTGTTAATCTGATTGACCGCCTGAAAGGTCAGTCCCAGCCCAATGCCGATCTCACCCTGAATGAGCAGCTTGATTGGTCCGCTGCCGGATTCCGTAAACTGCTTGACATTGAATTCCAGCTTGTCAATATAAGCCAGTGCTTTTTCTTCTCCCATGGTGTTCACCAGATTTTTGAAGAAGAAATAGCCGGTGCCACTGGATTTCGGATCAGGCATGGCAATCAGATTATAGTATTTGCGATCCAGCAGATCCTCATAGGTTTTCGGTTCACTGAGCTTATGCTTTTTCAAGACATCCGTATTGATGATTAAGGCTCCTGCCTGCCGTTCCCAGGTCACATACGCGTTGCCATGATCCTCGGGTGCCAGACCATTCAAATACTGCAGACGGCTCTTTCCCTTGATATCCGCCAGCTGATCCTTAATTTTCTCCATGTAGGAGGTTTCCAGACCAACGACGATATCCGCATCGCTTTGTTCCTGCTCCACAGATATCTTTGCCGCAGCCTTGGCGGTGGATACATACATGACCATCACATGCAAATCCGGAAATTTTTCATTCAGCTGCTTCTGCAGCTCCTCTCCACGGAATTGTTCCATGGAGGAGTAGACGATAATCGTATGCTGTTCGTTGGATATGCTTACGAGTAAAGCCATGGTGATTACAATCATGGCAAGAATCAGCTTTTTCATACACCTCAACCCTATCTTTGTTCATGTAGTACCCATTTTATCACATTAAGAAAACATTTCAATCTTATTTTCGCATTTCACTATTACAATTTTGCAACAATTCCAATGCTATTTGAACATATTGCAAGTTTTGTATAACCCTTTTTCCCCTGACGTATACTAGAAAAAGGAAAGGAGGAGTTTCATGAAGCATAAACTGCCGATTCTGCTGGTTATCTGCATGCTGCTGCAGCTGGGCGGCGTACACGCTGCGGAAAAGGAAGAACGGCTTCTCTTGATGAGTGATGATCTGGCGTGGCTGATCGATGTACGCATCAAAGAGGATGACAGTCTGCAAATCGGCTTTCTGCCTGCGGATCTGCTCGTACCGATCGCCTGTGCACAAGGCTATGCTGCACCGCTGTCCAATGTAAAAATGGAGACAAACCGGGAGTGTATCACAGAGAGTGTCGGTAATTTTCTGCATGTCGATTATGATCACAGCATCTATCTGCATATGAAAACCTTCAGCAGGGATGTCGGGCTGACACTGCCGGATACCGGATTGAAAACAAGTGGCGAGCTGGTGGATTTCATGCATAAGGCAAGCGATAAGCTGGAAATGTCGATGCTGTTTCATTATAAGAATTATATTACCAGTGATCTGTCCGCGATGGATTATATCCGATACTATCGCAGGCTCCATGGAAAAAAGCTGAGCATCACCTACGCATATATGAATTATATGGATATGGAGGATGCCTCGATTCCTATGGATAATCAGCTTCATGTGCGAAAGAAATAAGCATGCCGTTGAAAGAAGCCTTTCCAGCATGTACACGATATTCAAATCAGGCTGCCGGTATACGGCACAAAAAAGACTTATCAAGACCAGACCTCATGCCTGGCTGTGATAAGTCTAATTTTATTTTTATGTGCTTACCTCCGCATTGGCTGCGCAGGTTACAGACACTGTGGATGCCGGTGCACATAGTCCAGTATATTTTCATAATCCTGCAGAACATCGATTTCCGACCAGTAGTGCCCTGCGATATCCTGTACCGGAATCTGCTTCTGCGGTATCATGGAATACAGTGTATTCTCCCACCAAAGCTGATAATCACCTTCCTGGACGAGCAGCTCCAGCTGTTTGCGAAAGCAGGCGATCTCCTGCTTCTGTATCCGGGCAATACCGACATACTCACTGGTACGCTCAGCCTCCGGCATATCCTTTCCATAATCTGTCAGGATTCCGTTTTCACAATGGAAAAAGTAATCTCCGCTCAATCTGCGGGAGCTGTCTGCCAGTAAAACGATTCCACGCTGATCCGCAAGCAGAAGGTCAAGAATATCCTGCTGCCAGAAAACATCCGCATTCGCAAGCAGAAGATCCTGTGCTTCATCCAGCTGTTCTCTGGAAAACCAGAGGGATGCGATGCTGTTGGTAACCCTATAAAACGGATTTTCATAAAACGTGATTGGATAATCACGGAGTGCTTCCCTGATCAGATATCCTTTAAAGCCCAGACAGATGCATACCTCCATATGATTGTTCAGCAGCAGCTCGACCGTATGACGAATCAGAGGCCCGTTGCCGATATCCAGCAAACACTTCGGTTCATTTGTTTTCGTGGCGATGCGGGTACCCATACCGGCTGCCATTAGAATTGCTTTCATTTTCCATACTCCCTCAGCCCGTCGCACAGGGCATCATAATCACACAGCTTCAGATTTCCCAGATGCCCCACACGCAGCATACGCTCCCTCATTGCTCCTCCGCTCGGGGTCAGTGTGATGGCATAGTTCTTTTTCAGAAACTGATAAACCTTCTGCGCATCACCGTCAAACAGCAGTGGAGTCAGGGCGTTGCTGAGAGGAAAGTGTGGAAGCTGTATTCCCAGCTTTTGAACTCTGCTTCGAAAGTAGGCAGCACGCGTTGCGATCCGCTGCTGTTCAAGGACAAAGCCATCCCCCTGTAAGTGCTGCAATCGCTCATGAAGCTCCATAAGGATACCCACTGCCGGTGTGTTGGGAGTCTGTCCCCTCTCCATATTGCGTGCATGCTCCTTTAAGCTCAAATACAGGCAGATATCATCTTTGGGCTCGACCATATCGCGATAGAAGGATTCCTGCAAAACCACCATGGACAATCCACAGGACAATGCCAGTGCTTTCTGAGAGGAAAGAATCAGGACATCGATTCCCATTTGGTCCATATCCAGTGGATCAGCCATAAAGCTGCTGATGGCATCCACAATCAGATACATATTCTTTGCTTTCGTAAATGCAGAAAGCAGCTGAATATCATAAAGCTGTCCGGTGCTTGTTTCATGCAGATTGACAAGCAGGGCACAATATTCATTTTGAAAAAAAGCGTCCAGGTGTTCCTTTCGCAATGCCTCCAGCTCCTGCAGACACAGCTCATCATAGGGTATCCCGTAAATTCTGCACAGCTGCACAAAGCGCTCGCCAAAGCTCCCTCCGCGAAGTATCAGTACCTTGTCCTGTCTGCGAAAGCTGCAGGCAACAACCGCCTCCATTGCTGCACTTCCGCTGCCGCACAGAAACAATGCTCTTCCTTTACGACAGCCGCATAAGGTCAGCAGCTGCTGTTCGTTTTCCTTCATGATGGATGAGAATTCATCATTGCGAAAGTATGGCAGCTGTGTACCGCTGACCTGTAATGTTTCAGGATACATCTCAACAGGTCCCACTGTGAACAATTTCATAGTATCATCTCCAGTTATTTGTTCATATTTTAGATTATATTATGCAAATAAGAAAAATACAACTGAATTTTTAATCATATTTTGTTCATATTCTAAAATGTATTTCTCATTTTGAAACGAACAAAAAGATTTGGACAGATTCTTTTTCATTCCCATCCTTTGGAATTTTGATTCTATGGTACATGTACAGAAAGAAAAGCGCGGTGTCTATTTAATCATATGTATAGGACTGTAATCAGCTACTTTTATCAGCTGTGCTCCGTCAGCTTGATTGGCCTGTGTTCTATGAGTATGTTAAAAAGCCATATTGTGGAAAGGTTCTTACTCGATTGTGGTTAATTTTAACTAAAGGAGAATGCAATCCTATCGTAATTTATCAATTGGATTTGAATTCTCCCTTTTGCAACGAACCTAAAGTAAAAGCCTGTGAAAATCCCTGCTTGCTGTTTTCTACAATATTTTATAGTGCTTGCGCCAATCTCGATATTCTTGTTTTAATCTCCTGTTTCTTCATAAACATGGGAGGTTACGATTCATGTAGGTATAACAAATCAATCAGTGATATGATAGCGTGTGCTCCTTTCTGTATGAGTTTACTGCCCTACGTAATTTCGTTTTTGCCCTTATCTATGCTATTATCTGCAATTAGATCCGTGAATAGTGACAAATCTTCCAAAAAAAGCTATAAAAAGGAAAAATGCCTATTGCAATTTCTAAAAATTATTGTATAATATTAAAGCAACATGTTTCAAAAAGAATATGTCAGATGGTTCCGTAGCCAAGTGGTAAGGCAATAGACTGCAACTCTGTGATCATCGGTTCAAATCCGATCGGAACCTCCATTATTGTTGGGATCGTGGCGAAATAGGCAGACGCAACGGACTTAAAATCCGTTGGGAGTTAATCCCGTGTGGGTTCAAGTCCCACCGTTCCCACCATTCAGAAAAACAGTCCTTGAAAAAGGACTTTTTTTATATAAATACTATGGAAGTGCGATGTGAACTATTTTCAGGGAACGGTGGACGATTCAGCAAGAAACCTGTCTTATACAGTCTTCACCGCATACAATCTCCTTCGCCTTATTGTGCTGACTGAAAATGTGAATGAAGGAAAAAGCGACACAGCGTTTTATGGAGGTATCTTACATGCAGGTCCTCCCTCATGAAAACAATAAGCACCTGCTTCCAGAGCAGACCACCTTCAAAGTGGTAATGGATACACCTGAAAAAAACATAGGAGAATGATAGTATGAGCAATCTGTTTGATTATCTTACATGGAGAAATGATTTAACGTTTTCAAAAGTTCCCTGCTGTGCAGTGGATACCCTCATATGCAGCTGTCTATCCTATCTGCGACTGCAGCCGGTGTTTGACAAACAGGACATGCTCTATGTCAAGCGTGCTTCTGAAATTATAAGGGCGATAAATCCGGAGGAAATTCACTTCCGCGTAAAGGAAGACCTGCAGCTGCTGCATAAAATGGCAGAAGGCAATCGATATGGGAATGTAATACTATGTGGATATGTCGACCATCTGGATCCCTCTATGGAAAAACAGTTTTCTGCCCTCACCTGTCTGTTGGAAGATGATGTCATGCTGATAACCTATCGCGGAACAGATAATACACTTGTTGGATGGAAAGAGGATTTCAATATGACCTTTCTGGACACCATTCCCTCCCAAAAGGAAGCGGTACAGTATTTGGAGGCGATGGCAATTGCATATCCCGACCGGCGTATAATCCTATGCGGGCATTCCAAGGGTGGAAACCTTGCGGTCTATGCAGCTGCATTTTGTTCTTTCGCTATACAGAATCGGATACAGCGGGTATACAATCACGACGGCCCGGGTTTTGCCGCAGAAACGCTGCAAGCAGCAGGCTATCGCTCTATTGCACAGCGTATAGAAACCTTTGTTCCACAATCCAGCGTTGTCGGTATGCTGATGGAGCATGAGGAGCATTATACTGTGATTTCCAGTACACAGATTTCCCTATGGCAGCATGACCCCTATTCCTGGGAGGTGCTTGGTCCTGATTTCGTACGAATGGATGCGTTAGATCGCCAGAGCATCGTTCTGGACAGCACCATCAAGCACTGGATCAGTGAGCTGGACCGCTCCCAGAGAGAAGCCTTCACGGATGCTGTGTTTCAGATACTCAGCAACACCAATGCCGCCTCCTTTAAGGAAATGAATGAAAACCGGATGCATAGCACTGCTCTGATTTTGAAAGCATTAAACCGCACGGACAAGCAGACTAAAAAGATGCTTTCCGATATCATCCTGAAGCTGTTGTCCAGTGCGAAAAGTGCCATCGAGACAAATCTTGAAAACGGAAAGCCTACAGACTGATTACGTGTTCTTCAATCCCATGCACAAGCGAGTAAAAAGAGAATATCAAATTCCAGTGAACAATACTGAAATCGCATTCTCTTTTTTTGTATCCTGCATGCATCACTTTGGCCGTATCGTAACGAACAAAATTTCATTATGGGATGCGACCCGCATCGGAAAGCCCCATGTGCCTGCTCCTGACGATACCAGCATGCGATAGCCGACATCATAGCTGCCATATGCTCTTGGGTACGGGATTCTGGTCAGCACAGTATTCGGGAAAATCTGACCGTTATGCGTGTGTCCGGATAGCTGCAGCAACTGTGCATCCAAGGACTCTTCTACAGATTCCGGGCGATGCTCCAGTAAAATCACAGGCTCATTCCCCTGATATTCCTTCGTAAGGGAAGACCAGGAGCGTCTTTCTTCTCCCCGATCCCTTCGTCCGATTATTCTGACACCGTTCACCACTGCAGATTCATCCTGCAAAATATGCACACCTGCAGAGCGCAGCATTGCCTCATATTCCCTGCGCCGCTTCTGTAACAGCTCATGATTCCCGCCTGCATAGTAAACATCTTTATGCAAATCGGAAAGCATTGTACAAAGAGCTTCCATATCCTTTTGTGAAGTTGATTCATCAAATAAATCTCCGCCAAGCAGCACTATATCACATTTCCCAGCCAGACGCTTTATAGTATTATAAGGTGAAGAAAGCGTTGTACCTGCATGCAGGTCAGTGATATACAGAAGTTTTTGTTCCTGTTTCACTCCCTTTAATTCAACAATTTCCTGATGCACCTTTACACGGGCTGCACACCCGATTCCATATACGGAAAACAAAAGCATGACAACAGAAGCAAGCACATAGAGCCTTGAATGAAACTCCTTGGAATACCTTCTGCAGTACAGCTTGTGCAGCAAAGCAAGTAGACAAAAGCCTGTCATCTGCGCTACATATACACTGTTCAGTACCAAAACAAGTGCCCCCCGCATCGGCATCGCATCCTTGTACATCGCAAAAAACGGTGTAAAGCGATAAATCAGAAAAACGCTGCCTAGCAGAGATAATATCAATAAAGCATAACGGATCTGCTTTTTCTTATACATCTTCTTTATCATATGCCAGAAAAACAGCTGCATAAGGATAAGAAGCAACAGACACAAAAGTAAAAACAACTGCATTCTCATGAATTTCACCTTCCCTATTATCCTAGCACAGAACGAGGCTGCTCTCTACCCCGTATCAAAATTTTTGCAAAACCTTTTTTATTTTTTATAAAAGATTACCTATCCAATTTATACAATTATAAAAATTTGTAATGACTTTGCTTTTCATTTGTTACATTCTTTACAAAGGTTGAATGTTCAACTTTTGTATGCTATCATTCTTATAGTTGAGTGGTCAACCATTGGAGGGAAGACATGGATAATAGCAACTATTTGTATTTAAACACCTCGATTCTGTACCGCTGCGGTCAGAAATATTATGATAAGAAATTGAGCGGACACGATATCAATGCAGCACAGATTCTCTTTCTGATTCTTATTTATGAGCAGGAGGGGCTGAACATGCAGCAGCTTGCGCAAAAGGGCTGTTTTGATAAAGGGACCATCACGAAAAGCATTTCCCGTCTGGAGGAGCTTGGTTATGTGACTACACAGAGCAGTCCCCAGGATAAACGTATCCGATTGCTATATACGACTGATAAAACAAAGGACATCATCCGTGATATCTATATGATTCGTCAGCAGTGGTGGGAGCTTTTATCCAAGGATATCGGTGCACAGGAGCTGCAGCAGTTTGAAGCAACGCTCAGCCGTCTGAGTGAAAACGCACGCAGATACGAGCAGCAGGAAGAAGCAGGCATCAAGCTGTTCGGTATTCAAAAGCTGACTCTGCTGGATTACCCGCAGAAAATGGCGAGCACGATTTTCACAGGCGGCTGCAATTTCCGATGCCCCTTCTGCCAGAACAGTGACCTTGTCTTTCTGCCGGAAAACATGCCGGAGCTGCAGGAAGAGGATGTGCTTAGCTTTCTGGAAAAGCGAAAAGGAATTTTGGATGGTGTCTGCATCAGCGGCGGGGAGCCTCTGCTAAATCCGGAGCTGGCAGGATTTCTGAAAAAAATCAAGGACATGGGCTATGCAGTCAAGCTGGATACAAACGGCAGCAGTCCGGATCAGCTGAAGTACCTTGTTGAAGAGGGACTTGTTAATTATGTGGCAATGGATATCAAAAATGCTCCGCAAAAATACAGTGAAACTGCCGGCATCCGCAATCTTGATCTCAGCGGCATACAGGAGAGCATCACCTATCTGAAGGAAGGACATGTTGCTTATGAGTTTCGTACAACCATTGTAAAGGAGCTTCATACAGCTCAGGATATTCAGGATATGGCTGACTGGCTCCAAGGTGCAGCCGCCTGGTATCTGCAAAATTTTGAAGACAGCGACCGTGTTATTCAGAAGGGATTGCATGCGTGGGATGAAGAAACCCTGCAGCAGTTTCAGAAATTGGCGAAAGCGAAGGTTCCAAATACAGAGCTTCGTGGTATATAGAAGGAAAGGAAGAACGATATGTATCAGGTTATTAAAAGAGATGGAAAGATTTCAGAGTTTGACATTGCCAAGATCAGCAATGCCATTCAAAAGGCATTTGATGCGGTGGAACGCCAGTATCATCCAAGCATTATCGATATGCTCGCTTTGCGTGTCACATCCGATTTTGAGCCAAAAATCAGACATGACCGCATTCAGGTGGAGGATATTCAGGACAGCGTGGAGTCCATCCTGATTCAATCCGGTTACGGTGATGTAGCAAAATGCTATATCCTCTATCGAAAGCAGCGGGAAAAAATCCGGAATATGAAATCCACAATTCTGGATTACAAGGAGCTTGTCGACAGCTATGTGAAAGCCACCGACTGGCGCGTAAAAGAAAATTCAACGGTCACCTATTCCGTAGGCGGACTGATTTTGAATAACTCCGGAGCAATCACTGCCAATTACTGGCTGAGTGAAATCTATGATGAGGAAATCGGAAATGCTCATAAGTCCGGTGATATGCATATTCATGATTTGAGCATGCTGACAGGTTATTGTGCCGGCTGGAGTCTGAAGCAGCTGATTCAGGAAGGCCTGGGCGGTGTCGGAGGAAAAATCACCTCCAAACCGGCAAGTCATCTTGCGACACTCTGCAATCAGATGGTAAACTTTCTCGGCATTATGCAGAATGAGTGGGCCGGTGCACAGGCCTTCTCTTCCTTCGATACGTATCTGGCACCTTTTGTAAAAGCGGATAATCTGAACTATGATCAGGTTAAAAAATGTGTGGAGTCCTTCATATATGGTGTCAATACACCAAGTCGCTGGGGTACACAGGCTCCCTTCTCCAATATCACCTTGGATTGGACGGTTCCTGCCGATCTTGCGGAGCTGAATTGCATAATTGGAGGCAAGGAAGTAGATTTTAAATATAAGGATTGTAAAAAGGAAATGGATATGGTGAACAAGGCATTTATTGAAATCATGATTGAGGGAGATGCCAATGGACGTGGTTTCCAGTATCCGATTCCCACCTATTCCATTACCCGTGACTTTGACTGGTCGGAAACAGAAAACAACAAGCTGCTGTTTGAAATGACCGCAAAGTATGGGACACCTTATTTCTCAAACTATGTAAATTCTGATATGGAGCCAAGCGATGTACGAAGCATGTGCTGCCGTCTTCGTCTGGATCTTCGAGAACTGCGTAAAAAAAGCGGTGGATACTTTGGAAGCGGCGAAAGCACCGGCTCTGTTGGTGTAGTCACGATCAACATGCCGCGAATTGCTTACCTTTCAACAGATAAAGAGGATTTCTATAAGCGACTCGATCATCTAATGGATATTGCTGCACGCTCCTTAAAGGTAAAGCGCACGGTCATTTCCAAGCTGCTAGAGGAAGGCTTATATCCATATACCAAACGGTATCTTGGAACCTTTGCGAACCACTTCTCCACATTGGGGCTGATCGGTATGAATGAAGTCGCGTTAAATGCCAAATGGCTTGGCATGGATCTGACACAAAAGGAAGCTCAGAAATTCACAAAAGAGGTTCTGAATCATATGCGTGAGCGTCTGGTAATTTATCAGGAGGAATATGGGGATCTGTATAATCTGGAGGCTACGCCTGCGGAATCAACAACATATCGTCTGGCAAAGCATGACAAGGAACGCTATCCGGATATCATCACTGCTACAGAAGAAGGAAATACACCATATTATACGAACAGCTCTCACTTACCTGTTGGCTATACAGAGGATATTTTTGAGGCACTGGATGTACAGGATGAGCTACAGACCTTGTATACTTCCGGAACTGTGTTCCATGCGTTCTTGGGAGAAAAGCTTCCGGATTGGAAAGCAGCAGCAGCGCTGGTAAGAAAAATTGCCGAGAACTACCGCCTGCCTTATTACACCCTTTCTCCCACCTATTCCATCTGTCGAAATCACGGATATATTAACGGGGAGCATTATACATGTCCGCAATGTGGTGGTGCTACTGAGGTATGGAGCCGAATTACGGGATACTATCGACCTGTACAGAATTGGAATGAAGGAAAGAGTCAGGAATTCAAAGAACGTAAGGTTTATGATATCGGACATTCTGTGTTAAAAGGAAAGGATGCCCTTCCACATGTTGAGAAGGAAGCTGATACCGTCAAGGCTGTAAATGAAGAAGGTGTTTTTCTGTTCACAACGAAGACCTGCCCAAATTGTAAAATAGCTGACACCTGGCTGAAAAGCGCTGGAATATCCTATGAAAAAGTGGATGCCGAGGAACAGGCTGAATTAACAAAAAAATTCTCAATTATGCAGGCACCAACGCTGGTCGTATGCAGAGATGGAAGCTGTGAAACATACAGTAATGCATCCAACATTCGTAAGTACATTGATATGATGCAGAAAGCATAAGCAAATAAGAGGATATATTTCATACTGGAATGTATCCTTTTTATGTATTTGGAATTTTTTCTGTTATAATAATAGTAGATGGTTATCCCGCTAAATAATCCAGCGCGAACCATAAGCTCACATGAATTCCCTGGGAGGTTCGCGCATCATTTTGTTCAAATTCACACAAATGTAACAATTTCAACACAATTTTCATTAACCAAAGTTTTATATTTGTGTAAATTTGTTTCATTTAGGGGATTTAATGGGATTTTTCACGGTCTAGCCTCTCCTGAGGCTAGTGGATCTAAATGGTGTAGACGGCACCTTCTTGTCAAATACAAAGGGTCTAGCCTCTCCTGAGGCTAGTGGATCTAAATTTCAGCGTCGTTCCAGCTTTCGACCCTTTGATACCGTCTAGCCTCTCCTGAGGCTAGTGGATCTAAATATTAGCTGTACTGCGCCGTATTTATACATATGTAAGTCTAGCCTCTCCTGAGGCTAGTGGATCTAAATATAGAAGGCACTCTTTCCTATTCCGAGTGCCTTGTCTAGCCTCTCCTGAGGCTAGTGGATCTAAATAATTTAGTTTCGCTTATCCCTGTTAAAGTAGATAGGTCTAGCCTCTCCTGAGGCTAGTGGATCTAAATGTTTGCCCTTTGTCCAGAGCCTGTTGAGATCATCTGTCTAGCCTCTCCTGAGGCTAGTGGATCTAAATATTTGAAAGGAAAGTGGCAAGAGGTGAGTTTCTTGGCGTCTAGCCTCTCCTGAGGCTAGTGGATCTAAATACTGATTACTTTTTTTATAGACGGAATGCGGTCACGGTCTAGCCTCTCCTGAGGCTAGTGGATCTAAATATTAAATGCCCATCCAGATTCCAAATCTGAATCCGTCTAGCCTCTCCTGAGGCTAGTGGATCTAAATCCTATCGTGGCGTGTGGCACAATGGGTTGGTTTGTCGTCTAGCCTCTCCTGAGGCTAGTGGATCTAAATAATAAAGGAAATAAAATGCCTTGGATATATTATTGTCTAGCCACTCCTGAGGCTAGTGGATCTAAATAATATCTCTTGTGCATATTGTTTTAACATGGTCTGGTCTAGCCTCTCCTGAGGCTAGTGGATCTAAATTTCCAACGTCCCCAGTTATACACCGTCTGCTTACGTCTAGCCTCTCCTGAGGCTAGTGGATCTAAATGTAGCGGCATACATATATGCCGTTTAGGACTATCTAGTCTAGCCTCTCCTGAGGCTAGTGGATCTAAATTGTGTCGTACACTAGATCGTATAGCATGAGCATCGTCTAGCCTCTCCTGAGGCTAGTGGATCTAAATATTGAAGAATGTTGTCAGATCCGCCAATTCATCTGGTCTAGCCTCTCCTGAGGCTAGTGGATCTAAATCTTAATTCGGAAGGGATTGAACAGATATAAACGGTCTAGCCTCTCCTGAGGCTAGTGGATCTAAATGGCAAGTCAATGGCATCTACAAAGCAGGCTACATCCGGTCTAGCCTCTCCTGAGGCTAGTGGATCTAAATACCATTGATCACATTATTATCACCGACCACATTATCGGTCTAGCCTCTCCTGAGGCTAGTGGATCTAAATTTCCAGTGTTTTATCCAGGAATCCATCTGCTACAGTCTAGCCTCTCCTGAGGCTAGTGGATCTAAATGCATTTTCCACTGGATGCATTCGACCGTCACTCGTGTCTAGCCTCTCCTGAGGCTAGTGGATCTAAATCTTACTTCGGAAATCATATCCTTTAGCAGTCAGCTCTTGTCTAGCCTCTCCTGAGGCTAGTGGATCTAAATTCAATACGTAGCCGCTTTATTTCTTCTGCTTTCCGTCTAGCCTCTCCTGAGGCTAGTGGATCTAAATATCGGTACTTGTATGAACACAGATATTTTGACCATGGCGTCTAGCCTCTCCTGAGACTAGTGGATCTAAATATCACACTCAGTAACATAGATCCTTTTATCTTTTAGTCTAGCCTCTCCTGAGGCTAGTGGTTCTAAATCAAGAGGTGCTGTTTCGATTCAACATGCTTTCACGTCTAGCCTCTCCTGAGACTAGTGGATCTAAATTGCAAGAGCAGCCAGAGCATTACAGTTTTTCCAGTCTAGCCTCTCCTGAGGCTAGTGGATCTAAATAATCCTTCTAATCAGGCGCTCACTAAGCGATACACTCTAGTTTCTCTTTAGGCTCACAAACCAAATAATAAACAATACTCCAGTAATACTTTCTCATCACTTTCCAGAAGAACTACTATATGGAGTAAAATCAGGCACCTGTCCATTCACAATCTGTACAACCAACGGTATCTCCGTTTTCGTCTCCAGCTCTGACGTACTCAAAAAAGTTATAACCTGCGCATTCACCTTAACAACAAGTGATATTTTAATCATGGTGTTGTTGATTCCATATGGCTTTGATTCCGTTTTTATCTCTCCTGTAACATCATTCAGCATCCGCATACGCACTCTGATTTTCGGCCCCTTATCATATAAAAAGAAAATATGACTCAGATAACCTGCCGGTACTTCATACAAAACTCCATCCTCATAGAAGACATCCTTCGTCGTAGGATCCTTTTTACCATCCTGTGCAGCCAGCAGTGATTTATCAATCGTATTCAATGCCGAATACAACAGCTGATTTAATTTATACGAATCATATTCAATACTGGTTATATCCCCGTTCTTTGTGCGATTTATTTTAAACAGTGCATCGGTATCATATTCAATATCCGCCAGCACTTCTTTCACAATATTATTGATTGCAAACCCTGTATGCTGCTTGGCAATCGCCTGAAGCTGCGGCTCCATATACGTATTAAATGAACGGACAACACATCCAAATCCAAGAACGATCGCGACCAGCAGAAGAATCAGCTTCTGCTTTTTATATTTCCTGCTTTTGACTTTTCTCATTAAGCATCCTGCCTCTATTAACAATAAAAGCATCCTCCATTAAAACAGTATATGAAAGCATACCTGAAAACATGTGTATCCATTATGCACAAAAAAAAGATGCAGTTTTCGCATCTTACAGCTGATCCAGCACGTCGAATCGATCCAGTGTCTTGCAATCCGCAATCACAACCAGATGATCCTCCTTCTGTATTTTATACTCTGCATCCGGGCACACATTCAAATGCTCCTGCAAATAAGAACGAATGCCCACAACATTGATACCGAATCTTCGGCGCAGATCAAGTTCAATCAGAGATTTTCCTACCCACTGCGGCGGCGTAGGTATTTCCACGATACTGTACTCCTTGTCCAGATCCACAACATCGATAATATTTTTCCCTAATACGCCCTTGGCAACCTGTTCGCCCATTTCCTTCTCCGGGCGCACAACCTTATTGGCTCCAAGCTCCGTGAATATCTGCATATAGCGCTTGTTTTTTGCCTTTGCCACGATATACGGAACACCCAGCTCCTTCAGATTGATAATGCCCATCACACTCTCCTCAAGGTGGCTCCCCATACTTACAATCGCAATATCACAATCCTGTACACCCGCCTCGCGCAGCTGATTGATATCGGTAATATCACACATCATACTCTGTGTAACAATATCCGCCATGCGATCTACGCATTTTTCGTCATTATCCAGAGCAATCACCTCGCAATTATAGCTGCTCAATGTCTTCGCTACTGTTGAACCGAAAATTCCTAATCCGAGTACAACATACTGTCTGTTTGAAATCTTTTTCATTTTTCTATCTCCTTATCCCACAATTATGTTTCCATTTGGGAATGATACCTTATTGGCTGAATTTCTATTTGGCTTATTACGTGTCAATGACAATATCAGTGTGGAAATACCGATACGTCCGACATACATGAGGAAGATGATGATCAGCTTGCCTCCCACACCAAGAGAGGTAGTGATTCCAAGACTGGAGCCTACGGTCGCCATTGCGCTCACCGCTTCAAAGGAAAGACTCAAAAACGGCTTTTGCTCAACGATATTCAACAGGAAAATCCCGGTAAACAACACAACCAGATTGATGAAGAAAATTCCCATCGCACGAATGATGATTCCTCTTCCGATTTTCCTGTGAAGAACAACGGTGTGCTCCCTCCCCTTCAAAGAGGAGATAATATAGATGACAAGCACCGCAATCGTCGTCGTTTTGATACCGCCGGCCGTACCTCCCGGAGAACCACCGATAAACATGACAACCATCATTAGCAAATCGGTTGCAGGCTTCAAGCCAGCATAGTTAATCGTTGTAAAGCCTGCCGTTCGAAGTGCTATGGATTCAAACATTGCAGTCATCAGCTTCTCGAATATATTGAAATCTCCCAGCGTTCTGGAATTTGTGAACTCCACCAGCATAATCAGCAGTCCGGGTATGATAATCAGAAACAGACTGACACTCAATACGATTTTGGTATGCAGAGACAGAGAATGTCTGAACTTCTTGAATGTGATCCGACGATGCAGCAGCGGTCCCACCTTATCCCGAATATCAAACCAGACAGCAAAACCCAGACCACCCAGTACAATCAGCGCCATAATTGTCAGACACATCAGCGGATCATGCACATATTCCTGAAGACTCACCGATCCAAGCGTATCGAACCCGGCGTTACAGAAAGCTGAAACAGCCAGAAATACCGCTTTAAAGCTGCCATCCACAAGTCCGAAGCGCGGTATCATGCGAAACGATATCAGAATCGCACCCACAGCCTCAAAAAACAAGGTATAGTACAGGATGTCCAGCAGAAACTTCCGCATATTTACGACCCTTTCCTGATTCAGCATTTCCTTCATAGCGATTTTCTCATTCATAGAGAGACGGTTTTTCACAATCAGAATAAAGACCGCCATGAATGTCATCAGTCCAAGACCGCCTACCTGAATCAGCAGAAGCAGAATCAGCTGACCAAACCAGTTAAGCTGATCAGCAACCGTAAATACACTTAATCCGGTTACGCAGGTAGCACTGGTTGCCGTAAACAAAGCATCCAGCCAGTTCAAAAACTGAAAATTCTTATTGGAAATCGGCAGCATCAGCAGCAGTGTTCCGCTGAGAATCACAAGCAGGAAGCTCGATGCAATCTTCTGTGCAGGAGATAGTTTTTTGAATCCCAGCACCGAATGAATAAAATTTGTCATATCAATTTAACCAGACTTTCTTTCTATTTGTTCGCAGGAAACTGACATAATCCTATGCAGTCTTCACCTTTTATTTATACAGAACAGACAGCGGCCGCTGAAAGATGTATCAAATATATTCTACACATATTATATTTTTTTACAATACGCTTTTCTAAAAAACATATAAACTTTCCCAATACTTTTTCTAATGACGCAAAAAAAAGGCTCCTTTCCTATCGAAAAAAGCCTTTTCTATGCTATGAATTAGTAATTCTCTTTGCGAACCTCGAAGTAAGAACGCGGGTGATTGCATACCGGACATACCTCTGGAGCCGTTTTTCCAGTGTGCAGGTGTCCGCAGTTCAGACATTCCCACAGGGTTTCCTCTGCTTTTTCAAACACAGTACCATCCTCAATATTGTTCAGCAGAGCAACATAGCGCTGTTCATGTGTTTTCTCAATAGCCAGAACACCTTCCATCGTATCAGCGATGTCATCAAAGCCTTCCTCGCGTGCTTCCTTTGCCATACGTGCATACATGTCTGTCCACTCGAAGTTTTCACCGGCAGCAGCATCCTTCAGATTGGTAACCGTATCCGGCATACCGTCATGCAGCAGCTTAAACCACAATTTTGCATGCTCCTTTTCATTGTTTGCTGTCTGTTCGAAAATATTGGAAATTTGAACATAACCGTCTTTCTTCGCCTTGGAAGCATAATACGTATACTTGTTTCTTGCCATGGATTCTCCGGCAAATGCCTCATTCAGGTTCTTTTCTGTCTTTGTTCCTTTTAAGTTCATATTTTTTCCTCCTTTTAAGCAGTCTTCGCCCCATTGTATGTAAATCCTGCTGTTCTTATGCGTTCAACCGCCGAACTGCAGGAAATAGAAAGCGTTGACAGCCTCTTTACCGATATTTATATTATACTCTACTTTTCCAATTATTTCATTCTTTTTTCTATGAACCCATCATTTCCCACAATACAGAATTTTTTAACATTTTATGACAAAAATAGAATTTTTATTCGCATTTCTCCATATTTTTTCTATTTTCTATTTGATTTTTAAATTTTTTCAAGTTTTTATATACAAAAAATTCATTTTGCAGTAAAATTCCACTATAGGAGGAATCTATCATGGCAGAAAAACACCCTTTTGATGATTTTGGAATCAATCTCTTTAGTGAATGTGTGATGAAGGAATGTCTCCCTCATCCGATTTATAAAAAATGGAAAACCGCAACCCGCAAGGAGGATGCGCTGGATCGTCCGACGGCAGATGCGATTGCGCATGCAATGAAGACATGGGCAATGGACAGGGGAGCGACGCATTTTACGCACTGGTTCCAGCCGCTGACCGGCTCCACTGCCGAAAAGCATGACAGCTTTATCGAGCCCGGGGATCACGATCAGCCGATTTCCAGATTCAGCGGGAAGTCCCTGATCAAGGGCGAGGGGGATGCCTCCTCTTTTCCAAGCGGCGGTTTACGGGCAACCTTTGAGGCACGCGGGTATACGTATTGGGATTGTACCTCCCCGGCCTTTCTGCGGGATAACGTTCTCTGTATCCCTACCATCTTTGTTTCATACAACGGAGAAACCCTGGATAAAAAGGCACCTCTTTTAAAATCAGCGGAAGCGATCAGCAAGCAGGCCACCCGCATTGTCAATCTGTTTAAAGATAAGGATATCAAGCATGTCAATGCCATGGTCGGTCTGGAGCAGGAATACTTTTTGATTGATAAAAGGATGTATCTGGAGCGTAAGGATCTGGTGCATACCGGACGCACGCTGTTTGGTTCCATGCCGCCAAAGAGCATGGATATTCGCGGTCATTACTTTGGAAGCATCCCTTCCCGTGTACAGGCCTTCATGACAGAGGTGGATGAGGAGCTGTGGAAGCTTGGAATCTATGCAAAGACCGAGCACAACGAGGTAGCTCCCTGTCAGTTTGAAATCGCACCGCTGTTTATCGATGCCAATGTTGCGGTGGATCAAAATCTGATCATCATGGATGTGTTGAAGAAAAAGGCAGATAAGCACGGTATGGCATGCCTGCTTCATGAGAAACCGTTTCAGGGCGTGAACGGAAGCGGAAAGCACAACAACTGGTCACTGGTTACCGATGATGGACAGAATCTTCTGGAGCCGGGGGATCGCCCGCATGAAAACATTCGTTTCCTGCTGTTTGTCTGTGCAATCATCGAGGCTGTGGATACATATCCGGAGCTGCTTCGTATGGCGGCAAGCTGCTATGGGAATGATTACCGGCTGGGAGCTGATGAAGCACCGCCTGCTGTTGTTTCCATCTGTATGGGTGATGAGCTGGAAATCATTCTGGAAAAGCTGCGTAACGGTGAACATGAAATCAAACCGGATGTGGAGACACAGCCATATGCGATTGCGAATCTGTCGTATGTACCAAAGGATACCAGTGACCGAAACCGCACCTCTCCCTTCGCCTTTACCGGTAATAAATTTGAATTTCGTATGGTAGGAAGCAGTCGCAGTGCATCAACGACAAACATTATCTTGAATTCCATTGTTGCGGATTCACTGCGCAGTATCGCCGACACTTTGCAGCAGTATAAATACATTGACGATATCCGCAAGAAGTCTCTGGACATCTGCCGTGATATTCTGCGCAAGCATTCCCGTATTCTCTTTTCCAAGGATGGCTACAGTGAGGAATGGCTTCAGGAGGCACAGGAACGCGGATTGCCGAACATTAAGCATTATGTGGACAGCATCTATTCCATGCTGGATGACAAGGCAGTGGAAATGTTTGAGCGAAACAAGGTATATGACCGGCTGGAGCTGGAGGCCCGCGTTGATATTCTGACAGAGGAATACCGTAAATCCGTCAAAGCGGAGGTGCTGACGCTGCTGGATATCAGTAAAAAGGATATCCTCCCTGCTCTCGTTCGTGAAATCAAATTTTATACAGATGCACAGAATTCTCTTGGTACAGAGAACAGCTATTATCAGCGGAAAATCAAGCATTTGTGTGATCTGTTAGCCACCTTTGATGAACGCTATCATGATTTGAAGAAGCATATGATTGAGCGTCAGCAGTATCCGGATAATATGGAAAAGGCACAGTATCTCAATCAGGTGATTGTTCCGAAAATGGAGGAGCTGCGCGCAGTGATTGATGCGATTGAGGAAGCGGTATCCTCGGATAATTACCCGTTTCCAACCTATGATGATATGTTTATCTCCATGCAATAGCATTGCGTCGTCTGTCAGTGACAGGCGGCTTTTTTTTATTCGCTTTGTCTGTGTTAATAATTTATTTATACTTTTGAAACAGCAAATTCATAAACGGTGGAATTTGTTAAGATTTCGTAAGCGTATTTCTCTGTTTTAACAAAATGTTAACGAAACCTGCTTGTTTCTTTTTCCTTCGTTATTTATACTAAAGCCGACTTGATAAGGAAAGGAAGCGATGATGTATGACCATTCAAAATGTATTATCTCTGTTGGGAGGTCTGGCACTGTTCCTATATGGAATGCATATGATGAGTGTCGGTCTGGAAACGGCTGCCGGGGACCGCATGAAAGCCATTCTGGAAAAGCTGACCAGCAACCGCCTGCTCGGTGTTGCCGTAGGAGCCGGCATCACTGCCGTTATCCAAAGCTCCTCTGCCACAACCGTTATGGTTGTCGGCTTTGTGAACAGCGGACTGATGACGCTGAATCAGGCAGTCTGGATTATTATGGGGGCCAATATCGGCACGACGATTACCGGGCAGCTGATTGCCCTGGATGCCTCCCGCATTGCCCCGCTGGTTGCCATCATCGGTGTTGTCATGGTGACCTTCCTGAAAGGAAAGCGCATCAATTCCATTGGAGACATTCTCGCAGGGCTTGGAATATTGTTTATCGGTATGGATATGATGTCCAATTCCATGACACCGCTGCAGGACTCTCCTGTATTCCTGAATGCCATGACCTCCATTTCCAATCCGCTGCTTGCGATTGCTCTGGGAGCCGGCTTTACTGCACTGATTCAAAGCTCCTCCGCATCCGTTGGAATATTACAGGCTCTGGCTTTGAGCGGACTGATTCCACTGTCCAGCTCGATTTATATCATCTTCGGACAGAATATCGGTACCTGCATTACCGCCGTGCTGGCATCCCTGAGTGCGAACCGAAATGCCAAGCGGACAACCATTATTCACTTATCCTTTAATATTATCGGAACCATGCTGTTCTTCTGCTTTATCCATATCTTTCCGTTTGTGGACTGGATGTGTGAAATCACTGCAAACCCGGCGGCACAGATCGCCAATACCCATACGATTTTCAATATCGTAACAACCCTGATTCTATTGCCGTTTGGAAACCGTCTGGCTCATCTCGCACAGCTGCTGATGCCGATACGCAAAGAAGAGTATCAAAGGGATGAAGCAAATCTGCCGCTTGCCTTTGTTGATGTCAATAATATTGGCAGTGTTCCGATTGCCATCTCCTCCCTGCGCAAGGAAGCGCTGGCGATGCTGAAAATGGCACAGACCAATTTGATCGAAGCACTGCACGGCGTTTGTCAAGAAGCATGTAGCATACAGGATATCGAAAAGCGTGAAAAGCGGATCGATTCCATCAATTATCAGATTTCCGATTATATGACCTCTGTATCCACCCTGCCTATGAATCCCACTGCATCCAATACAATCAATGCACTGTTTAAATGCTATGCGGATATCGAACGCATAGGAGATCATGCAATCAATATTCTGCAATACACCAAAAATGAAAAGGAGCGTCTGCAGGATGTCGGTGTGATTCGTGAGGAGCTGAAGCAGCTGGAGGAGCTGCTGGATAAAAGCTTCCAGCTGTTGTATACCAACCGTTTGGAATCACAGGATGAAAGTCTTTTGAAAATAGAACGCATAGAGGCCCGTATTGATGAATTAACGGCAGAATTCAGAAACCGGCAGATCGAACGCATGGTGCATAAGCAGATACATGCGAGAGATTGTGTTATCTACTCGGAAATCATGACAGATATCGAACGTGTCAGCGACCATATCATAAATATTATTGAAGAATGCCGCCGCTGCAGCTTTACCTTGAATGACGAGGAATTAAAGGATATGCCGCTGATTCAGGAATGTGCTGCATAATAAAACTTACAACGGTAGTAAAACAGGAACGCTGTATACAGAGACTGTTTGTATGGAAAGCTGATGAACGCGTCAGCATTGGGTAAAAAACAGTGTGTAGCTTTATTTTTTCGGAAGCTATTGGCATTTACTTTGCATGTGCATCACAACACCATCCTTATGAACAGGAAAACCGCATACTTCACAACTGCAGCTGCAGTTCTTTCCTAAATTCAATTTCAGCCGTATTCAAATATCCCTTCGATATTTCATAAACAGACACCAGCTCTTATCGTGCACAGATACCGCATTTTCCACATGCAGGCAATACAGCGGTTCTTTCTCGATTGTAGGGTAATATAAAACAGGAGACTTCATCACTATTGTATGTATCAATAGAAGCTGAAGTCTCCCTTTTGCATACACCCCAAATTAGAAAGAACCAATACAGCACCTACATTTGTTCCCTCGATATAGATGCAGGCTTTTTGATTTTCCGTATTTCCATCACAGCCTGCTTACTGTTTACAGCGATAGCGAAGACATCAACTCATGCAGTCATTTCACTGCAAATCTTAACCGTTATATTACATTTTCGATTGGAAAACGGTTTCAAATGAGATTTATAAATATTTTGTGTTAATTATTAACAGAGTCTTAACAAAACCTATATTGTATGAATATCTGTTTCCCGATATACTAAAACTATGTTCGTAACAATACTCGAACAGGAGGTTATGTATTCATGACATTTGATAGTATTCTGAAATTATTCGGGGGTCTTGCCCTGTTCCTGTATGGTATGCATATGATGAGCTCCGGTCTGGAGGGGGCTGCGGGAGATCGTATGAAAACCATTCTGGAAAGACTGACCAGCAACCGTTTTCTGGGCATTATCGTGGGAGCGGCCATCACAGCAGTAATCCAGAGCTCTTCTGCCACTACCGTTATGGTTGTCGGCTTTGTGAATTCACAGCTGATGACATTGAATCAGGCAGTCTGGATCATCATGGGTGCCAATATCGGTACGACGATCACCGGACAGCTGATTGCCCTGGATGCATCCAAGATCGCACCGCTTGTGGCTATCTTCGGTGTTGTACTGGTCACGTTTCTCAAAGGCAAGAAGGTCAATGCCTTCGGCGAGATCTTTGCCGGTCTTGGTATCTTATTCATCGGTATGGATATGATGAAGGATGCCATGGTTCCGTTACAGCAAAGTGAGGCATTCATTCATGCCATGACAACAATTTCCAACCCTGTTCTGGCAATTCTGCTGGGCACTGGCTTCACTGCTCTGATTCAGAGCTCCTCTGCTTCCGTCGGTATCCTGCAGGCACTGGCTGTCAGCGGTCTGATTCCGTTAAGCAGTGCCATCTATATCATTTTCGGACAGAATATCGGTACCTGCATCACATCGGTACTGGCATCACTTGGCGCCAATCGAAATGCCAAGCGGGCAACCATTATTCACCTGTCCTTTAACATTATCGGTACAATTGTCTTCATGGCGTTTGCGGCTCTTGTTCCGTTTGTATCCTGGATGGAAAGTGTTACCTCCAATCCGGCGGCACAGATTGCCAATACACATACGATATTCAATATCGCCACCACGCTGCTGCTGATACCGTTCGGTTCCCGTCTTGCCAAGCTTGCGCAGGTAATCCTTCCTGTGAAGCAGGAGGAAATTGAGGATGCAGGCTACAACATACCGCTCACCTTTGTAGATGAGGACAATATCGGTTCCGTGCCGATCGCCATTTCCTCTTTACGTAAGGAAGCAATGGCAATGCTCCAGCTGGCAGAAACAAATCTTGCAGAATCCATGGATGCCTTATGCGGGAATGCCTTCAGTCTGGAGAAAATTAAAAAGCGCGAGAAACGCATTGATTATATCAATTACGAAATCACCAATTATATGACGCTGGTCAGCTCTCTGAAAATGAATGAGTCTGATTCCACGACCTGCAACGCCTTATACAAATGCTTTTCCGACATCGAGCGGATCGGCGATCATGCAATCAATATCATACAGTATTCCACCGATGAGGATAATAAGCTTTCCAGCTCAAAATACATAGAGGATGAATTGCATCAGCTGGCTTCCCTTCTTTCCAAGAGCTTCTCACTGCTGTCAACCTACAGCCTGGATTCTCAGGATGAATGCTTTGAAAAAATCGAACGGATCGAGGATCGCATTGACGAGCTGACCGCAAGCTATCGACAGGCACAGATTGAGCGACTGATGGAGAAAAAGGTCAATGTCTTGGATTGTGTCATCTATTCTGAAATCCTTACAGATGTGGAGCGTGTATCCGATCATATCATGAACATCATTCAGGAAGCCAAGCGCTGTAACTTCACACTGAGTGATGAGGCTATACAAAGCGACCCTGCCCTGTCTGCAGCCTGAGACACCGAATGGTGTCTTTTTTCATCCCTTCCTTTTTCAGCTATGTCTGATATATCCGTTTATAGGGTCCTACTTATGTATACAGTCAAATGCTGAACCGGTATGCGCCTCCTATGCATACCGGCTGTTATCAAATTTACAGCAATCTGCAGGAAGTGCTTCAAATGAACACCTTACTTTCTGATACTCCCTGCCTGCAGTCTATGATAAACCCTTCACAGGATTAAGGAATACAAGGTGTCTTTTTGCTCAGGTGCATGCTATACTTAAAGACAGAGGTGATGTGTATGGCTGTGGCCTGCCAATCTATTATCTGCTTTTATGCAAATGCGACTACTTCTGCGAACGGTTCCAGATGCACCATCTAAAGGGTATCTTCGCCTATGAAAAGACACTGGAAATATCCAATGCAAAGAAAGACGGCTCATGGAACCCCGGTATCCGCTAAATCAGGATGTTCAAAACCTTTATAGAGTCTCATCGTAACAGATGATAAAAGGCTTCTTAAACCATTGCGTACATGCAATGCTTTAGAAGCCTCTTTTCCTTATCCGATTCAGGAGATTCCCCATTCACCATCCTATACTGCATACAAGTATTATCCGCTTACTTCTATTCAAGCTTTTCATTGAATGCCTTATACGCTTTGATATTTTTGCATAACCGCTTCCCATATACCATCTGCGGCTGGTGAAAGCGTATCAAAGATTCCCGCTTTTTGAAGCCCAGAGCCTCCAGCAGTCTGCATGAGCGAATGTTTTTCTTTTGCGTTTCTGCTATAATGCTTTCCAGCGTTCCCTGTTCTGAAAGAAATACAAGAACAGCCTGGATTGCCTCTTTCGCATAGCCCTGTCCCCAAACCTCCGGTGCAAACTGATAGGAAATCTCCTGCTCCATGCCATTATGATAAGGTCCGATTTCAATCAGAATCACTTGTCCTGCGCACTGTAAAGCCCTGATTGTCTATCCCCATCATCATATTGCGGAGCTTTTCCTCTGCACTGGCCTTATCATAAGCACCACCAAGATAGGTACGTACCTCATCATCTGTAAAAAGAATTCGTACATCCGCCAAATCCGATTCCTTTATTTCATATATACTGCATCTATCTGTTTTCAGAATATGATCCTCCCAAAAGAAAAGCGGTGCCTGTTGAACACAGAATCCCCGCTTGCCTTTATTCTTCCAATTGCTCCATACGCTCTTCAATCTCCAGCGCTTCCTTCTTCATTTCTCTGGAAATACTCTCCAGATCAATTTCTTTTTTCTTTAAACGGTAATTTACAAATTCCTTCACCGCCATATAAATCACAGCAAAGCATGGTACACCGATAAACATACCGATGATACCGAACAGTCCGCCCCCTACACAGACGGAGAACAGAATACCGATACTAGGCAGTCCCAGCTTATCCCCCAGAATCAGCGGTCCCAGAATATTGCCGTCAAACTGCTGCAGGGCGAAGACAAAGAGTGCAAAGTATAATGCGGTAATCGGATGTATGATGAAGAGAATTACAATCCCCGGTACAGCACCGATAAACGGTCCGAATACCGGAATCATATTGGTAACACCGACGATCACCGATAACAGCAGTGCATACGGAAACTGAAAAATCAGAGATCCGATATAGCAGAGGATTCCGATGATCAGGGAATCGATCGCCTTTCCCACGATAAAGTTATTGAAGATATCACCGCTTGCCAGTACCATACGATGCAGATACTCGCTGATTTCCTTCGGAAACAGTGCATAGTTGATTTTTTTTGCATAGCCGGACAGACGTTCCTTGTCGATCAGCATATACAGACCAGCCATAATACTCAGCAGGATGTTCAGCAGTGTGCTTCCAAAGGCATAGGTGGCCTTTGCCATCTGCGGTAGTGCATCCGTTACAAAGCCGGTAAGCTTTTCAAAGAAATCGGTATCCGTAATGTAATTGGTGACCTGCTGGGTATCAATGGCATACTTTTCAACAAAATCCAATGCAAATTTCTGGAAATCCTCCACATAGCCCGGAAATGCCTTCACCAGGGAAAAGATGCTGTCAAACAGCTGCGGCAGCAGCAGTGCCAGAAAGGCACATACAATGATGATTCCAAGCAGAACTGCCAGTACGGCGGCAATGCTTCGTTTATGCTGCGGCTTCATGCGGAGCCTTCCAAGCAGCTTTACTTCAATCAGCTCCATCGGTTTATTTAACAGAAATGCTATCGCAAATCCAAGGATAAACGGTGTTGTCAGAGAACAGACGCGTCTGAGTGAGCGAATGATGAAATCAATTTTATCGAAAGCGAAATATATGCTGATTCCTATGGCGATCACAATCACATACAGCCATATTTTCTTTCTCATGTCCTCGGTTAATCTAAATTTCATATAAATCGCCTCCATCCCTATCTATTCTATCATGAAAATTCTGTTTCATTTCTTACAAATTCGAAAGTATTAGTCATTCAGGATCCTCTGCTTCAGCTCTTCAAACACATAGCGGTCCTCACGCATCTGCGCTTCCCTCGTATTGGCCAGTGTTCGTTTATGCACGCTTAACAGCGGTGGCAGCTGAAGACGCTTGAAAGCGTTTTTTGCCCTGGTGGTCAGCAGCCACTCCAAATCCTTTAAAAAGGCATCCGGGTCATCGAGATGATAATATTTCATCCAGCGTGCAATGTCCTGCTTCCAGATACTGCCGTCTGCATAGCTCTCCATAAATGAGCGAAGGCTGAGGTCTGTACCCAGATGCTCGATGAGATAATCATGATAGAACCATTTCATCGGATCAAACTGTGCATCCTTCAATTCCGCACTCGGCGGCATTGTCCAATCCACCCCATGCTCATGCACGCACGGCAGCAGATTCAGCGGCACCACCTCTTTGCCGAAGTGCGCATTCAATGCTTTTGACAAATCAAACAGCTGCACCTTGGTCAAATCACCGATGAGCGACAATGCCCCGATGCTGTCCCCGTAGAGGGTACAATAGCCCAGAGCGGTTTCCACCTTATTCCCATTATTCACAACAACACCGCCAAGAATACCTGCAAAGCCGCTTAACAGATAACCGCGGGAGCGTGCCTGTACATTTTCCATTACCAGCGAAGGCATTGCTTCCACCGCGTAGCCGTATTCCTTATGAAACAGCTCAACACTTGCCTGCACGAGTGTTTCCATGTTTCCCTCCTGATATGCAATGCCCAGAGCCTTCGCCTCCGCAGCAGCATTGGAAATGGTCGTCGTACTGTTGTGGCGTGTTGCTATGTTATAGCCGTAAACACGTTTTGGCCCCAGGGCGGCAACCAGTAGTGCAGCCGTCACACTGCTGTCCAACCCACCGCTCATACCGACGATCCAGGGAATTGCACGATTAAATATCTGCGCATCAAAATCCCGGATTCCCAGAAGCAGCGCATCCAGCAGCTGCGGCTGTGTGGATTCCACTTCCCTTGTTTCCGCAAGATCTACAATCTGCATTTCCTCATGAAACCAAGCAGCCTGATAAATGGTTTTCTTCTGCATGCGGACACCGCTGCCTCCGGCCATGACCACAACATCCTTGCCACTGTTCTGCATACCGAGGGCATTGGCATAAATGACATTGCCCTTTAAGCTGTATGTCTGATCAAGCTCGTACATTGCGGCATCCAGATTGATATTGATATCTGTTAACTGAACCTCACGTCCAAAATTCAATGCAAAGACGTGTCCCTTAAATTCAATGGCGCTGTTGATCGGGTTTTCCTCGAAATAGCGCGCATCATCCATATAGGGCGTATTCCGCTTAACCCGCATATGCGTCTGCTTGCGATACGCAAAAAATGCCGCATTGAATCTTCTGCGATTGCGATAGCGGATATTTCCCCAGACAATGGCAATATCCTCACTTTCCGCAAGCAGTGCTTCATTGAAGCTGTCCACATAGCGGCACCAGTCATCATCCAGCCACTGATCACCGAGCAGATATCCGCTGACGGCATTCTGCGGAAATACGATCATATCCGCCTGTTCCTCTCTGGCCTTCTGAATCATCTGTTTCATATAGGAAACGTTTTCCTCACATTTTCCCTGTTTGACATGCATGGTCACAACGGCAACCTTCATGATATCCCTCCTCATCTTCAACATGAGTATCATACCATGAATCGTACGAGAATTGAAGAATTCCCTTTTAAAGTTGCGGCATCTCCTATATAATATAGAAACAGGAAAAGTGAGGTTGTTGTATGGAACAATATATCGTAGAGGGGAATATCTCTGTAAAAGCCGTTTTACTCGCTCAGAAGCGGGATATCATAAAAATCATGGTCGATGAGAAGAAAAAGGATCGCGATACCGCCTTTATTCTTCGTCAGGCAGCACAGCGCAATATCCCGATCGAACAAAACAGCCGGGAAGCCATTGATGAGCTTGCACAGGGAAAAACGCATGGCGGGCTGCTGGCACTTTGCGGGGAGCGCAGCTTTCAGACACTGCAGGCTGTCGCTGAAAAGGATTCAGTTTTTCTGGCACTGATCGAGGGGGTGGAGGATCCCTTTAATTTCGGCTACATACTGCGTACGCTGTATGCGGCAGGCTGCGACGGCGTCATCATTCCACCGCGGAACTGGACTACTGCTGCAGGAGTTGTTACCAAAGCCAGTGCAGGCGCCAGTGAATATCTGAATCTGATTGTCGCAACGGATATGGAGGCTCTGCTTCATGAAATGAAGCAGGCAGACATACAGCTTATATGTGCACAGCGCAAGGATGCAATCTCCCTGTATGACTATGCCTTTCCTTTAAAGCTGTGTCTGGCAATCGGCGGTGAGATGCGCGGGTTGAGTAAGCATGTGCAAAATCACAGCGACCAGAATCTGTTTATTCCCTATCGTCAGGATTTCCGCAATGCCATGACGGCAGCGGCATCTACGGCAATCTTCGCCTTTGAGCTTGTCCGTCAGAAAACAGCAGACTAACCATCCAAACCATGCAGCTTCAGCTGTATGGTTTTTCTTTTTTATATGCGCCGATACAAAAAAACTGTATCTGCAGGAGAATGTCGCAATGACATTTCAGACCTGCACATACAGTGGTATTTGCGTAGCTGTCAGTAAGCATGAAGTTCCTGCATGCACTGGCTCGTTACGGCTCCTGCAGCAGTGCAGACAGCTCTTCCAGCTCATCCTGACGCATGCCGATGGATTTCAGATAGGAAAAACAGCCTGCTTCATCCAGCATGGTGAGCAGCGGCTGCAGCATGTCCGGTGTGCTGTCAAGCAATGCGCGCACTGCCTGGATCGCCATTACATCCGCCGGAAGCATCCGGTTTACACCCAATGCATTATAGGTGGCGGACACCTGATAATCCGCAAGGATATCCTCATTGCATACACCGCACAGCTTCAGCAGGAGTGCTGCCAGTATGCCGGTGCGATCCTTGCCTGCCGTACAGTGAAACAAGACTGCATGTCCTGCTTTCCTTGTATTTCGTATATGGCGAAGTGCTGCACATACCGCCTCCGGTACGGCTCTCACCATATCCACATAATCCAGCTTCATACTGTCAAGAAATCTCTTTTGAGCCTGCTCATCCAATGAATCCGCAAGCGGCACCTCCTCCTTCATAAAGGGAAGCGATACCCGCGCAATTCCATAGCGTTCGCTGTCATAGGGTGCCTGTATCTGTTCCGTTTTGCCGCGAAGGTCCAGAATCAGCTGAATATCAGCTTCCTGCAGCTTTTTCCAGTCCTCCTGTGTCAGGTTATTCAGCATATCACTGCGATAGCAGCACTGCCATGCCGTTATCGTTTCCCCACAGGGATAGCCGCCGAGATCCCGTACATTGCCGGCTCCCTGCAAACGCATACGGCGTGCTGTCCTCATTTCTGACTCCCTGTTTTTTGTTCATAGGGCCAGTGAACGATACCGCCGATGTTATACAGCTCATCATAACCAAGAGCCCGCAGCTTCTTCAATGCCGTCCTGGAACGCTGCCCGCTGCGGCAGTACAGATAATGCGGCTTCCCTTTCGCCACAACAGCAGCTGCCCTGTCTTCCAGCTCACTCAGGGCAAGGTGATCCGCTCCGGGAATATGACCATCCCGATATTCATCCGTTTCCCGCACGTCGATCAGCTGGATGTCTTTCCCTGCATCCAGCTCCTGCTTTACTTCCTCCATTGTTTTATCAAAAGAAAATCCAAACATAGCCGCCTCCTAATCCACGAACAGATAGCCGCAGAATATATATAGCATATTGATGTAAAAGGACCCCATGCCAAGGTATGCAAACCAGCGGTTCACAATGGCAAGATCCAGATAACCCAGCTGCATAAAGAGCAGCAGAAGAACGATAACGATTGCGACCACCTTGCGAAAAACAGCATTGCTTCGCTTTTTACGATTCAGTGAAACACCGAACATAAACAGAGAAGCAACCATGATGATGATCAGCAGCGTATGTACAAAGCCGCCCTTCAGCCAGGTTTCCACCAGTTTGGTAAGAAAGGCTGAAAGTACGATGATCAGCAGCGGTGTTCCCAGTCGTTTGACATCATCCATTTTATACTTCCTCGATGACCACTTTTTTCATAACATCGCCGTTGCGCATATTGCGTACAGCGCCCAGATTGTCTGTCACCTTGCCGAATACGGTATGTACCCCATCCAGATGCGGCTGCGGACAGTGGCAGATAAAAAACTGACAACAGCCGGTATCCTTACCGCGATGTGCCATAGACAAGCTTCCATCCTCATGCTTATGCGGGTTGTTTGCCGTTTCACAGGGAATCGTATAGCCCAGATCCCCGGCACCGGTTCCATATGGGCAGCCGCCCTGCGATACAAAGTTTTTAATGACACGGTGAAAGGTTTTGCCATCGTAATAGCCCTCCTTCACCAACTTGACGAAATTCTCAACGGTGAGCGGAGCATCCTCCGGATACAGCTCAAAGGGAAGCTCTGCCCCGTTCTCCATTGTTATTGTTCCATGGTATATCATGTTCATTCCTCCTATTTCATTCTATAAATATACTATAATCCGACAAAAAAAACAACCGCCGGGAAGCTGAGGCGGTGGAAAGCATACAAACGGAAGCGTCGGTTCAAACTCCTGCAGTTCCCTGACTTTCAGCCCTCCAAAAGGAAAAGGGTTATGCCAGCAGTACCATATTGGCACTGTTCAGGATGCGTATTCTGCGCTTTCTGAAGATTTCGTTTCCGAATACTCCGTCAAATGCAAAATCATCAAACAGCCTGACCCGCCCTGTCATCGTATCCTTAAGGGTGATTTCAGCCTTATCCAGATAAAGCGTCCATTGCTTGATAATCTTTAAATCCATCCTTTCCAGTCCATGCACGCCAAAGCCCATGGCACTGCCTTCATGTACAACCGTGAGCGCATGCTCCTGAATCGCCTGATCCCCAATCCAGCTGACACGGGAGCCGCTGTCAAAGCCAAACAGCGAAATCTCCTGATCGGCTCGTTTTACCAGAAAGCAGGGAAAGCTTCCCTTCAGCATATTGGGATAGGGGATCCGAAACCTGTTTTTCAAAACGATGAACTGCTTTGCGACATCATCCAGCTCAAAGTCAAGCTGATGCAAAATATCCCAGCCAAGAATCCCGTCGAAGCCGAACAGATCGATGTTACCGAAGCGCAGGGAAAAATCTGAGGAATCCAGTGCAATCATCGCCATGTTTAAAACCTCCAGTCCCCCCAGCTGGACGGAGTCCGCTACCAGCCCCTGCATATCCCGCCGGGTTCCGCCGATACTTCCAATCTGCAGTTTACCTCCTGTTTTTTTCAGCTTCAGCTGTGCAATTTTTTCACTCTTGATGCCGCTGATCTGTGCTCCTGTATCCACAACAAAAACAGCCCGTACATGATTGATATAGACTGGAATTGTAAACAGTCCGAAGATATTGCGGGAAAGCGGAAGGGAAAATTCACGCTGATAATAGCGCAGCTCCCATGCATGTTCCTTCCCCATCACCTGCTCCTGCGCTTTTAATAATGCACTCGGAAACAGACCAAGGGATACCCGTTTCCTCTGTTCCTCATATTCTGCCGGCTGCACATGAGCGGCAGGATGACTTTGTACCTTACAGCTATGCATGCCATCACCTCCTGTCTTTTGTGTACGATTATATCATAAGCATATGTGAGAATTGTGGGTTACTTTCCTTATGGTGCGGATTTTTATCAATTTCTCAAGTTTTTCGATTGCAGCTGCCTGTTCAAGCAATTCCGGTACAGCCTGCTGTACACGCATCCTGGCATAAAATGATGGAAGCGTTGGAAAGAATACCCACAGATTACGTTTTCATGTTGAAGAGTTCTTCATGGTATAGTAAAATGGATGCATGGTAAAAACATGGAAAAGGAGTGATTGATATGCAGACAAATAAAGCTTCACTGCCTGTGATGAGTGTTCAGGGAAAGGTGGATCATCCCATCATGAGTGGAAACGGATATCGTGTCGGTTATGACGGATATGGCAGAATCCCGATGGCGACAGGCGGTATTATTTACAACTATAAAATCGGTGATTCCTGCATGGGTATTGCAGGAGATCACATAGAGCCGGGCGTTAGTCTGAAGAATCCTGTAGAAAAAGAAAACAATGCACTGCAGGCCTTTGCCTGTATCGGAAACAGGGCGAAGGTCATCAGCGGCGATGCAAAGGGCAAAGAGGGCTATGTGACCGGAAAGCATGGCGGTATTGATCATGTAATGGTTTATTTCGATGAAGAAACGCTGGAGCTGATGACAACAGAGGATAAGGTGCTGATCAAAGCCTGCGGACAGGGACTTAAACTGATCGATCATGAAGAGATACAGCTGATGAACATCGATCCAGCGCTGTTTGAAGGACTGGGAATCGTAGAGGAGGAGCAGGGAATCAAAATACCGGTTGTGACCTGTGTTCCGGCCTATCTCATGGGAAGCGGTTTGGGAAGTGCGACCACCATGCTGGGGGATTACGACATTATGACGCAGGATGCACAGGCAAATAAGGAATTCGGAATCAATGAGCTGCGCTTTGGTGATCTGGTCATGATTCAGGATCATGATAACCACAACGGTCCGCACTATCGCAGGGGAGCGGTATCTGTCGGTATTGTTGTGCATGCGGATTCCTATACAAGCGGACACGGCCCCGGACTGGCTGTGATTATGAGCAGTCGGTGCGGAAGCATTGAGCCGATTCTGGATCCAAACGCGAATATCGCAAACTATCTGCATATAAAATAACTATACCAGCTGCAGCATATTGGATATGTACTGCGGCTGTTTTCATATGCCGGTATCATCTATGAACCATTCGAATCAAAAGCGGATTGCAGAAAACCGCCATATAGGATACACATATACGCCTACTGTATACACCTGCCTATTCAGAGAAGATTATGATTTCATACGCCGAGTACCCTCATGCCTTATGACATGTTGGCTTTTTTGTATCCTGTACACAAAAAAATGCTTCCATACCGTTCTCATGACGGCGGGAAGCATTCTATTAACCTATACAGCTAGTCTCTGTTTCCTACAAAACGCAGAATATACAGGAAGATATTGATGAAATCCAAATACAGCTCAAAAGCAGAATAGATCGAAAGCTTTTTCAGCATTTCTTCATCCCCTTCATAGCTTGCATACAGTGCCTTCATCTTCTGTGCATCATAGGCAGTCAGTCCGGTAAAAATCAACAGACCGATGGCACTCATCAGCATTGTGCTGGTATCAGCCCTCATGAACATCATAATAACCTCAGTGATGATCAAAGCAAGCAAGCTGCCAAAGAGAATCGGTCCAAAGCGGAGCAGATTCATTTTCGTCGTATATCCGATGACAGCCAGACTTCCGAAATACACAGTCGTCATCAAAAACGCCATAGCCAGTGTACCCGGCAGGTATACAAGAGCAAGCGTTGAGAAGGTGATACCGGTCAGCATAGAGTACGCCAGGAATAAAATCTTGGCACTTGTGGCGGACATCTTCATCAGACGTGCCCCCAGAGCGATGACCACACCGAATTGTGCGGCAATCAGAATCAGTGGCGCAAATCGCATAGTATAAATATAATAAATCAAATCTGTGGAGTATACAGCAAAGGCAGTAGCCGTAGTCACCAGAAGACCCAATGTCATCCATCCAAATGTACGTACAGCATGCTTCTGCAGGCTGGTTGCTGCATATTGCGGCTCAAAATAATCTTCATTGCGTTCAAACATAAATATTCCTCCTTTTCCTATAGTATAAGTCATATTGTATCATTTTTACAGTAAAATAGAAAGATTTTGCGGTATTTTATGATTCTTTATCAAATGCATGCACAATACCATCCGCAATCGCCTTAGCCATTGCCTCCTGATTCTTCTCTGATTTCAGATAGGACAGGTCACCATCATTGGATAAAAAGCCTGCCTCCACTAAAATAGTCGGAATATCGGTATATTCCATCAGAGAAAGCGGGGCCTCCGCCTCATCCTTCAGCCCTCTGCTTTTCATCCCCTTCAGACCCGTGAGCTGTTTATTTACCTGCTTTGCCAGTGCCCTGCTTTTCGCATCACTCTCTCTTACCCAGATTTCCGCACCCCTTGCGGAATCCTGCGCTGTATCCGAAAAATTCATATGAATCGATATAAAATAATCCGCTTTTGATGTGTTGGCAATGCGGGAACGCTCCAGCAAATCCTTTTCATTATCCGACGGCCAGGACACCTTGTCCTGCACTCGTGTATACACAACATCCACATCCTGCTTCTCCAGCAGCTTTCCGATTTTTTTCGTCAGCTGCAGTGTAATGTTTTTTTCCTTTGTGCCATCCGCCGCAACACTGCCGTCATCATAGCCGCCGTGACCGGCATCCAGAACAACCCGTCGCTTTGTGACCTTCTTTTCTTCAGCCTGCTTCTGTGTACGGATAACCAGTGTTTCCGCCTGCTGCTTTTTATCTGCTTTTTCCTGTGCATAGGCATTTCGTATAAAGGGTACGATTACGAAACAGAATACAATGACAGAAAAGAACAAAGCATGTCGCTGTACAAAATTCTTTTGCATGAAATCACCTCATGTTAGTTATATACATCTTTTTTCAGCTCCTGAATCTCCTCATATGCCGGACTTTCCTTATCCAGCCGTGAGGCATAACGCTCCAGAAGCCTGCGTGTACGTTTTTCATCATCATCCAGATATGCCAGAGCATAATGCAACACCACGTCGGTTACATCACTGTGTGTGGCTAACAGCTTTTGAAACATCTGTTCTCCTTTTTTTGATTTTAGTGCGATATATGCTTTTGCCTGTTCATACTGCATCCCGACACGGAAGAAATCGCTCGTTTTGGAAAATACATGCAGAAACTTATCGACAAATGCGATAAGTACACGGTACTGTTCCTTGTCCCTGCGTCCCTGCTCCATCAATATATCCAGCAGAAAGGTAACCACACCAATCATATCCAAGCCATCGTTAACCTGATACATCATAGCTTCCAGGCTGTCAATATGAAATCTTTTCGCAGTTTTAAACAGCAATCGGAACTGTTCCAGCAAATCCGCCGCAACCTGTTCACTGCCCTGTTCCATCAAATCCAGAATCGCATCGGATATAAGACCGTAATGGGTAAAGCCGAAGTCCTCTCTTCTTGCAATCTCCAGCACCGCTTCATCGATGAAGGCTTTGGGGAACGTTGCATGGGTATCGTCAATCTTCTGTGTTTCAAAGATAGCATCCGCGACTGCAAGATCGTTGTAGGTGGCTTCCAGACGCCCCCGAATACCCTCACAGGTAAGCGTACACCCAAGCTCCGTAAGATACGTATTGATTTCTTCACTGCGCATACCTCTGATTTTGTTCACCATGTCCTGCGACGTAACCTTTTGCAGATACAGCTCTTTCATACGATTCACTCCATTTCTCGTTCCTGCAGCTTCCCGGGGTGGTACCGGACTTGATTGTCCGATGCTACTTATCTTTGGAATTTTCAAATCCCGAGTCATAACGATATCATTTTTTTTACAAATTTGCAACCCATGTTCTCTCTGCCATCTTTTGAAAGGCCTTTCTCCGATTGACTGACACAGCTGACAGCTTACCATACCGTTGATGGTGTTCTTTATGAAAAATATTGCTGGTGAAGTGTATGCAGTGCACAGACAGCTTGTGATTTCCTTGATTGTTCAGGCATCCAACACCCTGTCTTGACAGCGACTTATACAAAACAGTGATTCACTACGATTCTAAATGCAAAAACACAGAATCGCTTCCACTGGACTGTGAAATGGTTCTGTGCTTTCTATTATGGTATACCCCATTCAAACAAATGGGGAAAACAGCCGGTATATCCGTTTTTATTTATCCTGCAGACTTTCACACAATGCATACAGACCATCCAGAAACCGTTCATTGTCCTGCTGTGTCCGCTTTTTCGCATGATTTCCATAATTGCCATGCTTACGCTCCACACTGCAGACATGACGCATTGTGAGAAGGCGATTGATATTTTCTGTTGTATAGGGGACTCCATTGCAGGAGATTGGATATCCTTCCTTACTGAGAACCAGTGCAGCCAGACCGTAATCCTGCGTAACAACAATATCTCCCTTTTTTACATGCGACAGCAACAGAAAATCCGTACTGTCTCTTCCTTTATCCGCCATAAGGATAACGACATGCTCATAGGGAAAGACATGGGAGGTATCACATACCAGTGTTACAGGAAAACCGAAATCCTCTCCTGCCTGCAGGGTTTCCTCAATCACCGGACAGCCGTCCGCATCGATATAAATATCAGACATGCTCGACCAGATGCGGGTCATAGCCGTTGTTTTTCAGAATTGCAAGCACATCTGCGATATGCTTGTTATCATTGGTTTCAATAATAACGCCGACTCTGCACTGATTAAACAGCATGGCATTCTGAATACGGTTATGATTTACAGAAATGATATTGGCTCCGGTTCTGGATATCAGCTCAATCATACGGGACAGATTCCCCGGCTTATCCATAACGTTCATATTGATGACTGCCTTGCGTCCGGTCTTCATCAAGCCGAGGTCGATTATTTTAGACAGCAGATTGACATCGATATTTCCTCCGGAAAGGACTGCAACGCATTTGTGATGCTTCAGATCCACCTTACCGAACATCGCCGCCGCAACACTGGTGGCTCCGGCTCCCTCAGCGACCATCTTCATTTTCTCTAGCAGTGTCAGTATGGCAGCCGCAATTTCCTCCTCACTGACGGTTACCACCTCATCCACGTACTTGCTGCACAGCTCATAGGTCAGCTTTCCCGGAGTTTTTACAGCGATTCCGTCCGCGATCGTACTTACATTCTGCAGCTTGATAATCTCCTTCTTTTCCAGCGACTGCTTCATGCTCGGCGCATGCTCGGACTGAACGCCGATAATACGGCAGCTGGGACGCATTGCCTTGATTGCAACGGCAATCCCGCTGATCAGACCGCCCCCGCCAATCGGTACGATTACCGTATCCACATCACTGAGCTTATCCAGAATTTCCAGACCGATCGTACCCTGTCCGGCAATGACATATTCATCATCAAAGGGCTCCACGAATACTGCGCCTGTGATTTCCTGCAGATTCTTCGCATACTCATAGGCATCATTAAAGGTATCTCCCTGCAGTTCCACCGCAACACCATAGCTTCGCGTTGCTTCAATTTTAGACAGCGGAGCGGTTTTCGGCATAACGATTGTTCCCTTGATTCCCATCTTCATGCAGGAATAAGCGACTCCCTGTGCATGGTTTCCGGCACTTGCGGCTATCACGCCCTTCTCGCGCTCCTTTTGTGTCAGAGAATGCAGCTTATGGTAAGCTCCACGCAGCTTAAAGGCACCGGTTCCCTGCAGATTTTCCGCCTTGATCCACAGATTTTCATGCAGCTTATCCGCATGCACCAGCGGTGTTTTGGAAATAACATCCTTCAATACTTCCTTGGCATCATAAATATTTGAAATATCCATACAATTTCCTCCTGTATCCTTATCTGTATTGTACTATGAATATCACCGTTCGAAAAGAGTGTTTTTCTACAATTTGGATACATTTTATTCACATTGTTTTTATATTGCATACAATCATCTATGTTATGCATACATATTTGTTTCATCGTATATATATCGTAGAATCCTGTATATCGTATCTGTTTCAGTATTCCCCGCCGATCTTCCTTCATACCAATAGCCGCGTCCGTCCGCAGCCATTCTCCTTATAGAAGTATAACCGTAAAAAAACTGCCGTCTCCAGTTGGAGAACAGCAGCTTTACAGACTTAGTCTTTTTCGATGAAGTCCAGCAGCTCCTTGGCCGCGATATTAATACCGTCACGGTTTTCTTTATCAAGTCCCAGGTGGGTGTAAATTTCTCCGACGAAGCAGCCGCTGTCGCGCAGTGCGACAAACATCTGGTCAATCAGAGGCTCACAAACCTCCTGCTGCTGCATCGGTCCAAACGGGTTCGCAAAGTAGGTTGTGGAAATACCGACCTCCTGTGTCGTTCCCTTGGCCATACGTTTTCCCTCCTTGCAGGTTGCCTTCGCATCCTCAAGAGTATCAAAACGATGCAGCCCCAGCTTATCATCATAGTTATTTGCATAGGCAAATAAGTCAATTCTATGATTCATCGCTACGATTTCATATGGTGCAGCCGGTGTGATAACACGGGCATTGTTGCTGGATTCCGGATTCATGAAAATGGAGCGGTCCATATCACGGTACGGGGTTCCCGGATCCAGATCATCCAGACGGATAAAGGCACCGATTTCCGTACCCTGTCCATAAGGAACACCGTCCTCCAGATGAATGGTACCCATATCATCAAAGACAACCTCAATGTCCTTAATGACATCCGCACCGGCAATTTTCAAGGCTTCAATGGATTCGGACTTACCTGCTCCGGAATCCCCCATCAGCATAATACCCTTGCGTTTTCCGCTCTTTAAGGTAATATTGACGAATGCTCCGTGAATCGGCAGCCAGCCCTTCTGCATTTTTCTTACGTTATGCAGTGTCAGTGTCATTTTCTTCAGATAACCGAAGTATTCAATACGTTCATGATAGCTGACACATCCGATCCATACATCATCCTCAGCATCATAATGGAAGGTTGTCTGTTCCTTGTCATCCTGATTCCCGAATAAACAAATCAGATCCGGTTTTTTGCGGCACTCATCCTCATTCGCCAGCTCAAACAGATTTGCCAGAGATACGGCAGAGGAAATAAAGTCACGGTGGAAGTAGATAAAAGCAAGCAGGCTTCCGACCTTGCATGGATAACAGAACCATTCATCCGGTGTTCCGGTAAATTCCGTAATCGGATTGGTATCCCGTTCTGTAAACATCCCGGTACGCTTGTTTGACTTCGGATGAAGGATCATCGGTGTCCGCAGCATAACGGACTGAATGAATTCGATATCCTTTAATGCATCGTATTTAGGGCTCAGCTTTGGATTATCAATATTTTTCACTGCAATCGATGCATTGGTACCAGCCTGCAGCTGACGGTATACACGGTTTTTTCTTCCCATGATCTGTTCCTCGATGTTACGGTACAATCCAAGAATCAGACTGGTAAAGCTGGAATCTGCGCCCACAAAGGTCAGATCCTGCAATGCATTTCCCTGTCCGATCGACATTACGGAGAATCGCTGATGCTTTTTCCAGAAGTTGTACATTTCCTCCACGAACTCCAGCAGCTTCGCTTTATCGTTCAGATATGGAGAATCCACCTCTTCCGCTTTGAATACACGCAGCATGCGGAACAGCTTCAGAATTTCAAAGGTTGCCTCTCTGGTTGTTTTGCCGTTCAATGCGTAGAAGTATAAAGCCTCGTTATCAGCTTTTAAGTAATCCAGGTAGTTATGAACATAATTACTGAACGTGGAAGAATTCAGCAGCTGGTCACCGGAATGTGCGTATCCTGCGCTGTAGTTCAGTATTGCAAGTTCTTTTGTTAAATACAATGTCTCTTTCATAATCTGCTCCTTTCAAATTCAAAAATGAAGTTGGAAAATAAAGTTAAATAACCCTATCGGGTTATATTATACAATAAAAAGAAAAAATAAGAAAGTAGTTTTTGTAATATTTTCATTTTATGAAAACTTTTTCAATTCCAATTTCTGTTTCGCAGCTGTGCTCACCTGTCGCACAGCATACTGGTAACGATTACATGATATGCGAGAGCCGGGAAAAGTATACCGCAATTTTGTCACACGCTTGTAAAAAGACCGTATTTTTTTGAAATCCTGAAGCACTTCGGTCTTCCATATATAGAAAGCGATGATGGGGATTCTCATCGTCAAGTGATCCAACCGGCTTTCATCTGTAGCTGTAAGGTACCTTTCCCATGTACCTTACAGCAGTTATTAAAAGCTTCAGCACTTGCATAGGCAGCCTGCTCTTCGCATGCATCACTTCGCGCTCTAATCTTTAGAAAAAAGTCCGAATCCCCTTCGAACTTTTTCACAGCATATTCAGACTGCCTGAAAGTCTCACGCAGACTTATTTCTGTAATTCCTTCTTGACCATGTCAACAATCTCATGCAGGGAAACATCACTGCTTTCATCAGCTGTTCTGGCACGGAATTCCACATTGCCGTCCTTGATTCCTCTGCCGACGGTGATGCGGTATGGAATACCGATCAGCTCCATATCCTTGAACTTCACTCCCGGACGTTCCTTGCGATCATCCAGCAGAACATCAATGCCTTCTTTTTTCAGTGCCTCATACAGTTCATTTCCAATGCGCATCTGTTCATCATCCTTGCTGGACACAACCACCACAGCGACCTCATACGGTGCCACGCTTGTTGGCCAGATGATACCGGATGCATCGTTATGCTGTTCCACGATTGCCGCCATGCAGCGCTCCAGACCAAAGCCATAGCATCCCATTTCCACAGGATGCAGCTTATTGTTGACATCCTGATATTCCAGACCGAGTGCCTTTGCATATTTGGTTCCCAGCTTGAAGGTGTTGCCGACCTCAATGCCCTTACAGAACTTCAGCGGTTTTCCGCATTTCGGACAAATATCCCCTTCATGAACCTGTGCAATATCCGCAACGGTTTCCACTGTGAAATCCTTCAGGTTTACATTTTTGATATGATGATCGGTTTTGTTTGCTCCAACGATAAAGTTTTTCATATTTGCCACTTCACGATCCATGATAATCGGACACTCCAGTCCAATCGGACCTGCAAAGCCAACCCTTGCATGGGTAACACGTTCCACCTCATCAAAGGACGCAAGCTCCATTTCATTTGCCTGCAGCAGCTTCAGCACCTTGGTTTCATTCAGCTCCCGATCCCCCTTCAACAGGAAGGCCATCGTTTTCCCATCAATGGAATAAATCAGTGTTTTCACAAAATCATTTACGGATTTCTGGAAGAATGCCGCAACATCCTCAATTGTTTTCGCATCCGGAGTTTCCACGATTTCCATATCCAGCGCCTCTACATCGGATGGCCTGCCGGTATCGATAACCTCGGTGATTTCCAGATTACTGGAGAAGTCACAGCCCTCACAGGTCACCACGACATCCTCCCCGATTTCGGTGATTGCCTGAAATTCCTCAGACAGAGAACCGCCCATAGCTCCGGTATCCGCCTTGACGATCTTATAGTTCAGATTGCAGCGATCCATAATATTCTTATATGCTTGAAACATCTTCATATAGGATTCCTGCAGACCGGCTTCATCAATATCAAAGGAATACGCGTCCTTCATGATGAATTCACGCACACGGATCAGGCCATAGCGCGGTCTTGTCTCATCACGGAATTTTGTCTGAATCTGATACAGGTTATATGGAAAATCCTTATAGGAGCTTCCCTTCATCATCGCTGCCATGGTAAACAGCTCTTCATGGGTCGGTCCCAGCACATAATTTTTCTGATAGCGGTCCTTTAATGCAAACATATTGGAACCAAAAGCCTCACGGCGTCCGCTTTTCTCATAAATTTCTTCCGGTATCATGGCAGGCATGAGCAGCTCCTGTGCACCTGCGGCATCCATTTCTTCACGTACGATTTCCTCAATCTTTTTCAGTACGCGTTTCCCCATAGGCATAATCATATAAATTCCACTGCTACTCTTTTTGATCATTCCCGCACGCACCAGCAGATTTCCGCTTGTACTGTCTTCATCCTTCACGTTTTCCCGCAATGTATAAAAATACGACTTACTCAGTTTCATAATCTTCTCTCCTTAGTATCCTTTATAAAGCACTGCGATATCCGACACCTTCGTTATGCCGCAATACCGCATACCCACATATCCACACACCGTTCAGTATATACCGGAGCGATTCCTTGTCACAACCTTGCGAATCATGGCGTCCTTTTCCAGACGCAGGGGTACATGGGTTCTGATTTTCTGCATTGGTGTTTTGGCAACGTCCAAGAGATTTCCATCCATATCATAGAGCTCCTGCAGCTCAAAACGTGTGGCGGATATCGTCGGTCCAAAAACCTCCGCAGCGATATGTCCGCGAAAGTTATTGCGCACCTCCAGCGTTGCCATGCCGCTTTCTTCCTCATAATCCAGAACATAGGCGATAAATTCCTGTGTCACACCGGCTCCGTTGACACCGTACAAATGCCCGTGAAAGCTCGGCATACCCTCATAGAAGCCGCACCCGGTGGGTCGGTTTTCCGCCTTTGCCAGTTCATTATAATACCATTCCATCCGTTTGTCACTCAGTCTTCCGCCTTCCGCATAAATTTCATCAATCAGCATGCGGTAGGTTTTGATCAGGGTGGCGATGTAATACGCGCTTTTCATACGTCCTTCGATTTTCAGACTGGCGATACCCGCCGTAATCAAATCCGGAATATATTTGGCAGCCATCAGATCCTTGCTGGACATGGAAAACAGATCCTGTTCATCATGCAGTGCACGATCTCCCTCATACAGACGATATTTCCAACGGCAGCTCTGCGCACACCCACCGCGATTGGCATCACGGCCCGTCATATTGTTGCTGAGTACACAGCGTCCTGAATAGGAGATACACATACCGCCATGGATGAAGACCTCCAAAGGTACCTGCGTATGAGCAGCACTTGCTTTGATTTCCTCCAGCGTAACCTCACGGCCGAGAACGACACGATCCATGCCTTTCTCCTGCCAGTAATTTGCGGCGCTGGAATTGGTGGAGGAATGCTGGGTGCTAACATGAACCTCCAGCTTCGGTGCCCATTTTTTGGCACACATCATGATGCCGGGAGAGGCAGCGATGATCGCCGTTACACCGATTCGCTCCAGCTCCATCAGATATTCCTTTAAGCCGTGTAAATCCTCTTCATGGGGCAGCATGTTCACAGTCACATGCACATGGGCGCCATGCTCCTTCGCAAAAGCAACCCCCTCTGCAATCTCCTTTAATCCGAAATTACTGGCACGGGAGCGCAGGGAAAACTGCTTGCCTCCCAGATATACGGCATCCGCACCGTACAATACCGCGATTTTCAAACGCTCCAGATCACCTGCCGGAGCGAGCAATTCTATCTTCTTCAAGCTCTCACCTACTTTACCTTGCTTGTTTTCGTATAATAGAAGCCATGACTCACATGATCCTCTTTGTATTTCTTTTCATATTCCTGATAGGTCTGACGGCCGTCCCGCACGCCCTTTAACACATCCTGATACAGACGAAGCGCTTCACATACATACTCGATATCATGGAAGATACCGTCAATGCGAAAATGCCGTACACCCGCTTCATACAGCTCCCGTATTTCTTCAAAGGAGACAAGTGTAAATCCGGTAAACACATGGGTTCCAAGCGCATCCTCAACAATCGGCATATGATCATCCCGTGTTTCCTCCATCAGATACAGCTGATGATTGTCCGTTACCGCTTCCTCTTTCCCCAGAAACTCCATATAGGCACTCAGCAGCTTCCGCTTGGAATGCATCATATTCAATCTGCCATGCAGAACGACTTCACATTCCCCCTGTACATCCCGTGCCACTGTGCACATTTCCTGCAGGGTGATTTCCTTGGATATGGTTGCCATGCGGATTCCCTCATCCAGATAATACTGCATATCCATGGCATTGGTAATCAGGGTGTCCGGGTTGTAAATAAGCCGGTCCTTCATATCAAGACGCGCTGCCTCATAAAGAACACCCTCGTCCCCGTAATAGATGCCTTCCACATCCAGCTCCTTCAAAAGCTTCAGAAAGTCACGCAGCCTCTCCAGCTCTTCCTCCACAAAAATGCGGTTGACCAGAACATACATGCTGATTTGACAACGGACACATTCCGCTTTGATATCCGGCAGCTCCTCTATTGGAAAACAGGCAGCTCCTCTCGCCGAGAAAAACGGTACCGCAATCAGTACACTCTGCGCACCTGCCGTCTTTAATTTTTCTATATCACCAAACGCAAATGGTGTTGCGATGAAATCAACCATAACGTCACCTTTCCTTTATGTGTCATGTGCACGAAGGCACCCGCTAACACTGCTTTTTATTATAATATATTCTGTACAGAAAAGGTAGGGAAAACATCTATTTCAAACAAAAAACCGCTTTTCATACCGTTGATGACCATGATGTATCCGCGGTGTACATGGAAGAAAAATGTCCAAGGACATTCCGAAAGACAAAAAGCAAAGATAGATAAATAAAGAAGGATTTTGTATAATAATATGGGTGATATATATTTCCGCTTTTGAAAACAAACATACAGTAATTGCGACGGGATATTGTGACTCTTATTTCCCAGGGTCAAAGTAACATCATAAGGCTCGTTTTGTATGTTTAAAAAAGTAAAGAATAGAAATCATGTATTATCCCAACCCGTACGCAAGCACATAAAAAAGCACACTACGCAAAAGATGGTTCTTAATCATCCATACAGAGTGTGCCTTTTATATGCAACAAATAAAAACTCACACAAATTCATGTATGAGGTATGGTTTAAATGGTGCCACATGTGTTACATATACGAACCATATATAGTATTTTTATATTTCTGACTCTTTTGTATCTACCTATATTCTTTTCTAACCCTTGGCTTATCGTCATGAATACTATACCATGATTCATGTCAATTTACCATACTTTTTTTCAAAATAGTCACTTTTTCTCATTATCATTCTCATGATATTCGATTTTAATGATTTCTTTTTTACTTAAATCAACATACATCGTTAATATAGTCTGTTCGATAAATCCTCGTTTTTCACTGTCTGACAGCTCATTCCAATTATAACCATTTACGATCTTTATTTTTCCGAACCTTGCTTTCTCTTTATTTAATTTTAAATTGATGGATTTTACGATAGTATCGTATGCTTCATCCGAGAGGAAATCTTCTGCATATTGTCTGGAGACCGTTTTAAGCTTACGCTGCAGTCTATTGATATCTCTTAGAATATCTTCTGCTTCTCTTGTATAATCTGCTTTATCTATATGCGTGATCATATCATGTATTGCCTGATGACAAATCACATCCTGGTTGATCCTCTGATTGCACTTTTTACAATAATAGTAATAATATTTTTTATTCCTCTTATATGTTGGAATACCGCCTAAGATATTTCCGCAGTTCTTACACGTTATTTTATTTCTATAATAAAATTTATTTTGTTCTTTACCGTATGCAACGCTTCTTTTTCCGACTACTTTTTTAGCTTCCATTGCATCCTCTTTACTAACGATTGCTTGCATCACATCGGGGAAGACATAGTCTTTATAGGTAAATTCACCATAATATCCATTTTCAAAAATAATTCTTTTTATTCGATCCGTGCGTAATTTGTAATCGTATATTTCCTTGATCTTTATTCGTATATCAGACAGTGGATAGCCGGCTTTGGCATACATGAATATGCTTTTTATGATAGGGGCCGTCTCTTCATTGATGGTTAGATATTTTTCTTTATCTTTAGAATAACCAAGAAGGACCCCACTTTTCGGATATTTTCCTTCCATTGCCATCTGCAACAGACCGTCATTTGTTCTCTCGACAATCGTTTCTCTTTCCCATTGGGCAAAGATAGCAAGGATGCCGACGACTAGTTTTCCATTCGCTGTAGTGATATCCAGATTATCCATGACTGCTACAAGGTTCACATCATTATTTGCAAACATATTCAGGAGTTCATATGTATCGATCACATTCCTGGTCAAACGATCTAGTTTGTAAATGATAATCTCATCCAGCTTTCGATCCCTGACATCCTGCAGCATTTGTTTGATGCTAGGACGCTCAAGTGTCGAAGCAGAATGTCCTTCATCTATATACAACACCGCCTCAGTATAATCATCATTAAATAAATGCATATAGTCCTGGCATTTATTTTTTTGATTATCTATGGAGTAGCCGAGCGTCTGTTCTCTGGTGGATACACGACAATATATGCCGATTCGCTTTTTCTTTTTTATCTCTTTATTTTCTATCCCTAATTTATCATAAATGTCGGCTCTCCAGAAATTGCCGGTCCTCTGTCTGACAACACTTGTGAAAGTCATATGTTCCATCTTTCGTAGATAAGCACCTTGAGCCTTGACCGTAATGCGATCTAGGATAGAAATGACTCTTATTTTCATACGGAACGATATGTCGAGAATGTCCTGCACAGCCGCAGGATCCGACGATAATTCATCCGCACGTAATACGATTAGATCATCTGGGCGGAAGCTGTGGATCATCGCGATAAGAATAGTAGGGTAGTTATTTCCCTTCTGTATGAAACATATATTATGTGGCTGATAATTATTTATTTGTAGATAAGATTGCAGCTTTGTTTTTTTTATCGTATTCTCCATGACAACGATGGCTTTTCTATTTTGGTTATCTGTAGCCATCATGTAATTTCTTTTTAATTCTGTCTTTCTAATAATCCCTGCATTTAGCATTTTGTTTATGTTCCTCCTTTTTTTGGATAAAAGAGACAGAAAAAGAGATACCCTCATTGTATCAATGATAGGTATCTCTTTCTGACGATAAGCGCTTAGATTAGATTAGAATATAAGCAACTATATTATATTCATATAAAGATACATTTTCAATATTTACTTTTAATAATTTTGTGTGAAATTATGTGAATGCTCAAAAATAAAAGCCCGATCTTACCCGAACTCTGCCAAAAATGATGTCCGCTCGCTGTTCTATCATTATAATTCTTTAATTTCAAGTGTTGTATCATCTGCACCTTTTGTACGCTATTACATATAATATTCAGAGTAATCGTTATAACTCTCACCTCCAATTTATAAAAAGAATAACAGTCACTGACCGTTATCCTTTTCTCTATATCCATAACACAGGGATGACTGTAATTTTATGATTCTGCCTGTTCCCTTTCCTATATACTCATTATGGTTCACAATCTGTATACCTCTCAGATAGACTGCACGTATCTTGCCAAAGACTTCATGTCCGGCAAAAGTTGCATAATCGATGCCTTCATGTGCATCACTGTCTTGCAGAGTTTGATGGCCTTCAGGGTCATAAATAACGATATCTGCATCGTAACCGGGCTGAAGTCTTCCTTTCTTTGTAATTCCGCATACATCAGCTGGTCCAGAAGAGAACATCTGTACAAACTCTTGTTTGCTGATGCGCTGTTTACAGACCCCTTCACTCCACAACATCTGTAGACGATGTTGCACACCTGGCACACCATTAGGTACTTTAGAGAAATCATGATACGCTTCGATCTTCTTTTTATATCCGCCGCTAACTGCACAATGATCAGAACTTACAGCCTCAATCATATGTTCATGAATTCCATGCCACAATGCATCTTGATCTTGTTCTTTACGCAGTGGAGGTGAGCATATATAACGTGCACCCAGAAGTCCCTCTTTTGCAAGATCATCTTCATTCAATATCAAATAATGGGTACATGTTTCACAAAATACAGGCTGCCCCTCGCGTTTTGCATTCATGATTTTTAAAAGAGCCTCTTTTGTGGAAATATGCACAAAAAAGATTGGAATATCACACCATTTTGCATAAGCAATCATTCGCTCTACCATTTCTGCCTCACTCTGTACATCTCGAGCATCAGCATGATATTTTGGCGCAATACAACCTTCTTTAAGTAGATCTTCTGTTCTGCAGGCAATCATATCCGCATTCTCCGCATGTACCATCAGCAACAGTCCACTGTTTCGAATCTTCTGCATAACACGCAGTATAGATGCATCATCTGCATAGTATGGTGTCCCTTTATAGGCCGTAAATACCTTTAACGCAGAAACGCCATATCCAGGCAGTTCCTGAATTTCTTCGATGACTTCCTCGCGTATATCCATCAACATGCTGTGAAAAGCAACATCAATATAAGGATAACGCGCTGCCTTTTCCTGCTGTGACATCAGCGCCTCTTTCAGCGACTGTCCTTTTTCCTGATCGACGAAATCAACAACTGTTGTCGTACCACCAAGGGCAGCTGCTTCTGATGTCTCAAAAGAACAGCTGTTAAAGGAACCAAAATGTGTATGTTCATCGATGCCTCCAGCAAACACATAACAGCCGGATACATCAACAACATAATCTGCCATATCCACAAGATTCTCTCCAAGAGCTAAGATTTTTTCGTCTTCAAATACAATATCGCCAGTAAATTCACCATTTTCCAGCAGTATGATACCCTGATGAATACATGTTTTCATATCACATGCCCATCTGTGAAAGATCAAATCGCTTCATGGCAGTTCTAGCACTGTTCATGGTCGTTTCCAGTAATGTATCCATATCATCCACAATATCTCTTGTCAGAGAGAGTTCCAGCAGAAATGGAAAACTGATACCAGAGACGATTTCTACATCTTGATGTTGCATACTATATAACAGTGCGGTCTTATAAGGCGTACCACCATCTAAATCACACGCAATCAGCACATTATCACATTCACTCATCTTGTCAGCTGTCTCTTTGAGTTCTTCCAGCAGTCCATCCATATCTTTATCTTCTGTAAAATCGATCCATGCCACATGTTCTTGTTCACCGCCAATCAGTTCCAGCGTACTGTACAACCCACTAGCAAAGTGACCATGTCCCATGATAATAATTTCCATATTCATATTGTTACCTGACACATGCAATATGTCTTATCCTTTCTTATGGAAGATAAAAAGGGAATACATCTTTTTATCTGTTATTACGCAGTCTGCGTGCTTCTTTTACGCCGTCCATGAAGATGCGTGCTTTTTCAGGATCAATCGGATTTTTCATATTTCCATTCTTGACCCATGTCCCTACGCTCACACCATCATAACAGGTCAGTATTTCTCTGATGTTATCACCATTGGATCCAGCACTGAGAAACAGCGGTACATCATCACCAAGACGTTTGCGCACATCATGATAGATCTGCATGCTCTCCTCTGTCGTGCGCCCACCGATGAACAGTCCATCCGCAAAGGCATTCTGTACACTGTCCCATGCAGCATCGACAATCTTCTTTCCACCAATCTGTTCATAATGTATTTCCTGTACATCTGCATATACAGGAATACGAGATCCAAGACGTTTGCGCATCATGCATACATCCACACACTGTGCATGCATCAATCCTGCATATCCTACTTCCATACCAGTATAAGTATGTTCTATCCGTATGAAATCTGCCTGTACCGCATCTGCAACAGCAAGTGATGCTACACCATCCCAATCAATCAGAATTCCCTGAATCATGTTGGGAAAGCGGCGTTTTAGTTCATAAGAAAGCACACTCATATAGGCAATCGTTTCGGGGGATGCTATCTGCTTTACAGGTGCATCATTACGATTCTGTATGATATAGCCGTCAAAACCGGTGTTCTGTATCATTTCCACTTCCTTGATACTAATATCCATAACTTCCTGAAAAGACATACCAGTATTGCGATAACTTCCAGGGCATGGTTCCGGCTGAATCATACAAAGGGCTAATGGAAAATCTGTTTTTTTTATACTCATTGACGTTCCTCCAGTTCTTTTGCATACGCCCTGGCTTCCACATACAGTCCAGAAGGAGGCAATATGCCTTTTTCAGTTATATAGCCACGAATCATTTCAGCTTCAATTTCCAAAAGTTTGAATCCGCTGAAATCTACATTTGAGCGGACATCCTCATCCCAATGAGATGCAAGTCGTTCACCATAGTCAAATGGCATGGCAGAGCAGCGTACATAACCTTCCAGCGGACGCATATCAAGCTTGATCAGCGGAGTCAACACATAGAGTGGTTTATGTATGGTGACGCAAAGCATCGCAACGATATCAGAACCGATCGTGTTGAATACCGTACCATCCGGATAGATCGTTTCTGCTCCTATGAAGACAGCCTGACATTTTTTCATGGCAGACAGCATTGTTGTATCTGGAATGAAGTGGACATGGTGACCACTTGCAAGTGCATTTTTCACAAACGGACGTCCGCCATCAAGTGCCCTGCTTTCACAGATATAAATGTGACGCCCAGAAGGCAGTGCGGATACAAAAGCATCTACAGTACTTGAATAATCGAATATCATAATAGATTCCATATTTTCACAAAGATGTACACCATAAGATACTAATGTTTCTGTATCCTTTTTTGCCTGTTTATCATACGCTGTAATCTGTTCTTTGACAATCTGTCGTATTTCTTCTACATCATGACCATGAAGATGTTCATATCCTCGTGTAAATATCATAATGGCATTGTAAATGGCACGACTGTTCTGCCCTCTGGTATCCTTAAAGAACTGTGCACACTTCCCTAAAAGAGTCAGCATTTCCTCACTGTCCAGATCCTGATCCGCAATATCCAGAAGGATCTTCTGAATCAGGCGGGTATGGGCATTAGCGCCGAGCACACGACTGTATACGATATCATCAAATTTTGATACCGCAGCAGAAGGCAGCAGTTCCCTCATTTCTTCTTTGCTATACATATATATCCTCCTTGCTTACACGTCCTATAAGTGAAGAAGACGCTGTGCGTTTTTGTTATATAACGCTTCTGAAAGCGATGATTCCATTTTCAGAAGATCAAATGTGTGAATGGAACAATCGCTGAATTTATGTGGATAATGGGTGCCGAACAAAAACTTGTCCTGTGGTATGTTGGCAAATGCTTTGCGCAGAATAGGAAATTCATACATGCAGGATGTCTCAACAAACAGATTTTTGCGATTCTTTACCAGTTCCACACATCCATATCCAAAGTCCGTGGTCCCCATATGCAGAAGAACCATAACAAGATCTGGATGACGATCCGCATAGAATGCCCACTGTGCCGGCATGGTGCGACAACCCCATCCCGTAAACACGTTGACAATGATACCTTTTTCTTCACAGACTGTCATAATTTCTTCCATATGAGGTGCAATTTCCGGAAAGTAACAGTGTTCATTAGAGTCTAGCTCTATCGCGGAAAACACACCCATATCAATCACCCGATGCAGTTCTTTCATCACATCACGTTCCTTCGGATTCAAAACTGCACAGCCGATCAGTTTATCAGGATGCTGTTTTATTGCTTCAGCAACCACATTATTCTGATGAACGATATCATACCCTTCAAGGGCAGATATCATTCTCATATCAATTTTATTTTCATCCATATCATGGAGACAGCTTTCGACATCATAAGTATCGCTGTCACGGTTCCATTTCAGATGTGCGTGATAATCGATTATCATATCGAATACCTTATGAAGCCAGGATACCGCATGCATAACCGATGACACCAACTGCCATGGTCAACAGCATCAGCAGAATTGGATTGGCTTTCTTTTTCTTCATCAGCCATAGCATCAGCAATGTATATAATACAGGCAGAAGACCTGGAACCATTCTATCCAGTGTCGTCTGAATACTTACCTCTGTCTCACCAGCCATATAAGACCATGGAATTGACATAGAAACAAAGTTACTTACGAAGCCACCAATGACAACATAAGCAGCAATACCTGCATAACGTGTCATCTTGGAAATCATACCACTGCTCTGCATGGCACCTACAAATGCGACTCCTTTTTCATAGCCTTTGAAAATACCGATGTAACGTATTACCTGACCTACGATTGCCATAACAGCAACAAAGATAACAGGCCCTAGAACACTTGTATAATTGCTGGCGATAACCATGGAGATAGCCAAACCTGCCATGATCGGACGCAGTGTTCCATGATACAGGGAATCACCAATGCCAGCGAGAGGTCCCATAAGTGCTGATTTAATGGCACCGATACTGACAGGATCAAAGTCATGTTCATTGGCATTGCGTTCTTCCATTGCGGCTGTTAAACCAATGACGAAGTGAGAAAGACGCGCTTCTGTAAGGAACAGTTCTGTATGTCTACGATACGCGTCTTTTTTCTCTTCTGGATCGCTGTATACTTTTTCCAGCACCGGAATCATGGAGAAGACGAATCCAGGGGCTTCCTGTTTTTCATAGTTGAAGCCGGTAACAAATCCTTCAGAATAGAAGAACAGTTTCCATAAATCTTTTTTTGTAAGTTTTGTATTAATTTCAGCCATGTCCATATACCCCTTTCCTTATGCTTCCTGCTTATTGTCATTGTAGTACGCCATAGCGACACAGACAACTGCAACCAGTGTGATTCCGATGTTTCCAATTTTCAAAAAACTTGAGAAAAAGAATCCTATGATGAAATAATACCAAATTCCTTTTACATTGATGGATTGTAACAATAATGCCAGTCCAACAGCACCGATCATACCACCACCAACAGCAAGACCATCAATAATCACCTTTGGTACAGCATCAATGATTGCCTGTACAGCATCAGCCCCAAAGTAGATTGCCATGAAAGTCGGAATGACAAACAAAATTAGATTGAAGATATTCGGCCACACCTGTGTATTCATGATGATACCAATTTTACTTCCACGCTCAACAGCAGCTTCCATGCGATGCTGTGTCCATACACACAATGCCATGTTACGGAAATACATACCCATCTGACCAAGTATCGCTAATGGTAATGCCGTCGCAAGTGCAAGCTGCTGATTACCGGATATACATGCGAATGCGGCAGCAATACCAGTTGAGAAGGTCTCTTCTGGAGGCAGCGCCGTACCAACAAATACCTGCCCCAGAAACATCAGCTCAATTGTACAGCCGACCTGCAGCCCGATATTGATATCTCCCATGATTGCCCCGACAATCGGTCCTACCACGATAGGACGGTATGTGAAAAACTGTGTGACATATTTATCAAAGAATGTTATCCACATGAAGATACTGACCATAATTGCTTTCAATAATAGATTTTCCATTTTTTTATCCCTTTCTTCACTGTTATGTTCTGTGTATGTTGTTAATACTTTTTCAGCAGTTCCATTGCATCAATGCTCTTGTCATTTGGTACGGCACGAATATCCAGATGGATACCTTTGGCTGCCAGTGCTTTCAGACATTCCACATCCTGTGCTTCCACAAAGATGAAACTCAACAGCTTCTTTCTTCCTGTTTCTGAACGTGCATTGCTGATATTTCCCACATTGATGGTATCAATATGAAATCCCAAATTGCATAGTGCCAACGCTGTTGCAGGGTTACGCAGCATCAGCAGAACTTTTTTATCATCCAGTTCACTCGATGCCAGCAGCTGTGCTGCTTCATTTATCGTTTTGATTAGCAGATTGATATTGGCAGGTGCCACAAGTTTCAGAAGCATCTGCTGTGTTGCATCACCTGCTGCCATATCATCGGCAATCAGAATCGTGTCTGCCTGTGCATCCGCAATCCATCGTGTTACGATCTGTCCATGAATCAGACGATCATCAATTCTCATAGTTGTAACTGACATAACATACTTCCTCCTGTTTCGTTATCGCTCCCATAGAAACTGCGCATTACGCCAGAAGACATCTTCAAGCTCATCCTCATCAAGTCCCAGATGATACAGCTTCTGTATTTCGATATTTGTTGGTTTATATGGCCAGTCCGTACCGAACAGTATCCGCTTTGAACCTAATACATCTACGGCTTCCTGCAGGATATCTGCTTCCATATTGGCGCTTGTTTCCACCCAGAAATTATCCAGGTTCTTGATTGCTTCAATACATGCGTGTCCAAATTCACGGCCACAAATATGAGTGAACACAAATTTCATATGCGGGCGTTTCTTCGCATGTTCAATCCATACAAACGGCGTACACAGCGGGCTTGCCCCTCCATGTATTTGTACATGAACACCATATTCACCAATGGCATCCAGCACACCACCAAGGCTTGGGCAGTTTTCGGCTGCATAACCATGTTTCCATGGCATGAATTTGACACCATTCATATGGCATTCACCTAATGTCCGATGTACTTCATCTATTGCATCAGGTGCTTTGGGATCAATATCTGCATATCCTTCAATCACTTCGGGAAATTCACACATGGCCTCATAGACCAAATCATTCTGTGCGCGCATTCCATTGCCAGATAAGGAACAGATACCGACCTTGCTGATTCCGAATGCCTTCAAATCCTCTACGAGCTGTGCAGCACTGTTGGCATCCCCTGATCTTGTCTTTCCCAAATGGGAGTGAAAATCATATCGTTTCACGAACGATTACCTCCATCTTTCACATTGACGATATGTACGTAATATTTGTAAGTTTCCGCTATATACGAGTTTTGTGAGAACTCAACCGGATGTCCTTCACTGTCGTAGGTGACGCGCTCTTTGTATACCAGCGGCTGTGTTTCTTCCAAAAACAAATCCCCTGCGCAGTTCAAAACTGGCCATCTTCACTTCCAATGTCTCATCAGCACTTCCCAGAGATATGCCATTCTCTTCCAAATATTCATACAAAGACGTCGTTGTATCAAAATCATCCTCGCATATCTCAATACCAATTCTTGAACTGATATGGGATTCATGCAGAGCGATAATCTTACCATTCAACAGACGCAGACGTTTAAGATAGGTGATACTCTCACCTGGCTCAATCTGCAGCCTGTCCGCTACTTTAACACTTGCTTCCATTTTACGACACGCAAGAATAATAGAACCCGGTTTGTCACCTTTCACCTTTGCATCTCCACTGAAACTCGTGAAAGAAGACAAGGGTTTCTCCTTCTTGATACGTTCTACAAAGGTACCTTTACCGCGTATTTTACGCAGATACCCATCATGTTCCAGGTCTGATATGGCTCTTCTTACCGTAATCCGGCTGACATCGAAGAGTTCCTGCATATCTTTTTCGGATGGAATCGCCTCCCTTTCTTTGAATGTTCCATCGTCAATACACTCTTTGATGAAGCGATAGAGCTGCTGATGGATCGGCGCTTTTGAATCTCTGTCCAGACTGAACTTTTTTCCCATGGTTAACACCCCACTTGTTATAACCTGAGTATACCACGTTATAACCATAGCTGTCAACAGATGATATAAAATATTTTAAAATTTATTTATATACAGTCTGAAATGAGCATATGAACCCCAAAAATACAAAATAAATAGAAAATTCCGTCAATACGTTATAACGTGTTCGCAAATGAGGTAAATATTGGTACTAAGAAAAGTGATACATGTTATGATTTCATATATCACTTCTATAACCTCTATAATGTTTTCCTGCTTCAAAGGCTTTCTTCATAGCTACGCATGTATCGATATTCCCCATCTCATATGTCCCCCAGGCCATAAATAACACCTGCAGCGCATACCATCATGACAGTCAAATAATCCACGGAAACTTTCCAGCACATGCTGCATCTGTGTACAAACCTCATCTGGTGCCGTCATGATGATATAATCTTCATTGCCTAATGACATATAGCGAGGACAGGTGCAATCAATCAGTGTTTTCAGTGTGCACTCATATTATAAAAGTACACCAATGTTCCAAAGACGATGATATCCGCCTTCTCCATATCATCCTTCTGCACACAATATCCACCAGGATGAGCGACTATAAAGAAAAAGTGTATCTATGAAATGCAAGAAATGCGGGTGCGAAGAAGAAGTTCCACAATGGGTTCTGGCTGAATTAAATGATTTTAGTGATGATAAAACATATTAAATGATATGCCTGAATGTTATGATACAATGTTTGAAAAAGATAAAATGAGCTGATTTCCCATCAGCTGTTTTGTCATATTCAGTTCAAGACTTTTTGCACTTTGTTTGATAATGAAAAGAGCCGCGTCCTTGATCTGATCCCTGTCAAGTAGACACATAAAATAAAATTTTTATCCCAATTAATGGGAATATAGCAAAAGATGTGTTCATAGTATTTTTCCTCCTGTAAGTATGTTTCGTATCTACAGGGAGTATCCCAAAGATTGTGTAAACCTCTAAACTGATGTAAGATAAAATTACTC
>OBWR01000015.1_pt1 | contig 189012 bp, 179 predicted proteins | sample 1476521 | NCBI WGS metagenome assembly OBWR01 (sample SAMEA2580127, study PRJEB22360) | human gut metagenome | biome: human gut; feature: human-associated habitat; material: faeces | place: Denmark | collected 2008/2010
AGCAGAAAAGCCGGGGGTTTTGCGGGTGATTAGCAGATAGGATACTAGAATATGTACGATATGATTTCATATTGGAAACCCTCCTTTTGTTGACATCATTATTCCACGGACGTGAGAGAAACTTAAGGAAAATTTCGTGAAAAATAGAAAGAAAACAAGGATGAAAAGTAATATGGCTGCATTCATCCCCCACCTGTTCATCGACCACTGAGGTGGGCGTATTCTGCCTGCTTTTTAAATAAACACCCCCATACCAAGCAGACGCCATGAGGAATGATTCGGAAACATACAGAATGGAATGCCGGCCAGTGCCCAGAACATAAATCCCACTGCTACGCTTCTGCTTATCCTGCTTTCCTTCATCAGAAACCCCTGCGCCATCTCTTTGCTTACATAATACCCCTTCTCCTCAGTACCCTCTTTACACGTATCATCCTTTAACAGATAATCCACGGACATTCCGAATATATTTGACAGCTGCAACAGCTTTTCCGTTTCCGGATAGCCCTAATTATTCTCCCGCTCTGCGCGCCTTCGGTGCATTTGCTGATTGCCTGCCTGGTCGTTTTGATCTGCTCTGCCAGCGCCTCCTGTGAGAGTCCCTTTTCCTTTCGCAGCTCCAACAGCTTTTCTCCTAAATTCATAAATCTGCCTCCTCACTCAAACACAGGTACATCATACCAAATCTCCATGTTATCTTCCATAGCTTTTCGCTGCACTTGCGCAACGCTGCGTTGCATTTCTGAATTTTGCTGTGATTCTTATAAAAAAACCCTGTCGTTAGATTCGCGTTAGATTCGGCAAGGCTTTTTTACGATCGCTTTATCCTAAATCTGATCGAAATCTTTGCGGCGTTTTCTTTCCTACGGTATGATTTCATCACAGGATACGATAGCCTGCTTCTGCAAGTATCCTCACTGCATTCTCAAACTGCTCCTCCTTCATCAGGATATAATCGGTGTTGTACGTAGATATGGCAAAGATGCCGATGCTGTTTTTCGCAAGCAGCGTTGAAATCTCGGACAGAATGCCGATCAGGGAGAAATCCAGAATTCCCTGTATGCGAAATGCCTTCCAGTGATCTTCACGCTCGATGGTATTTTCCGGTACCTCCTCCTGTAAACAGACAAGTGAATTTTCCTCATCTGTTTTTCCTATAAAGCAATAGGTGCTGTTCAAATTCACCATGGAATAATCCACCACCTTGCATACGGAAAAGCTTCCGTCCAGTTTTTTCAGCTCCATAAAATCTCCTTCTTTGCTTTCTCCAAGCTCACATTGGCTTTAAGTTTTTTTCCAGCCGATCCATCATCCATGCAAGACGCCGGCTGCGACCCGCTTCTGTCTTTGCATCAAGATAAGCACGTGTATATGTCTTTTTCACCGATGCCGGCATCTTCTGAAAATTAGTATAAGCCTGTGCATTTTCCTTTAACAAGGCAGCAACTGCCGCAATCTGTTCCTCGCTGATTGCAGAAGGAGAAGCGGCGTTGTCCCACTGTCCGTTCTTTTTCGCCTCTTCTATTTTCCTGCGTCCGTATTCCGTCATGGCACCGCATGCTTCCAGCTCCTGAACCAGCGCCTTGTTTTTCTGTGACCATTTGCTGCCAGCTCTTCGCGGCGCAAAATACTTCTTGTAGGATGTATCATCCATCTTCTTCATCACGCCGTCAATCCAGCCAAAGCAAAGTGCCTCCAGTAAAGCATCGTTTGCGGACAGTGTTTCCACCTCCTTTGTTTTGCCAAATTCCAGCCACACCCCTTCCCTGCGCCGGCAGTTTTCGCTCAGCCATTCTCTGAATGCTTCCCGTGTTTTAAATCGCAAAAGCTCGCTCATACATTTCCTCCTTTCTTAAGCTGCTGGTTTCAAATCACGTTATCCCAGCAGTTCTTTTTCTGTTATGACTTTTTCAAAGCCCAATTCATGCAGTGTCAAAGTATCATCAATAACCTCATGATAGATGCCCTTCGCCTGAATAAACCCGTTTTTCTCATACAGCCGGATGGCCGGTGTATTGCTGTCCACCGCAAACAGCCGTAAAACATCTGCCTGCCGTTCCTTTGCACAACGCATTGCTTCCCGTATCGCTGCTCTGCCAACACCCTTTCCCATCGCATCCACATGCACACCAAGGCGGTCAAGATACAGGGCTTTCTGTCCTGATAGATGCCAGTCGACGTGCTGTTCCCCCTTATTATGCTCGCATAATGCAAACGCAGCCAGTATCCGGGCATCCTTCTGCAGGACATACATACGCTCCTGTTTAATATCCTCCGGAAAACAAATGCAGGGATACACCGCATCCCATATACAGATTTGCTGTGCATACATATGTGCAATAATAGCTTCATACATAACCTGCAGCTGAGGCAGATCCTGTTTAACCGCTTTTCTAATGATCATACCGAACTCTCCTTACGCTTTTAAAAGTCGCCTGAATGTGTTTCCTATGTAATAACGATTACATATCCTATAAGCCACAGACTTATTTCCCTTACCCAAGCCTTTTCTTACCGTGCTGATCCCGATACAAGCGTCAGGTTTTTCATTATTATAACAAAATCAAACAGAATATGTATCCCTTTCTGCCATTCTTTTCTTTTTTGTGTAATCTAACTGCCTGCTTCATTATGATCAACAGGAATCAAGCAGGGTACATCTGTTGCATTTTGTAAATTATTTACAATTTTTATTGGAAAATCATCTCCCTTTATTCCCTTATAATTAAAAAGAATGTATAATTTTAATGTCGAAATATAGGAGCATATTATGCCACAGGATACATACGATTTTAACCGTATAGATTTGAATGAGATTTACAGTCTGTTTCACACAAAAGATGAACGCAGGCTGGATTCCGTTAAGGAATTCATAGAAGCAGAAAACTATATGAAGGCTATTCATAAACTGAATGAGTTTTCTTCAAGCAATGAGCCCGCTGTCATTTTAAAGGGTATCCTTTTCCTATACCTAGGGGATATGCAGAAGGCCATTTCATTATGGAAGCCATATATCAAAAAGAATAAGGCGCACCCTCTGATGATGAGATACTATGCCATCGCCTGTCATTCCAGTGAAAAGTACAAAAAAGCAGTAAGGGTTTTTAAAACCGTTTATCCAACGGATACCAGAAAGGATGAAATCGTCTTATCGTATGCATCTTCCTTAAAAGAAGTACATAAATACAAGACGGCACGGAATCTTATACTGCCCTTTTATTCCTCCACTGTAGGAGATGACCTTATAGCTGTTATTCAAAATATGGAGTTTACAACCCTTCTTCTGGAGCTTGATGTACTGTTACAGGATGAAGATTCCTTTTCTGCACACTTTGCGCCCTATTTGTCACAGCTTTCCTCTGTTATGATTTTTGAGGATGCAAAGGAATTACTGGCATGCAATATCGTCATTTTGTCGGGTTATATATCCACAAGGCGCTGTGAATGGCTGGCACCGCACTTTTATGAGCTTGTCAGGCTGACAGACAAAAATAACTATTTAAAAGACACGCCATATGAGATCGCCGTAAAGCGCGGCTATACCAGCTGGGAATCCTACTTTTATCAGCAGGATGAGCAGGTGCCAAAACCGTTGAAGGAGATTGGTTTGTACCCTCTTGAAGAATTGGAAATTGATGATGAAGTAAGTCAGAGTGTTATCTGCTGGAATGCCGCAAAGCTCTATCAGACACAGCCGGAATGCTTTCGCTATATGCGCAGCACGTATCCTCACACCTGGAATAAAATAGAATATATCGTGGATAAATTTAAAAGCAAGCCAACGGATTATCAGAAGCAGGTGGAGAAAAGGATCATGCTCTATGTGGATTATTCGCAGCAGGAATTACATGAAGAACTGGAAAGAAGATATAAAAAAGCTTATAAGACTGAGCATGACAGCTGACAGCCTTCTATATATGAAAATACGAGTATTCGCATTTGGTTCATTCTTACCTTAAAGTGTTTAAAAGAGAGGATTCAATTCCTATTGAACTACAGTCATGTTGAATTCTCTTTTTTTAATTTACCCGCTATCGGGCAGAAATCCGCATTTTTATATACCGTTTTTCTATAAAACAAAGTAATTTAAGATAATACGCTCTATGTATCCATTTGATATTGAAATCATCTATGGTATTCAACGCTATATCTGATACAATCATAAGAAAACAGGAAGTATCGTTCACTTCTTGTTTTTTTATATACGCTGAAGCAATCAGCTATTTTCGACTTTGCTGAGAAAGGTTTAAAGGCTGACGTTCAAACCAAACGCTTATCGTATAGTTCACCGGCTGATTCAAGGTATGCCTGCATAACAAATCCTTGGCTATATCATAAATCACGCTTTTTCTCTATCGTGTGCTTTCGTAAAATAAAAGCAGGAAAAAAACAGCCTGCTTACTATAAACTTGAATGTTACATGAAAAATAGCATTTATAAGAAAGAGAATCCGCAAAACTTGATTTTGATCAATTATCTGATACAGATTTTTCTTATTCTATGCTGAATCAATATCACCGGCCTTTTTCTAATACATATTACAAATATTCCTTTTCCACCATGGTGATCAGTGATCTTCGGTTTGCGAACATAGCAAATGTGCCTGTGGTTGTAAAGAAGGTATTCTGAATGCTGTAGGCTCCCTGCACCTCCTCCAGTATGATTGCCGCAGCCGCATAGTCCCAGCATTTCACATGGGCAGACAGATACAGATCACTCAATCCCTGTGCAATCTGTACGATACTCAGGGATGCACAGCCCAGATAGCGATGGGCACGGAATTCATCCTGCATGGTTAACGGATCACTGCCATAGGTTCTTTTTATATAACCCAGAACGTGCAGGCCGGCATCCAGAATACATTCCCTCGCTTCTTTTTTGCGCAGCTGTGCCATCCTCTCCCCGTTTTTCCATGCTCCTTTGCCATGAACTCCAAGGAACAGCTCATCCCGCATGACATCATATACGATGCCGAAGACGGGCTGCTGCTTATGATAATAGGCCAGCGATATTGCGAAATCCCGGTGCCGGCTTACAAAATTCGTTGTTCCGTCGATCGGATCCAAAATCCATAGATGATCTCCGCGTTCCCTGACACTTTCCTCTCCCAGAAAGCTGTGTGTCGGAAATTTTACATTGAGAGCATTGCGAATCTGTTCCTCCATGCTGCGGTCGTATTCCGTTACCAGATCCTGAAAATCCGTTTTATATTCCGGTGTCACTTCGGATACGCGGCGCAGCTGTGCCCCGCAATCTCTTACCAGCTCTATCGCAAATTCTATTACATCCTGCTGCATACACTCACATCCTCATTCTTCATAAAGGGGTTCACCTGCCCAAGCACCGGTTCCTCGCCATAGCGTCCATGGGTATCGCTGCCCCCTGTTTCTATCAGCTTATACCTTTTTGCGATGGCATGCAAGTCATCCACCTGCTTTTGTCCGTGTGAGCTGTGCCAGGTTTCAATACCATCCAGTCCGATCCGGACATATTCGGGGATCGATCCTGTGACGCGTGAGATATAGGGATGTGCAAGCACGGCGATTCCCTGATCCTTATGAATGGCCCGTATCGCCGCTTCTACTGAAACAAAGGAGGCAGGACATACACAGATTCCGTTGTTTTTGAACAGTTTTCGATAGACATCGGAATATATGGTATCACTGTAGCCGTGTCGTATCATGATGTCCATGATGTGCTGCTTGTAGATAGCTGTGGATTGCTGTGCAATGCATTCCACTTCCTTCAGGCTAATCTGATAGCCGTGATCAATCAGCTGCTGCACCTGCCATAGGGAAATCGCTCTTCTCTGACGCAGAGTCGCTTCACACAGGGCATCCACATGCGAGGTGTCTTCTCCGAAGCCATAGCCGAGAATATGCACCTGCCGTTGTGCAACCTCATCAAAGGCACTGATCTCGATCCCCTTGATGAGCGTACAGGGCAGCAGATCGTACGGGATGTGACGGTATGCCGCAAAGGTATCATGATCCGTTATGGATATCATCTGCATCCGGCTTTCTTTAGCAAGGCTGAGAATCTGTGCCACCGTCAGTGAAGAGTCACTGCAAACGCTGTGTATGTGAAGATCAATACGGTTCATGCCATCATTCCCTTTTGCATATTGTACTCCCGATCACACAGCCCCTCCATGAATTCCAGATCATGAAAGATACCGAGCATGGTCGTTCCCTCCAGCTTCAGCTGCTCAATCAGATCACGGACCTTCTGCTTGCTGGTATGATCCAGACTGGCGGTCGGCTCATCCAGCAGCAGTAAACGCGGCTTCTTTACCATGGCAGCCGCAATGTTCAGCCGCAGCTTTTCTCCTCCGGAAAAGGTATTGGGATACATATCCCAGAGGGCCGGCTCCAGCTCGAAATGCTCCAGCATATGCTGTGCCCTGCGACGGGCGGTATCTTCATCCGCCCCCATTTCCAAAACCGCCTGTTCAATAATCTGCCGTGCTGTCGTTCGCGGCATAATGCGCAGAAACTGGGAAACATAGCCGATTTCCTGTTTGCGTAGATAAATCATCTGCCGCTCACTTGCCTGACAGAGGTCTAGCATCCCGAATTTTTCACTATCATACAATATCCTTCCCTTCTGCGGCAGATTGGTTCGGTAAATCCCCTTCAAGATCGTCGATTTCCCACTGCCGCTCTTCCCTGTGATTCCGATAAATTCCCCCTTCGCAAGATGCAGACTGATTCCCCTGCAGGCATGAATTTCACGCCTGCTGACATGCATGGTAAAGCTTTTTTCCAGATTCTCGATAACCAGTAAATCCTGTTGCTGCATATGGTTCACCCTTTCCTGTATTTACGGATAAATATGTCAATGTCCAATGAAAAATCATCAATTCGACTGCGGAATACTACATCCTCCCAGTTCCACCAGGCGATATCCAAAAGGGCGGCAATCTGCTCGCAGTCAAAGCGAAAACGAAGAATTTTTGCGGGGACCCCTGCAACGATTGCATAGGGTGGAACATCGTGTGTCACAATGGCACCACTGCCAATTACGGCTCCATCACCGACCTTCACGCCTGCCTCGATCAAGGCGCCATGCCCGATCCATACATCATGTCCGATTTCTGTCAGCTTGCTTCTGCGCTGCTCGAAAAAGGCTTCATCATCCGTATCCCGAACACCGTACATTCTGCGCCGGTAGGTGATATGATGAGTCGTAGGGCGTTGCAGGGGATGCTGGGTTGCTCCGATGCGTACATTTCTTGCGATATCCACAAAGCTGTGAATGATCGTGTTTTGTATCATCGCATACGGCTCGCAATAGGAATACCTGCCAAAGGAACTGTTTTCAATGACACTGTGTGCGCCTACCTTATTATATATAGAAAAGCTTACCTGGTTTAGCTCTACATCCTGTTCGATGGTTACTTCTCTGCTCAGCATGGCTATACCCGGTAATGGTTCTGTGCGATGCACATACCGTCCACAAAGACCTCGGTGATTGCCGGCAGCTCGTTGGGCAGGATACGGATAATCAGCAGGTCGGCCTTTTTACCTTTTTCAATGGAACCGTAGTCCCGATCAATGCCGGTAGCCCGTGCAGGGTGTATGGTCACCTTATTCACCATCTCTTCCAGACGCTGTCCCTTCTTAGTCATCAGAAATACCGCATGCAGAAGGCTTGCCGGATAATAATCACTGCATAAGATATCCGCTGCATCCTGTGCGATAGCGTCCGCCGCATTCATATTGCCGGAATGACTGCCGCCCAGCAGAATATTCGGTGCGCCGACAACCGTGTACATACCGCGTTTCTTTGCTTCCCTGGCTACCTCCAGCGTGATTGGAAATTCCGATATGGTTGCCCCGAACTTCTGCACCACATCCAGCTTTTCAATCGTATCATCATCATGTGAGGCGATCGAGATGCCCTGCGCCTTTGCCAGTCTGGCTGCCGTTTGCATATTCTCCAGTGTCAGCTTGTCGCTGTTCATGCGGCGCGCCACCTCTTCCGCAACCTCCTCCTCACTCATGCTTCGGGCATTGCGGACATAGCTTTTGTATACCTCGATATTACGGTACTGCCCCTGTCCCGGTGTATGATCCATGAAGGAAATGAGGTGAACACGCTTTTGACGCAGATAGTCCAGCATCAGTGGAAACTGCTTCTGATTGTCGATTTCAAAGCGCATGTGAAAGCGGTGATGAATCAGATGCAGCTGCGTGTGGCTTTTTTCTATGATATCCGCCAGCTGCCTGACGAGCTCGGGACGTCGCATGGGGGAAGCTCCGACTCCCTCCCAGATACTGACGGAGTGAAACATGGTGGTGATGCCATGGGTACAGCATTCCTTTTCGAATTCATATACAGCCAGCTCCATATCCATGATGCTGCTGGGGCGCGGTGCCGCCATGGCTTCGATATGATCCGAATGCATATCGATGAAGCCCGGTGTGATGTATCCCCCATAGGCGTTGTACACCTCATCAATGCGCATAGAGGCAAGCTTTGCTTGTGGAACGATATCATAGATACGTTCCTGTTCAATCAGCAGAGCGTGATCCTTTAATATACCATGCTCCTGTACGATGTTTCCATTTATGATTGCAATCATGATGTTCTCCTTATAATAATGAATATACAAGCTGCTGGGTATAAGGGTGCTGCGGATCCTCCATGACCTGATCGGTCAGTCCCTGTTCAATGATTTCCCCATCCAGCATAACAATCGTTCGATCCGCCAGCATGCGAATCACCCCCAGATCATGCGATACCACAAGCATGGATACCCCCAGCTCCCGCTGTATTTTCTTAATCAGGTCTAATACATTTGCCTGCACCGATAGATCCAGTCCGGTTGTGACCTCGTCCAGCAGAAGAATCGGCGGATTGTTGCTGAGAGCCTTGGCAATCTGAACACGCTGCTGCATGCCGCCGGAAAATTTCCTCGGCTCCTCCTTCATGCGGTGCACCGGAATTTTCACAGCGTTTAGCAGCTCCTCACCGCGTTCACTCATAGCCTTCACATTGCGCTTTCCTGCCGCGATCAGCTTTTCAGCGATGTTTCCCATGCTAGAAAAATTCATTTTCAATCCGAGATAGGGATTTTGATATACCATGCCAAGTACGTGATTGCGGATATAGCGCTGCTGCTGGGCAGTCAGCTCAAAGATGTTGGCAGCTCCGTTTTTATAGGTACGGATTGTACAGCTGCCCCCTGTCACCTCCTGGTCAAAGTACAGGCACTGCATCATGGTGGACTTGCCGCTGCCGCTTTCTCCCACCACGCCAAGAATCTCCCCGTCATATACATCAAAGCTGATATCCCGGCAGGCATATACGGTTCCGCATTTCGGGCAATAGTTTCCCTGCAGCTTTACTGAATGGCTGCGGCAATGGGGACAGCCCTCACCAAAGCGTTTGTTGAGATGTGATACACGCATCAGCGGTACATCGTTGTAGTCCATTATGCTTCCCTTCCTTTCGCATTCAGGCGTTCCAGACACTGGCTGGTATCATTGCACTGATAGCTGACACTGCCATTTGTTTCATCGATGATTTCATCCAGATAGACATGAGATGCCCCGCACAGCCGGCAGCATTTCCCCTGAAAATCCTCGGTCTCGAAGGGATGATCATCAAAGTCCAGCGATACGACCTTCGTATAGGGTGGAATCGCATAGATTTTCTTTTCCCGTCCGGCTCCCAGAAGAATCAGTGCCTCGCTTCTCATCATTTTCGGATTGTCAAAGCGGGGGATGGGAGAGGGAGCCGTCACATAGCGGTCGTTTACGAGTACCGGATGATCGGCACCCATGGTTACTCTTCCATATTTCATAATTTGTTCAAAAAGCAGCAGCCAGGCCCCGGTATATTCCTTTTCGGCATGCAGTCGTCTGGTTGCACGCTCGCTTGGCTCGTATTCCCGCAGCGGTTCCGGTGTCGGTACCTGTAAAATCAGAATCTGGTCTTTTTTAAGAGGTACCTCCGGTATACGGTGACGTGACTGTATGAGGGTGGCAAGAGCCGTATGCGTGGTCAGCTCTACTCCCGTGGTGGCCCTGATCAGATTTTTGATACTGATGGCATTGACGCTTTCATCACTGCCCTGATCAATCACCTTAACAATATCCCTTGGACCGACCAGCGAAAGACTCAGCTGAAGTCCGCCGGTTCCCCAGCCTCTGGCAATCGGCAGCTCCCGGGACGCAAAGGGCACCTGATATCCGGGTATACAGATGGCCTTCAGTGAGGCTCTGCGGATTTCCCGCTTGCTGCCTTCATCGAAGAAGGCAAAATTATATTTCTTTTTCATCATCGGCCTGTTCCTTCTTTGTTTTTCTCATGCTGTTTAATTTCGATTGAAATGTGACATAGTGGGGAAGCTTTAAGTGCGATATAAAGCCGGTTGCCTCCACCGCATCAATATGGTAGAGCACAAATTCCTCGTCATTGACCGCAAAGCCTTTATCCTCGCTTTCCAGACATGTATCCAGAATACTCATAGCGATTGCCTTGGTTTCGTTCTGCCCCATGGTGATACCATAGCCGACCTTAAATTCCAGCTCCTTTTCCCCATTTGGATCGGTTATGGTAACCGGGATCAGACTCTCTACCTCTGTCACCTTGATTTCTCCGATATAATAGGAATCATCCTCATGCTCTGGCTGCAGAGGATCCGGAACACTGATTGGCAGCTGCCCCACACGCAGCTCCCCCACTGTCGGATGCACAACACCATAGCCGCGCAGGGAAGCATAGCCCAGTGCGGTTACCGCCTGCGTCATCCCTCTGCTTAGAATCTGCAGACGCTCACTGCGCTGCGTGGGAAAGCTGAGCATCTGCTTTGTGGCATCCTTCGGAGCACGATTATCATTTTCCACCGGTGGCAGCAGCCCTTCCCTGCGCAGATAGTCGCTGACCCTTGGAAGGCGCAAATCTGTTTTCTCTTTGGTGCATTCCTCACTCAGAAACGCCTCCACATACTTCTTCAGCTCCTCCTCACGCTCCTGCAACAGATCAAAGTCAAGCAGGCGGTGTACGTAATCATAGCTCGTACCCAGAAGCTGTCCCTGCGGGATATCCTTAAAGGCTGCGGATATTCTGCGTTCGACCTCCATTTCCCGACTGTCAATAATATGGGAGTAGTACCTGCGCGGCAGTGTGGAGCGATAGCTTCGCAGCAGAAATACCGCCTCCTCCATACTGCCCTCTCCCTGCTTGATTGCCAGTGCGGCGAGGGAGGGGTCGTACAGACTGCCTTCACTCATCACCTGATCCACCAAAAGCCGCATGCCCTGTTCAATCTGATCAACACTAGCACCGGCGCCCTTTTTGACACGTTCATATTTTAATCGGCGCAGGCTTTCCTCAATTGCCTGTTCGCCGCCCTTTACCGCTACATATGCCATTGTCCTATCCCCTTTCCACCTGTGTTGTTCTCGGCAGCGCCATACAGTTCGCATCCGCATCGATCAAAAGCATATCGAAGCCCAGAGGAAATTCCTCATTCACAAGAGCGCGGACCTCCACCCAGTCACTGTTTAGCGGGGAAGCAATCGTATGTGCGTGCGGTATGCCGGGACCTCGTAATATCAGCTCGTCTCCCTCCTGCAGAGAATCACATTCCACAAGTAGCGTCGCTCCCAGATGCGGATCCTCCAGCGTGCCTGTCTGAATCTTCTGCATGATTTCACACAGTCTGTTCCTATGCTTCCCTGTCACAATGACATGTGCTGCGGTTTCCAGCGAACAGCTTTGACAGTAGGTCAGTCTGGCGATGCTGTCTGTCAGCTGTTCCTCCTCCACAGCATGAAAGCTGGTATCCGCATCCAGCAGCATATACAGCAGTACACCGGTAGCAGCCCGGCATGGCAGCCCAGCCTCCAACCTGTCCGCCTCCTGCCTCAGACTTACTATTTCACCGGGATAGGCGAAGGCATGAACTACCTGACGGTAGGCATGCTGTATATCAAATACCATATCAAAGTTCATGTTGTTCTCCTTACACATCCATCGTTTCAAAGTTCACGCGTGTTTTCAATATACCTGCCACATGTCGTGCATGTGCAGCATCCTGCTTCTGTTTCTCCTGAGTCAGAGCCTTTTCCAGCTGATCCACACCGTCAAGCGCTGCATTGCAGGCAGCGTCGATCACTGCCAGAGCATAGGATTTCTCCAGCTCATTTCCCTGTATCAGTCCAATGCCGATTGTATCCCTGCACTTTACTCTGGTTTCGCTGACCAGCACCTCTCCCAGATAAAAGAGGGAATGCTGTGCGCTTTCTCTCATACGAAGCATTGTCAAAGCATTTTTCGGTTCCTCAATGACATGAAACTGCGTCTGCTGTTCAAAATATTGCGCCCACTGTGTGAGGAATTCATTTGAACAGTTTACCAGAATCCGGGTTCTTTCTTTACGTTTCATAAGCTCCTCCTTGTTACGAGTATAGCTTACCTTGTAGCCAAGAGAGGTTTGTTAAGCGGTTGTAAACATTGTGTATGGAAATGATGAAAAAGGTGTAAAAAAAGACATTTTGACCGTGGCATATCGATCAAAATGTCAATTTGTAGAAACAGAGGAAGCAGGCCCTGCTTATGGGAGGCAGCTCCTGCCGCTTTTCACTTCATTCCTCCAGCAGATAGCTAAGATAGCGTTCGGGCTGTTCAAGAAATCTTCTTGTCAGCTGGTAGTGCTCGGTATCCTTATAAGAAACTTCCTGAATGCCTGCTTCTGAGAATTCCAGAAGCTTTGCATAGGGATAGGCCATAAGCATGGGAGAATGGGTGGCTATGATAAATTGAGAGTTCTGTTGAACCAGTTCATGCACCTCTGCAATCAGCGTGAGAATGCGGGAGGGAGACAGCGCCGCCTCCGGCTCATCGAGCAGATACAGCCCATTGCCGCCAAAACGATTGTGAATCAGAGAGAGGAAGCTTTCCCCGTGAGACTGCCGGTGCAGGGATACTCCGCCATAGCTGTCGATGATATGGCGGGAACGATCCGGATATTGATCAAGCTCGTCGATATTAGAGGCGAGATTGTAAAAGCTCTCTGCGCGTAAGAAATAACCGTCTTTTGGATAGTCGCCTCTCCCCAGCTGAATATGTTCATATAAAGAAGAGTGGGCATCCTGTGTTGAAAAGTTGAAATTTCTAGTGCCTCCTTCCGGGTTAAAGCCGTAGGAGACAGCGATTGCTTCCAAAAGAGTGGATTTTCCAGTACCGTTTTCTCCGACAAAGAAGGTGACCGGTGCATCAAAGGACAGCTGACCCATACTACTCAGACAGCGAACGGCCGGCAAACTTGCAAGATAGGAGTCCGCAGCAGGCGGTGTTGCAATTTTAACATTACTGATATATCTGTTTTTTATCATGTGTGCTCCTCCTGAGAATCCGGTGGTTATAAACCGCATATCGTATGGGAATTCTGGATGCATTTCTTGTATGTATCATAACATATATTTCAGAATTACGGGGATATGCTTTATCTAAAAAGCAGGCAGAATACGCCCACCTCAGTGGTCGATGAACAGGTGAAAGCTATGCTTCGTGATCAGGTGGAACAAACTTCAGATATGAATGTTATGGAAAGCTTAGAGGTTTCCGATTTTAAATCTGGAAACGGTTCACAAATATCGAAACAGGCATCGCTTTTTCAAGCCGTCACATCCCTGGATCGACCTCAGTGATGAAGATTACTTATGTATGATCGGGACAATAGGTAAGGATAAGCATGGAACGTTTCACCCTACAGGCGCAGGCTTACTCATGTTCGGCAACGAATATCGAATCGTACGCCATTATCATGAATATTCTCTGGATTATCGTGAAATGCTGGACCCCACGATTCGCTGGACTGACCGCTTATACACCTCTTCAGGCGAATGGACGGGAAACCTCTTTGATTTTTACTTCCGGGTCTACAACAAAATTATTCTAAATGTAAAAGTACCATTTAAAATGAATGGTGGTGAACGGGTGGATGATACCCCGGTTCATCGAGCACTGCGTGAGGTACTTGCGAACTGTTTGGTGAATTCCGATTTTTATGTTCCTAGAGGCATTGTAATCAAGCAGAAAAACGATATATTGATTATTGAAAATCCGGGTACGATTCGTGTTGGAAAATATCAAATGAAAGTAGGAGGCGAATCAGATCCAAGAAACAAAGCATTCATGAAGATGTTTAACCTGATCGGTTTGGTGAGCGTGCAGGCAGTGGAGTTCCGGAGCTATTCTCTGTATGGGATCAGGAGGGATGGATGGAGCCGGTTATTGAAGAATCATATAATCCGGGACGCACGATTTTAACGTTGACGTTTGTAAAGAAGGATGAAGAAGCAAAACTGCGGGAAGAAAACACTTCAGCAATATGAAATGATAATCGCTATGATGCAGCCGGATGTATGGTATCGCTCTTCTGACTTTCTCAGTTGCTGCAGGTGAAGGAGAGAAGAATTCAAACCCTATTAAGAGAGCTATGCGAAAACGGCTGCATCGAGGATAATGGTCTGATCAAAGGGAAAAGATATAAAAAAGCCCATAATTAAACAGGTGTTAATGATCAGCGTCAAATAATTATGTACAAGATCTTTTAATTCTAAACCAGTGACTAAGTTTGCATATTCAATGGCAATTACTTCTTCAAAATATTCTTTATGCCTTTCCTTTGAATAATTCAAAAAATCTGTAAAACATTTTTTGTACTGATTTATAGTTGAATCTTTATAATGTTTTTTTGTGCATTATATCAATTAATGCATCAGCACAATGCGATATTTTAATTTTGTCCATAGTTAGGACCTCCTTCGTGGTTGATTCCACAAAAGAAGTATTTGCATATAAAAAAATAATGTAAAGTGGTTTCGCTCAATTCCCTTATAAATAAAGGCTTTAAAACTTCTACTTTACATTATTTCTAACTTTACATTATTTCCAACTTGCCGGACACCCTTTAGTACCATCGCTTTGCGTTCTTCACTAGCCTTCCATTCCATTAAGTTTTCAATTGCATTACGTTCCAAGGAAATCACCGTCCTTTCATTGTTAAATCTAGCTTGACACAGTATTCCTAATATATCCACTTATATTTTGCACATTTTCCTAATAAAAACATATCATTAAAAACACATTTTTCTAAAAATAGGATGATCTATCTCGGATATTGATGCATATCTAAACAATGCTTGTCACGCTTTATTTTATGGATTTAAAATGTCACTTCCAATAGGATTATAGAACAAAAATAACGGCCGCATGAATCAGCCGTTATCTCTCTTTATGCTTCATCCAGAACCCGCTGCATTTCCTCCTGCAGTTGTACAGTTACACCCTCCGCCTTTAAAGGCTTGTAATCTTCATAATACAGCGGCTTTAGGATATGAATATGAAACGTTCCCTTATGCTTCATCACATCCATATAGTCGTAGGAATTTTTTAATACTATAGGAACAATGCAAGCCTTTGCCATAAACGCCGGCTGCATGGAGCCAGCCTGCATGGGATGCATTACACCGCCCTTGCTTCTGGTTCCCTCCGGGAAAATCAGCAGATTATCCTTCGCCTTGAGCCGTCTTGCGGCCTCCCGCAGCATACGAATGGCACTTCCGCGATCCTCTCTGTCAAATAGTATGACCTCCAGTGTCTTTGACCACGCAGCCACATACGGCACCTTTTCATTTTCTTTTTTGGAGATAAAGGTAAACGGCAGATCAAGGACAGCCATCTGTAGCAGCATATCGAATTCGCTCTGGTGATTGCATACAAACAAAATCGGCAGATCCTTAGGCAGCTGTTCCTGAAATTGTACATCCAGTGTCACACGATAATGCGACAACAGCCTTTCCGACCATTTCTTCATACATGCATACCGCTGTGCAAACGGTTTTTTCCGTACAAGGACAGCATCGATCCAGCTTCTTGGAATGAGCCAGAGAAGATACAGACTTCGCAATATATACATAAACACCTACTCCTTCATCGCCGCTGCATAGGCAATGGCATATTCTTTTTCATGAGATATGGATACCTCTACCTGAAGACCTGCGATATAGCATGTGGGAGCACCAGCGGCATCCGCAAGAATTTCAACAGCGGAAAGGACATAGGATTTCTCCTTATGCACCGCTTTGATAACCGCCTCCTTAGCCGCAAAGCGACCTGCCAGCCATTCCGCACGGCGTTCTTTTGGAATGCGGTCAAACAGCTTTCGCTCCTGTTCACTCAGCACACGCAGAAACGATTCCTTTTCCATAGCACGTTTTATTCTTACGATTTCCACAATATCACAGCCTACTCCAAGCAGCATAGCCCTACCTCTTTTCCTTATTATATACGGGCGAAAAGCGATATATTTCCACCCGTTGTGCGCAGCAGTTGTTGAGCTGGAAATGCGTGCTGCGTACACGGTTTTTTATTTCTTCGGATCTTCCACCGCAAACATCATTTCCGCAGTCAGTGCAACCTCACCATCCACGCTGGCAACGGCATTCACGAAGGCGATACCCATACGTTCTCTGGTAACCTCTGCCTCCAGCTTCAACACATCCCCGGGAATCACCTGACGCTTGAAGCGCGCCTTGTTGATACCGGCAAACAATCCGATTTTCCCTTTGTTTTCTTCCTTGCTCAGCAGCATGACTGCCACGGTCTGTGCCAGCGCCTCCAGCTGCAGGACACCCGGCATGATTGCCTTCTGCGGAAAATGTCCGAGAAACTGCATCTCATTGGCACTGATGCATTTGATTCCCACAACCTTGTTTCCCTCGATGCTCTCAATGCGGTCCACCAGCAGAAACGGATAGCGGTGCGGTATGATTTTCTGAATATCATCACTGTTATAGATCATGCTTACTTCTCCCATCTGCGAATAAGGATGCTCGCATTATGTCCGCCGAAGCCCAGAGAATTGGACATGGCGATACGGATATCCGCCTGCTTCCCCTCATTGACCACAAGGTTCAGATCACAGGCAGGATCCGCATGACGATAGTTGATCGTTGCCGGCACAAAGCCGTTCTTCACTGCCAGTGTCGAAATGATCGCTTCCAGTGCCCCGCTGGCACCAAGCAGGTGTCCGGACATGGATTTCGTGCTGGATACATACGGCTTCATCGCTGCAGCACCAAACGCCTTTTTCACAGCCAAAGTTTCACTGGCATCATTGAGCGGCGTGCTAGTTCCATGCGCATTGATATAATCAACATCCGCAGCTGTAATAGCTCCATCCTCGATTGCCATGGTCATGGCACGGGCCGCCTGTGCTCCATCCGCAAGCGGTGCCGTTATATGATTGGCATCACAGGTGCTGCCATACCCGATGACCTCCCCATAGATTTCCGCATTTCTGGCAAGCGCATGCTCCAGCTCCTCCAGAATCAACACACCGGCTCCCTCTCCCATAACGAAGCCCTTGCGTTCCACATCGAAGGGAATAGAAGCACGATTGGGATCCTCTCCCTCATGCAGTGCCCGCATACTCGCAAATCCTGCCATCGCCACCGGTGTTACTGCCGCTTCACTTCCCCCGGCAGCCATCACATCCTCATAGCCGTCACGAATGCGGTGGAAGGCTTCTCCAATGGCATTGGTTGCCGCCGCACAGGCAGTCACCACACTGGAAACATTGCCGTGTGCATCCATATCAATGGCAGCACTTCCCGCTGCCAGATTGATCAGGGACATGGGAATGAAATACGGAGAGATACGGCTTGGTCCACGGCTTTCAATCGTCTGGGACGCGCCCTCAATTGTGGAAATACCACCGATTCCCGAACCGATGATCACACCAAAGCGATCGCGGTTGAATTCCGCATCCTGCAGACCGCTGTTTTCATATGCTTGCTTTGCGGCTATTCGTGTAAATTGTGTAAAGCGGTCATTGAATTTCAGATCACGCTTTGTGAAATACTGCTCCATATCCAGATTTCTGACCTCACCGGCCAGCTTGGCACGGAAGTCACCCGCATCAAAATGCGTAATCCTATCAATACCGCAGCGGGAGTGCTGAACACTGTCCCAGACCTGCTCCACATCATTTCCAATCGGGGATACAACGCCCATCCCTGTTATGACAACTCTTCTCTTCATTTACATCACCATCCCGCCGTCTACGGCAATAACCTGCCCTGTGATATAGGTACTGTCCTCACTGCACAGAAACTTCACCACGTTGGCAACATCCTGAACTGCTCCGAATTTTTTCATCGGTATGGAGGCAAGCGCACTTTCCTTAACACTGTCTGCCAGCTTGTCCGTCATCGCAGTAGCGATAAAGCCCGGCGCAACGGCATTCACACGGATACCTCTTGACGCAAGCTCCTTAGCACAGCTTTTCGTCAATGCAATCACGCCGCCCTTACTCGCTGCATAATTGGCCTGCCCCATGTTTCCGCATAATCCGACAACACTTGCCATATTGACAATTGCTCCGGATTTCTGTTTCATCATGATCCTTGCGACATGACGGATACAGTTGTAGGTTCCCTTCAGATTGACGCGGATAACATCATCAAAATCCGCATCGCTCATACGCAGCAGCAGATTATCCTTTGTAATACCGGCATTGTTTACCACGACATCCAGATGTCCGTATTCCTTTACGATTTCCTCCAGCATGGCCTTTACCTGCTCTCCATCGGAGATATCGCACTGTATCATTTTGTGATGACCTTCAGGATCACACTGTGCCAGAACCGCACGGGCTCCCTCTTCACTGTGTGCATAATTAATGATCACGTTGTATTCCTTTGACAGGGTAATCGCAATGGCTTCCCCGATTCCACGGGATGCCCCGCTGATAAATGCAGTTTTTCTTTCCATAGCCTTATCCTTTCATATAATCCAGCGTTTCCGCAAGACTTGCCGCATCTTCCACATGCAGTATGTTCACATCCATGCCCTTTGCACATTTCTTTACAAAGCCGCTGACCGCCTTACCGGGACCTACCTCGATAAAGGTATCAACACCGTCTGCCAGCATATTCCTTATGGTATCCTCCAGCAGTACGCTGTGTGAAATCTGTTCACTTAACAAATCGATGAGTGGACGGTCCGCAACACGCGCAGTAAGATTATGCAATACCGGGATGCGCGGTGTCTTCAGCTCATAAGCCGATAGCACCTGATGCAGCTGTTTTCCGGCCTCCTGCAATAAGGAGGAATGAAAGGCACCGGATACCTGTAAGGGGATCACTCTTCGTGCGCCTGCCTCCAGACATTTTTTTCCACATGCCTCAACCGCTGCTTTTTCACCTGTGATGACGATCTGTCCCGGACAGTTGTAATTGGCGATTTCACATACACCGATATCCTGTACCGCTTCACAGGCGTTCAAAATCGCTTCTTTATCCAGCATCAATACCGCAGCCATCGCACTCGTTCCTGATGGAAGTGCATTGGCCATCAGCTTTCCGCGTTCCCGCAAAATTTCTGCGCCTGCCTGTACTGAAAAGCAGTCTGCATAGCATAGAGCACTGTATTCTCCTAGACTCAGTCCGGCAGTCACATCTGCATGTATGCCGTTTTCTTGTAATACAGCCGCTGCCGCCATTGCGTGGGCAAAAATTGCCACCTGTGTATATTGTGTATCGTCCAGCTGCTCCTTTGGTCCTTCAAAGCAAAGCGTTTTCACATCAAAATCCGTTGCTATGCTGTCGAAGACCGCCTTTGCACTGTCGTAGTTTTCATATAAATCCTTTCCCATGCCGGGATACTGTGCTCCCTGACCGGAAAACAGAAATGCTGTTTTCATGCCTGACTCCATTTCCCCGCGCATCCTGCGCAGTTCCTACTTACTGATAAACCGTTCTCTATTTAACTGATACTTTACGTTTTTAAGCTCCTGCATTTACGTAAGCTGATACATTACGCACACAGCTCCGCCATGAGATCATGCACACTCACGATGTCCGTAACACGCCATGCATTGGCTCCTGCGAATACCAGACCGTTTTCCACATCGCCCTCTACCGAATGCACGAGTGCATCACTGATACAATACGGTGTGGTAGCAGGAACACACGGCTTCATGCAGCCAATGCAGTGCTTTGGGGCAATTCTGCCCTTTGACGCATTGCGCATGAACGCTGTCATCACAGCACGGCCCGGAAGTCCTGCCGGACTCGCCACCAGCGTAATATCCTCTTTCCTGGCGTTTACGATTTTCTGCTTGAATGCCAGATCCGCATCGCATTCCGTTGTTGCGATAAAACGGGTTGCCATCTGGACACCGCTTGCACCGATATTCAACAATGCCGCAATATCCTCACGGGTATACACACCACCCGCCGCAAATACAGGAATGCTTGTCTGGTATAGTTCCTCATATGCCTGTATTTCCTGCAGTACCTCACAGACCAGCTCGGAAAGCTCCTTCACTTTGCCGGACAGCAGCTCTTCCTTCTTAAAGCCCAGATGTCCGCCCGCCAGACTTCCCTCCACAACGATGAAATCCGGACAGCGATGATAATGACGATCCCAGCTTTTCAGAATCAGACGCGCGGCACGACCACTGGATACAATCGGTGCCAGAGCCACCTGATCGCTGCCTTCCACAGACGGCAAATTCATCGGCATACCTGCACCGGAAATGATAACATCCACGCCTGCCCCAATGGCAGCCTTCACATAGTCCTCATAATGATGGGATGCGACCATCACATTGACACCCAAAAGACCTCTGCCCCCGCTGATTGCTCTGGCTTTGGCTGCTTCCTCATATACTGCTTCCATGTTGCAGGCAAGGGGGTCCTTCCAGAAATTTTCTTTGCGATATCCCGGATGTGCCGCAGAAATCACACCCATGCCGCCTTCCTTCATGACAGCACCGGCAAGATTTCCCAGCGAAACACCAACTCCCATACCACCCTGAATAATCGGCTTTTCCAGATACTTTGAACCAATGGGAATGCGTTTACTCATAGCACAGTTCCTTTACCGCCTGCTGCAGCGTTACCACCTCTTCTTCACTTTCGTGAATCAAAGAGTCGAGGATATCCTGTAACGGACGGATATCCTTACACATACCGGCAACCTGCCCCATCATAACAGAGCCATGACGCATATCACCTTCCAGAACGGCTCTTCGCAGACCGCCCAGTGTCAGCTTTTCCATTTCTTCCTTATCAGCTCCGCTTTGTTCCAGCTTCAGATATTGCAGCGCCATCTGATTTTTCAGAATACGGACCGGTGTTCCCGTACTTCTGCCGGTGACAACAGAATCCATATCCTTCGCCTTCATAACAGCCTTTTTATAATTTTCATGGATCGGACATTCCTCTGCCAGCAGCAGACAGGTACCGACCTGCACACCTACAGCGCCCAGACACAGTGCTGCATTCAGCTGCCTGCCGCTTGCGATTCCTCCGGCTGCCAGAACCGGAATGGACACAGCATCCACGACCTGCGGTACCAGTGACATGGTCGTTGTTTCTCCCACATGACCGCCGGATTCTCCACCCTCGGCAATGACGGCATCCACTCCGGACTTTTCCAGGCGGCGTGCCAGTGCCACACTTGCCACAACCGGAATCACCTTACAGCCGCTTTCCTTTAAAGCCGGAATATACGGTCCCGGATTGCCGGCACCTGTGGTAACCACCGCAACCTGCTCCTCGCAGATCACCTGCATGATGGCCTGCGTATGCGGATTCATCAGCATGACATTGACGCCGAACGGCTTATTTGTTAACTGCTTACAGGTACGGATTGCCTCCCGTGTCTGGTGCTCATCCATGGCACCAGTTGCGATAATGCCAAGTGCGCCGCAGTTGGATACGGCTGCCGCAAATTCCGGCGTTGCGATATTTGCCATCGCTCCCTGGAAAATCGGATATTTGATTCCTAACAATTCATTTATTAACATACAGCTCTCCTTACAGTTCGATATAGCAGCCGGCCCAGGTAAAGCCTGCACCAAATCCGCTCAGAACGATTTTCATACCCGGCTGCAGCAAGCCCTTCTCACTCATTTCTCCCAGAGCGAGCGGAATACTTGCGGCCGAGGTGTTTCCATATTCCTCAATATTGATATACACATGCTCTTTGTCGATGTGCATGCGTTTGCATACGTTGTTGATGATTCTCACATTTGCCTGATGCGGTACGATCCAGTCGATATCCTCAATGCGTTCCCCTGCCTGTTTCAGTACATCCTCAATGGCCTCCTGCATGGCTTTCACCGCAAAGCGAAAGGTCGCATTTCCTTCCATGCAGACCACGGAGGGCTGATAGGGCTGTTCTGAGAACAAGGGTCTTGGTTTGGGTGCATCACTGTGAATCACACCGGCGGCATCTCCCATACTCCCTGCAAAATGCAGCATACGCTTATTCGTATCCTCCTGCTTCACGATGGCAGCTCCGGCTCCATCCGCAAAAATGATACAGGTGGAGCGATCGTTCCAGTCCAGCTGCTTGGAAATGACCTCGGCACCGATGATAAGGGCACACGTCACCTGTCCTGCCGCAAGCATGGCATGGGCACTCTGCAATGCGTACAGAAAGCCGCTGCATGCCGCATTCAGATCAAACGCCATCATATGCTGATTGTTCAGACCCAGCTTTTCCTGAATCAGACACGCCGTGGAAGGGGTTGTCTGATCCGGTGTGAAGGTTGCTGTGATGATCAGGTCAATCTCTTTAGGATCAATGCCGGATTTGTCGATTGCCATACGGGCCGCACGTGCACCAAGATCACTCGTATTCTCTTCTTCCGAAATATATCTGGCACGGATTCCCGTTCTGCTGGATATCCATTCGTCATTCGTATCGACAAAGGTGCTCAGCTCCTCATTGGTAACGCGGCGTTTTGCCAGCGCATAGCCCAGTCCCTTGATGCTACAGCTCTTCATAATTTGCCCCCATCACTCGATATTTTTCATACCGCTTTGCCAGCAGTACCTTTTCCTTTTTCTTGCACAAATCATCCAGAACATATTCCAGCTGCTCCCGCAGATGCTCGACTACATAGTCAAAGCAGATATGCGCGCCGCCCTTTGGTTCCGCGATAATCGTATCAATGATACCCTTGCGCTTTAAATCCGCTGCCGTAAGCTCCATCACACCGGCTGCCTCTGCCGCTCTGGATTCATCCTTCCACAGAATGCTCGCAAAGCCCTCCGGGGAGAGAATGGAATAGATGGCATGCTCCAGCATCATGATGTGATCCGCAACCGAAAAGGCAAGTGCACCACCGCTGCCGCCTTCACTTAATACGATGGCAAGCACCGGGGTACGGATTTCTGAGAACACTGCCAGACACTGCGCAATGGCTTCCGCCTGTCCGCGCTCCTCGGCACCCTTTCCCGGGTACGCACCCGCAGTATCGACCAGCGTAATGATGGGACGGTGAAACTTCTCCGCCTGCTTTGCCAGTCGGATTGCCTTGCGATAGCCCTCCGGATGCAGCATTCCGAAGTTGCGCTGCATGTTTTCCTCCAGCGTCTTTCCCTTGCTCTGGGCAAGAACGGTTACACTTCTTCCATGAAAGGTCGCAATGCCGCCCTGACAGGCCGCATCATCTCCATAGCAGCGATCACCATGCAGCTCCATGAAATCCGGAAACAGTGCCCGGATATAGTCTGCAGCCTTTGGACGCTTGGGATGGCGTGCCAGATAAACGGTATCCCAGGCATCCAGCTGCAGCATTGCTTCCTCTCGTAAATGATCGATCTGTAAACGCAGCTCATCGGCGTGAGGATCCATGGCATCCAGCTTTGCCAGCTCGGCTTCCAGAACTGCAATGCTGCTTTCTGCTTCCTTTATGCTCATGATGCTCTCCTTTCGTGCAGCTTCAGGATACGCCGCAAGGTATCCCTGCTGTCCTTTCGCTCCACAATCGCATCCACAAAGCCTTTTTCCAGCAGAAACTCTGCCTTCTGAAAGTTGGCCGGCAGCTCCTCCTTGACCGTGGAGGCAATAACACGTTTTCCCGCAAAGCCGATCAGGCAGTCCGGTTCACTTAGAATGATATCCCCCAGCATGGCGAAGCTTGCGCTTACCCCGCCGGTTGTCGGGTGTGTCAGATAGGATATATACAGCAGCCCTGCATCACTGTGCTTCGCAAGTGCCGCACTTGTTTTTGCCATCTGGACAAGAGAGAGGATTCCCTCCTGCATACGCGCTCCGCCGCTTGTCGTAAAAATCAGCAGCGGCAGCTTCTTCTTCGTCGCATATTCGATGCAGCGGGTAATCTTCTCTCCGACGATCTGTCCCATACTGCCCATAAAGAAATTGCTGTCCATCACGGCGATCGCACACGGAAAGCCACCAATGCTCGCTGCACCGCAGACAACCGCTTCCTGCAGACCTGTTTTCTTCTGCAGGCGGGAAAGCTTCTCCTCATAGCCCGGAAAAGCAAGCTGCTCCTTTTTCAGAAAGAGCCTTCGATCCAGCTCGGTAAAGCTGTTTTCATCCACGATCTGGCGCAGGCGTTCCCGTGCGGTCAGCTTCATGTGATGTCCGCAATGGGGACATACATACAGATTGTGCATAAGATCCTCAAACAGGATACTCTCCTTGCATTGTGGACAGCTTTTATACAGATTATCCGGAGCCTCCAGCGGTTCTCTTACCGGCAGAGTACGGCGTTTTTTAAACAGGTCCAGACGGTTCTTTCGTACCTTAAATAATTGTTCCATCCTCTTTCAGCTCCTTTATAAATGATTCCATAAAGCCGGTATCGTAGCGGCCGCCGACAAATGTCGGATGATGCAGTAACAGATACTGAAATTCGATATTGGTTTCCACACCCTCGATCAACAGCTCCTCCAGTGCGGAGCGCATCCGCTTGATGCATTCCAGACGGGTATCCGCATAGGTGATGATTTTGGCAATCATGGAATCATAGTATGGCGGTATTTTATAATCGTTGTATACCGCACTTTCAATGCGCACACGGCGTCCCAGCGGAAAGTTGATAAAGCTCACCTGTCCCGGACTGGGCGCAAAATTATATTTGATATTCTCCGCATTGATACGGCATTCGATGGCATGACCACGGCAGACGATATCCTCCTGCCTATAGGCAAGCTTATGACCATCCGCAATGCGAATCTGCTGCTTGATCAGGTCGATGCCGCATATTTCCTCGGAAATGGTATGCTCCACCTGGATCCGTGTATTCATTTCCATGAAATAGTATTCTCCACGGGCATCCAGCAGAAACTCGATCGTTCCCACACTGTCATAGCCGACACTTTCTGCGGCACGCACGGCATCACGAAGCAGATGTTCACGTACATCTTCCTTTAATATATGGCAGGGCGCCTCCTCCAGCAGCTTCTGGTTGCGTCGCTGACAGGAGCAGTCACGCTCATACAGATGTACGACATTCCCGTGCTTATCCGCCATCAGCTGCACCTCGACGTGCTTCGGCTCAACGATGAATTTTTCCATATAGACGGCGTCATCCCCAAAATTTGCACGGGCCTCCGCTTTCGCCGTATCAAAGGCATCCGCAAGCTCTTCGGCACAATCCGCACGGCGCATTCCGCGTCCGCCTCCTCCGCTGCTTGCCTTGATCAGCACCGGATATCCGATTTTCTCTGCCATGGCTGCGGCATCCTGTACGGTTTCCAACAGATCCTTACTGCCGGGAATGACCGGTACCCCGGCCTCCATCATACAGCGGCGGGCGTTGTTCTTATCTCCCATCTGCTCAATCACATCCGGATTGGGACCGACGAAGATCAGACCACACTGCAGCACCAGTCGGGCGAACTTCGCATTCTCACTCAGAAAGCCAAAGCCCGGATGAATCGCATCACAGGCTGTCATACAGGCTGCGCTTAGGATATTCTTCATATTCAGATAGCTGTCATTGGCTCTTGGACCGCCGATGCATACGGCATAATCCGCAAGCTGAACATGCAGCGCCTCTTTATCGGCAGTGGAATACACCGCAACTGTTTCAATATTCATTTCCTTGCAGGTACGGATGATTCTAACCGCGATTTCTCCACGGTTCGCGATGAGAAGTCGGCGGATCATGCGGCCTCACCGATGCGGATCAGCTCCTGATCAAATTCCACCATCGCTTCATTGGTTATCAGAATCTCCTGTACGATACCATCCATTGGGGAAGGAATTTCATTCATGACCTTCATAGCTTCGATGATACACAGGACATCCCCCTTTTTCACCTGCTGGCCGATTTCTACAAACGGCGTCCCCCCCTGGGAACGGGCATTGTAATAGGTACCGACAAGCGGCGCCTTCACCCAGGTCCCCGCTGCCTTCTTCACTTCCGCTGCAGGAAGCGGTGCAGTCTGTGGTGCTGCTACAGGAGGAAGCGGCTCCGTTATCACCGGTTCCATATGCGCAGCCCTGCTGTCCGCAGCTGCCCCCTTCTCCATTTTTATTTTCATGTCATCCACTTCCAGCTCCATTTTGTGAAGTCCGCTTTCCTCGAAAACGCGGATGATGTCTTGGATCTTATCTGTATTCATGTACTTACCTCCTACGGATTTTAAAAAAGCCAAGGTATCTTGGCTTTTCTCTTGTTTACGCTTTGCTTTCCAGCAGGCTTACGATATCTGCTACGGTAACCAGCTTTGCCAGCTCTTCATCCTCAATGCGTACATCAAATTCTGTTTCCAGCTCCAGAGAAAGCTCCACGGCTGCCAGGGAATCAATTCCCAGATCATCCTTCAGGTTTGCTTCCATTTTAATCATATCTTCGTCGACGTTGATGGCCTCCATCAGTACTTCTTTTACTTTTTCAAACATACTTGTTCCTCCTGTGCAAATTCTCTTTGACTGCTACCAGAATAACACTACTGGTAAAGAATGTCAACTATTTTAGTTTTAGATACTAGATTTAAAAGTAAATAATAACCCTAGTATTGATTACTAGGACGATATAATTCGATAATTTTGACGATATGAATCCCAAATATGCAATATGCTTTGAAATTCAAATGGAATTATATTACTTTGATTGTCAAAAGTAAATAGTTTGAAGTTCAAATATGCATTTTCACATATTTTCCCATAATTAGGAAGACAGTATCTACCCTGCGCTGCATTTTCCTGCACTTCCCCTGTACATACACGGAGAAAGCAGCACCATCCATCAGACATTACCTGTATTTATAGAGATATTAGGATTGCTTATACATTTGTGAACATATTCACTTCGCCAGGGAAAGGGATTACAATATCTTAAGTACCGGTATGCATGACATGCTCTGTCCATGCATATGGTGGTTGTAAACATAGAGGAAGCACGTGAGGAGGACGACATATGTCATTTCAACTAACACTCGAGGAAGTGAATCAGGTTTTCGACACACTTCGGCAAAGCTATCGGATTTATGCTCCCAAGCGACTGAAGAATGCGGGACGCTACTGCAATACCGATCTCATCCGCTATCAGGAAATCCGCAGTATGGAGGAAATCGAATGGGAACAGCGCAGTGACTATTCCCCGAAGGAGGTTTTCTACCCGATCAACCAGACGCTCTTTCATTTCACAGAGCATTATTTTCTGGAAAGTCAGGCAGATGAAAAGGACCTGCTGATATTTGCACGAAGCTGTGATATTCACGGCATTAAGCGGCTGGATAAGATATTTCTGGAAAACGGGCCGCAACCGGATCCCTATTATAAACGAATGCGGGACAAGGTGCATTTCATCCTGATGGAATGTCCGGAAAACGGCTGGGAATCCTGTGCCTGCTGTTCCATGGGAACAAATGTCACAGACGAATATGACCTTGCCATGCGTCCGCTGAAGGAAGAGGGACGCGTACTGGTGGAATGTCGCAGCGAACAGCTTGCGCATCTGTTTTCAGCATTTGAACACGCAGAATTTCAGCCGAAATTTGTCAGGGAAAACAAAACGACCATACAGGTGCCGGATATCCGTGAGGATATGGTAGACTCCATCCGTACACTGGAAATGTGGAAGGACTATCAGAGTCGCTGTATCGGCTGCGGTGCCTGCAATTCTGTCTGCATCACCTGTTCCTGCTTCAACACGGTGGATACGCCCTATACGGAAAACGGAAAGAGCGGAGAACGCCGCCGGACATGGACCGGCTGTATGAACGATGATTTCACGACGGTAAACGGCGGTCATGCCTTCCGGGATGAGTATAAGGACCGTATGCGCTTTAAAACCATGCACAAGGTATATGATTTCAAAAAACGCTTTGCCACGGACTATCAGATGTGTGTAGGCTGCGGCCGCTGCGATGATATCTGTCCGTCCTATATATCCTTTACGCACATCATCCAGCGTCTTCATGACGAGGTAGAACACATGAAGGAGGAGAAATGATATGAACAACCCATGGCTGCCGCAGAAGCACCGCATCCTGAATATCATAGAGGAAACCGATCTGGAATCCACCTTTGTTGTCGAATTCAGGGATCCGCAGATTCGGCATGGACAGTTTTTCCAGCTTTCTCTGCCGAAGATCGGAGAAGCTCCGATTTCCGTATCCAGCTTTACCGACTCCACCGTGGAATTTACGATTCGCAGAGTCGGCACACTGACCAATGTCCTGTTTGATCTTCACGCAGGGGATGATATCTATATCCGCGGTCCCTATGGCAACGGCTTTCCGCTGGAGGAATTCAAGGGAAAACACATTGCTGTCATCGCCGGAGGTACCGGCGTGTCCCCGGTGCGCAGTACCCTGCATCATTATCTGAACAATCCGCAGGACTGCAGAGATGTTTATGTCATCGCAGGCTTTCGGGATGCACAGCATGTTCTGTTTGAAAACGACCTGCGCCAATGGCGGCAGGCGAAGCATTTCCATACAACGCTGACACTCGACCACGGAGAACGCGAAGGCTTTCAGGAAGGCTTTGCGATGAATTATGTTAAGGATATCCCGTTTCAGGATTTTGGGGAGGAATATGCCGTTATCCTTGTCGGCCCTCCTGTCATGATGAAATTCACCGCACAGGAATGTATGAAATACGGCGTGACAGAGGACCATATCTATGTTTCCTTTGAGCGGAAGATGTCCTGCGCCCTTGGAAAATGCGGACACTGTAAAATCAATGAAACGTATGTTTGTCTGGAAGGCCCTGTCTTTCCGTATACCAAAGCCAAAGGGCTTGTGGATTAGGAGGTAAACGATATGTCACAGGATATGAATATCAACGCCCTTCGTACCAACTGCTTCCGTCAGTCCAAGGTCAAGGGTGAATACATGCTGCAGATGCGTGTTCCCGGCGGTCTGATACAGGCAAAGTATCTGAGCTTCGTCGAGCATCTGGCAGAAGCATACGGAGACGGCACCTTTCATTTTGGTTCCCGCCAGTGTTTTGCCATCCCCGGCATCAAATATGAGAATATCGATGCCGTCAATAAAGAGCTGAAGGACTATCTGGAGGATGTTGAAATCGCCCAGTGCGGTGTGAAAATGGAAACCGATGCCGGCTTTCCGACCATCGGTGCCCGCAATGTCATGGCCTGTATCGGCGGTATCCACTGTATCAAGGCGAATATCAATACACAGGATATGGCAAAAAAGATCGAACAGGAGGTATTCCCGAGTCATTATCATATCAAGGCTGCGGTTGCCGGCTGTCCGAATGACTGCGCCAAGGGACACTTCAATGATTTTGGAATCATCGGTCTGACAAAGCCGACATATCACAGCGATCTGTGTATCGGCTGCGGCTCCTGCGTAAAGGCCTGCGAATCCCATGCGACAAGAGTGCTCAGTCTGAAAAACGGCAAAATTGAAAAGGATACCTGCTGCTGTGTCGGCTGCGGAGAATGTACGCTGGTATGTCCGACCAATGCCATGCAGCGAAGCCCGAAGCCGTTTTATCGAATTCTGATTGGCGGCCGTACCGGAAAGCAGTACCCGCGAATGGGAAAGACCTTTGCAGATTTCCTGAGTGAGGATGCCGTTCTGGCAATCCTGCGCAACTGGCAGGATTTCTCCGCTGAGGTGCTGAAGGGACAGCCGCGCTATCTGCATGGCGGTCATCTGATTGACATGGCGGGCTATGAAACGTTCAAGGAGCTGATGCTGAAGGATGTCAAGCTGAATCCCGAGGCAAGAATTGCGGAGAATCTCTATTTCGCAGAAACAGAATATCGGGGAAGAATTCACGTCAAGCCTGTGAAATAATTTTGAGCCTTCCATGATATTCCCTACCTGAAGCATGTTCCCTGTATAGCGATACATCCGGGTATTACTGCCCGGATTTCTTCATTCTGCACACTTTTCTTATTTTTTCTTATAATTCATATACTTTTTATACAACATATGATATAGAAAAGGCAGGAAGGAGGAGCATTTCATGAAACGATCTGATTTCTTCACAATGGAAAACGGAATTCTGCATATCACATCCAACGCTCATACGTATCCCCTATCTACACTGATCAGAACAGAGCTGCTGCTCAGACCACTCAGTCACAATAATCTCAATACCATACTAAACGGCACGCTGTTCAGCGGAAACGGCTATGAGCCCCTGAACATCTATCTTCGTCTGCAGTTTCAGGATGGGACAAACGAGGACATGCTGTTAACACCAAAGCCTGTCATTCGCCATAATCTGGATTATTATGAGATTGTACGGCGCGGACGCAAGCTGCAGGAAATACTGAATTACTGGCTTCGGGAGATAGAAGCCACAGGAAAACCTGCGGCACAGCCGCTTTAGGCTTTCTTAATCCGGAATACAATCGCTTATATAAGCAGATTGTAAAAGAGCGGATGCCTGCAGGCATCCGTTTTTTACCGTATACACCTTCCTGCAGTCAGCGTGCAGGCAGCACATCATAGCATTTTCCCCTTCCCTGACAACGCCTGCGTATAAACGAAATCCGCATACTTTTACAGGATTGATTCGCAAATCCGAATTCTTTTCATAAACTGCAGGAAAACATGCTACAATAAGATACTAGAGGAGTGATGTCATGCAGCAGGTTATCATCGTTCTGGCGGATACCACAGAACAAGCAGAGAAAAACGAGGAATTTATTGAGCTGGTACAGGCAGCCGATATGGAAATAAAGGAAACCTTTAGACAGAATCTGAAAAGCATTACGCTGAGAACCTATATCGGTACCGGTAAATGTGAGGAAATTCGTGCATACCTGCAGGAGCAGGAAATACAACGCGTTGTGTTTAACCACGATCTGAGTCCCTTGCAAATCCGCAATCTGGAGGAAAGCCTACAGACGCCGGTCATGGACCGAACAGAGCTCATTCTCGCCATTTTTGAAAGCCGGGCAGTCACACGTACCGCAAGACTGCAAATCGAGTGCGCACAGCTGAAGAAGCTGCTTCCACGTCTGATTGGTGCCAATACACAGCTGGGAAGACAAAGCGGCAGCGGAAAAAACAAGGGTGCCGGAGAAAAGCAGCTGGAGCTGGATCGAAGAAGAATCAATGCACGGATTCAGGAGCTGCAAAGAGAGCTGAAGAAAATAGAGGCACAGCGCTTCAATCAGCGGCGGGCAAGACAGAAATCCATGCTGCCGCTCGTATCGCTGGTCGGCTATACAAATGCCGGAAAAAGTACCATCATGAATATGCTGCTGGAGCACAGCAGTCCCTATGAGGAGGATAAAAAGGTACTGGAAAAGGATATGCTGTTTGCCACTCTGGACACCAGTATCCGCCATATCGATCTGCCGGATGGAAAATCCTTTCTGTTGTCCGACACCGTCGGCTTTGTTTCCGATCTCCCTCATGATCTGGTGGAGGCCTTCCATTCCACACTGGAGGAGGTGCAGTATGCTTCCCTTCTGGTTCAGGTCGTAGATGTATCCAGTGAGGAATATGCAAGACAGATGGAGATCACACAGGAAACGCTGCAGCAGATCAAGGCTGCTGACATCCCGATGATTACCGTCTATAATAAGTGCGATCAAAGCGGATATCAATATCCGCAGGTACATGCGCATGATCTATATATGAGTGCCAAAGAAAAAGCCGGGCTGCAGGAATTACTGGACTTGATCCACAGTCACCTGTATCCGGATGAAAAGCATGTGGAGCTGCATATTCCCTACCAGCAGACCGGTATCTATTCCCTGCTGATGAAGCATGCACATGTCATCAGCCGCAGAGATGAGGAAGATGGTATTCATCTGGATGCAGTGCTATCAGATACGCTGTATCAAAAATACCGCAACTATGTCATCTGCCTGAAAGAAGAAGGATGACAACGCTGTATCCAGCATGAATTGCTTTTATGCCTATCGGTTTACAGGATGAAAAAACTGGAGAATCAAAAAAACACGCAGCCTTGCTGATGCGCAATCTTACAGTATGAGGGCTGACAGCTGATCCAGGACAAAAACGGATAATCGGTTCACACCGGCTATCCGTTCTTTTTATATGCTATAAATTCATTATCTCTTTTCAATTCCTGTACTAGAAGTCCACCTCTGTATCATAATAGCAGCACTTCAGAAGCTTGACCATTTCCTCCTGACTTGGCTGCCGCGGGTTGCTGCCCGTGCAGGCATCCAGAATGGCATTTGCCGCGATATCCTCGACACGTGCCAGGAATACGTCTTCACTTACAAAGCCTTCTTCAGCAGGTAATCCATCTTTTCCATAATGTGCGATACAGTGCGGAATATGCAGTGCATCACTCATTTCACGCAGGTAGGCAATCAAAAGCTCCACCTTTTCCTCATCACTGGAACCGCCCAGATGCATATAGTCCGCAATCACACCATAGCGCTTTCTAGCTGCTTCGTCCTTCGCATTGAATTTAATAACCTTTGGCAGATACATCGCATTTGCCGCACCGTGAATGATATGGGCTCCCTGATCTGCGAACACTGCCCCTGTCTTATGTGCCATGGAATGAACGATTCCCAGGAGTGCGTTGGAGAAAGCCTGTCCAGCCAGACACTGTGCATCATGCATCGCCGCACGGGAATCCATATCCCCGTTATAGGATTTTACCAGATGCTCCTTGATCATTTCAATCGCATGAATTGCCAGCGGATCGGTAAAGTTGCTGTTGGCTGTGGAAACATAGGCCTCCACGGCATGTGTCATGGCATCCATACCCGTATGTGCGACCAGCTTGATCGGCATCGTCGTTACCAGATCCGGATCGACGATTGCTACATCCGGTGTAATCTCAAAATCCGCAATCGGATATTTAATACCCTTTTGATAATCTGTGATGATGGAGAATGCGGTAACCTCTGTTGCCGTACCGGATGTAGATGAAATTGCACAGAACTGTGCTTTTCTGCGAAGCTTCGGTATACCGAACACCTTGCACATATCCTCAAATGTAATTTCCGGATACTCGTATTTGATCCACATCGCTTTTGCCGCATCGATCGGTGATCCTCCACCCATCGCAACGATCCAGTCCGGTTCAAATGCAAGCATTTCATCCGCCCCGCGCATAACGGTTTCCACTGACGGATCGGATTCGATGCCTTCAAATAAGCGAACCTCCATACCGGCTTCCTTCAAATACGCAACGGCACGATCCAGAAAACCTCCGCGGCGCATGGAACCTCCGCCGACACAAACGATTGCCTTCTTACCTTCCAGTGTCTTCAAAGCCTCCAAAGCACCTTTTCCATGATACATATCTCTTGGCAATGTAAATCTCTGCATGTCTGTTTTCCTCCTTATAGGGCTTACAAAACCCTTTCTATAGTTACATTCTACGCCTAAACCTATCGAAAAACAACCACTTTGTGTATATTTTCACAAGAAATTCATTCTTTCATAAACAGGAGCCGGATCAAAGCGAATATAAAAAAGAGACACCCGCATTGATGCAATGATCGGGTAGCTCTTTCTGACCTTCCAAATAGATTAGGTTATACATAATCCCATCCTTATTCGTGGTATCCTTTGACACATCAACATTATCCCTGCGGCTGATATATGCTTTCTGTTGGATAGGAAACAGAATCATTCGCTGTAATGTAAATCGTCTTTCAAAGAAACGCAGTGTATCACCTTTTCAGCTTCCCGTAGGTATCGGAAAGCACCGCAATCAGATCACCCGGCTGGATGCTGTAGGCATCCATTCTCTGTATGAGCTCATCTGCCGCGCAGGCATGGACATATACAGCGGCTGCCGCTGTCCGCCGCGGCGCTTTTCTCCGTGTAGACACCGCACCGCTGCCTGCAGCGCCTCTTTTCCCTGTGTATACAGTCCTGTCAGAATACCGCACAGCACATCCCCGCTGCCCCCCTTGGCAAGTGCATGATTGCCGGCCGTATTCATATACATATCGTCTTTCCTGCAGATGATCGTATGCTGATCCTTTAATACGAGCACGGTATTCTCATACCGCTTCACAAATTCCATGGCACACTGCAGAGGGTCCTTCAGCACTTCCTTCACACTGCAGCCGCACAGATAGCTCATTTCCTTCGGGTGCGGTGTCAGGATCGTAACCGCTGGACGATGCAGCAGCTCCATCAGCTTCCCTGCCTCATACAGGGCATCCCCATCCAGCAGACAGGGACGATCACTTTCCAGCACAGCACGAACCATCGCCTGTGTCACCTCACCCCGTCCCATACCGTTTCCAATGGTGATCATATCATATGCATTCAGATTGCGCTTCAACAAATCAACGGAAATCATAGAAAAGCTTCCATTCATTGACGGAGCCGGCAGCAGCATGCTCTCCTCCAGCTTCATGGAAATAATCTCAGAGATGCAATCCGGCAGAAACAGCGTCAGCGTCCCTGTCCCACTCTGCAGCGCAGCCTTCGCCGCAAGCGTTATTGCCCCGTGCATATAGGAGCTGCCTCCAACCATCATCACCCTGCCAAAGCTTCCCTTGTGGGAATGTGCATCCCGCTTTGGAAGAAATGCCCGCACAGTATCCTCATCCAGCAAATGAATGCTGTGTTCGATATTGGCTTTCACAGCTTTGGGAAGCGTTATATTTTTAACGATGATATCCTTGCAATAGCTGCTGCCCGGATACAGCAGCTGTCCCCTTTTCAGACATTCAAAGGTGATGGTTACATCACTTTGTACGGCACAGTTCATAATGCTGCCGGTATCCCCGTTAACTCCACTGGCAATATCGATACTGATGACATGCTTATTCAACAGATTCAGATACAGAATCAAAACATCATAGAAGCCTTCAATATCGCGTGACAGTCCCGTTCCAAACAACGCATCGACAACTACCTGTGCCTCATCCAGTGCCGGCTTGATCATCTCCATGTCCTGCGTCCTCATGATTTCTATACCATAGCTTTCCGCAATTCTGGCATACACAGCCTCATCATGACTCATACGGTCATAAGGAACACTGCAGTGGATACGGACATGTGAATAGCCCTCCTCCACCATGAGACGTGCAAGGGCAAAGCCATCCCCGCCATTATTTCCCGGACCGCACAGGATCATGATCCGGCTGTCCTTTGCGACATGCTCGCGGATATAGTCCATAACCGCCATCGCTGCATGCTCCATCAATATGATACCGGGAATGCCGTATTCATGAATCGCCTCCGCATCCATTTTCCGCATATCCTCTGTATTTACGATTTCCATAAGCTCCCTCCTCACGCTTTCGTTACCTATATTATAATAGCAATCAAAAAAAATTGCATCGAAATTATAAAAGGAAGTGTAAATATAAAGGAATGTTTCATTTGTGAATTTTTTATCTTTTTTCGCTTTGAAACAGTTGTGATGCGGAGAATGTTGCGTTATAATAGTAAACGACTTATAAAGAACCTGTGAGGGATACTATGAAAAAAACAGTTGTATTGGGAGTCAGCGGAGGTATTGCGGCCTTCAAGGCGGCACAGCTGACCAGCAATCTGATCAAGAAAGGGTATGATGTGGAAGTCATTATGACACAGAATGCCACGGAATTCATCACCCCCTTGACCTTTGAATCACTAACAAAGCACAATGTGATGGTTTCCACCTTTGAAAAGGTGGCGGATCGCAGTGTTAAACATATTTCCATTGCACATCGTGCGGATATCTTTGTCCTTGTACCGGCAACCGCAAATGTTATTGCCAAAATTGTTCACGGCCTTGCGGACGACATGCTCACAACGACCTTTCTGGCAGCTGACTGCCCTAAGGTGATCTGCCCTGCAATGAATACCGGCATGTATGAAAATCCAGTCACACAAAAAAATCTGGAAGCCGCAAAAGCACTCGGCTATGAGCTGGTGGAACCGGAGGTTGGATATCTTGCCTGCGGAGATACCGGAAAAGGAAAGCTTGCGGACATCACACATATCGAGGAATGCATTTGCCGTATTTTGGAAACCACCGGACTTCTCAGGGGAAAGCGTGTACTGGTCACAGCGGGACCAACCCGTGAGGCCCTGGATCCGGTACGCTTTATTTCCAACCATTCCTCCGGGAAGATGGGCTATGAGATTGCCAGAGCAGCCCGTGACATGGGAGCGGATGTAACATTGATCAGCGGTCCTGTCCAGCTGAACGTCCCGCATGGAGTTCGCGTCGTGCAGGTTGTCAGTGCACAGGATATGTTTGAAGCCGTACAGAAGGAATATGCAGACTGCGATATCATTATCAAGGCTGCCGCTGTCGGTGATTACCGCGCACAGAAAACAGAAGAAAACAAAATAAAAAAACAGGGAGAATTTCTGGAAATCACCTTTGTGAAAAACCCGGACATTCTGGCATGGCTGGGTGAGCACAGAGTATCAAATCAGATTATTTGCGGCTTTGCAATGGAAACCGAGCATTTGCTGGAGCATGCCGCTGAAAAGCTGAATAGGAAAAACTGCGATATGATCGTAGCCAATAACCTGCATGAACAGGGAGCCGGTTTTCAGGGGGATACCAATGTGGTTACTCTGCTTCAGAAAAATCATACAGAAACACTGGATCTGATGAGCAAATATGAGGTAGGCGTTGAGATACTTACACGTCTGGCTGCTCTCAGCAAGGAAAGAGGAGAAGCCTGATGTTAGTAGTCATTGATATAGGAAACACAAATATTACAATCGGAATCTATCACGGGGATAAGCTGATCGGCAATTATCGCCTGACAACCAAAATGAAACGCACAAGCGATGAATACGGGTTTATGGTCATGAACTTTCTAAATGCCTCCAAGGTACAGCCTGCGGATATAAAAGATGTCATCGTATCCAGTGTCGTACCGAAAATCATGCATTCCTTCCTGAATGGAATCCGCAAATATATGCATAAGGAGCCGATTCTCGTAGGTCCCGGAATCAAAACCGGTATCTCTGTAAAGGCTGAAAATCCAAAGGCCGTCGGTGCCGACCGTATCGTGGATGCAGCCGGAGCCTATTATGAATATGGAGGTCCGTGTCTGGTTGTCGATTATGGCACAGCCACCACCTTCGATTATGTGGATGCGAATGGAAATTTCGAATACGGTGTCATCACCCTGGGAATTGAAACCGGGGCACAGGCAATGTGGACACAGGCGGCCAAGCTTCCGGAAATTGAAATCAAAAAACCCGCAAGCATTCTGGCGAAGACAACAACAACAAGCATGCAGGCCGGACTGGTTTACGGCTATATCGGACAAAGTGAATACATTATCAAGGAATTCAAAAAGGCACTGGGCGTTGACATGAAGGTCATCGCTACCGGCGGCCTTGGGAAAATTATATATAAGAATACGGATGAAATTGATATCTATGATCGTAATCTGACCTTCAAGGGTCTGAAATACATTTACGAAAAGTATACTACAGAGAAAAAGAAATAGATTTCTGCAATAAAATAGTTTATTACCTGATTGCGGGTAATTCAAAACATCGAGAATGTGAAATGATTGTTTTAATCCATAGAATTTGAATTCTCCCTTTTGTAAACAACCTAAAACAAAAAAGAACCATAAAAAATACGTCTGCTCTTCAAGAAGAGGCTATGACTATCGTGCAGCTTATAACGCCACAAGTCATACGACGTATTTTTTTATTTGGTAAACCTCCGTATTCGCATCCATGTGATGTGTGTTACAGCCTTCCTTTATTTCAAAAGCTTCTTCATATAAATCACATCCTCCATCGGATTGTCATAGTACGGCTCCGTTTCCTGAAAGCCGAGGCGCTTATACAGCCGGATGGCACTTTGTAAGGGTTCGATCGTATCCAGTACCATGCACGAATAGCCATCATCCTTCGCAAGCAAAAGAATCGTTTCCACCAGCTTCTGTCCGATTCCCTGGCCCTGATAGGACGGTTTCACATACAGCCGTTTCATTTCACAGCATTCCTTACTCAGGCGATGATACGCTACACAGCCCGAAACACAACCGTCATCCGCAACAGCAGCCAGCAGTCTTCCTTCTGTTCCACTGTATTTGCGTAATAAATCACGCAGTTCTTCCTCCAGCTTTTGAAAGCTTAGATCCCTTCCCAGCATCTGCGTGTATTCCCGAATCAGCTGTTCGACTTCCATCAGACAGGTTGTTCCATCAATCATATGCATAAATTCATCTCCCTGCTAATAACCATATTCTATATTCTGAAAGCATTGTTTCATAACAGTATTGTACTATCTGCATTCCGCATTTTCTACCCTTTCTCAATCTTTTTAGGTTTGTATGCTGTGTCTGCATCTGTGTGGTATAATACAAATAAAGACGAGGAGTTGATTACATGAAACGATTGCCGAACATTCTCGGATACGGCATTGCCTTCTACAAGAAAACCTGTACGATCAAAAGGGGTAAATAATTTTGATAGAAAGCTACTATCTGCTTATTGCAGGAAAACTACACAAACATGTTTAAATTCTCACATTATAAAAAGCTTCTGGTAGAATCCCCATATACCAGAAGCTTTTTTTACCTATACTGAATGTCTGAAAAGGACTGCTGTGTACTGGCGGCACAAAGCGCAGCATAACAGGCTGAATAATCGCATGTATCTCTTCAGCTACCAGTAACAGCCACTGAAATGCGATACCGGCTATCAAAGCCTGCTGATTTCGACCAGAATCCTCTGCCCAAGAAACTGTTCATATGCCTGTATCCAGATATGCAGACTCTTGGTGTCTATGTCTGTGAACAGTGTGATATGCAGCTCATTCACCGTTTTACGCTTCTTTGACCTCCAGATACCGCAAATCCTTCCACACTGAATCACAACACCGGGATTTTGCACTGTTTTCCATACCATGCGCTGTAATTTACAATCCTCCAGAAGCAAAGAGCGGTCCCAAAGGTCGAGAAAAGGATCATGTGGAGAAAGCAGTCGTACGGATTCATCAGTCTGTTGCTTTTCATAGGTATCCTTGTTCCAGATCGAATACTCTCTTTCCTGATACCTCACAGAAACACGTTCATGCTCAGAAAGTGCCCATAGACGCCTTGCCTGCGGCAGCTCCATCCCTGTCCATTTCGCAAAGCCCTTTACATCGCCTGGCCCGTATGCATGAAGAAACCGGCAAACCAGTGCGCAGCACACAGCATCACTGATACTGCCCGTTTTCGAAGCTGCGTTAGGAAAGGATGCAAATGTAGGTGAGCCCTTCTGTCTGGGTCCAAAGGCGATTCCCCTTTGAAAAGAAGCCGGCCGCAACAAAAAGGAAACAATCGCCTCTCCATACAGCTGCCCTTTCGCAAATGGAGAAGCAGACAGCCACAGAGAGTGCAGGGAGGCGGGAATGCGTTGAAGCATGGCAGCAGCCAGCACCTGATCCAGTCGCTGCTTGGACACAACCGGTTCCTTCTCCAGTACCTGCAGGCATTGCATCAGCTCCTGCAACAGCACCGAAAAAGGAACACCGATTTCTTTCTGACAATAGCGCAGCCCGTTTGTATAGATCCAGGACTCCCCTTCCTCTGCACAAAGTGCATCCAGATACACCGCTGCATCATGAAGCGGAAAAATCCACGGTGCACCACGCAGACTCCATGCCTGCATAATCCCCCTGCCCTCATCCAGTTCCTGCTGCAGCTGCCATGCACTGCATGAACGCAGCCGGTTAAACGCCGCACACAGCCACGTACCGGGGGGACTGTTCTGAAACCCGCATACCCCCGCCGCTTCTGGTAAAGAATCTGCCGGAGTAACCAGATGATGTGCCTGAAAAAGATGGCTTCATACCTCTTCCCTTGTGATGGTTCGCATAAGCAGCCTCCCTTCTATAGAGAAAAAGCGATTATTTACAACCGCTTCTCAAAATTCCCACTGATGCTCATACCCTCGTTGAAGATGACAAAAGCCCTGGGATCAATCTTATAAATGATTTTCTTCAGCTGTGTTACCTCATATTTGGAGATGACCGTGACAAGAATATGCGTATCTGTCTTCGTATACGCTCCTGCCCCCTTCCAGTAGGTAACCCCCCTGCCCATTTCCTTCATAATACTTTCCTGTACTTCCTCCTCTTTGGTGAAAATCATCGCTGTCATATTAATATTCTGATAGTGCGTCTTATCGACAACGAGATACATACAGGCTGTATAGATAATGGAATAGATCGCCGTGGTTACATTAAACAGAATCGCACAGACACCGAATACCAGAACATTGATGATATTGGAAAGACGTCCAACGCTGAAATCTGAAAACTTCTTTGTGAAGTATACCCCCAGAATATCCAGTCCGCCACCGCTTCCGCCACTTCGAAGAGCCAAACCAATACCGAAGCCGCAAATCAAACCGCCAATCAGACAGGCCGCAAGCACATCGTCAAGAATCGGTGTGGAGGGTATCATAACGATCGTAAAGGCAACCGTCTGTGTCAGGACACAAAGCAGCGTCTTCACAAAAAACTTTCTGGAAATGCTGCGATATGCCAGGATAAATAAAGGCACATTCATTAAAAAGTTGATAATACCGGCGATATCCAGCTGACCGAAGTCCATATGGGCATACTGTGCCAGCACTGTACGGATAATCTGTGCCATACCAATCACCCCGCCACTGTACAAATCCAGCGGTACAATGAACAGGTTCAGGCCAACGGCAAACAGAAAACCGCCGATCACAACATACACATAGTCATACATAATTTTTTGCAATTTCATACTATCACCATCCCCTGCAATCGTAAGAATTATATCATAAAAGCCGGTAAGCGCAATCCCTACCGGCCGTTTTTCTATTTAACAATTTTTTCACAATCACCGTCAATACTGCCGATGCGGCAGGTACTATCATATACCAGCTTGCCATCGCAGGTAATGTGATCAACACGGCAATGGCTGGACAGATGAATTTCGGTCGCACTGATGGAATGACAGGACATATTGCAGGCAGTCAGCTGACTGCACTCAATATTGCGCGCCGTATTTCTCTTTTCCGGCCGAAAGCCGAACAGACCATGGAAAATATGCTGACCATGACCATAGTTGATCCGGATATCATCACCGAACAGATCATTCAGGGAAGCACAGCCTTCAATACGGACCTTGTCGGCATTCACCTCTCCCTTATTGTTCAGGACACCCTCTACATAAATCTCATCGGCATACACCCGGATACCATCGCTCTTCACAACACCCTCGATATCCAGACGTCTTACACGAATATCCTTTTTACAGGTCATAACCCCCTGCACATCCATGGTGCCACCCTTTAAATTCCCGCTGCACTTGCAGGTACCCTCGATGCTTAAAACCTCAAACTCCAAATCGCCGTTAATCGAGCCGACACCTTCAATATCAATACGGCCGTATTTACCGCCGGAAATCGATCCGATTCCCTCAATCGTTGTATTCATGTGATCTGTATTCATACCAGCGAACCCTCCTTGTACATAATAAACGCAGTCCGATTGCAATGCAGATAATCGCCATCCAGACAGGATATGTCAGCTTTACATCAATCCACGCATTGGCATCTGCCAGAAAGTAGCAGCCTGCCAGCACTGTAAATATATTATAGAAATGCAGGCCGTGATCCAGCATGCTGTAGAGTGCAGGCAGAATCAGCAGCATGGTCCACCAGCCGGGAAAGAATATGGTGAAGTCCCACCAGTCCAGCTGCGTTCCCAGATAGCCGATCCCGATGGCGACAAACACCAGTCCCCAAAGAATCCGTTTTACGCGATATGTCATCATGATCTCATCTCCTCTTCATCAAATGTAAACTGAAAGGTTTCCTTGTATTTCAGCTTAATCGCATTGCTTAATTCATTCAAGTGGATGGAACGTATTGCAACAAGGCTGTCATCCAGATAAACCTCACTGCCTTCCTTTTTCAACAGAATATACAGGTGTCCCTGCGCCTGCAATAGCTCCAAGACATAATCCGCACTGTGCAGTTCACTCATCCTTTTACTTAAAAATGAAACGGCATGCGTACGTTCCTCCTCTGTAATTGCACTATCAACCATCGCCTGGGACAGGGCAATCATAACAAGCACCTCCAGAAATACGAAGCTGTCCTTGCTCATGGCATCCATGAAATCCGCTGCCACATCAATATCCAGCTCATCGAAATGCTCCAGATCCTCCTCACAGAACAGACGGTTGCTGACCTCCGGTGTCAGAATCCGGGCAAGCTCCTCTAAAGAATAGCTGTCCTTCAGCTGCTGTATGGCATGAATGCGCTTGAGTATCTTCTCCTGGGGGAAATAGGTTTCCTGCCCTGTCGGACTGGAGCGCTTGACAAACCATTCCTCGGGAATCAGCCCCTCCCGTTTCCATCGATACAGCTGGCCATACGAGATGCCGGTCGTCTTCAGTAGATCCTTCTTGGATATTTCCATTGTATCACCTCTAACGTAACATTGTTTCATTACACCTATATATTAACAAAACATTGTTACATTGTAAAGAGGAAATTTTAATTTCTACAGAAAACGGTTACACATTCAATAAGAACAACACTTTTATGAATTCTGTCTGAAAAAAGGTGCAAATCTATTGACCGGCGGTCATTATAGGTATAAACTATAAAAATGTATAAATAAAGGAAGTGTTTTTTGTGGAAGAATCCGTAAGTAAACGATCACGCATTCAGGATGCTGCTGTCGCACTGTTTCATGAGCAGGGTGTGGAGGCAACCTCTGTCAATGAGATTGTCAAACGAGCAAATGTCGCAAAAGGGACGTTCTATGTATATTATAAGGATAAGAAGGAATTGATTTCTCAAATTCTTACCAAGCAGCACGGCTGTCTGATGAACGATATCCTCAATCACTCCTATGAGGCTGCACTTACTAACAGCACCTGCTGGAAGCGCACCTTCATCGACGAGCTGATCACCTATTATATTCAGCATCCGAAGCTGCTTCGTACGATTCAGAAAAACATTGCTTCTATATTGGATACAAAGGAACATCGGGATATGGTGTTTACCCATATCGAACGCATGCCGGATTTTCTGAAGCTGCTGAGGCGGGAACAGGAAACAGAAAAGAAAGCACTCAATCGTTTTCTGATGATGATGGAAATCATCGGATTTGTCTGTTACAACGCTATTTTCTTCGAGCAGCCGGATTCCATAGAGGAGATTCTGCCTGAACTGCGGGAAACGATGTTCAAAATGCTTGAGAGAAAGGAGTAGCCTATGACATATAAACTGGGAATAGATGTAGGTTCCACAACCCTGAAGGCAGTGGTTCTCAACGATCAGGATGAGATTGTGTACAAGAGCTATGAGCGCCACAAATCCAAGGTACGGGAAATGAGTGTTTCCAAGCTGAAGGAATTGCGAGAGCTGTTACAGGGACAGAGAATCGCACTTGCCATTACCGGCAGTGCGGGCCTGGGAATCGCAGATGATGCAGGTTTTCCTTTCGTACAGGAGGTATTCGCAACAGCCCAGGCTGTGCGTAAATATTATCCGGCAAGTGATGTTGTTATTGAGCTTGGCGGAGAGGATGCCAAAATCATCTTTTTACAGGGAACGCTGGAGGAGCGTATGAACTCCACCTGTGCCGGTGGTACCGGAGCGTTTATCGATCAGATGGCAACCCTGCTGGATGTCGATCTGGAAACGATGGATCAGCTGTCCCTGCAGCATACCACGCTGTATCCGATTGCATCACGCTGCGGTGTATTCGCAAAAAGCGATGTGCAGCCGCTGATCAATCAGGGCTGTGAAAAATCAAACCTTGCGGCAAGTATCTTTCAGGCGGTCGTCGATCAGAGTATCGCCGGACTGGCACAGGGAAGAAATATTGAAGGAAACGTATTGTTTCTGGGAGGTCCCCTGCATTTTCTAAAGGGGTTGCAGGAGCGCTTTAAGGAAACACTGAAGCTCCGTGATCAGGAAGCGAATTTCCCGGAGCTCGCCCCTTATTTTGTAGCACTGGGAAGTGCCGTCTATGCGGCAAATGAGGCTGTGGATTTCTCCTATGAGGAGCTGCTTGAAAAAATGGAGGCTATGGCTGCCAAAAAGATACAGACGCAAGGTCTTCCCCCACTCTTTGAAAGTGATGAGGATTATGAGGAATTCAAAAAGCGCCATACCAGTGCCAGTGTGGAGCGCAGTGATATCCACACCTACAGGGGCAATGCCTATCTGGGCATCGATGCCGGCAGTACCACAACCAAGCTGGTGCTGATCGATGAACAATGCCGCATTTTATATGAAAGCTATGCCGGGAATATGGGAAATCCCGTGGATGTTGTACAGAAGGAGCTCGCAAAGCTCTATGCCCTGATGGAGGACCGCATTCACATCATACACAGTGCGGTAACGGGCTATGGGGAGGAGCTGATGAAGCATGCCTTCCATCTGGATATCGGTGTTGTGGAGACGATTGCCCATTACCATGCGGCCCACTACTTCAACCCGCAGGTAGACTTCATCATCGATATCGGCGGTCAGGATATGAAATGCTTCCGGATTCGTGATCATACGATTGATGATATCCTGTTGAACGAAGCCTGCTCCAGCGGCTGCGGAAGCTTCATTGAAACCTTCGCAAAAAGCATGGGCTATGATATTGAGGAATTCGCCCGCATGGGGTTATCCGGAAAGCATCCAGTGGACCTTGGAACACGCTGTACGGTCTTTATGAATTCCAGTGTCAAGCAGGCACAGAAAAACGGAGCCAGCATGGAGGATATCTCTGCCGGCTTATGTATGAGTGTCGTAAAAAATGCATTGTATAAGGTCATACGTGCCAAAAGTCCGGATGATATCGGGAAGCAGATCGTCGTACAGGGAGGAACCTTCCTGAATGATACGGTGCTGCGAAGCTTTGAGCTGGAGCTTGGAAGAAACGTCATTCGCCCAAGTATTTCCCATCTGATGGGGGCATATGGAGCCGCATTGATTGCGAAGGAGAAAAAAGCCACTGCATCCTCTCTTCTGAAAAAGGAAGATATTGACAGCTTTACGCACAGCTCAAAGGCCTTTCATTGTGCTCTGTGCACCAATCACTGCAATCTGACCGTAAACACCTTTGCGGACGGGGCAAAGCATATCGCCGGCAACAAGTGCGAGCGTCCGGTGACCGGAAAGGTCAATAAGGAAAAGCTGCCGAATCTGTATGATTATAAATATGAGGAGCTGCTGAAGCTGAAGGGGGTACCCGGCATCCGGGGGAAAATCGGGATTCCGCTTGTTTTGAATCTGTATGACAACCTTCCCTTCTGGCATTCCTTCTTTACCAATCTTGGCTATGAGGTCGTCTTGAGCGATCGTTCCAGCAAGGCACTGTATTCCCTTGGACAGCATACGATTCCAAGTGATACGATCTGTTATCCTGCCAAGCTGGTGCACGGTCATATTCAGTCGCTCATCGATAAGGGCCTGCAGACAATTTTCTATCCATGCATGACCTACAACGTCAATGAGGACATGGGAGACAATCATTTCAACTGCCCGGTCGTTGCCTATTATCCGGAGGTTGTGGAAGGAAATATGAATCTGGGACATGTAAAGTTTCTGTATCCCTACGTATATCTTGAGGATAAGCGTATCTTCGATCAGAAAATGTTTGAATATTTCAAAGCCCAGCAGATGGATATTCCGTTCAAGGATGTTCAGGCTGCCAGCAATCACGCCTATTTCGCCTATCAGCAGTTTAAGGACCGCGTGCAGGAGGAAGGACGCAATGCCATAGCGTTCGCTCGACGCAATCACCGTGATGTCATCGTGCTTGCCGGACGTCCATACCATGTCGATCCTCAGATCAATCATGGAATTCACAGACTGCTGAACAATTTGGGATTCGTCGTAATCAGTGAGGACAGTATCGCTAAACAGGCCGTGCTGCCAAGTGTTCACGTTTTAAATCAGTGGACCTTTCACTCCCGTATGTACAATGCCGCACAGTATGTGGCACAGCAGGAGCATATGGAGCTGATTCAGCTGGTAAGCTTCGGATGCGGAATCGATGCGATTACCGCAGATGAGGTTAAGGATATTCTACGAAGCAATGGAAAGCTGTATACACAGATTAAAATCGATGAAGTTGACAACCTCGGTGCGGTGAAGATTCGCTGCCGCTCACTGCAGGCTGCCATGGAAGAAAGGGAGGGATGAGTATGTCACATGTAGAATTCACGAAGGAAATGAAAAAAACACATACGATCCTTGTACCGATGATGCTGCCGATTCATTTCCAGTTCCTGCGCAATATTTTGTGCAAGGAAGGTTATCGTGTGGAAATCCTGAAAACAGAGGGACAGCAGATCATTGATGAAGGCTTAAAGAATGTGCACAATGATACCTGCTACCCCGCCCTGCTTGTAATCGGTCAGATGATCGATGCATTGAAAAGCGGAAAATACGATACCGCACACATTGCGCTGGCAATCACCCAGACAGGAGGCGGATGCCGGGCTTCCAACTACATCCATCTTCTGCGCAAGGCACTGGTTCAGGCCGGATTTGAGCATGTTCCGGTTATTTCTGTCAATTTTTCCCAGCTGGAAAAGAACAGCGGCTTCAAGCTGACTCCTAAGATGCTGCTGAGATTATTATATGCATTTTTATACGGAGATATGCTGATGTGGATCAAAAATCAGTGCAAGCCGTATGAATTGGAAAAGGGCAGTACAGATGCACTGGTAACCACATGGATCGATACGATCACCGCGCAGTTTGATTCCCTGTCCTATATGCGAATGAAGCATAATTATCAGGAAATGCTGCATGATTTTGCGGCTCTGCCGAGAAGCCAGAAGCCGAAAATTCAGGTGGGAATCGTCGGTGAGATTTATATGAAGTATGCCCCTTTGGGCAATAACGAACTGGAGGACTTCCTGATTCGTGAGGGCTGTGAGCCCGTTGTCAGCGGTGTTCTTGACTTTGGTCTTTACTGCCTTGAAAACTCGCTGATCGATCACGCGTACTACGGGCGTAATAAAAAGAGCTACCGCTTCATTCAGATGGCGGATAAGCTGATTCAGAATATGCAGAAAAAAGCCATTACCGCAATACAGAAGCAGGGAACCTTCCGTGCACCGGATACCTTTCAGGAGGTTATCGAGAACAGCGAAGGAATCATCAACCGCGGGACCAAGATGGGAGAGGGATGGCTGCTCACCAGTGAAATGGTCACTCTGATCAAAAACGGTGTGCATAATATTGTCTGCTGTCAGCCGTTTGGCTGTCTTCCCAACCATATCGTTGCCAAGGGTATGACCAGAAAAATCAAGGATAAATATCCGATGGCAAATATTGTTGCAGTGGATTATGATCCAAGCGCAACAAAGGTCAATCAGGAAAACCGATTGAAGCTGATGCTGAGCAATGCGCGGTTAAGCGAACGCTTTGCAAAGGAGGATGAGGAGGCTCTTGCAAGTGAGCGACAGCGCAAGCTTGCCAGCTCCCGTTCATAAGCAAAAACAGTCCTGTATCTGAATTACTCAAATACAGGATTTTTTTTACATCGAATGCTCTGCAGTTTTTGTAAAGATGCTCCTTTCGTTTTTGAAGCTAATACAGCATGTAAGCCACTGTTCACCGGTTGCATACTTATCTATATGCCATAGATGATGGGTATTCTCGACCTTTTGAATATCGATACAGCTCCTACATTTATAATCGAAAGTAAAAATAACATGCTCTTTTTACCGGGAATGCTCCTCTTTTGATAATATAATCGACACGATTCCACATAGGATTCCTCCGATTGGAAATACAATCCAGCTAACATTCCAAATATTCCAGATAAAGCTGATAAGCAGCTGCACAAACCATCATGATACAGCCGCACCACTTACCAATCAGCTCATCGTCTTTTTCTGCCATCTGCGCATAAGCAGTTGTTCGCTCATAGGTTTCTTTTCGCATACCGTAATATACAAGAAGCAGTATGGCAATTGTCACAAGCATGATATTCAGGTAGCTTCATTTCCAACAGCTGTTCAATGACGATACTGAATCATATAATCCCAATGGAAGTCACAACAATACTATTAAATATCCTATGAAAGCCATCCAGCTCATATGCAGTATAGATATCCTGAGGAATTTGCGGATATCTGCGCTTGAATGCGGTATCCTTCATACCGAAGAAGACAAGAATAAGGATTCCAATAATTGCGAAAATCAGAAATACAATATTCAACATGTCTTCATTATCCATAGAAGGTTTCAAAAAGCAATAGGCACAAATCCCCGCAAGAATACAACCAATTCCAACGGTGATTCCTTTCGTTTTTGTCAGCTCATGGGTCTCATAAGTATCACGACTCACACCGGAATTCTCTTTCATATCCCCTTTCAGTAAATCATACAGCGTACAGTGGAACAGCTCACAAATCAGCATCAGCTTATCCAGCTCAGGATAGGCACTTCCATTTACCCGCTCTGCGCGCCTTTGGTGCACTTACTAACCGCCTGTCTTGATACATTCAGCTTATCCGCGAGATTTTCCTGTGAATAGCCATACTGCTTCCTTGCCTCTCTCAAATTTTCTTCAAATTTCAATTTAATCACCTCGTCATCATTGTATAAAAACGGGCTGGCTTACACCACCAACCCGTATTGGCGCTTTGTATTATTTTGTCAACCAATGGTAGCATTCCCCTGTTTTAAGAGATTTTCAGTCAATCTGCCAGTCAATCTGCTGCTGTCCATGCTCTTGTAAAAAGGCATTCGTCTTTGAGAAATGACGACATCCGAAAAAGCCATAATCTGCACTGAACGGACTTGGATGTGGACAGCTTAGGATCAGATGAGCAGGATTTGTTATCAGTGTGCTCTTTTCCTTTGCATTCCTTCCCCATAACAGAAATACGATAGGCTTTTCACGCTCATTCAGCTTGCGAATGATCTCATCCGTTAAAATCTCCCATCCTTTGCCACGATGGGAATTTGCCTGCCCTCTACGTACTGTTAGAACAGTATTGAGCAGAAGCACGCCTTCCTTCGTCCATTTTGTAAGCTCTCCATGAGGCGGAATACTGCATCCCAGATCATCATGCAGCTCCTGATAGATATTTACAAGAGACGGCGGAGGATTTACTCCTTTTTTCACAGAGAAGCACAGACCATGTGCCTGTCCCGGACCATGATATGGGTCTTGCCCTAAAATAACAACCTTTACATCCTGATATGCTGTATAACGCAATGCATTGAAAATATCATACATACCCGGATAAATTGTCTGCGTTTTATATTCTTTTGCCAGAAAAACGCGCAGTTTCTGATAATACTCCTTCTGAAATTCATCCTTTAACAGCTCGTCCCAGTCATTTCCAATTTGTACCATGTTATCACCTATCTGTATTCTACCGCATTCCCATGTAAAAGAAAACCGTTTCTGCAGGAAAACAGTACAGAAAGCGGTTTTTGTATCACTATTTACAGCTATTGCAAGTAACTGTAAACATGAAACAGAAGTGTCTTGATAACTCCGAGTATCTGTCACTCACACATTAAATATTATATTCTTTTTATCTAAGATATCTTTCAGCAAATTCAGTTGCTGCTATCGCACGACTGACCAGAAACTCCTGTCCGATATCACAGCGCAGCATCCTCAGGTCAGCGTATTGCTCCCTCGTTTCAATCCCCTCACAAATTACCTGCATACCGATGCTGTGAGCCATTTCAATGATTTTCCAGAATATTGTCATCTGGCGGCGGTCCGTATTGATTCCATTCAGCATCCCTTTATCCAGCTTCAGTATATCCGCATCCACCTGACTCAGCATACCGATACCGGCATATCCTGTCCCAAAATCATCGATAGCAATCTGAAAACCGGCATCATGTATATCCTTCATAAATACCTGAAGGTCATTTGCATTATCTGTAAATGCAGATTCTGTCAGTTCAAAAACAAGCTTTTCATGAGGTATTGCATAGGAATCCACAATTTCACAAAACCTTCGTAGATATTGGCGCTCTTTTATATGCAAACGAGACTGATTTATGGAAATCGGCAGCAGCTCTTTCCCTTCATCGAGGCATGTCCGCATAAATTTACATAGCTTATGTAATACATAGAAATCAAAGCCAGATATCAGGCCGTGCTTTTCAAATAGCGGGATGAATTCATCCGGAGATACACAGCTGCCATCCTTTAAAAACCAGCGTGACAGAGCTTCACCGGATACAACGCTCCCGTCACTTAACAGAAACTGCGGCTGTATGAACAACTGGAAGGTATCCTCCTGTATAGCTTTTATTGCTTCCTCAAGCAGCTCACTTCTGCGGTTTTTCTGATCCAGCATCCAATCCTCAAAATAAACAAAATCACTGACCCGGCTATTTCGTTCCACATACTGCATTGCCAGTACTGCTTTATCCAGCATAGACTTTATACTTTCCCCACAGGCATCCTGAATCAGATAAACACCACCGATATATTGCAACGTATGCTTTAGACAGGACACGATAGGTTCGTCCAGCAGATGTTTGCGAATACAGTGCAGACGGTTATAAAAATCATCTATGCTTGTAAACCGTAAAAGTGCCGCAAAGGTATCCTTTTCGATACGCGCACACAGCTTGTCCTTCTGACAGAAGGATTGCAGGTTGCGGGCAATGCTTTTCAGTACATCATCACCAAATGCATAGCCGTGAATCTGATTGATAAAACGAAAGTCACTAATACCAAATTTGAAAAGCGCATATTGCTGGTTTGTATGCTGTAGCAGTTCTCTTGCCGCTTCCACGAACCCCTCCAGATTAAAAATCTGCGTCAGTGTATCACAGTGCTGATTATATACAGGCAGCTTCGCTGCATTATGATGAATTCCCGAATTTTCACGCTCTGTAGCGTCATCAGAAAGGGATTGATGTATGTGGCGGATTTTCCATCCCCCTGCTTCCATCTCCCATACCAGAGAGACCTTCAATCTACACAGCAGTCCTGATCCGTGTGCATGCTGTATACAGGTAAAAGCTACGACTGCAATATCCTGTTTTTGATATATGATTTCACAATAGACATCCTGAAGATGAACCATCTCCCCATAGATAATGGAAACCTCCTGTAAAGCACGCTCCACTTCCTGCATACCATGACATAAAGCTGACCGGTGTTCTCCCATCATGGATATTTCATTAGAAAGATATTCTTTTAAAAGCTCGAAATCATGCTCCTCAAAATAAAAACGGATCAGCTCAATGCTCAGCTTCTCCAGCTTCGCCTGTTTTCGTGACATACATATCATCCCTTCATTCCCCGTTGAATTCTATTAATATTATCTTTTTAGTACAACCCCGTAAACAAAAACCAGACATATACCGTTAGGCGGCATATGTCCGATAATTCTTTTGCTTATTTAAAATTTTATGTAACCCTTTTTACAATCCTATTGTAATCTATTTTTGTACTTATTTCAATATCTTGTAAGATTCATTATCACGCGGATATCACAGATTTCTACAGGATGCATATTGAGAATTTCACAATATACGAAAAGTGAGAACATATAAGCTTAGCAGCCTGAAGCACCTCTGACGAAAACAATCATAGAGATCAATAATCTGTATGCGAAAGCAGGAGTCTAGAATTCAATAATGATTAGGAAAATCAGATTGTTTTTTTGGACACGCTTTGTATACATAAGCTGTCCATCTCTGCTTCACTGCCCAAATGCAAAGCATAAGAAGCTTGCATTCTTCTCTTAAAGCTGTCTGGATAAGCAAATACTGCTGATATCCGATGCATGCCGATAATATCGCTGCATAAGCTGAAAGAGTTCATTGTTAGATACGTCCTCAGTAAGAAATGCCCTTTTCTCCTTTTGAACAGTCTTTCCCACCTCACAGCTTTGAATCATTGCATCACACATATGAATAAATTGCTCTACTGACTGCTCCTGGTCCTCTGTTAAGGTATCATGCTGCACGGTAAAAATCATCTGCTCCATCTCCACACTCATATGCCAGAACGCAGACAGCAAATGGCGATAAAGCTCGATATTCTCACTGCTGCCTTGCAGGTACTCCAGTATCTGGTCATACACCATATGAAAGCTGGTTAATGCGTCCATAATGATACCGTAATCCAGCGGTGCATGCAGACTCCCCTGCAGAATACGCAGATAGGAATGCTGCATATGAAACATCCGCTTCATGTTTGCTTGAAACAATCCGCTGCGACTGGTAGGAAAAAAGAACCGGTTGACGATCAATACAAGCAGAATTGCCACAGCTACATAGGTAAGGCGCATCTCAATCGCGATTGTTTCCTGCATGGCAAGCGAAGTCAGTGTGATGGCAAAGCAGGTAGAGAACATTGCCTGAATCCAGGTGCCCGGTGTTGCACAATACATCAGAGATACGACAATGCTGGCAAATAGAAAGTGTCCTGCAATGCCGGGAAAATGCGGAAGTACCAGATAAATAACCGTACAGCCGAAGACTGTTCCGATGAATCTGGTTTTCAGACGATAGGCGCTTTCCTCATACATGGGCTGCAGCAGCAGAAATGCATTCAGCACCAGCCAGTAGGAATGATCCAGCTTCGACAAACGGGCGAATAGAAATCCGCAGAGCAGAACCAGAGAAAGACGGCTTGCAAAACGAAATTCAAAGCTGTCCATACGCAGCCGATTACGCAGCTTTCGTTCCTCCGGCAGCTTCCATTCCTGATGGACTGCATCTTTTTTGTTATCCTGCAAATCCTTGAGAATCTGCAAAAAGAGCTGTAAAAAGTTATGCAGAAACAGGGAAACGGCATCCTGCTTTTTTCGGCAGGCAGTAAACAGCTTCTGCCCTTCCTTCAGCAGTATTGAATTATCCGTACAGTTGAAATTCTCGGCATGCTTCAGGAACTGCATACATCTTTGTAAAAGCACCTGCTGCTGTTCACTGCATACAGGGATATTATCCATATTTTCCAGGAAATAACTGCTTCGCTGCAGAAGTAATGCAAACAGGTAACGCAGCCTTCCCTCCTTCGTCGCGATATAGGTGAAGCCGCGGCTCTGGTATGCCTGCTTATAAAGCGATCTCTGAATATTCACCAGATCTTCCTTCCGCTGCTGATCTGTTTTCTGTTTAAGATAGGCATCCAGCTGTTCCTGTAAAAGCGCTATCCCTTTTCTGGCCAGTGCATAATCATCCTCTCTGCGATATCCATAGGAGGACAGCAGCAGACAGCATACTGCAAAACCAAGAGAACAAGCCATTACCAGCAGATAGGTCATGAAATCTGTATAGGGTATCGGACGCAGCTGTAAAAAGACAAACCCCATGGCACTTGCCATATATCCCTTTTGATTAAACTGCGAGGATTGCAGAAAGACAAGAAGAAAGGGTACTGCGATATTCAGCAGCACACAGGCAAGCAAGGAATGCGATGCCAGAAATGCCAGTATGCTCAATGCCATCTGCACAAAAAACATGATACATAATCTGCGCGGTGTCTGCTTCCTCTTTCTGCGTATTTTATAGAGCAGAGTCACAAAGGATACAACGATCACATACTGTACACCGAATAATACAAGAATTGCATAAAATAAAAACAAAAAGAAAAGAATGTCCGGCAGGGCATCCAGGATTTTTCTCTTAGCTGTCTGGTATAACACATCCGGTTTCAAAGATAAACCACTTCCTTTTAAGAGCCTTATTATACCATAATATGAAGGATACGTAAAATGTATACGGACTCGTAATTGTCGTCCCGTATGCAGTTTTCCAAAGTCCTATACCAATCATGCTAAGCAGTAAGCAGCACTGCTTCCTATTGCAAACTCCTTTTATTTTGAAATGTGCTGTTGTAAAGGCTGATAGCACATAAAGCAATGTAACCTTCCTGATTTGAAAACAGGCGGATAGCATAGATGACATATGATACTTACGTAATTTTCCATTTGAAGCCGAATTTTCTGTTTCAACAAAAAAAGCCGACAATACTGTCAGCTTTTCTGTATCCGTGATTTTATTATTTTCCCTTCGCGTTTTCAATTTCCTGCTTTTTATCCTCCAGAAACATCCAGCGCTCCATTTTCTCTTCTATGCTTTGTTCCAGAATATCGCGTTGATCTGCCAGCTCCTGTATCTTCTTGAAGTCATCTCCGGCAGCATTCATTTTCATGTCCAAATGCTCCAGCTGTTCCTGCAAAGCTGCTATATCCTCTTCCATATGCTCCAGCTCCTGCTTTTCCTTACTGCTCATACGAAGCTGCTGCTGTGAAACCCGCTCGACTTTTTTCTTTTCCTTCTTCTCTTTTGCTGTTCCCAGTTCCATATAGGCACTGTATCCGCCGATAAATTGCTGTACATTTCCGTTTTGAAATACAAACAGCTTATCGCATATACGATCCAGAAAATAGCGATCATGGGATACCACAATGACTGCACCGTTAAAATTATCCAGGTAGTCCTCAAGTATCTGCAGGGTCTGGATATCCAAATCGTTGGTAGGCTCATCCAGGAAAAGAATATTCGGTGCCTGCATCAGTATTTTCAATAAATACAGACGGCGGCGTTCCCCTCCGGATAATCTGCCGATAGGAGTATGCTGCATTCTGGAATCAAACAGAAACCGTTCCAGCATCTGTGATGCACTGTAGGTTCCCTCCAGTGTACGGATCTCATTACCGCTGTCCCGGATATAGTCAATCACCTTTTGTGACATATCCATTTCCTCGCAGCCCTGACGAAAGTACGCAAGCTTAACTGTTTCACCAAGCACGACGCTTCCCTGATCCGGTTCTATATCCTTTGCCAGTACATGAAGCAGTGTACTTTTGCCGCAGCCGTTTGGTCCCAGAATACCGATACGATCATTTCTAGTAAGCGTATAGCTCAGATTCTGAAACAATACATGACTCCCATATGCCTTGGAAATCGCATCGATCTCTATTGTTTTCCTGCCAAGACGCGAAGTTATCGTATCCAGCACAACCTGTCCCTGTTCTTTTACAGATTCCATGTCATTCAGCTTATGAAATCGTTCGATACGCTCTCTGCTCTTCGTTCCCCTCGCCTGTACGCCCGCACGCATCCATGCCAGCTCCTTGCGAAGAATGCTTTGACGTTTCTTCTCCTGTGCCGCCTGTATGCTTTCTCTCTCTGCCTTTTCCTGCAGATAGGTGGAATAGTTTGCATGATAGGTATACATACTGCCGCGGTCAATTTCCATCATGGTATTGCATACACGCTCAAGAAAATAACGGTCATGCGTCACCATGATCAATGCATGTGCATAGCGGATCAGATAGGCTTCCAGCCATTCGATCATCTCATTATCCAGATGGTTGGTAGGCTCATCCAGAATCAGCAGATCACAGGGCTTCAGCAGCGCTCTTGCAAGGGCAACCCGCTTTCTCTGTCCTCCGCTCAAATGGGATATATTCAAAGAGCTGTCTGAAATCCCCAGCTTTCCCAGGATTGATTTTGCTTCGAATTCCTGTATTTCCTTATCCATAGACAGTATCTGATGAAGAATGGTATCGTCTTCATCAAAGACAGGGTCCTGTGGCAGATAGGATACACGCAATCCGCTTTTTTTCGTGATAGATCCTTCCTCATAGGTTTCCAGACCTGCCAACATACGCAGCAGAGTTGTTTTCCCTGTTCCGTTTACTCCGATCAATGCAATTTTATCCCGGTCCTCGATGGCAAAACTTACATCGTTGACAATTTCTTTTATGTTCTGGCGTTTGCTCAGATGCTCTACTGATATCAGCATATTCTCACCACTTTCCTGCCTTATTTTATCACATCCGTCAAAAATAAAAAAGGTGAAGTCCTTATCGTATGTAATTTGTTTTATAGTCGTCAAACAAGGCGCCACTGACATATAAAAAACAGGAAGCAAACAGTACCTGCTCATTTCCTGTCGTGTGCATCTAACAATCCGCATCCTGCAGCACCTTTACATATTTATAAAAGGTGGCCTTTTTCAGTGAGGTCCTTCTGCGGTAGGTCTCCAGCGGGATATGGTTTTTCTGACAGTATTCCACCTGTTCCCGAAAATCCTCCGGCAGGCTTGCACGCGGTCTTCCATAGCTCCTCGCTCCCTCTTTCTTCTTTTCCAGCGCCTTCACGATTCCCTCGTACAGCTCCTCATTCATCGGTACCTTGCGCACTCTGCTGGATTTTGTGGTCTGATAGACAAGTGGACAGCTGACCGTTCCATCTTCGTTATAGGTCATCACGCGATTCAGCGATTCATCCACCTCGATCAATCGCCTGGACAGACAGATATCCTCGATCCGCAGTGCACTCACCTCTCCGATGCGAAGACCCGCATGGATAGCGATCAGCACCGGCAGCAGGGAATTTTCCTTATATACAGGTGTGATGGCAGCTGTCAGACGCTTCTGTTCCTGCACGCTCAATACGCGAACCTCCTTCTTCACTTCCTTTGGATATTCCACACAGCGGCAGGGATCATAGGAGACGATACCCAGCTGGATCGCCCGCTTGAAGGAGAGCTTCAGGACCATGACATGCTCCTTCAGTGTTTTGACACCCAGACCTCCCTTTCCATCCAGTCTGCCGTTCTCATGCTTGATATTCACATAGGTCTGGAGGATAGGTTCTGTAATCTCATTCAGCGGATAATCACCGAGCAGAGGGCAGATATGACTGTAGATATAGCTGCGGAAGCTGGCATAGGTGTTCGGCTTTGCGTTCAGCTTCACAAAATGCTCGAGGAAATAGAGCAGCCACTCCTCAAGAGAGGGCATATGATCAAAGGAATCCTCACTGCGGCCATAGCGCAGGATATCCTCTGAAGCGAGAACACGTTTCTTGTTCAACATAGATAAGACTCCTTTCACAAAAAAATTCCAGTACCGGATGCGCACACAAAAGGACAGAGGAAAACAAGGTCCGCTGAAAAAGAGTGTGAAGCAGAAAGTATTGGAATCAACGTTGAAAACCATAAAAAGGGAAATCCTACAAAAAATTGCGGAATTCTCCACAAATTCCTACAAAAGCATTTACAAACTGTGACGCAGGTGTTATAAATATGAGTGTAAAGATCATTACCTGGACTTACAGTAAGGTACTGTAGGACAACACGCCAGCGACTGAAGAAGGTCGTTTTTTTATACCTGTTTTGTCACTATCGTTCCCTTTGCTTCTACATATTATCACATTTAAAGAATAGTGGAGATACGAAAAATCCCCCTAAAAAAGGGGTTTGAATAACTTTTAGATAAAAAAAAGACGCTGTTTGCGCCTAAACTCATGGTATCTGATGCAATTCTGCTTTAGTGAATCCGCAGTCCCTTGGGATACTTGTTTTTTAAAACCATGCCATCCCCTTTGGCAAAGCCGAGCGCATATCCTTTCCACAGCATCTGCGTGTAACCCTTATACCCTGCTATTGGCAGCTGCTGCCCCTGCAAAAAGCTGAGACATTGCGCATCATCCATCTCATAACACTGTTTCATGCCCGCTCCGTAAGCATTGGAAACATAGAAATGCTGATGCGGCTCCAGACGATTTTTCACGACTTCACCAATCTGACAGCCCTGTCGAAGAATACGGATGTCCTTCAGCTTTAAAAATGGCTGTTGCATGGCATATATACGACCGCTATTTTCATATAGAAAGGCAGGCTGCTCCTGCAGGGACTGCTTTATAAACTGTGTTACAAATACCGGAACCACAGCCGGCTTTTCTTCCCGTTTGCGACTCTCTGCCTGCACACCGTGCTTTTTGAACTTCGCCACGAAATGACCTTCTCCCTGATCCATAGGAAAAATTCTTCGCAGCTTTTCCGTATCCAAATCCAGATAGGGCAGCCCACTGCGCCCAAACGCAACACCGCAATCTACAAGCTCCATATCCGGATGCTGCTCCATGAATGCATATACCACCTGTTCATTTTCCTCCATGGAATACGTACAGGTTGAATACACGAGCGTGCCATCCTCCTTTAATGCGGCATAAGCACTATCCAGAATGTGCAGCTGCCGCTGTGCACAGGCAAGCACATGCTCCTCACTCCAGTCATCCATTGCCTTGGAATGCTTTTTAAACATGCCTTCCCCGCTGCATGGGGCATCCACCAGTACTCGGTCAAACCAGCCACTCATTTCCTTTGCGATTTGCTGCGGATGGGTGTTCGTAATCATGCATCGCGAAAAGCCGAGGCGTTCCATATTCGATAGCAGAATCTGTGCCCGCCTGCTTTCAATTTCATTACTGACAAGAAAACCACGATCCTGCAGCTTAGCAGCAATCTGCGTGCTTTTCCCACCGGGTGCCGCACACATATCCAGCACCCAGTCATCCCGCTGTACATCCAGAACCTCAACAGCACTGGCGGCACTTGGCTCCTGCATATAGAACAGACCTGCCAGATGCGCAGGATGATTACCAAGCCCCTTTATGTCCTTTGGTATATAAAAGGACTCCGGACAGATGGAGGATGGTTGGCAGGCACATACCTTCAAGTCGTGAAACTGATCGACAGACAGCTTTGCCGTATTCACACGAAGCCCGCGATAAGCGTCCTCATCCAGCGTTTTCAGATATTCCTCATATTCCTCCTGCAGATATCCCTGCATACGTTTTAAAAATTGTTCGTTCATAATCTTCCTCACTTATTCCAGCATATTTTATCATATATTTCCGTTTTTCTCATCACAAAACAGCTCTTCAACTATGCATGTTCTTTTCACAAGCTGGTGTGTGATCAGAGTAAGCAGGAGCAGATAGCCTGCGGACACAAGCAGCGGAAGAAACAGTGACAGCAAAATCGTGACCGCTGCCGACAGCTTCATATAGATCATCAGGACGAATACGGATACTACCAGCGTTGCCATCAGGCAGCCTGCGACCGTATGCCTGCGAACCAGGGCAAGGATATGCTGCACATAACATCCCTTCAGTGTGTGCATGTTCTCTCCAAACATATAGTAAATGCTCATTTCCTTTCTGCCATCCTCCATAATCGATTGCAGCAGATGCACCAGCAGGGCGATGGAAAGCAGCATGGCAGCACCACCGCTGATAAATAGCAGAAAGCTCATTTTTTTGAGATCGACAACGAAAAACTGCAGCAGGCGGGAACGGCTGAAAAACGCGGAATAGGTTGGATGCTGCCGCAGATACTGCAATGCTTTCCGCATGTCCGTTTCCTTTTCTGAATGGAAATAAACACTTTGTATCATGGTATTGGGCTGCATGCAGTCTGCCACTGCCTCCTTGTTCATCAAAATACTTCCCTCATTCTTGAGATAATCCTCCATATAATCCCAGGTAATCGGAAACAGAAAGCCCTTGATTTTCACTGTTTTCTTCATCAGCGTGCTGTCATCCGGTGCTGTATCGATAGCATAGGCCTGCACCTCAATTGTTTTACCGATCCAGTTTTTAATAAAGCTGGTATAATCCGCCTCCCGCATATCCCAGGAAGGGAGTGCATCATCGCGATATCCTTCCAGATAGCGGGAGCGATATCCCAGACGCAGCGCCATGGAAAAGTCCAGCAGGACCTCATCCTCCTTAACCATGGACTGATTCTTCCCATCATTATCCAGATGCAGCTGTTCTCCGTCATAGAAATAATAGGCATTGGCATAGGGAATCGGATACAGATTCCCTACCTCATAGGAGCGCAGTGTCAGCTTGTCAATGAAGCGCTTTGAGGATGGAACAAAGGTCTGTTGCTGCTGATTGCTGTGCTCCTTATGGAAGCCGGGATATACGTATAGCGAACCGCTGTTCAAACTGGAGGAGCCGGTTGTGCTTCCGGCATATCCGCCCATATTTAATGAAAGATTGCTGTTGGGCTGATCCTCTGCTATGATTCCGGTTACGGTGAGCGGAAATCCATACCAGCTTACAGCCTGATACAGATAAAATTCCGGCGGCTGTACACCGTATTGAGAAGAAAACAAATTCAGGGCTGTCTGATATGTAATTGCGGTTTCATAAATATTGCCGGGATAATGACCGTAGATTTTTTTCAAGCCTGCCCTTTCCACAGTATCCATTTCAATGATTGTATAGCTGTCCGCAGAGGTCAGATAGGAGGACTTTATGGCGATATTGCTGTCTACAGGAACATAACCGGCAAACACATCGCCCTTTAATTCCTTTTTCAGGGTTTGTACATCCGCATCCTGCATCGGTACATATTTCTTTTCATAAATTTCTCCACTGCTTCCGGTGGCATGCTTTTCTATAGCGATGCTGGTCAGATCGTTCTGCTTCAGATACAGCATCTCAATCTCTGTAACATCCAGTGTTGTTGAAAACACAGCAGTGGATACAAGAATCAGAGATGTCAGAATCAAAAGCATCAGCAGCAGATATTTCAGACGGAAGCGGTGATGCAGTCGGGTCTGCATCCGCTTTACTATCCGTGGCTGCAGCTGAAACTGTGTTTTCGAGACTGGCTGCTGCGGATATGCACTTCCCTGTCCGCAGGAATCTGATATGACATACCCGGCTTCGAATTCAATGATGCGATCACTCCATGGATAGCTGTTTTCATCCTGTACTACCATTACCAGAAGACCAGCGCTCAGCTTTTTCAGCAGCGGAAACATCCTTCCCCATTCCCTTGTGGAAAACGGAGAGCTCGGCGGATAAACAACAAGCACACGGGGGTGGCGCAGCAGGATGCGTAAAAGCACCATTCGGATATGATCATCAAAGTCCAGATCCTCTATCCAGGTCTCTTTTTTGCCATACACCCCCCACTGCCTCAGCAGATCATCCAGCTCCTGTTCATCTTCATCATAGCTCATGCGGATATTATCTAGCACAGAACGCTGCTCCAGCAGCTGAAAATCGCAGAATAAAGACGCAGTGCATACGCTGCGATAACGGCACTGCTCCTGTGGTGTAAAGTATTCCATGACTTCTTCCCCATAAACCATGGAACCGCTGCAAGGCTTATGCAGACCAGCAAGCAGTCTAGCGAGTTGCAGCATCAGCGATTCGTCATCTCCGTGGATGCTGATAAAGCCGGTATCGGGAAAGTGAAAAGACACATCCTCCATGCGATGTGTTTTCTCTGTGTTTTCCAGTGTGATACGGTTCAGTTTCAGCATGACATCCATCCTTTTCCTTAGGTATACCGTATCTGCAGGGAAATGTCAATTTTCGTTCCTGCATTGTAAGAAAATGTTTATGAAATCAGAGACAGCCTCTTATATTCGTATATATTCGTATATGTTTTTCAGGATATTCCTTTCTGAAGAAAGCGCTGTGCTCCTGCACGTAAAGCTAACCGCTTGCTTTTCCCTCCTGCAAAAAAAGACAGCCGTCACAGCTGTCCAGATTCTATGACATATGTTATTTGAAATAGCGATCCAGCAGACCCTTGAACGCTTTCCCATGTCTTGCCTCATCACGAGCCATTTCATGTACTGTGTCGTGAATTGCATCCAGATTCAATGCCTTTGCACGTTTTGCAAGATCAAATTTACCTGCAGTTGCACCGTTTTCTGCATCTACACGCATTTCCAGATTTTTCTTTGTGGAATCGGTGATCACTTCACCCAGCAGCTCTGCAAACTTCGCAGCATGCTCAGCTTCCTCATATGCTGCTTTTTCATAATACATTCCGATTTCCGGATAACCTTCACGGTGAGCTACACGTGCCATTGCCAGGTACATACCAACCTCGCTGCATTCACCTTCATAGTTCATGCGCAGATCGTTCATAATATCTTCCGGCGCACCCTGTGCAACACCGACAACATGCTCTGCTGCCCAGCTCATTTCACCTTCCTGCTTTGTGAATTTTTCAGCAGGCGCCTTACAGATCGGACAAAACTCCGGAGCTGCATCCCCTTCGTGAACATAACCGCAAACACTGCATACAAATTTAGCCATAATCAAATATCCTCCTTTTAACTTTACAATCCTATTGTATTACAATCTGGTAAAATTTGGAACTTATTTGACCGAATTTCACAGAATTGTCACACAGACCCCTGCATATCCTGTTTCACACGGTACACTCTGCGCAATAGAAATACCACTGCACACTGAATGAGAAACAGTGCCAGCAGGATAGTCGGCAGAAACATCATGATTCCCGTAATGTGATACAGACTTGCGATAAAGCTGATCTTCGGTGGAATTCCGACAAACATATACTGCGTATGCAGATTCAGATTGATAATAAACGCTGTTGTAAACATGCCGCAGATAATCAGAAAATTTTTTTTCATATAATGGTACTGCAGCAATGTACGATCCTGCAGCTGTATGAGTGCAAATAAAACAAAGGAGGCATGGAGTATGTAAAAGTTAATGGTCCGATAAGACAGCACCGGATACAGCTCACTGATGTTGGCAGGATACACCATGGCAATCAGACCGGCACAAAGACCGACGACACCGCTGAAAAACCGCAGGGTGTCCTTCTTCAGATAGACTGTCAGTGCATTCATATAGACGCACAGAGAGCAAAGCTCCAGCGGCAGGATCTGATGCCACACCTGTTCATGGCAAAACAGAAACAGCCAGGTTGTATACAGCAGCTCCTCCACTAGAAAGTAAATCGCCATTATGACCTGCATTCGCCGCTGTTTTCCGGCATCCAGACGCCGATAATAAGAAAACAGCGCCGTAATCAGAAGTATCGCCAGAGCGAGAAACAGCATATGGTAGAGGCTGAATGCCGTAAACGGCACAGCCATATTTCTAATATCCGTATAAAATGTAAAAAAATCCTTCATCCCTATCACCTTTGCTTATTGTAACATATTTCACAGGTTTTGCGTATACGATTAAGATTTCTTCAGATTCTTTCAAAAGTATGATAAAATGTCTCTGGTGATGAAATGAAAATAGAAGCAGCAGCGCTATCGGAAATACAATTTAAGGAATGCGCCTATCCCAAGACGTTAAAGGACAGTCTGAAACGCATCGGACTTAACTTTCCTATCCATGTTCGAAAGCTAAGGGACGGCTATCAGTGTGTGGACGGAGCCAAGCGCCTGAGTGCCATACAGCAGATTTTAAAAGAGGATCCAGCTTTTCACAAGTTTCAAAGCATTCGCATACTCGTCGTGGAAACCGCAAGAACAGCTCCTCCGTATCATCTTCACAACCATCATTGATGAGGAGGTTCTTTGCGTATAAGGCTTTAAAAAAGGGAATTCAACTTTGATTGCTCTGCAATCGGTGTGAATTCCCTTTTTTGTATCGTCCAAAGGAAGCATTCCCTGATGGTAACCAGCTTTTTTGTGATATGGAAACAAACAGGCAGAGGATTTTTATAATCGTGCAGTATAGGAATTTTGCAGATGCAGAATCTTTTCTGCGACCAGCTTGCCCGCAAAGGACATCGTAGCCATTTTGATTGCCGTATTCTGCACGGTGATTCCCTCCAGAAGAAAGGTGCTGTCCTGATTTTTTAAATGATCTGCGACTGCCTTAATCGCTGCTTCCTGCTCCTCACAAAATAGATTAAAGGCTTCCTTCAGACCATTGATGCCCGCCTGATATTCAATTCCCTGCTTCACCTCGCTGATCGTCAGCACCTGCTTCAAAATGGTGATTGCAATCAGATAGGCGATATGCATGCGGTTATAGCGTTTCTTTTCCGCCTTGGGAATCAGCTTCAGCTTAACATAGTTATTGATCATGGCAGCGGTCAGAATCGTATCATTTTCTTCATCAAACAGATTTTGCAAATATCCTTCAATCAGCGTTATTACCTGGTCCAGATATAAATCAAAGTTCGGCAGCTCCTCCCAGCGGGGAAGATGAAAATCCTGAAGTGTATCGCTCCACAGAATCAAATCTCTGCGCAGATTGCTCATGTGTGTTCCTTCTTTCTATTATGCGTTATAGTAATAGTATACGGTATTCCGGCATTTTTTTCTACCACCAGATTTTTTGAATGAAAAAAAGACCGTGACAATGATCACGATCTAATCCTTGAAGCCATACGCATACACATCCCGCACGTTCACATACGGCATAGCGGGAATTGTCTGGTTTGTTTTATCCCGCAGCTTTTTGTAAAAGGCCGAGGCTTTCTCATCCTCCTCAAAATCTCCCTTCACATAGCCGTCAAATACCATCTTTGACTGATCGAATACACTGATTTCCAGAAAATGCTGTGCTTTGTTTTCCGGCTGTCTCAGATTCAAGGCAAACAAACGGCCGTCCTGCAGCTTGAACTTGGAATCTGACAGTGAAATCGGTGAGGTGATATCCATCACCAGTTTATCCTGCTCATACACCTTCAGGTAGCTCTTATCCCGCTGTGAGGTTAGAATTAAAAGCCTTCCATCCTGTATATCAAAACGGTGAAACACTGTATTCTTTGGCAGCTTTTCTTCCTTAACGAGCTTGCCCGAAGCATCATAGACCTCCAGCCAGCCCTGATTATCACGCAACACTGCTGCGTACAGCTGATCATGATAGCTGATTACATCCGAAATGCCATTCACCTTTGCATCAAAGCTTATAAACTGTTTAACCTTACTCGCTTTTTTCGCCTCCTGAACATTTGGCATGGATTCGCTCTGCAATGCTTTTTCCACCTCATAAATGCGATATTGCCCACTGCTGCCGTTTCCGGCAACATACAGCGGAACGAGTGTTTTCCCCTGTACCGTCACATATGGGTGGCGCAGTCCCCCTCCCTTCTGCAATCCCGCTTTTTCCGGATTGCTTTGGAAATACAATTGTTGATCCTTTTGATGATATACGATATTGCTGCGGGGAGTCTGGAAGCGCTGCTTCAGTCCGCTTGGAAAGCAGGCATAGCCCTTATCTGTTTTCACCAGCAGATCGACAGCTACCTGCTTTATATTGTAAAAATCCGCTTTTACCGGTTCTTCATACCGGTCATCCGTTATCGTTCTGCTGATTTCCAGTTCATAATCCGTTAATTGTTTTCCATCTAAAAGAGTAGGGATATACAGATAGAAGCCCTCATTCAGAGAATCATATTCTATGGCGAGCTCTTCCTGTTCCTTCAGAAACGAGGTCGTGTAGCTTATATCTTTTCCTTTTCCACTCAGCTCCCAGCGCATGGAAGCATCCGCAACTGTCATTGTATATTCCAGCCCTTCCACCTGCTGCATATCTCCGCTTGCTTTTTCCAGTGTGAAGGTGAAGGACGGCTTGTGCAAATACAGAGCGGCGCTGACAATCAGAAGAACTGCAAGCAGCACAGGAAGAAGAATCATATGACGTTTCATATCATCGACCTCCGTACTGGTTGCGATTCATGGAATTGCGAAAGCTCAGCACCATCAGACCATCCAGCACCAGCATCAGAGCCAGCTGCATACCGCGCTGTACATCAAACTGTATCCCGCTCGGCATGCCCCATACAAACAAAACACCTGCAATATTGGCAATGCACAGGATATAGCTTTGCAGCCTCTGGTAATATACCCCCAGATACACTGTCATAGCGGATACCGTCACAATACTGCTTACGATGATCAGAAGCTGGGTGATTGTCAATGGGAACAAGTATTTCAGCATGCCGCTTCTGACAATGGATAAATAGAAACCGTTTTTCAGGTTATAGAAGGGGGCAAGCGTCATATAGTACCGGTATCCGATATAATACACCGCATACTGCAATAACAGAAGTATGACGATGGCACTGATATTCATAAGCAGCTCCGACAGCATAAATGGCACACGGGATTGGGGAAGTATCAGATAGCGATGCAGTGCATTGGAGCGCAGCTGCATGTAGAGAAGTGTTGCCACCTGATAAACGATCACCACACTGAGGGCAGCAAGAAACAGAAGCAGACATGGCCGCGAGCCGAAATATACCTCATAGCGGACCCAGCCGAGCTGTTCTCCCTTCATCAACAGAGCAAATAAACAGAATGCCAGATACAGCGCAAATACGATACCGTAAAATTTATAGCTTCGCTTCCACCGGTAAAACAGAAGCAGATTCAGATTTTCAAATTCCTTTGTCATATTCTCCACCTACCTTGTACTCAAAAGCTTGAGATTTACGATTGATCGTCTGTCATCAAACAAATAGCGCTGTATGATTTTCTCATAGCTCAGGCCCTCGTTTAAATCCAGATAGCCCAAACGATCATCCTCCTGATAATCGCCATACACCTCACTGCTGTACAACATCCCTTTATGATTTGCGGCCATGATACGTATTGTCTGGTTTCCCTCCTGCATACAATACAGGACACCCTGATCATATTGCAGCTGTAAAGGTCCACTGCTGCCCGCGTTAACGGAAATGTTCACCCTGTCTATTTGCTTCAGGCTTGCGTTTTTCTGCTCATACACCTGGAATACATATTCAAATCCATTTCCATATCCAAAGAGAATATGGTTGTTTTGATCCAGCAGCAGTACAGGCTCCATGATATCCGCAAGGGCAACAGACAGAGCTGAGCGATCCAGCTGCTTTCCATTGCTGTCATAGGTATACAGAGACAATTCATTCTTTTCCATAACCAGAGCGATTACACTTTTTTCGGTACTCACCATTCCCAGAATATCCTGTTTTCCCAGTGGCAGTGATACAATGCGCCTGCTTTTGCCATTCTCCAGCCGATAGATACCGCCGGGATTTTGATCAAAGGTAACCTGTGAAAAATCATACATAAACTGCAGGGGGGATACGATGAAATATCCATGCGCATCCACAGACATGTCCGACAGGCCTGCCGATGCTCTTGCATTCTGATAGAGGTCATCACCTGTCAGGGAGCAGGAAAGAGAGCCTTTGGGGTCGTTATCAAAATAATCGCATCGAATCAAAGAGCCCAGCTTGTCTTGTTTCCATCGAACTTCAAAAGCTATATCCTCCTGCTTATTCTTTCCATAGGCTTGCGGGTCAAGCAGGGACAGGCGATAGGATACGGCTTCCACGCCGCTGATCATATGGGTGATCTCCATGTCGTCTGGTTGATCAAATCCGGGATTCTCGATGGAGTTCTGCTTGATATGCTCATCGAATACCGGTGAAATCTGAATATCCACTGTATTGGTTCGGTCTGTCAGCACATCGCTTTTGACATAAGCAGCCTGCAGCTTATCCCCCTTTCCCGTAACCTGCCAGACATTCAGATAATCTGTCACCATAAACTGATAGGAGAGATTTTTGATGGCGGATGGATCCCCGGTCACATCAAATTCACCGTCAGCCGTTTTCCGTAGACCAATCTGCATATTGTTCTTTTGCGACCAGACACCGAGCGCTCCCAGTATGGGCAGCAGCAGAAATACCGGCAGTATATAGCATATATATTTTTTCATCATACATCACCATCCTGTACAAGGCGGAGATTTTGCAGGGTTCGTTTCTGTGTATTCAATACGTAGGACATTATATTCTCATACGCATTGCCTGTGGTAATCTGCGTGGCATCCGGAAGAACAAGCTTACTGTCATCCGTATAATCTCCCAGCAAAGTGCTTCTGTACAACAGCTTTTTGTTTGTCTGTGCCGCGACATATAAAGCCTTTCCATCGTCATTTACAACAATGTGGAGAATCCCCGTATCTTTCTTATAATGCAGCAGCGTGTTCGCATAATTTCCGCTGATATCCGTGATATTCAAACCATTTAACGGCATGTGATCGATTTGCTTAAATTGTTCCTGTTCCATACCATATATCAACAGATCCCGATTGTTTCCATCATATACAGGCTCCTGTACGAACAGTACATGCTCCTTTTCCGGCAGCAGCATCATCCGATTGGTATTCTGTAAATCAAATGAAAACTGAAATTCATCAAGCAGAACACCCTTTGAAGAATAGGCTCTGCCATACAGATAGCCGTTCTTTTCCACGACGGCGATCAGCTTTCCCTGAAATGCCTCCATATATAAAACTGTTTCCCTGTTCACATCCATGGGAACAAGCTGTGTCAGCTTTCCGCTTTCCTCAATACGATAGATTCCGGTAGGATCCTTTTCAAATTCCACCTCATTAAAATTCACCCCGAACTGCAGTGCTCCAATCGCAGTAAAGCTTTCTTTTCCCAGCTTCACAATCGGGGCGTTTAAAAAACCGTAGTTTTTTAAATTCCCGTACTTGTCATCTGCATTTCCAACGCTGGCTTGCGGATATACATAGACTCGTTCCTGATTTCCTGCAGATTCTTCGTGATATGTGACGGTCAGATCACGCTTTCCGTTTTTGGTTTTTACCGTAAAAAGCTGTATGTTATCCTCACCGTCACTGATCAGCGCACCACCCTCAACATGATGTCGTCCGACCACAAGCTCATAGGACAGTCTCTCAATCTTATTTTCATAGGAATGAATCGTTGCATCGTTATAGAAATCCGCATCACTCTGCTTATTTTCTTCACTCATCGGCATCGTTTTTTCATCATATTTCGGTGAAACACTCACAGAGAAGAATATCTCTGCATCATCCCCAACCATCATCTGGTGTTGCTTGTATCCCTTCGGGTCATAGCTGATTTTAAAGGATTCTCCCTGCGCATCGATTCGCCAGGCATTGCTTCCTTCACCGCTGTACCCTCCCAGATTGGTATCCGCGATATAAAAGGAATATGCTAAATCTTTAATGGCATCCGGGTCGCCTATACGTTCCCCCTCCTGTGCAATCGTACTCAGCTCAACATGGAAATCGTTGCGCCTTGTGTAAATCAGCTGGGAAAATAGGACAATGAGACAGAGCAAGCCTATCGGCAGATACCCCATATATTTTTTCATCATACATCACCATCCAATGGAGAGATCACTCAGCCTACGCCTCTGTGTATTCAGAAAAGAGAAAACGATATTTTCATATGAATTACTCGATGCCGCATCCGACAGCGCCAGATATGTATCATCATTATAATCACCATACAGAAAGCTGTTATACAGAACCTTTTTGTTCGTCTGTGCACTCACATACAGACCGTTGTCATCATTCATCTGAATACTATACAAAATCTGCTTCCTGCGATCATAATGCATACTGATATACAAGCCATAGGACCCGTACATGGACGTATTCGTTTGTGTTTCCATCACCATGCGATCCAGCTTCTGAAAGGCATTGTCCTTTACATCATACATTACAACCGTATACTTCATGTTATCGTAGATCGATTGAAGCTGAAATAACAGTGTACCCTGATCCTCACTTACCATGACCTTGCCGATTTGATCAAGGTCCATTTCCAATCGGATTTCATCCAGCAGCTTTCCTTCTGTGGAATACAGACGACCGTACAGCTTACTGTCCTCTTCCTCGACGACTGCCAGATGATTATCCATTGCACACATAGAGATCAGGGTGCCCTTTTTTATATCCTTATGAACGATTTGCGTAACCTTCCCCTGTGAATCAACCTTGTAAATTCCGGTTGGATCGTTATCAAATTTCAAATTGCCGAGATTCACATCAAAATCAAGCGCGCTCACACTTACAAAGAAATCATCTTCGATTTTAACATCATAGATCGTCTGCAGGGCGCTTCCCTTCAGATTCCCATATATATCATCTGCATTTCCTCCACCATATGTAGAATAGATGTAGATATCATCCTCTGACTGTCCTTCCTGCAGGGTATAATTGACTTCAATCTCCTTTTTCCCACTTTTCGAACGCAAAACCGCACTTTTCTTAGTCTTGGGAAAATTTACTGTATTACCATATCCGTAATCGCTGTTATCGATGATGATATCATAGGTAAGATGATCAACCTTTCCGGAATATGTGCAGAACGGAATCCCGTTGTCATAGGTGGAGCATTCCTTTGTCATAGCCCCGGGATTCATCGTTTCCGCATCATAGCGTGCCTGAATAGATATATACAGCATTTGCTTTTCTGCATTTTTTTTCATATGTGCCATATAGCCAGCAGGGTCATAGGTGGTTGTAAATGTATCCCCAACCGCATCCACGCGCCATATGTTTTCCAGTGCATGTATGTTCCTGCTTGACGGATAATCGTCCATGATATAAAAGGAGTATTTCAAATCCCTGATAGCATTTGGATCGCCAACGCTTTTATGTTCCTGAGCTGCCACCGTGCTTAGTCCGATAGCAAAATCATTACGCTTGCTGTAGACCAGAAGAGAAAAGACAATGATAATACTCAGCATACAGAGTGGCAGATACCCCATATATTTTTTCACATCCATCACCTGCCTACCATGCACTTTTTCGTGTTTTCCGATACAGACCTGCCATCATGACTGCCCCCAGTATACACAGATACAGGCGGTACCAACCCTTATAAACGAACACTTCATAAAACTTCAATAGCTGCAGTGTGAATCCGGTCGGCTCCTCACCAATCGCCAGTGACATGTTCATACCGAGAAAATAAAACACAATTGGAAACAGCACATACAGCACAATCATGAACAGAGCAATTTTATTTTTACGGAAGCCGAACCTTCCGATACATACGACAAACAGGGACATCAGAACACTGTACAGCAGCTGCGTCAGATACCCGCTGATGCTCAAAGGAAGAAACATACCGGTATAATGCTGCGTACGCGTCATGGATAGGAAAAATCCGTTATGTAACAGCTGCTGCGGCGATTTCATTTCATATAGCTGATAGCCTGCATAATAGACAATGCTCTGCAATACGTACAGTGCATACAGACTCAGCAGGGTGAACAACACATTTGAAATAATCAAATCCAGTCGTGAAACCGGAAGAATCAGCTCTCTGTCCTGTACATTGTATTTCCAGTGCAGCCGCTTTAAATCAAATACAGAATACAGCAGCCACAGGAACACAAGGAGTGGAAAGGTAAGTGCACATGTCGGATTTAAAAGAAATTCATTATAATAGCCTCTCTGAAAATAGCTTATATCCTTCAGCATGATCGTAATCAGCGGCAGTGCAATCAAGGTTACAGCAAACAAGGCGTAGATTTTGCCTGTGCGGTGAAGCTGATAGTACATCAGCTTGGAAATATGCTCTCTATGCGTCCGGAAGCTCAACATGTGACTCACTTCCTTCCTCAAACAACAGATTCACGCGGTTTGGATCATATTTTTCGATATCGTTTAAGCATTCCTTCAAGGAGATTCCCTGCTCATGAAGTTCCTCCATGACCACATCCTGTACAATTCTGCCCCGACGCAATACCACCGCACGGTCGATGACCTGATCGATATCATCGATATCATGGGAGGATATCAGCACGGTTTCCTCGTCATTCAACAGACTCAGCAGCATCTTGACGGAATCCTGCTTTGAGAAAACATCCAGATTGGAAAACGGCTCATCCAGCAACAGCAGATGTGCCCCCTGTGAGAATCCGGCGGCGATTTCCACCTTCAGCTTCTGACCGGCAGACATTTTCTTCAGCTTCTTGCGGCTGTCAATTTCAAAATGCTGGAGAATGCGGTCATAGCGGTTGCCGTTGAAACGCGGATAGAAATCCTTTAGAAAGGCGCCATAGGCCTTCGGACTCATATCCGGTAAAAAGCTTAATGTATCCGTGATATAGGCGATATCCTCAAAGATATCCTTGATTGCCTGTTCCTTCCACTGTATCGTTCCCTCCTGATAGGGCAGAAGCTGCAAAATCGTTTTTATCAGCGTTGTTTTACCGCTTCCGTTGCTTCCCACCAAACCGATGATCTGTCCCTTTTCACAATCCAGACAGATATCGAATACCCCCTGACCGTTTCCGTAATCCTTTGTAAGATGTTCCATATGCAGCATACTTTGTTCCCTCGCTTTCTGTATTACTTAAGTAGTACACTTTTTATAAACGAAAAATCAGATGTCCCAGCGTGTGCTCAGAATGGCTACCACCTTTTGAAACGGCAGCCCGCATTCGCGGCAGTTGGCGATAAAATCATCCACGGTTTCCTGTATCATTTCCTGCTGCAGGCGTTCCATGATTTGCTCATCAACGTATACAACGCTTTTCACATTGCTGATTGTCCGCAGGATTCCTTCCTCCTCCATCAGCTTATACGACTTCTGCACCGTGTTCGGGTTGATGGACAGTAAGGACGCCAGCTCTCTTCGTGACGGCAGCGGCGTATAAGCAATAATACTTTTATTCAGAATTTTACGCTTGACATGCTGGATGATTTGAAGATAAACGCTGGTTTTACTATTGAGCTTCAGATCGCTGAATACGTTCATCGTATCACCTCTTCAAGTGTATTATATAAATAGTACACCGCTTTTGTCAACGCCTCCATTGCGTTTCATAACAAAAAGGACTGTTTCGTCCCGCGTTTCACGAGATAAAACAGTCCTTCACCTGTTAAGCAGCTTACCAGATGGTAACATCTGTTGTTTCTGCTGTTATACACATAGCCTCCATATGAAAATAGCCGGTTTCCACAACGCCTGCGATATGCACAAGCTCATCATGAGCCTCCTGAATCGGGCGGGATGCCGGTATGCGCACATCCAGTATAAGGTTTCCGTTATCTGTGATAAAAGCGCTGTCCTGCTGCATTCGCAGTATTGCATCATATCCCCGATTCGTCAGTGTCCGCCGCACAAAGGGATGGGAAAACGGTACAAGCTCAATCGGAAGCGTATAATCCTCAATTGTTTCCACACGCTTACCTGCATCCATGATCCAGATTACCTGCTCTGCCGCCTCGGCGAGTATCTTTTCACGGACAAGCGCACCGCCGCCGCCCTTGATTGCCTGCTTCCGTGAATCGATCTGATCGACACCGTCAATCACGAGATCAATGTGATCGATGACATCCGGTTCCACCACGCAAAGACCTGCCTGCTGAGCCAGCAGCTTAGAGGCAAGAGAGGAGGAAACGACCTGAAGATGCTGTTTGTCTGTATGTCTGCCCAGCTCCTCAATCAGCCAGCGAACCGTACTTCCTGTCCCCAGACCAAGCACCATATGATCTCGCACATAGGCTGCAGCCCTTTGTGCACTGCGCCGTTTTAACTCCTCCAGCTCAGACATCGGCATGTGACCAGGTGTGGTGATGGCGCTGCAGCAGCTCATCCGCTTCCTTCGGACCGGCACTGCCCGCCATATAGGTGGCAAGCGGCAGGCGCTCCCTGCGATAGCGCTGACGCAGCTGTTCCACATAATTCCAGCTGCTTTCAATCTGATCCCATTGTGAGAACCAGGAAGCATCCCCCTGTACAGCCGCTGCCAGCAGACGCTCATAGGCCTCCGGTGTGTTGATGCGGTTCGCATCAGAGCAGCTCTGACAGAAATCCATACTGGTTACTTCGATTTCATCACTGTCTCCCGGCTTTTTGATATTGAACTGAAAATACACACCCTCTGTAGGCTGAATGCGAATCAAAAGAACATTGGCTGCCACATCCGGATTGGTCTTTTTAAAGGTGATGACAACCTCCATCTCACGCTCCTTCAGTTTCTTACCCGTACGGATGTAAAACGGTACATCCCTCCAGCGCTCATTATCCACAAACAGGCGCAGTGCCGCATAGGTTTCCGTCATGGAATCATCCGCCACACGATCCTCCTTTTGGTAATGAAAATACTGTCCGAGCACAACACTGTCCTTCATATCCAGCTGTTCCACCGGACGAAGGGCATGCAGAACATCAAGCTGCTTCTGATGCATATCCTCACCGAAGAAGGAGGAAGGCTGTTCCATGGCTGTTATGCTCAAAATCTGAAACAGATGATTCTGCACCATATCCTTTAATGCACCGCTTTGATCATAATAGCCGCCGCGGTTTTCCACCCCGACCGTCTCCATGGCGCTGATCTGCACATGCTCGATATACTTAGCATTCCATACATCCTGAAAAATTGGATTCATAAAACGGATTGCCTGCATATTGCGCACCATTTCTTTTCCCAGGTAATGATCGATATGGAACATCCGCTCTTTTGTGAAGAAGCGTTCCAAATCCTCATTCAGAACTCTGGCAGATTCCAGATCTTCTCCAAACGGCTTTTCAATGATGACCTTTCCCGTACAGGCCTTTTCCACCTGTTCCAAACCTTTTGCTATCACCGCAAAGAAGCGCGGGGCAACGGCGAAGTAAAAGACATGATTGTGCAAATGCTGTTCTTTGTAAAACGCATTCAGCCTTTCGTAATTTTCCAGCCCTGTAAAATCCATCTGCACATAATGGATCCGTCTGGCAAAGCGCTCAAATTCATCAATGCGGTAGGGAAGACGGGCATACTGCTTGATCCATCCTGCAGCCTCTTCGCAATAACCGGCATGATCATAGTCTCTGCGTCCGATGATCACAATGGAGAAGTCCTCTTCCAGCTTACTTTGCGCCTGCAGATTATACAGTGCAGGCAGCAGCTTGCGAAAGGTCAGATCGCCGGTTCCCCCGAATATGGTAAAGGTCAGCTGCTTCATGCCCACCGCCTCCATTCATGGTGAAAGCTGCCTTCCTCATCCACACGCTCAAAGGTATGCGCACCGAAATAATCACGCTGTGCCTGAATCAGATTGGCTCCGACATGCGTTGCACAAAACAGGTCCAGATAGCTGATGGCGTTGGCCATCGCCGGAACCGGGATACCGCTCAGGATTGCCTGCGCACCGATCTGCCGCAAATTCTTTTCATAGGATACCACACGTTCCTGAAAGAAGCTATCCAGCAAGAGATGCGAAAGATCCGCCTGTTGTTCATATGCTCTGGTGATATCATTTAAAAATTTTGCCTGTATAATGCAGCCGGCACGGAAGATTGACGCGATTTTTCCCAACGGAAGCTCCCAGCCATAGGAAGCACTTGCCTGCTTCAGCAGATCAAAGCCCTGTGCATAGGCAATGATTTTTGCCGCATATAAGCCCTGACGAACCTCCTCTTTAAAGGCATCCGGATTGGAAATCTCTGCAATTTCAACATGCGGATACTGTTCCTCAGCTGCTTTTCTGTTTTCATTATTCGACATTACACGGGTATTTCCGGCAGCTGCAATCATGGAAACATCCACACCCTGCTTCAGGGCTTCGATGCTTGTCCAGCGCCCGGTACCCTTCTGCTGTGCAGCATCCCGGATACAGTCTACCAGCTCCTTGCCACCTTTATCGTCCTGTTCGCGGAAAATATCGGATGTGATGTGAATCAGAAAGCTGTTCAGCTCTCCCTTTTGATATTCACTGAATATTTCTGCCAGCTGCGCATTATCGAAATGTCCGACATGCTTCAATAGCAGATACGCCTCTGCAATCAGCTGCATATCCGCATACTCAATACCGTTATGCACCATTTTCACATAATGTCCGGCACCATTTTCTCCAATGTAGGTGCAGCAGGGTGTGCCATCCTCTGCCCGTGCTGCGACAGCCTCCAGAATCGGACGGATTTCCTCATAGGCTGCTTTGTTTCCTCCGGGCATGATGCTCGGTCCAAAGCGCGCACCATCCTCACCTCCGGAGATACCCACACCGAAATAATGCAGTCCCTTTCCTTTCAGATACGCCTCTCTTCGAATGGTATCCTCGAAGAAGGAATTACCGCCATCCAGTATGATGTCACCCTGCTCCAGCAATGGAATCAACTGCTCTATGATGGCATCCACCGCTTTACCCGCCTTTACCATCAGCATGACCTTACGCGGCTTTTCCAGCGATGCAACCAGCTCCTCCAGCGTGGAATACCCAGTGAAATTCTCATGCGGCCAAGCTTCCAGCATATGCTCTGTCACCGCATAGCTGCGGTTATAGCCGCCTACCTTATATCCGTGATCTGCCATGTTCAATGCAAGGCTTCTGCCCATGACAGCCAGACCTACCATACCAATATTGTTCGTTCTCATACGTGTTTCCTCCTATTCGTAAAATACGATGCTGACACCCTCCGGTATCGTATCCGTATGTGCCTTTTCCTCCAGCATTCCGCTTATGTGATCAATTTTAAAGGCAACCAGATTGCCACTGCTGCGGTTCGCCGCAAACAGATAATCCCCCTGTGGGGACAGATTGATGTCACGCGGATGATCGCCGCCACTGGAAATGCGCTGCAAAATGCGCCATTGGGCAATATCAATGACATATAGCTGATTGATTCCGCGCACGGAGACATACAGCGTTTCACCACTGCTGCTGATGCGGATTGCGGCACCTCCGCCCTGTTCCCCTTCTTTCAGCAGAGAAAGCTTTCTGGTGATAACACCACCCTGTTCCATATTCATTTCAAATACTTCACAGCTGTCCTCGCTGATCATATACAGGAATCTTCCATGATCGTCCAATACACCATGTCGGATGCCGGTTCCCTTCGGAAAGGAAATAGCACGTATCAGCTCCATGCTCGTGCGCTCATATACATATACACGATCCAGAAGACGGCAGGGAACCAGTATGGTTGCACCGGTCAGTATTGCCTGATGAGCACCTGCCTCATGCTGAATATGCACAATGCTTTCCTCATGCAGCCCTTCCTCGCTGAAACGATAGCGTATCAGGGTACCGTCATGATAATTTACCGTGTAAACACAATCCTCATCCTGAACCACATAACAGGCGGTACTGTTTTCCAGTCCTGCAAGCAGCTCTCTGCCATTCGCAAGAACACAGAGTCTGGCATCCGCAAGCTGTGTGGGAAACGCCAGTCTGTTTTTATAATATGACAGATACTTTGCATCCTTGACAGGATAAAACAAATCCGTCTTTACAAATGCATCCTTCTGTACATCATACAGGAAGGAATAAATTCCTTTTGCGGGCGCATAGGTTCCCACAAAGCCTTTTATTTCATTCATAGTGAATACCTCCAGTATTTACTTTATTTTTTAAAGTCACATTGTATACCTATCATACAAAAGTATTTCCATAATTGCAAACATCATGCACAAAAGATAAGAAGCGAATATGAAAACCGGTATCCTTTTCAGCAAGCATAAAACTGTTACAGAGGATCGTATATCGATGAATTTATACGTAAACGCAAAAAAATCAAATCCCCTGTTTACATTAGAGAATTTGATTTATAATCGTATTTAATTAAATTTTCTGGTGATCGGCCTGATTGCCTTACATACCAGCAGGGTCGCAACCGCTCCTAAAATCGCCTCGGCAATTCCATTGGTTGCCACAACGCCAAGCAGAACTGCGATCAAGGTATCGTAAGCAACCTTGATGGCATCCGCATAAGCACTCCCAAAAAACAGGTAAATACCACCAAGCACCAGAACGGTATTGGTAATTGCCCCGGTTAATGCTCCGGCGATGATTCCAACATTTTCGTTAATCCCCTTCCTGTACAGCTTTTCATAAATAAGACCGGCAAGATATCCCAGCAGAATCCTTGGCACAAAGGCGATAAGCAAACTCATCCAGTTTCCGCCGATTCCGCCAATCGTTACAAAGGGGGAAAAGCAGAATGATGTCAGTGTCGGACGGAATGTCGCATTAAGCACACTGGTCAGTCCGAATACAAAGCCCAGCTGTGCACCTGCCTTTTTACCGAGTGCTATCCCGGCAATGATGACGGGTATATGCATGGTCGTCGCGCTGATCGGTCCGATTGGCAGATAACCCAGGGGTGTGACTACCAGTATGATCTGGATAGCCAAAAACATGGCCATGATGGACATGTACTGCGTTTTTTTCGATTTCATATGTGTCCTCCTACTCTCGCTCTCTTACAGATGCGATGTCTATCGAAAGATGTCCTTCCGTATTGCCCCATTCTTTACAGGTCCAAACAGATCCTGTCAGAATATCTTCTATACACGGATGACGCATTTATTATAATACAATTCCCATTCTCTGCCAATAACTTTGTGTATCTTTTCACATGATACCGATTACATGGCTTCTGTATTTTCCGTGTGCTATAATAAGTCCACAAAAAGGAGGCAGGATTATGGAAAGGAAAGCTTTTACGGTGCTCTCCCTGCGTGAACAGCCGCAGCTTCTTAAGGTGGCAGCACAATGGTTTCACAGCAAATGGCAGATTCCCTGTCAGGCTTATGAGGATAGCATGCAGGAGTGTATTACAAGTACTGCCTTCATTCCGCAATGGTATGTAATTCTGGATTCATCAGGAACAATCATCGCCGGTGCAGGACTGATAGCCAATGATTTTCATGAGCGTAAAGAATTAACGCCAAATGTATGTGCCTTGTATGTAGAGAATGCGTGGCGGGGCAACGGATATGCAAGGACGCTGCTAGATCACATTCGCAGGGAGGCAGGCAGCGAAGGGCTTTCACGGCTTTATCTCATCACTGACCACACCGTATTTTATGAAGTCTGCGGATGGGAATATCTATCCTTGATCAGGGAGGACAGCGGCGATTCTATCCGGATGTATACCGCCAAAACTCTATAAGCACGCAAACAGGCAGTATTTGCAGGATTGCGCAAGTTACAGATAAAACCTTGGAAGCAATTCCCCGTCTTTAAGGTGTCACAAAATTTGAGGAGGAAAAGAAGGTCAAAAGAAGTCCAGTCTATAGGAAAAGCCAGTCCTTTTACGGATTGTGGTATGACAGCATTCTTTTTCTTCAGCTTCAACAGCAGCTTAACAATCAATGATGGTAAGCATTTAAAATAGGAAATCCGCAGTCTTACTTCACAGGCGTAAGAAGCTGGATTTCCTTTTTCATAAACACTTAAATGCAAGCCCTTCTGCTTCTCTGCATTATTTACCCCTGTACTTCCTTAATTGCTCAGATACCAGAATTCCACAGGATACCGCTCCCAGCATAAAAAGAGCTCTGCGGCATGCAAGGACAGCTACATCCGGAGTATGCCGCTTTGCAGATAACGTACTTGCATTTGCCGTTACACACGAAAAGCATACACACATTAGAGAAATCCGAATTGCATATTTCACGTTGATACACCTCTTGTTCATCTGTAAAAACCCTGCTCATGCATAGCTGTTTCTATTCCTATACATTTATAAATTAACTGTATGAAGTTGAAAAGCTTCTTTTTTTTACCGAAATTGCATTAAAAAGTATCTTTTTCATACAAATATGTCTGAAAAATCTGTATTTCTAAACGTATACAATGCTGTATATATTAGATATATATAGTATACTTCCCCTTGATATGAATGACAATAATTTTCTATAAAAGTTTAGATTTATATCACAAAACGGTTATCCATAAAAAAGACAGTATCCATTATAAATAGCGTATACTGCCTTCATCCCATATTATTCGCTTCGCTTCTTTTCCAGTAAGTGCAGTCTGGCATAGCCATCCAATACCTGTATCAAGCCAAGATCACAATACCCTTGTCGTTCAAACCAATCTTTCGTCCCGTTGGGAAACGTACTTTCCTCATCACATATCACCAGTATTCTCCGGTAGGTTTTAAACAGCTCTTTCTCCATACACTGCAAGGGCCAGGCCTTATAGTCTGCCTCTTCACTGGAATGATATACACATGTTAAAAAAGCCGTGTGCGCATCCTTGGGAATCGGATATGGAACCTGTAAGGATGGCATCCATTCAACACCACCTACGATTTGTCCCTCCAGCTGATGGATAAAACCAAATGTGGTGAGTCCGCAGGAGCTGAGAAAATCCGATTTTTTCTTCATCTGTGCGCAATCCGCACACAGTGTGCATCCCTTTGCGGTCAATGCCAGGGTTTCACTGGTAAGTGGAAGCAATTCACCTCTTTTTTCCTCGTAGGACTGCTCAATAACATACGGTTTCTCCCTTGTAATGGCTCCATCCCGCACTCCCTTTAATACCGCAGCTGTAACAGGACCATACCAGTGCAGCTGCTGATTGAAAATAGTTAGAAAAGGATAATACAGCTGTTTTTCAAATGCAAGCTTTTCCTGACATGTGATATCAATGCAGGTTACATCATCCATGGCAGCTTCTTGAAACAGCTCCAGCATTTCTGCAATGATAGGACACTGATATCCCCAGTGATAGAAGGTTATTTGCATATTACATCACTATGGGCTGGTAGCCCATAAGCTGATTCTGCGTGTAAAACCGCGCGTTTGATCGCCTTTGCCATCATTTCTGTCGCAAGCATACCGACAGCATCAGCCATAACCTCAACCTCACCACTGCTGAGTACAAATATAGAATCTCCATCACTCATGGTATGTACCGGATGAATCGCTCTCGCATAGCCATTATGTGCAATTCCTGCAATCTTGGTACACTGCGCCTTATCAAGCTTTGCATTTGTCACAATACAGCCGATTGTCGTATTGCCTTCCGGCAGCTTTCGCAGAGCATCCATTTGTTGAAACAGAACATCCTGTGCCTTTAAAACTGATCCGCTATGGGAATCATAAACACCCGCCAGCAGCTCATTTGTTTCATAATCCACTACATTTCCACAGGCATTTACAGCTACGATAGCAGCAACCTGCAGGTCACCAACCTGTATACCGCAGGTTCCGATACCACTTTTCATAGCATGCTCAAAGCCCAGCAGCTTTCCAACGCTCGCTCCTGTCCCCGCCCCGTGATTTCCTTCTAATACCGTATCATTTTCTGCGTCCACGCATGCCGCATAGCCCATTTCCTTATCCGGCCGGACATGTGCATCGCCAACGGACAAATCGAACAAGCTCGCACCACAGACAATAGGAACCTTGGCTACCTGCATGTCAAAGCCTGCACCGTGTTCTTCCAGATACTGCATGGCACCACTGGCAGCATCAAGACCGTAGGCACTGCCTCCGCTCAGCATTACAGCATGAATTTTCTGTACCATATTGATCGGATGCAGAAGATCGGTTTCTCTGGTAGCCGGCCCACCGCCTCTGACATCGACTCCCGCAACTGCGCCATCTCTGCATAGGATAACGGTACAACCTGTCCCCACCTTCTGATTCTCTGCCTGCCCAACCTGAAAGCCTTTGATATCTGTAATTTTTATTTCCTTCATGTTTGCTCACCTCTGCCCTTATTGTAGCATAAAGCGGTTCCTACGAAAAAGATTTTATGGGAAAGAGCTTATGAAATATACCATTCACACAGGTAAACCATGTGCGAGCGCCACAGCGTGTAATAACGGAAATAAAAATAGCAACATGATTCTGCATGAAAATACTTTAAAATCTTTTGATTGCAGTTATTTACGGGATAAAACAGCCGTCTCCTAAAAGTATGCTGATAATTTATACGGAAAGGTCCTATAGAAGATTGTATAGTAGTTTGCATGCTCATGTATCTTATAATTTAGATTCAATGAAATATCAATAAGAAGGGTGTAAGGAACCCTTACGGAATGGAGGACATATGAATGTCAGATGCAACAAATCAACTCAACTACAGTAACGATCTATTTTTTAAGTACACCCTTTCCCGTGAGGATGAAGGCTCTGTGTACGCCCGCAACACCATCATTGAACGTGTTACCGGAATCAAGGTAAAGGAAAGCACCGTCCTCAATCCGAATCTGGATCCGGGCATCATCGGAAAGAAGCGCATCATTCTGGATGTGCATGTAAAGGATGAACAAAATCGTCATTTCAATATCGAGATGCAGACGACCTGTAAGGGAATAGCGGAAATGATGCGCTTTGAATTTTACGGTGCCAGAGCATTGAACAATCAGCTGAACAGCGGTAAGAAGTACAAGGATTTAAAGCCGGTATATCAGATTATTTTCATTGACGAGTATGCATGGAACAACAGAAATCTGATCAATCAGTATCAGATGCGCAATGAGCAGGGAGAGAATGAAAGCTACTATCCGCTCATCCTTCGTACCTATATTCATATGCCGGCAATCAATGACATCGTAAAGGAGAAGGAAATGCAGAGGCTGAATGACTTTGAACAGCTGGTATACCTGTTTGAAAATAATGAAAAAAATGATATACTGAAGTCAAAGGAAAGGCTGGTGAAGGTATTCATGGATAAGTACGAGGAAATGCAGAAGGATGACGAGCTGTGGTCAACCGCAATGGCGATTCAAATGGGAGAGGCACGTTACCGCTATGGCTTGGAAGACAGCTATGAAGAGGGGATGAAAGAAGGAATCATGAAAGGGAAAGAAGAAGGTAAAATTGAAGGAGAGAAAGTTGGTATACACAAAGGTAGAATAGAAGGAAAGATATCACTGCTGCTCCAGCTGCTGGATAGTAAATACCATGAGGATTGCTCAGTCTGGCTATTTTCTTTGAACAATGAACAGATAGAGAATGTATCCAGCTTGATACTGACATGTAATACATTGCAGGAGCTAAAGGATCAGGTTATGATTAGCCAATAATCATACATAAATACGTAGAGAAACTGTTCTATAAGCTTACACTTATAAAACAGTTTTTCATTTGCTTGTTTCCCCAAATTCATAATAATATTGGAAATGATTGCAACAAATGTACCTATGCAGGGCTTTTGCTTGTTTATGAAATAAATACGAAGGCTGTTGCATAATGCAAATCACAGGGCGATAATAACCCTTTTTCTGTTTAATAAAGTTTTTCATATGGACTAAACATTCTATTCTGTTGGGCATTCCCTGTCTTTCTAGGAATTGCTATCACTATCTTTTCTAATTATATATGTGATTACAATCCTTGACTCTGACAGTGTGTCATAGTGTATACTTGTCATATACAGCAGCAGGATGCCTAATTGGAAACATTAACGGCAATCAGCTTTGTGATTTAAAAAGGAGAACTGTCATGAAGGAATGTGAAGAATGCTACAGCATCAATAATCGCTCAACACCTATATTGAATCCCAGAGATTGTCTGGAAAATCATCTGCAATACATATGTGGAACCTGTGGCAGATGCATCTGCGTGAATAGGACGGAGAAAAGTGGTCTACAAAGATGGAATTTCCCTTTCAAAACACTGGAAACCGCCAAGCTGTATCTGCGTAGTGCTGATATTTGTGCAGAAACAAATTGCGGAATCTATGAAATCAAAAATGAAAGAGGACGATATTCCTATAAGATTTTTAATAGCCCCTCCATTGCAGCCGCTTATACTAACAACCATAAGGTATGTCTCAATGAGAAACCTCTATATCAAAGAGAGAGATTTAAACGATATCCAAACGCTGAAATAAGACGTTTAACTTCTCATGAAGTTGACATATATCTAAAGGAACAGAATGAGACAAAATAAAAACCGGCAATCCGGTTTTTATTTATGACGATATTATTTCATCAATTGTTTTCTTTTACGCTGAATAGCAATAATTCCCATCGAAACTAATCCAAGCAGTGCAAATGCTGTAAAGAGACCTGCATTTGTTGTATCTCCGGTATTCGGTGATTTCTTATCATTGGATGGTTTTTCAGGTGTTGACGGTTTTTCTGTAGCTGCTACTTTTTCATAAACAGGTTTTACAAGCAAATCCTTGGTTACCTTCGTAAAATCAGTATCCCATTTCACAAAACGATAGCCTTCAACTTCCGGTGCTTTTGGTGCTGTTGCCGCTTTGTTAGCTTCAACCTTTTCAGTTCTCAGCACTGCGCCATTCATATCGACAAAGACAACATTATAAATCGTCTTTTCTGGTGTTGGTGTCGGTTCTGGTGTTGGCTCTGGTTTTGGTTCCGGGGTAGTTCCGTTATCATCAATTTTTTTATCCTCATATACGACAGCATAAGTAGAGAAACGATCTGTTCCAAAGGTTAAAATATTCTTATTATGCTCTGGTACTATTTTATTAACAGCTCCATTATGAACACGAAGTATATAGAATTCTCTTCCTTCTGCTAATAGATTCTCAGGGACCACAACAGTGAATTTCATAGGGGTACTCAGATTTGTAATATTTCCTAATACAGTATCATCTGCTTTGATTAAGACACTCAGGTCAAGATACATTGCCACTGTTGCTGTATTATTACTTTCAGCGGTCAATGCTTCCAGTTCCTTTTGAATTTTTTTAGCATCAGCCTGTACTTGAGCATTACTGGAATCAGCCTTCTGCACATCTGCAACAACCGTTACTGTCTTGCCTGCTTTTGCAGCTTTAATAACAGCATTAGCTGTATCTGTATCTGTGAACTCACTGGAGCCTGCAATAATCTGATCAGTTACATCTTTCAATAACTGTTCTGCTTTCTCATCATTTACACCCACCTTGATTTCATCAGTAGGTTTGGATGTATCAATAGAAGGAGTTTCTACTGCTACAGGCTTGGTAACCGTAACAGTACAGGAAGCTTTCTTACCGCTTTCTGTTTCCGCTGTGATTACAGCTTTACCAGACTTCAGTGCAGTAACCTTTCCGTCTTTTACAGTTGCTATTTCAGGCTTATCACTTGACCAGGTTACCGTTTCAAGAGTTCCTTCAGGTGCCAGAACGGCTGTTACTGTTTTGCTGGCTCCTTCCTCCAATGTTAATTCGTTTTCAGATAAAGTTATATTGCTTGCAAGCGGTGCAACGGCAAATCCGTCACTAGTCTTGAATGCCTTATATGAATTACTTACATAAGCAGTTGGGTCTGTATTGAAAATACCACCATTAACCCTCACATTTTCTTTTGCATTCGCCCAATCAGATACAACCCATTCTTTATTTTCATTTTTGCTCCATGTATATGCAAGTAAAGCTTCGCTGCTGCTTGATGTAAAGGTTCCTCCTGAGATTGTCACATTTGGAATAGAGCTATAACCAGGGCGATTTACAACAGAAATAGCTGCACCATCCGGGATAGCACCATCTCCTGTTTTGCTGTTTCTTTTGTCTGCTCCGGTACCTGAGACAGTACCTCCGTTGATATTCATTACAGATAGATTACCGGAACATAATTGAATACCAAGATCACCTTTAACAGTACCACCATTGATTGTGATTTCCCCGGTCTGTGGATGATAAATTGCTGCACCTGTACCATCAGGATCTGCATTAGAAATAGAACCACCATTTATCACAATCGTGGTACCATTATTATTGAGACCATTACCAGCGATGCCATACCACTCACCTTTAAAGCTTCCGCTGTTCAATATCAAGCTGGAATTAACAAATACTCCCACTGCACACTGATACCCGAAAATTGAACCAGTACCAACACTATCATTGACTGTCATTGATGAATTATACAGTCGAATCGGTGCATTTGTTTTACCAACACTATCATTCAGCTCCTGTTTAATGTTTAACCCATTGAGGTCTAGTGAAAAGGTTTTATCTTTTACATCAATAGAAGCTGTCAAATTTATATCTTGAAGTAATTTGATTGATTGTCCTTCTTGTACTGACTGAATCGCTTCAGACAACGATGCATAGGATGTACCATTGATCTCAGCAACAGCATTTGATACAGTTTCATTCGTCTTTTCCGTTTGTACATCTGCCGCATACAAAGTGGTTGGCGTTACGCATACGGCAGTTAGAGCTATCGTAGCAAATAACGTTAATAATTTTTTCATACAGTATGTATTCCTCCTTTTTCCATCTTTCAAACATTTAAAAATAAGAAATTCGTATTATCTATCCCTCCCATCTCAAAACGTATACATATATGAATGAAAGGAAAATAGACAAATATGAAGGAAAAAGTGTATTTTTTCAGTAAAAATAGTCTAAAAAAGCAAGTTTTTCAACCTGCTTTCTGCTATCTATTATGTTATACGTTTGAATACAACTATAGTATAGCGCTTAAAATGGCACTTTGCAACCATTCTTTTTAAAGGATATTTGTATGACACACATATGATTTTCTGCAAAGCTCATATGATACAGAAGAGATTATCCGATTTCTGTACAACAGAAAACAACATAAAAAGCTGCTTTGACAATCTCTATTTCAATAAAGCTTTACTTGACAGTAATAATCCTATACAAAAAAGCAATAGTTGCATGAAAACCATTGCTTTTCAAGGCTTATTTATTCTGTAGCAAAAACTGCTGTTCATCCATATTCATAATACGACATGCATTCTGATAATAGACTTTTCGCAAAATTTCATCCGATAGACCGATTCCATAGATTCGCCATCTCCCCTGTCCCGGAAGCTCGCCATTTGGCTGATATGGAAAATATTCATCCATGGATTCCAGAAAACGGTAATAAATGGAATGCTGTCCCAGATCCAGCGGACAGCAATCCGTTCCGAATACAATGCGTTCTGAATACGTTTCAAAGAATGTTTTACTGGAATAGGGCACTCTCCCCAGCTCTGCTACACGCGCCGCCATATCCACATACATATTATCGTATCGATCCAGACGCAGTGCAACATGCTTCAGATTTTCCGCATAGCTGCCGAAATGTGCAATTATAAAGGTTGTTTGCGGGTGGTTCTCCACCATACGATCCTGCATATCCATAAGTTCTTCAAAGCACAACTGCCCCGGTTTGCCAAACTGCCAGTCAGGATGACAGTTCAATTCCTCAAAGCGTTCATTATGACGATCAGCAGGCTTAAAAAACGCTACTGGATCCGCAATATGAATTAAAATTGGCATGTGCAGTTCCGCTGCTGTTTGATACACAACATCCAGACGCGAATCATCTGTTCGAATATACCTGCCGTACGTATCCCTGTATTCCAGTGAAATGACCTTCCACATCTTGATACCGCGTGCTCCCTTCCGATAAGCTTCCATCAAATGATTACGCACCCATTGCTTGAAATCCGGATCATCAATTCTGGATACATCGATCCATACAAATGTAGTTATATAATTCTCAAAACCCTCCGTCTTACGAATCATGGCATCAAGCTCATTTCCCCAGACACCATCAAGATTCACGATATGTGCAACGCCAACATCCTGCAAAGCTTCGACATAATCCGCAGTATGATACAGTGCCGCATAACCGGGGCCGGGAACCAGATTACCCATATGTGTATGCATATCGAATACCGGAAATTTCGGTTTGCATATCGGATGCTGTGGTGTTATACATTCTGCATACGGGTCAAACTGTGATAAATAGAGATCGTTCATGAATGAATTGCCTCTTCTGTTTCCGGATCAAAGAAATTCATACGGTTCGCATCTATCGTCAGTTTCAGCATCTGATGCGGCTGCAGCTCCATACGCGCATTTACCTTGGCAACCATCGGCGTGTTACCGATCGTCCCATGCAGTATATATTCATTTCCCAGCAGTTCCTTTACATCCAACTGATAGTCTATGACAGATTTTGGATAGGTCTGTGCTACGATTTCCTCCATGTAGATGTTTTCCGGACGGATTCCCATGATAATTCTTTTATTCTCATAGGTTTTCAGACTCTCCTTCGCAAGATTATTTACTTCAATTGAATGTGCATCAAAGCAGAACATACCTTCCTTATACGTTCCCTCGATGAAATTCATAGCTGGACTTCCTAAAAAGCCTGCCACAAACATATTAGCCGGATGCTCGTAAATTTCCTTCGGTGCTCCGATTTGCTGGATATACCCATCCTTCATAACAACAATGCGGCTCGCCATCGTCATAGCCTCTGTCTGATCATGAGTAACATAAATTGTCGTCGCTCCGATGCGTTCATGCAGCTTTATGATTTCAGAACGCATCTGCACGCGCAGCTTGGCATCCAGATTAGATAACGGCTCATCCATCAAAAACACCTTGGCATTGCGGACAATTGCCCTCCCCAGAGCAACCCTTTGCCGCTGTCCGCCGGATAGTGCTTTTGGCTTGCGTTTCAGATATGGTTCGATTTCCAAAATTCGCGCTGCTTCGTGAATACGCTTATCTATTTCATCCTTTGGCACCTTTTTGATTTTCATGCCGAACGCCATATTATCATAGACACTCATGTGCGGATATAGCGCATAGGATTGAAATACCATGGCGATATCACGGTCCTTACTTGGCACATCATTTTCCAGTACATCATCAATATACAGACTGCCGCTGGATATTTCCTCGAGACCGGCAATCATGCGAAGCGTCGTGGATTTACCGCAGCCGGACGGACCTACAAAAACAATGAATTCCTTATCCTTGATTTCCAGATTGAAATCAAAAACAGCCTGTACCTTATTATCATATATCTTATTTATATTCTCTAACCTCAAATTTGCCATATCTGCTCTCCTTTATTTCATACCTGTCATCGCGATACCCTTGATGAAATGCTTCTGGAAAATCATGAAAACGACGGTAACCGGCACCATAATCAATGCAGAAGCAGCCATTGTTGCGGAAAGGTCAGCCATATGCTGCGATGCGAAGAAGGACAAAGCCAACGGCAACGTCATTTTCTTAACCTCATTCAGCATAATCAGTGGATTCAGATAATCGTTCCAGTAATTCAGGAATGTGAAGATAGCCAATGCACCAAGTGCTGGTCGTATCTGAGGAATAATGATTTTCCAGAAAATCGTGAAATCTCCTGCCCCGTCCAGCTTAGCACTTTCAATAAGCTCTCTTGGTATCTCATCACAAAACTGCTTGCATAGATATATACCGAAGGCGTTTACGAAGGAGGGTAGAATCAAAGCGCCTGCACTGTTATACAATCCCAGTGAATTGATCAAAAGGAATGAAGGAATCATAGTTGTCTGTGCGGGAACCATCATACTGGCAAGCAGGATGGCAAACAATAGCTTTTTGCGTTTGAATTGAAACTTTGAGAACACATAGCCTACCAGTGCGCTGGTGAACAGAATAATGACGGTATTTGTCACCGTAATAAATGCACTGTTTTTAAACCAGGTGAAGAATGGGGATTGTGTCAATACTTTTTCATATCCACTGAGTGTTGGCTCCAGCGGCAAAAGATGTCTAGGATTAACCAGAATCTCCTGTGTGCTTTTGAAAGAATTGGACAGCATCCAGAAATACGGCATGATGAAGAAAATTGCAAGGATCGCAAGACCGATAAAGATACTATAGCGGACAGCCTTTTGTTTTGTCATTTTATGTTTTTTCATATCAATACTCCCATTCTACCTTATTAGCACGCTGCTGGATGAGGGAAACAACCATAATAATCATGAACAATGCCAGAGAGATAGCCGAAGCATATCCCATGTCCTTAGTTTCAAAGGCTGTCTTATAAATATAGCTGGTCAAAACCAATCCTGAATTCTGCGGGCCATTACGAACTGCCATGACAGCGAACTGCGCAAATGCCTGAAAGTGAGAAATCAGTGTCATGATGGTCACAAATGTAAAGGTTCGCTTCAGCAGAGGCAATGTGATATGACGGAATTTCTGCCAGCCGCTGGCACCATCCAAATCAGCTGCTTCATAGAATTCACCAGGGATTCCATCGATACCTGCCGTAAAGAGGATGATGTTGTAGCCGATATCTGCCCATATAGAGAATACAATGATGGACCACATGAGCACATCAGGGTTTCCAAGCCAATTCACCTCTGCTAAACCAAGGGTACGCAATGCCATATTGGCCAGTCCGTTTGTGGTAGGTAAAATACTCTTTGCCCAAACTACACTGGAAGCGACCAGGGGGGCAACACATGGCAGGAAGAAAATCATACGGAAGAGACTTCGGGTCTTGTTAGATTTAAACATACTGATCAGCTGTGCAATTCCCAAGGATATCACGATATTCAGTGCAACGGTAATCACAACAAAGAACAATGTGTTTTTCGTTGCTTTCCAGAATACTGGATCCTGTACAAGACGGACAAAGTTATCTAAACCTACGAAATGGTTATCGGATCGTAAAGGATTATAATCAAAGAATGATATCGCAAGACCTCCGATAATGGGACCAATCATAAAAATCATAAGATGGAGAAAGATTGGAATCAGGACGATGAGAATGAATTTTTTGTTTTTCAATGGGTTCACCTTCTTTTAGATTAGGGAAGATCGATGTCCTCTTCCCTATACTGGCATTATTTTTTTATAATACCGTTTAATTCCTTCTCCATAGTAATTAGTGCCTGATCAACATTTTTAATATCACCGCGTACCAGCTTTTGGAAGGTTGCATTCACCTTTTCCTTAAACTGATCTGTATTGAAATGACCAATGAATTGCGACTTGTCAAGAATTTTCACAAGTGGTTCGGCATATGGCATCTGTTTGATAAATTCCGGATTGGATGCGACAGATTTTTTCGGAGGAATTTGAGAGCATGCGATATTATGTTTCATCAGCACATCATCCTGGAAGAAATATTCAAGAAATTTGAATGCTGCTTCCTGTTGTTTGCTGTTTCCATTAACCGCCATAGACCATCCAGTTTCTGCAGCAAATGCCGGCTTATCACCAAACCATGGCATAGATACATAATCAAAATCTTTTCCATATTCCAGGCCGAAGGAGGTGGTGCCCTCCGCAATTGTCCACGGACCGCGCGGAACCATAACAACATTTCCTGCATACAGCTGCTGATATCCTTCCATATCACCGCCTCCATCAAGACCTTCCATCGTTGTGACACCATCGACCTTCACCATATCATACAACTCCTGCAGTGCTGCCTTTGCCTGTGGTGTCTGCAGATTGAAGCTACCGTCCTCGTTTTGATAGGTGCCTCCAGTGGACAGAATCATGGACAGGAACATATATGGTACAGAATCCCAATTCACAAAATCAAAGCCCTTGATTGTAATGGTGTCCCCATCCTTTTTCGTAGCTTTTTTCGCTGTTTCTCTTAATTCCTTCCAGGTGGTAGGAGTCTTCAAATTATGTTCACTCATCAATTTCTTATTGACAAGCATAGCACCATTTTCAATATTGAATTCCATTGGCAGACCATACAGCTTGCCTTCATATTCCAAAGCGCCAATCGTAGATGGGTACACATCGTCATGAATGGTCTTTGACAGATTTTCCGGTATCTCAGCAAGCGCTCCGGTACTGGCGAAATCCAGACCCCAGCCGCCCCATAGCTCGTAAATATCTGCTCCGCCTTCCTTGGAAATCAAGGATGTTTGGACCTTGGATTCAAATTGATCATATGGGAAGAATTCGAAATTGATATGAATATCCGGATTCTTTTTCTCAAATTCTCTGGCAATTTCCTGATAAGAAGCTGCCCATGGTTCATTCTGGTGTCCCCAGAAGGTCAATTCCACCTTATCCCCATCAGATCCCCCGGAAGATGAACTACAGCCGAACATCGTTGCACTTAACAGCGCTGATAATCCACAGCAAACTAATTTTTTCATCGATTTTCTCCTCGCTTTGCTTTAATGTTTTGATTTACTCCCGTCTTAATCCTTCAAATCCAGTGTTTTGAAATATGTCAGATAGTCTTTGTTTTTATGCAGCATTTCCTGTACCATATCGTGAATTTCCTGCATACTCAGTACACTTGCCGTCAATGGATCAAAGAGTATCGCCTCAAAGATCAACTGTGGATCGCCGTTTAGCGCTCCTTGTACAGCAAGCTCCTCGATGCGAGCAGAATGATCCACCATCAGAGCCAGATGATCCGGAAGCGTAATCTGCTGAATGGAATGAATCCCCTTGCTGGTCGCAACAACCGGAACCTCCACACAGGCATTCTCCATAACGTTTCGAATATAGCCTTTGTTTCGCAAATTGCCGTTGAAGAAATACGGTGTGTGATCTCCGAAGATGGCATTGAAGATATTGGATGCATATTCCTCTCCCCGTTTCAAATCAATGTCTCCTTGATTCACCCAATCACAGTACTCCTGTTCCCAGGTATCCTCACGTTCCAGATATTCATCCAGAATATAGGCATATGCTCCCGGATTCCAGCCGGTTCCATGCGTACAGTAGGTTTCAATCAGATCCTTGCGTTTGCGGAACCAAGGATTATATTCGGAATTGTGCCCACTGGATTCGGTTGGAAAATACCCCAGATGCCGGTACATCTCGATTCGAACCATTTCCTCATTGGCAACCTCTTCTCGCTGAATAGCATTCTGAATCAGCGGATAGGCATCTTTCCCCTTCCATTCGTAATTTAGATAGAAGGCCTGATGATTGATACCGGCACAGGTATAGGAAATCTCCTTTGGATCGGCTCCAATCCAGTTTGCCAGCATTTCTGCTGTTCCCTGTACACTGTGGCACAAGCCAGTGACATTAACTTCTGTCTGCGTTTGCAGATAGCTGACCAGCATTGCCATAGGGTTTGTATAATTCAATACAATGGCATTCGGACAAAGCACCTCCACATCACGAATGATATCCAGTAGAACCGGTGCCGTACGCAAAAACCGAAAGATGCCAGATGGCCCGCGTGTATCTCCGACACAGATATCAACTCCATATTTCTTTGGAATTTCGATATCATGCCGCCAGACTTCAACACCTCCCTGCAAAATAGTGATCAATACACCGTCAGCATCCTTTAAAGCCTCTTTGCGATCAGTTGTCGCATGAACGACTGCAGGATACCTTCCTGCCTCCACAATGCGCATAACACCATCCTTGGCATATTTCAGACGTGTTTCGTTGATATCCATCAGCATGATTTCACAGTCTCTGAAAGCATCAAATGTCAGGATATCCCTTACCAGTCCTCTGGTAAAGTCAAGAGAACCGGCTCCAATAAATGCAAATTTCCTTTTCATAAACAGTTTCCTTTCTTTGTTTACTAAACATTTGTTTATTGTTTAGTTGATTGCAACCACAGTATACCGCAACACTTTCCGTTTGTAAAGGCTTACAGACAATATTTTTACTAAATTATTTGCTTTTTCCCTAATTTTGTTCTATAATGTTTAGTAAACAGAAAGGAGATGGTTATATGTCAACACTTCGCGATGTCGCTAAGTTGGCTGGTGTATCCCTTGCCACTGCATCCCGTATCCTATCCAACGATGAATCCTTCAAAGCGACAGAGGCTACACGAAAAAAAATTGAAGATGCAGTCCGTGAACTGAACTACACCTTCAAAAGCAAAGCCAAGACCAGTAAATACAATATCGGCTGTATCATGGCAGTTACTTCAGAGAAATACGGTGATCCCTTTTTCAATTCTATTTTAGCATCCGCGGAGGAGGAAAGCACGAAATATGGGATGGCAATTTCTTCCATAAAAAATTACAATGAATTAAAAGATCCCGCTATTTTATCGGAAATGTGCAGACAGAATCTGGATGGACTGCTTTTAATGGAGGATTTGCCAAAGGATACCTTCGCAGCTTTAACAGCATCCATTCCTTACATCGTAGGAATCGATCCATACTGCTGCGACTATAACAACGTCGGATTTGATCATATTGAGGCAACCTTCCAGGTGATGGATCATTTTCTAGCCTGCGGATGTCGCAGAATCGCCTATATCGGTGGCGGAGCGCCAAATACCTGCTTTTTAGATAGCAAGCGGATGATCGCATATCGTGAATCTCTGCGCAAAGCAGGAATTCCCTATGATCCCTCAATCGTAATTGATTGCGATTGGGATATTGAAAAATGTGTGCAGGAAACCGAACAGCTGATGCTGCAGGAGAATCGCCCAGACGCTATTTTCGCGGGAAGCGATACACTCGCATCCGTCATCCTTGGAAAGCTGTATGAAATGGATATTCGCTGTCCAAGAGATATTTCCATCATCGGTTTCAACAATCTTTCCACCACTGCACATATGATTCCACCGTTATCCACGGTGGATGTACCAACACACGAAATCGGAAAACGTTCGGTTCAGCGGCTGTATCAGCTGATTCACGAGCATGATGAGACGATACTCAATATTCTGTTACCAACAAAATTCATCGAACGAAACTCTACAGCACGAAAGGATATGAAAGAATGAACTATTATCTGGGAGTAGACGGGGGAGGAACCAAGACAAAATTCATCATCTGTGATGCATTTGGCAGAGTACAGGCGCAAAGCATACAGCCTACCTGTCATTATCTGCAATGCGGATTGGATGGTGTCACCAAAGTCATGCAGGACGGCCTGTATGACTGCCTGAATAGCAGTGCGATAAAGGTAGAGCAAATCGCCGCTGCGTTTATCGCCTGTGCAGGATATCGGGATATAGAAAAGGACAGTCCCGCCATCGAAAGGGCTGTCAAAAAAGCTTATCCGCAAATACCGCACATGCTAGGCAACGATATGGAAAACGCACTGGCAGGATCCCTGGCTGGAGCTGCAGGAATCAATGTAATCGCAGGCACCGGTTCCATAGGACTCGGAAAAAATGAACAGGGGCAGATGTGCAGAAGCGCAGGATGGCACCATATCTTCGGCGGTGATGAAGGCAGTGCCTACTGGATCGCCTGTCGGCTGATTCAGCATTTCACTAAACAAAGCGATGGCAGAGAACCAAAAACTGCATTATATGAAGCTGTGAAAACACAATATCATCTACAGGAGGACAGTGATATCCTAACCACTTGTGTTGTGAATTGGAACTTTGACAGAACCAGAGTTGCCGCGATGTCGCAGACAGTGTTTACACTTGCAAAGCAAAATGATCCTGTCGCAATGAAATTTTTTCAGGAAGCCGCAAAAGAGCTTGCTGATATTTATCTGGCGATTTACCGGCAGCTGCCCTTCACTTCCAAGAATATCCCTTTTTCCTATAGCGGCGGCGTATTCAAAAGCGGTAGCTATCTTCTGGAGCCGTTAAAGGAATATTTGTCCATCGAACCAACATTAACGCTGACTGCGCCAATCCTTTCTCCCGATGCAGGCAGTATCATACTTGCAATGCAGCACGACAACCGCTTGATAGATGAGAAAATCATTCAAAATTTACGCACCTTATAGCTGATTTTCATCCATTTCTTCGTATAAAGAAACACACTTTGGAAGCCTTATGCTTCAATACATGTGTACAAGCTACGCTATTCACATACAGAAAAGCTGATACCTCCCCTGTTAAAGTACGGTTTATAAAAAACGCATTATCCTAAGAAAATGTGCAGTCTGCATATATGCTCAAATAAGCTGTTTTTGTTGTTGAAGAGACGATTTTTCCTGCCTTCCTCTACATAAAATATTTCCTTTGCCAGACCCTGTGTATATGAAACGCATCATCCATTAACATCAAATCCGCATCATAGCCAGGCTCTATTGATCCTTTTTTCCAGCCATACAGCCTTGCGGGATTATATGCCGCCATACGCACCGCACTTTCCACACTGCAACCGGTATATCTGCACATATTGCGCAGGGCAGTATTCATTGCCAGCGTGCTTCCTGCAATTCGCCCGGTTTCCTTTACCGTAGCTTTTCCATCCTGAATGACAATATTCTTGCCGCTAAACGGATATTCTCCATCCGCTACCGCCTTATATGGATTGGCGTCACTGATGAGTATGATGCGATCATCCCCTAAAGCACGATAGGTGGCATGTACGACATCCGGATGTACATGAAATCCATCCACAATCAGCTCGCACATCAGATCGGAAAGCAGTGCACCTGTCACCACACCGGGATTACGGTGCTCATGCTGACTCATCGCATTATACAGATGGGTAATCCCCTTTGCTCCGTTTCTCTGAGCCTGCATCACCTGCTGTGCATCTGCCATGCTGTGTCCGATATTCATGACAATGCCCTGCCTTGTCCCCTCCTTGATCAGTCTTTGCGCATCAGGCAGCTCCGGTGCTATCGTCATTGAGGAAACATGGGAAGAAACACGCAGAAACTGTCGAAATTCTTCAATATCCGGCAAACGCAGAAATTCTTCCTTCATGACAGCCTTCTGCTTCGGATTCAGAAACGGTCCCTCCAGATGAATACCGAGTAAGGAATCCGATACCTGCGAATCCAGCAGCTGCAGCCGCTCCATCGTCATTGCATGATTCTCCACAACCAGGCTGGCCAGAAAACCGGTGACCCCTTCCGCATGCTCCAAAGCGATGATTTCCTCTATTGCTTGGGCAGTACACGTATTAAAATCGAAGCCGCCGATTCCATGCGTATGTGTATCCAGCAGCCCCGGTGCCAGATACAATCCCTCTGCATCAATAACCTGCTCGGCATGAGGAAGCTCACATTCCGAAGCGATATCCAAAATCGTGCCATCTTCGATCAGAACGGCTTCCTCCTTCACACACCGCTGTGCATGCATAAGCACTCGTGCATTTCTTATCATTGTCTTCATTTATGTTTTTCCTTCTTTCATAAAGAACACGGGAACCTGCCATGCAGATCCCCGTCTCTGTTTATTCTTCCGCTTCTTTCTTATGCTGTGCAATAATACCGTCCGCAATATTGGATGGTACCGGCTCGTAGCGGTCAAAGCTTTGTGTATATACTCCGCGTCCCTGTGTCATCGCACGCAGCTCGATCGGATATTTCTGTACTTCAGCCAGCGGTACCTGTGCTGTGATTTCCTGATAGCCGTCAACCATATCCATGCCCATGATTGCTCCACGGCGCTTATTGAAATCGCCGATGATCGTACCGGTGAATTCATCCGGTACCTTAACGGTAATATTCACGATCGGCTCCAGCAGGATCGGCTTCGCTTCCGGAATACCTGCCTTATAGGAAAGACGGGCAGCCAGCTTAAACGCCATCTCACTGGAATCGACATCATGATATTTTCCATCCAGCAGAGTTGCCTTGATATTGACTACCTTGTAGCCTGCCAGCAGACCATGCTGCATACATTCCCGAAGACCTGTTTCCACCGCCGGGAAATACTGACGCGGAACGGCGCCTCCGAATACCTTTTCCTCAAATACCATTTCCTCTTCATCCGGATTCGGTGCAAATTCCACGAAAACGTGCCCAAACTGTCCATGACCGCCGGATTGCTTCTTATGCCGGCCTTCACCGACTGCCGTTTTCCGAATTGTCTCATGATACGGTACCTTCGGTGTTTCCAGGCGCACCTCCACCTTATATTTGTTCTTCAGCTTATTCAGTACAACATCAATATGCTGATCACCGATTCCATACAGAATCGTCTGCTTGGTTTCCTTGTTGTTTTCCAGACGCAGGGTAGGATCCTCCTCCACCATGCGTGCAAGCGCACTGCTCATTTTATCCTCATCATTCTTGGAATTCGGGAATACCGCCATACCAAGCATCGGCTCCGAGAATTGAATCGGTTCTACCAGATAGTGCTTTCCCTTTTCACACAGGGTATCATTGGTCTGTGTAGCCTGCAGCTTGACAACGGCTCCAATATCACCCGTAAACAGCTTTCCAACTGCCGTCTGGTGTTTCCCCTTGACGATAAAGATGGTTGAAATCTTCTCCACCTGATCCTTGGTTGCATTATATACGACAGAGTCACTGCTCATCACACCGGCCAACACCTTGATATAGGAAATACGTCCGACAAACGGATCGACAACCGTCTTGAATACCTGTGCACACAGCGTTTCCTTCTCATTTGTTTCCAGCATAACCGGTTCCTTGGTTTCGGAATCACTGACCATGATACTTCCTGCTTCTCCATATGTCGGGAAGTATTTCACAATCAGATCCATCAGACGCTCTGTACCGACACTATGCGTAGCACTTCCGCTGAACACCGGTCGAATTTCTCCATTCCGCACACCCAGACGTACTCCTCTTGTCAGCTCCGCCTCGCTGAATTCCTCACCGCTGAAATATTTTTCCATCAGCTCATCATCACTCATGGCAATCGCTTCCGCAATCTGATTCTTATATTCGGCAACGATATCCGTCATATCCTCCGGTACCGGCTGTGCCTTGTTCGGATCAGCCAGCGGTCCTTCAAAATACCATGCCTTGTCACGCAGAATATTCACGGAGCCGATGGTCTTTCCATTTTCCATAATCGGAACTTCAAACGGAATAACGCTCTTACCAAAGGTTTCCCGCAGAACGGAATATGCCTGATCAAAGGATGCATTATCCTCATCCAGCTTATTCACAAAGAAGATTGTCGGAATGGAGCGCTTCTGTGCTGCCTCCCATGCCTTGATCGTCCCGGGCTGTACAGCATCCTTGGCATCCACGACAATCAGGGCACTGTCTCCAACCGCGATTCCCGCTTCCGCACCGCGAATAAAATCCGCATACCCCGGTGTATCGATAAAGTTGATTTTGCAATCCTTCCACTCGATCGGCACCAGCGAAGCATACACGGAGATACCGCGTCGTATTTCCTCCGGATCATAATCAATCAGTGAGCTTCCCTCACTCGTAACACCAAAGCGATCACTCGCCTTTGTAAAATACAGCATACTCTCCATAACTGCGGTTTTACCGACACCGCTGTGACCGAGTACGACTACATTTCGTACCTCATGGCTCAGATAGTCTCTCATACAGGCTACCTCCTACTTCAGTATCGGCTTCAGCTGAGCCAGACAGTCTTCCCGTACATAGTGAATTGCCTTGTGACCTTCCTTATCGATCAGGTCCTTATCCGCACCGTTTGCCAGCAGATCCTCCACAAGTCCCACATATCCGCCATATGCCGCACGCATCAATGCCGTACAGCCATTGTTATCACAGAGATTCACATCCGCATTTCGTTCAATCAGCATACGGATAACATCCTTTTTAAATGCAACGCAGGCTTCCATTAACGCACTTCTGCCCACCTCATCCTGCGCATTGATCTCAGCACCGGCATCCAGCAGCACCTCAACGCAGCGATCATGTCCAAGAAAAGCAGCACGCATCAGCGCAGTTCTGCCGCGATCATCCGACGTATTCACATCCGCACCGGCTTCGATCAGCTTCTTGCAGATGGTTTTATTTCCTTTCTTCGCTGCCCCCATAATGGCGGTCTTTCCTTTATTATCTTCCAGATTTACCTCTGCACCATTATCCAGCAGCACGCGTACGATATCCTTGTAATCACGCTTGGCAGCACGCATCAGACCCGTTCTTCCATCACCGTTCTGATAGTTGATGTCAGCACCCTTCTTGATTTCCGCACATACCGTTGCAAAATCACCGTTTGCACATGCATCCCAGAATGCTTTGTTGAATTTCTGATCCATTTTAATTCCTCCTTTAGTTTATACTGAATCATCTGAATAAAAAAACGGACGCAAAGCAATCGCACTTTACATCCATTCTAAGGCCGCGAAGAAACTACGTACATCTTCATCAGGTACGTCAGGGAATGCACTGTCTGTGTCAGGTTTTTTCATGATTCTGTTTGCTGTCACAAAACACACGCCCCTTTCTTGCATCACTTCTAGTATAGTTATATTGTATCTTATTTTATGATTTTTGCAAGCGATTTCATGTATATTTTGCCGTTTTTTTCGTTTCGTGAAAAATGAAAATGTTTCATGGAATTTTCGCCTCCCGCTTCCTGAAACCAAAGCCCATTGACAGCGAGGGCACACAGTTGTAAAATATGTAAATCACATATAATAAGGAAAGGAAGTCATGCATATGGATATTTCACTGTATGAACAGCAGGTAGAGGAATTGAACCGCAAGCTGACATTTCAGCGTTCCCGTTATCTGAAGGAAGAATACGAGCACTATCGCATTACCGACATGCAGTATTCCGTGCTCTCCTATATACAGCAGCACCCCTGCACCACAATCGGTTCTGTCGCAAAGGCACTGCACACCGATGCAGGCAATATGTCGGCTCTCTGCAAAAAGCTGGAGCACAGCGGCTATCTGATTCGCAAAAAAAGGGAACAGGATGAACGTATAGTGGAGCTTTGCACAAGTCAAAGCGGAGCACTTTGCGTACAGACGATATCGCGTAAGATCCAACAGCACTATGAGGAGCAGTGGAAGCAGTACAATTATAAGGATAAGGAAATCATCGTGAAGGGACTGGAGAAGCTGAACCAGTTTCTGGATGCGATTATGCGAAAGGAGAACATGCGATGACAAAAAAAGGAATTCTGTTTGACATGGATGGAACGCTCATCAACACCTATGAGAATATCAACTTCAGGCAGGCACTGAGCGAATTGAAAACGGTACAGAAAACACTGATTCTGAAAATACTGAAATCCCGCGTTCGCAGCTTTGCGGAAATGGAGACCCGCATTTTGCAGGAGGTGGAGGACCCTGCGGAAGGAAAGGAGCTTGTACGCCGGGTGAGTGATTTTCTGCTGGAGCATTACGACAACGCCCCGTTGAAAAAGGATGCACTCATGTTTCTGCAGTATGTAAAGCAAAAGAATTATAAAATCTGTCTATGCACCAACAATGCGACAGAAATCGTATCCCATATATTGCGGGAAAAGCACATGGAAGCCTATTTTGATTATGTGATAACCTCCCAGCAGGTTACCCGCTCCAAGCCGGACCCCCAGATGTATCTGGAGGCATTGCACAACATTGATCTAACCGCAGAGGAATGCATTGTGTTTGAAGATACCGAAAACGGCGTTATGGCAGCGCGCAATGCCGGAATTGATGTGATCGTAGTGAATGACAAGGAAAAGCGCAAGTACAGTGATGCCCTTATGACGATTCGCGATTTCGGCGATTACCGTCTGTATCAGGAGTTTTAAGAGGATCGTATGGAGCTTATCTTATATTTCTTCCTGTACAGCTTTTTCGGCTGGCTCTGCGAATGTATCTACTGCAGCATCCCCGCGCATACATTTATCAACCGCGGATTTCTCGCCGGTCCCTACTGTCCCATCTATGGCTGCGGAGCACTGGCGGTGCTTCACATTCTTGATCCTTTCGGTTACAGCATTCCCCTCATGTTTGGTATGGGCATCGTCGTAACAAGCGCCCTGGAGTATGTTACGAGCTGGGGCATGGAGGTTCTCTTTCATACCAAATGGTGGGATTACTCAAGCTATCCATTCAACATTCACGGCCGTGTCTGCCTGAAAAACTCCCTGCTGTTCGGCTGTATGGTGCTGGTTGTCTATTATCTCATCCATCCGGCAATCCAGGAATTTGTGCATCTGTTTTCCCCCGGGATGCAGACTATGCTATGTACAGCCGCTCTTTTCGGGTTTGGCTATGACCTGTTTAACACAGCACTTGCACTGCTGCGCAAGAACAAGGATTTTCAGGAAATCGAGGAAAGCATCCGCGAGCTGCGGCAGGAATTTGCGAATGCCAGCATCACTTTGCTTCAGGAGAATCTAAGCGATGCGGTAGCACGGGTTCTGGATTCCACCAATGCGGATGAGATTCTTCTGGAGCGTATCGAAAGGCTGCGACAGCGCATTACATCCCTTCACACCAAACGCAAACGCACCCATATCCGATTACAGAAGGCATTCCCGACAAGAATAGAAGCTATCTCACGGATCAATGCAGAGCGGCTGTTTTCCATCATCAATGAACGCAGAAAAAAAGAGGACGGGAAGTAAATGAGTCCTTACTTGATCGACGGTAAATTTAAAGCATAAGAATTCAACACGATCGTATTGATCGACAGAAGCTGTATTCACTCTGTTAGCACACACACAAAAGTAAAAAAGAACCGTAAGCTGTATCTGTATTCCTGAGTATATGACAGGAATCCGCACACTTCTCGGTTCTTTTTTTCTATACTGTATCTATACTCTCTGTATAGCATCAAAAATAGGTTTTCCAAACCCGGACACGCCCTGCCGGACAAGCACAAGGCAGCTTGTGCAAACATCATCCGCCACCGCTGTTCTTTCATACATCAGTTGTTCAGCATTGCAATCCGTCTATAAAGCATCTGACACAAACATTTCCGCGGATTACGAAGCAACCGCAAAGGAGGAAGTATTATGAATACGGAAAAACAAAGAGCCTTTATCATCCATTTTGTTTACAGCTGCCTCATACTGGCACTGCTGTATCTGTTTCTACGCTATGTGATGTATGCGATCATGCCCTTTCTGATTGGTTTTCTGATTGCCTTCATGCTGCGTCCGCTCATCAAAAGGCTGACAGCGCTGAGCGGCGGTCATGAAAAGCTTTGGTCATCAATTGTGATTCTGGTCTTTTATGCGACCATCGGTGCCTTTGTGACACTGCTATTTATGAAGGGCTTTGCATTCCTGAAGGATTTTGTGGAAGACATACCAAGACTGTATCAGCAAAATCTGGAGCCGTTTCTCAACGATACGCTGGGAAATGTGGAAAGTGTATGGAAGGAGGTGGATATCACAGGTGCGCAGGCCATCCAGTCCTTTCTGGACGGACTGCAGTCTTCTTTATACAGTATCATATCCTCCCTGTCCAAGCATCTGGTATCCCTGTTCACCGGCTTTGCGTCCTCCCTTCCCAATCTGCTTATCGCCTTCTTCTTCGCCATCATATCCTCCTTTTTCTTTAATGCCGATTATCCGCGCATCATAGCCTTTTTTATCCGGCAGCTTCCGGAGAAGGGAGCACAGATCGTCTTTACCTCCCGGCACTATTTCACCGATACGATTGCACGCTTCGCCGTCGCCTATGGCAAAATCATGCTGCTGACCTTTTTCGAGCTGACCGTCGGACTGCATATACTGGGGATTAAAAACGCACTTGTCATTGCCTTTCTGATTGCTATTTTTGATGTACTGCCTGTGCTTGGAACCGGTGGCATCATGCTTCCCTGGATTCTAATCAGTTTTTTAAACAATCAGGTGAAAACAGGTGTGGGTCTGCTCATTCTGTATCTTGTCATCACCGTGATACGCAATATCATTGAACCGAAAATCGTTGGAAAACAGATCGGTCTGCATCCTCTGCTGATGCTTATGTGCATGTACCTGGGGGCAAGGCTGTTCGGCTTTCTTGGTATCTTCATACTTCCGATTCTCATATTGATTGTACAGAATTTAAACGATACCGGCATCATCCATATTTATAATTCGTAACTGTACTACGTATATTCATGTATTCGTAAAAGGCGTCATCCCTGGAACATCCTGCGATGTTCTTTTTTTATTGCTTTTTCGGCTGTCTCTAATGAAATCATAAATACCAGCAGGTGTGTAAATGCGGGAACCGGATGCTACATTCCGCACTGTAGCATGCTTCCACTTTATTGTATTTTTATCGGATACAAGTAGGATACATGCATTTGCTACCTTATATACGGAAGAAAAAAAACAAGGAGGGTCGTGATATTTACATGAAAAAGAGCAAGCACGTATGCAGACGTTTCCTCTGGAAATTATCTGGTAAATAAAATAGGATAGCGCTACACAAAAGGATTGCTGTCAAGCTGCTTGTGATTAACGCTTCTCTGTATGCAGACTTTCGTAGGTAAGCAATTGCGGTATACTGCCATATGCCCCCTGTCTGCTTCTGCAGGCAGAAAAAAGAGCCTGCTCAGCTATTGCCACTGACCAGACTCACCTGCACGTATATGATTTTAAATGTCATCAGAAGAAAGACTACTCTTTCCTCTGCTGCATGTATGGCGAACAGTCTCTACATATGCATAAGGCTTACAAGTATGCAACTGCCTCTTCCAATCAGCTGCATGGCATTCCCCGCCTACAGTGACTGTGCATGCTCCTATTCAACAACTGCCGGATTTGTCTTTGTTTACAGCTTTTCAAACAATGCCGCAGGTGCACCGCATAACGGACATACATAGTCCTGTGGAAGCGGATCTCCTTCATAGATGTAACCGCAGATTGTACATCTCCAGCCGCTTTTTTCACTCTTTTCCTGATAGCTCGGTGCATTCTTCGGGTTAGCTCCGTTTTTCACCTGATGATAGTAAGCATAGGTCATAACCTCTTCCTCACTGAGCACTTCTGCCTCTTCCACTTCCCCAACAAACATGACATGCGTACCCAAATCAAGTGTTTTTACAACCTTGAGACTGTAGCGTGCCGCCATGTGCTCACTGGGATAGGGAACCCCGTGTGTATCTCTTCGGTAAGTGCACTGCGCGAATTTGTCATTGTCCCTGCTGGAACAAAAGCCGAAATTTTTAATGATATCCATACCGCAGTTCTGCGTCAGCACGACTGCACTGAAGCGTCCTGATTTTTCAATCAGCTGCTCCGTATAATTGTCCTTGTTCAGGGTTACCGCAAGCTGTGCAGGAGATGAGGTTACCTGATGCAGGGTATTTGCAACGCAGCCTGCATCCTTTCCCTCTGAAGTAGTTGAAATGATGTATAAGCCGTAGCTCAATTTAAAAAATGCTGTTTGATCCATATTGCTTCCTCCTTTAATATTAAGAATTATTCTTATTTTATACATATAGTATGCGCCTTTTTCAGACATTTGTAAAGAGAATTGCCCAGTCTTCATTTAAGCTTTTTTAAGAAGTTCTCCGTATGCGCAAACAGGGTTTCATGTCATAATACATATGAGCAGGATTCGACTGATTTATACAAATTTCTATAAATTTTTCAAACTTTCTTCCTGTAATATGCGTCTAATAACTGAAACAGCAAGATAGGAGACACGGTACATGAAACAGCGACTGCATCCGGACGATCTGGAATTCTATTTAAAATCGAATGAAAAACGCCTGTATCGTCTGGCATATTCTTATATGCATAGCGATGCAGATGCCAAGGATATGCTGCAGAATGCAATCCTAAAGGCATTTACCGGTCTGACCAGATTGAAAAACATGGAGTATATGGATACCTGGTTCTACAGAATTCTCATCAATACCTGTCTGGATCAAATCCGTAAGCAGCGTCGGGAATCTGTATATCCGCTGGAGGAAGACATCATGCTGCAGGAGCATACCGACATGCTGCTCAGTGAAGAGCTTCATCAGCTGCTGTTTGCATTGGATCCGAAAACCAGAACCATTCTCATCCTCCGCTTTTTCGAAGACCGCAAGCTGGATGAAATTTCGGATATCCTGTCAATGCCTTTAAGTACCGTAAAGACACGGCTTTATAAAGGATTGAAGGACATGCGTATACAGATGGAGGAACAGGATGTATGAAAAAGGTAGATAAGCTACGACAGGAATATGAGGAAATACAGACACCGCAGGATTTGGACAGCTTTATGGATACCTGCATCGATCAGGCACAGAAAAAGCAGAGCCGCTTTACCTTTTACAGGCTATGGAAGCCTGCGCTCAGTGCTGCCCTTATAGGCTATCTGATTGTGCTGAACACCGTACCGGCGTTTGCCCAAAGCGTATTCGCGATTCCTCTGCTGGGCGATGTCTCCCGTATTCTGTGCGTGCGGGAATATCAGAAAACCAGTGATGTGGATTCCTTAAGCGTCAAGGTTCCGGAGGTGAAAAACACGGGAAATCCAGAGATGGAGGAGCGTGTGAATAAACAGATTGAGGAGCGCATCAATAAAACCACCGAGCAGCTGTATAAGGACAGTGCACAGGTTCGGGAAATGATGAAAAAGGAAAAGGTGGAATCGCTGACCGCAAAAACAGAGGTCACAATCGATTATAAAATCACCTGTAATCAAAAGAACCTGTTATCCTTCCAGATTATGACAAACTATCAGCTGAATACCTCCATGCAGGAATATCAGACCTTCAATCTGGATTTATCCAGTGGAAGAGACATCACACTGCAGAATTTGTTTGGCAAGGATTATGAGGATATTATTAACACCAGTGTCCGCAGACAAATCAAAGAGCGTACTGAGCAAAATGAAAATGCAAGCTATTTTGACGGAGCGATGGGATTTCAGGGAATCCGTAAAAATCAGCCATACTATATTGACAGCAAGGGAAACGTTGTCATCATCTTTGAAAAATATTCCATTGCCCCTGGGTATATGGGAACACAGGAATTTAAAATACCTTGCAGTGAGCTTCACAAGTATACAGGAGGAAAGTAATGATGAAACAGGAATACAAACGGAACAGACATGTCAACCCAAAGCGGCTTATGCTGCTGATACTGATACCGGTTCTGCTGCTGGCAGGCGGCTTCGGGATTTATAAAATCATGGCTGAGGATGCGTATGCGGCCTACAACACCTATGACGAAAGCAATAAGAAGGAAGGTACGATGGAGCATTTCACCGAGGAGAAGGAGGATACCTATTATCTTTCCTTCTATTATCCGAAGTTTGAAGATAAACAGCTCAATGAAATCGTACAAACCTATCGCAGTACAAGTATACAGACAAAGCGCAAGCATGAAGGCATGCAGTATATCGCGATTGATTATGCCAGTGAAAAGCTGTTTGATCAGTATGTGAATCTAACCTTTATACAGAAGATTTATGATGCTGATGAAAAACAGGTGGATGAAGTCAGAAATCACTATACCTATGATACCAAACAGAGAAAGCTGATCACCGTGCAGGATGCCCTGCGTCGGGATTATGTGCAGGTGGTAAAAAAGCTGGCAGAGACAGCAGGCATAAAAACCCCCAGCATCCCTTCCCTGCAGGTGCAGGTTGAAAAAGACGGGCTTATGCTCTATACCGGCAAGGAAACAAAAGGGATGGCCCTTCCCTATAAGGAATATAAGAAATACATCCGCCTTGCGAACCGAAACATTCCTTCACTATATCAAAAAGACGCGATCATTCCGACAGAGCAGAAGGTGGATCCCAACAAGAAAATGATTGCCTTCACCTTTGACGACGGTCCGCATTGGCAAAATACACAAATCATCATGAAGGAATTTGAGAAATACAACGGACGTGCCACCTTCTTTATGCTGGGACAGAATGTGAAGGACGACACGACCGGTGTGGATCACACGGATATCGTTCGCGACATGTATAAACGCGGCTTTGAGGTGGGAAATCATTCCTGGGACCACTCCATGCGGATCGCTGCAAGCAAAAGTGATGCGATGAGCAAAGCTGAAGTAAGTGATGAAATTTATAACACACAGGACGCCATATTTGCGGCATGCGGTGCGGATGCGACGATGTTTCGTCCACCCTATGGTGCATTGAATAACAATGTACGCGCCGTATCCACTCTGGATTTCGCACTCTGGGATTTGGATACTCTAGATTGGAGCAATAAAAACGCAGATATCATCACCCAGAATATCATGCAGAATGTGCATGACGGCTCTGTTATCCTACTGCATGATATCCACGATTTTTCCAGAGATGCCATCCTGCAGGTGCTGCCGAAGCTGGAGGCAAAGGGCTATCAGTTCGTTTCCCTTTCCACTCTTCGCAAATATAAAAACGAAGAGCTGGTAAATGAAAATATCGTCATCCCTGCCTCCATGAAGTAACATCATATCAATTCGCTATAACAGCAGTCTATTCGATTCAGTTGTATTGCCATACCGCTGCAGGTATGGCTTTTTTGTACAGCCTGTAATGCAATCACATGTATGCAAGGCCGTTTGTAATGCCTATGCAATTGGAATCCATATGACGACAATACGCAACCTTCCATATGAAATACACAGTGGTATTCATTGCTACAGGATCCATTTCGCCAACAGACCTCATTATTTCCCATATCTTACAGAGCTATGAAATTTATGATTTTTCAACCACCACAAGGTAATTTATGTAAAAGGATGCTATAATATTACCGGATAGCTGTTTTGGAGGGATTATGAATACGAGAAGAAAAAAAATAAGGAAGGATCGACTGGCAATTTTACTGGTACTCTGTGCCGTGGTGATAACCACAATCGGCTTCGGAATATGGAAAATCAGCGGCATGCTGTTTCATGATCCGTACGAAACATACAAAGCCTATGAAACAAAAGGAAAAGATTACGGAGATATACAGCAGGTCAGTAAAGAATATGAGAACGAGGCGTTTGTATCCTTTACCTACCCTGCATATGAAGAAAAGGAATTAAACAGCCTTGTCAAGGCATACGAGAAAAAGACTGTGCCAGCGGCCGGTAAGACAAAGAAGCAGATTACAAGCATTGATTATGACAGCTCACTGCTTTTTGACCGCTATGTGAATCTGGCATTCCACAGACACACATACAATGTTGATGGTGTGCAAACGCATACAGAGACCACGTGGATGCTGTATGATAAAAAGCAGAAGAAGCAGCTGGTGCTGGAGGATGTATTGCGCCGTGAGTATCCTGCTTTGGTGAAAAGGCTGGCCGGGGAACAGGGCTGGAAAAAGGATATAAAGCGTGATACTAGTGCCCTTTCCATGACAAAGACAAGCCTGCGTATCCATCTGGATGAAAAGCATACCGTTTCCATTCCATATAAGGAATATAGGAAATACATAAGACTGAAGGATTCCCATATACCGTCATTGTATCAGAAGGATACAGCGGTTGCCAGGGCACAGCCAAAGGTTGACCCTAAAAAGAAGATGATCGCCTTTACCTTTGATGACGGGCCAAGTGCCTATACCTCGGAGGTCATGGATATATTTGAACAATACGACGGACGCGCCACCTTCTTCATGCTTGGACAAAACGTGGAGGCAAACCGTGATACAGTAAAGGAAATGTATAACCGCGGCTTTGAGCTGGGGAATCATTCCTGGGATCATTCCATGGATCTTGCGGCTTCCAAAAAAGGATACATGTCTGTTTCACAGGTCACGGAAAACATTTATAAGGTTCAGGATGCAATCTATGCCATCTGCGGTGCAGAGCCGCAATATTTCCGTCCGCCATATGGTGCGGTAAACAACAATATGCTGAAGGGCAATCATCTTGGCTATGCGTTCTGGGATATCGATACAAGAGACTGGTCCAGCAAGAATGCCGCCAGCATCACTGCTGCAGCATTAAACGGGGCAAAGAACGGCAACATCGTTATTTTGTTTCATGATATATATGAGCCAAGCGTGGAAAGTCTGAAAACCATCCTGCCGGAATTAAAGAAGCAGGGCTATCAGTTTGTCACCTATTCCACTTTAATGAAATATGAGAAGGACTACCTGTTGAAGCTGGATGCCGGCTACGGCGTACCGGAAGCATACGCAAACGGTCATTAGATCTGCGCATTATTCGCAGGTCTTTTTTCTTCATTTGTGCTATACTGAAGAAAAAGGAAAAGGAGGAAAAGCATATGCTTACTGAAATATGGACAAGGCAGAGTATACGCCGCTATGAAGATCGGACAGTAGAAAAGGAAAAGCTGGAGGAGCTACTTCGCGCCGCCATGCATGCGCCTACGGCAAGGAATACACAAAGCTGGCGATTCATGGTGATTCGCAATCGGAAAGCTCTGGATGAGATGACAACCCTGCAGCCTTATACAGGAATGATGAAAACAGCGCCCTGCGCCATTCTTGTGATGGGTGATCAAAAAGCTACCGATTTGGATGAATATCTGTACTGTGACTGCAGTGCCGCAATCCAAAACATCCTGATAGAAGCACGGCATCAGGGACTGTCAACCTGCTGGTGTGCCGTGGGACCGCGAAAGGAGCGCATAGATAACTTTCGTAATTATTATAAACTGAAGGAGGATTTACTCCCGGTTGCGGTCATTGCTGTGGGTTACGGTTGTGAAGATAAAGAAATTGCGGATCGCTTTGACCCAGATAAGATTTCATACTTCGACTGATGGATGAAGGATACTTCGTTTCTCGTAAATGAAAATACGCAAAGGTGTTATAGGAAACCTTTGCGTTTTCAATTTTAAAAATCACGATGCTGCAACAGGCCTGAAAATGTCTGTTCATTACCAGATCCATTTGCTTCAGCTACCATGCCTGCTGTTTTCAGTATCACCGCTGATGTAAGGGAAGTATTTCTGCCTGTCATAGCATGTAATCTCCAGTTCAATACCTTCACTGTCCTTCAGAAAAAATGCATCATAGTCCTCACAGTATTCCGGATAAAATCTTGGCGCATGAACAATCTGCATCTTCATCTGCATGACCTGCTCGTATAAGCGATCCACTGTTTGCGTATCGTCTACCATAAATGCCACATGATGCAAAGCTCCAGGCTTCCTGCGGCTAAGCTTTTCCTTTTCAAAACAGCTCCGCGGACTGACAATACCGATGGAAAACGCCGCATGATGGTATTCTATTATTTCATATGTATTTGCTTCCTTACGATCATATTCCTTATAACAGATCAAAGCCAAGCAGTGGCAGAAATTGATCATAAAAGCGTTCTGCACGTTTTAAATCACGAACGGTGACATGCAGATGATCAAGTAAAGGAGTCATATCAATCACCGCTATATTGCTTCAACCATGCTTCATCGGCAGGAAAACAGCAATGAACTCCGTTTTCATTTGCCGCGACCATGAGGGTTACCTCACCATCCTGTGCCACAACATAAGGAAATTCCTTTAAATTTGTCACAGCAGCACAGTTCCCCTTTGTATCCATGGCAATCATGGATATGGCATCACAGTCGTTTCCAGCCTGCTTCATACGTGCCATATGGGTATCCAGCACCTGAATCAAAGCATCCTGTACGGCTATCCCTGCACGCATCAGATCAACAACCCGAACAGAAAGACAGCCACGCATAATATCTTCTCCAAGACCGGTTGCCGCTGCACTGCCGGCCATTGCGTCACTGTAAAAGCCGGAGCCGATGACTGGGCTGTCCCCCACTCTGCCGGCATGCTTTAAAAACAACCCGGAGGTAGACACACCCGCAGACATTTCATCATCCTTTGCGGCCAGCACGCAAACCGTGTCATGACCGTCATATGCCTTTAAATCCGCATCCTTCTTAGCCTGTTTCCAACGCTGCTTCGAAGCCTCGGTAAGATTATTTGCAAAAGCGAAGCCTTCCTCCTGTGCATAGCCTTCCGCTCCCTTTCCGGCAAGCAGACAATTGCAATGCTTCCCGCACAGGGATGCTGCGACCTCGATTGCGGATGCCACATTCTCCATCTCAATCACACCGCCAAAATTTAATGTTTTTCCATCCATATAGGCTGCATCCAGCTGCACATGCCCGTCGATATTGGGAAGACCGCCCTTTCCGACCGACACAAATTCCTCGCGCTGTTCCACATCCTGTATCGCTGTTAGTATGGCTTCCTTTACACTCTGCTCCCGCAAAACCGCTGCTCCCCTGCGGATACCGTCAAATGCCATCTTCCAGGTTCCTATCATCGTCTGCTTCATTGTTCATTCCTCCGTTTTCATCTGATGTATGCTCACTCTGTTTTTCCATGTTTATTATACAGGAAAAACGCGCAGGGATGAAGCATAATTCACACGCTCGCATACCGTAAGCTCTTAGATCCTTCCATAAATTATTTTGAACCTCATACTGCTGTCCCTTCCAAATGACCGGTATAAAAAAAGAAAGCCGGCAAATTTCCGGGTTCTTTCTTACGTTAGGGTATTTGCAAAAGGGAGACTTTAGCTTCTATTGATAACTACAATAGTATGGATGTCTCCCTATATTAAGTTTACCCACAATCGAGAAAGAACCAATCCCTGTAAGCAGGGATGCCTGACTTTCCATTTTCTGCACACTGGACTGGCAATGCGCTGTTTGTTTTCTATAGCAGCGGATCAACTGCATCCGTGTTGATATCACGAATTGTTTCACAGCTCTGGTTAAACTTCGCCTGATCCACTTCATTCAGATCCAGCTTTACGATTTCACGGATTCCCTGACGGTTGACAACTGCCGGTACACCGATATACAGCCCCTCTTGACCATATTCGTTATTCTGATACGCAGACACTGTCAGAATAACATTCTCATCATCCAGAATGGCATGCACCAGCCGGTTCAGCGACAGTCCGATTCCATAATAGGTGGAACGCTTGCGCTTCACGATTTCATACCCTGCCTGCTGTACATTTGTGTAGATGTCATGCAAATCGGATAAATCTCTGCCCTTTTCATCCAGCAGGTCCAGCAGATTCTTGCAGCCGACATAGGCATTGGTCCATGGCACAAAGCTGGAATCTCCATGCTCGCCCATGATATACGCGTGAATATTGCTGGTGGAAACATCCAGATATTCGCTCATCATATAGCGTAGGCGGGCTGTGTCCAGAATCGTTCCGGAGCCGATGACACGCTCCGTCGGCAGTCCGCTCACCTTTTGCGCAACATAGGTCATGGCATCCACCGGATTGCTGGCAATGACCAGGATACCGTCAAAGCCGCTCGCCATAATCTGCTCGGTTACGCTTTTCATAATCACCGTGTCTCTCGCTGTAAGATCCAGACGTGTTTCCGTCGGCTTCTGTGTAACACCGGCTGTTATCACAACGACTGCCGCATCCCGACATTCCTCATAGCCACCTGCCTTGATACTCATCTTACCTCTTGCGTAGGGCAACCCATGCTGCAAATCCATCGCCTCTCCGATCGCCTTTTCCTGATCCACATCGATCAGCACCAGCTCGTCGATTCCTCCGGTATTCAAAAAGCTGTACGCCATGCTCATACCGACAAAGCCACAGCCAACCAGTACGATTTTTCTTTTCTCATTCATAAAGAAACTACCTCCAGATATTCCAATCATTCTTTACTTTACCATAAAAAAGAAGATAAGAAAACAGCAATCATTTCCTTATCTCCTGTAGAAAACTGTCTGAATCAAAGCAGCGGATCAATGATGTCCCGGTTGATTTCTTTCAAGGTCCTGCAGCTGCTGTCAAATTTAGCCTGATCAACCTCATTCAGCTTCAGGCGGATCACCTCACGGACACCCTCTCTGTTCACAACTGCAGGTACGCCGATATACAGGCCCTTTTGTTGATATTCCCCTTCCTGATAAGCGGAAACGGTCAGAATGGCATTTTCATCGTCCAGAACAGCATGCACCAGACGGTTTAAGGAAAGCCCGATACCATAGAAAGTCGCTTTCTTGCGATTGATAATTTCATATGCCGCCTGCTGCACATTGGTATAGATATCATGCAGGTCGGACAGCGGCTTTCCTTTTTCATCCAGCAGCTCCAGCAGTGATTTACTTCCGACATAGGCATGTGTCCACGGAACAAAGCTGGAATCGCCATGCTCTCCCATAATATAGGCATGCATGTTGGAGCTGGATACATCCAGATACTCACTCATCATATAACGAAGGCGTGCCGTATCCAGAATCGTTCCGGAGCCGATGACACGCTCTTTTGGCAGACCGCTGACCTTCTGTGCGAGGTATGTCATGCCATCCACCGGATTGCTGGCAATGATCAGTATACCATCAAAGCCGCTTGCCATGATGCTTTCCACAACGCTCTTCATAATTTTTGCGTTCTTCGCTGTCAGGTCCAGACGTGTTTCCTCCGGCTTCTGGGCAGCTCCTGCTGTAATCACCACAATACTCGCATCTCTGCAATCCGCATAATCTCCTGCATAGATTTCCATTTTACCTCTGGCATACGGCAAGCCGTGCTGCAGATCCATCGCCTCTCCGACTGCCTTTTCCTTTGCGACATCAAGCAGCACCAATTCGTCAATTCCTCCGGTGCTCAGAAAACTATATGCCATGCTCATACCGACAAAGCCGGTACCAACCAGTACGATTTTTCTTTTTTCACTCATTGTGAAGCCTCCTTTGCATGGGTTTTCACTATATGTTACCCATATCTAACCAAAATATACCACGCACTTGAAAAAAGTGAAAGAAAGATGACCGAAAAGCTGTACGACAGTAACCATGACGAACAAAAACCGGTATATGAAAAGACCGTATGGAATTTCCAATGGGTTTGCAGAGAATTTCAATTAAAGGAGAAATCCATACGATAGTAGCTTATCATCAGAATCTGAATCCTTCCTTTTGCATACACCCTAAGGTAAGAATAGAACCTTTCCTCAGGCATAATCAGTAGACAATTTATATTTGAACCATACATTTGTTCGTATCGCCTTCCTTTGATTACAAAAAAAGATCAGAAGCTGCATATAGACTGCAGGCATCCGATCCTTCTTGTGACCGCATAGATTATGCGGACATACTTAGCGAATCATCTGTTTTATTTTCTCAACATCCTCTTCACTGCCCTCACCATCGACCTTGTGCAGACAGGGAACATTGTATTTTTTTGAGATGATATCCCCCGCCCAGCCAAAGGTTGCGGCATGGCGCTCTCTGCTTCCTCCGGCTACAACACCCTTTAAGCCGTCAGGGTTGTTTTCCAGGAAGCTCTCCACGATGTTTGGAACGACACCATTCCCATCCGTATAAGTAAATAGAATGCAATTACCCTTCACCGTTTCTGTACCGTTTTCTATTTTCATTGCGTCAATCGCAAGCTTTTCAATCAATTTCTCTGTTTTACCCATTCTGGATGCATATACATACGTCATACTGTGACCTCCTTGTTTATCTGCATAAATATTACCATAGACTAACAATCAAAGCAACTCTCATGCCCCGCATTGTATATGCTTGAATATGAGAGCAGGTGTATGCATCACTTTTCAGGATTACAGCTAGTTGCTTGTGCAGACCTTTTGCATATATCATGCCTGCAATTTCAAACCGGCTTTATAGCTGCTTGCTTTTCTTCTCTGTCTTCCTGCAATTCATACCTGTACTTTGCATTGCCTGTACAATTACGGTATCCGTATGAAACCGCAGTACGATGAAGCATGCTGTTCCATTAGAAAAAAGGATTCCATACGATTACATCCGCATCCTATGAAATCCTTTGCATGATGTATTAAAAAACAAAGGATAGTAGAAACATGGTTTTTATAGCTGCCTACAGATCATCCACCAGCGCACTGCTCTTCGCATAAGCGGAGGAGCGTGCTTCAAAAAAATCGGTTTTGATCAGATTGGCATTCGCATACATGGATACCCATTCCATGGATTTCGGTTCATTTTCAAAGCCGTCATACAAGGAACCGAAGCCAAGAGAATTGCTGCGAAGATTTCCCAGGTAATGAATGTAATCGGATACCATTTCCATTGTCAGTCCTTCGATATGATTTCCTATCACATACCCTCCCCAGCGAATCTCCTCCTCCACACCATGGCGAAGCATGTCCTTATATTCCTCAATCAGCTCTTCCGTAAACAGCTGCGGCTCCTCTTTTTGCAGCTCCAGAATCATAGAGCGAAACAACCATAGATGCGTATTTTCATCCCGGTTGATATAGCGGATTTCCTGTACGGAGCCCGGCATTTTTCCCATGCGTCCCAGATTATAGAAAAACATAAAGCCGGAATAAAAGTAAATACCCTCCAGTATATAATTCGCCATCATCGTTTTCATCAAATGTCTGCCGTCTCTATGTGTCTGGAAATCATTATACAGATCCCCGATGAATTTGTTTCGATTCAATAAACGCTCATCGTCCTTCCACTGGTACAGAATATCCGTGCGTTCCTGCGGTGAACAGATGGAATCCAGCATATAGCTGTAGCTCTGAGAGTGAACAGCCTCCTGAAAGGCCTGTATCGTCAGACACAGATTCACCTCATTGGCGGTTATATATTCCCCTACATTGGGCAGATTCGCTGTCTGAATGGAATCCAGAAAAATCAGAAAGGACAGGGTTTTGTCATATGCCGTTTTCTCTGCCTCACGCAGCCTGCGGTAGTCCTTTACATCCTGATTCAGGTTGATTTCCTCAGGAATCCAGAAATTGTTCATCGCCTGACGGTACCAGTCGGATACCCAGGTATATTTCATGTTGTTAAAATCATTCAGATTGGTCGTATTGCCATTGATCATGCGGCGCTTTCCGACCTCGCAATCCCCGTGTTCATTAAACAGAGGCTTTCTTACTAAATCACTCATACATACTCCCTTCTAGGATGCGCAGGATTCGCATTCCTCTACTTCCAATGACTTGCTGCGAACATAATAAATCGTTTTTACACCATATTCCCATGCGTGAATATACAGCATCAGAACCTGGCGCAGGGTAAATTCATTGGTAATATACAGATTGACAGACTGTGCCTGGTCAATATGACGCTGCCGGATACCGGCCGAGCGCACCACCCATTCCTGATCGATCAGATGGGCATTCTTATACAGCCAGAAGGTTCTCGCATCCAAATCCGGTGCAACACGGGCAATCATACTGCCCTTTTTTTCTTCCAGATAATATTTATTCATAATCGGATCCACACCGGCCGTTGTTCCTGCGATGATGGAGGTGGAGCTTGTCGGTGCGATTGCCATCAGCCATGCATTGCGCATTCCCTGCTCACGCACCTGCCGAAACAGCCGGCTCCATGCATCGGATGTATAGCCTCGCTTTGTGAAATAGGCACCGCTTTGCCAGTCACTTCCTGCAAACATGGAATAGCTGCCCTTTTCCCTAGCCAGTGCAGTGCTTGCCTGAATCGCATAGTAATTGATTTTTTCAAAAAGGGTATCCGCATACTGCAGATGCTCCTCGGACTCAAACCGCAGATTCTGCTTAACCAGCATATGATGATAGCCGCTGACTCCCAGACCGATCGGGCGATATTTGCGGTTTGTGATTTTCGCATAGGGAATCGGATAATAATTCAGATCGATTACATTATCCAATGCGCGTACAATAACATGAATGATATGGGAAAGCTCTTCCTCGTTGTTTACATCAATATTCCCCAGCGACAGACTTGCCAGATTGCAGACGACAAAATCTCCCGGCTTACTTTCATTAACTACCACGCTCTCTCCGTCGATTTCCACAATGCGGCTTTCTTCCAGCTTTAGCGCCTTCATATTCTGTGCGATTTCCGTACAGAGATTGCTGCAGTAAATCATACCGGCATGTGCATTTGGATTCATACGGTTCACATGATCACGGTTAAAGGTAAACGGTGTACCGGTTTCCACTGCCGATTTCAGAATCAGACGTACCAGATCCTTCAGCACCATTGTGCGCTTGGGAACACGCGGGTCCTGCACACAGTCAAAGTAGCGCTCTTCCCATTCCTCACCATAGAAATCCTCCAGGTGATAGCCCTTGATTTTATGAATTTCATGCGGACACATCAGATACCAGGTCGCATTCAAATCCTCTTTTGCCATCTTCCAGAACAGGTCCGGATAACAGACAGCTGGAAACACATCATGTGCCTTCATGCGGTCATCCCCGTTATTGGTTCTCAGATTCAAAAACTCAGGAAGATCCTTGTGCCAGGCATCTAGATAGACAGCGACTGCCCCCTGACGAACCCCCAGCTGATCGACTGCGGTCGCCGTATCATTGACAAGCTTAATCCAGCGTATCACACCCCCGGCAGCTCCCTCAAAGCCGCGGATATCACTGCCGTTTGCACGAACCTTGCCAAAATACAGTCCCATTCCACCGCCGTATTTGGAAACCTGTGCGAAATTATCCACACTCTTATAAATATTGTTTAAGGTGTCCTCTACCGTATCGATGAAGCAGCTGGAAAGCTGATGATACGGCTTGCGGGCATTGGACATGGTTGGTGTTGCCATCGTTACCTGCAATTGAGAGAGAATATCATAGATCTGCTTCGCCCAGTACATGCGATTCTGTTCCGGCAGTGCCAGATGCATAGCGATACCCATGAACATTTCCTGCGGTGTTTCCAAAACCTCATGGGCATGGGAACACATCAGATACCGTTTTTTCACGAGCTCCAGACCGCTGTAGGTAAACAGGTAATCGCGCTCATCCTTCAGATATGCGCCCAGCTCATCAATCTCCGCATCACTGTATGCCTTCCGTATATAATCACCGTAATAGCCCTGTTCTTCCAGATATTTCAGTTTTTTACTGAATACGGGAAGCTCCAGCTTTTGCATGCGGGCACTGATTTCCTCATGCAGCGCATAAGAAAGAAAGCGGGAAGCGATATATTCCCATTTGGGTGCCTCTTTACTGATTAACTCAACACTTGCCTTCATCAGCATATGCAGCCGCTCATCACTTTCCATATCCTCTTTCAGAAAGGAATGAAATTTCATGAGCAGATGACGCAGATCATAGCCCTCATCCGGATAACGCTGCTGAATATCCGCCAGTATGCTGTAAAGGTCTTCCTTTTGCAGTGCATGGACAAGATCCTGTACCACCTTCCTGGATTCCGTTCGCTTCTGACGATACAGAATATAGTTTTTTGCTTCTTTATAAAACTGATGCTGCATCAGTTCTTCTTCTACAAGATCCTGAACGACCTCTACACTCAGCATCGGCTTGTCTGCCGCTGCTGCTTTTGTTATGTCCTCAATAATTTCCTTAAGTACCGCCTCTTCGATGAGCGTCCCGGTACTGCGGAATGCTTTTCTGATTGCCTGTGCAATCTTCTCTCCTTCAAATTCCTGAAGTTGTCCATCTCTTTTCTGTATCTTCATATACATACCACCTATCTTGTATTAGTATAGGTGGATTGTGACAGTTCACGCAACTTAAATGCCTAAGAAAAAACTGCCAGTTCCTGACAGTATTCCTGAATATAGCAGCTCATATTCCGTTTGCTTCATAAAACATCAATTCTTTATTAAAAAATTCATCACCAGTGCTATCATGATTTCCTTTTCTTCCGGCTTAGATTCAGCAACCATCAGTGTGATGGCAACCAGTGCACTATCACTGATAATTTTTTCACCATTATGAAGCAAGGCATTATTCTTATTTAAAAATTCCAGAAACAATGCTGCTGCTATTCGTTTGCATCCATCAGCGAACGGATGGTCCTTAATAAGAAATTATAAAAGGTTTGCCGCCTTTTCTTCCAGTGTTGGATAAACCTCCTGGCTGAATACATCCTGATATACAACCGCCAATATACCAGCAACTTTTCCAGGCTCTTTTTCCACTCCGAACACATCCGAATCAAAGCTCATTTTGTCAATGAATTCTCTGCTTTCTTCATAAGTCAACTGATAAACACATTTGGTTCCATCCGGTTTTTTCAAGCTCTGGTGATCATAACTGTCAAGCAATTCCAAGGCTGCAGTGTATTCTTCAACCACCTGAAGAACCGAGTCTGCATTAATACCGGCGATTCCGGCAATAATGCCGGATTGCAGTCGTATTGTTTTATTTAAATATTGCAGCCTTTTCTCATTAACTGCATAGCCTTGAACCATGTAATCTTTTAGAATTCCATTTGCCCATTTACGGAAGTTCACGCCCCGATGTGATTTTACTCGATACCCAACAGATATTATTACATCCAACGTATAAAAAGGCACAGGCTGCTTAACACCGACAACACGCATTTTTTGCGTGTTGTTATCTTTATCAACTTCCTTTTCTCTAAATACATTGTTGATATGTTTTCTTACCGTTTTTTCATCACGTCCGAAAAGCTCCGCAATTTGATTCGCACTTAACCACACTGTATTTTCTTCAGGGCTTACAGATACATCAATCTGTATCTCTCCATCATGAAATACGATTACACTTAAATCACGATTCTTAAAGTTCTCTACCATTTTTTCACCTGATGCTATCTTGTCAGCATCTACCTTTCTATAATATTGTTTTCATCTGGAACAGCGACAGCAGACAGCAATCTGATTTCGTGTACTGCCTTATAATTTTCTTGAAACAGCATAGTATTATTTTTCTTTTTATATTTTGGACACAAGGCAGCGGGGAGTCGCTTTCATATTCAGAAAGAACCTCCTCGATAAGCAGAGAACAAAATTTATCCCTTTCCTATCATGTATCAACTTGATTATTTTTACAGCGTGATATGAAGTGAAATATACAAAACCTTAATCTGTGAAGCTCACATATTTTCCAATTATACTTATATTACAGATCAGCCTGCGGATAAAATCATGTCGAGGTTATAGTGTGTCAAGGCTCTTTGAATATTTCTTTATCCTACTTTTCGAACTACCGGGTAATTCTCGGTAGTTCCTCTAATGTTATAGATTTCAACATGTTTCTCTTTTTTTACTTCAAAAGGAATCGTATAGCTTATATCCTCTCTTAAGATGTATTTTGTAATTGTAATTCATTTTACTCAACAAATAGCCGTTCGCATGCCCTTCAGCGGTGATATAACGTTCCATACGCAATATGAAAAAGAGATTTCAGAAATGACGGTATTCGGCATTCAAGAAATCTCTCTATCTATCACTTTTACTTAAAGTAAGAAGAGATACACAACTGCTACTTATCCTATTTTTTCATCAACTGGTTGATTTTCATCTCATACGGAGTTCCTTTAAGATCCTTTGACGCCGCCTGCAGATGTTCCTTCTTTTTCTTTTCATCCTTCAGATAGCTGTACTGCAGCGCCAGCATATAGTGGAACATACCCTTCTGCGCTTCCTGCAGCTCTTCATTCTTCAGCTGTTCCTCCATATCATCAATATAGCTGGTCTTTTCTTCCAGCAGAATATCGTAGATGACCTGACACTCCTGAGTAATGCTTTCATCCGCAATCTTTTTCATACGCTCCAGCAATGTTTTACATTTCTTTTTGCTATCCTCGTCCAGATAGTAATAAAATGCTTTTATGACAACATCCAGCTCCTGCTTTTTATTCATCCGCATGCTCAGAATCAAATCAAAGCACTCTTCAATTTTTTTCTTATCCGCTTTCATGATATAGCCGTTTAAACGCATATATTCACGGTTGAACGGAGGATAGAAATACTTGCAGGGAAGAGAATCCAGAAGCTTGAAATACGCATCGAAATCACCCTGCTGCATATGCTTTAACAGCTTCTTCAAAATACTCTGCTTCCATACCTGTGTGCCGACAATCAGTACGATTGTAATAACGACGGCCAATATAATAATTTTATAGTCCATAGTACACCTCAGTTTTCATTAAGATTATTGTACTATATCTTGTCGCCTTTTTCACTTAAAATTTTCATTTTCTGCAAAAACAACAAAATTCCTATACAGCGATGTCTTTTTTGATTGCGGCTGAAAGCCTTAACAGCAAATACTGCATTCATGGCAGAGCATATAGTCATTCATATGATAAAAGCATTTTGTATAAGCTCATGTAAAGTTACGAAGGCGAAGTGCATTGCTGACAACGCTCACTGAGCTGAACGCCATCGCAGCACCTGCGAATACCGGAGACAGCAGCGGTCCGCCAAACAGATGCAGCACACCGGCCGCAATCGGAATACCCAGCGTATTGTAGAAGAATGCCCAGAACAGATTCTGCTTGATATTGCGTATGACAGCCTTAGATAAACGGATTGCCGTCTCCACATCCTGAATATTATCCTTAACCAACACGATGTCCGCACTCTCCACTGCAACATCACTGCCGCTTCCGATGGCGATGCCGACCTCACTTTGTGTCAGAGCAACTGCATCGTTGATACCGTCCCCGACCATGGCAACGACTTTCCCCTGTGCCTGCAGCTTTTTGACCTCCTCCCCCTTTTGATCCGGAAGCACCTGTGCAATCACATGGTCGATTCCTGCGGTTTCCGCAATCGCTGCCGCTGTGATTTCATTATCGCCAGTCAGCATGACCACATCGATTTGCTGTTCACGAAGACGGCGTATGACATCTTTCGTCTGCGGCTTCAGCTGATCTGCAATGGCAATAATTCCATATATATGAGAAGATGTGCCGATCCATACAACTGTTTTTCCCTGCTGCAGCCAGGCCAGCTCCTGTGCGGCATATGCATCACAGGAAGCCCCTGCCAGCTCCAGAAAGGTGCGGCTTCCCGCATACCATGTCGTATCATCTTTAATACCGCTGAGACCGCGCCCGTTATGTGTTTCAATATGCGTTAATACAGAGCCGCTGATATTTTCTTCCTTCGCTTTTTCCAGAATAGCCGTTGCCAATGGATGACGGCTTCCTGCCTCCAGAGATGCGGCAATCGCAAGAAGCTTTTGTCTATCATCGGCCGCGATATCCGTAACCACCGGCTTACCGATTGTCAGTGTTCCGGTTTTATCAAACACAATTGTATCAATACTGCTCGCTGTTTCCAGCGCCTCTCCGCTCTTCATAAAGATACCGAACTGTGCCGCCTTGCCGGTTCCCACCATGATTGCCGTCGGTGTTGCCAAACCAAGCGCACACGGGCAGGCGATAACCAGCACACTGACAAAAATCGTCAGCGCAAAGGCAAAATCCTGTGTGGAAAGATACCAGAGCAGTGCTGCCACAAAGGCAATCGCCATAACCGTTGGCACGAAATACAGGGAAATCTTATCCGCAATACGTGCAATCGGAGCCTTTTTGCCCTGTGCCTCCTCGACCATACGGATAATTTTCGCAAGTGTGGTATCCTCCTCTACCGCATTGCATTCCATCACAATTCTGGCATCGAGTGCAATCGTCCCCTGGATCAATGCATCCCCCTGCGACTTGGAAACTGGCATACTTTCCCCCGTCAGCATGCTTTCATCCACACTCGCATGTCCTTCCTTTAAGATACCGTCTACCGGAATATGCTCTCCCGGCTTTACTACAAGCAGATCACCGATTGTGATTTCCTCTGCCTGAATTTCCACCTCTTTACCGTCTCTCAGCAATGTCGCATTGCTTGGGCGAAGCTGCAGTAATGCAGAAATTGCACCGGTCGATTTCTTCTTCGAAATGCTTTCCAGATGCTTTCCAAACTGTACCAGTGCCACAACGACACCGGCAGATTCAAAATACAGGCTGTGAACGGCATGCAGATTGCCCTGCAGTATGGAAATCAGAGAATACAGTGAATACAGATAGGCACTGCCCGTACCGACTGCCACCAGCGTATCCATATTGGGTGCCTTGTGGAATAATGCCGTAAACCCTCTGGTAAAGAAGTGGCGACCCAGAATGAGAATCACTGTCGCAAGGAGAAACTGAATAAAGGCGAAATTGAATGGATGTGTATCATAATGAATGATATCCGGCAGCGGCAGTCGGATATTGCCCAGCATATGGGACATACCGATATACAGTAAAACAAAGGCCAGAACCAGTGTGGTATAAATTTTAACTGCCTCATAATCCTTTTTCACAGCTTCTTCCTTTCGCTCCACATGAAGCGCACCGTGATACCCGGTATTCTGAATAATTGCCAGAATCTCCGACAGCTTGATTTTATGCGGGTCTGCTTCCACTGTTGCCGTATTTGTGACAAGGTTGATGCTGACAGCGGATATTCCCTCCGCTTTTTTCAGCGCATGCTCCAGCGCTGCGCTGCAGGACGAACAGGTCATTCCATCCACATCGATGCGATATGTCTTCTTCGCTTCCTCCAGCAGCGTGAAGCCGGCCTTTTTCACTGCCGCTGCCCACGCCTCGAAATTCTTTTTCGTAAATGTGATGCGCACGGTATTCATTACCAGATTCACACTCGCCTGCTCAATTTCCTCAAAGCGGCTCAATACCCGCTCTACAGCTGCACTGCAGGCGGCACAATGCATGCCCTCAACACGATAGGTCTGCTGCTTGGCAGCATCGCGCTCCTTCATATGAAAGCCGCCCTTTTCCACAGCCTGCATGGCCTTTTTTTCGTCAAAGCCGTCCGTGAAGCTGACCACCGCTTCTTCCATAACCAGATTTACAGAAGCATCCTCTACCGCTGGCTGACGCTTCAATATTTTTTCTACCGAGGCTGCACAAGCTGAGCAGTGCATCCCTTCTATTTTATATGTCTTGTTCATAAGATTTTCCTTCCTTCTATTTCAGCAGTGCCGAAATTACAGCTTCGATTTCACTGACCTTTTCCTCGGCATCCCTTTCTTCAATAGCAGTCAGTACACAGCTGTGCAAATGTCCGCTCAGAATATGCTGATTTGCTTTTTTCAGCAGAGCCGTCGATGCTGAAATCTGATTTGATATATCAATACAATAGCGTCCTTCTTCAATCATGCGAATGATACCATCCAGCTGACCGCGTGCAGTCTTTATATTCTGAAGTGCTTTTTTTCGTTCATCGTTCATCGCTTTACCTCCCCCAGGGGGTGCCCTGGTACAATCTATTATAGTAGCTGCCTTTTCTGCTGTCAACTCCTATGCCTTTATGAATTTTTCTGTTGAAGAGGATTGCGGAAAATCACCTGCTTTATGCCCGCATGCCGCTTCCTTAGTGTACCGATTATGCGTTCCTGTATTCCTTTTCCAATCACGCATCCTCTTTGCGCAGGCATTTAACAAGGATCCTATCTATGCTATCCTTTCATAAAATATGCATAATGAAATCTTACAATTTCAATATATTTCTATACTTTCACATGTCCTGCACACGATTGTACGATATAATAAAGACATGTGTGGAGGTTATCGACATGATTAAGAAAAAACTGTACATCCTTATGCTGAGCCTTTTGATCACGGCATCCCTTACTCCGGTATCAGCCAGTGAAAAGACGCTGCAGGATGATGGAACATATCACATTGTCAGTGTGGAAAAGGATGGTACCTATACAATTCTTGAGGACAGTGACACCTATGCCAGGGCAAAGGTTCTCTATACACTTCGTAAACGCAGCTATGACAATCTTGCAATCACCTATGGCAGTAGCTTTCTGAGTCTGGAGCAGGGGGTTGTGGAATTTGCGACAGCCAAAGACTGCACGCTGAACATCACCTATACCAATGATGAAAATGGTGAAGAAGGCTATACCAACGGCTGTTATGGTATTGACGCGGCATTTCTGGAATACAATCCCGGAACACAAAAGGTAAAGTTTCGTTTGTCCGGTGTTACCGGATGGGCAGATGCGGCCGATGTCACCATCTATCCGATTGAGCAGGTTCCCAATGTTTCCTCATTTACGGTAAAAAACAACACTTTGCAGCATCAGCTGAAATCCTCACTCGCAACCGCTGCCTATGACAATGTCCTGCAGCTGGGAAACGCTCCGCAGCAGCTGAAGGAGGGCGTTACCTACTATAGCTATGATACCCATTATTTCTATGATGATTACGCTGTGATGATCGAAGATTATCGAAACAGCAGCTTTGCGCATGCGGTAAATGCCAATGCTCCCTACTATAATTATTATCAGTATCTGAATCACCGCTCTACCAGCGCCTATACACAAAAGGATATGGACGGCTATCTGAAAAACACACTGGCTCTGCAGCATACGATTACCGCCTTTTACGATAAGGACAACTATATCCATGATGTTTTGACACAATCTTTGCTTTTACAGGCGGAAGCTGCGTTTTTCCAGTATCAGAATCAATTCGGGGCAAATGCGCTGATGATGCTTTCACTGGCGGAGAATGAAAGTGCTCTGGGAAGAAGCTATCTCGCCTACACCCGCAACAATCTGTTCGGACATGCAGCGTATGATTCCACCGTTGAGGAAAATGCCTCCCGCTATACCAGCACCTCAGGCAGCGTATATTCCCATGCCATGCATTACCTGTCCAATGCGTATATGAATCCCAGCCAGTTTCAGTTTCACGGCGGCTTCTTCGGAAACAAGGCAGGCGGTATGAATGTATCTTACGCATCCGATCCCTACTGGGGAGAAAAAGCAGCCCAGTACTTTTATGAAATGGATCACGCCATGGGGGACAGGGATCACAACCGCTATGCGCTTGGAATCGTGAAAAATACCGGTGTTTCCATATATAAAAACGCTGATAAAAAAAGTGATGCCGTATACAGCATCAAAAAAGGCTATGATGCAGCCCTGATTCTGCTGGAAAAGCTGGAGAACAAGGATGGCGTCTGGTATCGGGTACAAAGCGACCCTTCCCTTGACAAAGAGCAGAAGCAGCAGGAAGGAAGCTACAATTTCAAAAACAGCTATGGCTTTGTGAAGGCAGAAGATGTTTCCACAGTGCTCAACAGCAAGCACATACAGGATAAAGCCTATGTGGATATCACCTTTGATGCGAACGGCGGAACATTTTATCCCAATGATAAGAAAATCACCCTGCAGGTGGAAACCGGAAAGACACCGGTGATGCAGGCGCCGGTCAAGGATCATGCCCTCTTTTCTTCCTGGGATATACAACTAAAGCCCGCAGGGGAACCGTTGACCTATAAGGCAACATACAGGGACGTCAAGCAGATTGTGCTGACACAGATGCCGCTTACCACCTATGATTTGAATGAATCCCTCGATGTCAGTGATGGCAGAATCCGCGTGGATTTTGCGGATGGTACAAGTAAGGAGGTTTCCATGACCACCGATATGGTGGAGGGCTTCTCCAGCAAAAAGACAGGAACCAAAACACTGAAGGTGACCTATGCCGGCTGTACGCTGAATTATGAAATCAGGGTATCCGACGAGCTGACGAAAAAGCAGGAAAACATGCAGCAGCGAGCTGCGGCAATCATTAAGCTGTACGACGGGAAAACGGATTTAAACGATGAGGCTCTGCAGGAGCTGGAGCAGTTCCGCAAGGATGTTACCGCATTCCTTCTTACACCGCTCGCAAATGAACAGATCCGTCTTATCGACCGGATACTGCAGGAAAATCTGAAGCCCCGCTACAGTGTCATCATCAGGGATGACAGCCATGATCTGCAGGTATCCGGCTTATCCATGGCACGGATACAGGAAACCGGCTTCCTCAATACCTTCCTGCCTAAAACGATTGTCCTCAAGGTAAAGGATTCCATGGATGAGGAGCAGAAAGCACTTGCAGAGAAAGTAGCCAAGGCAGACGGAACCACTGTTGAAGAAACCTTCTCTATCGAAGGAACGGATGATTTCTCCTCCCTGAAGCTGAAGCAGGAGGCTGTATTCTCAATCAGGAAGCCGAAGGACAGCAAAAATAAACGATATCGTATATATTATGTGGACGGGCAGGATGTCTATCAGATTCCTACCGAGCAAAGTAAAAGCCGCATCCGCTTTACAACGGAAAAGCTGGGCAGCTATGTTCTGGTATCCACAAACCAGCGCAGCATACAGGAAGCAGACGATATTGCAGAGGTGAATACGATCGCCTTGAACGGAAAGAACTATATCCTTCGCTATGTCCTGTTGCCATGTCTGCTGCTGGCACTGCTTGTATGTCTGTTTCTCACACTCCTTGTATACCGCAGACGGCATCCGAATCTGCGTCTAAAAAAGCCGTGGAAGAAAGCAAGAGCGGAAAAATCACAGTACAAAAAAGATGAAGATGATATGCAGTAGGAAAGAAAACAGAAGAAATCACATGCTTCCTTGTGATTTCTTTTTATTTGACATACAATACTATATGAGGTGATCATACATGAAACGTAACGAAATAGATTCACAGCTGACCTGGGATCTGCGCTTTCTCTTTGAACATCAGGAGGCCTTTGAAGTGCAGTTTGCACAGGCACAAAAGGAAATCGGATTGTTGCAGGCTTCCCTTTCTTCTCTTGCGGATGACAGAGCCAGCTTCATCAGCTTTATGGAACATCAGGAAACACTGGAACGCTATCTGGATAATCTTATCAGCTATGCGAAGATGAGCAGTGATGTAGACCCTGAAAATATGCAGAATCAGGAAAATCTGGCACGCAGCTATACCCTGTATCAGCAGGTGAATCAGGCATTATCCAATATGCCTTTACTTCTGATTCAAAACAGGGAACAAATTGAACAGTGGCTGCTGGAGGATGACTGTCAGGATTTCCGCTACCCGATGGAAGAGGTATTCCGTACTATCCCACACCGACTGAATGAAGAGCAGGAGGCTTTGCTTGCACAGGCGGGAGAGCTGATCCGCAATCCGCAGGAAACCTTTGAAAGCTTCCGTTTGCAGTTCGAGCCTGTTCTGGTGAATGGAAAAGAGGAATTCCTGAATGAAGGAACCTATCAGCAGTTCCTGAAAAACCGTGACCCCAGAGTACGAAAGGAAGCCTTTGAACATTTTTTCACCGCCTATAAAACCTATCAGAATGTGTTTATGAATCTGTTGAGCGGGCATGCCAAGGGCCAGATATTTGAAGCCGGATTACGCAATTTCTCCAATGCTCTGGAAGCCTCCCTGTTTGAAGACGGCGTTGACCGATCGCTGTTTGACAAGGTGCTTTTCATGGCAAATGAAAAATACATCGATGGCATTCACCGTTACTTTGCGGTTCGCAAGCAGGTCAGCGGACTTGCTGTTCAGCATGTGTACGATATTCAGATACCACTGGTGGATGCGGTGGATATCACCTATTCTATCGATGAGAGCTTCGATATTCTCAAGCATGCCCTTGCACCGCTTGGCGAAGACTATGTGCAACTGCTGGATCAGGCAAGAGAGGAGCGCTGGATCGACTTTCTGCCATGTGCAGGTAAACAGGGCGGAGCATATTCCGGGGGGACCTATGATTCCCGCCCGTATGTACTGACCAATTTCACAAACGATTATCCATCCCTGAGCACGCTGGCGCATGAGCTGGGACATTCCATGCACTCCTGGTATTCCCGTCACCATAACCGGCCAATGCTTTCTCAGTATACGATTTTTGTTGCCGAAGTGGCATCCACTGTGAATGAGATTCTGTTGAACCGTTATCTGCTGGATCACAGCGATAGTGAGGAAGAGAAAGCATATCTTCTTTCCAATCTGCTGAATCAGCTTGTCGGCACGCTATATCGGCAGCCGATGTACGCAGAATTCGAAAAGCAGCTGTATGCCATGCTGGAAAACAAAGAAGCAGTTTCCTCACAGAAGCTGACCTCCCTGTACATGGAGCTGTCCAGGCGGTATTACGGGGATGCTGTTGAGGTGGATGATCTGCAGCGCTATCATTGTTACTACATACCGCACTTTTATTTCAATTTCTATGTATATAAATATACCCTGGGAATGTCGGTGGCATTGAGCTTTGCGAAGAAGATACTTGCCGGAGATACAAAGGAGTATTTAAAGTTTCTCACCAAGGGTGGCAGCGAGTCACCGCTGGATGAGCTGATCCATGCCGGTGTTGATCCGAGAGTGGACAGTGTCTACGACGATGCCTTCACCTTTTTCGAAAAAACTCTGGATGAATTCAGTGAACTGATGAAGGTAAAACGATAATCCCTTTATAGCAGGGCAACTATTGCAGGGAAGCCATGATGTTCTCCTGCTGCTGTACCGATTTGCTTAAAAGGAATTATCCATGTAGCTGAAAAAAGAATGCAGAATCTTTGGATGGTAAGCATCCGTAAGGATTTTGCATTCTTTTCTTTTACTGTAACGCTGTTATATTTCTGCTTGCCTCTGCTTTGCTTTACTTTCTAAATATCGGTTCGATCTGCTGTTTAATCAAATCCATGCTGTCTTTTGCTTTAGGATCAAACCTGCACATGAGGGATACAACCAGCTGTTCTCCGGTATTCACATAAATAATGTTTCCTCCATCCCCCATTGCCGCAAATCCGTCTTTCTGCTCATCGATCCACCATAAATAGCCGTATGGCAGATTGCGCTTTTTCCAGCGGCTGTGCTCCTTTGTGCTTTCCTCAATCCAGTGCTTTGATACCAGCTGTTTTCCTTCCCATACACCGCCATTCAAATACAGCTGCCCGATATCTGCCATTTCCTTTGCCGATAACGCCAGTCCCCAGCCTGCGGATTGCAGTCCCTTTGCGTCTGCTGCCCAACCGCTGATGGAGGCTGACTGATTGAATGCCATCTGTTCTTCCTTATCTTTAAATATCAGTTCCTTTTCCACAGAAATTCGCAGCGGGGCAAATAATTTCTCACGTGCAAAAGCAAGCACAGATTGTCCGGTTGTCTTTTGTAAAATACCAGTCAGAATATCCGGTCCAATCAGTGGTGTATAACGGAATTTCCCGCCCCTTCCCTTCAGCTGCTCCAGTGAAAACCGCAGCCAGTCATCACTTGTAAAATATTTTATATAGGGTGGAATTCTATATTTATATGCCGCTGTCATGGTGATGACATCCTCCAGCGTTACTTCACCCTTTGCATACTCTTTTTCCCGGGCTGCATACTCCGGAAAAAAATCCAGAACCCTTTGCGACACATCCGCAATGTACCCTTCATCCATTGCGATTCCCAGCAATATGGATACAATACTTTTGGTCACGGAATACACATGCATTCTGCTATCGGAAGTACATCCCTGAAAGTATGCTTCATACACCGACACACCGTTTTTTAATACATTCATCCCACAAATATTCTTGTAATTCCTGTTGATCAATGCTTCCATTTCTGTTATTTTCATCTGTTCCATGCAATTACCTCCGCAGTTTCTGCCTATATCTTACAGTTTTCCCTCAGGGGAAGGTCAAGGGGGATAATGCAGAAAGCTTCGGCTGCACAAATACAGTGCTCATAGGGCTGGTATTTCGTTAGCATATCAACGAATCTCGCACGTTTTCAAGCGATAAAAGCCTTATGAAGATATCCTTTTTTCGATTGTGCAGATCTCTTTTAGCTTACGCCTCCTTCCCTCTCTACGCAAGGCCTTAGTAGAACCATATTCTCTTTCCAGATTCTCTTTTTGCATTGCTATGCTAAGGAAAAGATGTAAAGCGTTTCCCCTCAACCCGTTTCACAAGACGCAGCAGCTTTTATCTACTTATGAGCACAGAAAAGCCTGTGGTACACAGCAGTATACACACAGGCCTTCATTCATAATCAAAAGCAAAGAAATTTACATTTTTTCAGACTGTCTCAATATGAGAATTTCTCGTAGTATTCCATATCCTCAAGAACTGTGATATCCTCGATTGGGTTTTCATCCAGACGAAGCTCATACAGATTCTTCAGTCTGGTCAGCGGTGTCACATCTGTTACATAATTCGCCTTCAATGTCAGGGAGCTCAGATATATGCATTCCTCCAGCGGAGATAAATCCATTACGCCATTGTGATCCAGCCGCAGGGAGCTTAAATTGATCAGCTTCTTCAGCGGTGAAAGATCTGTAATGACATTGTTGTATAAATCAATCGTACTCAGATTGGTTAAATCCTTTAATGGCGTCAGATCAGAAATATTGTTGTGGGAAAGCCCCAGACATTCCAAATTGATCATATCCTCAAGAGAATCAATACTGCGAATATCGTTGTTTCCGACATCCAGGGTTGTCATATGCTCACAGCCCTTTAAAACCTCGATATGCTTGATATGATTGTTGAAGACATTCAGCTCTACCAGATCCTTTGCATTCTTCAAAAAGTCGATGTCCTTCAGGAAACAGCAGCTGGCTTTAAAATAGCGAAGCAGCTTCATTTCTTTTAAAATTTCCGTATGCTCCACACGGTTTTCACTGATATCCAGCTTCTCCATCCTGATCAGACCCTTCAGATTACGTAAATCACAAAGTCCGCTCTGCGTAGCACGAAGATCCTTTAAATTCTTCAGCTTCTTCAGGAATGAGAAATCCTTAATATGGTCAAAGGAGATATCAAGGACCTCCAGATTCGGAAATTCCTCCAATATACTTAAATCACGCAGATATTCACAATTTGAAATATTCAGATTGCGCAGAGAATCCTTCATATACTGCAACGGAGATAAATCACAGAACAGATTGGTCGATACATCCAAAACCTCAATGTGCTTCAAATAGGTCAGATCGGCAATGTCATACAGCCACATCTTGTTCATATGAAGCTCCTTCAGCTCATCCAGCATACCGAGAATGCTGAGCGGGAACGGTCCGTTTTCAATTCCGACATACAGCTTTTTCAGCTTCTTGACATTTTCCAGATATACCAGATTGTCCACCTTGCTGCGTTCCAGATTCAATTCTTCCAAATTGATCATTCCTGCCAGTGCACTGATATCCATCGTATACAGGTTATTGCGTGAAATATCCAGCCGCAGCAGCTGCCGGAATTCCCTCAGCGCCTGAATGTCACGCAGCATATTCTTGGACAGATTCAAAACTTCAATCTCCCGCAAATCACGGATCGGTGTTAGATCCTCAATGGCATTTCCGCAAAGGTCCAGATACTTCAGATTAACCGCATATTGCAGTCCTTCCAGAGAGATAATTCCACTGCTTCTGGCAGAGAGTGTCGTCAGCTCTTCCAGCTTTTTTTCTGTGATATCCGCTTCCTCGATCTGCAGGGTTCTGGCGATTGCAGCTCGCAGCATTTCATCCTGTATGATCATAAACATTCCTCCGTTTCTTTTCTTGTATGCCTATATTATACCCCAAAAGATTAAAATCTGAAACAGCTTACACAAAAAAACACGAATCATGAAAAAAGAGAAAAACAAATCCTTCCAATTCACGAAATAATGATTGACTTTCGGTTTTGAAAGTGATATTGTTTAAGAGTAATAAAAAGCAATAATTATGATTTCACAAGTCTGGAATTGTATTTATGTGTTTCAATGTACGAATATCCAGTTTTGTGGTTTTTTTATACATTGGAGGGCTTCTTATTGACACACGTATAGGAGGTACTAAAATGAGTACAGGTAAAGTAAAATGGTTTAATGCAGAAAAAGGTTATGGATTCATCACTTCTGATGAAGGTAAGGACATCTTCGTTCATTACTCAAGCATCCAGAGCGACGGATTCCGTACACTGGAAGAAGGACAGGCTGTAAACTTCGACGTTGTTGAAAGCGATCGTGGACAGCAGGCTGCTAACGTAACTGTAGCGTAAGCAAAACCGTTCTTGGATCATGACCTCGTGCATGATCCTTTTTTTTGACTGTGCATATCCTGTACGGAAATGATACAATAGAAGAAAGGATGTGATGTCATGGATCGCTTAGAACTTATCCGTGAACAAACGGATGCCGTCATTCAAAAGCTTGTCAAGGAAGAGGAACGCAAATTTGCATATATCCACACGTACGGCGTTGCACAGGCTGCAGCTATGCTGGCCACTTTGCGAAAGCTGGATGTGGAGCTGTGCTGTATTGCCGCCATGCTGCATGATATAGCACTTTACGCCCAGAATTGTCCGCATCTGGGTCATGCACAGCGCAGTGCGGAATATGCGAAGCTGCTGCTGGAGAAGATGGAGGTATTCAGTGAAGAGGAAATCCGGATACTGACCCATGTTATATCGGTGCATTCCGATAAAATGAACCGACATGACGGACCGATTTCAGAGCTGCTGAAGGATGCGGATGTTTTGCAGCATTATCTGTATAACCCGAAAATTGAGTTATCGGAAAAAGACAAGGTACGGCTGTTTTATCTGCTGGAGGATTTGAATTGTGCGCAGGTAGAAAAATAGCTGTCTATATCTGCAAGCAGATTACGCGTAAAAAGGAGTATTCACAGGGGATGTCCCTTGTATACTCCTTTTCCTTTTCTAATTTTCCCTAATTGTTCCGTTTTTAAGCTACAATTCTGTATTCAGGATAGCTGTGGCTTTCCTCATACTGCTGCTCTATAAGCTCACCTCTTTTTTTTCATTCTTTCGTCGGTAACAGATAGAGCATTTCTGCATGAGAGGAAAGGAGACAGCCATGGTATTCCCCAAAACAAGCATACTGATCCAGGTACCCTCGCGCAGCATTGTAAAATCCAGGGAAAACACAGCAACAAGCAGCAGACTGCAGGTGATGAAGACAGCATCTGCACCGCAGCGCAGAAAATTGAAGGGCTTTTTATATTTTTTTGAAATCACGACAATCAACTGTTCAAACGGCTGTTTCACAAGATCAGCAGCCATGGTAAGCGCAACACCAAAGGACACAAGGATAATCCCCACTGCCAGAAACACCCATTGCATAGGATACGATACAGGGCGAATATCCGCAAGAAACGCTATATCATAGCAGGTGAGATTGATGATAATTCCCTGAATCCAGCACACCGGTAGCTGTAAAACCTGAAGCTTATCAAAGTCCTTCCGCTGTATCAGCAGCTGCAATAAAACACATAGCAGATAAAAGCACATAAGAAGTGTACCGCTTTTCATACCACTGATAAGTGAAATACATTGCAGAAAGGCTGTCAATGCAGTTTGTCCAAGACCGGATTTCATCATGAATGAAAGTCCCAGAGCTACCCCTGTAACACCAAGCAGCATTTCTATGAATTGCTCTAATTTCCAAGCGTTAGCCATATATGCCCGTAATCTAATGAGGTATGAAATCGATATCCTCATCCGGACAGCTTTTCAGCATCGCATATACATGGGCACTGCTTTCCATTTCTTCAATAAGATCAAACGCATGATACACATCTTCTGCTCCTGCCACGATTCCGTGATGTTTCAACAGCAATATCTTCGGTTTTGTCTTCGTTTTATCCTTGAAATGACAAAACAGTGCATCACTTCCCGGCGGCGCATACGCAACACATGGGATATTTCCTTTTGTTTGCATAAACAGATAAGGAGTATATGCAAACAGGTTCCTGACATGAGACTCCGCATCTGCATAACAGGACAGTACGGTAGCATAAAAGCTGTGTGTGTGAATCACCGCCTTATACGCCTCGCTTTCTTGATACAATGCCAAATGCATGGGATATTCCTTGCTTGGCTTTCCATACAGAATAGTCCCCTGCATATCCACCTGTGCGAAGTCTTCCTGCCGCAATCTTCCAAAACAGCTTCCGCTCCTTGAAATATACATACGATATTCATGGAGAAAGCTGATATTTCCTGTCGAGCCGCCAACAAGTCCTTTCTGAAACAAGGTATGCGCACTCCAGATAGCGGCATCCAGCTTTTCCTGTAATTCACTCATGTGTGTTCCCTCCTATTGCCTTGATGAAGAAATCCTCTGCACCGAAATTACCGGATTTCAGAATAAGAGTAAGACGCTCATTCTTCAATGGAATCAGTTCAGGAACACCGGGATCAACACTTTTTCCGATATAAAATCCATCAAAGCCCAGCTGCTGCATGACAGCTCCGGAGGTTTCTCCGCCCGCAACTACGATACGTTCATATCCGCACGCCAAAGCAGCGCTGCTAATCTCCCCCATGATCTGTTCTATACATTTCGATGCTTGATAGAAGGCTTCATCCTTTTTTAGCTTTCGCATATCCCGTTCCACCGCATCACTGTAAATCAGCACCGGCTGTGTCTGTTTGTTTGCATATGTCAGAATATCCTGTGCGGTAAGCTCTTTATTCATCACACGGTTTGCATTTACAGGATAACAGCAGCCTTGATGCTTTCGGAAATACTCAATTTGACATCTAGTCGCAGCCGAGCAGCTTCCACATAGCAAAATCGTCCGCCCATGCTTCCGTATCTGATTTTTTTCCGAATGCAAAAAAGCATCGTTCTGTAAGACATGGGCAAGCAGTCCGGAGCCGCCGGTAAGAATAGGCAGATCCTTAAACGCTTCCGCTATCCGTTTTCCATCCTGCTCTGTTTCGTAATCCGGTACGATATAAAACTTCTCATATTCGCATTTCAACGCATGGATCGTTTGTTTCCATTCTCCCTCACAAAGCTCCTCCTGCCGCATAATAAAGCAGGGGTATTTGCTTTGTGGCTTCATCAGATTGGGGATATAGGAATCCCACATTGGATTTAAGGGATGATTTTTCAACGGACTATCACTTAATTTTTCACCATTGACGTACAAATTTCCATCCTTTACTATGCGATGATTCACTGGTAAGGAGGGGCATAGAATTGTAAAGGGCTGTGCCAGATATTCCAACAAGAAATCAGCAACGACTCCGATATTCCCCTGAGGAGTGGAGTCAAAGGTTGAGCAGTATTTAAAATATATTCGTTCACATCCGTTTTCCTTGAGGAAATCAACAGCCTTTTTTGCTTCCGTAACAGCCTCATGGGGAGAAACGCTCCTTGTTTTCAAAGCGATAACAGCCGCATCACACACCTGCAGCTCGTTTGGAACTGCGTTGTACATTATGGTTTCAGCACCGCTTTTTTCTAAAAAGCTGGCCGCATCCCCTGCACCTGTAAAATCGTCTGCGATAACACCGATTTTTATATTTTTCATTTCCATATATAGCTCCTTTTTCGGTAAGAGGATAAGTTCCCGTTTACAGGAAACAGTTCCCGGTTCAGGAACAACTTCCATACTGCGGGAACTGCTGTACGCTTCCTTTACCCCCAGGCCTTTCCAGCCTGATCAAACAATTCAACGTAATGAGCCAGACGATCCTTATACCCCTTTTTGAAGGCAGGTATCAGCTTCCATTTATCAAAATTCGGATCCTTGATGAAGTCTTCCAGCTCCTCTTTTCCTGCAACGATCAGCTCAGTAGCCAGATTAACCTTCTGAATTCCTGATCGAACTGCTTTTCTGAGATTTTCATCCCCCGTTCCACTTCCGCCATGCAGGACAAGCGGTGTTTCTCCACATGCTTCAACGAGCTGCTTTAATCGCTCGAAGTCAATATGTGGTGTTCCCGTGTAGCGTCCATGTGCGGTTCCTATGGCAACTGCCAGACAATCCACACCGGTTTCCTTGATAAAATCTGCCGCTTCTTTTGGAACGGTAAGATTATTTACTCCGTCTACAGCATAATTGTTTCCCATACCGACATGTCCCAGCTCGGCCTCAACACTGATTCCCAGCGGTCTGCACATTTTTACGACTTCCTTTGTCTGTTCCACATTTTCTTCATAGGATAAGCTGGAACGATCAACCATGATAGATGTAAACCCGGAATTGATAGCGAGCATAATATCCTCATAGGATTTTCCATGATCCAGATTGATTGCGACAGGTACTGACACCTTTTCTGCAAGATCCCGTATCATATGTATAAACCACGGAAGATCCGTATGAATAAACGCATTGACATCTACAATCATGGGAGCATGGTATTCCTCAGCTACCTCCAGCACGGCCCTTACCGTATCCTCACTTTGTACATTGGGTGCGGTAACACCATATCCTCCTTTCTTTGCATGATCGAGTATTTCTTTCATTGTAACTAACATAATAAGCACCCTTACCTTTCGTTATCCTCCGGCCTGCAGTTATCACCCTGGCCATATATAAAGACGATTTCTACGCATCCACCTTCATCATAGTGGAAAGCATGCCATTCATTTTCCGGGATATGAAGAATCATCCCCTCCTCTAATGCAATGGTTCTTTGCAAATGATGCGCATCATTCCCCCAGGATACATACCCGTTTACCGATTTTGTGATGATCACGGTTTCCTCTGCATGTGCATGCGGCTCCATGATGCCATATTCTTTTCTGTATAACGCATATCCCACTGTCATTTTATCGCTGTCAAAGCAGCTGTTTTTACCAACGGCGCGTATTAGTCCACGTCCGCAAAGTGCATCCACGGTGATGCTATTTTTATTTATATAATCCATACAGACTCCTCCCTTTCCCTACTTAAATCTCCTTCAGCTGCTGCAGACCCAATGGCAGACTCGTTACTATTTTCTCTCTGCCCTGCGTGATATATTGTATCGCATTTGCCATACTTGCCTGTGCCAGTACGATCACATCATATGTGTTCAAATGCTCCTGTATCACTTCTGCGATCCTTTGGTCATGCTGTTCTCTGTCAATTTCATATAATTCAAACACGTCGGGAATCAGGATACAGGTGATGCTTTGCTCCTGTGACTTCCGTTTGCTTCGAATTAAATCGGAGGTCGGCTCCAGCGTACTTTTCACCGTTCCCAGAACGAGGATGTTATTTCCTGAGTTCACCGCTTGATCCGCCATTGGCTCATCGATTTTATATAGCGGTATATCCAGGAGCTCTCTGGCGATATCCGCTGCTTTGCCAAGAGAAGAGCAAGCCAGTAAAAGCGCGTCACTTCCATTGTTTTTCGCAATACATGCATATTGAATAAATCGTTCGATTATGGATGCACTCATCCTGCCGCTGCACTTTATATCATTTAGTAAAGAATCATCTAACACGTTTACAATATCAAATTCATCCGGATAAAGCTCCCGTATCATTGCAGGTATCGTTGTGGTTGTCGCAAGGGTGGTGTGCAGAATCGTCAATTTCTTTCGCATATAGGTTTCCTCCTTTTATCGTCATGAATATTTCATTTTGAAGTCTAAACGATATGCACCGCTGCCATTAGCAGGGAAAGAACAAAGATTCCGACCATAATCCAGTTGATGTTTACATTTTTATCAAGCAGTTTTTTACAGCCGAATGTCAGCAGGAGCGGAACAAGTCCTAAAAACAAGGTATCCAAGGAGGACTGTAATGCGACCGCTTCTCCGCCAGGAATCGGAATGGAAATCGCTGTTGTAAATTTTACAGTAGATGCTGTCATTGCACCAACCATAATCAGACCAAGTATACCGGCGCATTTTGTCAATATCTTTAAGGTACCATTCTGATACATATTTGTGATAAAGCTGGAACCGCTGATAAAGCCGACATATCCCAAAGAGAAGCGCAATGCCATCGTACAGCCGTTATAAATCAGAAAGAAGAGAATCGGTCCAAGGATAGAACCCTGCAATGCAAAGCTGATACCAATACCTGCCGCAATGACACGTACGACACTGAACAGCAGGGAATCTCCGATTCCTGCCAGCGGCCCCATAAGCGCTGCTTTGATTGCGACGATGGAGCTTGTATCAAAGTCATCTACTTCACTGTTTTCTTTTTCCATGGAAGCAACCAGTCCAGCCAGGAACGGATAGATAGCATTGGATACGTTACAAAATTGAACATGACGGTAAAGTGCTTCTTTTTTCTTTTCCGGCTGATCTTTATAATAACGGTTCAGTGCCGGCATAATCTGCCACAAAAATCCGATTGCCATCTGTCTGGCCTGCCCGCCTACCCTTGAACAATGTGCATTCAGTGAACGCCAGCAAATGGAATTGATCATTTTCTTATCTTCTCTTGATAAATTATTTGTCAGTTTCATTGTAAGAAATCCTCCAGTTCCTCATTTGAATCATTTGTGTCAGCACATGCGATTGGGTGCTGTTTCATTCTATTGATTTCAAAATCACGCATGGCTGTCGCTACCACGATGACAATACCGATGACTGCAATCGCGATGATTGGCAGCTTCATATAGATAAACATAACGAAGCCGAGCAGATAATAAATACCGATTTCCTTTGTCCAAATCATTTTCATCAGCAAAGCCAGACCAACTGCCGGAAGCAGCTGTCCGCAAACGGTAAGGCCGGTCATGACAACATCCGGAATGGAATCCACAAATGCTTCAACTGCATTGTAGCCCACATATACACCGAAGAATACGATAGCAGCAAAGAACAGATTTTTAGCCAGCCAGACGCCAAAGTTCAAGTAGATGAGAAGCCCTCTTTCATTTCCCTCGAGTGCCCATTTATCCATTAAGGTTGTGAATACGGTCAGGAAAATATTATTTACAAACATGGTTACAAATCCCATTAGAATCCCGATAGGTACAGCAATCGTCAAGGCTGCCTGCGGATCCAGTGTAGCATTAGTTGCGAAGGCTACCGCAAATACGGTTGCCGCAGAATGGTCCGCTGATATCTGTCCACCGATATTGACAGACCCCATAAATACAGCCTCCAGTGTTGCCCCGATAATCAGCCCCTGTTGCAAATCCCCAAGCAAGAGTCCTGTAACCGCCCCGATAAAGATTGGTCTGTCTGACATGCTTTGACCAAACATCCAGTTTCCGGCATAACAGATGAAATAGGACAATGCAGATAATAAAGCAACGTTTAACATATTCAATTCCCTCCTTTAATTGTTTTCCAGCAGCTTTTTCACACTGATTTTAGGATTTGTCGGTATAACCCAGTGAATGGTTTCCATATCAAGCTTGGCGATTTCTTTCAATGCTTCCAATTCCTTTGGTGTACAGCCGACATCCGCATTCAGCTGCTTCTTTTCCGATGCTGCTTCAAAGCGCCCGACATTCGCTACATTTATCGATTCCACCTTGCAATTGGTAGCGATTTTCAAAGCATCCTGAATACTATTGGTTAAGACAAACATCTTAACAGTCTCAGATTTGGGATTATTAAACACCTTGATGGCATCATCAACACTGCGAATCAAAACCTTCACGCCATTTGGAGTTGCCATTTTCAATGTCATCTGCTGTACCTCGTTTTTTGCCGCCTGATCATTTGCCACTACCAGATGATTGGTAGCGAAATGCTTTGACCATACGACTGCTATCTGCCCATGAATCAAACGATCATCTACTCGAATTTGAATTATCATACGTTCCTCCTTAGATGCAGCTTTTATAAATCGCTGCTAAATCATTGCTGTTTAATACGCAGGGTGAATTGACAAGCAGCCGCTGTTGCTTTTCATACACGCTGACTGCCCATGTGTCACAAATCCCCTCATCGATCCCCAATGCTTTGAAATCCGGACATGGATAGATTTCAGATAACAACTTTTGTAGTCCTGAAACAGAAGAAATATCTGCTGGCAGATCCTTTAAAGCATTTTCAAGCTTGTATAATGGTATATTCTTTTTTTGATAGTATTGCAGAGTCTGTGCAAATACGGCATAGACTGCTTCTCCATGGGCAAGCTGACAGTTCGCACCCAAAGGAAAGGACAGTGCATGCATGGTGGCACATCCCGCTATACTGAAAGCGACTCCCGCCATATTGGCACAAATCAGACTTTTCTGCATATCCTGAGGGAGCTTCTTTGTTTTTCGTGTCTCCTGCAGATTTTCCACAATACCTGAAATCGCACTTCTAGCATACATATCTGTATAGGGGTTTGCCTTGGGTGAAAGCAAAGCCTCAATCGCATGTGCCAATGCATCGATGGATGTGAGTGCAAATGTCTTATACGGCAGCGAGGTCAGCAGTTCTCCAATCAGAATCGCTTTGTCCGGGAACAGTGCATCCATCTGCAGACCAAGCTTACTGTGCAGGGAAGGAAATTCCACAACGGAAACATTGGTTACCTCACTTCCGGTTCCACAGGTTGTCGGCAAAGCAATCAGCTCCCGCGTTTTACGTACTTCTCTTTTATCGCTGTACAATTCCTGTACGGATCGGCCATCACCGAATACACAAAGCTTTGAAACATCAATCACAGTACCACCGCCGATTGCGATTATACGCTTGTATGGATACGCATTTGCTACTTTTAATATGTCATCTACCCATTCCTCTTTGGGCTCCTTCGTACCGTATGCATCCATATTCAGAAGAACAGCCTTTCCCAATGCATTTGTCTCTTTGATTTTTTTCATCTGGGAATTACTCGTGATTACCAAATCAGTTTCCTGCAGCTTTAAGTTCTTCAAACAGATGTTCAGATCAGCTTCCTGATAGATTTCCCCTTTCATACGAAAAAGCCGATGCAGCTTTGTCTCATGCGAAGAATTCATCCTCATCACCTTCCTTTGACTCGCATGAGGACATCTTCACAAGCTGTAACTGACATTCCTTCAGCATGCTTTCCATCCGTTCAGCAGTTAAACAATCATCGGTCATAGCCGCTGATAAAACAATCGGCAGATTCATACCGGTAACAATCGGAATATCCTTTCCGCTTTCCATTACCATTGCACTAACCTGCTGATTCACACTTCCTCCATAGATATCCGTGAATATGATCGCTTCCCCCACTTCTGCAGAATCCACAAACCTCTGGAGCTGTTGCAGATAATCACTGGAAGTGTCTACATAAGCATCTACCGCAGCAATCATGTCTGATTGTCCCAGGAAAAACTCCAAGGTATCCTTTAATCCGGAAGCTAATCTGCCATGCGACGTTAATAAAATCCTTTTCATTTCATCACCTCTCGTCCACTTTATACATCTATATAACCACAACTTAACAACAATTTCAACATATTTTTAGTATTTTATTGTTATTTTTGTTATTTTTTATTTTCATATTTTGGATAAATTGGTGATATGAAGTTTAAATTTGGTTATTTTATAGGTAAATTGTTGTTATTTTCATATCAGTTTGATATAATATACTCAGCAAATGCATAAATTTATATCATCTATAAGCTGGAGGGAAGGATTGCATATGATAAACAACCAAAGAAAAAAAGAGATTATAGAGTATTTAAGTGATACAGATTACCGAACATTAAAGGATATAGCTGATAAATTTGCTATATCGATGAATACTGCACGAAGAGATATCAATGAATTAGCAGAGGAAAACCTGGTTAAGAAATTTTATGGCGGCGTCAGCCTGGCTAGGAAAAAGGACAGCACCTTTCAAAGCAGAATCGCCTCACATATCGAGGAAAAGCAAAGAATTGCGAAATACGCTGCAGCACTGGTGAATGATAATGACCTGCTGTATATTGATTCAGGATCCACCACTTCCTTGTTAACAGACTATCTGCACAGGGATTTTCATTTAACAATCGTTACAAACAACATCTATGTTATTACAAAGGTGATCGAGGTCGTGAACTGGGACTTGATTGTTGTAGGATCAAGATTGAAGCATTCTTCCTGTTCCCTCATAAACGTGTATGACTGGGATTATCTGAATTCTTTAAATGTAAATAAAGCTTTTCTGGCCACAACCGGATTAACCATACAGGGTGGTGCTACAAATCCGGATAATGCGGAAACAATTATTAAAACAAGCATGATGAAAAGAAGTCAGGAGAATTTTCTACTGACCGATTCATCCAAATTTGATCGAACTTCCTTAAGAACCTTCGCCAATATCGAGGACTTCGATAAAATTATCACATCCGGATCTGTACCAAAGCATTTTGTAGAATACTGCGCAGCTGACAGCACACAGCTCATCATTGCATAAGGAGGAGCACCGTATGAACATAGGCTGCTGTATTGCCACAAAGGACATACCCCTGGCAAAGGAATTCGGATACGATTATGTTGAATTATCCGCAAAAGAAATTATGAAAATGGATACGGAGCTATGGAAACTAAAACGTAAGGAAATTTTGCATCCGGGTATTCCGGTATTGGGCTTCAGTGCTTTTGCAGATGAGCAGATGCCTTTGATTGGCCCATCCGCACAGGAGGAGGTCTGGAGTGCTTATTTGGATATATTATTGGAAAGAGCCTCACAGCTTCATATAAAAAACATCGGTATCGGCGCCCCAAAAGCCAGAATGATACCATCGGAGTATGATTATGGGCTTGCAACACGGGAAATGGAATATTTTCTATATACGGCGGCTAGGAAAGCAAACTCCTATGATATCACGATATTGTATGAAGCGCTGCATCCGAAAGAATGTAATTTTGGTAATCATACGCAGGAGTGCTATCAAACTGTAAAGCATATCCATTCACCAAATCTGAAGCTGGTATATGATGTATATCATGCGATAAACACCGGTGAACAGTATGCAGACAGCCGCATGTGCTTTGATGAGATAAGACACGTTCATATCAATTCTTGGGATCAAGGACTGCAACGATATTTCTTATTTGAAAAGGATTTACCCTATGTAAAAGATCTCTGTGTATTTCTGCAATCCGTGGGATATGATAACACGATTTCCGTGGAAGCCTTTGATGCGGATTTCCCAGAAACAGGGGCTGCCTCGGTATCTATTATAAGGGAGGCGTTATACGAGGCAGAAATCAAACATCCATTATCCCGTACACCTTCTCTTTGATAGAGCTCACCTTTTTCTAGGTTCCTAAATTTTTTTTCATTCTCTGATGAAATATGAATACCGTATGCGTCAATTTCTACGAAGAGTCAAGCACAGCAAGAAATGTATACTTATAAGGTGGTAAAGCGATCAGAGGATATTGTGTCTGTGCAGTGCTGTAAAACGAAGAAAGAAAAAGAATGATTTACATAGCAATTCAGATATATATAAAAAAAGGGTATTCCGCTCTATTGTCAATCGGCTGGAATACCCTTTTTTGCTCATAACTGGTAGGAAGCTGTTTTTTTAGAATATTGCAGGGTTAACTGCGAATAGCCTGTGCGAAGGCTATTTCTGACTTTCAAATCCTTCCTATATCTGTTGCAGTGCCTGTTCCCCATGTATCTGTGCCTTTTTCTGGCTGCGCAGCATACACCATATACTGACCACCAGTGTACTGCTTTCACATACAAGCGTTGCATACCAGATTCCTTCACCCTGAAACAGCTCTCCCATAATCCATATAGATGCCGCGATCAGCACAAAGCCGCGCAGCAGCGATATGGCAAAGGAATAGCCGCTTTTCTCCACAGCCGCAAAATAACCGCTGCATACGATATTGTAGCCAATTACCAGATAGCACAGAGAATAAATTCGAAAGGCATGAACGGTATAGGTGAACAACTCGGCTCGTGATGCATCAATAAAAATCGAAACAAGAGCCGGTGTCATAAACAGACAGATTGCCAGCGCCAGCATTGACATCGCAAACGTGGAGTACAGGGCATAGCGCAGGAATAAACGGCAGGTGTTTTCCTCCCGGCGCCCTCGGTAAAAGCTGACCAGTGGCTGCATCCCCTGTGATATTCCCGTAAAGGTCATCATGACAATATTGTAGATATACGTGATAACAGTATAGGTCACCACTCCGTTATCTCCGATATGCTTTAAAATTGCATGGTTGAACAGAAAAATAATCGTACCGGCAGACAGCTCGGTGATAAAATCCGCAGTCCCGATGGGAATAATACGCTTGTAAACCGATAAGTCCATCGTTGTTTTACACCAGTGAATCGTCCCTCTTTTTCCAAGAAAATGAATGGTAAACACGGTAAATGTCAAAACCTGGGACAGACCGGTCGCAATCGCCGCTCCCCGAATCCCCATCCCCACATGCACGACCAGCACATAGTCCATGACGATATTCATCACCGCACCAACCGATACAGCCGCAGTTGCCAGCTTTGGGAATCCATCCGTTTTGACAAGCACCTCCATGGAATAAGATACGATAAAGAAAAACGTAAACCAGATCAGCACGCCAAGATAATCATGCACATAGGGCAATGTTACTTCACTGGCTCCCAGAAACAGGGCAAGTTCATTTTGAAATACCAGCGCCAGCAAAGTGATGATCAAGGCACAGACGGTCAGAAAAATCGTGTTCCTCGTGAATGTTTCATTTGCGCTTTTCATATTGTTTTCTCCACGGAAGATGGCTACAACCGTACTCGTTCCAACAGAGAAGAGAATGGAAAATGCAAAGATGAAATTGACATACGGCATGGAGATATTCACTGCGGAAAGTGCATGCTCGCCAACAAAACGGGCTACGTAAATACCGTCCACCATCGTATACAGATTGAAGACCAGCATGGATACCACGCTGGGAATTACAAATTTAAAAAACTGCTTTTTATGATTCATATTATAACCTCACTTGCATAGATATCATAAACCCTGGTATAATACCAGAGTCAAGAGGTAAATATGAAAACATACTATAAAATCAATGAAATTTCAAAATTATACAACATCGGACAGGATTCCCTGCGTTATTATGAAGAGCTCGGTATTCTTCATCCCATGCGGGACAAAAACAACTACCGCCAGTATACCACCAGTGATATTCATCGTCTGAATGTAATTCGCGATCTTCGTAATCTGGGGTTTTCCATGAAAAGTATTCAGGACTATCTGGAGAACCGAACCATCGCCAACAGTCTTTCCTTCATGGAGGAAGAGGAGCGCATCATCAATCAGAAGATTCAGGAGCTTTATCAGCTAAAGGTCGATATTCTGCATCGCAAGGCGTCTTTAAAAGCGTGTCAGCAGCTGCAGATGGAGGTGATAGAGCTGATGCGCCTGCCTCAGCGCAAATGTGTAGCCTTAAAAACAGATACTGTTCATGATGATGTGGAATATCAGCTGATGAAGCTATCAAAGGAATACGAAAAAAACATTTATACGATTGCGAATTTTAATACCGGCTTCTTTCTGGATGTATCCGATCGTGAACATATTCACGCTTCCTCTGTTTTCATTGCGGGGGAATCCCTGCAGGACTGGGAATTCACACTGCCTGCCGGAACCTATTTGAATCTATATTATCAGGGTGCACGCGATAAAGCGCATGAGCATTTAAAAAGGATGCTGAAATACTGTGATGAAAACGGATATGCCATTGGACGCCATATTATGGAATTCTTTGTTATTGATACGCATGAGACCCGTGTGCAGGAGGAATACATCACGCAGCTGCAAATCGAATTGGAGAATATATAGATTATTGTTATAAAACCGTACAGGGCACACAGCTTTGTACGGCTTTTCTTATCTTCTTTTCCTTTAGCAGGTGACGTCATACAGGAAGAACTTCATCAGTGCCTGTTGTCCGGCCAGCTTCACAACCATCTCTGTTTCTCCTCTTCGCTGCATTCCACGGTGCTCATAAAAGCCGTAATTACAGCTAATGTCTGTGTAAAGATAAAAGCTTTGAATATTCTCCTGACGCATATAAGTAAGCGCAGCTGCATAGAGCTGTTTGCCGATTCCCAGACCACGCACAGCTTCATCCAGGACGAAGAATGACAATTCTCCTCCATAGGTTTGCCCGCTACCGTCTAACAGCTCCTGATCAACATTACGAATCTTACCGTAAAAGGAACAGATTTCTCTGCCTTCTCTTTTTATAAGCAAACGCACGATAGCAAGAAGGCTTTGCAGCTTTAGGGAAAACGGACAGCGGTGCTTCTGTATATGTTTTGCCATAATGATACCACAGGGCTTTCCGTCAACGATTGCCACGGCAGTGAAGGTTTGATTGGCAAGACAGGAGTACAAATATACATGTGCGAGTCTGGCTGCTGTATCGGAAGAACAGAATGCATCATATTTCCAGGTTTTGCGTATCACATCCTCCAGAGCAGGTGCATCCTCCTTGTAAAATCTACGAATAACGACCGTTTTGTTCATGATGTTCACTTCTCCTTTATTCTTCATTCTATCAGGTGTATAATCATCTTAAAGTATCCAGTAACTGTAAAGTCAAGAAGAAACATGCCGATTTCCCTAATATTGGGACGGCCAGTATCCCCTTTTTATCGCTAAAACTATTTCCGGATTCAATTCTGTTACATATCGGATACTGAAGGAGGAATTGTATGAAGCTGCCGCCATGGAAAATGACAACTGCACAATTTGCGAAGCTGCATGGTCTGAACAAACGGACACTGCATTACTATGATGAGATAGGATTGTTTTCACCTGCCTTCAAAGGTGAGAACGGATATCGCTATTACGATTACCGACAAAGCATGGAGTTTGAATATATCCGCATGCTGAAAGACCTCCATATGAGTATTGAAGAAATCAAGGAATATGAAAGTAACCCAAGCAGTGCCGGCTTTTTGAAAATTGCCGATACCAAGCTTACCGAAATTGAAAAGGAAATTCAAAGGCTGCAAATGACTGCGGATTCCTTACAGAGAAGAAAGGAACAGCTGCTCCTTTGTGAAAGCGTAGAGAATCTTGAAATCCGTTTAGAGAAACAAAATGAATGTACAGTATCAACGATTCCCTATCCTGATGGCGATGCCTCCATTGCCGTTTTGTTTCATCATATGATGAATGCCTTCGGCGCACAGCAGCTGCGTGATTTGAATATGGGCTGTTTTCTATCCCTTGATAAGGTGCAAAATAGAAACCTGGACAGCTATGACGGTTTGTTCACCACAGCAATTCTTCCGGATACGGATACTATGGTTATTCCAGAGGGAGCCTATTTATGCGGATATGCAAAAGGTGACTGGCAGCAAATCCCGCAGCTGTATGAGGTTATGTGTACCTATGCAGAACAGCATGAAATCATGCTGTCGGGTCCTGCATGGGAAATCGGTCTAAATGAATTTGCGATTTCCTCAATGGATTCTTATGTGACAAAAATCATGATGAAAGCAGACAATGCTTGACTTTCCACCTACTGTACACTATACACTGAATAGGAAAAGGAAGTGTCGAATGAATTTGTCGAGATACTCCTTCTAGCATTATGATCAATCTTTTACGGTGTTCTTGTCATATTGTTTCTGCTGCTATGCTTCCGAATGAAAAAGTAGTTCTTTCCTATGAATGAGGATAACTGAAACAGCTGTTTTTTTACTATGTCGAATACTGGATATCTCATCCGATTTAGCGCAGTTTCATCGCTATACAAATTTTGAAGTTATCACAAAGAAAAACAGCAGTCATGTACCGGCTGCTGTTTTCATTCATTTACGTATCATAGGGGCTCTGTTGCCCTTTATCGTATAAGGAAGCTTAGCAACTGCTTCCAGTGTTTCCTGCATACAGCTGCGTATATCCTCGCAAGCATAGCCCTGCTCTTCACATTCCGAAAGGAACTCTTCTATGACTTCCTCATAACGGTTTTTATGCTCAGTGTTGCGTTTTTTCCAGTTGATTCCGGCAAAGGCAGGTAGAATATTCCAGTTTACAGAAAGAATTCCCAGCTTCATCCATACTGCCAGAATAGGATAGCCTGGATAATGCTGCCAAACGGTCGCATTGTCATTGCTTGAAACCTCATCATCATGAAATCTGACAGTATACGTCTTTGCATAATCGCTGCTGTCAACAAGCGCCTCCTGCTCCTTCACTACAATACGGTCATCTGCCAATGCACTGTATGCCTCATATACCTTTGCTATCGGGGGTAGCTTTTCCACATCATCACCTTCTTTCTATTAGAATACCACGATATATACTGCCTATAAAGTAGTTTTCCACTTTTCCACATTGTTTTCCACATTTGGTGGAAAACTAAAAAAAAGACCGATACCTGTGATGAAATACCGGTCTTGCAGCGATTTCCTTTCCATAAGGAAAGAAAGCATCTTTCTTTCCTATTCTTTATACATTCCCATACACCGCCATACCATACGATATCCGGCTGCCAGATACTGCATGATATGGAGGCTTCACCGTACAACGTATCTGAAAGAGGAGGGACAATTGCACTGAACGGCGTCTATGTGGAATGCCTGCACCCCGTAAGGGATGAAAGAACCTAAATAATTGTTTCTTCTGTTTCCTTATCGAAGAAATGAACCTTGCTAAGATCCATAGCCAGCTCGATATCCTCATGCGGTCTTGCTTCAATGCGGGCCGCTACCTTTGCCTCCAGACGCTGTTTTCCAAAGCGTCCGTGCAGGATAAACTCATGACCGAGCAGTTCACTGACCTCAACATCGAACATGAAATGTGAGGTAGGATAGGTATCCGCAACAATGCCTTCACCATGCAGATCCTCCGGACGGATACCCATGACAACCTCTTTGCCGTCATACGGCTTCATAGCCTCGTGGAACATATCCGGCATTTCGATGCGCTGATCGTTACAGATAAACGCATTTCCCTGATAGGTTCCCTGCAGGAAGTTGGTCGCAGGTGCCCCCAGGAATCCTGCAACAAACATATTCTTCGGATTGTTGTAAATTTCCTTTGGTGTACCGATCTGCTGGATATAACCGGCCTTCATCACAACAATGCGATCCGCCATGGTCATCGCCTCTGTCTGATCATGAGTTACATAAATCGTTGTCGCATTGATGCGCTCATGCAGCTTGATGATTTCACTTCTCATCTGTACACGCAGCTTCGCATCCAGATTTGACAGTGGTTCATCCATCAGGAAAACCTTCGCATTGCGGACGATGGCACGCCCCAGCGCAACACGCTGACGCTGACCGCCGGATAATGCTTTCGGCTTACGATCCAGATAGTCTTCAATTTCCAGTATACGGGCAGCTTCCCGTACACGCTTGTCGATCTCTTCCTTCGGCGTCTTTTTCAGCTTCAGACCAAACGCCATATTATCATAAACACTCATATGCGGATACAATGCGTAGGACTGGAAGACCATGGCAATGTCACGATCCTTTGGTTCTACATCATTCATCAGCTTGCCATCGATATAAAATTCCCCGGCGGAGATATCCTCCAGTCCTGCAATCATACGCAGAGTTGTTGATTTTCCACATCCGGACGGACCTACGAATACAATGAACTCCTTATCCTTGATTTCCAGATTGAAATCAAAAACGGCCTGTACATTATTATCATAGATCTTATCTATATGTCTTAATGATAAATCTGCCATTTTACTTCCTCCTTCTTATTTGTACTTTCGATTGTATACATACAGCTCTGCGAGCAGTCCGGCCAGTCCGGCAATCTCCAATCCCAGATTTCCCAAACCAACGGTTTTCTGTCCGATGACGATCATGCCAAGGAACACAAAGAACAAAACTGCCATGATGATATTCTTCACAATATTGGTTTCCATTATTTCATCACCATCCATCGTATTTCCCCAGGCTGCAGTGTGACATGTTTGCAGTTACCTTCTCCGTCATACACACCACTTTCCTGGATTTCATTTGTATTATTCAAAATCGCATACTGCTTTGACTGCGGATATGCGTGAACCTCACAATACAGGTTGTCCGCATACCATTTCTTGAAGGCTTCCTCCTTGCATGCCGCATAATAGAGGGCACGCAGCAGGATTCTCGTATTCTGGGTGCTGTATGGAAGTCCTGCAATATATACACAGCGTCCTTTTCCATACGCATGGGCTGCCATGTTCACTTCGCCATCGTTATATGCGATGATTTCCGTATCCTCATACAGCGCATAGATATTCTTCATTCCTTCACCGAAATCCAGCGGCTCCACAACATCCTCTGTTATGAAATGCCTGTCCTGCGGTGTATGGAAATATTTATCTGTATGCAGTGTGAAGCCAAGCTCCTTATCCACACCGAATGCATCTGCCATCTGGAAGAAACGCCCGCCATGCTCACAGGCTGTCGGCTCTCCGATTCCTACAAGGCCATGTCCGCTGTATACCCATGCACGCAGCATGCTCACCAGCTTCTCATTTTTCCATATATCACCCCCGGAGAATGCCGTATGCGCATCTCCGGCATTGATGATGACATCAATATCCGCAGGAATACCATTTTCCAGCAGCTCATCAAAGCTGATAAAGACAACATCCACACTGGCTCCACTCAAGGATTCCAGCATCCCGTTATAGGAGTAAATCTGTTTGCAGTACAAACCATGCGCCACCATATAGGCATGCCAGCTGCGTAAGGCTCCCCAGTGATTGAGTATGGCCACCTTCAGCCCGCAGTATGGTGTCTGATCATGTACGATATCGTAAATCTGACGGAATTCCTCACATACCTTTTCAATATATTCTACGAATTTCGGGAACTTATAGGCAAGGCTTGGATATCCGCCATAACCGATACGGTCAATCGGCTTGCGCATGATGGCGCGTCTGGCACTCAGCCAGTTATCCACCGCTTCAATTACCGGATCATTTCCTTCATGAAAGGTATCCGGAAAGAAATACGGAAGGAATCGCCCTTCATGATATTTCACACCGGGAATATCGGAAATCAGACGAAGGGTTGCACCGCCGCCGACACTTCCGACCACAGCATCCAGTCCGATGGAAGAAAAGTATTTACCATACGGCTCGGTACCGATCCAGTTATCACCGAGAAACATCATTGCTTCCTTACCCGCTTCATGTACCAGATCCACCAGCTCTTTAGCCTTACCGCTTACAAAGCGCTGTGTAAAATCAATATACTCCTGATATTCCTTTGTCGGAACACAGAACGTGGAATTATAATAGCCGTTTTGTATAAAAACCTCCGGGCGCAGGCGATAGCCCTTTTCCTGTTCAAATGCCAATATTGCTTCCGTGGATACACTGGCACCATAGCCGCACCAGTCTACGAATTTTTCCTTCGCATAGTTATTGAAAATCAGCGTAAAATGATAGAAGAACGTTGTAAAGCGCACAATATCACAGCGCTTATTCTCTTCCTCCTGCAGCCAGTGTTTCAAATATTCCACAACATAGCCGCTGCTGAACGGCTTGCGTACATCAAACGGTATTTCATGAGGCTTGTCACCCCAGTCATTGGTGATATGATTGTACATCTGTGTCGGATCCCAGAGAATATAGGCAAGAAAGCTGACCGTATATTCATGGAACGGCTGTGCATGATGCACGATAACCGTATGCTGCTTTTGATCCAGCTCCCAGTCATCTGCGGAAATCACAGTCCCACTGGTACGGTCAATAACCTCCCACCATTGCTTGGGATCATGGTCGTAATCCGGTGTGACCTGCTGATCGAAGTATTCTTTGGCAAATGCAATACAGACATCATCTTCGGTTGCCAGTGTATGCGCACTCATCAGATAAATCTGCTGGCATTCCTCCATGTGCTGTTCAGCGAATTCATTATGCCCTCTGGCTACGAAATATGTGGTATATATCTTCGCATCCAGATTCCGGATTCCTTCATCTAGCTTTGTGCCGTCGCTGTCACGGATTGCATCCGCACCCCAGCGCTCCAGCAAATCCTTTGTTTCTTCCAGAAAATTGCTTTCTCCTGGCAATGTAACTCTGCCGAATGTTTTTTTCATAGTCGTGTTGCTCCTAATCTTTCAGACCTCCAAGGCTCATGCCCTGGGTCAGTTTCTTCTGTACACAGATATACAGAATCAAAGTTGGTACCATAACGATAACAAGACCGGCATACATGACACCGTAATTCGCCTGCGAGCGCTGATCCGCCATCAGAAATTTCAATCCGACAGCCAGCGTTGCATTGTCCTTATCCATCAAGGTAAACGCCATGATATACTCATTCCAGAACGCAAGGAACTGGAACAGAATAACGGTAATGATACTTGGTCTGGCCATTGGAATCATGATTTTCGTCATTGTCTTGAAATAACCGCAGCCGTCAATCAGTGCTGCTTCCTCATACGCCTTCGGCAGCGTCTTGAAGTAGCCGCTCAGCAGATAAATCGTGAACGGAAGACTGGTCGCTGCATTCACCAGTGCCAGCATGACCTTATTATTCAGGAACACCTCCACACCGAGCAGTTGATCCGCCTGAAACAGCATCAGATAAATCGGCAGCACAATATAGTTTACATTGACAAACAGGCCTGCCATAAACAGGGCATTGAAGAATTTCTTGCCCTTGAACGGATATCTTGCCAGAACATAGGATGCAGGCAGTGCCAGCACCAGCAGGAAAATCAGACCGAGCACGGTGACAAATACGGAATTGATGAAATACTCTCCCATGCGGGCCTTTTCCATCGCATCAACGAAGTTACTCCAGAGAAACTGCGTCGGCATGGACCATGGATCGCCAACCAGATCCAGCTGTGATTTCACACTGGACAGAAATACCCAGGCAACCGGAACGATGATGCTGATGGCGAATACAATCATCGCCACGTAGACGAATATCTTATACCAGGCATGAGAGGACATTTTTTTCTTATTCATAGCTCACACCTCCTAGAATTCCAGAACATCACGTTCTGTGATTTTGTTCAGTAAACCGGACAGGGCGAAGGAGAAGATAAAGGTGATGACACCGATTGCCATACCATAGGAATAATTTCCTCCGAATGCCTTGTTATACATATAGTTCAGCGGTACTTCACTTCCAAGATCTCCATTCGTATTGATCTGAATGAACATAAAGCTTAGATTGATCGTGGAAATAACGAAGAAGGTCAGTGTTGTTCGGATGTTGTTCCAGATCAGTGGAAGCGTAATCATGAAGAACTGTTTTACCTTTCCTGCCCCTTCCAGAGCAGCCGCCTCATACAGGTTTTCCGGAATGGACGACATACTGGCCATATACATAACCATATAGTAGCCGATTGCCTGCCATACCAGTGCAAAGATAATGGAATATAATATGATACCGGAATCTCCCATCCATTGCTTCTGCAGCATACCCAGACCGATCATTTCAAGAAAACTGTTCAGCAATCCGTTATCCGGTGCATAAATTGCCGAGAAGATACCGGCGATAACAACAATACTTAAAATATTAGGAATGTAGAAGATGACACGGAAGAAGTTTTTCCCTTTGAATTCTTCTCTTGTCAGCAAGGTCGCAAACAGAACAGCGAGTACAACGGTAAACAGCGTCACCATTACAATGATCAGAATCATGTTCTGCATGGATTCAATAAAACGCGAATCGGTAAATAAAATTTTAAAGTTGTTCAATCCTACAAACGGGGCATCGCCGACGATTCCCGTTTTCCCGTACAGAGAGTAACGGAATACGTTGAAGGTAGGAATCACCATAAAGAGAATCACAAGAATAACCGCCGGTGCCAGACAGGCAAAGACAAATCTTCTCTGTGCTTTCTTTTTATTCATTACTTAACCCTCCTTTTCTAAAAAGCAGTGAGCGATTCGCTCACTGCTAGTTCAATAAATCATGCTCACAAATTTATTTTACTGGATGCTCACTAATCGTTTTCCAAGTTTTCACTAATTCACTGTTCCACTTTTCAGCAGTAGTCTTACCAGTATTGATATCATCAGCTGTGAAACATAATACCTTCTTCATGTCTACATCAGGGATAGCCGCAGAGTCAAATGGTGCAAATGCGCCGATAACTGCAGTAACATTCTCGTCATTGTATACATTGTACAGCTCTTTGTTAACGCCTGTCAGTTTTTCTGTGATACCGTTGACAGGTACAACACAGTTGTATTTCAGCATGATGTTTGCGCCTTCCTCAGAATAGATAAATTTCAGGAATGCTTTTGCGTCGTCTTTGTTCTTAGCTTCGGAAGGGATCCAGCACTGCTCTGTAAAGGTCGTGATGGCTTTCTTTCCGTCTTTTGTCAGTGCAGGCACTGCGCTTACACCCCATTTGAAATCCTTCGGAGTTGTAGCTTCCATTTCACCAACTACCCAGCTTCCGTTTGGCATGAACAGAGCCTTACCGTCGATAACAGCCTGCTGGTTCTTTGTGAATCCGTCTTTTACGTTAGCATTTGCAACCGTATTCGGTTCCATGTAATCTTTTACAAGACGTCCGATGGTATCGGTAACTGTCTTACCTTCTTTTGTTTTCCAAGCCTCAGAATCGTAGTTCAGCAGCTTGCTCAGCAGATCCTGTCCGCCGGCTTCCTGAATAACGGAAAGGATTGTGTTATCCAGATATCCTGCTGTTGCATACGTGAACAGAGAAACCTTGCCTTCTTCTTTCAGCTGGTCACCAAGCTTGAACATATCATCCCAGGTCTGAGGAATTTCATATTTCTTTCCTTCGCCAACCAGGTTTGCATTGTAATATAAACCACCAGGTGTATACATGATTGGTGCCAGATAGTTTTTGCCGTCACCATAGAACTGAGATACCGGGTTGTTTACGAAATCCGGATTGATGTTTTTCTTAACATTTTCATCTGCGAATACATCAGAGATGTCTTCCACCTTCTTGCTGTTCAGCTGAGTTTCTGTAAACTGGCTTTGCTGTCCCAGGTTGTAATAAACGATATCGGAATATTCCCCTTTGCTGTTTTCCTTGTTCAGAACTGCTGGTAAGTCCTTCTCAAAACGAAGCTCAATCTTGACATCTTTATTTTTTGCTTCGAATGCCTTCGCCATTTCCTTCCAAACTTCTTCACCGTTTCCTCCAGAGAACGCATCAAATTTAACGATACGTTTTTCGCCGTCACTGCCAGAAGATGCATCATCCTTCTTGCTGCTGCAGCCTGTAACAACGCTTGCGGCCATTAACCCTACACAAGCAAGTGCTACCATTTTTTTCATAATGAATTTCCTCCTTCATCTGGATATGTTTTCCATACCTAAATATTACTGAATGTAAGCGTTTTATGCAATGCATATATTGTTCTGTTTTTTATAGATATTGTTTTTCAAACAATAAAATGCAAGAAACTGTAAATCTTTTCAGAAATCACATTTTTTACATTTCTTTACATTCAAAGACAACCATCATTATATAAGATAAATCGAAGAAAATAAATAGTATTCATACAGTTATTCTTCGATACAAACAAAAATACAAGAAATTTTAACAAGAAATACCAATTTACAAGAACTACATATAAATTAAATTCCTTTTTATTGACGCTGTATATGAAGTCAGTACTTATAAAATAGCTGTACATGATGAAAGAGCAGGCTGGCAACAATCAGAAAACAGGTGACAAATTGTTTATCAGAAAACATACAGTCAGCAGGTTGCACAGAAGCATAGCCGCTTTTCTGCACGACATTCCACACCCTCCGGTTTCCATTTTTTATTTTTGTGTCAAAATCGTGCTATAAAATCGTGCTATACTATAGATAGAGAGGAGGGATTTTCATGAAGTACGCCAGCTATCTCTATTATTTTCTATATCCGTATCTGATGCTGTTATCTCAATATCCTATTCATACCGCCTATAAGAACATGATGCAAACATATGATTTCACCGAGTACTATCTCGTCTTCTGCAGTATTTTTCTTCTGACTGGTATCTCCGTATTCCTCCTGTATCACTGTTATCAAGCGATACAGCCCCGTATACGCTATGGAATCGAGCTTGTAAACCTCATTCTTCTCGGCTCGTACGTTTACAGCTTTTTCAGCGGAAATCAGCTTCTCCCGGTATTCTCCATCCTTCTGGTCAGTGACTTTGCTCGGGGATTGACCATGGTGTACGCCGGCTTTACTCTCTGTGATATTATCAAAGGCGCCATTTCAAAAATTCATCCTGTTTCATAGTATTATCATACGGTATCCGCAGAGGATACCTTTTTCAACCTGCAGGTTTCTTGTCCAGTTTTTTCATATAATTGCCACAAAGAACGTTACACATTTCCTTTTTCCACTCTTTCCTATATAATGAACGTTAGAAGGTGAAATTATGAAACAGAATGTGAACGTACTATTGATTGTCTGTGATCAGTTTCGGGGGGATGCTTTATCCTTTGCGAACCATCCGGATGTTAAAACCCCTTATCTGGATTCCCTGGCTGCGGCTGGTGTCTTTTTCTCCCATGCTTATTCAGCCACGCCAAGCTGTATCCCCGCACGGGCCGCCCTGATGACGGGAAGAAGTCAAAAGCGGCATGGACGCGTCGGTTATCTTGACGAGGTGGAGTGGCGTTATCAGCATTATATGGCTGAGGAATTTTCAAACAGCGGCTATCAGACGCAGTGCATAGGCAAGATGCATGTACATCCTCCAAGACTGACCTGCGGCTTTCAGAATCTGCAGCTCCACGACGGTTATCTGGGCTGTTATCGCAGCCTGGATATTCCGCACTGGATGCATCAGGATGTCAGTGATGATTATTTGCAGGATCTGCGCAATGTGCTGGGAGAAGATGCAGACATCAATACCAGCGGAGCGGAATGCAATTCCTGGGTAACGCATCCCTGGATTTATGAAGAGCGCCTGCATCCGACCAACTGGGTTGCAGATAAAAGTATTCGCTTTTTAAAAACACGGGATCGCACCCGGCCGTTTTTCCTCATGTCCTCCTTTGTTCGTCCGCATCAGCCCTTAGATCCTCCTAAAGCATATTTTGATATGTATAAGGATAAAGAGCTTCGCTCACCGGCTAGCGGTGACTGGGATCCGCAAAACGGAGCAGGTGCGGCTGGCAGAATTTCAGACTCCATATACGGCTGCTGTGATGCTGCTATGCGAAAGGATGCCATGGCCGGCTACTATGCGGCAATCACCCATGTTGACCATCAGCTGGGCCGCATCCTGACAACGCTGAAGGAAGACGGCGTCTATGACGATACCATCATCTTGTTTACCAGTGATCACGGAGAGATGCTGTTTGACCATAATTTATGGCGCAAGGTCTTTCCATATGAAGGAAGCACCCATATTCCGTTCCTTGTGCATATCGGTAAGCATATAGCGGATATCGTACCACATACTGTCAATGGCATTACGGAGCTGCGCGATGTCATGCCGACGCTGCTGGATCTGTGCGGGCTGCAAATCCCCCATACGGTGGATGGATGCTCTTTGAAGGATTGTATCCTGCAGGAAGCTGAATCTGTGCGAAGCTATCTGCACGGAGAACACAGCTTTCACGATAAGCTCTCCAATCACTATATCGTTACTCAACAGGATAAATTTATATGGTACAGTGAAACAGGCGAGGAACAGTATTTTGACCTGAGCCGGGATCCGCAGGAAACACACAACGCCATCCTGGATGAGGAGTATCAGTCACGTATAAGCGAGCTTCGTGGCATCCTCATTCAAACACTAGAGAATCGAGAGGAAGGGTTTAGCGACGGCACCAGACTGATCTGCCGCAAGGCACAGGACATCCTACAGAATGTGCATGATTACTAACCGCAGGAAACTGCGGTTTTTTTATGCCCTGGGCAACCTGCTGTTGATACATACAGCAGTATGATGGATAACGTGCTGCATATCTGTTTACCTTGAAGACCTCACCCTCATGATAAAGTCCAAGAGCCAATGCAGCCACAATAAAAAAACAGGCGGCATGCATATGAATGGAAAGCACAGGCAGCCTCCTGTACAAAGCATGAGTAGACAAGAGTCGGGTATTCCATTGTACGGATAACATCCAAGAAGGTCTGCGCCGATATGGGTTCCTTCTTACTTTAGGTGTTGGAAAAGGGAGAATTCAACTTCTATTGATAATTACAATAGTGTTACATTCTCCCTTTTTTAAATTTACCCTCAGTTGAGTAAGAACTTCGATATCATCACAGACATTTTCCAGCTTTCCTACGCATGGAAACTGAAGCACATGGTATCCGAGCGTTTCTACCGTCCTTTTTTTACCGGATTTTTCGGCTTGTAAATACGGAAGATAACTCCCTCTGCCATATTCTCTCCGACAACCTCATAGCCATTGGCACTGACAACCTTTGCCACAATCGACAGACCCAGACCGAATTTTCCGCCCTTTCCCATCTCATACGGCTTAAACAGCACCTTCAGGCGATCCTCATCCATACAAGGTCCGTCATTGGAAATGGTCAGACCCTCTTCCTCACTCAGATGGATATCAATCGTTGTTTTCGCATACCGCAATGCATTTTCAATAATATTCTCCACGACTACGCGCCACGGCTCTGCCAGTCCGTCAAAGTAAACCTCCTCTAGATTTGTCAGGATCTGAATATCCGAGCGGATGAATCTGGTGTTCTGCACAACCGTTTCCACGATTTCCTCCATATTGGAGCCGATTCCCTCACAATCCTGAGAAATCAAATATTCCACGCGGTTCATGAACAGCAGGGAATGTACCTTCTGTTCCAGCCGGTCGGCATTTTCAATAATAACATCGACGCTTTTCTCCAGTGTATCATACGGATAAATACCGTCCTTGATGCTTTCACCGTAGCTTTTGATCGTCGCAATCGGTGTTTTCAGGTCATGGGAAATATTGTGAATCATTTCTTCCTTCGTCTTTTCCTGCTTGCGCAGCTCTTCCCGCATGCTTACAAGTGCATCCGCCAGCTCGCCGATCTCATCCCGCCGGTTTACACGCAGGTCCGCATCCTTGCCAAGCTTGACACGTTCGATATAGTTTCGTATCTGATTCAGGGGGTGAATCAGCGTCAGTACCCACATCATCATAATGATGAAGAAGAAGCCGACAACTATCACCGTGATATAGACAACGCTGTTAATCAGTGAGTTCTCCAGCTTGCCCATATTGTCGCTGTACATCTTGCTAACAAGCAGCTGGTCATCTGCCACCTTGTAAATGCTGTAGTAGGAATCCCGATCTCCGCTGACCTTCTTCACGATTCCGTGATGAATCTTATCGCCTGCCGTATAACGGGCATTGATACTCAGAATGTCCTGTGCAATGGCTTTCCATTCAGAGCTGTTCAAATCCATATCCGAGGTGTTTTTACCTGCCAGCGTAACATGCGTGGCACCATCCAGCGTCTTATCCACCCGCACCATAAAGATATCGATACCGGCTGCGGAGTTGATCAGCTGGCGCTGTTCATCATTGGTACTATCACTCATAGCCCAGCTTTGCAGCGTCGAATCCAGAGTACCATACATCTGTTCACGTATCACAGTGGTCACATTGCCGTTGATGTAGACAAAGAAGAAGACCGCAAAAAATGTGACAAAGAAAAAGATTAGGGCAAACAGCTGCTGTGTCAGTGACAGCCGCTTGACAAATTCATTAAAACGCTTCATTATCCTAAACGGTATCCGTAACCGTAAATGGTATGAATGTTCAGATTCGGAAGCTTCTTACGCAGTCTTCGCAGCGTATCATCCACAACACGGTCACTTCCGAAATAATTTTCCTCCCATACACTGGTCAGAATCTTATCCCGGTTGAACGCCATTCCCTTGTTTTTGATAAACAGCATCAGCAGATCAAATTCCTTGGTTGTCAGATCGATTTCCACACCGTGATCAAACACCTTGCGCTGTTCCTCATCCAGCTCATAGCCGTCCACCATGATCCGGTTGTTGTCATCCTTATAGACGCGCTTGATGACATTGTTTACACGCAACACCAGCTCCTTTGGGGAAAAGGGCTTCGTGATATAGTCATCGCTTCCTTTTTCCAAACCGATGATACGGTCAAATTCCTTATCTCTGGCAGACATGAAAATAACAGGGATATCCCTCCCCTGAAGGCGGATTTCCTCAATCAGATCAAAACCGCTCTTGTCATCCAGCATGATATCCAGAATCCATAAATGCACATCATCATCCATTACATGCGCACTTGCTTCTTCATATGTATAATAAGAACGTACTTCATAGCCTTCCTTTTTTAAATACTGATTCACCAGGTCGTTGATGGCCTTTTCATCCTCGACAACGCAGATTACTTTCTTCATTAACATCACCTCATACCCCTATTTTAGACTAAATTATGTGAAAAAAAAAGCTATTTTTCAAAGTAGCTGCTTTTCACATGGATTTCTCACATTTGCCGCTGTGTTTCCACTCAATTTCCGACATTTCTCGACATTTCCCGGGAAACGTAAAAAGACTCCCCCAAAAGGTAGCTACTCATAAAACAGTATCAACCAACAAACTGAAATAGGGTAGCTGCCATACAGGGTGCAGAAAAGTAGGCGTATCGTCAAAGCGATACGCCTATTTTTTGCATTTAAGCTATTGAAGCAGACGGCTTGTTGTCATTTCTACAATCGATTAAGTAAATTGACTCGCCAATCATGTTTTCATACCCAGCAGCTTTAACAATTTGTTCCGAATAAAGATATTCACTTTCAGAGAAGCAAAATATTGCAATCAAGCTACCATCGCTACAATTTGCAGCTTCGTATATCTTCACTTGTGTAAATACATGTGCTAATGCTGAGTTGCTCGCCAATTTAAACTCGACAATACTTTGATTTTTTTGCCCCATTGAAATTATGAAGTCGGCTTGTCCTCTTCCGTTATTAGGCTCTGCGTCTACTTTATAGTTCGTACCATACCAAACAAAGCGGAAGAGTCTTTGCAAATCATTTTCCTTTGCAATTTGTTTCCCTTTAACATATAGATTTTTGTATCCGTCGCAATCTTCAATTATATGCTTAAAAAACTTTAATCTTTGTTTTGCTCCTCTCTTGCCGACAGATATTCGTCAAATTGATAATTTGAATTTTCAAAAATGGATATTATGTTTTTGGAAGACACTAACAGACGCTCTAATTGCAAATTTAATTCTGTCATACACTTTAAGCGTATTTCATCTGTGTCAGCTTCTCGCAATTTGATATAATAATCATATAGTTCTGGATATTCCCTTACCAACTCACTAAAAGCTTCTTTCTCAATTTTGCTTATGGACTTTTCTTTGATAGGCTTCCTATTTCTCCTTTGGTTTTCTTCATACCGTCTAACAGCTAATCCAATATAATTATTAACATATGCTCGTAAGGTATCATTTTCAATCACCGTGCGAATGCGGTCATAACTGTTGTAAAAATCAGCTTTGTTTATTGAGGGTTCATCTTCACGCAAAATGTCAAAAGGAGTTAGCAGAACATATTCTGGTATTCCTTTTTCATCATACACAAAAGGAAGTGCAAACTCTTTGCTAATAAAACTTTCAGTATCATAATTGAAATAAGCTTTATCAACAGGAAAGAGTTTTATAAACTGTGGTTGAATATATTCTTTGGCAAACTGTTCAGTATACTCGCATAGAAATCCTTTTATCAGATTTACTGTTAAGTCACTAATTTTATCTTTTCCGCTGCCATCATAAAGAAGCATTGCTTTTTCAATATGCTGGGATTGAGATATGCCATGTGTATTTAATGCAAATGATATATTCTCATACAGAAACTTAGCATATTTATCTCCCAATGCTAACCCCTTATTTCCGACTAACGCATATCCAAGCCAATTATTAGGTACTTCGCTAAAATTAAACCATGCATTGATTTCTTTTTTTGATAGCCCTTGCTCTGCTTTCATGTAAAGGAAATGAAAATAACGGATAATTTGATTGTGTAACTCTTTATAAACATTTTTTTCACTATTAAATATCAGCATTGGGTCAATGAACAGAGGAATATCACATACTAAGGATATATCGACTGCGCCATAGTCTTTTATCAAGTCACTACTAACTTGAAATTTTTCAGAGAAAAACATGGCATTTGTCCTCCGTTTCCTAATTTTTCTACTATAATGACATTATACTACTATTACTTACACTTGTCACGCAGTAGAACGCCATTTTAAGGGGTACGCGTATAAAACCCTTTCCTACCCTCATTTTACCTTTGCAAAGCCGCATGAATAAAGGCTTTCTTAGCCCCTACTGCGTAACAGAAAACCCCATAATTTAGAGAGGGCGCAAGCGGTCTATCCGTTTGCGCCCTCTTGATTGTCCCATAGCAAGGACATGAAAAGCCGTCAAGGGCGGGCGCAGCCCGTTTATCTTGACCCTTGACGGTTTTTCATGGCTTTGCTATTTGCTCGGCGGCTGATAGTCCAGTCGGAACTTCAAAACCGCCATGAGCAGCTTTGCATTTAATCGCTCTTGCATATCGGCGTTTCCTCCGCTTAATCTGCCTATGTAGGCTTTGTGTTGTTCCTGTACCGCAAGGAGCGCGGCGGTATCGCCTGTGATTGCTCTTTCAATCACTTCATAGGGAACAAGGTTGTATTTGCTGTTCCTCATCATTCATCTTCTCCATTTCTGTCCGCAACTGTTTCAAAGCTGCGTTTTTCTGATAGTTGACCGTTGTGCGTGGCTTTCCCAATAACGCCCCAATCTGCTTATCTCTTAATTGCAGATAATAGCGCATAAGGATAATTTCCCGCCGACGTTCCGATAGGCACAACAAGGCTTTTGCTAACTTCTCGCTGTCAATAATAACCGTCTGCCCGTTGACTGCAAAGGCAGTCGACTTGTCCTGTAAGACAAAGTATTCGTCTACACTGTGAGGCGCAAAAGACGTGTTCTATTGCAAGTATTCAAAGGATATCTCGCGCTGTGTTCTGTGTTTCCTTTCCCTGTAATAATTACAGGCTTCATTGTGCAATACAGCTTTGCAAAATGCGTAAAAGCGGCGTTCGATACTTTCTCTGTATTCTGTGGATAACATCATTCTCACCCCCTTTCCGTTTGGAATGAGGGCTATAACAAAACCGCCTGTGCAGCGCAAAACTGAACAGACGGTTATGCTATATAATGTGATAATGCATTTATGATGATGTGAGAGTTCCTCTTGATAGTCGCAATATCCCGTAGGTAGGAACGGGCTTTTTTTGATAAGCTACTGATTGGAAAACAGTATTGATATAAAGCGGACATAGCGATACCTCCTTGATACCGCCATGTCCTTAAAAATGGGCGACTTTATCACGTCCCCGCAAATCCAATTCTGCAAAAGGAAAACGGCGGCTTTATTTTCATAAAACTGTCGCCTAATGCTGCAACCGCAATTCGCCAACAAGCAACGGTTTTATAAGTTGCAATCTGTCAGCAATCACATAGGTTGTCAAAAAAGTAAAGAGCCGACAACCGCATTTTATATCTGCGTGTTATCGGCTCTGCGTCTTTGCGTCTGGCTCTTTGATAACTGACGTATTTAGTTGTTTTACATTGATTAAGGTTTCCTGCTTGCACTTCGGGCAGTATAGAGGGAAGTTTTCAAGTATCGTATCTTCCCGTATTTTCAACCTCGTTTTACTTTGACATATGGGGCATATTACCCATTCGGTACTCATGTTAAATACCCCAATCCTGACTGATCATTTGCAGTTCTACCATGTGAGGATATATTTTCCCTGTTTTCATCAGTTCTTCCGGCAATCCCTGTTCCGCAACGGAACCGTCCGAAAGAACAACTACTTTATCCGCGCCGCTTACGGTACGCATACGGTGGGCGATAACAAGTACGGTCTTATCCTTTATCAGCCTTGACAAAGCAGCTTGTATCAATGTTTCGTTTTCCACATCAAGGCTTGCCGTTGCTTCATCAAGTAAGATGATAGGAGAATTTTTGAGGAAAGCGCGGGCGATTGAAATACGCTGCCTTTCACCGCCGGACAGTTCACAGCCGTTTTCACCAATCATACTGTGATAACCGTCCGGGAGCTTTACCGCAAATTCTTCACAATTTGCTAATCTTGCCGCTGCAATCACTTCTTCATCTGTTGCGTCCTTTCTGCCTATTCTGATATTTTCCATGATTGTATTGTTAAACAGCGTCACGTCTTGAAACACGATAGAGTACAGTGATAACAGTGTTTCCGGCTCTATTTTCGATATATCCATACCTCCGACAGTGATATTACCTTTGCTTATATCCCAAAACCGGGCGGCAAGACGTGACACCGTAGTTTTGCCGCCGCCGGACGGTCCGACTAAAGCGGTAACTTCTCCTTGTTTTGCCGTAAAAGACACATCTTTCAATACGGTTTCCCCGGTATTATAAGCAAATCCTACATGGTCGAACACAATATCATAACCTTTATTTGTTAGTGTATTGCCGCCCGTCTGAACTGGCTGGTCAAGGATTTCATTCATGCGGTCTATGTTCGTTTTTGTGGATATTACTGCGGCAAGGTTTTGTAATGCGCCCTCCAGCGGGGCATACAGCCTTGAAGCTACAAGCAGAAACAGAAAGAACAGCGGAATATCAATCTCCCCTTGAATGAGCAGCGCAGAGCCTACAAGCGCAACCGTAGCAATTCCAAACTTTAATATCAATGTTGAGGAAACAACAAAAAGTGCCGTTCCAAGTTCTGTTATAATGTGCCGTTTTTCCACATAATCAATTTTCTTGTTTAGTCCTTTTAGGTAGTTTTCTTCCGCATTATTCGCCTTTAAGTCCTGTAAACTTTCGATACACTCCTGTACGCCACTTTCAAGCGTGACATTTGCCGCTACGGATTTACGGTTGAAATATTCCTGTATGCGGGCTGAAAAGAATACGATTGTAAATGCAATCGGCAAAACCCAAACAGCCGCAAGAGCCATACGCCAATCATAAGAAAAAAGACAAATTGCAATCAGCGTTGTTGAAATAAGGGAGCCTGCCAAAGCAGGTACATAATGGGAAAATGCCTGTTCAAGTGTGGCACAATCGCCCATAATGGAATTTGTTAAATCGGCAAGGTCTTTTTTTTCAAAAAAGGATAAGGGGATTTTGCGGAGCTGCTCTGCTAACGAAATGCGTCTTACTCCGCTTTCCACATAAGTCGCTAAATAGGTGGCGTTATATTGAAACCAAGTTACAACAAAGATAAGGCATAAGCAAACCAAAGCGCCCACCCCATAGAAAGCAATGCGGCTTCCATTTACGCCCCCGTTCATGGTGTCAATGACAAAATTATAGAGCAGCCCCACCGGAAGCATAAAGGATATATCCTGCAAAACGCAAGCAATACAGCCTTTTATTAAATCGACAGCTCCTTGCCTTGATAACGCAAATCGTCTTTGCAATGTTTTAATCATGCTGTTACCTCCTTTGCAATTTTCCATTCTGCCGCTTCGGAATAATTTTTCCACATTCTTGTAAATATGCCGTTTCTCTCTATCAACTCATTATGCGTGCCGCTCTCGACAATCTCACCGTCCTGCATTACATAAATACAATCCGCACCTGTGATTGACGATAGCCTGTGTGCAATCATAATGACTGTTTTTTTCTTTGAAAGTACGGATAAAGCCTGTTGTACGCGCACCTCATTATCGGGGTCGGCAAATGCGGTCGCTTCATCCAGAATTAGGATAGGCGCATTTTTCAAAATTGCGCGGGCAATCGCTATTCTTTGCTGTTCACCGCCGGACAGGTACACGCCGTTTGTACCCACAACTGTATCAATGCCATTCGGTAATTTTTCGATAATATCCAGGCATTGTGCAGCTTCCAGTGCATGAGCGATTTCTTCGCGTGTAGCGTTAGGCTTTGCCATACGCACATTTTCCAATATGGACGCTTTGATAAGACGGCTATTCTGAAATACAAAGGACACCTTATTCATCAATGTTTCCTTTGGAATGTCGCGTATGTCGATATTCCCTATCAGTATGCGCCCTTTTTGCGGGTCAAAAAATCTTGTTACAATATTTGCAAGGGTCGTCTTGCCGCCGCCGGACGCACCTACCAATGCAATCACCTGTCCCGGTGCAACCCGAAGTGACACATCATTCAGCGCGTTTTTTTCTCCATCATAGCTGTAACTAACGTGTTCTAATGTAATTCCATTGTCTTTAGGGGTATTATTCACGCTGCTTTCAGACAATGGTTTTTCGTTTAGCACTTCATCAATTCTGCCTAACGCGTCCCCTACAATCATTGCGTCCTCGCTCATAAACATAATTTTTGTGAGTGTTATACCAATGACAGGAGTAATCACAATATAGAAGATAAGGTTTAGCAGCAGTTCATTTGTTACGCCGCCCCTTGTAAAGAGAATACCTCCGGCAATCAGAAACGCGAATACACCGTTGATTGCCGTTGTATAGAACATCATAGGTAGACGCAGCCCCTTTGTGTACGCAATTACCCATGTTTCGTAATTGTCTATCGCGTCTCTGAAGCGTTTGAAAGAAAAAATTGTCTGCCCGAAAGTCTTTACTACGGGTACGCCCCTTACATATTCAACAGCTTCATTTGACATATCGGAAAGTGAATTTTGGTATTGCTCCATTCTCCGCGCCATGTCTTTTCCGGTCATTTTCATCATGATGAGAAAGCCAAGCACAACGGGAACAAGGCTCAAAAGCCCTAACCGCCAATCAAATGCAAACAGTAAGAAAAGCAGCCCTATGGGGGTGGCAATCGCTCCCGCTTTGTCGGGGAGCCTGTGTGCAAGATAGGTTTCCGTTGCGGCGCTTGAGGTGTTGACAATCCTTCGCAGATTGCCGCTTCCGTACTTTTCTGTTACCCCCAGCGGCAGGGCTGTGATGTGCCGCATAAGCTCTTTTCGGATATTGGCGGCAACCCGGAATGCGCTCATGTGCGAACACATCAGACCGGCGATATAGACAACAATAGAGAGTACCGCAAACAATACCGCAGACCAGCCGTAGCTTGTGACATTCCCCGCCTGTGAGAAGTCCGGGGAAACTTCCAGTATGTCGTGAATGATACGCCATATATACCAAAACGGCACAAGAGCCAACAGCGCACTCATGACTGACAGTACCCAAGAAAGATAGGTCAATATTTTATGCCCTCCGGCATAACCCATCAATCTTGATAGATTAGACTGTTTTTTCATTGAAAAACCTCCTTAAAATTTTTATGATAAAGAGATTATGGAAACCTCAAATATCCATTCTTTAAGTTAGCGATGACTAACTTATATGTAAAAATTATAGGGCCTATTGCCCCATAATCTTCATCCACCCTGCGGTGTAAAAGGCTCTCATTTCTTTTAGATAATGCTTTGCTTCTTCAAGCGGCATTTCATGTATAATCAATTCAAAAAAAGTGTTGAACATTCCTGTGATTAAGATATGCTCCAACCGTCCATCAATGGGTGGGGCAGGTCTGCCGAGCTTTTCAAGAACCATTAAATAATCATGTGTGCCTTTTGTTTCTATTTCCACCATTTCATCAATCAGCTTTGAAAAGTGCGTTCCCTCGGAACAACAAAGAATGAGCTTAAATTCATTCAGATGTTCATAGGCGTACAAGAGCATTTCATACATACATTCGCCGGAAGTAGAGGTAAGATTGTCGGGCTGTTCCTCTGATGGGATTTCTGCAAATTCTTTTTGCGCCTTGCGAAAGCAATCTAACAAAAAGTTGTAATGTTCACCTACCAATGCTTCAAATAAATCCTCTTTGCTGTCGTAGTAGCCATATAACGCCCCTGTTGTTACACCTGCTGTTTTGACGATGTTTCTCAAGGAAGCAGACTTGAAACCTTTTTCAAGAAATTCCTGCATGGCGGCTGAAAGAATTAAGTGTAATGTCGTCTGCTCTACTTCATTCATTAACTCACCCCTCCCATATAACATCGTTATATATCACTGTTATATGATACAGTAAAGAGGGGGCTTTGTCAATAGTTTGAAAAATTTTGAATTATAGAATTGGCATTTTTCGATTTTCTCCGTATTAAGAAGTGAGAAAACTTTTTGAAAAATCTTTCTCAGAAACTTCGGCAAAATCGCCCCCTGCGTTGTTGTAGGTAGTGAAAGGAGAAATGCGAATGGAAAACAGAAAACGGAACGTGCAAATCATTGTCCGAGTGACGGAGGACGAACGGGCGTTGATAGAGGAAAAAATGAAGCAGATACCGACCATGAACCTATCTGCTTACTCCCGTAAAATGCTGATTGACGGGTACATCATTGTTTTAGATTTGCAAGAGGTCAAAACGCATACGGCGCAGCTTCAGAAAATCGGCGTAAACGTCAATCAGATTGCAAGGCGTATCAATGGAACAGGACGCATTTATGTTGACGATATGGACGAGATAAAGCGGCTCATGGAAGAAGTATGGAGATTGGAGCGTCGGCTGCTTCTGCAATTTAGGGGGCTGACAAAATGAGGGTTTGGGAAACTTCCCAACAAGCAAAAATGGGCGGCGGCAGACGGGCATTTTACGGGAACGGCTATCCGTTCCCTATGCTTGCTACGCTACGAAACTGTAAACGCTGATTTTAAAGGAAAGGACGGAAAGGAATGGAACAGAAACGAATACTAAAAAACGGACATATCGTGGTGAAAAATCCGCTTGCCTATGAATTGCCAAAGCGTGAAGTCGTGATAAAATCCGGCAGGACGCTCTACCGTTTTACGGGCAGCTATGACGGACAAAGAGCGTTGCCGAGCAAGGTTTTACGGCTTATGGAGCAGGATAATTTACAGAAAGATGATGACAATGGAAACAAAGAGCGTTAAAATAGAAATATGCAATCCTGTATTGTCAGACTGCCCGCCGATAAAGGAGGAACATTCTATGTCAAGGCAGTCTGACAACAAAATTACCGCCCTTTATTGCCGTTTATCACGCGACGACGAGTTACAGGGCGACAGCAACAGCATTGTAAATCAAAAGGCGATTTTAAGTAAATACGCAAAGGAAAACGGCTTTAAAAACACCTTGTTTTTTGTGGACGACGGTTACTCCGGGGCAAATTTCGATAGACCCTCTTGGAACGAACTTGTTGAGAAAATTGAAAATGGCGAAGTGGCGACCTTAATTGTCAAAGATATGTCCCGTCTTGGACGCGACTATCTGCGCGTGGGGCTTTATACGGACGTTCTTTTTCCTGAAAAGGGCGTGCGGTTTATCGCTATCAGCAACGGCGTGGACAGCGCACAACAACAGGAAAACGACTTTACCCCGTTTTTGAATATCATAAACGAGTGGTATTGCCGCGATACAAGCAAGAAGATACGCGCTGTGATGAAGTCCAAAGGGGAAGCAGGCGAACATCTTTGTACCAATCCGCCTTACGGCTACATGAAAGACCCCGACAACAAAAAGCGTTGGATTGTGGACGAAGCCGCCGCCGAAGTAGTCAAGCGGATATTTGCTCTCTGTTTAGAGGGCTACGGGCCGTCGCAGATTGCCCGGATTCTGAAAGAGGATAAAGTCATAACGCCGACTATCCATTTTCAGCGGACAGACAGGGCAACGAGGAATACGCCGCCGGACAATCCGTACAACTGGACGGGCGACACCATAGCCGATATTTTAGAGCGGCCAGAGTATCAAGGGCATACGGTGAACTTCAAGACCTACAAGCAGTCGTATAAGAGCAAAAAGACCTGTTACAATCCCAAAGAAAAACAGCTTGTTTTTGAGAATACCCACGAAGCAATCATAGACGCTGATACATGGGAACTGGTGCAGGAATTGCGGAAGAACAAACGCCGCCCGACAAGGACGGGAAAGACCAATCTGTTCTCTGGTATTGTTCGCTGCGCAGACTGTGGGGAAAAGCTGTATTACTGCACAAGCAAGAACTTTGAAGCGCGGCAAGATCATTTTGTTTGCTCCACTTCAAGGCTCAAAGGGAAAGAGGTCTGCCCGACGCATTTTATCCGCGCCGTTGTACTGGAGCAGGGTGTACTTGCTCATATGCGGCTTGTGATTGCCTGTGTGTCTACCCATGAGGAACGATTTAGAAAAGCTATGGGAGCGAAGCAGAAAGCCGAAGCGAAAAAAGAACTCGCGGCGAAGCAGCGGCAACTGACGCAAGCCGAACGGCGTATTGAAGAACTTGACCGAATATTTAAGCGTATTTACGAAGATAACGCCAACGGAAAGATTTCTGACAGCAGATTTCAAATGCTCTCCGACGATTACGAACAGGAGCAGGAAGAACTGCGGGAAAAGCTGTTGCAACTGAATGAAGAAATTATACAGCAGGAAGAACAGGCAGAAAACATTGATAGGTTTATCGACAAGGTGCGCAAGTATCTCGATTTGGACGAGCTGACGCCCGCTGTCTTGAATGACATGGTAAAGGCGGTATATGTTCACACGCCGGACAAGTCAAACGAACATAGGGAACAGCAGATTGATATACTATGACCTTGTGGGAATACTCCCCGCGTCCTTGCTGGGTAACCTATCAAACGGAGAAACGGCATAGCCGAAGCTACGCCGTTTCCCGAAAACAATCTTATGCTGTTTTATGAGTGCCGCCCTAAGGGAAGAGCCTTTCACACAATATGTTATAGTCCTTTTTCTTTAATGAAATCCACAATACGGTTTACATATTCCGCACACAGTGCATCGGTTTTGGCTTCCACCATAACGCGCACCAGCGGTTCTGTCCCACTAGGACGAACAAGGATTCTTCCCTCGTCACCAAGCTCCTGTGCTACTGCATCCACTGCCGCAAGCAGCTCCTTATCCTCCAGAGCGGCATGCTTGTCATGTACCGGCGTATTGATCAGCAGCTGCGGATAGATAAACAGATCTGCACACAGCTCCTTCAGGGATTTCTTTGTATCCACCATAATTTCCAGCAGCTTCATCGCAGTCAGAAGACCGTCTCCGGTATTCGCATGAGCATGAAAGATGATATGTCCGCTCTGCTCACCGCCGATGGAATAGTCATGCTCCTTCATACATTCAAACACATATTTGTCACCGACAGCCGTCTGCTCATATTTCAGACCCTTGGCCTTCAGTGCGTGATACAGACCAAGGTTGCTCATCACCGTGGTCACAACAACATCATCGTGCAGAATTCCCTTATCGTACATATAGCATCCGCAGATATACATCGTGTGGTCGCCATCAATCAGGTTTCCGTCCTCATCAACAGCAATTAGACGATCCGCATCTCCGTCAAAGGCAAAGCCGACATGGTAATTGCCTTCCTTCATCATACTCTGCAACTCCTCGGGATGTGTGGAACCGCATTTGGTATTGATATTGATACCGTTTGGCGCAGAATGAATCACCTCAACGGTTGCCCCCAGCTCGCTTAAGGTTTCCGCAGCACAGCTCGTTGCACTTCCGTTGGCAAGGTCCAGCAGAATGTTCATGCCGGAAAGATCCATCGGAACAATTTCCTTCAGCCAGGATTCGTACAACTCCAGACCTTCCTCCCATTCGATCACACTTCCGATTTTCTCATTGTGTGCAACTTCGATTGACACTTCGTTGTCGATATATTTCTCAACCTCCAGCTCAATCTCCGGATTCATTTTACAGCCGTCTCCATTAAACAGCTTAATACCGTTGTCATGGAATGGATTATGACTGGCGGAAACCATGATTCCACAGTCGAAATGCTCCTTCTGAATCAGATAGGAAACCGCAGGAGTCGGGCAGACTCCCAGCAGATATACACTTGCTCCGCAGGATGTGGCACCAGCTGCCAGACCCATTTCAAACATATCGCTCGAAAGCCGTGTATCCTTTCCAATCAGAATTTTCGCATGACGGTTTTTTCCATAGTACCATCCCAGGTACTGTCCGATTTTTACCGCCATATCCAGTGTCAGCGTATCATTGGCGCGTCCTCTGGCACCATCTGTTCCAAAATATTTTCCCATATGTGTTACTCATCCTTTCCTATTCGTCGGCTACACTGCCTGTCGCAGTCACCTTAACACTACCATTCTTCAATACGTAGGTTGCCAGCTTGTTCTTGCCCTCTACGATCAAAGGCTGTTCATACGTACCTGCCTTCTCAATCTTTGAAAGATCGACATACACCTGCAGCTCCTCTTTCTTGATTTTGCTGATGATATCCTTCGCTCCCTTGACCGTTACATCTACACTGGAGGAGCTTCCCTGCGCAACCGTGAAATTCAGTCCGTCAATGCTGTTTTTAAAGGCAATCGGCACATCCCTGATGACCCGCTCCTTCGTATCCGTCAGCTTGATGGAGATGTTGGCAATATTGCTGGAAATCTTAGTTACACCGTTCGGCATAATGATTGGCATGGAAATCTCACGATCGCTCGTCAGTGTAGAGGCCGGTATGGTAATCGGTATCTCGTTAATGTTATCGAGCACAGACTGCTTCGCATAGATAGTCACATGATCCTTATCCAGCTTATAGGATTCTATTGATTTATCATTTGGAATCACACCGGTTGGATTCAGTGTGATCGGTACGTCTTTGCTTGGTTTGGTTACCTTGACACTGGCTTTCAGTGTATCCGGTATAATGTCCACCTTCATAAGGTTTCCATCTGCATCATATGCAACGATGTTTGCTTTGGTTTCAAAATCTGTTTTCACATCCTTATCCACCTTGATCAGTGCTTTTACAAATGCAATTTTATCCAGGGTATCGCTATCGGAGCGAACCAGAACCTCACCCTGCTGCAGCTGCGGTTCCCCCAGGTCATATATGGAATCCATCTGCTGGCGGTTGACGAAGTCATAGCCGACGGTAAAACGCCGTATGGATTTCTTCTTTATCGTAACAACGACGGTGGAAGGCTCCAGCACAACCTCCACACGCGCAGGCATCGCCTCCGTTGTCAGCTTCACCTCATGCGTGCCCTCGGTCAGATCGGTCATATTCGCTATCACCTTGAAATTCTTCTGCTGTTTAACGCTCTTGATATCCGTCAGATCTCCGATGATGCGCACCTTGACCGTCTCCGGCAGACCGCTTACCTCATAGGCCTGATTTGATAAGACCTGAGATACCGGAAATTCGCCCAGATCCTCAGCACTCTTCACATTCTCGAGAAAGTTCGCCCCTTGGGAATTAAAGGTCACGTAAAACAAAATAGCTAGTATCAGCGCAACGACCTTGCCGTGCTTCTGATTAAACAGCAGCTTATCCAGCCATCCGCTGATCCAGCGAAAGAACTTGCCGACCTTGATTTCCACATTTGCATAGGTTCTGGCAAACGTCTGACTCTTTTCGGCAATCGCCTTGGCCAATTCGGTCTTGCCTTCCGAGCTTAATTGTGTTTTCTTTTTTTTCTTTGCCATTAGGAATCTCTCCTTTCTGTAGCTTTCTCAGGAGTTTCTTCATCCTCATCCGCTTTCTCATAATGCAGAACGATTGCCTCAGGTTCAATAACATCATTAAACAGATCACTTGCCATATTCGTCATAATGGTTTTCCCTGTTTGCTCTTTCGGCGGCTCCTTCTTCACTTCTGCTTTTTTCTTACGGCGTGTTTTTTTCACAGGCTTCGTTTCCTCTGCCGCTTTTTGTGATTCCTCTTTTACAGCGGCAGCCGGCTTTTTCCTTACTGCCGTTTTCCGCTTCTTCGGCTTTGGTTCATCCGCTTCCGCAGCCGATTCTTCCTTCTTCTCCGAGTCGGTTACGATATTTTCAAACAGGGCGTCCAGCTTCTCATCCTGTTTCTGTGTGAGGTCCTCGATATGCAGTCGATCCACTTCCTGTTCAACGACAACAACATCCTTTTCCTTCTTATCCTGTTCTTCGCTCTTTTTCTTTTTTGTATAACGCTTGTCTGCCGCTTCCTTCTTTGTCCGCTTGTTTTTTCCCTTAAAGTAATGCGCAAATACGCCCGGCTTCTTACCGTCGTAAGGCGGCGGTGTGCTGACCTGCTCGGCAGGCTCCTCCTGATTGTCATGCACGGCAGTGCTTTGCTGCTTACAGACAACATTCATTAAGAATTCCCGCAGACTCGCTTCGGAAATCACGGTCAGCTTACCACCCTCCGCTATGGAAATATTACCTGTTTCCTCACTCACGACAATGGTGATGGAATCGGTGATTTCGCTGATTCCCACCGCAGCGCGATGTCTTGCTCCGTAGCTTGTCGGAAGCTCTCTGGTCGTTGGTGGAAAATAGGCAGCCGCACAGGCGATTTTCACACCCTGAATGATCACGGCACCATCATGCAGCGGCGTTCCGTATTGAAAAATGGAACAGAGCAGCTCGCTGGATACAACGGAATTCATCGGTGTCCCGGTTTTGATATAGTCACTGAGAGAATGTCCCTGTTCGATGGATATCAGGGCACCGGTCTTAGTCTTCGACATTTCCGCACAGGCCTTGACCAGCTCATCCACCAGATTTTCACGTTCATTGATCGTCAGCGTGGAAATACGGGAAAATACATTGGTTTTACCGATTTTCTCCAGAATACTACGAATTTCCGGCTGGAAGATAATGATGACCGCAACCACACCCCAATTCATGATGGAATCCGCAAGATTTGCGACGGTGTGAAGTCCCAGAAAGCTTGCAGCGGAACGTATAATAATTATGAGCAGTACCCCCTTGAATATCTGGATGGTACGCGAATTGTTTTTCACGATTTTCAGGCAGTAATAGACAAGTGCCCAGACACAGGCAATGTCCAGCAGCTGCTGAATCAATTCCCGTAAATTGTTCAAAGTGAAATAATTGAGCATAAAAACACTCCTCTCGTATTTTATATTATAGCACAAAGTGCTTCGTCTACCTATAGTTTTCTGATGTTGGTTAAGCCTTTCAGAAGCATTTTCCGTTCTGAAAGGCCCGTTTTTTATTGATATAAAAGAAGCTGGAAAAAAAACAGAAAAATCCGATACGGAATGCATACTTCCTCGACGCAACCTGACACCATCATACAGCCGCCTTATATTCCTGACTGTAAGAAAGACACAGGGCGCTCTCTATCGCATACCGTATCAGATACAGGATGTATCCTATACCATGCAGGAAAAACTGCTTTAAAATCGTCAAGGAGGACTGCATCCCTCATGAAACTGGTACAGTGCTCTGTAACATCATAATCCAAGGTGTAGCACACCTTCAGAAAGACACAGTTTACAATCCCTAAGCGCAACGCCGAAAAACCTGCAGCTACCTTCTGCCTCACCCGGCGGATTGCTGCATCGGACACCCCCAAAACTTATGATCCTCTGTGAAGCCCTCCGCTGCAAAACACGGTACCGCTGATTATCGGGCGCCATTTATTATGATCCTTAAGCTTTGCGTATCCACCAGAAAGCGTACCCTTTTTTCTTTGGATACATACTCCTGCTGTCATACATATTGACATGCAGCAATTCACGCATGACTTGAGGTTGTGCAGCGCTACGCTTCCTCCTGCATCCCCCGATATAAACGAAACTGCTTTTCTAATAGAAAATGATAGGCAATCCAGGATAGAATACAGCTAATCGCCAGAAGCGCAAGCAGCCACAGTGGTATGGAAAGCATCCCTGTGGAAACATGAAAGCAGGAACTGAGTAGGTAGAGAACAAATTTGAAACCCACAGCTAAAACGCCATATGCGATCAAATATGTGTACCATGCGCCCAGAATACGGTGAAAGCTGCGCCGGTTATGCCATTGTACTAGCACAGTGCTTCCTAGAATGAGCATGATATAAAACATGATGGTCTTCCATGACACAAACAGCATACCGTTTTTCACATATTCGCTCTCATCGATTCCCATCCCGATAACATCAAGCAGCGCCCACAATACCATAAGGGAGGACAGCAGCCTCCACCAGCGCAGCAGCTTTTCCAGCCGTGTCTCCTGTACCGCATTCGCACAGACGGCATCACAAAATTTCTGATAATCGCCAAATGCTTCCTCTACCTTGAGTCCGCGCGTTTGACTTTCCAGTGCCATAGCCAGAATATCGTCTCGAATATCCCTTGCGACCAGCAGGGAAATGTCCTTACTGCTCAGATAGCGCAGCATATCCTGATATACGATCATGTATTCATGGTTGAGATTTGCTTTGTCGTTATATTCATTACCGGTCATCGTTCCCACCTCCTTCAAACAGCTTGTCAATCGTTTTTGCCAGCTTGCTCCATTCCGTATAAAAATCCCGAAGATACACGCGGCCTTCTGTTGTGATCTGATAATATTTGCGTCTGGGTCCCAGTGGAGAATCCCTTTTTTCCGCACGGATATAGTGCAGCTTTTCCAGCCGCAGCAAAATCGGATACAACGTTCCTTCTGTGACATCAATCCAGCCGGCTTCCTTCATATTCATGAGGATTTCATAGCCATAGGTCATATGCTGTTCAATGATTTTCAGGATACAGCCCTCCAGACTCCCTCGCATGAGCTGTGTTTTATCGTACATGGACTCACCTCTACTTTGCGACACAAGGTACTTCCTTCATCTATATTGTACCACAAGGTAGTCGAGAGTCAACAGGAATCTACCAGACAAAGACAGCTTTTCCATATATATTTTCTATTACGTCAAAGCTCATGTTAAAGCATTTTCACATAGGAACAAATACGAGATACCCGGAAAAGGTATCAGACAAGAGATATGCAAGGAGCTTCCCCTGCTGTATATTTACGCTGTAAAGGCTAATCGGTTGTTATGCAGGCACGAAAAAAGAGCATACGTTATGCCCTTTCTAAACAGCCACATTGAAACTCCTTTTTACACATGGTTTAAAAAGGATCTGTCACACAGCCTTTCCTTTATGAAACGATGACCTTATTTCCTAATAAAGCAAAACACACCTGTACGATTTCACTGTTTACAGCTTCATCAGAAATGCAATGCATTCCTCAATACTGATAAACACATGCTCTGCCGGCTCCACGATTGCACTTCTTGCATGCATCATGGCACAGCCGTGAAATTCCTCAATCATGGGAATATCATTAAAGGAGTCACCGATGGCATAGATGGCATCATGCTCCAGACCAAGATGCTGTTCGATGAAATACAGTCCCTCTGCTTTGGAAACACCCTCCGGCACGATATCCACACAGTTCACATTCACATAGGCAACAGCGTAGCCCTTAAAGTTCGTATTGATGTAATGACTGATCTCCTCCGCAAGCATGGTGTCGTTCAGGGAAACAACCAGCTGGGATATCTTCCCGCGGTCCAATACCTCCTCCTCATGCTCGTTTGTATCCGGCATATTGCCGTATTTATGATCAATCTGATTCTCATCCACGGAAAATTTAAACCGGTGAAAGCCGTCATTGATAACATACGATACACAATCCAGGGTTTTGATATATGCGATGATATCCAGCGCCTTGTTGAAATCCATATACAGCACCTGCAGACGTTGAAAATCACGGTCATAGATCACACCACCGTTATTTGCCACAATGAAATCAAATTCTATCTTATTTTTTTGAATCTCCGTCTGTATGGACTCCATACTTCTTCCCGTAACCAGACCGAACATGTTTCCCGCTGCACGAAATTCATGTATCGCATGGACATCATTTATATCAACCAGCTCCTCTGTTCGAAGAGTACCATCATAATCACTAGCCAGAATTTTCATACGCATATCCTCCATACATTCATTTTACCAAGTTTCAATAAAAAAACAATGTTTATGTATAAGATTCATAAGCTTTTCCCATACTACTATCAGGAGGTGTTAGAAATGGCACAGAAGAAATACCGCCCAGGAATGAACTGCGAAAAAACCGGCAAATACACATGCTATGACAAAGATGGCAATGAAATGTACGGTGACGTAGACGTTGAAAAGGGCAGACGTTTTCCTCCTTCACAGGAAGAAGGATGCTACTACGAAGAACAGTAGTATCTGTTCGGCTCTGTAGAACTTATACAATGGTATAAGAAAAAAAAATTCCCATTCTCTTTATGAGATTGTGGGAATTTTTTTATGTCTTCTTCTGCTCCGCATGAAGGGCTGCTTCTGCAACGGACTGTTTTGCGGACGTATCCTTTTTCGGCACATCCACCAGACGATAGACTGCCCGTCCGTTTCTGACACCCAGCTGCAGCACCTTAATGATTTCCTGCTCGCCCTCTTTCAGCTTCACCAGGCAATATTTATCCTTTAACAGCTTTTCCGCCATGGGCAGGGTTACCTCTTTTTCAATCGATTGAAAAAAACGGTCCTCCTTCCACAAAGCGAATTTACAGCCGTTGCGATAATTCACACAGCCAAAGCCCTTGCTGTTTTCAACAATTTTATTCCCACAGACAGGACAGATACCGACCGCCTTGCGATCATCGTCGATTTCCACCTCACCGGATACACGAAGATGGGAGTAATCCTTTTTCAAATGCGGCACAAAGGCTTCCAGCACACTGTCCACCAGGGTTTTCACATCGGCATTGCCTTCCTTGATATCCTCCTGAATCACCCACCATTTTGCGGTCAGATCCGGCTTTTTGATCTCCTCCGGCAGCAGGTGGTAAAAGTCCTTTCCCAGCTGAGTAGAGATAATGTTTTTCCCCTTCATTTCCACATACCGGCGTTTGATCAGCGTCTCCACGATCTGTGAGCGGGTCGCACTTGTTCCGATCGAACCGTTCTCTCCCTTTTTATCCTTATCCTTCTTCTTCAGAATATCCTTGATTTCCTTATCCTGTACATATTTGGCAATACTGGTCATATCCCGGATCAGACTGGCTTGGGTATAGCGCTTCGGCGGATTGGTTTCCTTTTCCTGTAGTTCACTGCTTACCAGCTGTATCGGATAGGTGCCCTTCGGCAAATCGAAGCGGCTGTCATCCTCTTCCTCCTCCTGGCTGTCCTCCTTCTCCGGCGTAAAATATTTCTTATAGCCCTCATCCAGCACATAGGTACTGGTCGCTCGCAAATCCCCATATTCCGTTTTGATTATCGCACTCAGCTGCCGTTTACGAATCGGCGGCAGAAACTGCATGATGTAGTACCGGCAAATTTCCTCATACACCCTTCGCTCATCCGGAAGCAGCTGCGCGATATTGAAATCCGACATGGTTGGAATAATGGCATGATGTGCCGTCACATATTTGTCGTTAAAGCATTCGGAATGCAGCTTGTAATCCACCGGATACTGCTCATTCAGCTTGCTCATGACATGCGACAGCACCTTGTGAGCCTCCTGAAAATGATCTTCCTTTAAATACTGAGAGTCACTTCGATTATAGGTAATGGCCTGATAGCGGTCACGCAGTGTCTGGGTAATCTGGTCCGTTTTGCTCAGATCAAAGCCGTATCTGGCATTCATATGTGCCTGCAGCTTTGCAAGGTTAAAGGGCAGCGGCGGCTTCACATCCATGAATTTCTCATCGATTTTCACCTTCTGATCCGGCTTGGCCATGATATCGCGTTCCATATCCTCCATGATATTGCGATGCAGAATATGCTTTCCATCATCCAGCAGATCACTTTTCGGTTTCAGCTGAAAGCGGATGGACGTATCGGGCTCTGCAATATGTCCACCGGTATGCAGCTCATAATATTTTTGCTTCACATGATGATCAATGGCCTCATCACGCATGACGATCAATCCCAGCGTTGGACTCTGCACACGTCCAACGCTCATGCCTTTTCTTCGCAAAAGCAGGGAAAACAGGCGGGAATAATTGATTCCCACTACATAATCCGCAACTGCACGGGCATAGGCGCTTCTACCCACAGCACGCAGTTTTTCATCATTATCGATTAGATCATGAAAGGCCTTTTTGATATTTGCCGGCGTATTGTCATTGATATATACCCGTTTGACCGGCTTTTCATTTTGTGCGTAATCCAGAATTTCGTCAATCAGAAACTGTCCCTCATCATCCGGGTCACCTGCATGGATGATCTGGTCACACTCCTGCATCAGTGCCATAATCTGTTCCACACGGTCCTTTTTATTTCCATCGGGAACCAGCTTCCAGTTTTCAAAGCAGATCGGAAGATCCTCTTTTTTCCATTTTTTATATTTTCCATCATACTCATCCGGTTCACACAGGCGCAGAAGGTGTCCGTATGCCCAGGTGATAATGACATTCTGCTTACGTATGACGCCGCGGACTTCCTTACCGCTGCCGTCAATCGCAGCCGCAATCGCTCTACCCAGCTCCGGCTTTTCCGCAATGATCAAAGAACGCATCGAATTCCTCCTTTGCACGATCCTAAACAAATACATAGAATTATATCAGAATTCTCTGAAAATTTCTAATATTTTTCAAATCAGGGTGACTGGCAATGAGACGATAACCTGTACATAAAAGATAATCTGTATATATAATAAGAAAAGCAAGCAAGCTCATCTGCAATTCGTATGGAAAAGCAGCTGCTATCAGCAGGATATCTCCTGTAATCAGCGAACGTTATCTACAGTATACTACACTCCCTGTATACTTTGACAGTCTATGAAAGCTTACAGTGAGGTCATCGATAGTCTGTACTGACATCTCCTGTAACGAAAATCATATTTTTTTCTGTTTATACCTTTTAAAAAGAAACTAAAAAAGGCACCTTGTGAAGTGAATCCCTTTCCTTTGACTGTCCAAGCTTTGGGGTTCATTTCATTGAGGTGCTTTTCGTTACATTATGCCTTTGCAGTAATCAAACGCGCATTGATAATGCCTTCCCGGCTGCGCAGTCGTTCCATCAGTTCTTCACTGACTTCATCATTGGTATCAAGGATCATATATGCATAATCCTTTTTCCCCTTATTTGCCATATTTTCGATATTCACACCGACATTGGCAAGTGCCGTGGTAATGGCACCGACCACATTCGGCACATTCTTATTGATAATGCAGATTCTGTATTTGCATTCCTGTGCAAGCTGCATATCCGGAAGATTCACAGAATGGGTAATATTTCCCGTTTCCAGATACTCCATGATTTCATTGGCAGCCATAACCGCACAGTTTTCTTCACTTTCCGGAGTGGAGGCCCCAAGGTGAGGAACTCCGATCACCTGCTCATACTGCAACAGCTCCTTTGTCGGGAAATCCGTTACATAGGCTGCAATCTTTCCTTCATCCATCGCCTTCATCATCGCCTCATCATCGATCAGACCGCCGCGTGCAAAATTCAGCACACGCACATCGCTCTTCATTGCCGCAATCGCTTCCGCATCAATGATATTTGCGGTTTTATCACTGAATGGAACGTGTACGGTTATATAATCGCATTCCTCAAAAATCTGCTTCAGATTCTGTACATGGTGCACTCTTGCCTTTAAGGTCCAGGCGGCTTTTACAGAGATGAACGGATCATATCCGAAAACCTCCATATCCATAGCGGCTGCGGCATTGGCAACCAGTACGCCAATCGCACCAAGTCCGATAACGCCCAGCTTTTTACCTGCAATTTCCGGACCGACAAAATTGCTTTTTCCTTTTTCCACAGCCTTGGAAATATCGTCACCCTCCAGAGTCTTGACCCATTCGATGCCCTTTGTAATCTTACGGGAGGACATCAGCAGTCCTGCCATTACCAGCTCCTTCACGGCATTGGCATTGGCCCCCGGCGTATTGAAAACGACAATTCCCTGTTCACTGCAGCGATCCAGCGGTATGTTGTTTACCCCTGCTCCGGCTCTGGCTATACATTTCAGATCGGTGGGAAATTCCACATCGTGCAGCTTCGCACTACGCACCATAATAGCATCGTACGTGTCAAAATCCTCAGAAAATTCATATGCACTCGGATCAAACTGATTGATCCCGGCATCCGCAATTTTATTAAACAGCTTTATTTTCATAGTTATCTCCCTTATTTATGTTCCTCTTCAAATTTTTTCATAAATGCAATCAGTGTCTGCACACCCTCCAGCGGCATGGCATTGTAGATAGATGCACGCATTCCGCCAACTGCACGGTGCCCCTTCAGATTGCTCATACCGGCTGCGGCACTTCCCTTGGCAAACAACGCATCCAGCTCTGCATTCGGTGCACGGAAGGTTACATTCATCAAAGAGCGATCCTCCCTGCGTACGGTGGTTGTATAGAAAGCACTGTTATCCAGATAGTCATACAGCAGCTCCGCCTTTTCTTCATTTCGCTTCTGCATGACCTCGAGTCCGCCCATTTGTTCAATCCATTCCAGCACCAGCCCCAAAATATAAATTGCATAGGTCGGCGGTGTGTTGTACATGGAATCCTTGTCGGCAAGGGGAGCATAGTCCATCATCACCGGTGTGAAATCCTTTGCATGTCCGATCAAATCTTCACGAACGATTGCGACTGTCAGACCGGCACACCCCATATTTTTCTGTGCTCCGGCAAAAATGATGCCGAATTTGGATACATCCACCGGCTTGGACAGGATGTCACTGGACATATCGGCAACAATCGGCACACCGTTCGTTTCCGGAACATATTTCCATTCGGTACCGTAAATCGTATTGTTCGCACACAGATATACATAATCTGCATCCTTATTCAGCTGCAGCTCCTGCTGAGCGGGTATATAGGAATAATCCGCATCCTTGCTGGAGCCTGCAAGAACGATTTCCCCGTATTTTTTTGCTTCCGCATACGCCTTATTTGCAAAATATCCGGTCACGATATAATCTGCCGTACCCTTCTGCAGCAGATTCAGGGGAACCATGGAAAACTGAGAGGTTGCTCCTCCCTGCAGGAACAAAACCTTATAGTTATCCGGTATATTCATGATGGAACGCATTCGTTCCTGTGTTTTTGTAATTATCGCATCATAGGCTTTGGATCGATGACTCATTTCCATAACCGACATGCCACTTTCCTCGTAATTCAGCATCTGCGATTGCGCTTTTTTCAACACCTCCAGTGGCAGCATGGATGGACCAGCTGAAAAATTGTAAATTCTGTTTTCGGCCATAATCAGGCACCTTCCTTTCCTCTTATACTTCATCCAACAGCATGTTTTTCTGTTAGTAAGCACTATTATAGCACAAATGAAATAAAATGAAAGTTAAAATGAAAAATTGATGTAACATTTATGAAAGAGTTTTCTCAACGTAAACAAAACAAGTACATCTGTACACATATTAAAGACACCTGTTTTTCTTTCGCTCTTCTTTTATTCGTGGTATACTTACCTTACAGAAATTGGGAGATGAGAACATGCTGGATTTTCGTTTATATACATTCCTTACGCTGTCTGAAACATTAAATTATACGAAGGCTGCGGATATCTTATGCATTACACAGCCTGCGGTTTCGCAGCATATCAAATATATGGAAAAGGAATATGACTGCAAATTGTTTTTTTATGACGGAAAGCAGTTGAATCTGACGGCTCAGGGTAAGCTGCTGGCTGAGAAAGTGCGTACCATGGTTGCGGATGAGAAAATGATCCGCAGTCTGCTGAAGCAGAATCAGAAAACACCCGCCCTGCGCTTTGGTGCCACGCTGACGATTGGGGAGTTTATCCTGCCACAGCGCTTGAACAGCTTTCTCGTTGAGCATACGGAGACCTCTTTGTGCATGATTGTGGAAAACACAGCAACCCTTTTACAGATGCTGAACAGCAGGGATATCGGCTTCGCCTTTGTTGAGGGATATTTTCCAAAGCAGACCTATGACTGGAAGCTGCTGTCGCAGGAGCGCTATGTCGCGGTAAAAGGAAAGCATTATACCTTGCAAAAGGAGGTTCGCTGTTTGAAGGATCTGGTGCAGGAAACACTGATTGTTCGGGAAGATGGCAGTGGTACCAGAGAAATACTGGAGCGCGGCATGCAGGAAATCAATTTATCCATCGCCGCCTTTCAGAGGGTGATTGAAATCGGCAATGTACAGGCTATCAAAACGCTCGTCAGAAACAATCAGGGAATCAGCTTTCTGTATGAAGCCGCCGCAAGAGAAGAGATAGAAAAAGGAGAACTGGAAGTGATCGACCTGTATGATTTCCATATTCTCCATGAATTTAATTACATTACACTGAAGGATTCGGTATTCAAGGAACAATATGACGCCTTCTTTGCATCTGTGTGCCGGCCATGATGATTGTCATGGCTTTTTTTATTTGAGTTTTTCATACTTGCTCAGCACCCTGACACCGTGCTTCGTTACCTGACAGACCTTTCATACCGTGACGGCTATTCAGAAGCCAAAAGATCAGACTGCTCTGTGTGGTAAAACTGCGTAAACAAAGCGCGGTGAAAATCTTCGGCTTATGACTGAAAAATGTGATGTGTCTGTATCCCATTTCTAAAACACATACAGCTTTCACAGTTTCACAGAAAAAGGGTGTCCCTGTACAGAATTCATCAATACGGAACACGCCTTTCCTTATCATTACGTTTTTAGTTGGTTCAAAGCATCCTTCAAAGCTATACAAACACCAGCTGTACCAGCACCATATAAAGCAGGGTTCCCCCGATGATACTGATCATATTATTGCGTTTCCACACATGAAGAAGTACGACACTCCCGATTCCCAGCAGCTCCGGCAGACCGTACGGATATTGAAAAAAACTCGTATTGCGTACACAGTAGACAATCAGACAGAGCATGATCGCCATGGGCAGCACATTCCCCAGATATACAATTTTCCGCGGGAGTGCTTCTGCGTTCTTGAATATCATAAAGGGAAGCGCACGTGTCAGAAAGGTGCAAACTGCCGCAACTGCGATAATCAGCAGGCTATCCGTAATACCTATCATGATGCATCCTCCTTTTTTTCCACCTTGTCCTGAAAGATGACAAGCAGAATGACCAGCAATATGAGCGCCGGCAGCAGAAAGTTAGATAACTGAAACAGTGCAGTGGAAATGAGAATCGCGGCTATTGCGATATAGACAGCACCATGCTGCTTCGCTGCCAGCCACTGCTCCACAAAGATGACAGTAAACAAAGCCGTCATTGCAAAATCGATTCCCGTGGTATCAAAGGCGAGCAGAGAGCCGATGGTTGCACCGAGTACGGAACCTATTATCCAATACAGCTGATCAAATAACGGTATACAGAACATCAGCTGTTTCCCCTCTCTGCTTTCCTTATTCGGAATTGCACACAATAAGGAATAGGTTTCATCTGTCAGGGAAAACATCATATACCAGCGTTTCTTTCCCATCGCCGGAAAGCTCTTCAGAAATGAAAGACCATAAAACAGCTGCCTTGCATTTACGGTAAGTGTGACCAGTGCTACCTCCACAAGTGAAAATCCGGCATGAAAGAATGTCAGTAAAACAAACTGCATACTTCCGGCATACACACTCAGACTGATCAAAAACGCCCAGAGCATGGAATAGCCCTGCTGCTGGCAGAGAATACCGAAAGCGATTCCCAGGAATACATAGCCGACCATCACAGGAAAGCTGAGCCGCAGTGCCTCCTTTGCTATTTTCATACAACATCACCCCTCAAAAGTTTTCTTATATTTTAGACGATTTCTCTTTCGCTTGCAATCCCCTATTCTTTTTACGGATATATCATAAGCATGCAGTCTGCTTATTTACAGTTGACCGTCTTGCAGGGAACACACTGACTGGATGGTAGCCAAACTATCACGAATCGTGTAAAGCATGGAAGCTGTATGCTTATGAATGCAGATTACATACCTACCTTTGCATACACGTTACCTCTATGGCTTTAAGGACAGCTTTGAAGATGGGATGGAAGAAGGAATCATAAAAGGTTTTAAGCAGAAGGTAGAGAGGAAGGGAAAAAGAGGAATCAAAAAAGGCAGAGTGGAAGGCTCATGTTACTTTCGAAGCCGACAGTTGGAAACCAAGTTTCATGATAGCCGCTTACCGCGGCTGTATACCTTACAGCAGAGCAGATTGAACAAATCTTCAGCCTTATGTTTACTGTCATAACCGGAGGAAATAAAGAATCAAATCAAAGCTTCCTTGCAAGTGAAGGATCGCTTTGACTTTCAGAATTCCTTGTTAATCGATACCGTTTATCATTTTATCAAAAAAATCAAAAAAAGCATTGACAAGGCTATCTGCTGCATGATATATTTATTAAGCAATCGAGATGGGGTGTTAGCTCAGCTGGGAGAGCACCTGCTTTGCACGCAGGGGGTCATCGGTTCGATCCCGATACGCTCCACCATGATAGATCAGAAGAGATTCCTAACGGAATCTTTTTTTGTGCTTTGTTTAAATGGTATAAAAAAATAAGCCGATTCCACATCTTCAGCAGGAGAAAATACGGGAATACGGCTTTTTTATTTCATCCTATTTATTTCATCTTATATATACGATTTTGCGTACAGGCATCGAACAGAAGTACATATTCCCAGTCAATCCAGAACCGGATATTCTCCATGCGCTGATGGATATGGGAAGTATCTGACTTCATAATAACGACTCCCTCTTCATATTGGATATGATAATACACCTGCTCACCGGACTGTTCAACCAATACAATGCTGCCGCATATACCACCTGTTGATACCTCAATGACATGTTCACAACGCACCGCCAGTATTACGGAAAGATTTTTATCCTCTGACAGCCATGGTATCTTCTGCTCATGAAAGAGAAGCTCCCCTTGTGCAAGGACTGCTGTAAACTGATTGATATCATATACACCTAAAAAAGAGGCAGTAAACAGATTGATTGGATTTTGATAAATGGCAATCGGATTTCCCATTTGCTGAATCTCTCCATCCTTCATAATAATCAGAATATCCGCCAGTGTCATTGCTTCCATTTGATCATGAGTTACATAAAGAAAGGTGGCATTGTTTTTCTGATACAGCTGCGCAATTTCAATTCGAAGCTGTGTCTTAAGTCTCGCATCAAGAGAACTCAGAGGCTCATCCATCAGAAACAACGACGGTTTTCTTATGAGTGCACGGGCAATCGCACAACGCTGTTTTTGCCCACCTGATAAATCACGCGCTTTGCGTTCCAGTAAGTCACAGATACCCAGCACTTCACATATCTGATAGACAGCTTCCTTTATATCCTGCTGCTTCATTCCGCTGTGAGCAAGACCGAAGGTTATATTCTCAAAAACACTCATATGAGGAAACAATGCAGCTTCCTGAAATACCATGGAGATACTTCTCTGAGCAGGTGTTTTCTGATTGACAAGCTGATCATCAATATATATTTCTCCTGAATCCGGAGTCAGAAATCCTGCGACAAGCTGAAGCAATGTCGTTTTCCCACACCCGGATGGACCTGCAAGCACAATAAAGCTTTTTTCCGAGAGCTCGAGATGAAAATCGCGTACTGCCTTAATATCCCCATAGGATTTTGTTATATTTTTCAATAAGAGTTTACTCATGCACATCTCTCCATATTCCACATTAAGTGTAGCCGAAGAAAACAAAAAAAGCAACCTTGTCGAGCAAAGCTGCTGTTCTTGTAATCCCCCATTCGTATTGATTTTGTAAACAGTATCAGTTTATTTACTAAGAGTGTACATGAGAATAAACGGGCTTGGGGAAGACCATTTTCACAATCTCCATCAATACGATTCCCATATGATCACCGAAGTGATCCCCAGTGTCTCGAAGCCCACCCTCTTCAAGACACCTATATGTTACTAGAAATAGTGAATTTATACAATGGATTTCACGCAAGTTGACATTTAATAAAAATTTTGGCGATTATTACAGTTTTTCAAGAAAACCGTCAACTCGGGCTGTAAAAGAAAAAACTTCTTATGAAAAGAAGTAGTTTTCAAGTATTAGATTTTAACGTTTACATATCCGCCGCCACTTGCTACTGTAAATCCCTTATTTGTATCTACAGCTAAAAAGAACGCACTTGCTAATCCCAGACTACATAAACTTGCAATCAATAATTTTTTCATTACTTTTGCCTTGATATTCTATTAAGACCATATGCATATCATCTCTGACATAAGAATGATATGTTAAAAATTGATTTAACTCAATAGAATCGGCTTAAGTTAATGTTTATATTGAAAATCTGGTTTTAAGATACTTTTCAAGAAAAACCATCAACTTAATTTGGTATTTAAAAAATGTTCAAAATAATGCAAACTTTTATAATGACCTGTTCGTTCAACTAGTTTGGTTAATTCAAATCTGAAAATATCTATATCAATATCATCTGTTATTTTAGGAAGAATTCTCTTGATAATAAAGTTTTGTTTTACAAAATCCGGAACATTTTCATCAAGACTAAAATATTTATACATCATTCGTATTTCTATAGGATAACCAGATAATACACCTTTTTCTATAACAGGCATTTTTATCGGTAAATCCAAATGATTTTGACAATCTGCTATATAAATCAAATGCGGTACAAAAACTCCATCATAATAATCTAGCATCAAATTGAAATATTCTAATGCTTTTTCATAATCTTTTCTGTGATGATAGTAAGATGCTATATTTGAATATAATTCATAAATTTTTATATTCGGTATCTCATTTCCTTTTAAGATTTCATTCACTTCATTAACAACACTGTCAATTCCTTTATTTGATGCATAACTATACATTATTATTTCATAATTATAAACATCTATAAGTCTAATAAAATTCTTACTTTGTCTAAATATGCATTTAAGTTCGCTTATCATCGTAAACATCTCAAGGTATTCTTCACTCACTAAATAATAATGTAAAACGATAATTTTTAAACAACTTAAATTAACATTTAATAGATTTAATTTTTCAATCAGGTTATAGTACTTCTTTAAATCTGTTTTGCACTCGATCTTCAATTTAGCAAATAATAAAACTTTGAATACATCATTCCAAACAAACACATCATTATTAAGTAAGCCTTCATAAACGTATATTCGTTTCTCATTTATCAATATGTCTGATTTATAATAATTATATAAATCCTTCAATATATAGTAAAATTCACCATAATATACATATCCTTTGAAATTTTCTAACAATCTTATTCCTCTATTACATGCATGTAATAAGGATTGTATTTGAAAATACTCAATATCTCTTAAAATCCCTTTAATCAGCTTTTCTATTTCATCATCAACAATTGGAAACTCACCAAATTTCAAATCCAGCTTATCCAACAATTCAATATAAACATCCTCAGATCTGCTCAATCCGCCAGCTTCGATATTCTTTAACGTATTTATACTGCAAATGCCATCACAAAATTTCTTCAGAGTAAAACTATTTTGTGTATTACCCCGCCGTTCTTCTCTGTAAATGCCAATCAGTTTACCGATAACTGATAATCTATCTCTACTAACATTCATATATATCCCTGCCTTTAACTTCACTCTCTAGTAATGCTACTCATATATTATAGAGGTTATTTCCAATATTTGGAAGTTAAAATCACATAAATGTCACATTCTTACTTCTTTACTATAGCTTTTCACCGATTATTGTCAAAAAGATAGTAAATCGCCGATGATTAAAGGTTAGCTAATGCCTCTTATCGCTTCTGTAATGTATGCAGAAAAAGAGCTGTGATGAAACAGCCCTTTAAAATATTGTGGGTATAGCTTTTTAGGATAGTTGTAGAGATTGCAAAATCGCAGGTCGAATATCATCTTCAACATCCAGTATATTCATAGCATCCACCGCACTGACATCGATTTTCTGCATCAGTTTTTTTACATAAACTAGTGTTGCTTCCACTTTTCCCTCTTCCTTGCCTCTTTGCTCAATGAAATCGCTA